>Ga0265296_1000076_pt1 | contig 197664 bp, 202 predicted proteins | sample MunlanPumphouse1_FD_189073 | JGI IMG/M metagenome (GOLD analysis project Ga0265296, IMG submission 189073) | Groundwater microbial communities from a municipal landfill in Southern Ontario, Canada - Pumphouse #1 | ecosystem: Environmental > Aquatic > Deep subsurface > Groundwater | place...
CAAATAACTGCTGCCCGACTAAAGGGTGATAAAATGCTTGAGCCGTATGAAGCGAAAGTTTCACGTACGGTTCTTAGAAGAGGGGGAACGAGTAATCGTTCCTCTTTATTCGGCTGCACATCTTAAAAGAATGAACTAAAGTATACCTGAAAAGGCTTAAGATTTATTATCCTCTTCTGTAATGAAATAAGATTATGTGCAGTAACGCGACTTAGTTTCACACATTTGCACTAATCCCTGAAAGACTCCCATCATACATTTCTTCAAAAGCTTTCAGTTCATTAATTAGTGTAGGGAAAAAATTTTTGATAAATTCTCTTGCTTTACTGCGAATATTTTCATTTCCAAATTCCTTCATAACATGCTTTTCTGACTTTCTAAGATCTGAAGCCATCTCTTTGATGTCAAAATTTGGGTCATTCTTTATGAAAGCCCAGAATATCCATAAATACATTAAAGAAGATTCATATTGGTTCTTGAATTTTTCTCTATTTTTTTCATAGGCTTTATCTGCAATCTCTTCTATATTGCTCATTACACTTACTAATATCATCTGTTCTAGAAAAGAATTCTTCATTGCATTTTTTATACCTATCTTAAATAGACCTTCCAATGACGTGGAAACGATATCATTATTAAATTCACTATTTATCGCATTTATACCAAATTCCTTCAATCTAGCTATTATATGAACTACTAATTGCACTCTATCGGCTTTACCAATTTCTTTATCCTCTTTTAGTACAGCCTGGACTCCTATTTCTGTTAGCGCCCACATGACTTCTTTGGTTGTTCTGTCCAATTTTCTTTCTATACTCTTTGATCCAATTTTTTGTAACCCATATAATACGTCATATGCAATTCTTCCCCACCCTTTGCCTGCAAATTCTTCATTGTATTCTCCGAAAGTGTCGCTCTTTATATTTGTCACATCATCCCACCCCATAAATGCAAACTCTTGTCCCGCGTTCTTCAATTTAATAACAATTTTCGTTGTCTCATTTTCAGACATCTCATTTACAGCACTTATGCCTAATTCGACGAGTTCATTAATCTTGTTTGAAGCTGTAATTTTAAAGTTAGAATCAATAGCTACTGATATCTCCTCACCTAGTTTGGGGATACCAACTTCATATTTCATAAATCTATTGACTCTCGCTAGGTAGGGAATTATCGCTAAAACACAAAAAGTCGCTATAGACAGATCAATGGCTAAGCTTAAATTTGCTGTATTTACAAAACTGAGATTAAATAGATCATAGTCTGTCTTTAATTGAATCAAAGGCAGAATTATGCCGATAGCAAACATAATCATCAAGGCTTTAGTCCATCTGTCAATCATTTTATCCAATGCGGTAAACTTCTGCATCATTTGAGCGCCAAAAACTGTAATCGTAAACACTAAAGCAAATACTGCTGCAAGTCCTTGTGAAACAGAGCTAAGCAAATACAATATGTTATCTCCTTTTGCTATTGGAAGAAAATATGTTAGTATCCCAACTATTAAAGCACAAATTACACAAAATCTAACTGAAATGTCTGATGCCAATTTATATTGAACAAATCTTATTTTTAGATTATTAAGTAATTCCATTATGATCAAAATAAATATAACATGTATAAAAAAGTATGTTTTCCAAGTTTGCCAAACAGAACTCTCTTAACAAAAAAGTTATACGGAGACTTGTTGAGTTGTTCTACACTTAATAATCAACAAACACGCCGTCCAAACTCAACCGTTTCACGCTTCGCCGCGAAACGGACGAGCGCCTTTCGTAGATGCCATGAGCACGGGAAACGAACAGGAAGCCCTGCGCGGCTGGGTCTGGTTATTTCGGAAAGAGCGCCAATTTAACAATCGCGCCGGACAACGTGCGCGATAGTTATAGTCAAGAACACACCGCAAACGTCGGCTATGAACTGCGGTTCACAAATGAACTTGAAAAAAACAACGAACTGGTACGAACTAAAACGAACTCTGGTGGCGTGAGTTCGTTTCGAGTTCGTTGTGTTCGTTGTTATCGTTTGTTGATTGTAGTGGATATTTTATTTTGCACGATATGGTTACGCAGAGGAATATCGTGCGCTGACGATGAAGAGGATTTCCATTTGATCTAAACCCTAAGCAGTTGCGGGTTCTGCGATATTTATTCTTGCAATGAAAAAATCCTCTTCTTTTGGTATCTTCTCTTCCTCTTCTGTTAATGCCAAAATATGTGCTTCTACAGCTTCTTTGACATTAATCATTGTTTCTTCAACAGTTTCACCCTGTGAAAAGCACCCAGGTAAAGATGGTATTTCTGCCCAGAAACCTCCTTCTTCGGCTTTATAAACTAATACTGTGTATTCCATTATTTCAGCACCTCTTATAACAATTTAATAAATTCATCTTATTTATAATTGTCCACTCGAAGGGGCGCAGTCCACAATTCAATTATGACACAATGAAGTACGACCCGGCAAGAGGTCATACGGGCGACGTTGTTGAATTGTTCTTAGCTTAATAATAAACAAACCCGCCGGACGAACGCAACCGTTTCGCGCTTCGCTGCAAAACGGACGAGCGCCTTTCGTCGAAACCATGAGCACGGGAAACGAAGGGGGAGCCCTGCGCGGCAGGGTCTATTTTCTATCTGCTTGGAAAAGATACAGTAAAGAAGATTTATTTGATTAATTCTTTAATCCTTAAAATCTCATCAAGATTTACTGCTCCAATACCTAATTTTTTTTGGCAATATTGAGATAATCCATAATCTCTTGTTAATATCTCGCCAGCATTATTTTTAGCTGCAATTATCAAAGAACTGTCTGTAAAACCAAATTTGAACATCTCTTCTTTTGATCCTATAATAATTTCTTTAGATACATAAAATTCTTTCATAGACATTAAATATTTAATATTTTTTTCGAGTAAATCTGAAAAATTTCCACATTCAAAAGCATAATTTGAAACTTCAGATAACACCCCTGGGGTAACCACAATTACTTTAGCACGAAAGAGGAATTCTTTAAGAATCGTAAAGTCTTCAAATGTATACTTATATGTTTTAAGTCTCTTGAATGTTAATATTAAATTCGGGTCATAAGCCCCTATAAGAAATAACAAGAGTGGGATTGTATCTATTACAATGACCTTTGGAGCTTTTGGAACTCTAATCATACTTAGTTATATCCAGAATGGCTCCATCATCATCATTAATTAATATGTTGTAGCTTTTCCATTTTTCGTCCCCTAACATACTCTTTATTTGACAATCGACTTTCCATATTCCTTTTTCTTTTTCTACTTTATTAGTTTCGAATAAAAAATATGCATTTCCGCTACTATCCAAAAAATATTTTCTTGCAATTATTCCTGCCTCTCTTGCATCCATTAGAATCACTCATAAAACTATTACTTTAAAGTACTTATTTTCTTGTACTCCTTTGCCCATATCATTTATCTTGGAGCCTAATTCCATACATCCCAAAACTTGATGGTCAATGTTAATTTGTTCTTTTCTTAATAATAAACAAACACGCCGGACGAACACAACCGTTTCGCGCTTCCCTTGCAAAACAGACGAGCGCCTTTCGTCGAATCCATGAGCACGGGAAACGAACGGGAAGCCCTGCGCGTCAGGGTCTGGTTATTTCGGATAGAGCGCCAATTTAACAATCGCGCCGGACAACGTGCGCGATATGTGGATTGCGCGGATTTTCATGGATTTTCACGGATCAAATTATTCGTGTTCCGCTAAAAAAGGAGATACAAATTATTTCCCCCATATTTATTCAGACAGGATCGACAGGATTTACAGGATTTGTCATTAAAATCGTATCCTGTCGATCCTGTAAATCCTGTCAAATGACTCAAATCCGCGCATATCCGCGCAATCCGCGGCATCCGCGTTCCCTTCGATTTGATGAATACTACTTCATCAATCCAAACAACCACCACAAAAACCCAGCCAAGACCATTTTCGCAACTTTTATATACAATGTACTCAATAATACATCAATGTACACATATGTACAATGATATTTATGAAAGAATATATCCAGAAACTCATCCAGAAGCAGAACCTCACCACAGAAGAGGCCGAAATCGCCATATCAAAAATATTCACTGATGCCACCGATGCTCAAATAGCAGCGTTCTTGACAGCCATGAAAATGAAAGGCGAAACACCCGCCGAGATCGCGGGACTTGCGCGTGGGATGAAGAAAGCCGCCAATATCATAAATCCAAAAGTCAGTGGAACACTTATCGATACATGCGGCACGGGCGGCGACTCAACAGGCACAATTAATGTAAGCACAGGCGCTGCGATCGTGACAGCGGGGGCAGGAGTTGCGGTCGCAAAGCACGGTAATTATTCCATAACATCAAAATCGGGAAGTGCAGATGTCCTGAAAGAGCTTGGCGTAAAGATAGATGCAACCCCGGAGCAGGTTGAAAAAACGATTGAGAAAGTTGGAATCGGTTTCATGCTCGCACCTGTTTTTCATCCATCCATGAAACGCGTGGGGCAGGTAAGGCGTGATATTGGTTTTCGGACAGTATTCAATATCCTTGGGCCACTTACCAATCCTGCGAACGCAAAAGCGCAGGTGATCGGCGTATTTGACGGCGCTCTTTGCGAGACCATGGCAAACGTCCTCAACATTCTGGGCACAAAAAGGGCGCTTGTGGTACATGGCAGCGGAATGGATGAAATATCAACCGCAGGCGAGACGCAGATCGTAGAATTAAAAGACGGAAAGATTACAAAATATACCGTGACTCCTGAAAAATTTGGCATAAAGCGCGCTGCGATCGCTGATATCGCTGGTGGTACACCCCAGGAGAATGCAAAGGATATCGTGGATGTACTGAAAGGAAAGAGAGGCGCAAAACGGGATATTATCGTGGTCAATGCAGGCGCCGCGCTTCTTGTAAGCGGAAAAGCGCAAAGCTTCGAAGCCGGGATCAGGATGGCAAACGAATCTATAGATAGCGGAGCTGCGCTGAAAAAACTGAAAGAGCTCGTAAATGAGGCAGGAGAACCTGGAAAGCTTGCACAGTTCTTGTGATTTGATTTCTGAGATGGAATAACACATTAAGAGAGATAAAATGAAAGTAAAAATATGCGGTATAAAAACAGATCGCGACCTTAACATGGCAGTAAATGCAGGGGCAGACGCTGTGGGATTCATAACCGAAGTACCTGTGGATTCCCCCAGGAAAATCAGTATTTCCGAAGCATCAAGGCTAATTTCAAAAGTACCTGTTTTTGTTTCTTCAGTACTTGTTATCATGCCCATAAATGCCGATGAAGCGATCAGTATGATCCATGAGGCAAAGCCAAATGCAGTTCAGATACATAATGCTCTGCCATTTGTAGAACTAAAAAAGATCAGGGAAACAGGCGTAAGAATTATAAAGACAATTCCGGTGTCAGAATATGCCGATACTGAAATGCTTATTGATCTTATCAAAGACCTTTCGGGCATAGCCGATGCAGTGCTTCTTGATACCGCTATTGATGGAAAAACCGGGGGAACGGGCGTTTCGCATAACTGGGAATTAAGTGGAAAGGTGGTTCTCAGTTCAGGTATGCCAGTGATCCTGGCCGGGGGGCTGACTCCCGCAAATGTGAGTGAAGCCGTGCGATGTGTTCGCCCGTATGCAGTGGATACAGCCTCAGGCATTGAAACCAATGGAAAGAAAGATGAAACCAAAATACTTGATTTTATCCATAATGCGAGGATGCTTTGAAATTCGATATTAGTGAAACGGAATTCATTCGCCTCGCGCAACAGAGGCCAGCGATAATCCAGCTAAAGGCAAAAGTGAAAGCGGATTGCTCACCTCTTGAACTTTACGCGGCTCTTGACAAAAAATGCGCATATCTTCTTGAATCGGTCGAGAAAGAGAAAAAGCATGCCCGCTTCTCGTTCGTAGGAGCAGAACCTGATGCAGTAGTTACGATAAAAGATCGGATCGTTTCACTTGATTACCCGCACAGGACAGGTCTTGTCGGTTTTATTGAATCTTCACTTTCAAAGGTATGCGATATGGAAAGCGGAGGAAAGCTGAAAACTGGTTATGATACAATGGATGCCATAAGGGCGGCTTTTTGCGCCTCTGGCGCAAAATTCATTGGAAATAGTTTTGACAGGCAGACTTTCCTTGGAGGAGCTATCGGATATTGCGCATATGACATGGTTTATGATTGCTGGCTCAAAATCCCTCCTAAAAAGAGTTCAACTCCTGATGCGCAATTTGCACTTACCACGAGGACAGTAGTGTTTGACCACCTGACGGGTGAAACATTTATTATCATGACCCCTTTTGTCCTTGATGGGGATAATGCCGGTGAGATCTATCAAAAAGCAATAGCAGATGCCAGGCATCTTGCATCTAAGATAGGATCGGTAAAACCGGTGGTTTTGCAGAAAAAACGACCCTCAAAAATAACATGCAACATGGAAAAAGAAGATTACGAAGATGCTGTCAGGAAAGCAAAAAAACACATAATAGACGGTGACATTTTCCAGGTCGTGCTATCCCGCCGCTATGAGGTTACAACAGACCAGACGCCTATTGAACTATATTCCGTGCTTCGAAGCGTTAACCCAAGCCCTTACATGTATCTTTTTGAGTTCAATGGCACAAGCATCATCGGGGCAAGCCCTGAAACCCTGATGTCTGTGCATGACCGCAAAGTCATAATAAATCCCATAGCAGGAACATGTCCGCGCGGGAAAACTCCCGAAGAAGATGCAGCGTTTGCAAAAGAGATGCTTGAAAGTGAAAAAGAAAGAGCTGAGCATGTGATGCTTGTTGACCTGGGGAGAAACGATGTTCGGATGGTTTCAAAAGGCGGCACTGTAAAGGTTGATGATTTTATGTCTGTGATCAAATATTCGCACGTCCAGCATATCGAAAGCACTGTATCCGGAGAACTTCGTGATGAGTGCGACCAGTTCGATGCCACACGCGCCATATTCCCGGCTGGCACGCTTTCAGGCGCGCCCAAGATACGCGCCATGGAAATAATACATGACCTTGAGGCCGATGCTCGCGGGATATACGGCGGTGGCGTGGGTTACTACTCATGGAACGGGGATTCTGACTTTGCTATTGTTATCAGGACTATAATCAAGAATGGAAGAAAAGCGATAGTGCAGGCAGGGGCAGGGATAGTTGCGGATTCCGATCCCGAATATGAATACAACGAAACAGAACGCAAGATGGCTGCGATGATAAAAGCCATAGGTGAAACATGAAAATCCTGTTCGTGAACAATAAAGATTCATTTGTGTGGAATCTTGTTGATTATGTGTCCATATTCGAATCTGATACCGTTGTCGTCCCGAATACCATATCGCTTGCCGAGGTAAATGAGCTTGCTCCTGATGCAATAGTGATATCACCCGGACCCGGACATCCTGCAAACCCTAGGGATATCGGGAATTGCCTGGATATTATCAGGGAATCAAAAGTCCCGCTGCTTGGCGTATGCCTGGGGCACCAGGCGATAGCTGTGGCTTTTGGCGGCGAGGTGAGCCATTCCCCCTCAGGTCCGTTGCATGGTAAAACGAGTCTTATAGAGCATGATGGAAGCGGGATATTCAAGGGATTGCCCAGTCCTCTTGTTGGAGGACGGTATCATTCACTTGCCATAACAAAGCTGCCAGAGGAGCTTGAAGTTACAGCAAGGACAAATGATGGTATCATAATGGGTATAAAGCACAGGAGAAGAGCTATTTTCGGTTTGCAATTCCATCCTGAGTCAGTGCTTACGCCGTATGGGTTGAGGATAGTGGAGAATTTCTTGAGGTGTGGGAAAGGATAAAGTCACTACTTCAATAAACCTCAGCCACGATCTTTTCGCCTTCAAGCCACAGGTTAACATTCTCTTTCTTACCCAGCGCCCTATCGATCTCTTCAGGAATGCCGATGACCCGCCGCCCACCGCTCACTGTGACCTTCCTCTTGAAAACTATGGCTGGTTTGCGGAATTTCTTCGTTACCTCTTCCACTTTATCAATGGCATCAGCGCCCAGATACTCTTCACCGCAGTCCGGGCAGCGCGTACCTGTGAGCCTTGTTATTATAACCTCTCGTGTATCAATCGTTGCTGTGAAGTTGATATCATCGACTTCCTTTGTTTTTGTTCCGCACAGTAAACATTTAATTTCTATCTCGCTCATATTATTCCTCCTCTCGGATCACAGTTATAAATATCAATGCTTCTTTTATTATGAATGTAATGCGAATATCTTTACTTTCGTAATCCCATCCCCGCATAGTATATCTTGTATCACCAGAGCTATCGATTTCTTGTTTGTATTTTGAGCCATGGAGCAAAACCAGTTTGATCTCCGAAGGAATTATTTTCCGTTCAAACATTCTTCTAGCGGCATGGTTTGGCATAATAATCTTTCGCTCTTCAAATAATTCAAGGGCTTTTTTCCGTATATCTTCAAATTGCTCCATGTTATCTTTCTATATCCTCTTATGAATCTCTTTATATTTTAATTTATTTGCGTGTTTTCATTCTTTCATGCTCTCGAAACATTCGAAAACTGCCCTGAGCTTTGTGGATGCTTCGAATCTAGCATGCATGGAGAAGAAAGGGTTGCCTGATAAGCCATCGCCAATTTTTAATAGCCGTGAGTATATTACAACCCAAGAGGATGACATGAGCTTCACATTATTTTTTGACGGCGCCTGCAGGGGGAATCCCGGACCGATGGCAATAGGTGCGGTGCTATTGGAAAATGGAAAAAAAGTAAAGGAACTTTGCGAAAATATCGGGCGGGGAACCAACAATATCGCTGAATGGAACGCTCTCATTGGAGGATTAAAACTTGCGCTTGCCCATGGTTGCAGGGAACTTGAAGTAAGGGGTGACAGCCAGCTTGTAATACGTCAGATCTCAGGTAAGTACCAGGTGAAAAGTGAGAATCTCATACCGCTTTTTAATGAGGCGAAGAAATTATGTGCTAAATTTGAAAAAATAAATTTCAAATGGGTGGAGAGGGAAGATAATTCATATACAGACGGCCTGTCGAACAAGGCTCTGGATATGAAAAATTGAAATTAAATCAGCCTACTGTTTTTCTCCCCTTATCGTTATTACTGTCTGTCTTATGGGCAGGACTTTTCCTGAATTCTTTACAGCTTCTTCGACGATCCGTTGCAGTCCGAAACAGCAGGGGACTTCCATATTCACAAGTGTTATACTTTTCAGATTGTTTTTCTTGATAAGCTCTGTCAGTTTTTCCACGTAAAAATCCGCATCATCAAGCTTGGGACATCCGATTATAACTGATTTTCCCTTAAGGAAGTCGTTGTGAAAGTTAGGATAGGCAAATGGAACACAGTCTGCCGCCACAAGAAGATCTGAGTCTTTAAAATATGACGCATCGGGTGAGACAAGCATTAACTGCACAGGCCACTGCCTCAATTCGGGGCTCTGGCGTGAGCCAACGTTTGAGTGTTCCTTTTTCTCACTTCTCAGGTCCATTGCCATGCTGCCCGGACATCCGCAGGGAAGATCTTTCTGCGGTTTGTGCTCTTTTTTCTCATGTGTTGGTTGTTCTAGATGCTTTTTTACAGCTTCTTCATCAAATCCAGGCGCATTCCTCTTAATTATTGTAATAGCATCCTGCGGGCAGTGTCCCAGGCAGGCGCCAAGACCATCGCAAAACCTGTCATCTACCAGCTTTGCTTTCCCGTTGATCAATTTTATCGCACCTTCTGCACAATTGGGGATGCACTCGCCGCACCCGTTACATTTATTTTCGTCTATGAAAACAATATCTCTATTCATAATTATCAAATAATAATTGATTTTATAACTTATAAGGATTTTGGTTATCAAATATAATATAATATCACTAATTCATAGTAATAAATAGAAAGTTATATAATAAATCATTCTAATCACAGTATATATGAAAGAATTCCTTGACCTTGACAAAAGAGATCGGGAAATATTATCCCTTCTTGAACAATATCCTGAGATGTCCCAGAGCGATATGGCTGAAAAACTCAAGATTTCACAGCCATCCGTTAGCGCAAGGATACACAAATTGAAACAAAAGGGCGCCCTGTCCCATGTCGTTGGAATGAACCTGAAAAAAGTAGACCTCTATCTGGCAAAAGTCGATGTCGTAGCGAATAATACATCTTCTATTCTTGATATATTCAAGGATTGCCCGTATTTCTTAAATGGCCTTATTGTATCAGGAAGGAACAATTTGTGCCTTTTCTTTGTGGGTGAGGATATATCCACCCTTGAAGCGATAGTTGACGGACATCTGCGGAGCAATCCACTTGTCAAGAGTGCCGAGCTAAGTATTGTTATCACAACGATGAAAGACTTTGTCATGCCCATAAAAATGAACTTTGATTTTAGCAGTACGCCGCCGTGCGGCAACGGATGCAACTGCAAAGACTGTTCTCATCATATTTCCAACAGGTGTCTTGGGTGCCCGGTGACAAATAGTTATAATGGGAAAATATGGAAGTGAAAAACCCATCAAACTTACACGGATTTAATGTCAATTTATTTTTTGTTCAAATGCACCACTTTCGGAGGCGGGAAGCCATTAAAATAGGTGGTTGAAGCGATTGTATAGGCACCAATATTTTCAGCATAAAGCAAATCGTCAATTTGCAGATATTCCGGCAGCTCATCGGCCAGGGAAATAGTGTCAAAAGCGTCGCATGTGGGGCCAAATGTAGCGCAAACTTTTTTCTCCCCATCCTTGAAGGAATGCAGTGGATAGTGCTGATGATCAAAAACCTGTCCTGAAAAAGTATGATAAACACCGTCGTTCAGGTAATAACACGTTTTTCCATCCCGAATAGCTTTCCCAACGATTTTCGTGACCAGGGTACAGGCCGTCGCCACAATAAATCTCCCAGGCTCGGCAATGACCTGAATGTCATCTTTAGGGAACAAACGCTTTATTTCCGAATTCAGTTTTTCAGAAAGGTCTGCAAAAGATTTTACATCCGGCGTATATTTTACAGGAAACCCGCCGCCAATATCTAAAATTTTTCTTTTCTTGTTTTCCTTGCCAGTAAACCCAATATGATAATTCCTTAATTCTGCTTCCTTGAAGATCGAGGAGGCGAAATTCAAAGCCTGTGAATAGTTATCAAAATTATTGCACTGGCTGCCGACGTGGAAACTAATACCTTCTACTCCAAGCCCCATATCAAAAGCTTGTGCGATAAGATCAACGGCTTCTCCGGGATGGGCTCCGAATTTTGAAGAAAGCTCGACCATGGAACCTGTATTGGGTACGCGTATCCGCAAGATCAGGCCAACATCAGGAGAGTGTTTTTTTATTTTTTTTAACTCTTCAATATTATCAAAGGTAACTAAAATTTTATAATTATTTAACTTTGCAAGGACATCAGAAGGTTTGATGGTATTGGCATAGATAATTTTATTCCAGATGAAATCTTCCTGTTCTTTTTCAGACAAATTCTTGAAATTTTCATGAACAAGATTAAATTCAGGTAAAGAAGCCACATCAAAACTTGCACCCATATCATACATGGTTTTGATAATTTCAGGGTTGGAATTTGCCTTGACAGCAAAATATGCCTGAACATCAGGTAATTTTTCCCTGAATTCACGGTAATTCTCCCTGATCTTTTCATGATCTATGATAAAGACCGGTGTCCCGTGTTCTTGCGCAATCTTTTCTAACATTTTTTTTTGCTTTTCGATCATTGTTGTAACCCAATATTATTAACAATAATTTATTATTTATATTATTTATTATTAACCTATAAACAGAAAATTTTCAATTTGCCATGGATCTGGATTGTATTTAGCTGCCGGATGTTCTTTAAAAAATATTTTGCGATTTTTAAGGGGCGTCCAGTCCGATGCAGTGGAGATAAAATTTCCAAGATATGGCTTAGCGATATCCAGAATAAAATCATGAGGCAGGTCATCGGGCAATTTAATACCTTCTCGCGGATTTTCAAACATCCACAGGACTGCCGCAACAATACCTGCCGCTACCTGAAGGGTTGTAGCATTCTGGCCTGGAGCAAGAGACCTTGCTTCGTCAATGCTCAAGCAGCTTCCCGTCCACCAGGAATTATAGTGATGCCCCATCAAAAGCGCTCCCAGAGTATCCTCGCCAGATATTATTTCATTTCTCATAATCCTGATACTGGGTTGGAGTTCGTAATTCCGGCCGCGCAATTCCCAGAGAGAGGAAAGTGTATCGTGACATGGCATATAAGCATAATTAACGGTAGGCCTGTAGATCGCCTTGCCATTTTCCCAGACAGTTAACCTGTCTGAAAGACCATATGCTTCGCCATGGCGGATCATCATACCGATAATTTCTTCATCCGGTATCCACGATCTGACCCATGTATTAATGCCCATTTGGGGCAAAAAAACCTGGTTTTTCGGTCCGCACGGAGGTAATTCCGCCAGGGGCGGCAACTTGCTTTCATGCGTTCCCCAACCTATTTCAGCCGGAGCCGTTCCTTCTTCCCGCAATCCTTCAATGCTCCATGTTCCTACAAATTCGTTAACTTGCTTTGGCCTGTTGGCAATTTGAGTATCCCGCTCGCTACAATGGATTACCTTGACCCCCAATTTCTGGGCCAGTCGGGCAAAATCCCTGTTTTTTGCAAGATGGACAATTTTTTCTTCATCTTGCGCAGAAACTTTCTTATCTAAACTGATGCGCGCAGCAATATCCAGCAAGGCTTGCTTGACGAAGTGAGAAATGAGACCGGGATTTGCGCCATGGTCAACAACAGCGGTTGGCGCATCTTTCCAATCATGGGAAAGTTCAAGCAATTGCATTTGCCGCCAATAAAGCGATTTTTCATAAGGGCTCTTTGTATAAATTCCCTCTTCAGGATCCCAGACTTCAACTGAAGTATTAACGTACAATACATTATGATCATGGCACCATTTAATAATATCATTGGCACCTATATTCCATGCCAGATCAATGAGCAAGCCCCCATTATCCAGATATTTTGACAAAACATGATCTAAATTTTCCGGGGTAATTTTTTCACAAAAATATTTTAATCCCTGATCAGTATATTCTTTTAGATCTTTTGATTTGTCTTCAAAATCAATTATGGTAATGTTTTTTAGCAAAACATCTATTTTGTCTATTAAAATGGGCAGGGTGCATTGCGAAACTGAGCCATAACCGATAATAAGGATCTTATTGTTGAATTTTTTCTTCATTCTGCAAGAGGTCTATTATTATTAATAGTTTTTAAGTTTTTCCTTAACGAAAAAATTATGGTCTTGATAGCCGTTGACTAAACCTATTTATTTCTAAAACCCATATTATCGACAAATGCCTACCATAAGTGAAAAGATACTCTCCCGCGCATCAGGGAAACCCGCGATTGCAGACGATTTTGTAATCGCGAACATAGATTATGCAATGGCGCATGACGGAACAAGCGTGCTTGCCACGAAAGCATTCAAGGAGATGGGGGCAAAGAAAGTATGGGATCCGCAACGGATAATAATTCCTTTTGACCATATAGCTCCAGCCAATAACGAAAATGCCGCAAAGCTCCAGAAAAACATAAGGCAATGGATAAAAGAGCAGGGCATCACGAATTTCTTTGATGTCGGGGAAGGCATCTGCCATCAGGTTTTGCCTGAGCAGGGATTTGCAATGCCTGGAAAACTCATAATAGGCGCTGATTCGCATTCCTGCACTTACGGCGCTTTCGGGGCATTTGCCACGGGTGTAGGGGCTACTGACATGGCTGAGATATTCGCGACCGGAAAACTGTGGCTTCGGGTTCCACAAACTATCAGGATAAACGTGGATGGGAAACTTGCAAAAGGGGTGTCAGCAAAAGATATGACGCTTTTTATCATTAAGAATGTGGGCGCAGATGGCGCAAATTATAAGGCGGTCGAATACTACGGCCAGACCATAAGTGATTTGTCTATATCGCAACGCATGACGCTTTGCAACATGTCCATAGAAATGGGTGCAAAAACAGGCATCGTACCCCCGGATGAGAAGACCTTCAAATACCTGGAGGGAATCGCCCGTGATAAATATACACCTGTATATGCAGATGAGGATGCGAAATATTGTGAAGAGTTCAGCTTTAATGCACAAGATCTTGAACCCCAGATAGCGATCCCGCACGAAGTAGATAATGTAACAGGCGTGGGAACGGTCGCGGGAACGCCTCTAGACCAGGTTTTCATAGGCTCATGCACGAATGGAAGATTGGAAGATCTCAAGATCGTGGCGAATATCCTTGATGGCAAAAAGGTCAAAGTACGAACTATTGTGCTTCCGGCATCGCGTTCTGTGCTCCTTGAGGCAACAGAATCAGGAATTATTGCATCTCTTTTAAGATCAGGCGTCATAATTGCTCCGCCCGGCTGCGGTCCATGCCTCGGCGCCCATATGGGTGTGATATGTGAAGGGGAGACATGTCTTTCCACATCCAACCGTAATTTCAAGGGCAGGATGGGAGCCGGTGGATTGATTTATCTCTCTTCCCCGGAAACGGCTGCTGCGAGTGCATTAAAAGGTGAAATAGCTGACCCGAGGGAAATATAGTGTTCAACCAAACATTTCATAAAAAGCAATGAGTTAGTTGTTTATCGTTATTTGACGATGCACGCTTCGTTAATTTTATATCCCAGCAAATCAATAACTCTGCCTAACATGAATGAAAAAGCAGAAATTGCTTCGACTAATGCCCCTCCTGCTCCTGGTATTAATCCTCCGGTCACGAATGGTGCTTACCAGGACTTAAGAAATAAATTGGCCGAAAAAATGGCTGGTGAGATTACACTTTCTGATAATCCCGGAGAGACACTAAAGAAATGGCGTGCAAGTTTTGAAATATCGCAAACTGACCTGGCCTCGTTCCTCAAAGTCTCACCTTCCGTGATCAGCGATTATGAAAGCGGAAGGAGAAAATCCCCTGGCATATTCATAGTTAGTAAGATCGTAGAAGCGATCCTTGACATGGATGTAGCGCGCGGTGGTGCGAAAATCCGCTCTTATGAAGGAATGCTCCGGGGGGGTTTCAGCGCGGATGCCATTTATGATATTCATGAATACTTATCCCCGTTGTCTATTGAAGAACTGATTAAACTCATAAACGGAGAAGTGGTTTACAGTCCGCCAGCGGAATTCATAAAACCATTATATGGTTATACGGTTGTGGACAGCCTCAGGGCGATCCTGCAGCTGTCATATAATGAATTCCAGAAATTATATGGGTGGAGCTCTGAAAGAGCTATGATCTACACTCAGGTTTCAACGGGAAGATCCCCCATGGTAGCCCTGAGAGTAACAAATTTAAAACCCGCCCTTATAGTTATTCATGGACTTACGGCACAGCAGGTCGATAAGATAGCAATAAAGATAGCTGAGATAGAACATGTTCCCCTTGTTGCAACGGTCATGCCCATAACGGATCTGATCAGGGCCCTCCAATCGCATGATCTTAAACATTAATTTTATATTTTAATAACAAAAAGAGGTACTTTAGATATGAGTGTTGGAATTGTTTCATATGGCGCTTACATACCCAGATACAGGATACGGGTTGAAGAAATAGCAAAGGTTTGGGGTGCAAACCCAAACAGCATAGTCGACGGACTAATGGTTTATGAAAAATCAGTCCCCGATCTTGACGAAGATACAATAACGATTGCAGTGGAAGCTGCGCGCCATGCAATTAATCGAGCTGGCATAGACCCACAGGAAATTGGAGCCCTGTACACAGGTTCGGAAAGTCACCCCTATGCGGTCAAACCTTCAAGCACAGTAGTTGCTGAAGCTATCGGGGCTACACCCAACCTTACTGTAGCAGATTTTGAGTTTGCCTGTAAAGCAGGGACCGCCGCCATCCAGACATGTATGGGGATGGTGGATTCCGGAATGATAAAACTTGGGATGGCAATAGGTTCTGATGTTGCACAGGGAGCTCCCGGAGACGCGCTGGAATATACTGCTGCAGCAGGCGGAGTTGCTTATGTCATAGGAAAAAAGGATCTTGTTGCGAATATCGAATCCACATATTCATTCACTACAGATACACCAGACTTCTGGAGAAGGGAAGGAATGCCTTATCCTGAACATGGGGGAAGGTTTACTGGAGAACCGGGATATTTCAAACATGTTGCATCCGCAGCCCAGGGTCTTATGAACAAAATGGGCACAAAACCTTCAGATTACGATTATGCAATATTCCACCAGCCAAATGGCAAATTCCCCATGCGTGTAGCAAAAATGCTGGGTTTTAGCAGCGAACAGATCAAACCCGGTCTTGTTGTAACGCGACTTGGAAATACATATTCCGGTTCCTGCATGATGGGACTTGCTGCAACCCTTGATATTGCAAAAGCAGGTGACAGGATCTTCATGACATCATTTGGTTCTGGTGCAGGAAGCGATTCTTTTAGCTTTACCGTGACCGATAGGATCGAAGAAATACGCAATGGCGCACCCAGTATTGAAAAATTAATGGCCAATCCGATATATATCGATTATGCGACCTATGCAAGACACAAGAATAAGATCAAATTATGAGGTGAAAAAATGAGAGATGTTGCTATTATTGGAGTCGGATGTACGGAATTCGGCGAATTATGGGATAAATCATTCAGGGAGCTTTTCGTGGAAGCAGGAGTGAGCGCAATAGAGGACGCTAATGTACAGGGCGGCAAAATTGATGCGCTCTATGTTGGAAATATGAGCGGAGGACGGTTCATCGAACAGGAACATCTTGGCGCGCTCATTGCGGATTATTCGGGGCTTGCAAGCCTTCATATCCCTTCAACGCGCGTAGAAGCCGCCTGTGCCTCAGGCGGACTTGCGCTGCGGCAGGGAATTATTGCAGTAGCTTCCGGTTATCACGATATTGTAATTGCAGGCGGGGCTGAAAAAATGACCGATGTTGGAGTTGAGACCACAACCGATGCACTTGCAGCAGCATCCGACAGGGAATGGGAAGGCATAATGGGCGCCACGTTTCCGGGTCTGTATGCCATGATGGCAAGGCTTCATATGCATAAATACGGGACAACGCAGGAACAACTGGCATCTGTTGCGGTCAAGAACCATCACAATGGCACTATGAATCCAAAAGCGCAGTTCCAGAATGAGATCACGATCGATACCGTAATTAATTCAGTAATGGTCGCCGACCCTCTACATGTTTTTGACTGCTCCCCGATATCTGATGGAGCATCTGCTGTTGTCATTGCTCCTGCTGATATCGCCAAAAAATATACAGATACTCCCATATATGTAAAAGCGTCTGCACAGGCAAGCGGCACCATTTCGCTTCATGACAGGCCCGATATTACCACGATCGATGCGACAGTTGCAGCAGCGAACTGGGCTTATAAGATGGCAAAAATTGCTCCGAAGGATATTAATTTTGCAGAAGTCCACGATTGTTTTACCATAGCTGAGATATGCGCGATAGAAGACCTTGGGTTTGTGAAGAAAGGCGAAGGGGGTAAAGCTGCTGAATCCGGTTTGACCGCGATCGGTGGAAAGATCCCTGTAAACCCGTCAGGTGGATTGAAAGCATGCGGCCATCCTGTGGGTGCAACAGGCGTAAAACAGGCTGTTGAAATGGTACTCCAGTTGCGCGGGGAGGCAGGAAAAAGGCAGATCGCTGGCGCAAATATCGGTCTTACGCACAATGTAGGCGGCTCAGGCGGCACTGCTGTTGTTCATATTTTCGGGAGGGATAAGTAATATGTCAGTTCCACGATTCTGGAGAAGACTCAAGAATATTTATAATCTCATCGGAACGCACTGTAATAAATGCGGCAGTTTTCTATATCCGCCAAGGAACATGTGCCCAAAATGCAGAAGGAATGGCATGACCACGCCGTTCAAATTCAAGGGTTTTGGTGAAGTGGTAACATATACGATCGTACATACAGGCGCAAAAGATTACACTAAACTCACGCCTTATATACTCGCCATAATAAAACTTGAGGAAGGACCAAGGCTTACCTCCCAGGTAATATGCGACCATTCACAGATCCGCATTGGCATGAAGGTAAAAGCAGCTTTCAGGAAGCTTGGCGAAGAGAGCGAAAAGGGAATGATATATTACGGGACAAAATTTGTCCCGATGGAAGATTAGGAGACGTAATCAGCCCGGAAAAGCCGGGCTGTCAGTGTTCAATGTTTTATTTCATAAAAGTTTGTTTTCTGCCCGGGCCCACAGATATATACTTTATTTTAACACCCATTAAATCTTCAAGCTTTTGCACATAGTACCTTGCGTTTTCAGGAAGATCAGTGAAATCCTCGGTATTTGAAATATCTTCATGCCATCCAGGGATATCGACATAGATGGGTTTGCACCTTGCGACATCATGTGAAAGCTGTGGCATGTAGTCAAGTTTCTTTCCATCCAGTTCATACCCGGTGCAGAGTTTCACAATGTCAAGCCCTGAAAGCACGTCAAGCTTTGTGAGAGCCATGGACGTATATCCATTGAGATCGATGGCTTTTTGCGCGAGAGGCATGTCAAACCATCCGCATCTTCTGGGACGGCCGGTCGTTGTCCCGAATTCTCCGCCGATCTTGCGCAGGTGCTCGCCAGTTTTGTTTTTCTGCTCTGTGGGAAGCGGTCCTTCCCCGACCCTTGTGATGTAAGCTTTTACAACTCCTATAACTTCATTCACTTTAGTTGGCCCGACACCCAGCGCCGCGCACGCCGAACCTGCTATTGTGCTTGAAGATGTGACAAATTTTTGTGTCCCGTGGATAATGTCAAGATGCGTTCCCTGCGCCCCTTCGGCAAGGACTTTTTTACCAGCCTTCAGAGCCTCGTTTATCTCTTTTGAAACGTCGGTGATGTAAGGTTTTAATTTTTCTCCGATCTTGAGATACTCTTCTATTTCTGACCGTGCGATTTTCGAATCTCCGCCCATTTCTTTTATCATGTTCTCTTTCTGGGGAGCGATTTCATCAAGCTTCTGCATGAAAAGGTTCCTGTTGGCAATATCTGCCATCTGTATCTCTTCTCTGCCCACTTTATCGACATAAGCAAAACCGATTCCCCTGTTAGTAGTTCCTATTTTCATGGCGCGCTTTGATTCACGAAGACCATCAAGCGCTACATGATATGGCATTATTATACTTGTTTTTGCATCGATACCAAGCCTTGATGGCGGTACTTCAATGCCATTTTCTGATAGCATGGCAAGCTCTTCCATCAATATCCCGGGATTCATCACAGTACCCGGACCAATCAGGAGGCGCGCACCGAAAAGCACTCCTGATGGGATAAGATGAAGTTTGTATGTCTTTCCTTCTGCGACAACTGTATGGCCTGCATTGTCACCGCCCTGGAACCGCGCGACGATATCGTATTCGCATGCCATCATATCCACTATCTTTCCTTTTCCTTCATCCCCGAACTGTGCGCCTGTGATTATTGTGAACATATATTTTTCACTCTATATCTGGCGTGAAATATGATAAGTTTACCTGAGTTCGTATTGAGTTCGTCGGAGTTCGTTGTTAATTTTTTTCATACCAGAAGCGTCAGCAAACAAAAGACACACGGATGACACGGATCAGATGGATTTTCACGGATGCGTGGGGATTATACTCCAAAATAAACCGCAGTATGTATTCATCGACCAGATTATAATCCAATTAACTTCAGACTTTAATTAGGTTATGTCCTTATTATAGTCAAGAACACAATTTATTTTACTCATATTCCGAACACTTTGCGCTCTTTGCGGTGCATGATTTTTTTCACCGCAAAGAACGCAAAGATAGTTTGAATTGTTTGGTATTTAACTATAATAACCCAGGTTTATTTCATATACTCTCTCAATATCGTAGTCGCATAACTTCCCTTCTGCAATGAAAACCCAAGCACTACTTTTGTTTTCCCGATATTGAGTTCATCCTCTTCAACACTGAATTCCGGTTTAAAAGGCACGATTATCTCGCGGCGCAAACCCTTTGATGATAACTCAGGCATAGTCGGTACTTTGAAGCCTTCAAGGTCAACTTTCAATTCAGCAACGACCCCCCGCTCGATCTCACCAGCAGCGCCCTGCGCAAACTGTGTTTCATATCCCACAATAGGCGCGGTCACGAAAGCGCGCCCTCGATTTACCAGGTTATTTATGCCGTCAAGGTTACCAAAAGTTACTTTCTGGAGCCGTGAATGATCGGGCAATCCCATTTCGTTCTTGAAGCATACGATATCACCGTCAAAAGCCTCATCAATGGACATACCTGATTCAATGCGCCTGCTCAATATCCTGTTGAAAATATACGACTGGTATGCGTGCAGGAACAGTTCCATCAATTTTGGCGACAATGCCCTGAAAGCTCCTGCATAATCATCGGGATGGCCGATCAGATGGTTCATCATAGCTCTTTCATACTGGAAATGGATAGGATATATTTTCAGCCCTTCCTTGAAATCTCCCGTTTCCCATACGAACTGGCGAGCTTTCCGGATTTCTTCGTTTTCTTCAGGGAAAGGTCGTGCGATATAGGTAAGCGCGGCCTCTTTTATGTCTCCCCGAAGCATCGCTTCTCCAACTACGTGCGTCACAGGCCTGTTTTCCCCGAACCTTTGTACCCCGAAGAAATTGGGACCACCATTTTCAAGTTCTATCGTTATGGTTTCCACGCGCGCGCGGGTTTCGTCAGGTGAGAGGTCGATATTTCGGATCGTTATCTTGAAACGATTTCCCCACAGGTCTCCCAAACTTACTTTCTTATTTGAGCGGCCTATTGGTTTTAATTCAATGTCTTTTAAATTCACCCTTGCAAGTTCAGCTTCGGTCAAATCCCAGATACATATCTTCTGTTTTGTAATGGCGCGCTTATCTTTTGTTCCTGCCCAGCCAAAGCGTGACTGGCTGATCCTCAATATCCGGGCGAGATCGCGCACAAGATGGTGGATATCCCAGTTCGTTTTTGTTAGCTCTGCTATCAGGTATTGCCCATTCGTGCTTTCAATCCTGTTCGTGAGTTCTTCAACAAAAAAATCCTCGATTTCCTGGCGTATAACACCGCCAATCCCCGGGGTTTTGGTGCAGTAGAGACCTATGCCGATAGTAATATCTGAAGTAATGATGTCCTCCATGAAAAGATCGTGAGGATTTCCTCAATACACTATATATGCATGATTAATATAATCCTATGCGCTTTTAGGTAAATAGTTCAGGTGACATATTTGATCATCATCAGAAAATTCCAGCCATCCGATTTCCAGTGGGTCATTGATATCGAAAGGAAGGTTTTTAATGAGCATGACCCTTACCTTTACATGCAGTTCTACGAAAATTATCCTGAAACTTTCATTGTTGCCCAGATTAATAATTTTATTGTGGGTTATGTTGCAGGATTTCAAGCTTCGCAAGGCGTGGGTCGAATATTCTCACTCGCAGTCCATCCGTTATACCAGAAGAGAAGGATAGGCAGCTCCCTATTAAAGGAAATAATCCACCTCTTCAAGGAAATGCATTTAGATGAAATAATACTTGAGGTCAGGTGGGGTAATGTCAGGGCAAAAAAATTCTATGAAATACATGGTTTTTTCCAGTACGATATTGCTGAAAAATATTATAACGATGCTGAAAATGCCTGTCTGATGAAACTTCGATTATAATAGCATGATCAGAGAGGACTTTTTTTCCCAATGGTCTCCAAAAACCCCATCCAGCGCCGCGCATCATCGACTTTTTGTTTTATTCCATCACTTGGCTCTTTAAGCTTGACCTTACCTGCTTCGCATTCCTTCAAATCCATAATCGCGCGGATAAGACTTGCGATATCGTTGTATAATCTTTGTGCTTCTTCATGCGTTAGACTTGCCCTAATCAGTGTTTCTTCATCCTGTTTAGCTTTGGCTTCAAGTAGCTGCACAAGTTCCAGGATTCGATTTTTCTCATCTTGTGAAAGCTCTTTCTTATGTATGCAACCCCAGATCAATTCGTTGAGTTTAATGTTTTTTCCATCCACTTCCACTTCTTCTGGCACTTTTTCTCCCACCCAAATCAGGTATCTGTGCAATCCATTGAGTAAATGCTCCCTTTCTTCCAGCGAGATGTAATCATCAAGCTTTTGGATTTCTTTTTGATCCATATTCATATTTCCAGCCAGCGTTTAATTTGAATATAGCGTACTATTATCACTTTCGGTCAACATTAGCTTTATGGCGCAGAATCGTACATCTTTCAAAGGCAATCTTTACGTTAAATTTAATAGCCTTCGGATGTGTATGGAAGACCCAACATAATGGAGAATAATATGGCAAGAAAAGAAAAAGCAACTATTTGTATATCATGCGGAGTAAATCTTATTGAGCGAGGTTATGCTCGATTCCCATGCCCGCAATGCGGAAATGAAATTGGAAGATGTGCAGCATGCAGGCACCAGAGTAATAACTACAAATGCCCCGAGTGCTCATTCCAGGGACCGTGAGGATAAATGGGAGAAGTAGCAGCAAGGATAAAAATAATGCCTTCGGGCATGGATGTTGATCTTAATAAGCTAAAAGAAGCCCTCACAAAAGTGGTTCCGGCAGGCGCGCGGGTGCATGCATTCTCAGAAGAGCCAGTCGCTTTTGGATTAAAAGCCCTTATTGCAGTCATAAAAGTGGGCGACATCGAAGGCGGAACAGAGAAGGTTGAAGAAGCTTTCAGCAAAGTAAAAGGCGTAGAAAGCGTTTCAGTTGACGAACTGGGACGGATGTAAGGAATTTTTCCTTTTCCGGGCCTGTAGATCAGGGGTAGATCGTTGCGTTCGCAACGCAAAGGCCGCGGGTTCGAATCCCGCCGGGTCCATTCGATATTACTTATTGCCAAATATATGGAAAAACCTGAAGTTCTTAAATCAGGTATTTCTTTTTTTCTTCGAATTCTTCCTTGCTGATCTCTCCTCTTGCATATCTTTTCTTCAGGACTTCAAGAGCAGATTCCTCTATCCCTTTTCCTCTACCGCCTTCCCATAGGTATTTGATAAGTAATACAAGTCCTGCGAATACCAGTATCCAGAAAATGAGTCCTAATATCAACATCCCATAGCCCAGAACACCAAAACTGTATCCATCCATCATTCCAAATGCCATAATTTTTACCTCCGCAAAATAATTGGCCGTGATACTATAAAAAGTAAATAGTACGTTACAAAATTATAAGTTATTTAGCGTATTTTAATATCTACCAATGGCATGGTTTGAAGTTGATATATTTGAAAAATGCGTGGCGGTTGACCTGCATAAATATTCCCACAGAACAGCGCTCATTGTCGCGCGCGAAAAAATTATAGAGGCTTATGGGCATGGATTCAGGCATGTGAGTTTGATCCATGGAGCGTCAGATATTACAAAAAAGAATGATGGCGGGAGCATAAAATTCGCTCTTCACTCTATATTGAAAAGAGGAGAACTCGATAAATGGGTGGACAAAAAAGAATGTGAGTTCCGGGAAGGTGCATTAATACTCAGGCTCAGGAAAAACCCGGCGCCTGTGGATGGGGAATGGAAAGAAATACCTCTTGAGGAATATTGAAATAATGCTCAGCCTCTCTTTATGCTGAACAGATACCAAACATTTATCCTTTAACAACCGTCCCGAAAACATTGCCTTTTAATGCGTTAATGAGTCTTCCAGGATAATTACCATTGATGATCTGGCAATTTATTTTATTTTTCATAAGAAAGATCGGAAGTTCTGCATCCACACACGTCTCTTTACCAATTATCTCATCGGCACGAAGCTCTTTTTGGAGCATCCCGTTAAGATAAATGCCATCCACATCCGTGACTTTGATGAATCTTGCCCCAAGCTGGAGTGCAAACCATGCCGCAATGGTGTCTGAGGTCACATCCCATGTATGCGGCAGTTCATCTTTTTCTTTAAGTATCCTGTACGGAAGTAGAATATATGTCCCTTTATCAGGGATTTCCAGGCTGTCGATAAGCTGGGCACCTGTTCCATCTGCCAGGTAATACCCATACTGCTCCATGGCAAGTACTGCCATCCAGTGAGCGGATTCCTCACCGGGATTTACGCTTCTGACCATGTCGGCAAATATTGAGCCGCCGGGAACGATTATGATGGTCTCATCTGTTGAATTTGTGTATTCTATTAGGTCTTTTACGATCGTTCTGGCGCTCCGGATCAGGCTTCCGCCAAGTTTTATTATTATCATGATTTCTTATGATACAGCGATGTAAATAAGTTATTATTTGATGGTCTTAGGGGCAGTTTGGAATATCACTCTTTTACATTTTATATAGGAACAACTGAAATTAATTGTTCCCGCTCTTTCAAAAAATTCTTTTTCATACTTATAGATACCCACCGCTTTGGCTCTTTCACAAGCTCATACCTCTCTTTAACATCTTCGAATTTTATCATGGCAATTTTCCAGAAGCCATCATCCATGATTATCTTACCCTCCACAAGAGAATCAAGCGCCATAGGATTTCTTTTTTCTATCATTTTAAGAAATTCGTTTCTTGTGTACCCCTTAACCTCAATTGGCGTTTCTGTAAGTGAGTAGAGAAACTCAAGCCTTTTCAGAGGATTCTTTGGAAGTTTATCAGAAATCACCAGAAAATCAATATCACTCCACACATTATAATCCCCCCTTGCCATTGAACCGTAAAGCACACCTGTGAATTTACCCAGCTTTGATGATACAACCTTTGAATATTCTGCTAATATATCTCTTACATTATTCATATTTCATCCTCATCGTATTGCAAAAATCAGAGATTTTCTCTGCACAATCCAGAGCTTCTTGCGCCGTTTTTTCATCATAAAACTCGAAAGGGCTTCCTTCGGTGAAAGCATCAGGATAACGTGCTGGCACATAATGCCTGTCCAGAATTCTGGCATAAAATACCAATTTGTGAACGTCGAGAGAATAAGTTTCCAAATCTTTCAAGAGCTTAACAATGGAATGCCCATAAGCTGAAATCCCAAGTCCTTTCAAAAGCGCTTTTACCGCGTACTCAGCAGCTTGCTGTGCCTTAAAGCAGCACCAGTTATAGCTTTTATATGAATAATCATGCCGGGCTGAATTCAGGGTATCAGATGCCTGCGCCATCCAGCGCTCAAATTCATCGTTGTCAAGCATTATATATAAATCATTTTGTCGAGTTAAAAAGATTTCCCTGACGCTATATCCAGCAGCATTGCGGTGAGCTTCTGACTCATTTTATTAAACTATAAATAACTAATACATCATAATTGATGCCAATAACAGGAATTGAAATAATGGAACCTTACTTTCACTTAAAAGGCAGCTACAAAACAAGCGCAGACGCGATGCCTGCCCGGTCTGATATTGAAAAGTTCATCGAAGAAGCAAAGAATACGATCCTGCAAAAAGGTGTTCCTGCGGGCAGGGGCGCTAAAATAATCGCATGGGACGTAAAGGACAACAGCATATTCCTTGACATCGAATCAGACAGATACCTGCGCGCGCATGATGCGTTCATAAGGCTGCGCAAACCGCTCGCCGCTGTTCTTGGCAAAGTGTATAAGATCGGTGTCAGAGGCGTGGACGTTGAAGAATTCATTGTAAAGCTGCCATCCGAACAACCGTTGCACCAGCAAAAAATACCCTTCGTTAAAAGTATCGAGTTTGTTGAGGGAATGATCACGCTTTCACTGGATGTGGGCGAAGCGCAGCTTGAGAATAAGGTCCCGGACAGGATAATCTCACTCATTGAGGATAAGATCGCAGCGCAAAGCTTTGGCGGGAAAGCAGAGCACTGGAGCCCGCTATGGGAAAGCCCTAAAAAGGTAATGACATTCAATAGCGATCCCACGGTTGAAGCGGAAAAGCGCGGGTGGATAAAGAGAGCCGCAGGTCGCGGGCAGTGGATACATGCCGCCCAGATGACAAGGATATTTCGGACTTTTGAACAGATAGTGCTTGAAGAAGTGATAAAACCTCTCGGATATGTAGAAATGATCTTCCCTAAGCTTGTTCCATGGGACGTGTGGAAACATTCAGGGCATGCAAAAGGTGTTTATCCTGAGATCTATTATGTCTGCCCGCCAAAAACAAGAGACCCCGCATTCTGGGAAGAAGTCATTGACAATTATAAGGTCACGCTTGAAGTTCCGATTGACCTCATAGCAGAAAAGATCGATAAACCAATTGGAGGAATGTGCTATGCCCAATGCCCCTCCTTCTGGCCGTTCATGCAGGGAAAAACTGTCTCAGATGAATCCTTTCCGGTATTAGTGTTTGACCGTTCAGGAACCTCGCACAGGTACGAAAGCGGCGGCATACATGGCATGGAGAGAGTGGATGAATTCCATAGAATTGAACTTCTCTTCATTGGAACGCCAGAGCAGGTTGTTGAGCATTCAAAAAAGATGCAGGAGTGCTATAAACATATCTTTAATGATATACTTGAACTTGAATGGAGAATGGCATGGGTAACACCATGGTTCATGGCCCAGGAAGGGCTCACCGGCCTTACAGGCAATAAAGATGTTGGCACGATCGATTTTGAGGCGCCGCTTCCGTACCGAGGGAAGGATGGCGAATGGCTTGAGTTCCAGAACCTGAGCGTTAATGGGGATAAATATCCAAAAGGCTTTAACGTGAAGCTGCAATCCGGAAAAGAAGTATGGAGCGGCTGCTCAGGAATAGGTCTTGAGAGATGGGCGAGCACTTTCTTTGCCCAGAAAGGGTTTGAGGCTAAGGATTGGCCTGAGGCATTCAGGGAAAAGGTGGGCGAGATGCCAAAAGGGATAAAGTTTTTGTGATTATTGAAACATAAAATGGCAGCAGAATATGAATGTTAACTCGCTTGCTGTATTTGAAGATTACAAAATCCGCAGAGTATATGATGAGATATCTGAAACATGGTATTTCTCTGTAGTGGATATTATTCAGGTGTTGATTCAGCAGCCCGACTACCAGACTGCGCGGAAATACTGGAACAAACTGAAGGAACGCCTGAAAAAGGATGGAAGTCAGTCGGTGACAAATTGTCACCAACTGAAAATGGAAGCTGCCGACGGGAAGGGATACCTTACAGACGTTGCTAATCCTGAAACGCTTTTGCGTCTCATCCAATCCGTTCCCAGCCCCAGAGCTGAACCGATCAAGTTATGGCTTGCCAAAGTCGGCTATGAACGAATGCAGGACATGGCTGACCCGGCGCGTTCTCTTGACAGGGCGCGGGAGTTCTGGCAACAGCATGGGAGAAGCGAAAAATGGATTCAGCAGCGGATGATGGGACAGGAGACCCGTAACAAGCTGACTGATTACTGGAAAGATCATGAGATCAAAAAAGAAGAAGAATACGCCATTTTGACCAACATCATTCATCAGGAATGGACGGATGTCTCTGTAAAAAAGCATAAGGAAATGAAGGAGCTGAAAACCCAAAACCTGAGAGACCATATGAGCGAAGCTGAACTGATATTTACCGCTCTTGCCGAACTATCTACCCGGCAAATAGCAGAAACTATGAAAGCAGTCGGCATGGATGAAAACAAGGTCGCCGGCAAAAAAGGTGGCAGCATTGCCAAAAAGGCAAGGCATGAACTGGAAGCAAATACAGGTAAAAAGGTTATTACCGGAGAGAGCTTCCTACCGCCGGGATCAAAAAAGGCGTTGCCACCACCCAGGAAAAAATCGTGAAATATTCGAATTGTCAGTTCTTTTTAGCGATGTTCATGATCGCCCAAATATCAACAAATAGTTATAAGGTCCAACTTTTGATCTTTCAATAACCATGAATCCATTTCCATAACACGATTCTATTACCTCTTTCTCATCTAACCGCTCTTTAAGGGGAGGCCCAAAATCCATTTCCATTTTTTTCCAGTCTATGATCACCAGTCGCCCATTCATTTTAAGAACACGTTTTACTTCTTTTATTAAGGACGACCTGTCCTCAAGTTCATGGAAAACATTAGCCATGAGAAGGATATCGACAGACTTATCTGAAATTGGAATTGAAGATTCTCCGGAAAGAATGACTTCAATGTTAGTGATTTTTTCTTTTTTTATCTTATCCCTTATAATATCAAGCATTTCTTGCTGGATATCAAGTGCAAACACCTTTTTAACTCGCCTGGCTGCAGGAATTGAAAAAAACCCTGTTCCGCAGCCAATGTCTGCAAACACCATTTCCCTTGTAAGTTCCAACTTTTCAAGAATACTGGCCGGGTCTAAGATTTTCACTCTTTCAGGATCATCAAGTATCCCAGCCTTCTTTGCATCGAATTTATGAACCATAGTTTGAATTGTTTGGGTTTAAATTATAAAGACTACACGAACCTTGGTCTTGCTGACAACTTCACGGAAAGCGGATGTCTCTTGAATGGGAAGCCAGCTACTTCTTTTGATATCCTTTCATTGAGTTCCTCAATACTCATTTTGACATTAGCAGGCTTGTTCGGGGCTGATTCGCTCCGTACCGTTACGCTAAGATTCCCGCCCGTTACTTCTTCATCGCCAACCACAGCCACATATGGTATCCAATCTTTTCCAGCATCGCGGATCTTTTTACCCACGGTCTCTTCACGGTCATCGATATCCACTCTGCCGTTTATTTCTTGTGCCACCTTTTCGGCAAATCCCATATGCTTATCTGCAACCGGGATTACGCGTACCTGCGTAGGTGAAAGCCAGACCGGGAACATGGGGACAATCCCCTTCTCTGAGTTCATGCTCGCCTTCTCAAGAAGCGCATAGATGCATCTTTCTATGGCGCCGCTTGGTGAGCAGTGCAGGATAAAAGGTCTTTTTTCCGCGCCTGTCTTGTCGATGTACTTTATGCCGTAGCGTTCCGCATTCTCGACATCTATTTGAACTGTTGACAGGGCGCTTGCCTTGTCTATAGCATCGATGAAATTGAACTCGAATTTGAGTACAAAATAAAAGAATCTCTGGTCCCAGAGTTCTATCAATACTGGTTTGTTGACGGTTTTGACAAGACCAACTATGAAATCCCTGTTCTCTTCATAGAAATCCCTGGTAAAGCGGATGGCCACTTCATAATCATTCAAGTCAATCCCGATCTTTGAAAGTACATTAATGCACATATTGTACTGTTCATTGAACTGCACCATTGCCTCATCCATATCCCTGCACAGGGAATGCATGTCAGTCATCGTGAATGCCCGAAGCCTCCGCAAGCCCACAAGCTCGCCGCTTTGTTCTTTTCTGAAGCTGTAGCGTGTAAGTTCAACCATGCGAAGAGGAAGGTTCCTGTAAGATATAGTCATGTCATGGTTCATGAGGAACTGCCCAAAACATGCCGCAAAGCGCAGGAATAGCTGTTTCTTGTCAGCTTCGATTGAGTACTGGCGAGCAGGGAAGCGGTCAAGGTATTTCTTCAATGTTGGATGGTTCATGTCATACATTATCGGAGTCTCGACTTCCATGGCTCCCATCTTTGCGGTTTCATCGAGCACATAAGTCTCAATAAGGCTTTTCATAAGCCGCCCTTTCGGATAAAATCTCATGTTCCCTGCATCTGAGCCCGGTTCGTAATCAGCAAGCTCAAGTCGTCTCATAAGCTCAACATGCGGCGGGATCTTGTCAACTGCGCGACTCTTGTGAATTTCATAATCCACGAATTTCTTAAGATTAGCATGACCTATAAAATCAAACTCATCTGGTTTCAGGAGGTTGCCATCAGGTGTCAGGATGTGCCAGTAGGATGTTGCTTTTGCTTCAGATTTCAGGGCTTCGGAAACGACTTCTTCTTTTTCCTTTACTACCATTACGCATTTTTCCTCGCCGGATCTTATCGTTCTTGAAAGTTCGGAGAGGGGATGCCCTTTGCATTTAATTGTGAAGGATTTATACCACCCAAATGGCGCGCGTTTTACTTCAAAGGAAGCTTCTTTTAATAATTCTTCAATTTTCTTGAGGGTTTCGACCGCGGTTTTTGGTGATGAAAGGTTGGAACTGAGATGTGCATAAGGATATAGCATCACGCGGTTTGTCTTTACCTGTTCTGTGACTTTTTTTATCTCAAAGACAGTTTTCCCTGCGGCATTTTCGATCTGGTCTTCGTCACTTTTTTCAACAGCCACAAAAACCGTGAGAACCTCTTCCATCCTCCCCTTCTTGAGGTCATCATCTATTTTCTCAGCAACAGGCGTGCTTTTTTTTGTTTCATATTCTATGAAATCAGAATGAATAAGTAGTATCTGCATTATATCACTTTAACGCATCTACACAGCAATTAAGCTTAAAGTTTCACTTTTTTAAGCTCTTTTTCACCTTTTCTGCAAGATCTTTCCCAAGCCGTTTTGATTCTTCAAGATCTTTCTCCTCAGGCTTATACTGGACGCGCAACACTGGATCAATAACTTTTATTCCAATCTCCCGCATTTTCTCTGCGACCAGACCTGGTGCTTCGCCGCTCCAGCCGTAAGAGCCAAAAGCTGCTCCGGGTTTTCCTGAAACATTTGCTTTTCCAAGGCTATCGATAAATTTTTCCATTGGCGGCAGCATCTTATAATGAAACGTTGATGACCCTATCGCAATAGCATCAGCAGATTTTATATCGTCTATCTTTGCTTCATGAAAATTAAAAGCTTCTGCGTCAATATTTCTTGATTTTGCACCTTCAACGATGGCATCAGCCATAGCTTTTGTATTCCCCGACGTACTTAGATATACTACAACTATTTTTGGCATATTTTTCCTCCCGGACATATGAGGGGGATGTTCACTATCCCTCTCTCATTATAAGATTTGAAATGATAATAGATAAAACTTCCTTTCGAAAAATTCCAGAATCAGAAAATCCATGCTTATTTAAGGCATGGCAACAAAATATAAAAAGGGAAAATGATCAAAGAGGTTTGAATATGATAAAGTATAAATGCACTGTCTGTGGCTATGTTTACGACCCTGAAAAAGGAGATGCGCCAGGAATAAAGCCTGGCACTGCCTTTGAAGACCTGCCGGCTGATTGGGTATGTCCTGATTGCGGAGTAGGAAAGGACATGTTTGAAAAGATGTGAGCCAGAGCGAATGATTGTCCCTCTGTTCACATCTTACCATTTGTCTCCCGGCAGGTATACATATCCTGCTTCTCCTGGCGTTGTACCTATTTGGCTTTTCCGGGTTTCCTTAACTTGTCCCGCCTATTTTTATCTTTCCTCCCCCAATAGAGAGTTTTGTTTCTTTTGAAATATTAAGCCCGACCCCACTATTTCCATCAATATCCATACCTACTTTGATGTTTGTCTTTATTGTTCCTCTGTTTATTTTGACATTTTCTTTGGAACTTACATCTACATCAGCGTTCTCTCTTGTTTCTAATTTAACGACAGGAGCAAAGATGTACTCTCCATTTCCTGTTACATGCAATGATTCGTTTGCAATAAAATCAAACGTTGCTGTTGATGTTGAGCTTGCGTTTACTGTTAATTCCCCAACAATTTTCAAATCTCCAGAAGGCAGTTTAGCTTCATGGTCACCTGACGTATCTGTAACGACAACTTTTGAAGTCATCAAGCGAACTTGCTGGTATGTTCCTGTTTTCAGGCTGACATCTGCAAGAAGCGCCTGGCTTCCTTCCGTTTTGAGTTTGAGAAGATCATAAGTCTGCGGTGTTGACGATACATTTACCCACCCTTCGGCCGCGCTATGCACCTGTACGCTATCTATAGTCACTTTAACACTGCTAACAGTACCCATATCTGCAGCAGCATCTTTTATGATAAATACAGCTCTTCCCAGTCCGCCTGTTTTTATCTTTTCTCCCTCGATAGAGAGTTTTGTGTCTTTTGAAATATTAATCCCGACCCCAATATTTCCATCAATATCCATGCCCACTTTGATGTTTGTCTTTATTGTTCCTCTGTTTATTTTGACATTTGCTTTGGAACTTACATCTACATCAGCGTTCTCTCTTGTTTCTAATTTAACGACAGGAGCAAAGATGTACTCTCCATTTCCTGTTACATGCAATGATTCGTCTGCAATAAAGTCAAATGTTGCTGTTGATGTTGAGCTTGTATTGACTGTTAATTCCCCAACAATTTTCAAATCTCCAGAAGGCAGTTTAGCTTCATGGTCACCTGACGCATCTGTAACGACAACTTTTGAATTCATCAAGCGAACTTGCTGGTATGTTCCTGTTTTCAGGCTGACATCTGCAAGAAGCGCCTGGCTTCCTTCCGTTTTGAGTTTGAGAAGATCATAAGTCTGCGGTGTTGACGATACAGTTACCCAACCTTCTGTTGCGTTATGCACCTGTACGCTATCTATAGTCACTTTAATACTGCTAACAGTACCCATATCTGCAGCAGCATCTTTTATGGTAAATACAGCTCTTCCTTGTGTTGTGGTTGGTGCTTGGAGGCACCCTGCCAGGAGCACTACAGCAATAAGAGCAAAAACAGTAAGTATTTTTGTTCGATTCATATCTTTCACTCCTCATTAATTAAGAAAACAATCATTTTCTAATTATTCCGAAGATACAATATAACTAGAAAACAACTGTAAATATTACATGTGTTTGTCAATAGATAACTTTTGTGGTTATCTATGACTTAACCTTCTTTTTGATAAATGTACCATTTCGATACTCCTCGAAGGCTACCTCTAATTCTTCCTGAGTGTTCATAACGATGGGTCCATGCCATGACACGGGTTCACCAAGAGGTTTACCAGATATCAAAAGGAAACGCAGATCCTTATCATCCGCTGTTATTTTTACGTTATCTCCATCTTTGAAAATCACGAGATGCTCATTTGCGATCGATCTACTTTCCCCTGATCCGAAATACCCGCTGCCCTCGATAACATAAGCAAAAGCCCTGTAGCCCTTTTTGATACTGTGTTCGAATTCTGTATCGGATGCCATTGTAACTGCCCGTTAATTCCCTTTGGCATCTCCTGGTGGATTATGCCGCTTCCTGCTGTCATCCACTGGACGTCTCCCGCTGTGATAATACCTTTATTTCCCATACTGTCCCCGTGTTCCACTGTGCCTTCCAGCATATAAGTGACGGTTTCAATGCCCCTGTGAGGATGCCACGGAAATCCGGCTATGTAGTCGGCTGGATTATTGGAACGGAAATCGTCAAGAAGCAGGAATGGATCCAGTAATGGAACTTCATTGTTGCCAAATGCTCTTTTCAGATGGACACCTGCGCCTTCGATAGTTGGTTTGCTTGTTGATATTGATTCAATTTTCCTGTTCATTGCTATATTTAAAACTCTCCGAAAACCTGTGCCCCCATATGAACAACAATACCGTCTTTTGTGATCTTATAAGGTTTAATTGCATCCGAATGTTCCGTCATCCGCATCTTTGATACCTCTATCAATCGGATGACAGATTTCATATCACTTCCTCGAAGATTTCTAAGTGTTATTACCCCGTCAGCTATGTACTCTATCAATCCGAATCGTGATTGGTACGGTGATTCCTTGCTTGATTCAGACACAATCATAGATGTTGTTCCACTGTCTTTTATTAATTCAATAAGATTAAACAACTGTTGTCTTCTTTCTCCTTCATTATCAAATATCATTTCATACAGGGTAATAGGATCAATCACAAGCCTACTCGGAGCAAATTCTTTTATGATTTCGGGTAATTCACTTTCGATTTTTGTAACCGCAGTCTTAAGACCTGACGGGTTCAACCGGATTAATTTAAGGGCCCCGTGCTCGATATGGGGCATAAGATCCCATCCAAATAAAGCTGAACATTTAATGAGGTCTTTTTCTTTTTGTTCAATGCTTATATAAATACATTTTTCACCTTTGACCAGACCCGAATAAACGAATTTCAATGCCAGTGTGGATTTGCCTGTTCCGAATCCCCCTATTATGGCAGTAACAGAACCCTTCGGTATCCCTCCAGACAACATTTCATCAAGATCTGCAATACCAATTTCGACGCGTTCCATGTTATCATTACACCTTATATCTTAATTATTCGACCTACCTTTTCCCAAAAGATACTATCTGCTTAACATTGGTAACCTGAAAGCCAGTATCAGGCATGATCTTAATTTCAAAGTTCGCGATATTATCCTTCTCCAGGGTTGGAAGAAGTCCCCCAAACTTTTTAATATACATGATTTGCTGTCTCTGTGCAACGCCAGTTTCCACCCAATCAAAAACCAGCGCCCCATCGGCGCAATCTATAATAGATTCTTCTTTTCGCCTCTCAAAAACATTCTTGCTCAATATGGCATACACAACGCCGTTCCACTGTTTAGCCTTCTTTTGCAGCGCTCTTAAGAAAAATAAAAACTCGTTCCATTTCTTGAATTCTTCAAAATATTGGGCAAGCGAAGTTAACGAATCAATGATAATAAGACTATCCGATGCGTTCTTATCAAGAAAAGAAACAAGCCCGTCCAGAAGATTTTCATCTGCCATAGGTTCACGGAGCGTCTCAAACGATAATTTTTCAGATATCCATTTAGAAGGAACGCATGAATTTGAGAAAAATTGCTTTGAAAAATCCTGGAAATTTATTCTATCTTTGATCGCTGAACTATACTCTTTTGAGAAACCAAATGCTATTTCGTTGATAATATCTTCTTTTGATCTTGTCATTGAAACATAACATTTTTTTTGTTCAGGCTGGCTCATGATCATGGAAGTGTATGCGAACTCAATGTTGCCGGCTCCAATCTCGCCCAGAAGTACTATGAACGAACCTGATGGAAATCCACCTTTTATAATGGGGTCTAACGATTTAATACCAGTGGCTATTCTGTGTTGTTCCATAACTCCAAAAAAGATATAAGTAATTAAACATATTTAAACATATTTAAATTAAATTGATAACATTTGCAGATTAACAGGGGTTAAATTAATGAATCACAAAAAATCATTGTTAGGTTTCTTGAAGAAAGCCTTGCCTGATATACCTCCATACGAATTTTCAAAACACGGCGCTCTTCTAATTTCGGAATTACCAGAAGATTTCCATGAAATTGAGCAATATTGGATTAATCAACCATATATACGTGTTCATATTCTAAATAAAATCCGGGTTAAAGAATTGATATATTATGTTATGGAGCCTGCGCTTTCATCTTTTGAGAGACTGCTTCTTGAGAAAATACATGAGGATCTGCTGGATATACTGACAGAAGAAAAAACAATACATAAAGAAAAACAAAAAAATGAGATATTAAAAGATCATGTCCCGAAGCTACTGAACCAATATTCAAAATCATTGAAAGAACAGACAATATATAAAATATTATATTATTTGGACAGGAATCTTCTAGGTTATGAGAAAATCCACTCACTGATGATTGATCCCATGATAGAGGACATATCCTGCGATGGCGTTGGTATACCGATTTTTCTATTTCATAGAAAATACGGGAACATAAAAACCAATATTATATTTGATGAAATTGAGCTTAATTCGTTTGTGATCAAATTATGCCAGAAAGGACGCAAACACATATCACTTGGTTCACCGCTCATTAATGCTACACTCCCGGATGGGTCACGTCTTCAGGCTACGTTCGGGCGTGACATAACTACACGAGGAAGTTCATTTACCATAAGAAGATTCAAAGAAGATCCACTTACTCCGATTGACCTCATAAATTTCAAAACGTTTTCTTTAGAACAGATGGTTTATCTGTGGCTTGCGGTAGAAAATAACAAAAGCCTCCTGATCGCAGGCGGTACCGCATCCGGAAAAACGTCAACGCTGAATTCCATTTCATTGTTCATTCCGCCGGCATCAAAGGTTGTGACCATAGAAGACACACGGGAACTTACATTGTACCATGAGAATTGGATAGCTGGAGTAACAAGAGAGCCTTTTGCAAAGGGCGAGAGTGAAATTGAGATGTTCGATCTGTTAAAAGCTGCATTGCGCCAGAGACCGGAATATATAGTCGTGGGCGAGGTCAGGGGCAGTGAAGCGCGTACTCTGTTCCAGGCTATGAGTACAGGGCATACTACATATTCCACTATACATGCCGGGGATGTTCAGGATGTTATCAACAGGCTGGAAAATGAACCAATAAATGTTCCACACGCTATGCTAAAGGCGCTTGACATAATTACCGTCCAGATCCAAATTGTTGTAAATGGGAAAAAAAGCAGGAGATGCCAACAATTAGTAGAGATTACAGGTCTTGATCCCCGCACAGGCAATATAAGGATCAACGATATGTTCAAATGGAATCCACTGTCTGACAATTTTGAAAAAGGCGGAGAATCCTATGTAATGAGCAATATCATGCATGATAAGGCATGGAGTGCGGATCGATTATATGATGAAATCGAAAACAGAAAAGCTGTTCTTCAGTACATGATAAACAACAATATCCGTGACTATAAGAGTTTTGCAAAGATAATCAATGCATTCACTATCGACACGCAAGATGTCATGACGAAACTGAAAAATGATCAACTAAAAGAGCTTGCTAAATTATGATCAGTTCAGACATCGGAAATATACTTTTTGGAAAATGGGTATATGCCAGGACGTATAATGATCTTAGAGAAAATATAAGGAAAGCGCATATTGCACGAAATGTGCATGGATATGTTTGCAGTTCTTTGGTCTATGCACTCATCGCAAGCTTAATATTCCTTTTTTTTGGCTTCATCATAGCAAGTCATCTGACACAAAACAACTTCATGATATTTTCAATAACCGCAATTTCAGGATTGGCATCAGGATATTTTACTTATAGTTTATTGATTTTTTATCCGTCTTTTATGGCGACAAACCGGTCATATCGAATTGATGAGTCCATGAACCATTCTGTTACGTATCTTTACGCATTGAGCAGGGGCGGAATGAACATACTTGATATGTTCAAGTCTTTAAGTTCATACACCCATATATATGGCGGTACTGCGGAAGAAATAGCTCTGGTCGTCCGGGATATGGAATTTTTCGGGATGGACATAGTGACTGCTCTTAATAATGCAAGCCAGAGGACGCCTTCAAAGAAGTTCAAGGATTTTATCGATAATCTACTCTCAGTGATAAATAGCGGAGGGGACTTAAGTGGGTTTTTTAAAAGCAGATCTGAATTCTATCAGGATACATCTGCGCAGGATCAAAAATCTTTCCTTGAGACTCTGGGGGTTTTTGCTGAAGTTTATGTAAGCGTCCTGGTAGCAGCGCCTTTGTTCCTTATCGTAATAATAGTAGTAATGGGATTACTGCAAGGCGGAATAGAATTGTATTTATCGATAATAATATATGCTGTAATCCCCATTGGCACCCTGCTTTTTTTAGTACTGGTAGACACAATTTCAGGTATCAGTGAAGAAGTGCCTGTCATCTATACCAGTGTCAAAAGGCTGGAGGTTTATAAAGACACCCCACAACTACGGGTTGAACCGTCATACGAATCTGCAGAAATAAATAGCCTGGAATGGTATGAAAAACGATCTAAAATAAAAAAGATCCTTCTTCATCCCTTTAAAATATTCTTTGAAAACCCTGATAAAACATTCATCATTACCATACCAATTTCTATTATCTATCTATTTTTCAGTATAAGAGATTCAGGAATGACAGTCCAGTCTTTAAAAATGGCAGATAACTATTTTTTAATGGCCACTTTATTCATCATTACTCCTTATGCTATTTTTTTTGAGCTGCGAAAACGCAAATTAAGAACACTTGAAGAAAGAATGCCTGATTTCTTAAAACAGCTTGCAGGCATGAATGAAGCCGGATTGACACTTACACAGGCTATTGCATACACGGCTGAATCAAACCTTGGAGTGCTTACTTATGAGATAAAAAAGATACACCGTTCTATTGAATGGGGTACGATAACTATCGATGCGTTATTGAAATTTGAAAAAAGGATTGAGTCAAGCGCAATTTCAAGGGTGATCACACTTATTGCAAAAGCTAGCGAATCAACAAGCGATATTCGAGGTGTCCTGTCTATTGCAGCTAAAGATGCAGATATTGGACAGCGGTTGAAAACAGAACGGTTCTCTAGCCTGTTAATATATGTCATGATCATCTATCTATCATTTTTTGTATTTTTATTCATAATTGTTGTGCTTCTTGTGTATTTCCTTGCAAAAATGCCATCTGGCAGCGAGGCATCCATGTTTAAAACATCAAGTCTTGCCAATATAAAAACACTTTTTTATCATGCTTCCCTGTTACAGGGATTTTTTTCAGGGCTTATCGCAGGACAGATGGGTGAAGGAAACTGGCGTGGCGGATTGAAACATTCTATATTGATGCTGGTCATAGCATATGTCGTATTTGCATTTTTCCTGCAAGGGGTTGGATGAGATGAAGCAAAAAGTTTTTCGAAATATTTTAAACTGCGAATCAGCAGTAAGTGAGATCATTGGCGCCATCATGCTTCTGGCAATTGCGGTTGGTATGATCGCGCTTATACAGACGCAGTCTGTGCCCGAATGGAATAAAGCGATAGAATTTGAACATTCAAATAAGGTATATGATGATTTCCTTAAATTAAAATCCAATATTGAAGAAACGGCGCTTTACCAGTTCCCAAGATCAAGCGTCATTCATATGGGGGCACATTATCCCAACAGGTTGATATTTATTAATCCGGCTGATGTGTCAGGAACTATCACATCGGATAGGAATGCGTGGATCAATATAAGCTACTATAATTCAAACGGCACTCGCGGTAATATTAGTAATCTATCGAGCAGTATAACATTTCGACCTAACTACAATTATCTTATGAATTCTCCGACTCTGATATATGAAAATGGTCTTGTTATAAAAGATTTTGGCATTAACAATTTTACAGATAACATCCAGCCCTTTTTTATGAAGAATGCTATTAATATTATTATCTTTGACTATCCTTCTGATTCGGAATCATCTTCAACTTTAAAAGTGATCAACCCATATCCCCAATATAAAAACACAACGACTAACAATACAAATATATCAGTTAATTTTTCTTCAAGTTATCCTGAATTATGGAATGCCTCCTTGAGACACGATGGTTTTAATTCCACTATTTCTGGAAAGTTTATAAATTTCACTTATCCCACCGGAAATATTACAATAAATATCTATGGTGTCAATGTTTCCCAGGTTTCCGGAATCGGAGCGCCAAAATAGCGTTTGATGCTATGATCAAGAAAAATTCTGTTGGTTTTTTAGATTCTGAATCTGCAATAAGCCTTCTCCTAGGGACCGTATTACTTCTGGCAATAATGGTTGCAGTGATCTCAATGATACAGGCGCAATCTGTCCCGGAATGGAATAAGGCGGTTGAAGTGGAACATTCCGATGCGGTATATTATGATTTCCTGAAAATAAAATCAAGCATTGAAGAAATACCTGTATCCGAGTTCCCAAGGTCAGATACTGTCCATATGGGCGTTCATTATCCTGCAAATTTGATATTTCTCAATCCACCTGATACTTCAGGTACTCTTACTTTGAAAAAAGATACATGGATCAATGTGAGTTATACAGATAGTAGCAATAACCGGATATTTTTTAATAATTCATCGACTCATATAATATTCAATCCAAATTATAATTATGTTACTAACGCGCCACTGATCGTTTATGAGCATGGTCTGGTAATCAAGGAATTTGAAAATTATATGTATACAGATGCAGATCAGAATATTTTTTCAAATGAATCCTTAAAAATCCCGATTCTCGACTCTCCTGAAGAATCCATATCTTTATCAGATATAAAAGTCTTGAATTTTTTTCCGCAATCAATAACCACAACAACTAACAATTCAAATGTATCAATCACATTATATACTAATTATCCTCAATTGTGGGATGTTCTCTTGAACCGTTCCAATCTGACCTCGACTGGTTTGATTTACACTATAGATGGAAATAAAATAACTGTCAATTATTCTTGGAATATTTCTATTAATATCCGTGTTGTTAATGGTTCAATTCCTCCTGTTACTCCTATACCAATCTATGAGACTACACCGCCTGCGAGTGTAACCAACCTTATAAACGCAACCTACGAGCCAATGAGTATCAACTGGACGTGGACTGATCCTGCCGACTTTGACTTTGATCATGTAGAAGTCTATATCGATGGTTTACCACATGGCACAGTTGCAAAAGGTGTACAGTCTTTCAATTCCAGCTACTTCAAACCCAACTCGTCGCATACGATAAGTACCCGCACGTGGGATACTTCTGGCAATGTGAATGCGGCCTGGGTCAACAGTACATCATCCACATCCTCTCTGTTTACCTATGTGTTTGATTTCCTCATTAAAACTAATGGAACTGTCACGAACGAGGTTAATGCAAAAAATGCAAGCGATGGCGGCGCTACGGCTAATTTAAGCAAAGTGGCTTCCGTCGGAACCAATGGCACATATAATTACACAAATGTTACCAGTTATATTAGGACAAATGGAAATATTACAAACTTTGTTAATATGCAGAATGCCTCTGATACGGGAGCTTTTGCCAACCTGACTGAGGGGCAGGCTTTGACAAACCAGAGTGATAGGACAATTAACCCGACTAAGACAAATACAACCGGAATGCAATCAGGTTCCTACACCCCATCAAATCTCACTTCTAATGATGGGGCGATAGACATCACTATCCCTGGAGGGGTGAGATAATGAAGCTTATTTCAATTATGATAATTGCAGTGCTCGCATTGTTTCTCATGGCGGGGGGGGCGAGTGCGGCGCCTGCAGCAGACGGGGACGGAACAATGACAGTCAGCCCGACAAGTGTGACTGCAGGTAGTACCTCAAACTCTTTTACCTTCACTTTCACCGGAGGTCTCGGGAACTTCGGTAGTGGCGCTCAAGTTACAATCATTGTTCCCTCTGGATGGACAGCACCTCAAAGTACAACCTCGTCGTCACCGGGATATGTCAGTGTTGCGCTTGTTTCCTGCGGTAGTGCTAGCTTGGGCACCATCACTGGCTCAGGTCCCTGGACTATTCCTCTATCTATGAATTGTAATGGAGGTAAAAGCTTCACGGTGACATATGCTGGAGGGGGAACCAAGGTGACTGCACCGAATACGGCTGGTTCCTACACGTTCACAACCCAAACGAAAATTAGTGGTGGGACATTAACAAACATTGCTAGCTCCCCAACAATCACGGTTACTCCAACGACTGCAAGCAAGCTGGCATTTACGTCTTCGGCGGTAACGGTGACGGCAGGTGTGGCTTCGAGTTCGATCACGGTGCAACGGCAGGATCAATATGGCAATCCGGTTACAGCAGAATCGACGAGGACGGTCACCCTGACGAGTACTTCAAGTGGGACTGTAACATTCAATCCGACTTCTTTATCAATTGCGAGCGGTTCAAGCACTGCAAGCTTCACATATACTGATACGAAAGCTGGGACACCGACGATAACAGCGGCAAGTACGTCGCCATCGACCATCACATCTGCCATGCAGCAGGAGACGGTGAATGCGGCGGGTGCAAACAAGCTGGCGTTTGGTGTTCAACCGAGCACGACCTCTGCGGGTTCAGCGATCAATCCGGCAGTTACGGTGATCGTGCAGGATCAATATGGCAACACCGTGACCAGTGACAGCAGCACCGTGACAATTAGCAGCGGCACAACTGCGTTTACGGGCAGCACACTTACTGCAACTGCCTCCAGCGGGGTGGCGACGTTCAGTAACATCAAACCCACAACGTCAGGCACATCCAACACTCTGACTGCCAGTGACGGCTCATTGACAGGTGTGACATCGAATACGTTCACTGTGAACAAGGCCACACCAACGATCACGTTTGGCACCGCTCCTACCCCAACATATCTGGGCGGCACCTTCACAGTCAGTGCTTCAACGAACAATACCGACAGCAGTACGCTGACTTACAGCTATGTGAGTGGTCCGTGTGCATTCGTAAGCGGTTCCACTTTTAGTTCAAGTGGTGCAGGCACTTGCATTGTGCAGGCCAGCGGTGCTGCGACAAGCAACTTCAACGCGGCTTCAGCCCAGCAGAATGTCGCCATCGCAAAGGCGACTCCGACCATTTCGGTAAGTAATTCACCTGTCATCTATAACGGCGCTGCCCAAGCTGCAACCTTCACCGGTTCCGTGGGAGGCACTGTCAGCAACGTCAAATATGGTGGTTCATCGACTATGCCGACCAACGCCGGCACCTATGCGGTCACGGCGAACTTTACTCCGACCGATACGACAAACTACAGCAGCCTTTCCAGCGCATCTGCCGGCAACTTTGTCATCAACAATCCCGTACCGACTACTTCGAGCATCTCGCCATCGAGCAAGACAGTAGGCGCGGCACAATTTACAATGAACGTTACCGGAACGAACTTCGTATCAGGCTCGGTAGTGCAGTTTAATGGATCGAACAGAGCGACAACGTATCTAAACGCCACCGCTCTCAGTGCCACTATTCTTACGAGCGACCTGACGACCGTGGGAACATTCAATATCACTGTATTCAATCCCGCACCAGGCGGCGGGTATTCGAATAATCAGACGTTCACATTAACTGTAACCTCAACGTATTCTCTGGATACCACCTATACATTCACCGAAACAAACTCAAGCTCAACATGGCAGAGCATAAGCATAAAGGATAGTTCTTACGCGGATGCACTCGCAAATGTCAGCATACTCAATTTCACAAGCGGCCGTTGGGAATCGATTCTCACCAACCCATTCACTGGCGGCACATCTCCAGGTGAGCATGTAAATGTCATTAAAGGAGCAAGCGGCAACGCCAGCAATTACGATGCTGGAGGCGGTCAGATAAAAATCAGGTACAACTGGACTAATTCTACATCAAATAATAGTCTGGGTGTAGATATGATAAATGTGACTGTATTATACAGCCAACCAAATTTCCTTCTTAACATTACCACAAATACAACCTCTGTCCCTGTTGATAATCAATACTACCTTGAAATAAACTACAGCCGCGATGCAAATGAGACCTACAGCATCTATGTCTGGAATGGCAGCGCATGGAACAACAGGACGACCCTGAATGCCACACCTGGAAATTGGACTGTAATGAACTATACATTGAACTCTGGAGAAAACAATAGCGGGAAACCACTCATAAGATATCTCGATAATAATCCTTCAGGGACTTCCCAGGGTAACATCTACATCGATTACCAGCGTATTCACGGCATCACTGCCGGACTTCCATCCAATTATTATCTCAATATTACGACCAATACGACAAATGTTCCGCAAGCTTACAGTGCAGAGCTACAGTTAAAATATAATATTTTCGGCGATAATTTTACAGTCCAGATAATGAACACTTCATCGGGATGGGAAAACGTTACAATTCTTAATGCTACAGGTATGCCTTACCGAAATATTACTCTCAATTCAAGCTGGCTAATTCCGGATGGGACGTTCTCTGGCAATGTGGCCTCAATAAATCGATATTATGTAAATGTTCGCTATCTTGACGTAAATCAAAGTGTTAATGGTACGCTATATCTTGATTATCAGAGGATTTACAATGTTTAGGTAATTCTTAATTCAGCTCGATTCAGGTCAAGCCATAAACTTATATATTTTTCAGTAATATAATAGTATATCTGAGGTTAGAGATTTGGAATATATTGAAACAGAGTTAGCTAATTTACCGAAGAATTTTATTGTTCTTTTAGTCTCAAGTTCAAGTCATTATCAGGAAAATAACCTGAATATATTGAAATTATTACTCAATGATCGAAAAATGTCAGGTATTTATATCAATGTGACCAAGAGTTGTGATAATATTTCCGATTTAATGAGATCAAATGGTATAGATATCTCACGACTTTTTTTCATAGATTGCGTAACTTTAAATTCAGGATTTAAACCTGTTAAAAAAGACACGTGTTTGTATGTGAATTCGCCATCTGACCTCACAGAAATCTCGATTGTTCTTGATCAACTTGTCCAGACAAATACAACTGAAGGCAAGTTTCTTTTTTTAGATTCGCTTTCTACCCTCCTTATCTACAACTCACCAAATATAACAAGCAAGTTCGCACATTTCCTGACAGTCAAATTGAGGCAGTGGAAAATCACAGGAATCTTAATAACTCTTGAAAAAGAAACTGATGAGAAATTACTTTCGTTAATAAGTCAATTCGCCGACAAGATAATTTATCCTGAAAGGGGGTATATTGATGGTAAATAAACCGAATGAAACGACAGTGAATAGATGGATAGTTATACTGGGTATAATTTTATTCATAATAATTTACGTGATTGCAGTTGAGAACAAAGGTAATGTAAACATTGATGATAAAAGTACTGTCCTTTTAAAAGAGATTTCCGGGATTTCGAATGAAATTGATAACTGGCTGTCGCGTGGGGTGTCTGACACCCTTTTCTTGAGCACTGAAGAAAATATCCTAAGTTATTCTGAGAAGTCCGATATCGACCAAATAGATGAAGCTACTGCTCTTTTTTTATCATACGCAAAAGCGAAGAAAAAATTTTATCAATTAGAATATTTAAACGAAACCGGACATGAGCTTATCAGGATAAGTTACGATCCACAGATTTCCGATTATAAGGCTGTGCCATATGAACAATTATCAGATTTAAATGATGTTTCATACTTCAAAAAAACAATGGAGTTAGAAAAAGGCAAATATTATATTTCAGATATTCACCCGATAAAACTGTCCCCTTCTGGAGTACCTGATGAAGTTACACTAATATATGCAACGCCTGTTATCAATTCAACCGGCTTCAGGAAAGGAGTTGTGGCCGTTAGATTACGAGTTGATTTGTTACTGGACAGTATACATGAAAGGGTGATTGAAGAACCTGATAAAGAGTATTACATAGTGGATCAAGATGGATATTATATTTATAATTTAAAAAATAGAACTAAAGAATTTGGACAATACACTGGAACTGGCGAGAATCTAATAAAAGATTATCCGATCAGATCCCCAACGATGTTATCCGGGGCAGACGGAGAGTTGCTGAATATTAATACCGGGCTCGCAGTATTTCGCACTTACCACTATAACCCTTCCAATCTGTCGCAATATATTGTGATAATTGGTGTTAACAAATTCGCATTGTTCTATCAAATGCTGCTTGATGGCATTGTGATGGTTATTGGCTTATTATCATATTTTTTGCTTATTTATGCATACAGGAATTTCATACACGGCGATTTCAAACGGTTACTTCGCTCAATGATTTTGATAATAACATTATTTGCCATATACAAAACCCTTGAAATTTCTGAAACATATTTTGAGGAACTAAAAGGAATGTTTATTGTTGAGCAAACAGCATTGATCCTGAGTATTTTGATGATTATTGTGTTTGCTAATCAACTCCTCGAATTTTCTAAACTGTATGGATTCGCGGATAAAAAAACATTCAAAAAATAACAATAAAAAAATCTTACATCTACTGATGTGGTTTCAAATCAGTAGATTTTATTTCATCAAGAACTTTTGATATCAATGTTTTAGCATTCTGGAGATGGGCTGTGCCGCTTCCTGCCAGTTGGGTGAAATTATCCTGTATGAAAACCTCATTCTCCTGCAACAGGTAAACGTAATAAACAAGTATGCCCCAATAAATAATAGCTCCAATGAACATTGCACCTGAAATTGCAAGCAACTGGTAATATATTATCGCAGTTGTCATTCCACCGGGTCTTAAAATATCAATTGCAGAAATAAAATTATATAATATTATCAATCCTAAAATTATCGGTATGATACCGAGTATTAACAGGTTATTCTTGTTCAGTCTCATATTACCATCTGCTTATAATATGTAAATTCACTATTTAAATCTGCCTGAGAAAACTTATTTGCCTGATAAGAGGATGTAGGCCATATGAAAACCGTTTATCTTGCCGCCCCGCTTTTTTCCGAAGGTGAGTGCGATTTTAACAGAAAACTGAAAGGTGAAATGCATAGCCTTGGCTTTAAAGTTTTCCTTCCACAGGAAGATTCTAACAATTTACATGATATGACTGACAGACAGAAGATAATTTTCGGTAAGAACCTGAAGGGAATCGAAAAATCGGATATACTCGTTGCAGTGATAGATGGTGCAGATGTTGATTCCGGAACAGCATGGGAGATAGGTTACGCATTTGCAAAAGGCAAACCTGTGATCGGCTTGCGAACTGATTTTAGAACACTTGGCATTGAAGGAACCGTGAATCTTATGATAGAGCATTCTGTGATCATGTGCATGAGCATTTCGGAATTATTAAATCATTTAAAGTCAATGACAGATGCATGAAATGAACGAATATCATTTGAGCAAGCAATTTTCAAAACCCGAAGATGGGGAATATGTACCCATAACGTTCATTGAGTTCAAACGGAAAACTGTGGGCTGGTCCAATGAACTAAAAAGAAGCGTTTTTATCGAGAATGAGGAGGAAAAAGGAAAGCTAAAAAGGGTGAGAGAAGTAAACCTGATGATTGCGATAAACCATCTTTCAGGAAAAACCTCCTCCATCGAGCTTACGGACGAGGAAAAAGCCCAATTTGAAGAAGTATACAGTTCTTTTCTTAATAAAGGCGGCATGCTGATGTACTCACGCAAAAAGATCGGCACAAAGAACGTATCATTTTTTGAACTTCAGGAAGCACAAAAGAAAGTTATTGATGTGCCCCGGAAAAATCTGCTGTCTGAGATGTTGTAGCGTTTACGTATGCAATATCATACGTCATCGGTTATTGGAGAAAATCTGATAGAACACGGGTTGTGCGGATGCCCACAGATATTGTTATCCATGTAAATCCGTCCGATCCGTGTTCCATTTAGACTAATTTTTGAAAATATGCGAATCTTATACAGCTTGAATTCATAAAATCTCGAAAATTAAATTCCGTTTATGCCGTAAGACTCTAAAATGACTTCGCCGTTCAGATGCCCGGCATGATATGTCTTACCCGTTTCAAGGTCATTTACTGTGATCTCAGCCGGAGCGAACACATTGGCATCAATCTTGAAGAAGTCGTATCCAGCGTCCTTGAAAGTCTTAAAGAAGGGTTTGCCGTAATCCTTGGAGGTGCTGGACGGCACCATTTTGAATTTATCCTCTTCAAATCCCCGCACGGTCAGGAATACTGAGCCATAATATATCACGCTGTCATTTGTGCATCCCATGGCTTTCAGGTCATCCTTTACAACCGGGGCGATTGGCGCGCATCCGGTGCCGCATACGATCTTTGTGGTGTCGTATCCCAGTTCATTGAGTTTAAAAACGGCTGTTTCGACGACGCGCCCAGAAACCTGCACCGAACCTACGATACTGGCTGTTGGCGCGACAAGTGCGACCACATTCTCTGTATCAACATGGCACGCCTCTGCGATAACTTCAATTACCTTTTCATCAGGAAGCTGGTTTGATTCAAGAGCAATAACAGCGTGCTCGTAATCATCTTCATATTTTATTCGCTCAAATGTCTTTTTGGGTTTGAGGGCAAGTGCTCTTGCAGGACCCGAACCCATTGCGAAATACTTATCCACGCTTATTCTCCATCCAGCTTTCTGGGCGCCAAGACAGGCCATCGCAGGGTGATCTGTCGTAACATCTATGAACGCAAGCGGTATATCGTTAATCTTGTGCACGGACATTGAGCAGCCGCCAAATCCACCCATGCAGATCTCGGTGAACATGAGACCCGCTTCATATCCTCCGGGCACGTTTATCCCGCAATCTATCACTTTGCCCCCGTTTTTAAGTTCCATTGCTTTTATCTTTAGTTCTTCCGACCAATCCATCATATCTTCTGCGATTTCCATTGATTTTTCATTGACGCTTAACAAAATAATTCACCACCGAATAGTACACGTAGTTAGTAGGCAAAACAGGCTTATAAGGTTTTTGAATTTTAATTTGTCCCCATTTTTTAATGATTATTCATCATATTGCATATGCTTATATATCGTGGAATTCCATAACTATTTGACGAGTTGAAATGATGAAATTTGATAAGCTGGCTTCAAAAGAAACCATAAGAAAAACAATCGAAGCTTTGAAAGGCCGCAATGTTCATGCTGACCTTGTTGATTCGAAAGAAGATGCATTACAGAAAATAATTAACCTGATACCATCTGGAAAAGAGGTAATGACAGGAGGATCGACTACACTTGATCAGATAGGATTTACGGAAATGCTAAAATCCGGGAAACACCCATGGAAAAACCTGAAAGACCGGATCCTATATGAAAAAGATCCTGCAAAACAAACTGAGCTTCGAAAGATAAGCGTCACAGCTGATTACTTCCTTGGAAGTGTTCATGCAGTTACAGAAACCGGCGAAATATTGATCGTGAATGGGACAGGAAGCGCAATTCCTTCAAATGCTTTCTCTTCGGACAATGTTATCTGGGTAGTGGGGACACAGAAAATCGTACCAACTCTTGAAGATGCTTTCAATAGAGTTCGCAAATATTGTGTTCCATTGGAAGATAAACGAATGAAAAGCTTAGGGTATCAGGGCACCACCATTGGGAAATATCTGATTTTTGAAAGGGAAATAAATGAAAATCGAAAAATAAATCTTATTTTCGTAAATGAAATATTGGGTTTCTGACAGCAACCATTATATCAAACCAGATTGATTTAACACAACTTTACTTGAGTTGATTCGATGATATTTCCGCCAGGCACTCCCACCCAACCAGAGGTAATAGCTCTTGCTTTATCTAAACTGGGAATCCAAAATACTGATATTTTCGTAGATATCGGGTGCGGAAGCGGTTCTGTTTCCATAGCCGCAGCAGGATATGCAAAACATGTGATCGCAATTGACAACAGGGATGAGGCAATATTTGCCTCATCGGCAAATATTAAAGAGTCTAATATAAAGAACATCGAAGTAATAAAGGGAAATGCAGAAATACTGCTTCCAGATATTGAACTTAACTGTGCTTTCATAGGGGGCAGTAAAAATATTGAGAAAATTCTTGGAATATTGATACAAAAAGGAACTGCAAGGTTCGTGGTAAGCGCCGTCATGATCGAGACCGTTGCCCTTGCTCTTGATATTATGAAAAAGAACAATGTTTTCAAGGAATTGTTGCAGATACAATTATCAAGGGGAAATGAGCTTGCAGGCGGTATTATGCTAAAACCTGAAAATCCTGTTTTTCTTATTAGAGGAGAGTCCAGATGCTGATCGGTGTCGGTCTTGGTCCTGGAAACCCGGATCTTCTTACACTTTGGGCTGTCAAGGCGCTAAAAGAAAGCAGGACGGTTTTTGTTCCCGGAAAACTGGCCGAAAAGCTTGTTGCGCCCTATGCTAAAGCACAGATACTTGATTTTCCAATGATACAGGACAAGTTTGAGCTCTTGAAATTATGGGATCAAAATGCAAGTATCGTGGCTTCTGAGGCGCGAAAAGGACTGGTCTCATTTGCAGTTTTGGGTGACCCTAATGTGTTCTCGACATTCTCACACCTTAAAAGGACAATACAGAAAAACCATCCTGAAATAGAAATTATGACCATTCCAGGTGTCAGTTCAATAACAGCGCAGGCCGCACGCACAAATACAAGCATCGACAGCTCATTCGTGGTTAGCGACGGATCGCCTGTAGATACAAAAATAATACTGAAATCAAAACATCCCCAAAATGTAAAAAAAACGTTGATGGATGAGGGTTTCAATGAATTCATTTTTGCGCAAAGGCTGTTCATGGAAAATGAATTGGTGACAGATGAAATCCCGGAGATCGGCGATTATTTCAGCCTTCTTGTCGCAAAACAGACCAGAAAAAATAAAGAGAATCACAGGATCGTCTATTTTGTAGGAGCAGGACCTGGTAATCCCAAATACATAACGGTAAAAGGACGCGAACTTCTTGAATCTGCAGATTTTGTGATGTACGCAGGCTCACTTGTCAATCCCGTCGTCTTAAATTATGCGCATGGTGAAAAACTTGACAGCTTCGGCATGAAACTTGAAGATATAGCCGATATCCTCTCAAAAAAAGTGGATGAGGGAAAAACCGTAGTCAGGCTGCACAGCGGTGACCCTTCGTTATATGGCGCGATAATCGAACAGATCGACAGCCTGAAAAAGCGAAACATCGATGTTGAGATCATACCTGGTGTAACATCACTATTTGCTGCAGCAGCGGCGCTAAAAACCCAGCTTACGATCAACGGTATTACGGAAACTCTTATAATTACAAGACCAGCTGGAACAACGCTTGAAAAAGACTCAATCCGCGAACTTTCCCGCCACAACGCCACAATGGCGATCTATCTTGGAACTGATAAATTAAGGTCGATCACAGAATCAGTGGAATATCCACGGGAAACACCTGCTGCTGTTGTATATCATGCCTCGTGGGAGGATGAATTAGTTATCATAGGAACGATTGGGGATATTGCTGACAAAGTCGAAGCGCAAGGCATCGAAAGATCAGCTATGATAATTATCGGAAATGTACTGAAACCTGAAAATTATAAGAGGTCTCATCTTTATGGGTGAGGTCGCCATAATCGCTTTTTCACGGAATCGCAAAATTGCTGAAAAAATACAGGATATAACCGGCGGAGACATCATCATCTACTCAAAAGATGCCTTCAAACTCGCATTTGAGAAATATGGATCGATAATCGCCATAATGGCAGCAGGTATCGCTGTTCGAAATATAGCTCCTCTTGTGTGCGATAAATGGAAAGATCCGGCAGTTGTGGTCGTAGATTCAGGATTGACATTTGCCATACCGATCCTTGGTGGTCATCATGGTGGAAATATTCTTGCAAAGAAACTTGCCGATGCCGGTTTGATTCCCGTAGTAACGACAGCTACAGAAGTCATGGGAAAAGATTCGGTTGAAGGAATCGCAGATAATCTTGGATGCAGGATAATAAATAAGGATTCAACGAAAAAAGTGAACATGACTTTGCTTGAAACGGATGTTGAAGTTCTTGATATCAAAGGTCCAAAGATCGTAGTTGTTGGAGATGACGTAAGTGTCCTTAAAAGAAATGATAAGATAAATGATATTAAAAGCTTGAGAAATGGGTTGGTCGTCGGAATAGGCGCAAACAGAGGCGTTGACAAATCCGAGGTGATCGAAGCAATAAATGCGGGACTTTCGGAATTGCATGCTAAAATAGGAGATGTAAAATATTTTGCCTCAGCAATGATAAAGGAAAATGAAGAAGGCATTATTGAAGCGGCGCAAGACCTCGAAAAAGAGCTGAAATTCGTTCCCCATGAAATCATTAATTCGATCAAGCCTCCGACACCCTCAAAAGCAAACAGTCTTGGACTAACAGGTGTTTGTGAACCGGCTGCGCTTGCGCTTTCGAATGAAAAAGAACTGATATTAAAAAAGAGGATATACGGAAATGTCACCATCGCTATCGCACGGTAAATTATACATTGTGGGTATTGGACCTGGAGGAATAGAGCATCTTACGAAAAAAGCCCTGGATGTGCTGCTTGGTTCTGAATATATTATCGGGAACGGCACATATCTTGACCAGATAAAGGATATCACCCGGGATAAAAAGATCATACGAAGCGGGATGGGCGGCGAGGTGGAGCGCGCAAGGAAGGCTGTGGAACTTGGAAAAGACCATATTGTGTCTATAATCAGTGGCGGGGATGCGAATGTGTATGGGATGGCGGGCATCGTGCTTGAGGTAGCGCAAAAAGCGGGCGATATCGAAATAGAGGTCATCCCGGGTGTAACTGCAATAAGCGCCGCAGCTTCGCTTCTTGGGGCGCCGCTTATCAATGATTTTGCCATAATAAGTTTAAGTGATCTCCTGACGCCGCAAAAAATGATCGATCAGCGCCTTAAGAGCGCGGCAGAAGCTGATTTTGTGATAGCTATATACAATCCCAAAAGCAGGAGCCGGAAAGAGAATTTTGGAAAGGCGATGAATATCATCCGAAAATACAGGAACGAAAATACACCTGTTGGGATCGTAAAAAGCGCAACACGCGAAGGTGAGTCGGTCATTGCCACAACGCTTGGAAGTTTAATGGAATACGATGATACTATTGATATGAGTACGATAGTTCTTATCGGGAACAGCGAGTCAAAACTATGGAAGAACAGGATAATAACGCCACGAGGATACCAGAGAAAATATGAATATTGATTTTGGCGCGCGGACAAGAGAAGCAAAAGAGATCAACGAGAAAAGCTGGTCAATAGTTGGAAACATTGTGAAAGGAGATACGCCCCAGGACAGAATAATAAAACGCTGCGTGATCGCAACAGGAGATCCTGCATTTTCTGAACTTATGAGATTTAATAACGACCCAATCAATGCGGGTATTGAAGCAATCAAAAACAGCGCTCCAATCTTTACGGACATCAGGATGGCGCAGGTTGGCATCACAAAGCGGGGGCATAAATGCAAGATTCGATGCGTTCTTGAAGAAGGCATAGATATTGCCGAAAAAACCGGAGTTACAAGAACAAGTGCTGGCTTCATGGCTCTTGAGGAAGAACTCAATGGCGCGATAATAGTGATCGGAAATGCGCCATCTGCTGCGCTGACAGTTTGCAGGATGATAGAAGCTGGCCTTCACCCGGCGATTCTTGTTGCGACACCTGTGGGTTTTGTTAATGCAGCGGAATCAAAGGAGCTTGTGAGAACGCTGGACGCACCATCCATTACTTGCGTTGGGACAAGAGGCGGGACGCCGGTGGCTGTGGCGGTTGTGAATGAATTGATTGAAATCGCGTTGAGAAACTGAGAATAAATATATATATACCTTATACCTATTATGAAACTTGGCGAGCAGGTAACATTTTTTTACTAACCCCCACTCCCCAACCTGCTCGCCATTCTTGTTATGCAGATCAGTCCAATTATTAATTAATAAAAGGGCATGCAAAGCATGCCCTAACCCGTGGCTGAGGTTCATTTTATGAAAAGGATTATCGTTTGATGATGGGAATTTTAACGCCACAACCTGGATAGAGGAACCCACTCCCCAACCCGCTCTTACTGACTCACTTAGTTTCTTATCTAACATTAATATGAATACAGTAGCACCAATAAATACTACGTTGAAAAATCAGTACTACTATTTTTCTACTATATTGTGTTTAGTGTGAATATATATATATATTATAGTAATACAGTGTTACTTAAGTAGTAATAAATTATGGTCGTAAGAAAAAACATTTCACTTGAGCAAACTCATCTGAAAAAACTGGACTCTTTGATACTGAAACACAATGGCAATCTCAGCGCAGCGATAAGGGATGCAATTGATGTCACTGAAGCATCGCTTAAGCGTTATGGTTCTGTCGAAAATGCAGTAATTGGAATTAACTCTGGCAAAAAAGATCTAACTGGTATTGAAGAATCTATAAATTCAGGAATAAATGTTCTTTTAAGCAGACCTATTTTCCTATGGATGCTAAAATGGGTAAAAGGGATTCCATTTGAGAACGAAAAATTTGAAGACGTGCTTGACCCCCTGAAGATTAACACAATTTCAGAATTGGATAAGCGGATAAATGATATCAGTCGTGAATCCGGCTGGAATTGCCAGGTATCCATCTTTTGCATTGATGATATAAATCCTGCATCGGTGACAGTTTCAATAGCAAGCGATAATGAATTATATCGTGAGTTTGTGGCTCAACTGATCGTGATGTTCCTTGCCAATTATAAGAGTCTCGATATAGACGTTGTTCACAAAAGAGCCACTAGTATCCGGATCGACATGAAGATCCGGGAAAAAGGAACCCAACCCGTTGCAGCTATCAAGTATTTCGGATCTTTGAAAGATATTATGAATGAGTTAAGGTCAAGAGAAGAATTCTGGAAAAACCTTATGGAAATATATAGTGATGTTAATTATAATATGGTGTCTATTTATAGGGGTAATTATGAAGATCTGCTTGCCTGCAATTTACCCGTGGACGCCGGAATATTCGAGTCGATCTCTAAAAAACACATTGCAAATATCCCGCATCAGGACTTCTTGAAACTATTAAAGAAAACCGAAGAATCCCTGCTTGTAGTGGATAAGATCGAGATAATGACTGATGGGATCAATATTTATCACAATTATAAGAACGAAACTGCAATAATGAAGATTCGTGATCATTACACATCACTCCTGAGGGCGAACGGGCATGAATATGAAGCAAAATATTCGACAAGCCTGATAGTATTAAATCACGTTTGCTGCAAGAAATAGATAACTGCCAGCAATAAACACAGTGCAATAATCAGATTATAATAATTTTTTTTGAAATATCTTTACATACAGCCATGAACAAGGCTGGATCCGTAGCAGGGAAGGTGTCGATCAAACAAATATCACAATCCATAACGGCCATATCAAGTTTTCTGATATCGCCATGATACACCAGGACTTGTGCTGTGCCTTTCGCGCTTGCCAGTAACACTGGTTCATCACCAATAAGTTTATGATGATCCGCTTTTTCAAAATCCACCTTGATCCCAAGAATGCCTGAGTTCGCCTTGAGATTCAAAATAGTGTTTTCTAATGCGGGAAGCCATGCATCGTTGAATATCACCTTTCGTGCGCCTGCAAGAATACTTAACATGCCAAGCGTTCCCGGACCGCAAAAAGCGTCAACTACTGTTGCGTTTTCGAGCTCACCTTTAAAGAATAGCTCTTCCATTTTTGCTATTTTTGTGTTATTGAACTCTATATGGATCTTTGACTGGTTCTTATAAACGCATAATTCCCCAAATGATGAAGATATTATATCACATCGCATATCACATCCTGTGAGTAATTCATATATATGGGGCGAGCTAGTCGTGTCAAGAATGCCTATGCTCTGGGATTGCCTGCCAACCCTTTTGACCACCCCTTTCACTTCCGGGACCTGTCTAATTATTTCATCTGCAATTTCCCGGGTCACAGAATCCATCATAAGAACAAGGCTTTTTGTACCAAGCCTTGGCGGATAAGGCACTTTAAAACCAAAAGCAATAAGCGGTGTTCCCACTTCTTTGAGCGTGGCATCCCCTGGAAATAGCCCTTTTTCCTTTAAAATCGTAAGGACATTCCCTATTACGAAATCCAGATGCCTTTTGCCGCATTTTGAACATTTTCCTGAATTACTATTGAGCTTTTCCGATATAGGGGCGGATTTGTTGTATCCCGGGTCGGGAGGACAGGCACTGCAAGCCATATACTTCCCGAAAATCTCATCCAGTACTTTATCAGGGGGACGTATGCACTCCCCGTTGCATGTAGGGCATTTCATAAAGACTATTTATTTTTTTTTAATTTTATTTCATGAGTTTTTTCTTTTTCGCAAAAGGTTTCAAAGCAATATACCAATTATATGCAAATAGAAAAAGAGTGACAATTGCAATCATTTCAAGGAATTCAAAAAAAAGAATTGAATTTGGTATTTTGAATCCTTCTAAATTTAATCCTTCAAAAAATTCATGCATAATAAAGAATAAACTGAATATAAAAACATAAACACAATTTTTCCTAAAAAATGAATCCTTAGCTAATGACTTCAAAAACAAATCATTTTTTTCGATATCTTTCCATAGAAACCAGATCTGCACAAATAAATATATAAAAATTAAATATATTGAAAAAATAAAAAACTCCATATATTTATATACTGTATATTCATTCATATTTACCACCTTAACGTCTTCTGCCACGCATCCTTAAGCTCATCGATCCCGGCGCACAGCACAACCTTTTCGCCGTCCATCACTGTGAATTCCTGTTTCACTGTAACTGCGCCCACATCAGCGAACACCGTTCCTTTCATGAGCGCCTCGAACCTGGCGACATTAACAGGTGCTACTGTCACGACAAAACGGCTCTGTGATTCGGAAAACAGTATAGTGTCCGAGCGCCTTATGTTCTCAACCGGGACTTTTGTCAGTTTGATGTTCATTCCAAGGCCGCCTGAAAATGCACTTTCAGCAAGCGCAACACCAAGACCGCCGTCAGAGCAGTCGTGGCATGAGGCTACAACGCCTTCATGGATCGCGTTTTCAAGAGCGATATATAATTTTCTTGCAGACTGTGCGTTCACTCTTGGCACATCATTTCCGATAAATCCAAGAGATGCATAATATTCGGAAGCTCCAAGTTCGTCTTTTGTCATTCCCAGGACGTAAACCCGGTCATCCGGTCTCTTTACATCCATGGTCACGGCTTTCCTGACATCATCTATCTTTCCAATGGTTGAAAAAAGAACCGTTGGAGGAATAGATATTTTCCTGCCGCCAATCTGGTAATCGTTCTTCATGCTGTCCTTGCCTGAAATACATGGGACGCCGTATGCTTTTGTATAATCATACAATGCCATGTTAGCTCGCACAAGCTGTGCAAGTTTATATTCCCCATCAGGTGTTTTTTCAGACTTCTCAGGGTCGCACCAGCAAAAGTTATCAAGACCGGCAAGATGTTCAAATGAACCGCCTACTGCAATGTGGTTTCGCACAGATTCATCAATGGCGCACGCTGTCATGTGATACGTGTCGATATCCCCGTATCTCGGACAAATGCCGTTCGCTACGACGACACCTTCCATGCTGTCAAGAAGCGGACGTATCACGGCAGCATCACTGGGTCCATCTCCTGTGAGCGGTTTTATAACAGATCCAGCCTGAACTTCATGGTCGTACTGCCGTATGACGTATTCTTTTGAACAGATATTCAGGCGAGATAGCAGGATTTTAAGCGTCATTGAAAGGTCCATGACCCCTATAACAGGCTCTTCGAACCTTCGCGGCACCCAGCGTGCATTCAGTTTCATTTCCGGAAGACCATTATGCAGGAATTCCATATCCATATAAGCCACATTTTTATCGCCATATTTTACATGGAATTTCCCGGAATCGGTAAATGTCCCTATGACGGTCGCTTCGACATCCCTCGTTCCTGCAAGAGCCAGGAATTCCGTGATCTTTTCTTGAGAAACAGCAAGAGTCATCCGTTCCTGCGACTCGGAAAGAAGTATCTCCCAGGGATCAAGACCTGGGTATTTCAATGGGCATTTCTCAAGTTCTATAATGCATCCTCCCGACATCTGCGCCATCTCGCCCACTGATGATGAAAGGCCTCCTGCGCCGTCATCGGTAATAGAATTATATAGTCCCTTGTCGCGCGCCTCAAGCAGGAAATCGACCATCTTCTTCTGGGTTATGGGGTCGCCTATCTGCACGGCTGTCACAGGTGAATCCTCATCAAGCACAAGCGATGAGAATGTGGCGCCGTGGATACCGTCTTTCCCTATGCGCCCTCCTGTCATTACAATGAGGTCGTCGTTATTGATCTCTTTTAAATGAGAAGGTTTTCCATTGATCATGGAAGGCATTATACCGCCTGTCCCGCAATACACAAGAGGTTTTCCAAGATACCTCTCATCAAAAACGATGCACCCGTTCACGGTAGGGATGCCGCTTTTATTCCCGCCATGCTCAACGCCGCGTCTTACTCCTTCGAATATTCTCTTGGGATGAAGAAGCCTCGGAGGCATCTCTTTATCATAGAATGGAGAAGCAAAGCAGAATACATCTGTGTTAAATATCAACCGGGCGCCGATGCCTGTTCCGAGAGGATCGCGGTTCACGCCAACGATGCCGGTAATGGCGCCGCCGTAGGGATCAAGTGCTGATGGCGTATTGTGGGTTTCCACTTTCATGACAAGATTGTAATTATCATTGAATTTTATCACGCCCGCATTATCCGTAAAAACAGAAACAAGCCAGGGTTTGTTTATTTCCTTTGTGGCGCGCTTTATGTAGGTACTGAATAACGAGTTTATGACCAGGCTTTCTTTTTCGTCTGAATAGGTAATCTGGCTATTGAATATCTTATGTTTGCAATGCTCTGACCATGTCTGCGCCAGAACTTCAATTTCCACATCAGTAGGTAATGTAAGACCATATTCTTCTCTTTCCCTGGCAAATTTTTCATCGTTAAAATATCCCTGGATGGCTTTCATTTCTGCGATGTTTAAGGCAAGAAGTTTCAGGTTGCTCATTTCCTTTAATTTTTTGTCGCTGATATTGAGATCGATCCGGGCGACTGAAGGTGTGTGTTTTCCCCTTACGACAGGAAGCGGTAGGTGTATATTTTTTCCTTTAGTATGGTCTTTGCCAGATATTATTTCCCACCTTTCAATAAGACCATTTGCGAGAAGTCCTCCTGCTATCTTTTCTGCATCTTCTTTTGAGATATTCCCTTCCAGAAGGTATTGTCTTGAGAAATAGATGCCATTCAAAGAAGTTCCCAATATATCTTCACATGCCCGTTTTGCAGTTGATCCCACATTATCTGTAACACCGGGTTTGAAGCCAACTTCTATGAGCCATGAAAAATCCTTCGCAAGCGGATCATCTGAAAAAACCTGTATGATAGGATCAGCGAATAGTTTTTCGCCAAGGGTCATGACCTGTTCATCTGTAAGATCGGCATCTATCGAATAGACTTCAATCGTCCTGACAGCATCCACATTGATGTGTATGTCTTCGATTATCCTTTTCTTGATGCTCTCGCCAAGAGCGTCTTTCATTCCTTTTTTGAAGCAGACTTCGATTCTATTGACCATTTCTTACCCTTTCTTGAACTAATATTCGTATTCGCAGCCTGCGCCCTGTCCTATCCCTTCATCAACACGCACCGTTATTTTCTTGATATTATCGGCTCCGCTTGAGTCCAGGGCGGTTTTAATATTTTTTGCAAAATACTGGCACAGATCCTCGGCGCTTGCCGATCTTGTGGGCAGGAACATGATATCTTCCAAAGGGAGTACATATCTTTTTTTGCTTTTAATGATCTCGATCGATACGCCATCGCTTTTCTTTATCAGAAGGCGCGGGTCTTTTTCCGCTATCAGGATCTTATGGTCAAGCCTGTCGCATATCCTGTTAACTATCCCTTTGATCGTTTCAAAATCAATAATGAACTCGCCTTTTAATTCACCCTCAAGCTTCACGCTGACCGCATATGTATGACCGTGAAGACATCCGCATTTAGGGTGATCCGGAATGAAATGGCATGCAGAAAACCTCAGTTTTGCCATCCAGCCGTCTATTTCAATGAACATGAGATTGCTTAAGTACTCATGCAAGTATAATCTTTTCTAAATTCTCTTACTCAAAACCTCCAATAGTTCCTCTGCTGTTTTGAAATCATTTTGAGCATCAAGTTCTATTATATCCCTGAGTATTTTTATGAGATTATGGACAGGTTTTGCTGAGTGGCTGAAGTTTCGGTCAATTTTTATTCCCTTAAATTTGATCGCACTATTATTACTAAAATTACCCAGATTTACCGAAATTGGCAGGTCATTTTTTGTTTTTATCTTATACGTTCCCAGGCCGAACCTTATCACGGAAGGTAAAGTGTAAGGTCTTCCATAGGCCTGTGCATCAATGAACTCCGGGGTTGTCGGGATTAATCTTTCAAATGTTATTAAATAGCATAAACCAGTAATTTTATTAATTATCGGATAAGCGATGAAAGGTTGTATTGGAATTATTGAATTAATTCTGCCTTCAAAGAAGTTATTCAGTTCTGCCGGGCGAAAATCCCTTTTACCCACAAAATCTTTTGTACTGCGCAAAGTTGCCATTATCTGCTTATTGTTTTCACCATAGAGCACAACCTCTTGATTGGAACCAATTCTTGAGAGCTTAACAATTTTAATCTCGATTTGTTCGACTTCATCATTTTGCCCCTGTTCAATACTCTCTTTTCTCATAATTAACAAAATGCATCCCAACCTATAAAGCTTTAAATACCCAATATAAAGATGAGAATATGGTAAATACTACAGAACCAAAGAAATCTATAAAAATAGAAAATGTTGTTGCATCTACGGCTATTGGAGCAAAACTTGACCTGAATCAAGTCATAACCGTTTTTGAAGGAGCAGAGTATAACAAAGAAAGATTCCCTGGTGTTGTTTACAGGACAACATCCCCGAAAACCGCAGCCTTGATTTTCGGTAGTGGCAAGATCGTTTGTACAGGAGCAAAAAGTATTGCCGATGTAGACATAGGTCTTACAAAAGTGTTTGATAAATTAAGGGAAATGGGCACAGAGATCCTGGATAAGCCTGAAATAAAAGTACAGAATATCGTTGCATCAGCAGATCTTGGAAGAGGGCTCAACCTCAATGCGGTTGCTATCGGTCTTGGGCTTGAGAATATTGAATATGAACCTGAGCAATTCCCCGGTCTTGTTTACAGGATGTCCAGCCCCAAAGTGGTCATACTATTGTTCGGCTCTGGAAAACTTGTAATAACAGGCGGCAAGAAACCAGAGGATGCAGAAGTAGCAGTCGAAAAGATCGTTATAGAACTTGATGGATTAGGTCTGCTTTAATACTCTTGACTTGAACAACAGTGTTGGGTATCTGGGTGATTTCATCCAGAACTCAAACCATTTTTCGCCCCTGGCTTTGCATTTATAGAACGTGGGGTCAAGGGGTAGAGAAAACCCCCGGCTTATAGCCGGAGGATGAATCGTACCCCTTGGTATTGTTTACTTTCACCCCACTCTATCTTAAGCGATATATATTGTAAAAATAATGTCGATACTGCATGAAAAAAACGTATCAATTCAGGATATACCCGAACAAGAATCATGAGGTTATCATGAATAGAACTCTCACCACATGCAGATGGCTTTATAACAATTCTCTTGCAGAACGAAAACGGCAAGCTGAGATTAACGAACTGGAAAGAACATTTGGTATATGTCCGTGGGGAAAACCAGAATGGTTGAACTACTATGACCAAGCAAATAGTCTATCAGGGTCAAAGACTGAGTTCCAGAAAGAAGTACAATCTCAGGTACTACAAAATGTCTTGAAAAGAGTTGAAAGAAGCTTCAAGAATTTCTTTAATGGCTTCGGCTATCCCCGGTTTCAGGGAAGAGATAGATACAATAGTTTCACGTATCCGCAATCTGGTTTTGAATTGAAAGACGGAAAACTCATTCTCTCCAAAATCGGAGTGATCAAGATCGTTCAACACCGAGAAATCGAAGGCAAAATCAAGACCTGTACCATCAAGAAGGATATTGACCAATGGTATGTTTCATTTTCAGTCGAAATCGACATACCCATAATCCCTGTTGAGATCAAAACCGAAACAGGAATTGACGTTGGATTAAAATCTTTGATAACAATGAGTAACGGTTGCCAGATCGAACCTCCTGAATTCTTGCGAAAATCAGAGGATAAACTAACACACGAACAGAAGCGGTTAAGCCGGAAAAAGCTCAGGTCAAAGAATCGGAATAATCAACGAATCATAGTAGCAAAAGTACATCGAAGAATCCGGAATCAGAGAAAGGATTTTGCTCATAAGATAAGTAAAATTCTTGTCGAAGAATATGACTGTATTGTGTTTGAGGATTTACAAGTACAAAACATGGTTAAGAATCACCATCTTGCGAAATCCATATCAGATGCAGGATGGTCACAGTTAATCAATTTCACGAAAACCAAAGCAGAATACGCTGGGAAGATAGTTGAGTTGGTTAATCCGAGAAATACAAGTCAAAATTGTAGCAGTTGTGGTAATACTGTCAAAAAAGACCTATCAGTGAGGGTACACAGTTGCCCCTTTTGCGGTCTTGTCCTGGATAGAGATCATAATGCTGCAATTAATATCTTAGGAAGATCGAATAGTACGGTAGGAATTACCGGAATTTACGCCCGTCAAGGAATACTCGATAGAGGTTCGATGCAGCGGGATGCCCCCAGCCTTTAGGTGGGGGTAATTCACTTTATATCCCTTTGTATCATCAATTAACACATGGAATCTCCAGATTCGCTATTCAGCGGGGCAGGTGAAGCCTTATGCATCTTATGTCGTGGAGCAAAATTACTCTGCGGCAAGCAGAGGTGTCCTGTTCTTGTCAAGTTTTACTCTAACGTAAAGGTAAAACCACTGACGGACAGCCTGAATATCGACGGTTCTTCCCCGCCGGGCGTTTTCGTGGGTAGAATTGGGTATCCATACGTTTCAGTAGGGCCTCTCATCCCGCCAACTTATGGAGATACGACCCTTCTTGACACTCCTGAAATGTGGATCGGAAAGAGCATCGATGATATCGTGGATTTCCGTTCCCAGCTTGTCCGGGGAAAATATCTTGTTCATATAAGAGATCTTGACAGCAGCAAGATAATAGAAGCCACTCGCGAAATGGCGCTTTGCGCATCCCCGGTTGACGTGGAAGCTGAGTTCTTGAAAAAACCCCACGCAAGGCTCGTACTTGATGATGAGGTAGCGCCATTTGGCCCGACTGCGCCCCTTAAGAAGATCAATGTGGGAAACACAAAATTCGACCAGAGGATGGAGAAGGCGCATAACGATACCGACCTGAAAGCTAAGGATGCCGTACTTGAACTTTATAAAAAGGACACTCTTGTTTCAAGCATCCAGAAAGCCTTCTCTGTAGGGTCCTTCGGGGAAGGAAAAGCGCGCCGTTTTGTCCCTACGAGGTGGAGTATAACCGCTGTTGACAGCATGATCGGCGCGGAACTTATGGAAAAAATGAAGGATTTCCCCATTATCAATGAATTCCTTGTTTTTGAGTCATGGCAGCTTGATAACAGGTTCGTTGTCCTGATGATGCCCCGCGCATGGAGCTATGAACTCATAGAGGCATGGTATCCAAATACTGTATGGAACCCGTTCGGGAAAGAAGTAGCGATAATGTCCTCCTCCGAGGGATATGATGGCAGGACGACGTATGCCGAGATCGGAGGCTGCTATTATGCGGCGCGACTTGCAGTGAATGAATATCTTGTCAGAGAAAAAAGGCAGGCGCGCGTTGTTATCTTGAGAGAAGCACATCCTGGATACATCATGCCTGTTGGCGTGTGGAACGTCAGGGAGAACGTGAGAGCTGCACTTTCGGCGCCGGCAAATAAATTTTCATCGCTTGATGAGGCTTTCGCATATATTTCCACAAGGCTTGTGATTCCAAGATCGCGCTGGGTCAAGGAAAGCACTGTCTTGAAGGAAACATTGTTCCAGCGAGGGCTTGAGGATTTCTTTGGAAAATAAATATATTGATAGATACGGGCTTTGATATCATGATAAAAGAAATAATAGCAAAAACCGCCCTCTCACCCTCAAAACTTCCTGGTCTTGATTATGCCCTCAACCCATATCGTGGCTGTGAACATGCCTGTGTCTATTGTTATGCTCCTTCAGTAATTCACTGGGATAAAGGAAAATGGGGTGATCTCGTTGAGGCAAAAATAAATCTTCCGCGCATACTGTCAAAAGAATTACGTGTAAAGAAAAAAGGCGTTGTAGGGATTGGAACAGTTACAGACCCGTACCAGCCGGCTGAAAAGAAGTATGAGATAACGCGGCGGTGTCTTGAGCTGCTGCTAATGCATGATTTTCCTGTATGCATACAGACAAAGTCCTCTCTTGTGTTGAGGGATATTGATCTTTTGAAAAAGTTCTCGAATCTGGAAGTTGGCATAACCCTGACTTCGCATGATGATAGAGTAAGGGAAAAACTTGAACCGGGCGCCTCAAGTGTTGAAGAGAGGCTTCATGCTCTTTCTGAGCTTTCAAAGAACGGGATCAATACATGGGTTTTTATGGGGCCTGTGATGCCGTATCTCACAGATGTTGAAGCGTTAATAGATGCCATATCAATGGTGAAACCAGATTTTGTGCTTGTGGATAAATTAAGGATGAAAGAAGGTGTCTGGGATAACATTTCGGTATTTATCAACGAGTTTTATCCTCATTTGACTGAGAAATATGAGACTATTTTTTCCGGGGAGGAAAATTACTTCGTGAAAGTTTTAGAAGATATTAAAAAGAGTTGTGAGAGTAAAAACGGCGCAAAGTATATCTTATATCATTAAGAAGGTTAGACGTTATGCAGCTTGAAAATCTTAGACATGGCACTGAATTGTTAAAACGCGGTTTTGCAAAGATGCAAAAAGGCGGCGTAATAATGGATGTTACAACACCAGAAGAAGCACTGATCGCAGAACGTGCAGGGGCCGTGTCAGTGATGGCGCTCTACCAGGTGCCTGCTGATATCAGGAAAGCAGGCGGAGTTGCAAGAATGTCTGATCCAGAGGTTATTTCTGCGATAATTGATGCGGTTACCATACCGGTCATGGCAAAAGCAAGAATCGGGCATTTTGTGGAAGCTGAGATTCTTGAGGCGCTGGGTGTTGACATGGTAGATGAGTCCGAAGTGCTTACTCCAGCCGATGAGATGTTCCACATAGACAAAACAAAATTCACAATCCCCTTCGTCTGCGGCGCGCGCGATCTTGGAGAGGCGCTAAGAAGAATTAACGAAGGCGCAGCAATGATCCGCACAAAAGGCGAAGCAGGAACAGGCGACGTAAAGGAAGCGGTGCGGCATATGCGCACAATCATGAGTGCGATCCGGGAACTGAAAGGGAAAAACTCGGAGGAATTGATCCAGGTGGCGCGAAAGATCGAAGCGCCGATTGAACTTGTAAAGGAAACAGCCAGGCTTGAGAGGATACCTGTTGTGAACTTTGCAGCTGGTGGAATTGCAACGCCGGCGGATGCTGCTCTCATGATGCGTCTCGGAGCGGACGGTGTTTTCGTGGGCTCAGGGATATTTAAGGCGCAGAATCCAGAAAAGATGGCAAATGCTATTGTGGAGGCTGTTAATAATTACGACAATCCATCTAAACTTGCAGAGATCTCAAAAGGACTCGGAGGAGCGATGAAAGGGATCGATGTCAGGAGCTTGAGCGAGAAAGAAGTGATTCAGGGAAGAGGATGGTAGTTAATTTACATATTTTAATTTCGCATGTTTCCCATAATCAGTCTGAATATAACACGTATGACGCGGATTGAGCGGATTTTCACGGATCCGTGCTTTTAGGGGTCATATGAAACTACTGGTCGCGGAATACGCTGTCGGTGCAGGCATTGATGAATACATGCTTGAGGGCAGGGCAATGCTTGGCACCCTTGTCAGAAGTTTTGCTGCCTGCGGTCATGAGGTATTATATCCATCATCCGGCACAATTATTGATTCTGGAACGGCTGTGGAAACAGGGAACTTTGAGGAAACACTGGCGTCATTATCGAGAAAATGTGATGCAGGACTTGTAATCGCTCCTGATGAGATACTTGGCGACCTGACAGAGATAATTGAAGAAAATACAACAAATCTTGGATGTCCATCAGATTCCGTGCGCCTCTGTGCAGATAAACTCAAAAGCACACGCAAACTTGAACGGGAGAATATTCCTGTCCCGCTGACAATAGGGGATGGGGAATACGAAGGCGATTTTGTGATCAAACCCAGATTTGGCTGTGCATCCGAAGGGATCCATAGAAGTAAAAAAGGGATTTTGAAGGACGGTTTGATCGCAACTGAATTTATTGATGGGGAGCACCTGAGCGCGAGTATAATAACAGGAAAAACGCAGCTTCTCCTCACGGTTAACAGGCAATTGATCAAAATAGGCGATAAAATATCTTACGAGGGCGGCATTGTGCCGTATCTATGTGACCGGGAAGAAGAGGTCGCTGATATCGCAAAAAAAACCACAAAAGTCCTGGGATGCCGCGGTTATGCGGGTGTGGATATTGTTCTTGCGGATAAGCCATATGTTGTGGATATAAATCCAAGACCTACAACATCTTTGATCGGGATAACAAGGGTCATGAAAGCGCAAATTGCTGACCTGATCCTCAAGTCGGCATTCGGGGAACTGCCACAAAATGTTGAAGTGGATGGGTGTTTCACATTTAAAAAAGATGATCTATTTAGGCTTTAGCAGCGCCCAGAAGTAAAATGCTCCCAGGATCGTATTGAACCAGTAGGATGCGAGCCTGTAAAGGAGAGTGGCAAGGACTGCTATCTCCCATTGAACCCCGCCGTAATAGAAAAGAAGCGCCATTGTGCCATCAACGATCCCAAGACCGCCTGGAAGAAAAAGAGGAAGCCAGCCGCTTATCATGGATATGGTATAAGAAATTATAAGGGTACTGATATGGATATGATTTTCACCGATCGATAGGAATATCATATAAATTGCAAGAATGTCAAAGACCCAGCCCAGATAGGAAAACAGGGTGGCTTTCGCAAGACCGGTTTTATCCTGGTGGATATCCTGGAGACCTCCATGGAACGAGTTGATGGATTCATCAACGGCTGCCACATAAGCTGAATGGTCAAATCCCTTCTTAACGAGCCCGATGAAAGGAGCTAAGAAATGGATGGATGAATGAACGAACGATGAAAGTTTGTCTTTCCTCATATAGAAATATATTATAAGACCAAATATCGAAAATGCAAGCCCGACAGAGAAAATCACTCCGACGATAGTCCAAAAACCAAGTTCTATCCTGGGATTGGAGAACATGAGCCATGCACCCAGCATTCCAATGGTTATGAACGGGAACATATTGAGCATCCTGGCTGAGACAACGCCTGCAAAACATTGCGCTTTGTTCGTTCCTGTTTCTTTACCGAGGAACATGGCTTTTACCGGTTCGCCTGCAGTTCCGAATGACGGGGTTATGTTGTTGATAAATGTCCCTGCCATATAGAATTTGAATAATTTGTAGAGGCTGATCTTGCCTGGGGTAAGTAGCCGCCATGAGACGGTGAATGTGATGATATTTAACAGGTTGAATAGTATAGCAAGAAAAAGGAACGATTTATTGGCATTACCTATCAGATTTATGAACTTTTCAAACCCGATCTCGTTTGCGAAAATCGCGAATATCACTGCCCCAATTAGAATTACCGCCAGTATATTTCGATTTTTGAACCTTTCCATGGAATCCCTTGTTACTTACTCTCACGATAAATAATATTGCCGGTAAACATCCAAAAGAATCGACCGATAGTTTAAAGTACTTTCTGGTAGAAAAGAGTACTCCCCTATCATCCGTAGGAGACAGTAGTCGAATTACTACGGGAGGAATTATATTGGAACACGAAAAAGTACTTGAATCTGTTAAGCAAGCTCTGGAGAAGGCTCCTGAGCGAAAATTTTCTGAAAGTGTTGAAATTGCTATCAACCTTAAGAATCTTGATATGAACCAGCCCACAAACAGGCTTGATGAGGAGATCATCCTGCCAAACGGCCTGGGAAGACCTATAAAGATAGCGGTATTCGCAAAAGGTGATACTGCACAGAGGGCAAAAGCCGCAGGAGCGGATTACGTTTTTGATCCCGAAGAAATAAGCGTTCTTGGTGAAGACAAGACACGGGCAAAAAATCTTGCTGAAGAAGTAAACTTCTTCATAGCAGAATCTGCATACATGCCTGCAATAGGTAAGACCCTTGGACAGGTGCTTGGTCCCAGGGGAAAAATGCCAATACCTCTTACTGCTGACAAGGATATTGTCCAGGTGATCAACAAATCTAAGAACTCAATAAAAGTGAGATCCAAGGATAAAATGACATTCCATATCTTAGTAGGTAAAAGGGACATGGATCCTGTGAAATTGGCACAGAACATCGAGGCAATAATAAACCGCATTGAGCACAGGTATGAACGCGGTCTTTATAACGTTAAGTCGATCTATGTAAAATCCACGATGGGACCCGCAGTGAAGGTGATTTGAAATGTCAACAGAACTTGCACACCACAGTATACATATCCCCCAATGGAAAAAAGATGAAATTGAAGAAATAAAGAAAAATATAACTTCTTATTCATCGGTAGGTGTTGTCGGAATCCGTGGCATTCCATCAAACCAGCTTCAATTGATGCGAAAGAGCCTTCGCGGCATCGCTGACCTGAAGCTGTGCAGGAACTCGCTTATTGACCGTGCACTTAATGAGTCATCATCCGAAGTACAGCAGATAAATAAGTATGTGGAAGACCAGACCGCATTATTGTTCACGAACGAGAACCCCTTCAAGCTGCAAAGAATACTTCTAAAGGGCAAGACATCCGCACCTATAAAGGCAGGAACGGTTTCGCCAAAGGATATTGTAGTCGAGAAAGGACCAACCTCCTTCCCTCCCGGACCTATCGTTGGAGAATTGACAGGCGCAGGGATCGCGGCAGGCATTGAAGGTGGAAAAGTCGTTATCCGCCAGACAAAAATTGTAGCAAAGAAAGGCGATATTGTTGATGCTAAACTTGCATCCATTCTTTCACGACTTGAAATTCATCCAATGGAATTGGGTCTTGACCTTCGCGCTGTTTATCAAAACGGCATGATATATGAGTCAAAGATTCTTTCGGTCGATGAAACGGTATATAAGAATAATCTAACGCTGGCAGTACAGCATGCATTCAATTTGTCAGTCAACTCAGCTTATCCGACTAAATTCACGATCAGCACACTGCTTACAAAGGCAGCGTCCCAGTCAAGGAATCTTGCGATCAATGCTGAAATAGTAATGCCTGAGATCATCGATGTGTTGCTTGGAAAAGCTAATGCACAGATGATGTCAATAGCAAAGTTGACAAATGCGAAAGATGCAAACTCAACCAGTACTAAACTAAAGGAAAAACTTGCAATTCGGTTAATTAAATAAATAGGTGATTAAAATGGAATACGTATATGCAGCGCTCTTATTACACAGCGCAGGACAAAAAGTAACTGAAGAAGGAATAACTGCTGTAGTAAAATCAGCAGGCGTAACTGTTGATGCAGTAAGGGCAAAAGCATTAGTTGCAGCCCTTGACGGCGTCAATATCGAAGAGGCAATCGCAAAGGCAGCATTCGCAGCCCCAGCAGCCGCAGCCGCCCCGGCAGCAGCAGCCCACGCAGAAGCAGCAGCTCCAGTAGTGGATGAAAAAGCCAAAGAGAAAGCTGAAGAAAGCGGAATGGAAGGCCTCGGAGCCTTATTCGGTTAAGAAGAATTCACATTCTTCTTACAATTTTCTTTTTTTTTAGTTTGTTTTCGTTGACCTGTGGGTAACGTAGAAATCTTACCGCAAAGTCGGCATGAACCTCAAATTGATAAATGAAACTGAAAAAACAACGAACTTAACTAACTGAAACGAACTCAGGCAGCGTGAGTTCGGTTGGAGTTTGTATACTTATTAACACAGATTAGTAATAAATCGCTGTTAATACATGTCTATTGATTCATTAGACTAAAAAAAAGTTACCCCGTCTTACTCAACTTCATTATTGCCGCAGCAATATCCCCTTTTGTTTCCTTGAGAGCATTTCGAGCATCGGCATTATTTGATTTTGCCTGTTCCATCACAAGTGTTACGTCTTCTTCTGGTATTGTAACTTGCGCAACTTCACGCAAAACATCATGCGGAGTTCCCATTACCTGATATGTTTTTGACCCCTTGACATCCATTATGCTGACCTGGGCATCCTTGAAAACAATATCTTTCTGGGGGGTTCGGATGATAACTTCTTCCACGTTCTCTATTTCCTCTACATCTATCCCCATCTGCTTCATCATGGAAGCCATTTTTCGTGGGTTTATGCCCTTACCAAGACCTGGAAACATAATTCATCCGCAGGAGCTGCAGCCTGAACCGCATTTTGCGGCATGGGGATTATCGATGACAAAACCTTTGCCATATTCATTATCGATAAAATCGATCTTGAATTCCTCAATATCTTCCTGGATATCTTTTTTAAAGAATATCTTTATTCCGTTGCTTTCTGAAACAGCATCATCATCTTTTGCTGCTTTTTCAAGTGTAAGACCGTATTGTACTCCGCTGCAGCTCTTTCCAGCTGCAAAAACGCGTAATCCATGGTCGTTTTTCTTTTCTTTTTCAAGTAATTCTTTCAATTCTGCCGCAGCAGTATCTGTGATCTCGATCATTTACGTTCTCCTTTTTTCCTCTATGTTTTGGGTATATATAAATGTAATATCTATTTTTTATACACATCATCAGGCTCGAATAACTTCTCACCGATAACATCACCTTCGATAGTCCTGTAAAAACATGACCTGTAGCCCGTATGACAGGCGCCTCCGATCTGCTCGATCTTAAGCAGAACAGCATCTGCATCGCAGTCTATCAATATATCGTGAACGATCTGCTCATGGCCTGAGCTTTCCCCTTTCTTCCAGAGTTTGCGCCTTGACCTGCTCCAGTAGTACCCTCTTTTTGTTTCGATGGTCTTCTGGAGGGCTTCTTTATCCATGAATGCGACCATGAGCACTTCACCGGTCTTATGATCCTGGGCTATAGCTGTTATCAATCCATTGTCAAATTTCAGGTCTTTTATATCCATATTATACAATTCCAGCCGAAAGAAAAAATGTTATCCACCGCTCACGGCAGGAAGGATCGAAATCTCATCAGTATCTTTTACAGGGGTATCAAGACCGCTCAAATGCCTGATATCCTCACCATTGACATACAGGTTAACAAAACGTCTGACTTCGCCTTTGTCCAGAATGCGCTTCTCAAAATCAGGGCCAAACTGCTCCACAAGTTTATCAAGAACGGTTTTTACGGTAGTATTCCCGATTTCAAGTATCGTTTCGCGTGAATGGGTCACATTACTTAATGCTGAAGAAAATCTTATTTTTACCATTTTAATCACCTTTGTTATTTTAAATCTTAGGCGCTGACAGGCGCTCAAACTCGCTAAGCATGGGCTTGATAACTGGCGGGCGCTGCAATGACTTAAGGAGCGTATCCTGCGCCTTAAGACCATTTCCAGTCACATAGACCACAACACGTTCATCGTGCTGGATATGCCCGCTTTCCACGAGCTTCATTAAACCCGCAATTGTTGTGCCGCCAGCGGGTTCTGTGAATATGCCTTCTGTCCTTGCAAGAAGATGTATGGCTTCAATGATTTCAGTATCGGTAGGTGTTGCGGCAAAACCGCCCGAATCAAGGATGGTCTTCTTCGCATAGTAACCATCTGCAGGATTACCTATTGCAAGGCTGTGAGCCACGGTCTCAAAGTTCCTGACAGGGATGACTTCGCTATTTTTTTGCACCGCACTCGATATTGGTGAGCAATTAAGAGGCTGTGAACCCGATATTTTGACATCTGCTTTATCCACAAGCCCTACACGTTCTAATTCCTTAAATCCACGGGATATTGCGCAAAGGAGCGCTCCGCTTGCCATGGGGGCCACAATATGATCAGGAACCTGCCAGTTTAACTGCTCGGCAGTCTCATACGCCAGTGTTTTTGAACCTTCCGTATAATAGGGTCTGATATTGATATTCACGAAAGCCCAGTCGGGATGTGAATCAGCGACCTCGCTTGCAAGCCTGTTAGCATCATCGTATGTTCCCTCAACAGCGATGACATTTGGCCCATAGATAAGCATCTGAACGATCTTTCCAATTTCGATCGTTGCAGGAATGAAAATGTATGCTGGAAGCCCGGCTTTTGCAGCGTGAGCGCCAACGGCTGCCGCAAGGTTTCCTGTGCTTGCGCATCCAACGGCTTTTACATCGAATTCGATCGCCTTTGAAATAGCAACAGATGTAACCCTATCCTTAAATGAATTTGTGGGATTCACCGACTCATCAAGAATATACAGTTGATCCAGTCCAAGTGCAGCTCCAAGACGCTGCGCATGGTGAAGTTTATTAAAACCAGCACCAAGGTCGATACGTTTTTCTGACTCAAGCGGCAGGAGGTCTGCGTATCTCCATATGGATTTTGGACCAGTCTCTATCTTTTTTTTGCTTATTTGATCTGAAACAACATCCCAATCGTAATTGACCTCAAGAGGCCCGAAACACTCATAACATGTATTCTGGATAACGGCAGGGTACTCGGCTCCGCATTCCCTGCATTTTAATCCGATAACGCGACTCATTAACTTCACCTCTGCATACTACAACATTACCCTATATAATATTTTCTATGTGAATTGATAACTAGTAGTAATAATATTTAAACACCGAACTGGTACGAACTAAAACGAACTCCGTCCCCTTTCAATCAACATCAGGCCTGTCTTTTGTCTCAATTCCGCTTCTTACTTCCACCGCTGTCCCTTTTTTAAATGCCTGCATTTCAAGAGCGCAAAGCACTGTTTTCCCGGTCGCAAGCAATCGGTCGTTTTCATCCACCACAAGAACCTCCTGTCCGGCCCGTATATTAGGATCAACAGATGTCACATGGCGCGAAAAAGCAGTCTTTCCCTTTGCAACAAAGGGCGCTGCATCGCTATTTACAACAACCCTTTGGCCTGGATATTTGATAAATCCATGAATTTTACCCGCTCCCCTAATACTAAGGGTGAGCATGCCATCATTTGCCCTGACCGTTGCTATTCGCTCATTATTTAGGAGTATCTGGCGTATTCTTTTTGTGGTTGAGAACTTGAATTCTACATTATCAGGAAAAAGTATATCGCCAGCGCCATGACCGAACTGGTAATCCGCTATTGTACGAACGCGTTTTAAATGGGGGAGTTGTTGTGACATGATTTATTTCTCTTAGGTCGCTGAACACTTATCTATATTGTACTCAAATTCTTTTAATAAATTATAAGGCTTCATGCGCACAATATCAATATATGCAAGCAATCACCTCATCCCGCATGGCGGCTATCGACGCCAATTGTGAATACCTGGGGATTAAACGCCTCCAGCTTATGGAAAACGCAGGCTCAGCCGTGGCAAGAGCGGCCAGAGAAAGGATAAGCACAGGCAAAGTTGTGATCATGGCAGGAAAAGGAAATAACGGGGGCGATGCTTTCGTGGCAGCGCGTCATTTAAGCGGATATGATGTCAGGGTTATTCTATTGGGGCGAAAAGAAGAGATTAAAACCCCTGAAGCGCTTGCGAACTGGAATGCGCTTGAAAATACATCAATCCCACTAACGCAAATCGCGGATTCAAACGCGCTTGATCGCAAATTGATAGAAAATGCAGACATAATAATAGATGGGATATTTGGAACAGGTGTTCGCGGGAAAATCCGTGAACCTGAATCAACTGCCATTGATCTTATAAACACCTCAGGTGCTTTTGTGATATCTGTTGACGTGCCATCCGGTCTTGATCCCGATGACGGGAAATTCGAGAAATCAGTCAAAGCAGGGCTTACACTGACTTTTCATAAAATGAAAGCAGGACTCTTGCTCCGCGAGGTGAAAAAATATACCGGTGAGATCAGGGTTGTAGATATAGGGATCCCTCAGGACGCTGAATTCTATGTGGGTCCCGGCGACATCCAGCCCTTCCTGAAAAGACAAACAACAAGCCATAAAGGCGATGCAGGAAGAGTCCTAATTATTGGGGGAGGGCCATATTCAGGCGCTCCAGCGCTGGCTGCCCTTGGTGCGCTTCGTGCCGGGGCCGATATCGTCACGGTTGCAGCGCCCAGAAATGTTTCAGATATCATTGCTTCATTCTCTCCAAATCTCATCGTTCATGCTCTATCAGGAGATATTCTATTGGAGGAAGATATTCCGGTTATTTCCCGGCTTATTTCCAGGCATGATGTGGTCGTAATGGGGATGGGGCTTGGGACTGCGGATGAGACCCTGGACGCCATTGAAAAAATAGTTCCATTATGCAAGAAAGCGGTTATCGATGCCGATGCGCTCTCACCTCGATTGCCTCCTCTATTTAACAAGAATATTATTATAACGCCCCATGCAGGTGAAATGAAACGCCTGTCTGGTCTTGACATCCCACATGACCTGAAAGAAAGGGTGAAAATGATAAAGGATTTTGCACACGATCATGAGGTCACGGTTTTGTTAAAAGGTGCTGTTGATATTATCTCAGACGGCGAAGAGGTCCGCGCCAACAGGACGGGAAATGCTGGCATGACGGTCGGAGGAACGGGCGATGTCCTTGCAGGCCTCACAGGTGCGCTTTTTTCCAGGTGTCATTCTCCCCTTGAAGCTGCAGCAAGTAGTGCATTTATTAATGGGGCGGCAGGTGACCTTGCGTTCAAGGAATTTGGATATGGTCTTCTTGCCACGGATGTCATTGATTACATTCCCACGGTGATGAAATTATGAAGTTTTCACATATCGAAGGAGATAAGGCAAGAATGGTCGATATCAGCAGCAAAGAAGAAGTTTCAAGACGTGCGAAAGCTTCCGGGGAGATCCGATTAAAACCTGAAACGATCGAAGCCATAAAAAACAAAAAAATTATCAAGGGTTCGGTGCTTGAAACCGCGCGGATCGCTTCAATAATGGCAATTAAAAATACATCCTCTGCGATACCGATGTGTCATCAGATCCCGATAACTGGCATAGATGTGCAATTTGACCTGGATCATGACACTGTAAAAGTGACGGTCGATGTCAGGACGGTCGGAAAAACAGGTGTTGAAATGGAAGCGCTTCACGGGGTCAGCGTTGCGCTTCTCACGATATGGGACATGGTAAAATCCGCAGAAAAAGACGATACAGGGAATTATCCTTTTACCACAATAAAAAATATCAGGGTGCTTGAAAAGATCAAAGAACGAAAATGAATGGTGCAGGACAGACGCCTAATAAAATCGATGGGTCGAAGGAGACTGAGGGTACTAAAGGCATTAGGCGCCCGATCCTACAGCATGATTAATCATGTTGTATTAGTATTTAATATTAACTGTTGTATTCTATAAAAAAAATAATTGTGGTTATAATTATGATGGGCGAGTGCTGCGTGTCATCTCGCCTGAGATATTCGTTTGCATCATTGCTTTAACAGTTTCGCTATCCTGCGTCTGCCCAAGTACCCACATGAGCTTTACAAGAGCGACTTCTGACATCATATCTTCGGCCTCTATAGCACCGGCTTTCAATATGTCCCTGCCCGTATCATAAACGCGGTCACATACCCTTCCGCTGATGCATTGCGAGGTCATGACAACAGGAATGCCGGCATCTGTAACAGTTTTTATGAGTGGTATCCATTCTGTGGAAACATGCCCAAGACCTGTGCCTTCAATGACAATTCCTTTATATCCTGAACCTGAATGGAACAGGAGGGATTCACTGCTTGCACCAGTGGCGTATTTTATCAGGGCGCATTTGGATTCGAGTTTATCATGGAGTTCAAGCTTCTTTTCACCTCTTTTCACAAATGAAGATTGCATTTTGACCACTCTTGAGGGATATTCTACGCGTCCAATGGGTCTTGAATTTATGGACTGGAAAGCATCCCGCCGCGATGTGTGCATTTTGCGGACTTTCGTTCCCCTGTGGATGTAACAGAAATCATCGCTTGTTGAGCCATGCATCACTACACATACCTCCGCGATATCGCTTGTTGCAACTGCTGCGGCGCATATGGCATTCATGGCATTATCGCTGCTGGGCCGGTCTGCACTTCGCTGGGAACCAACAAGCACGATTGGTACCGGTGTTTCGATCATAAATGAGAGGGCTGCTGCCGTATACATCATAGTATCAGTGCCATGTGTGATAATTATGCCATCAGCGCCGTTCTTGATCTCTTCATATACTGCCCGCGCAAGTTCAACCCAATAAGATGGACGCATGTTCTCGCTCAAGATGCTGTATATCATTTGGCAGTTGTAATTTGCTATTTCTTCAAGTTCAGGGATCGCCAGAAGGATATCATCTGCAGAGAATTGTGAGGTGACAGCTCCTGTGCGATAATCTATCTTGCTTGCTATGGTGCCGCCAGTTGAAAGAATTGAAATATTTGGAAGCTCTCCCTTCTCCTTCTTCTCAGGGCACACAATTTTATGCAGGGGCTTTTTTTCTTCTTTTTTTTCAAGCAGGATTATGATTGCTGATTCTTTCTTCAACCCGATATTATAACCATTTTTTAATTTTAAAACTATCCTGTCAGTCTGTGAAGGCATGAGTGTCCCCTCATACTTCCTGCCATTTGTTTCCACATGGATTTTATCGTAAAATTTTGCCTGCATGATAATCCCTGATTTTTGTTAATACTATCAGGACTTGATAAAAACCTATTCTTTTGAAAGAAAGCCGGCAAAAACATAAACATTAATGATATAGTATGATAACTTGTAGGTATGGTAAGGGTAATCGGAATAGATCCGGGAACAAAAAGTTTTGATCTTTGCGGTCTTGATGATGAAGAAGTAATTCTTGATATTTCAATATCCACTAAGGACATAGTCAAAGACCCGGAACTCCTCTCGAACATCATAACAAAAACAAGGGCAGATTTCATTGCAGGACCTTCCGGTTTTGGGATTCCGGTCACTAATATAAGAGACATCGGGGAAAGAGAATTATTTCTTATGTCGCTTATCAAGAAAGATGATACAAAAAGCATGCTGGGACTGCGCGCATCCATAAACCGGATGAAACATAACAGGCTAAATGTCTTTTTTCTTCCAGGTGTGATACATCTTCCCACCGTTCCATATTATCGCAAATTGAACAGGATCGATATGGGTACGGCAGATAAACTCTGTTGTGCAGCGCTTGGTATCCGTGACCAGGCAATCAGATTTAATATTGGATTCAAGGAAACATCGTTCATATTGCTGGAAATGGGATTCGGATATACTGCGGCTGTTGCGGTAAATAATGGACATATCGTTGATGGGGTCGGTGGAAGCGTTGGAAATATCGGTTTTCTCTCATTGGGCGGAATGGATTCGGAGCTTGCATATCTTCTTGGGGGCTTCAATAAGGAACTTGTTTTTAGGGGCGGGGTTGAGAAAATTGCGAGGACTCCTAATGAATTAATGGAAAACGAAGATGCTTTGAATGCATATCTTGAAGGCGCGATCAAGGATGTCCTCCAACTTACTGCTTCTGTAAAACCAAGGGAAATATTGGTCTCAGGAAGGATTTCAGGGGTTGAAGGGATTCTGGATGAACTTAAAAGAAGGCTTGATTTTGCTCCTTTGCGGAAATTAGAAGGTTTTGCGACAAAAAATGTCAAGGAAGCCGCCCAGGGCGCTGCGATCGTTGCGAACGGGCTTGCAGGTGGAAATTATTCCGGAATTACTGAAGTTATGAAAATAAGGGAAGCAAAGGGAACATCATTGGATTATATATTATTGCCTGAGATCGAAGCCCTGAAAAAAGATTATGGGATTTGATGCGCACAAAGCTTTTTAACTAAACAAATCATCTTGGAGTTCCGCGCTGGGCTCGTGGCTTAGCCTGGATATAGCGCCGGGCTTCTAACCCGGATGTCGAGGGTTCGAATCCCTCCGGGCCCGCTAAAATATATTCAGGCAAAAAACATATGAAAAGCGCCTCGGTGGCTTAGAGGTATAGCGCGTCCTTGGTAAGGACGAGGTCGAGGGTTCAAATCCCTCCCGGGGCTTCTGATTTTTGTGTTTAATGCCATCACTCATATCATTTTTTTTGCAGTGCACGTTCATCTATTTTCACAAATAACACAATGATCTATGCAAATTGAAACGAAAATTGAATCCAACATCAGGTCATGAAATATGGGAAACTACCAAAAAAAGGACACCCTCTACTGTGCCCTCATCGACTCCACCGCCATCGCAACCATCGCCTTATACTGCTCAACATCCGTTGAATAATGCTCCCTTGCCTTCACAGCATCAGGCTCATTGCCCTGCAATTTTGCGATCCTCTTTGCGGTCAGGTTCGCGGTCTCAACAACCCACCTGTCACGCGTTGCAGCATCCACGACATGCATGGACTCAGCCCTTATGGAAGTAAGGACATTTCCTTCTTTGGTCGTGAAAGTCGTTGGCTTCCCGATGACCGCAATGAACTCAGGAGGCGCTGTTTTTGCAAGCACCTGCGCTGCTTCGGGCTGGTATTGTCCGGCTGTCACGTAGAAAGCGCCTGTTGGGTCAACGATGCGACCGCGCCAGAAATCAGTGTCAGTCCCGACATTTTCAGTTTCTGTGAGTGTACCTACGATAAAGACGCGGTTGCATTTTGCTCCTGTCGGTGTCAGGAGAAACTGCTTTGGAAACTGTTCATCCTGTCCTTCCTTTGTTTGGAGATTTGATTCTTTCAGCTCTGCTGCGAACACACGGTGCGCTACTTCACGAACATATCCTGATCCATTTTCAGCCATGATTATGCCTCCATTGCAACAGGCATCGCAGTTGCTGCAATTATCATCGCTATCTCTTCTTCGATCGGTTTTACATCCAGTTTGATCGAATCAACCAGTATGAACCTGTCAAGTTTCTTTCCGGCCACTACATAATAGCGTCCTACGAGCTTGCTTTTGATAACATCAAGCACAACGCCCTGGTCAAGCGCTTCTGTTGCCATTTCCTTTGCTTTATCAAGGGTGATACCGGTAAACGCTTCGGTTATTTCCCTGTTCATCAAAATATCCTGCACCTTTTCACCATCATCAAGGATAGCTTTTATTCGCAAGTCATAAACCCCTTCAACCTTTCCATGCTCGCCGCAAGCGCCTTTTACAAGCGCCCGGTTGCATTCAGGGCATCTCTTTATCAGGCCTGAGCCGCTCTGGACATCCACGATTGAGCCGGTGAATTCGGTAATGGTTGTGCCTACTTCGATATTTTCTGCTATCGGTATGATTTCGCTGGTTTTATTTAAACTGACACTAAATCGCTCTTGCCATTGCGAAGTTACCACATTCTTAAATAGGTAGCTTTTTCCTTCTTCCACGGCTGGAAGATTTGCTTTTGTCCATTTCTTGAATGCTATTGTTCCTGATTCATCGCCTAATAATCCTACCTGGGCAAGAGATTCATGATTAGTGTCCCACAATTGTACTACTTTACATCGTAGAGTCACCCATTTTCCGTCTTCTTTGATATCGGATGCTTTTACCTGCGCTGTTTCACGCGGGGTGAAAAAATCAGACTTTGGGATGTTGTGTTTCTTTAAAAAGTAATTTATTACATTCCGGCGAGCTTCTTCTGGCGGGACCTTGAACTTATTGATCAATTGGTCAAGCTTTGCTTCGATTTCGCTCGTTTCTACCTTTACGCCCAGTTCTAAGAATCGGGCTTCTATTTGTGTTGTTATTTCGCTCATATTTTTTCTCAAGCCTCATGTTTAATTTTTGTTTTGAGAGGCAACTCTAACATATCTTGAAAGGATATAAACCTTACTAGAGCGGGGTGAAAGTAATATATTAATAAGTGAGAACTTCATCAACAAAATTTAGGACAGGATAAACAGGATCGACAGGATACGAGCTAATTGTATATCCTGTTCATCCTGTAAATCCTGTCAAAAAAACAGAGTGAAAAAAATAGAAAAATTATCTGTCTTGATATCGAAATGTGTTTATAGTTTCCTATACGTTTAAAAGCGGATGGAAAAAATAAGCTACCCGGAAACGAAAGATAAAATTGTAAACTTCATAAGATCCAGCATTCAAGGATCAGGAGCAACCGGCGCCGTTATTGGTTTAAGTGGCGGCATAGATTCCGCCCTTACAGCATATCTCACGGTCGAAGCGCTGGGCAAGGATAAGGTTCTTGGCCTGATGCTGCCGGAAAAAGGCATCTCCACAAAGACTGATATTGATGATGCGGTCGAAATTGCAGAAATTCTTGGCATTGACCATAATATCATTGAGATATCGCCTGTCCTGTCATCATTTTCATCGGCCATACCTGTTTTTGACCGCAATGTAAAGACCGCGAACGGTAACCTGAAAGCTCGTACCCGCATGTGCATATTGTATTATCATGCAAACCTCATGAATCGGATGGTAATCGGCACAGGAAATAAGACCGAACTCCTGCTTGGTTATTTCACAAAATATGGCGACGGCGGAGTGGATATTGAACCGATTGGGGACCTTTATAAAACCCAGGTGCGTGGGCTGTCAAGATACATGGGAGTCCCTTTAAGGATAATCGAAAAAACACCAACGGCAGGATTATGGCCTGGACAGACAGATGAAAGTGAACTTGGAGTGTCCTATGAGATGGCTGACCAGATACTTACCATGCTTGTTTATGAAAAAAAGAAGATATCAGAGGTAAAGAGTAAATTCCCGCCTGAGATCGTTGATAAACTGGCTGCGCGCATTTCGGCGAATGAGCATAAAAGAATGGTGGCGCCGTGTGTTGAAATTTAATAACCACAGAGAACGCAGAGGACACAGAGAAAAGCTGCACTGCTCTGTGCTCTCTGTGTACTCTGTGGTTGAAAAAAACTATGCAGCAATTCATTATAGCCCAGGTTAGAATAGTAAACGGATGCACAGATCGGACGGATTTGCACGGAAAACAATATCCGCATCCGCACAATCCGTGTTCTATCAGATTTTCAATTTTAACCGATGATGCATGACGCCATATCGGGTTTTACGAAAACACCAACTAACTTTGAGAAAATCGTATCATCGGCTTTGCGAGATGCCGCCGTGCGCATGGTGGCACTTCATATAACCCAGGCGAGATCCCTCTCGAAACGGTCTCAATCGCCTGTTCTTTACTCATAGCCCCACATTTCTCGCACCTTTTTCCCTGTCCCTTTCCCATGGATTTCATCCGTTTGCCGCAGCATACCGGATTTCGCAATTCCCGTACATTCAGGCTATTTATCCTGATCTTTTCAAGGTTCACAGTATTATCCTTAACGCTTCCAAATACCGTTACTTCATCCCCTTCCCGAAGCTCCCTTATAACTCGCCTGAAACCTTTTGTGGGCTCAAAAGCCACGCATTCAATTGATGCGCCGTTTTCTGAAAGTTCAAAAATTATATGCCCCCCTGTTATCGTTTTAGGAGCTTTGCTCACAATCCCGTCAAGGATATATGAGCGATCGTCCTGCACTTCATTGATCTTAGCAGGAATGAGATGCATATCAGTATTCTGGTTCGTTCGATAGACAATATGCCTCTCAATGGGCTCGCTCACTATCATCGAAAATGCACGCCTGACAGATTCTTCATTTTTCCCGCGTATCCCGAAAAGAATCGGGTCAAGAGAATGCGGCGCGAACACAATTCGTTCGTTCTCGATATCCACTGTATCCCACGTATCAGGGTATGTTGCAGCATTGGCAGCCCACACCGATCCTTCATCAATATTGCGCGGTGAGCCCCAATTAATCTTTTCGCGATAAGCAATAAGCTCAAATGTATGATCACTAAGGCCGCACAATGCAAAACCAGCCGCAGCAAGTGCTCCTATCAAACCTCTTTCATTCTTGAATCCCCTGTGATCTATTTCATGGCGCTCCAGTAACTCCTTAGCTTCCCGGATTTCCAGAACATCCTGGACTGCTCGCATGGAGAAGAGTGAAATGTCATTTATCATGCTTTCAGTTGGCATTTCGATAAAAACAATCCCAGGGTTAGTGTTTTCATCTGAAAAAACCGCCATTTTTTCAACAGTATCGATAACAAGCTCTTTAATTTGTGGGGTGTCATTTGCATCATTGAGTTTAATATTTATTGCTAATGCGGCGTTGCCTCGTGTTTTATATTTGATATTTGGATTCAGGCGAACAAGCAGCGGATAATCTTCCATGCCCCCAAAAGCACTTAATTTCTCGATCAGCACTGCTGCAAGATAGGTCGTGCACATGCTATCTCTTGAATCAGTATCGTCAAGTCCTATTATCACAGGTCACTCAATTGCATGCATGTATAAAAAATCTTGGCAATAACTTATATATAACTAAAAACAATCAAAATTTAATGAATAAAGACTCGCTTATCGATAATGCATTCGTCATTCTGGGAAGGGCAGGTTTTGTCGTTTCTGTACACTGCGATATCCGTCCCAGGAGTTTTGACATAGCAGCAAGACGAGATAATACATTGCTCTTGATAAAGGTCATTTCAAATATCGACGGGTTAAACGAACAAACCACAATAGAAATGCAGTTACTATCAAAACAGTTGCATGGATATCCCATTGTCATTGGTGAGAAAACCCGCGATCATTCACTTGAAACAGGCGTTGTCTATTTCAGGTATGGTGTTCCTGCCTTTGATATTACAACGATGAAGGATTATTTCATAGACGGTTTACCTCCCCTGATATATGCTGAGCATGGCGGTTTATATGTAAATCTTGAAGGACAGATCCTGAAAGAAGAACGTATCAAGAAAAACATCTCCCTTGGCGCTCTTGCTTCAATGCTTGGGGTTTCGCGCCGAACAATAAGCAAGTATGAGGAAGGGGAAATGGCAGCAAGTGTTGATGTAGCCATGAAGCTTGAGGAATTAATGGACAGGGGATTCACGGTTTCGGTCAATTTATTTGACAAACTCCATTCGGATAACATGCAGAAACAAAAGACAACAAATGAACATTCAAATGTTTTCTCGATGCTCCAGGATATGGGTTTTGATGTAATGCCTATTTCACAGGCGCCATTTGATGCAGTTTCACAGTCATCGGGCAGGAAAAATGAGGATTCTACGATATTAACAGGCGTTGCCGAATATTCAAGGACGATCGTAAAGAAAGCGCATCTTATGAGCAGTATATCTGAGGTAACTCACTCACAGTCACTGTTGATAATACACGGCGCGAGTAAAACAAAGAATATTGAAGGGACTGTGGTCATTGATGATAAAGAACTTGAAAAATTCAATGATAAAGATGATTTCATTGAACTTCTCCAGGAGAGGCGGGGAAAGATAAAAGTATCTTGACGTCTTTCAATAATCTGTGTTAATCCGTGAAATCCGTGTCTTTGGGTAGTGCTTTTCCATACATCACCGGGTTATAGCTTCTTCCCGGTTTTTTCAAGATAATCCTTAATTGCCGCATGCAATCCATCAGCCGCAAGGTTGGAACAGTGCAATTTAATGACCGGGAGCCCGTCAAGCGCTTCTGCCACATCCCCGCGCGAAATTTTGAGCGCTTCTTCAAGTGTCTTGCCTTTTGCAAGTTCGGTAATCATACTGCTTGTTGCAATCGCGGCGCCGCAGCCAAAGGTCTTGAACTTGACATCTTCAAGCCTGTTATCCTTGACTTTTATGTAAATCCACATAACGTCGCCGCACACAGGGTTGCCGACCTTTCCAATTCCGTCTGCATCCTTTATTTCACCTACATTTCGTGGATTTGCAAAATGATCCATCACTTTTTCGCTGTACCCGTCAGTCATATTTTATCTCCCAAACGGCGACATCATTCGCAATTTATTCACTATTTCAGGCAATATCGAAATAACATGATCGACATCCTCCTGTGTATTTTCTCGTCCCAGTGTAAATCTGAGTGATCCATGCGACTCCTCTGGTCGAAGCCCGATAGCCAGGAGAACATGCGATGGCTCAAGGGATGTGGATGAACAGGCAGAACCGGTTGATGCTGCCACACCTTTCATGTCAAGGTTCAATATCATGGATTCACCTTCAATATAACTGAACCTGATATTTGCATTTCCAGGGAGACGTTTTGTGGGGTGCCCGTTAAGATACGAGTCCTTGATCGTAAGAACTCCTTTTATGAGTGAATCCCTCAATTTGGCTATGTTCGCCTCATCGGGAAGATGCGCCTTTGCAAGCTCGCAGGCTTTTCCAAAACCAACTATTCCCGGAACATTTTCCGTGCTTGAGCGGATGTTTCTTTCATGCCCGCCTCCATGCATCTGTGGTTCGACGAATGTGCCCTTTCTCATATAAAGTGCGCCCACGCCTTTTGGTCCGTATATCTTGTGAGCGCTCATTGATAGCAGTGAAACGCCAAGAGTGTCCACATTGACAGGGATATTTCCGATTGTCTGTACCGCGTCCGTATGAAATGGTATGTTTTTTTCCTTTGCTATCCTTCCAATTTTCCCTATGGGCTGTATTGTTCCTATTTCATTATTGGCATGCATTATTGTGATCAGTATTGTTTGTGGGGTGATGGCTTTTTCAACATCATCAGGATCAATCAGACCTTCTTTGCTGACCGGGAGATATGTGACTTTGAAACCATTTTTTTCAAGGTATTTGCATGTATGCAGGACTGCATGATGTTCAATTGAACTTGTTATGATATGATCGCCAATATTTCGGTTCTTCAATGCGATCCCTTTTATTGCAAGGTTGTCGGATTCAGTTCCGCTGCCTGTAAAAATGATCTCCTCTTTTTTGGCGCCTATAAGGTCAGCGATTTTTTGCCTTGATTCTTCTACAGCTTTTCTTGACTGTCTCCCGATGCTGTAGAGACTTGAGGGATTCCCGTATTTTTCAGAAAAATAAGGAAGCATAGCTTCTGTGACCGCAGGGTCAACAGCGGTAGTAGCGCTATGATCCATATAAACTTGCTTTGACATGTTCCATCGTATGATTTAATTTGGAATATACTTAACGATATAGAGTAATCTATAAGTCCTTAAATTCTATTGAGTACCCCATGTACCATCTTGAGTGCATCGAATGCCACAAAAAGTATCCCGAAACAGAAGTAATATACACATGTACCTGTGGTGGTCTTCTTGACATTGTTTATGATTATTCCAAAATACATCTCACCAAAAAGGATATGGCTGGTCCCCTTTCAGTCTGGAAATACCGTGCCCTGCTTCCGATAAGCAGAGAGCCGGTCTCACTTGATGAGGGTGGAACTCCGCTTTACCGCGTCGACAGGATAGCAAAAAGCGTGGGACTTTCGGATGTCTATGTCAAACATGAGGGCATGAACCCCACCGGTTCTTTTAAAGACAGGGGAATGACCGTTGGCGTGACAAAGGCTCTTGAATTAGGTATGAAAACAGTAGCATGCGCATCCACCGGAAATACATCCGCATCATTGGCAGTGTATGGGGCAAGAGCAGGCGTTCCAGCTGTAGTGCTTCTCCCTGCAGGTAAAGTGGCGCTGGGGAAACTTGCCCAGGCGCTTATGCACGGCGCAAAGGTACTGAGCATCAGGGGAAATTTCGATGACGCATTAAAGCTTGTGCGTGCTCTTTGTGACAGGGAAGGATTTTATCTTTTGAATTCAGTTAACCCTTACCGCCTTGAAGGACAGAAAACCATTGCTTTTGAAATTGCCGACCAGCTGGGATGGCATGCGCCGGACAGGATTGTGCTTCCGGTCGGGAATGCAGGAAATATCACGGCTATTTATAAAGGATTCAAGGAATTGAAGAATCTTGGTCTTATTGATAGTATTCCCAGGATGACAGGGATCCAGGCAGAAGGCGCAAGTCCAATTGTAGCTGCAATAAAAAATAACGCAGCAGCAATAACACCTGAAGGTCATCCCGAAACAGTAGCAACAGCGATCAGGATAGGTAATCCTGTAAATTCCATTAAAGCCCTGATAGCGATCCGGGAATCCGGAGGAACGGCTGAAACGGTGACCGATGATGAAATAATCCGTGCCCAGCAGGAACTTGCGTATCTTGAAGGAATAGGTGTAGAACCTGCCAGCGCATCCTCCATTGCAGGCTTGCGAAAACTGGTGGAGCTTGGTGTTATCGGAAGAGATGAAAAAGTCGTATGTGTCACGACAGGGCATTTACTCAAGGATTCGGAGCACGTACTTTCCGTATGTCCCAAACCCATAGAGATCGATGCGACCATTGAAGCTGTGCGGGCAGCGGTTTTTTCGAAATAATAAAAAAAACAATATACAAAGGTTAAATAATAATAGGGTAGAAAGAAACCAACTAGTGATTGATAATGAAATTAAAATGTATTAAATGTCTAGCAGAAGCAGATTTTATCTCTGATGGAAATAGCCTATGTATTGAGCATGTTTCCCAACAAATAAAAGAAGTTATCAAGACAGCAAGACAAAAATACAATATCGGAAGAATTTAAGTCAAACAAAAGGATTCTTTTTTTAACATCCTCTTAATTTTGATATGGTTGTATCCATGCGAACGATCCAGAAATACCCATATACATAAGATTGTTAATTATAATTATATGTTTATACCCCAAGACATTATCATTTTTTGAGAATATAAAAAAAAGGAATGCTTAGATTACTTTGTGCGGGTCAAGGGCAGAGAACGCTCAGCCCTTAGAGGGCTGAGATGAATCGTACCCTTGCGTTTGATTACTTTCACCCCACTCTATCATAAGTGATATATATAGAAAAAATAATGTCGATGCTGCATGAAAAAAACGTATAAATTCAGGATATACCCGAAAAAGAATCATGAGGTTATCATGAATAGAACTCTTACCACATGCAGACGGCTCTATAATGATTCTCTTGCAGAACGAAAACGGCAAGCTGAGCTGAATCGACTTAGAAAATCATTTGATGTATGTCCGTGGGAAAAACCGGAATGGATTAATAAGTATGACCAGATGCTTGACCTGACAGCCACAAAAACCACTTATCAAAAAGAAGTATTCTCTCAGGTGCTTCAAGATGTCCTGAAAAGAGTTGACCGCAGCTTCATTAACTTTTTCAAAGGGTACGGCTATCCCCGGTTTCAGGGAAGAAATAGATATAACAGTTTCACTTATCCGCAAAGCGGTTTTGAATTGAAAGATGGAAACCTCGTTCTTTCAAAAATCGGTTCAATCAAGATCATCCTGCATAGACCGATTGACGGTATAATCAAGACCTGTACCATCAAAAAGGATATTGACCAATGGTATGTTTCCTTTTCCTGTGAAACTGATAATCCGATTCCTGTTGAGATCAAGACAAAAACAGGAATAGACGTTGGATTAATCGACCTGATAACCCTGAGCAATGGTGATCAGGTCAAACCTCCAAAGTTCCTGAGAGAATCAGAAAAGAAACTTGCTCAAGAACAAAGACGATTGGCAAAGAAAAAGCTAAAGTCACAGAACAGGAAAAAACAGGTTATCGTTGTTGCAAAAGTCCATCGAAGAATCAGGAATCAGAGAAAAGATTTTGCTCATAAACTATCAAGAAATCTAGTCGATACCTATGACCACATCAAGTTTGAAGATTTGCAAATAAAGAACATGGTGCAGAACCACCATCTTGCAAAATCCATATCTGATGCAGGATGGTATCAGTTAATGCAATTCACAAAAACCAAGGCAGAATGTGCCGGGAAAATAGTTGAATTCGTTAATCCGGCAGGTACATCTCAAACCTGTATTTGTGGTTTCCATGTCCCAAAAGACCTATCGGTGAGGACACATATTTGCCCTCAATGTGGTCTTATCATGCCAAGAGATCAAGTATCTGCAAAACTAATTGAGATAAGAGAACCAATATGTACCATAGGAACTATGGGAATTAACGCCCGTGAAGGACTCTCAAGCAGAGAGCCGATGCAGCGGGACGCGCAAGCCCTTTAGGGTTGCGTAGTTCACGCACTTATCCAGCAATTCCTGATTCTAAAAAAGATATAAGTTACACTTTTTGCAACTTACATCATATAGTTCTCAGGTCCGCCCATTGGCATTTGCATATCGCCCTTCTTCTCAGGGATTTCAGCAACAAGCGCCTCTGTAGTTAACATGAGTCCTGCAATGCTGGCTGCATTCTGAAGCGCGCTTCGAACCACTTTTACAGGGTCAATGATGCCTGCTTCGATCATATCCTTATATTGGTCTGTCTTTGCGTCATAACCCATATTGGGATTTGATTCGGCCTTGAGCTTCTCAATAACCACTGAGCCTTCCTTGCCTGCATTCGTAGCTATCTGTTTTAACGGCTCTTCGATGGCCAGGCGGATGATATCCACGCCGATCATCTGGTCTCCAACAAGAGAGAGGGAATCAAGCGACTTTGCAGCCCGCAAGAGCGCAATGCCGCCGCCTGCTACAACTCCTTCTTCTATTGCGGCTTTTGTTGCGTTTAAGGCATCATCTATTCGCATCTTCTTCTCATTAAGTTCGGTTTCAGTAGCAGCACCAACGTTTATTACTGCCACGCCGCCGGACAACTTGCCAAGGCGCTTCTTCAGGTCAGTCTTCTTATAATCCGATTCCTCAAGCTTTACGCGTCCTTCGATTATAGATACGCGCCTGTCGATATCGACTTTCTTGCCCTGTCCTTCGATGATGATAGTCTTATCCTTACTCACTCTGATCTTCTTAGCGCTTCCAAGGTCTGAAAGTTTGGTATTCTCAAGTTTCATACCGAGGTCTTCACTGATAACTTTTCCACCTGTGAGTGCAGCAAGGTCTTCTAAGATCTCTTTTCGCTCATCGCCAAAGCCCGGAGCTTTGATGGCACACACTTTCAGTGTTCCGCGAATGATATTAATTACGATAGTTGCAAGTGCCTCTCCATCCAGGTCCTCGGCAATAATTAGCAGCGGCTTGTTCTCTTTTACGACTGCTTCCAGGACAGGGAGGAATTCTTTCATTGAGCTTATTTTCTTATCGAACAAGAGAATCATAGGATTTTCGAGAACGACTTCCATTCCTTGCTTGTCTGTCACCATGTATGGCGAAATATAACCCTTATCAAGCTGCATTCCTTCTACGACTTCAAGTGAAGTTTCCATGGATTTTGCCTCTTCGACAGTTATGACGCCGTTTGCGCCTACTTTTTCCATGGCGTCGGATATGAGATTGCCTATTTCCTCATCATTGTTGGCAGAGATGGTTGCGACCTGTGTGATCTTTTCTTTGGTTTTGACCTCTTCGCTCATGCTCTTGATGGTTTTTACGATCGTATCTGTGGCTTTGTCTATGCCGCGCTTGATCTCGATAGGATTTGCACCAACCGTGATAAACTTCATTCCTTTATGGAGTATCGCCTGGGCAAGCAGCGTTGCGGTTGTTGTGCCGTCGCCTGCTACATCCTGGGTCTTTGTGGCAACTTCCTTTACAAGTTTTGCTCCCATGTCCTCGTAAGGATCTTTAAGGTCGATCTCTTTTGCGATAGTGACTCCGTCATTTGAAATGACTGGGCTTCCATAGCTCTTTGAGAGAACTACGTACCTGCCCTTTGGTCCGAGTGTTATTTTTACTGTATTTGCAAGCTGGTCAACACCTCTTAAGAGCGCATGCCTTGCATCATCATTGAAAATCAATTGTTTTGCCATTTTATCCCTCTATTTTTGCGATCACATCTTTTGATTCAATTATGAGATATTTCTCCCCATCAAAGTCAAGTTCTTCAGAACTGTAACCTGAATATAATATTACGTCACCCTTCTTTATAGGGAATTCTTTATCGTCAACAGTCCCGACTTCAACCACAATACCCTGCTTTTTCTTCTCTTTTGCAGATTCGGGAATATATATCCCGCCTTTTGTTCTTTCTTCTTCTTTTACTGGTTTGATTAAAACTCTTTTACCTATTGGTTTTATTTTCATATTGATACCTCCAAAATAGTAATGTACGGAGCTTTTTCATTGTTTGCAGTTCTATATAAATGTTACTATCTGTAATAAAATACAAATCTCATAATAAAATTATATCTAAAAAACCACAAAACCAATATATAGTGTTGTTTACAATATGTGTAAAGTAAAGGATATTTTCATATCCTGATAAAATCATAAGAACGACAGGTAAAACCAGATGGATCCTTCAAACATTTCAATAGTTATTGTTTTCCTGGCAGGCATTGTCACTATATTTAAACCATGCTGTCTTCCGCTTGTGCCAGTGATATTTTCAGGTTCAGGCGGACATAAATTGCGACCGCTTGCCATCGTTTCGGGATTGACCTTGAGCTTTACCACGATGGGTGTCCTTGTATCTGCATTTGGCGCAACCTTTGGTGCATATACTGATTATCTTAGAAATATTGCAATTCTCTTTATAATGACTATGGGCCTTGTGCTTTTTGATGAAGATGTGAACATGGAGTTCATGAAGATTTCAGGCAGGATAACACAGGGTCTGCGTGAGAATTTTGGGTTCTTGAATTCATTCTCTTCAAAAATGCCAGAGGGCAGCCTCACCGGTGGATTTTTCCTGGGAATATCGCTTGGAGTCCTCTGGATCCCATGCGTTGGTCCGATCCTGGGCGCTGTCCTTGCTTTAGTGGCATCGGCGGGAGATATGACTTATGGAGCATTGATGCTATTTGTTTATTCTGTGGGCATAATGCTGCTCTTTGGAGTAGATAAGCTTATAATAAAGTGGCTCTCCCCGTATTTCCCGACAACATTTTATGGAATCTAAAAAAAAATCTTATTTTTCCAATACGATCTCAATAGTTGAAACGTTGGAGTCCCCTCTGTCAGTGGCGATCTTTTCAGTCCCGATCTTAATATCCTTTATTTTAACTTCTTGCAAAAACCTGTTCCTTGATACTTCAACAGCATCTACGGCTCTTGATATTGCTTTCCCCCTGGCTTTTACTGTAACTTCCGTAGATCCGTTATTGAATTGTGTAACTATTGCAAGTACATAGTTCATCACTGGTTTGTTTCCGATAAAAACAACATTATCCTCGATCATTCTTGTGGTCTCCCTTGTTTTTTATTAAGTAATAAATACGATGCACCTACATATATTTTCCGAAATTATTTTAACACTTAATAACATTGCAGCGTCTTCTTTATATCTATAGAGTTACCACTAAAGAGCATATGATCAAGCTCTCGGAACTCTATTCGGGCAAGGCAAAAACCGTTTACAAGACAGATGATCCTGAAAAGCTCATAATGGAATTCAGGAACAGCCTCACAGCATTTGACGGCAAAAAGAAAAGCGAAGCGCCAAAAAAGGGATATTATAATGCGCAGATCGCCGCCAAACTCTTAAGACTTCTTGAAGAAAAAGGAATTAAAACCCATTTTGACAGCATGATATCAGATACCGAAATGGTCGTTGATGCTGTCGATATCATAAAAATTGAAGTAATTGTAAGAAATATCGCGGCAGGTTCCCTCGTCAAAAAATATCCCTTCAAGACAGGGCAGAAACTTGATCCTCCGATTTTGGTTTTTGATTACAAGAGCGATGAGCGAGGAGACCCGATGATCAATGACGATATCGCGCTAGCGCTTGGGCTTGCTACAAAGGATGAACTTTCAGAAATACGCAAACTTGCACTCTCCATAAACTCGATCCTGCTTGATCATCTTGCTGATAAGGATCTTCTGCTGCCGGATTTTAAGCTGGAGTTCGGAAGGCACAAGGGTAAGATCATACTTGCAGATGAGATATCCTGCGATACCTGCAGGTTCTGGGATAAAAAAACCGGAGAATCGCTTGATAAGGATGTTTTCAGGTTCGATAAAGGCGACCTCGTAGCAGCTTACCGTGAAGTGGCAAGAAGGATCGTGCCTGAGATATTTGAAAAGGAATCATAACGCCCTCAAATCCAGCCCCATTATATATTCCTTCAACATCGCATGGTTCGCAAGTACCACATCTGCGTCCTTCAGCAATTCCGGGTCCACATACGTCGGTATAGCAATACAGTACAGTCCCGCCCTTTTTGCTGATTCCACGCCAAGCGGTGCATTTTCGATAACGATGCATTCATCTTTGTTAACTTTCAGCATTTCAACAGCTTTCAAATATGGCTCAGGATTTGGCTTTCCTTCCAAAACATCATTCCCGGACACAATTGCTGTAAAAGTTTTAGGAAAAAACCGCTCAATTAACTCAATTACGACTGCCCTATCTGAACCCGACGCAACTCCGAGAAGACATTTATTTTTCAGGGAATTGATACACTCATATACCCCGTCAAAAACCTTCACCTTATTGATCTGTGTAAAAATCTGATGTTTTTTCTTTGCAAGCCTTAAGAAATCCTCTGGCTCTGGCGTTCTACCAGCTTTTTTGAAAACAAGGTTTATTATCCCGATATGGTTTGAGCCCTCTATATTGTAGATATCTTTACGTCTGATATTGATACCCACATCTTTGAAAACCGATATCCATGCATCCGCATGATATGGCATTGAATCAACAAGCACGCCATCCATGTCAAAGATCACAGCTTTAAGCATCATATCCCCTACCGTGTCCGTTGTGTTCGTTGTTGATTTTTTTTCATACCATGACGCAAAGATTTTTGCAGCTATACTTTGCGTTCTTTGCGCACTTTGCGGTGAATTAAGTTTGGTAAGTTCATGGATGAACTCGTAGATATTGCCGGGCATTAATCTTACCCCATCTTCTTTGCAGCAAGCTCGATCGCTTCAATCAAGCTGTCCTTTGGCATGATCGAAGTAACAGGGATACGCAGGATCTTCTCTACAGTAGTGCTCACAATAGGTGCGCATACAAGAGCTTTTGCGCCATCCCGTTCTGCTTTTATTGCGGCGATAATGGCTTCTTCCATTGATGTGGCAGAGTATTCCCTGATTGTTAGGAGCCTTCCACCCACTTTTAATTTTTTTTCGGTAATATAATCAAGGACGGGACGGGCTGCGATAACAGCAATAAAATCGGGTTTTTCTATTCCTTCCATTTTGCGAAGCACAGCAATGATCTGTCGCAGGGTCTTGATATTTGGTTCGCGCTGACCTGATAATAGTTTATATATTGTGCTTGCGGGGATACTGGATTTCTCGCTAAAATCCGCAGCTTTCAAACGAAGCTCTTCTTTAAGTATTCTCTGGAATTCCTTTATAAAAGATTCATCCGATTCCATTGCTGCACGTATCAGTTCTTCTGAAGTCATCACGATCGTATAGTGGTTATTTAATATTATACGTTTGGGTCAATCGATAAAGTCCCTCAACTTCATCATTTCATATTTTTTCCAATTCTCCTTTTATCATCCCTATCACACGTCTCTTCTTCTCAATAGCCTCTGCAGCTGCATTATCCACCGCCTGCTTCATCGCATCAAAATTCTTGGGTGTCTTCTCACCAACAAGCTTCTTGATAGGAGTATATGCTGATTCCCGAAAACGCGGTGTGAAATCCTGGGGATTTCCGTCCACTATCAATTCCGCTCCTTCCCCAATGACCACATTGCCAACAATATCAATAGCAACTCCCTTCTTTCGAACACAGTCAATGATATCCTGCGCATATTCCGGCGGCGCGATAATTAAAAGCGCATCCAGTGATACGCCAAGATAATCTATTTCAAGTTTATCAAGCATTGCAAGCACTTTCTTATTCACAAGTCTGCGCAGCTTTTCTTCCTCAAAAATTAGCTTGACTTTAGCAGTCCTTGCTATCTCCTTTGCATCCCCGCGCACCCCGCCATTTGTCACATCCGTCATCGCATGAATCTTTTCAATCAGTCCAGCATCAAAGAGCGCTTCGCAGGCGTCGATGAACTTGAGGTTAATAGTCTCATCCACAAGATCGTGCATCCCGTAATAAAGGGCGGTCGTAGAAACTGTTCCTCCGCCTGCTCCTTCGGTCATAATTATGACATCTTCCGGCATAGCCTGTATGCGCGACGTGAGGCTTTCTGCCATACCAACCGCGCCAACGCCGCCAGTCATCCTTTCTCCGATTACCATATCCCCGCCGATCCGCAGAGTGCTTCCAGTCACGAGCGGTATTCCAGTCAGTTCTGAAACTGTCGTAATTCCTGCGATGTGGTCAAATATTTTCGCTACATCCCCATCATCCGCGACATGGATATCGGAGAGCATCGCTACAGGCCGCGCGCCCATAACATAAACATCCCGAAGAGCAGCGCGTGCGACATGGAATCCAGCAAGGAATGGGAAATCTGATAGACGTGAATGCATTCCGTCAATAGTGACGACGAGATACTTCCCATTGGCGCGAACAACGCCGGAATCGTCAAGATGCGATGAATCAACGATCGCAGAAGTCTTACCGATAACCTGCGCAATTTTTTCATGTGTATAGAAATCCCCCATCCCGCGGGAACCAACACCGAAATCTCCCATTGTCACACCTGAATTTATGGGCGCAAGAATATCCCCTTTCGGGTCAATGGTGGCTTTTGCCTCCACTATCACTGCATTTGCTAATTCTTGCGCATGATACCTTGATATGTTCTTTATCTCAAGGATCCTGTCAGCAAGCTTCTCTTTTAGCGCTTCATCCCCGCGAATGAGCCCGCGTTTTGCATAGCCTTCAATGTCCATAATTCTCCACAAAATTACGAAGCATCAAAAGCCCGGTTGTGCCGCTTTTTTCAGGGTGGAACTGTGTGCCGATCACATTTCCGGCTTCATTTGTGATGATCGCAGGGAACATGCGTCCATAATCGCATAAGACGGCCTTATATTTTTCATCAGTATCCACATGGAACGAATGCACAAAATAAACAAATGAGCCATCATCTATCCCTTTCAATAAAGGTATGTCCTTTTTGATGATAAGTGAATTCCAACCCATATGCGGGACCTTCAATTCAGATGCCGGGAAACGTATCACTCGACCGGGAATAATATCAATACCTTTGTGCATCCCCCCTTCTTCGCTTTCTGATGTTAGCATCTGCATTCCAAGGCAAATACCAAGAAGGGGCTTACCATCATTCACAGCATCTTTAACCACTCGTTCAAGGGTTGAAAAATGCATCATAGCATCGCGAAATGCCCCAACGCCGGGAAGTACAAGGGCATCGGCTCTATCCAATACACTCGCCTCTTTTGAGATTTCAACATCTGCGCCTACATATTGAAGGGCTTTTTCGATGCTGCGCAGGTTGCCAAGTCCGTAGTCGATGATTACGATTTTCATTTTGGTCTTCTTATATTTTTTATTATCCTGTAATTCTAATCTTTCATAAGTTCAGTTGCTCAAACCGCCTTGCCGCCTCTTGCAATGTTTCATCCTTCTTCGAGAAAGTAAAGCGCAGTTTATGTTTTCCCGCTTCGCTCTTGTAGAAGCTGCTTCCGGGAACGGCTGCAACGCCGACTTCACGAACCATATATTTAGCAAACTCCATGTCATCCATTGTTACCCCATCTGGCAAGTCTGCCAGAATGTAATAAGCGCCTTCGGGCTCCTTGCAGTTGAACCCTGCTTTTATTAAAGCGTCAAAGAGGAATTTTCGTTTCCCGTCATACATTGCTGCCAGTTCTTTGTAATAGGAATCAGGAAATCTCAATGCGGTAACACATGCATGCTGAAGAGGCGCTGGCGCGCCCACTGTCAGGAAGTCATGCACTTTCCTGATCGCTGATGACAATTCCTTTTCTGCAAGGGCATATCCGATACGCCATCCTGTGACACTGTATGTCTTTGAAAAACCGCTTATCGTAATGGTGCGGTCCTTCATATCATCAAGGGAGCCGATGCTGATGTGCTTTTTATTATCATAAAGGATGTATTCATATATCTCATCAGTGACCGCTATGACATCATTATCGACGCAAAGGTCAGCGATCATTTTCATCTCACCTTTTGTAAAAACCTTACCGCATGGGTTATTGGGTGTATTGAGGATAAGAACACGTGTCTTATTATTGAACGCAGAATAAAGGGTATCTTCATCTATGCTATAATCGTCATTTAGAGGCACGAACCTTGGAACAGCCCCGGAAACTGCTGCATCTGGACCATAATTCTCATAGAACGGTTCAAATATTATAGCTTCGTCCCCTTCGTTTATCAATGCAAGCATTGTCGCCATCATTGCTTCTGTGGAACCGCATGTCAGTGTGATATTGGTGTCAGGGTCTGCATCAATATGATTATATTCGCGGGCTTTTCGTGAAATCTCATCCCGCAGGTCTTTTGCGCCCCATGTGATCGAATACTGGTTATAATCGTCCATGATCGCGGATGCTGCTGCACGCTTTAATTCAAGAGGTGCAGGGAAATCGGGAAATCCCTGGGCGAGATTAATAGCATTATGTTTTAGTGAAAGACGTGTCATGTCGCGAATGACTGATTCGACAAAATGACTCGTTCTACTTGCTAACATAGACCTGTCATTATGACTTTGGGGTTTATTTAGGCTTTCATTTTTATGAAATAAACCGTTATGTTTATATTTCACTTATTCAATGGTAGGCAAAAGGTGACAAAAATGCCAGCAAAAGTAAATAATGAAGAATGTACCGGCTGTGGAATATGCGTTGATGAATGCCCCGCAACTGCGATAGAACTGAAAAACGATAAGGCAAAAATAGATCAGGAAGAGTGCACGGACTGCGGCACATGTGTCGATTCCTGTCCGAACAGTGCAATTTCAATGGAATAATTGAATAATAATTATCACTATCGACTAAAAACAATAGGATCAGCAAGGAAAGAAATGGAAAAAATAAAAGCAGGAGTTCTTGGTGCAACAGGCAATGTTGGCCAGAGATTTATCGAGCTGTTAAGTAAACATCCGTGGTTTGAATTGACCTCACTTGCAGCTTCAGATAAAAGCGCTGGCAAAAAATACGGTGATGCGGCAAGCTGGAGGCTTGAAAGCAAAATCCCTGAAAATGTAAGGGATATGAAAGTTGTTCCTGTTGATCCAAAGAAAGTCGATGCAGATATTGTTTTTTCCGCTCTCCCAACTGACCTTGCCAAAACCGTTGAACCTGATTTTGCAAAAGCGGGTTTTGTTGTAGCAAGCAATGCCAGCGCCCTGCGTATGGAAAAGGATATTCCTCTTGTCATACCTGAAGTCAATCCGAATCATCTTGGTCTTATTGATGTCCAGCAGGATAATCGCAAATGGGATGGCTATGTTGTCACAAATCCAAACTGTACGACCATAATGATGGCAGTAACCCTGCGACCCCTTGCGAAATTCAATATCGAAAAAATATACCTTGCATCCATGCAGGCTATATCAGGCGCAGGTTATGACGGCGTTCCTTCAATGGCTATTCTTGACAATGTTATCCCTTACATCGGGCAGGAAGAAGAAAAAGTTGAAACCGAGACGAAAAAACTTCTTGGCGAATTCAACGGCAGCGAAATAATAGATGCCCCCTTCAAGGTAAGCGCAAGCTGTAACAGGGTAAATGTAATGGATGGCCATACTGAGGCGGTCTGGGTTGAAATGGCAGATAACCCTTCAACCGATGATGTTAAGAAAGCTTTCCTTGATTTTGATCCCGGATTATCCGAATTACCCACAGAGCCAACGCCAGTCATAGAGGTAAAGGAAGAGAAGGACAGGCCCCAGCCTCGCATGGACAGGAACATCGGAGGCGGGATGACAGTTTCCGTGGGACGCATTCGCCCCGGCATACGCTACATCTGCATGGGACACAATACGATTAGAGGCGCGGCAGGAGCAAGTGTGCTTAATGCTGAACTGTTAAGAAAGATGGGAAAACTTTAGAACCTTAACTGCGCAATTTTTTAGGGGATTATCCCCCTATATCTAACTTGAAAATAAAACACTGAGACGATTGATGAAGTAAAACCATTCTTCTTGGCCTTAATTTAATGGATAACATTCTTTTAAACCACAATTACCTTTACTTGCTCAAAAACACCGTAACATTTTAATCGATTGTCAACATTACAACCATAAAAGTTTACAATCCTCTAATCATGCTAAAAAATATCCTTGCCAAAATCGAAAAAAATGAATCTATAGACTTCCCGGAAGCATTGGAACTCATTGCCCTGGATGGAAAAGATTGCATGGAATTATTCACCCTCGCAAACCATGTGCGCTCAAAGCTCGGTGACCGGGTTGACCTGTGCTCAATTGTTAATGCAAAGTGCGGTTTATGCTCCGAAGACTGCAAGTTCTGTGCGCAATCGGTACATAACGATACAGAAATAACGCCACACCAAATGATGGATGATGAAGAGATCCTAAACATGGCGCAGATGATGGAAGAAGAAGGAGCCGCCAGGTTTTGCATTGTTACAAGTGGAAAAGGCGTAGAGGGGGAAGATTTTGAAAATATGCTGCGCTCAATACGTAGGATAAGAAAAGAAACCCGTTTATCGGTGTGTATTTCTTCTGGTATGCTCACAGCAAAGCGGGCTTTTGCCCTAAAAGACGCAGGAGCAACGAGATTGCACCATAATCTTGAGACATCAAAGAATTTTTTCAATAAAATATGCACCACGCACACATATGATGACAAAATAAAAACCATTCATATTGCTCAAAAGGCTGGCCTTGAAGTCTGCTGCGGCGGGATAATCGGATTGGGGGAGTCGGTTCAAGACCGCCTGGAACTTGCTTTTACACTTCGGGAACTGGATGTGGATTCCGTCCCGATAAATATATTTAATCCCATTAAAGGAACACCGCTTTATAATGAAAAACCTATAGAACCCCTTGAGATCCTAAAAACAATAGCAGTTTTCCGGCTTATCCTTCCAGATAAAAATATACGGATCGCAGGCGGTCGTGAGAAAAATCTCAGGGATATGCAGGGTTTATGTCTTCTCGCAGGCGCGAACGGATTGCTGCTTGGCAATTACCTGACGACCCAGGGCAGGATGCCGCGCGATGATATTACGATGATAAAAGATCTTGGACTTGTTCCGGGAGGTGCTTGACTTTTAGGATTTAGGGCTTACAGAAAAATAAGATTGCAATAATAGAAAACTGATAGCACAGATACCCACGGATTTGATTATTAGCAGCGAACACAACGAACTCACACCATAAAAGTTCGTTTTAGTTCGTACCAGTTCGTTGTTTTTTTCATATTCATCACGTACCGAAGGTTCATAACCAACTCTGTGGTTTTTCACACCTAAAAAAAGTTTCGCAGATGTGTATGTTCAGCATAAGAATGAGAGCGGAAAAAAACGAAAAACACATATCAGGAGCAGAGGCACTCGTTGAAAAAAACATGATCCTGGCGACCATCACGGAACTTTCCCAACGAGCGTTATCTCATGAAAAAGGAGAGCCTGATCTTATAAATATATCAGTTGAATCGTTAAAAACCCCGGTCAAGAAACTAACTTCCCTTCCGCTTATTTTGACACATGTTGAAAATGAAACAAAAGGAAAAAAACTTGCCAGGATATTGCTTCTTGAACTTGGAATACCGCAATTGTGCATTGAAAAAAGCATCTCACTTCTTGAAAAAGGACCGGCAGATGGTGAAAATATGCGGGGCGCTATTATTATGGATATTAATGGGAACAGGCTTGAGCCCGACATTATTCGAGGAATCCGGGCATCTCACATTGGAATAACGATAGAAGCTTCAAAAGAACTTCAAACAGCGATTTCGGATATGAAATTATCAGCCTTTTATTCATATATCAGTGACGCGCTTGTACTTGCTACAAAAGTTGCATCTGTCAAAGGGACGCTCGGTGAACTTTGCTGGTCTGATGACCCTTCATATACCGCAGGTTACGTTGCGTCAGGAAAAATGGGATACATCCGTATACCGCATTTGAAAACGAAAGGCGACCCCTACGGAGGGCGCGTGTTTTTCGTGGAAAATATTGACGTGGGGAATTATATTAATGAAATGGAAAATGCTCCTGTCCTGGTCAATAAATTTGGCGGAATAAGGAGTTTCAAAGAATACAAGAATTAACGAGTAAAAATATTACATAATCTGACAAATCGAGGAATTTTATGAAACAACAACAGATACTGAAATTGAAACGATCGAATATAAATGAACCAGCAAGCATCGCAGTTCTTGGCGCTGGCGGTCTTGGAATGGCGGCAGCAAAAATACTGGCACAGAAAAAAGAAATGAGACTGACAGCCATCGCCGATAAGACCGGATACATCATTGACCCGAAAGGGATCGATTCAAGTATGCTTGAAACAAAAAAACCCGGGGATATCGGTATCAGCACCGATGATGCAATATCCCATATCATTGAAAATTCACAGGAATTCGACGGCATTTTCCTGGCTCTTCCCAATCTTACGAACAGCTTTATCCCCGATATTGTTTCACGATTTGCCAATGCGGGTTATAATGGAGTGATGGTTGATGCAATGAAACGGTCGCAGGCAGTTGAAATGATCTTTGGGCTGGATGATGAGTTGCGCGATGCTGGGATCACATATATTACAGGGGCTGGAGCTACTCCGGGATTACTGACATGCGCTGCCGCCATAGCTTCCAATTCATTTATGGAAGTAACAGGCGTTGACATAAATTTTGGCGTAGGGGTTTCAAATTGGGAGTCGTACAGGGCGACCATAAGGGAAGATATTGCGCATCTTGAGGGATTTAACCTGAAAAAAGCCGCGGAAATGACCTGCGCCCAGATAAAGGGGGAGCTTGATAACAGGAAAGGGATTCTCCAATTACACAATATGGAACATGCGGATGATGTACTACTTGAAAGGGCAGGGATCGTATCCCGCGAAAAAGTCACAGTATGCGGAGTTGTTGATACGCGAAACCCAAGAAAACCCGTAAGCACTACCATGACACTTACTGGAAAAACCTTTGATGGGGCAATTTCAAGCCATAAATTCATACTGGGCGATGAGACAACAATGGCAGCCAATGTAGTTGGGCCTGCTCTTGGATGGATGAAAGCCGGTCTTGAGTTCCATGCAAGAGGTATTTATGGCGTATTCGGTTCTGCTGAAGTGATGCCAAGATTCGTCAAATGAATATGGAATGGCTCTCAAAAGAGCTTGCTGAAATAAAAAGCAAAGGATTATATCGGGAAACAAGGACGATCGAGACCGCGCAGACTCCAAGGATAAAAAAAGATGGAAGAGAATACATTCTTCTTTCATCCAATAATTACCTTGGCCTGGCCACTCATCCTGATGTGAAAAGATCAGCGATTGAAGCCATCGAAAAATATGGCTCCAGTTCCGGAGGCTCACGATTGACCACCGGGAACACTGACCTGTACGATAGCCTGGAACAGAAGATCGCAGATTTCAAGGGAACTGATGATGCAATTGTATTTAGCTCAGGATACATGGCCAATATAGGGGCTATCTCCGCATTAATGACTACAGGCGACCTTATTCTTAGCGATGAACTCAACCACGCAAGCATAATCGATGGATGCAGGCAAAGCCGCGCTGATGTGAAAGTCTATCCGCACATGGATGTTACACATATCGAAAAGGAACTGCGCGCTTCAAAGAACCGGAAAAAACTCATAGTGACAGATGGCATCTTCAGCATGGATGGCGATATCGCTCCTCTTCCTGAGATCATTGAAGTGGCAGAAAAGTTTGATGCAATGGTCATGGTGGATGATGCTCATGCTACAGGTATCCTTGGAAAGCATTGCAGAGGTACAGGGGATTATTTTAATGTCGAGCCTGATATAAACATGGGAACTCTTAGCAAAGCGCTTGCAAGTTCAGGCGGATATATCGCCGGAAGTAGTGAGCTTATCGATTTTTTGCGCAACAAGGCGCGAACTTTTATTTTCTCAACTGCGCTGGCACCTCCTGATGTTGCGGCTGCCAGTACTGCAATAGATATTATCGGGAAAGAAAATCCTGCAAAAAAATTATGGGAGAATGTAGCAATTTATAAGAAAGGGCTTATTGATGCGGGATTTGATATCAATAGTGAAACCCAGATCATTCCTTTGATGACCGGGGATACTGATACAACCATGAAAGCTGCCCTGGAACTTGACAAACTGGGAATTTTTGTACAGGGGATCAGGCCGCCCACAGTTCCGCAAGGCAAAGGAAAGATACGAACTACGTTGATGGCGACCCATAGCAGGAAGGATATAGATGATGCTCTTTCTGCTATTAGAAAAGTGAAGAAAAAAATCAACTTATAATGACCGGGATATTCATAACAGGAACCGACACTAATATCGGAAAAACAGTAATTGCTGCAGGACTTGCAGGTGCATTGAATAATAAAGGATACAGCGTTGGCGTAATGAAAGCCGTGCAGAGTGGGGCAGGGATTAAAAATGGTCTTCTTTATTCCCCGGATATTGAATTTATAAAAAAAGTGATGGACGTCAATGATGAAATGGAACTTGTCTGTCCTTATCTTCTAAAAGAGGCGATGGCGCCGGGGATCGCGGCGGAAATCGAAGGAAAGAACATTGACTTTGAAATTATTAAGAACGCCTTCCAGGAACTTGAAAACAGACATGATATTGTGATCGTTGAAGGAGCAGGCGGTATTGCCGTTCCCATAAAAAAGAGATTAATGATATCGGATCTGATAAAATACATGGGTATCCCCATAATTATTGTAGCACGAGCGGGTCTTGGAACCATAAATCATACAGTTCTCACTATCGAGTATGCGAAAAGATCCGGGATAAAAATAATCGGGGTAATAATAAACGATTACAGGGGTGGGATCGTGGAAGAGAGAAATCCTGGGATCATAACTGATCTGACTGGTATTCCCATATTGGGAATTATTCCAAATGACCCGGATATCTGTTCAGAAAGAGGTGAGCCTGGAAAAATCGTATTTTTTGTGGAGGAGAATGTCGATATAGGTCGAATTATTGACTTCATCCATTAATTAACATCCATTCGAAAGGTTCATTTTATATGTTTAATGGTAAAAATGCCTCATCCCAGTGAACACAAGCGATACACCCAGCCTGTTTGCAGTTTCAATAACTTCCTTATCCCGTATCGAGCCTCCGGGCGACACGATATACCTTATGTGATTCTCGGCAGAGTGAATGATGCTGTCGTCGAACGGGAAGAAAGCGTCTGATGCAAGAACGCACTCGCTCATGATGTTCTTAACAAACTCATCTTCGCTCATAGCCGGTTTTTCCCTTTCATATAATATCCTGAGGTTCTCCCTGGCCTTTGTGGCTGCAAGTTTGCGAATTGAATCCACCCTGTTTGGCTGTCCTGCGCCCATTGCAACTATCTGGTAAACACCTTTTTCATACTCACGTGCAATGACTACTGCATTTGATTTTGTATATTTGCAGGCGTTCAATGCGAATTCTGCAAGTTCTTTCTTTTCATCCGGGAAAGGATGCTGCGTCACAACATCCCATTTTTCATACAATCCCCTGTTCCTAGACTGGACAAGCATTCCGCCCACCACATAACGGTATGTATTTTCAAGCGGTTCCCCGTCATTCATGGATAATTCAAGGATACGAAGGTCTTTGCTCTTATTTTTCAGAAACTGTAGCTCCTCTTCATCATATCCCGGGGCAATAATTAGTTCCACGAACCTTCCCTTCAGGAATTCAAGCGTTTTAAGATCAGGTTTTTGAGTCATGCAGACAATGCTGCCAAATGATGAAACGGGATCTCCATCCCATGCCCCTGAGAGTGCCTCAAGCAGTGTATTCCCGGTCGCAAATCCGCATGGGTTGCTGTGTTTCACAATAGAGACCGCAATTTTATCCTTGTATCCAAGAACCACATTTAGGGCGCTTTCAGCGTCCACATAATTGTTATAAGAAAGTGCTTTTCCATGCAATTGCCTGGCATTTGCGATCGTGGGTTCGGTTACCCCCGGCTCCTTATAGAATTTTGCGCTCTGGTGCCAGTTCTCTCCGTACCTGAGCGTTTGTCCTTCTGTGAATTTCAGGCGCAGTATGTCTTCATTTCCAAGTGCGCGGCTTAAGTATGTATCGATAGCGCAATCGTAATCTGCAATTCTTCGAAAGGCTTTGACAGCAAGCCTTTTCTTCGTTCCAAGACTGATTTCCCCGGCTTTAAGTTCTTCCAGAATATCCAGATAATCCAGAGGGTCTGTGATCACGGCGACATGCCTGTAATTTTTTGCAGCTGCCCTGACAAGCGCAGGTCCGCCAATGTCGATATTTTCAATAGATTCTTCCAGACTTGCGCCTTCTGCTACTGTTCTTTCAAATGGGTACAGATTTACTGCCACTATATCTATGAACTCAATTCGATTTCGTTTCGCATCCTCAAGATGAGACGTTTTGTCCCGCAATGCAAGAATTCCACCGTGTATCTTAGGATGTAGCGTTTTTACTCGTCCATCCATCATCTCCGGGAATCCAGTAACATCTGACACATCTATTACTTTTATTGCGGCTTTTTTCAAGACCGAATAAGTCCCACCTGTTGAAATGATCTGATATCCAAGCCTTGTCAGCCCGGTTGCAAATTCAATTACGCCATTTTTATCAGAAACACTAATCAAGGCTTTCTTGGACAGAAAATATCACCTTATCTAAATGGAAAAAAGAAGTTATAAGTTTTTCTGACAACATGGATTTTGAATCATGGGCTAACTTTAATATTCATCATGCATTTCTCCCCTCATGAAGAATTTCCTGATCATCGGACATAAAGCAGTTACTGAAACATTTTCCCTCAATGACCTTCCGGGTGCAGCAGGGCGCATGGACATCCTTTGCAGGTGCGTTAATGCAGCGCTGTTCCTATCCCATGACATAAGACGAGATGTTCGCGTATTTCTTGTGCTCAAAGGCGAGCCCTCACCCCCAAAAATCATCCGCTTTGATGGCAGCGCGGTCAGATACCTCAGCCCCGATGAACGAAGCGCTGCTTCATTGATCAAAAAAGCTCTTGAGAAGAAAGCACAGGATTTTTGGACAGAATCCACCGCCGGGGTGAGCATACGCAAAGGAGACCTTGACGCCATTATTAAAGAACTGGATATGAAAGTTACATATTTGAGGGAAGACGGCGAGGATATTCGCACAAATAAATTCGATGAGCATTCCGACCAGTTGTTTGTGTTAGGGGATCATATGGGATTGACAGAGGATGAAGAGAAGATGATAGATGGATGCGAACATGAGATGATCAGCGTTGGGCCGCTATCGCTGCACGCTGACCACTGCATAGTGTTATTACATAATGAGATGGACAGAGGGAAACATATTTAGAACACCCCGGATATTGAGAACCGAATGACAATCATTGATATAACCCGTAAGATCTTGCACGAAGGCGCGATTTGCGATCACTGCCTTGGAAGACAGTTCGCAAAACTTTCAACCGGTTTGTCCAATGACCAGCGCGGAGCAGCCCTGAAACTTGTAAGTTCTATGCATGCGGGAGCAGAAAAGGATGAAGAGCTCAAAGGCCTGCTTGCAAAAAGCAGCGGCGAAATAAAATGCTGGGTCTGCAATAATCTTTTTCTGGATATCGATGCATGGGTAAAAAAGAGCGTTGAGGCACTTTCAGAATACGAATATAGCAGTTTTCTCGTTGGAACAAAGGTTACAGGGCTTCTCGCCGAGAATGAGGAGATCCTGTGGGCAGAAAGTGGCACTACTTTTGCTGAGCCTCTGAAGACAGAATTGAACCGTGAGGTGGGAAAAAGGATCGAAAAGATCACAGGTAAGAGGGCAAACCTTAAAAAACCGCAGGTAGTGGCGCTTCTTGACCTTGAAAACAATGATGTAGATGTCCAGATAAACTCCCTTTACATTTATGGCAGGTACCGGAAACTCATCCGGGGAATACCACAGACCAGGTGGCCATGCCGGGAATGCCATGGAGAAGGATGCGAACGTTGCGATAATACGGGAAAGATATATCCTGAATCAGTTGATGAACTTATAAAACCGCATCTTTTGGCGGCAGCACAGTGTGATGATACAGCTTTTCACGGGGCGGGGCGTGAGGATATCGATGCCCTGATGCTTGGTGACGGTAGGCCATTTGTAGTTGAGGCAAAAAGACCCCATAAAAGAAGTCTTGACCTGGGTGCGCTAGAAGCTGGAATAAACCTGGGCGCAGATGGCAAGATCGAAGTGCTCGGTCTTAAATTCGTAGAAAGTGAAACTGTTGAACAATTGAAATCCATGAAAGTGGATAAAATATATCGCATGAAGATAACTCACACCACAACAGAGGAAAAACTTAAATCATCCCTTGACGTAATAAGTGAAACTCTCATCAAACAGAACACACCAACAAGAGTGCTTCACAGGCGTGCTGATCTTGAACGAATACGCAAGGTTCACTCGGCTGAACTTGAATCGTATAATGAAACTACTGCGATTCTCGTTATAAATTGTGAAGGCGGGCTCTATGTTAAGGAACTGGTTTCTGGTGATGGCGGACGTACCATACCAAGCGTAGCTTCATTAATTGGAAGCGAGGCAAAAGTTATTGAACTTGAAGTAATTAAAGTAGGATAAGAATAACATTTATAATTCGGAGAAATATTATGCCACAAAGTCACGGAACAAGAAGAAAATCACGACATAAGCTAAGGAAAACAGTTCGGGAAAAGGGAATGTCCCCAATAAGCAGGGCGATCCAGCTCTTTAAGGAAGGAGACATCGTGAACATAGATCTTGATCCCGGCATCCAGAATGGAATGCCACACCCCAAGTTTCAGGGAAGAACAGGAAAAGTCACAAGCCAGCGTGGCCGTGCCTATCTAGTTGCAGTCAGGGATGGCGGATTAATGAAAGAAGTCATCATTCTACCTGAGCATTTGACTCCTCAGAAATAATCGGTGAAATAATGTTAGTAAAGCAGATCATCAGCGAAGAGATACTGACCCTTGGTGAGGTCAGGAGCCTGCTTGACGAGGTCAGGGAAGAAAGGTCAAAAGAAGACAAGGAACTCGGATATGAATTGCGAAAGGCAATATCACATGCTGAGATATTTGCCAGGCTTGATGCCAGAAAATCCAGGGAATTAATGAACGAGTTGTCTAAACTTGAGAAAATGAAACCTGAGATCGCCGTAAGGATCGCTGATATACTGCCAATGACCAATGATGAGGTCAGGTCAATATACGCAAAAGAGCGATATACTCTCAGTGAAACAGAGCTGAAAGACATCATTGAAATTGTGATGAAATATACCTGAACCAAGAAAAGTTTCAAAGTGAGTGGTATTTGATGATAACCTTAGGGAAAAAACAGGAAAAGGAAGACACAGCTTATATTCTGGATTATCTACAATATGGGCGTTCAGATGATTCCCGCCCGATCTATCAAAAAAAACCGCTTATCCAGGCTGTTGGAGAGAAACATTTTGTTTTGATGGAACTTATGCCCAAAGAGAATGCGGTCGTAAATGTCCAGGATAAAGTCTATATCGGGGACGGAGACCGCCCGGCCATTGATCATGTCAAGAGACGGATAACTTATCCTGAATTGACGCATGGCTCTCAGATGGAACTCCCACATGTTATTGAGGAAGTTGTACTGGCAAATGAAACACATTTCCTGGCTTTCTTTAATGATGCTTACCCAATAACCACCCGCCTTCATATGCTTGAACTTCTGCCTGGAATAGGAAAGAAACTCATGTGGGGAATAATAGAAGAGAAAAAGAAGGGGAAATTCGAGAGTTTTAAGAATCTAGTTGAAAGGGTGAAAGGACTCCACACGCCAGAAAAACTTATAGCTCACAGGGTTATGGACGAATTAAAGGACGAAAATATAAAATATCGCATTTTTACGACCCCGATGCCGCTTAAAAGATGAAATTGTATAAAAAGGACCAGCATTTCCTGATAGATAAGCAGGTTCTTGAAAGGATCATCGGATACGGAAAATTAACTAAAGCTGATACAGTCCTTGAAATAGGCGCAGGTTACGGTAACCTTACTGCAAAACTGGCAAAAAAAGCAGGAAAAGTAGTAGCCATTGAAATAGATACAGAACTTGCCCCATCCATAAAGAAGGCGGAAAATGTTGAAGTAATAACAGGGGATGCCCTTAAAGAGGAATTTCCGCTTTTTAATAAAGTAATTTCAAATCTTCCTTATTCTATTTCTTCCCCTGTGACTTTTAAACTGCTGCAGCACGGATTTGAACTGGGAATCCTTATGTACCAGCATGAATTTGCAAAAAGGCTGGTAGCTTCAGCTGGCAGCAAGGATTACGGCAGGCTTTCAATAGCTGTCCAGTATCATGCCCAGGTTGATATCCTCGAAGTTGTCTCACGCCGCGCATTCAGTACTCCCCCGGAAGTGGATTCGGCAATAGTCAGGGTGGTTCCGCGACCACCCCCATATGAAGTCAGGGATGTAGATTTCTTCATGAAATTCATAACAGCGGCTTTTTCACAGAGACGCAAAAAACTTAAGAATGCAATATTGAATAATGCGGCGATGCTTGGAATTAAAGAAAGTGCGCTGGAAAAGCTGCCGCAGGATATTATTGAGCAGAGGGCTGAGACTCTCTCACCTGAAGAGCTTGCAAAGCTTGCCGATTTACTGGTTTATCAGAAAAGATAATAACTCATAAATAACGTGGTTATGCCTATGAAAATTGCAGTAGTCTTTGACAGCGCCGGAACGCTGCTTCGCATGTACCGGGTGGCAAAGAACATAAAAACGGGGGCTATCCTGAACGATGTAGTTTCAACAGAACTTGTGGGCAAAAAACCCGATTGCGCGCTTCTTGTAATGCAGATAGATTCAAATAAGCTTGTCAAATGCCCGCCTGACATGCTGATCTCGGATTTTATAGGAAAATATAATGTTGGTATTGATATAGGCTGTTCAAAAGCGCATGTGGATAATATTACAGCGTTGTCAGTCGTGAAAAACGACACACATGCTACAATGGCGGACCTTCAAGAAGTGATGGCTGTGGTAAAGCAAAGATGCAAGAATATTTTCTATCTGGGCGTTGGTCTGATCATTGATGTGGAAACAAAAAGTATCCCATACGTCGTATGCACAGGGGGAAAAATTTATTCTAAAAGCTGTTCCGTAATGCAGACCCTAACAGAGCGGGGAATAAGCGTTTATATAGCATCAGGCGACAGCATGAGGAATTTACAGCCTCTTGCTAAGAATGTATGCGTTCCCCTTGAATGTGTATATGAGATATCAACGCCAAAGAAAAAAGAAGAGATCGTAAAGAGATTAAAAGAAGAATACGATACCGTTGTAATGGTTGGGGATGGGATAAACGATATACTTGCTTTTCGGGCTGCAGATTTGAGTGTGCTATCAATACAACAGACAGGAACATGCCCTGCTATCCTTTTTGATGAAGCTGATATTGTGATTAAAGATATTAATGAGATAGTTGGGATAGTGGAAAAGATGTCAAAAACCTTCATTTGACAGGACTTGCGGGATTTACTGGATATGGTAAGCTATGGTCAAAAGAGAAGCGAAAGAAGTCAATAGAAAAAGATTTCAACGATGCAATAAAGTAACTCTCTTCTCTTTTATATTTAAATAATTCTTTCAAGGCAATATTAATATCTGAAAAATTTATGTTCGTCCCTTATTATAGTATTAAACAAGTGTTTTTAATTTAGGAAAATCGATACTGCATAGGTCTAGAAATTCTTTATCAGTTAATACATATGATTTCTCAGGACGATATCTTGCAATTATACTGGCATTCTCTAACATCCTATATGAAGCATATACTTCACTAGGCAATTTGTCGGCATAAAGTTTCTTTCGTTCTTTATGGTTCTTAATGTAGCTTATTCCTTTTTTTGCAATAAAAGCATCCCCAAAATGAAGTGCAGAATAATATAAAACAACAAATTTCCAATCAATAAATTCTGAGCTACTTCCCAGAGTAATTAAAAATTGTTCGTTGTGTTGCGCCTTCGATTTATGTTGCATTTCATTTGACAATGCAGTATACCCCCATAAATTTCATACAGGCAACACAAGAAAATCAATGTCAGTCTTTAATTTTTTTAATAGATTATATTCGATTTGAAAAATTTTCTCTTCAATTTTTCGATTCATTTCAGATAATCTAATTATTATAGTAGGGGTCTCAAGTTCCTCTAATTCGATATCACCTACAAAAGGAATACGCTTAATTTTTGTAAGTGACTCTTCCAACGCACTCCTATCATTCATGTTTAGTGTATTCATAAACTTTTTCAAAGGATTAGAAGTTTCAACTATTTGTATCGGTATATCTATTTTACTAATGTATTTTTTCAATTCGTGCGCCTGTATTGGCTTATAATATAAGCAAAATGGATTCACGGATTGAGAAACTACCCTAAATTGTTGAACAATATTCTGCGGCCCAACAGACGTTTTAAAGGATGGTCTAAAAGATGACTCTCCATGGCTTTTTATCAAATGACGATTTATCATATCACTTATCTTGTTCCTCAATATCTTTAACTTGTACAGAAGCTTTTTTCTTAATTGATTTCTTTTCTTTAATTGATTTCTTTTCTTTAATTGATTCCTTTTCTTTAATTGATTCCTTTTCAAAATCTTTAACAACTTCCGACAATGCAGTTAATATTCCACTTAATGCAGAATTTGGCACGATTAGGTCTACTTTTATAACCCTCTCAGCATTATTAGATTCAATACTACTTCCAGTTATATCTAGGTAATGATTGGCACATATGATCCTAGTAACATGTTCGTCTGTTGTTAGAATTACTTTATCTATATATACCTCTTTCCAATCTGAGCTTCTCACAGTTTTGATTTCTGACTCTACTTTTGTAATGGTTTTCTTAGCCATCGGATATTCTCCTTTAAAAAACTAAACCAATATTTACCTAGAGAAACTAATTTATATAAAAAGGTTCTCAATTTTGTTAAGATTGATGATTCCTCTAGAAATACTTTTGTTTTTGGACAATTATATGAATTAGTTACAAAGTACTAATTATCATCTTGTTACAAGCACGGTACATTTTGCTTTCCCCACGACAGCCTGCGCAACGCTTCCAATTTCAGGGTCCCTCTCTGTTTCACCCTCGCTACCCATAACGATCGTATGAACCTTATATTTCTCAGCAGCTTCCAGGATCGAATGAGCAATGATCTCGGCGTGAGCCCCTTTTTTTGGCATCCTCTGCATGCTGACACCCACAAGGATCTTATGGATATCAATTCCCATATCTGCCCCCGTTTCCACAACGCGCTTTAGCACTTCTTCACCCCTGGCAATAAGTTCTTCACGCTCGGAATCCTTCTTCGCAATTGCCACAAATAGCGCTGCCATCCTGATATTATATGATTGTGTAATTTTCATGGCTGCGATCTCTGCTTTTCGTGCGCATTCACTGCCATCAGTGGCAAGAAGTATCTCATATTTTGTCATGGTCACACCCCCTTCTTCCTGATCTTTTGTTCAAGTTTATCAAGCGCTACCATGATTCCAAAGATCACAGCCTGCGGTCTTGGTGGGCAGCCCGGTATATATACATCCACCGGAATGAATTTATCAACACCGCCACCGCTTGCGTATGTATCACCGAATATGCCTCCGTTGCAGGCGCAAGAACCCATAGCTGCAACTAGTTTCGGGGATGGCGTAGCATTATATGTTTTAAGAAGCGCAAGTTCCATATTCCGCGTCACAGGACCGGTGACAAGCAGCATATCTGCATGGCGGGGGGATGCCACAATATGAAGACCGAATCGCTCGATATCGTAAATTGGATTTGAGAGGGAATTAACTTCAACTTCGCATGCGTTGCATGAGCCTGCATCCACTTCGCGAATATGAAGGGAGCGCCCAAAGATTTTCTTTATCTTATCATTCAGGCGCTGTCCCATGATCTCAATTTCATCTTCAACTGTCATAACTTCCTCCTGATGCTTGACAAAAGGTCTTCTTTTGTCTTTGATGAAAGTTCATACTCCTGTGTAAGTTTAATGGCACCTGTCTGGCATACTTCCTCGCATCGTGCGCAGAATATGCAGCCGCAGCAGGATAATGAGAGCTTTTTCTCACCGCTTTTTTCCGTGAGCCATATGACTCCGGGAGGACAGACCTTCACACATTCCCCGCAATAGGTGCATTTTTCAGCGATAATTTCAGGTTTTCCACGAAACCCTTGCGGAGCTATATCGGGTACTTGCGGATATTTCGTAGTTTGACAACCTGTCTGCAATGTTTTCTTAATTATCTCAAGCATTATTTCACCTACATGTCATTGCCTGAGTATGATAAGCTCAAGCTCTTGTTTATGATCGGGAAATCAGGAACGATATTATCAAGTACGGCATACTCAATAGCAAGCCAGTTACAGAAAGACGGGTCGCGAACCTTGCATCTTTCTATTCTATTTCCAAGTGTCCTGACCCAGTAAATGGTCTCACCTCTTGGCGCTTCAGTATATCCAAATGCATGACCGTCGGGGATTTTATCCACATTTACCCTGATCTCTCCTTCAGGAAAAGCCCAGAGCGCCTGCTCTATCAATGCTACGGATTCACACAATTCATCCGCCCGCACGATAGTTCTTGAAAGTACATCGCCAGCTTTGAGAACAGGCACTTTGAAATTGAATTCTTTGTATGCAGCATAGGGATGGTCGCGCCTTGTATCCCTGTCCAGGCCAGATGCCCGTCCTGATGGTCCCACTACATGCAATCCCTTTGCAGTATCAGGATAAATTCGCCCTGTCGTTTCGATCCTGTCCATAAGCGAGGGCGTCGAAGTCAGGTATTCCATTAATGTCCTGAAATCCCGTTGGATTATAGACAACTTTTGCAGGATCTCATCCTTTTTATCACCAATATCACGCCTTACTCCGCCGATCGTGTTCATTCCCCGAAGCATCCTGCTGCCAGTTACACGCTCGTTCAGTTGTAATACTTCTTCCTTAAGCTTGTTCGCATGAGCAGCCCCGAATGAAAAAGCCACATCTGTTGCGATCCCGGCAATATCTCCGAGATGGTTGTATATGCGTTCAAGTTCAAGAAGGATCGTCCTTATAAATCTCGCGCGGGGAGGTACGTTGACTCCAGCTATTTTTTCCATTGCCTGACAAAATGCGACAACATGAGCCACTGAATTATCGCCAGATATTCTTTCAGCAAGAAATACAGCTTTGTCTATCGAGATGTTCTCAAACAGTTTTTCAACGCCTTTATGAGTATAGAAATGCCTTATTTCAAGATTGATTATTGGTTCACCAGCCACGCTGAACCTGAAGTGTCCGGGTTCGATAACGCCTGCATGAACCGGCCCTACAGGTATCTCATAAACTCCTTCACCATCGACATGACGATAAATATATTCACCCGTGACACGGGGTGGTTTTGTTCTAATATCAAAATCTTTTCTTAGGGGATGAACCCCATCCGGCCAATCCTCAAAATTCATCAGCCTTCTTGGATCGGGATGTCCCTGGGGCACCAGACCGAACATGTCCTGCATCTCCCGTTCATACCAGTTTGCTGCCGCGATTTTATGAGTAATTGATGAATATTTGGGATTTTTCCCATCAACGTTTATTCTTAATATTATAAAGGCATCATTCCTATCGATCGAAAAAACATAATGGATCTTGAAAAACCCATTCATATTTCTTTCATCAGTAGCAAAGATCGAAACAAGGGGTAAGTCGAAATGGTAATAGATCCGATCGCATAATTTCACGATTGATTCTTTTTTTACCGTGAGATAAATTTCGTTGTATGATGTCGATTCTTCAAGAATGTTATCCTGAAAGTCTTTTTTAATTTTATCTATGATCTCATTTTTCATAGTATCACATCACAACTTTTACTACTTTATTTATCATTTCAATGAAGTCATGAGGTATATAGACGCCAAGGACAATTACGAACACGACCAATATCATCATCGCACTCAACGTCCATTTGCTCACTTCACCCGGAGTTACTCCTGGTTTTGGGTTTCCGAATGTCATTTTACTGAGGTTATAGAAAAAACCTGCGAAGATCATTATTATAAAAAGCAAGAATAATACGGATGCTATGATGTGTCCCTGGAGGAATCCAGCTGAAAGTATCGTAAATTCGCTAATGAATATGCCAAATGGGGGCGATCCGGTGATCGCAAGCCCGCCAATTAACAAAATGGCTCCTGTCATGGGCATTGTCTTGACGATCCCGCTTACTTTATTTATTTCTTTGGTTCCATGTTTAAGAAGAACATTTCCTGCGCTAAAGAACATGAGTGATTTTGTCATTGAATGGTTGAACATGTGAAGTATTGCCCCGAAAATACCGTAAACTCCTCCAAATCCTATACCTAATGCAACAATTCCCATATGCTCAACGCTGCTATAAGCAAGGAGTCGCTTATAGTCTTCCTGGAGGATGATGAACGGTACAGCAATACCAAGAGACATCAACCCGAAAATAATAAGCAGGTTGCTTGTGAATTCCGGTCCTGTTGATTTAGTAGCTATTGAATAAAATCTAATTATGCCGTACATGGCACAATTCACAAGCGTTCCGGATAGAAGCGCGCCCACGGGAGTTGGGGATTCGCTGTATGCATCAGGAAGCCATGTATGCATGGGAGCAAGACCAGCTTTTGTGCCATAGCCGATAAGAATGAATATGAAGGCAAGTTTCATTAACATAGGGTCAAACTGTCCTGCGACTGCAATAAGCGATGTCCAGTTAAGGGCATCCCCCGTTTCTCCCAGCACCTTTACTGCTGCATAATAAGTGAGTATTGTGCCAAACAAAGCGAAAGTAATGCCTACGGTTGATATTATCACATATTTCCAGGCAGCTTCGACCGAGGCCTTATTAGAGTAAAATATTATGAGAAGCGCTGACACCAGTGTTGTCATCTCGATTGCGACCCAAAGGCCAAGATTGTTTGTAACACCTACCAGGAGCATTGTGAACACGAAAAAATGGAACAGGACATAATACATTTTCAATCTTTTTAGGTCTATTACATTATGGTTTATCTCATATCCCATATATCCGATCGAATATATCGATGAAACAAAACTAATGATCGAGACGATAAGAACTATATATGCGCTGAATGCATCGGCAAAAAGTGCATTCTGCCAGGTGACAATAATACCGTTCCTATAGACATCCAGAACAAGAGATAAACCAAGGATCAGTGTTATTACTGAACCAAGGAGGCTTATCGTTTCAACCTGCTTTCGACTTTTAGTAAAATAACATAATATGCCTGTTATGATGGGAGTGAGGAGTAGATATTCGATCATTGGGATCAACCTATTAGATTTTTTAACATAGATGTATCCACACTTTCGAATGTCTTGTTTATCCTGAATATCAGGATGCCCATAATCAGGACTGCAATAAGCACATCGAAGAATATTCCAAGTTCAACAAGCAGCGGCATCCCATTTGTCAAGGATATCGCACCCAGGAAAAGACCATTTTCCATGATCAGTATCCCAAGCATTTGCATTATTGCTTTTTTCCTGCTTATCATAATAAAAAGCCCGATGGAAACAAGGGACATGGAAGCAGAAAGGGCAAAGCTTGAAAGCTCTGATATCACATTAATGGATCTTATCAGGTAATATGAAATCACAACAAGCACTCCTCCGATTATGAGGGAGGGGGATATCTTAACATAAAGATCAATTTCCCGCTTAACTTTTATTTCGCGGATGAGGTATAATAAAAAATATGGAATAACTATCGATTTGAATAAAAGAGTAAGTATTGCTATGATGTATATTTCGTCTTTACCTGTCGAATATGCCACAACACCAGCGACACACGCCAGCAAGAATGACTGAATCCCGAAAGCTCTTACACATGAATAGAGCCGTGTTGATCCAAGTATCATAAAAGTCGATACAAGAATCAAAGCAATGAGCAACTGCATAGTATTAGATCCAAAAACAATCTCAGCCATTTTTTATCCTCCTTTAACAATAATAAATGAAACAAGTGCAAGGAATGAGAACATAAGCGAAATGGATAACAGGTCTGGAAGCCTGAACAACCTCCATTTTGCATTTGAGGTCTCAACCACAGCCATCGTTAACCCGATGATAACTATTTTTATTATATATACGACCAGGGCAATTGCAAGTGCAGCAATTCCGGACTCTGCTGAAGCTATGCCCCATGGGAAAAATATGTTCGCAAGCAATGAATATACCAGTAATTGCTTTACCATTGCCCCAAGTTCTACGATCGCCAGTTGTTTTCCAGAATATTCCAGTATCATGGCTTCATGGATCATGGTAAGTTCAAGATGTGTGGAAGGATTATCTACGGGTATGCGTCCTGTTTCTGCTATTGCGATTATAAACAGGGCCACGAATGCCAGTATCTGGTAAGGCGATAACGCATCCAGGCCCATGCCCGATAAGGTCTGGGAAATATAGCTCAAATTGGTAGAACCCACATTAAGCGCAACTGCAAATATCGATAGCATCAAGGCTGGTTCTACCATGGCAGCCACGAACATCTCACGGCTTCCACCCATGCCGCCGAATGAGCTTCCTGCGTCAAGTGAAGCAAGAGCAGTGAAAAAGCGAGCAAGTGCAAAAAGATATACTACAGCGATCAGGTCTCCGGCAAAACCAAGTGGGAGCTGGGTAATGTAGATGGGTATTAAAAGACCGGCTGTCATGACCGCAGCGAATGAGATGATCGGAGCTGCATGGAATATCCAGGAGACGTTCTGTGATATTACAGAATCTTTTTTGAGGAGTTTTGCAATATCATAATATGGCTGGAATATACTTGGCCCCTGCCTGATCTGGAAAAATGCTTTTATTTTTTTGATGATCCCGCTTAAGAGCGGTGAAAGTGCAAGAATTATAAAGATCTGCAAAATTACAGACAATAATGCCGGTATCATGAGCTGCCTCCTGCTATAACGTACATGAATAGTATAACTAATACACCAAAAATGTAACTCAGATATGTATGGATGCTTCCTGTGCGGATTATCAATAATTTCCGGGATCTTGTAAGGACAAAATCAACCACTGGTTCGTATAAGTATTGTTCTATTACCTGTTCGATATTTGATTCAAATTTAAAGGATTCCTTGAGGAATGGAGATGTTGAATATGTGGCTTCAGTTTCCCTGGCCGGGCGATAAAGATTCTTGAACCACACCTGAACAGGTTTTGAGAACGCTGTAGCCGTATATTCATTCCGTGATGTAGATACTGGTTGTCCGCATCCCCAGGTCTCATAAACCGGCTGCTTTTTCCTGTTATTTAAGAACAGGATCATTGACAGGATAAGCATGAAAATGACTATTATTGCAAGGATCACTGGAGTTGACAAAGAGATTATCTCTGAAGAGATCGCCCCGGATGGGATAGAAAATGTTGCGAAATTTCCGAAGGTGAACGAATCAAGGTTCCCTGTAAATGAGGTTGCGATCCTTTCGAGTACGGGCAGAACATAAAACGGCAATATGCCAAGTAATATGGATAAAGTTGCAAAGATGCCCATTCCGATAAGCATCGGTGTATTTGCTTCCTTTGCGTGTTCTGCGTGTTTGCTCCTGGGAAGTGCAAGGAATCCTATGCCGAAGAATTTTAAGAAGCAATAAGCTGCAAGCGCTCCTGTTAATGCAAGGATTGCGGCACTGATAGATAATATAATCATGGGGAATGATTCATTCAAATTGAAACCCAGGAGAAGTGATTGGAAAGTCAACCATTCGCTCATGAAACCGCTAAACGGCGGCAATGCAGCTATCGAAAGAACACCGATGAGAATTAATATTGCGCTTTTTGGCATCTTCTTTATAAGTCCGCCTAACTCCTCGATATTTTTTGTATGCGTTGAATAAAGAATTGATCCTGCACCCATGAATAAAAGCCCCTTGAATATGGAATGGTTAAGCAGGTGATATAATGCTGCTATTGCGGCGATCGAAGCAAGTACTGTCTTTCCGCTTGCGAAAAAGATCATGGAAGCTCCAATTCCAATGAGGATTATCCCGATATTCTCGATACTGCTAAATGCAAGCATTCTCTTGATATCGGATTCCACGACTGCATAGAGTATTCCAAGTATCGCTGATAATGTTCCCAGAACAAGAACAACATAACCCCACCAGGCCTGACTTGCACCAAGGAATTCAAAGAAAACCCGTATTAACATGAAAATGGCGATCTTTATCATGACACCAGACATGAGCGCGGACACGTTGCTTGGGGCTTCGGGATGAGCGTATGGAAGCCAGATGTGCAGTGGGACTATTCCTGCTTTTGTCCCAAAACCAATGAGTGCGAATATGAATGCAAGGTCTTTAAGGAGCGGTGTCATCGTTTTGCCCGCCTCTGCGAATGTTCCAAAGCTGAAACTTCCACTTGTTCCCACAAAGATAAGGAATGACATCATTATGAACCCCGTTCCGATATGGGTCATCACGATATAGATAAAACCCGCTTTTCTTGTTTCAGGTTTTTCATGTTCATAGACTACAAGGAAATAAGATACTACAGACATCAATTCCCAGACTATCAGGAACATGACTGCATTATCTGCGGATGCGACAAGTATCATTGAAATAATAAATATATTATACAGGAAACCAAGGTAGCCGATATTCTTTTTTCCGAAATATTCCCGAACAAATCCTATTGAATATATCGAGACTGCAAAGACGGAAATGGATATGACCAGAATGAAGAATGCAGAAAGTCTGTCAATAAAAAAGCCAAATTTCAGGTATGATCCGGTTGAAAGATCGAAAGAAAATGTATCACCGAAAATCACTGATATCGAGAAGATGATCCCCAGGAGCGCCGCTATTGCAGCGCTTGTGAAAGAAGTATAAGCACAGATGGCATCTTTCTTATTAAAAATAACTGCCGATGCTGCGCCTATTAAATAGAACGCGATAATCCCGGGGAATAAATAATTCACTGACATAATCACCAAAAAATAGTGTTTCTATCCCACGAATTGAACTGCTAATCCATTTGTATCTAAAATAATATATCCCAGCTTTATTTTAATTTTTAATTTAATGAACAACAGAGCCCCGTATCATCTTTGTTTTTGTATTTAAGATTACCTGAAGAACAGAACGTATGTGCAAATGTTGCGCCCAATGGTATCAAATTAGTCTAGCGAAACAATAATAATTATAAAACCCAAACAAACAACAGTCTTTATCTTATTCCAGCCTGAAATCAGCATGTTATGTTTATAAAACAAAAGAGAACACATTTTTCTCGATCCCATCCGTAAGGAACACCCCCACCACATGAAATTCGCCGCCAGCGAGACGATGCTCGCTTATTTCAACACCCTTGAATTGGAACTTAACCGCGCCATTGAGCTAGCCAACCGCGCCCGTGCAAACGGCGCTGACCCCACGCCAGCAAGTGAAATACCGATAGCAAAAGACCTTGCTGATAGGGTTGAGAAGCTTCTTAACATCGAAGGAGTAGCGAAGAAGCTCAGGGAACTTGAAACTACCATGTCGCGCGAAGAAGCTGCCCTCCAGGTTGCGATCTGTGTGGCAAAAGGGGAAATAAAACACTTTGATTCCAACAGGGATGCCATCGAAGCCGCTGTGAGAGTAGCAATGGCAGTCCTCACAGAAGGCGTTGTGGCCGCGCCGATAGAAGGAATTGCAAAGATAGACCTTGCTAAAAACGATGATGGCACCGATTATATCAGGATATATTATGCAGGCCCGATACGAAGCGCGGGCGGCACTGCGCAGGCGTTGTCCGTACTTGCGGCAGATTATGTGCGCGCAAACCTTGGTATCGCAAGATTTGTGCCGCGGCCTGAAGAAGTCGAACGATACGTGGAAGAGATCACAGCCTACAGGCGCGTGGCGAATTTGCAGTACCTCCCCTCTGATGATGAGATCCGTCTCATAGTCAGGAACTGTCCAATATGCATAGACGGTGAACCCACAGAGGAAGCTGAAGTTGAGGGACGGCGCGACCTCCAGAGGATCGAAACAAACAGGATACGGGGTGGCATGGCGCTTGTCATTGCCGAAGGAATCGCTCTTAAAGCGCCAAAAGTGAAAAAGCATGTAGATAAGCTTAAACTTGAGGGCTGGGACTGGCTTGAAAAATTCGTGGTCACTGTCAAAAGTGATGATCCTTCGGCGCAGTTGAAACCAAAGGACAAGTATCTTCAGGATTTAATCGCCGGGCGGCCTGTTTTTTCATATCCTTCAAGACCTGGCGGTTTTCGGCTCAGGTACGGCAGGGGCAGGAATACGAGTTTTGCCGCTGCCGGGACAAGCCCCGCGACAATGGTAATGATGGATGATTTCATTGCAGCAGGCACACAACTAAAGGTAGAACGTCCCGGAAAAGCAGCAGCTATGGGGCCTGTTGATACGCTGGAAGGACCAACAGTGCGCCTTTTCAATGGGGATGTTTTGAGGATCGATACTGCGGAAGAAGCTTTAAAATTGAGGCCATCGGTCCAGAAGATCCTTGATATCGGAGAGATCTTGATCAATTTTGGCGATTTTCTTGAGAATAACCATCCTCTTGTGCCTTCGTCATATTGTTATGAATGGTGGATACAGGAACTTGAAGCAAAAATCAGGACCTTGAATCTTAATACGGCGACTCTTAAAGAACTCGGCGACCTGAAAAATCCAGATCAGGAAAAGGTGCTCTCTTTATCCAGGACATATAACGTGCCGCTGCATCCGAAATATACATATCTCTGGCATGATATTTCAATTGATGATTATTCCAGGCTGGCCGAATATATCCAGGAAAACGGGAAATATGAGGAAAAACTATCATTTCCGATGGATGAAAAAATAAAAGATATTCTTGAAGTGCTTCTCGTTCCTCATATTGTACGCGAGAAACAGATATACGTTAATGAACCGCTCCCCCTGATGGTGTGTCTTGGGTTTGAAACTCCAATTATCTCAAATAATTTGAACGGAGTTTCAAATATCGATAAAACTCTTAAAAAAACATGGACAGTTCCTGAAGCAAATATCATGGATATGCTCTTGAAAGTTAGCGGCATGACCATTCGTGCCCGCGCCCCCATAAGGATAGGAGCAAGGATGGGGCGTCCTGAAAAATCCGATAAACGTGAAATGAAACCTGCGCCGCATGTGCTTTTCCCGATCGGGGACGCAGGCGGGAAGCGAAGGTCGCTCCAGAATGCCAAGGAATATGTCGAAGAAGAGGATGGAGATTGGCGAAATAATGATCTAAAGACAGGGCTGACGATCCAGAAAGGGAAGGTTGGGACGATAAAAGTGGAGATCGGACAGCGTATTTGTTCCTCCTGTAAGATAAAGACATTCAAAAACAGGTGCTTATGCGGCAAATATACCCAGCCTCTGTTGAAATGTGACTCCTGCGGCATTGAAGTCAATAAACCCCTCTGCCCAAAATGCAATAAAGCGACAACTTGCGTCACTGAAATGGATATTGATTTCAAATCCGAGGTTGCTCTCGCGCTCAATAACATTGGTGAGAGAGACACTCTTGAAATAAAATGCGTGCTTGGACTTATGTCAAAGAACAAGACGCCTGAGCCGCTTGAAAAAGGGGCGCTCCGGGCAAAGCATGACATAGTGATGTTCAAGGACGGGACTGTCAGATATGACCTTTCGGATATGCCGCTTACCCACATAAAACCAAAAGAGATCGGCGTTGGGGTATCAAAAATGAAAGAACTTGGTTATGTTAATGACACATATGGAAATCCCCTGGTTGATGAAAACCAGATCCTTGAGCTTAAAGTGCAGGATATCGTTGTCTCAAAAGATTGCGGCGAATATCTTCTGAAGACCGCCAGGTTCATTGATGATCTTCTGGTCAAATATTATAAAGTTGAATCCTATTATAATCTGGAAAATATTAGCGATCTTATCGGGGAACTGGTTATTGGGCTTGCTCCCCATACATCGGCTGGAGTGCTGGGGCGCCTGGTTGGATTCACGAACGCATCGGTGGGCTATGCGCATCCTTTTTTCCATGCTGCCAAACGAAGAAACTGCTTCCATGGGGATGAAAAATTATTGGTTTTAAAAGGTGACAGCTTTGAGCTCTTAACGATTCATGAGCTTGTTGAACTAAATCTTATCGGAGAAACAGAAAAAGACGATTTTGGAGCCGAATACAAGGAAGTACACGGCATCAAAACATATGCTTTTAACATAAAAACGAAAAAATTCGAATTGGCGGATATAACCCATGTTTCAAAACATGTTGCCCCTGAAAAGCTGATCGAAATAAAAACTAAAAGCGGTAGAAAGATAGTCGTGACTAAGGATCATCCGTTCCCGGATAGAACAGGGGCAAAAGTGAGAGCTGCGGATGTAAAGGAATTATTGATCCCCTGGAACCTCAAAAGACCGACTATCGAAACAAAAAAGAATATCGACCTGCTGATAATTGATGCGAAAACAAACAGGGTTCCAAACTTTGTGTATAGCCTTCCAAAGGATAAGTTAAGTGCATTATTAATAGGTTATTTCACCGAATATGGATCATGTTCTTTGAAAAGCACTATAGAGGTCAATTTAACTTCAGAAAATAAATGGTTAATAGACGCTGTTTCCATACTTCTGATGTTTTCCGGGATAAAGCACTCTATCTACAAGGAAAAGATAGGAATCTATAGCAGTGAAGCAGAAAAATTCATAGAAAATATCGGATTCCTCGGTGAAATGCAAAAGAATGCCGAAGAATTGCTTAATAAATGGATGGAAAATAAAGGCCAGACAAGAACAAGTTTTGATGAAGATGTGTTCATTGATAAAGTCGTAGAAAAAAAAGAGATCATCTCTCAAGATAAATATGTGTATAATCTGACAGTGGATACCCATCATAGCCTTATTTGCTCAGGAATTACTACTTTCCAGTGTGACGGCGACGAAGACTGCGTGATGCTTCTCATGGATGGCCTCCTCAACTTCTCACGTTCATATCTTCCCGACAGGCGCGGCGGGCAGATGGATGCGCCGCTTGTCCTGACTTCGCGTATCGATCCGAATGAAGTGGATAAGGAAGCGCATAACGTGGATGTCAGGTTCCAGTATCCTCTTGAATTTTATGAAGCGACACTGGCTTATACGAATCCCAAAGACCTTGTCAAGATCATGGATATGGTGAGCGGAAGGCTTGGCACACCTGCGCAGTATGAAGGTTTTGGGTTCACGCATGACACTACCAATATCGCGGCAGGACCCAGGAACAGCGCATACAAGACCCTTGGGACAATGATCGAAAAAATGGAAGCACAGCTTGGACTTGCGCGTAAAATAAAGGCTGTTGATCCCCAGGATGTTGCAGAGAGGGTAATAAATTCACATTTCCTCCCCGACATTATCGGGAACCTGCGCTCATTCTCAAAACAGAAGGTGCGCTGCACAAAATGCGGCGCCAAGTACAGGCGCCCGCCTCTTAGGGGCTCATGTCCAAAGTGCGGCGGGAATATCGTGCTTACGGTGCATGAGGGCTCGGTACGCAAGTATCTTGAGACCTCCCTTCGGGTCGCGGATGAGTATAATGTGAGGCCTTATACGAAGCAGAGGCTTGAGTTGCTTGAGATCGAGATGAGATCGCTGTTTGAGAGCGATAAAGTGAAGCAGAAGGGGCTGGCGGATTTTATGTGAGGAATCTGAATCTACAAAGGAGATGAGAAAATGGCAGAATGTGTAAAATGTGGTGAATATACAAAATATAATGGTGGACTTTGTTCAAAATGTTACGCTGAAAAACAGACAGATAATACGACTGGTAAGTCCCATTATCCTAAAGAAAAAGAACCAATAGGAGATTTTGGAGGTTTAAACGATAAGGATTACAATTATCGATACGGAATGATTAAAGGCAGAATTGCTGAAACATTAGTACAAGAATTATTTTTGGCTTTAGGATATTCTGTTTTCAGGTATGGAATGGAGAATACTATACCAGGCATTATGGAGCTATTAAAAGGAGTTAGAACGGACGTAGCAAATGAAATACGAAGAATGCCAGATTTTGTGGTTCAAAATCCAAAAAATGGAGACGTATATTTTGTTGAAGTGAAATTTAGAGCAAGTGAAGAATTTAGTCTGAAAGATTTGCCTAAAGACTATCCTTATAGAAATGCCTATATAATTCTTGTATCAAAAAAACACATTAAATGTGTAACAGTTGAAGAATTAGAAGCAGGAGAGCAAATTACACCAAGTTCAAGAAATTATTTAGGAAACCGCAAAGAGTTTGATTTAGACAAACAAACAATCATAGACTTTTGTGATTTTGCAGTTCAATTCTTTCAGAGCGTATGAAAAATCCGTGCGTATCCGTTCCGATCCGTGTAATCCGCGTCCCATCCCCTTCCTGCGCCGACCCCCGCGCACAGAAACAGGCGCAGGCACATCCCTTCAAAATACCACCGGCGCGCCTGCGCAGGCTTTCAGGGCAGACCGCCGCTCATGCACGGTGCCGGAGATCATTGTAATCGCTTTCGTTTCACTTTTTCAGGTTCAATGAGATAATTTTCTTTTGAAATTACCGGCCTTCCGATCTTTTTCTCAGCATCGAGTCTTGCATTTCCCGCAACTCCCCCGCCTTCTATTGCGGCTGTTTTGCATTCCGGGAAATTCTCTGGATTTTTACTTCTTGTTATCTCTGTTGTTACTTTTTCTCCAAGCATTGTGAAAATAAGCTCAAGATCATTCATGTGGTCTCTCAGGTTCTCTTTTTTAAGGTTTTTATGATTCTTATATTCATCAACCGTCTTTCTGAAGGTTGCTTTTGAAATTTCATTTGTTAGTATCGCATATTCTAAATTCTTATCTATGCCTCTTTGCTTCCATTCGTCTGTCAATTCCTGACGAATGGCTATACCCCTCACCCGTTTTTCGATCCACTCATGGGAGTAACCTTTCTGTTCATAAAGTTGTTTCATCCTTTCCTGGGCTAATTCTGGATTCTCGATCTCCTGTATGCGCTCATAGCCGATTTTTGCAAGCCACTGTTTGAACGGTTCAGCCTTTTTTGATGGAATGGACTGGATTAACCTGAATGCATTCTCTGTATTGACGCAGTCCGTAGTGTAATATTTGCCATCTGAAGAGGGTAATTTCAGTTGTAAACAAATTGTTAACAACTGAGTTTCTCTACTTTTCAAAACACCCCAATACTGTCTTGGACTACCGCTGTCTGTAAGTATCTGGATTATATCTACAACTGAGAAAAACCATTGGTCATCATGCCATATTCTTCTTATTTTTGTTCCCTCAAAAACAACAAGTGCTTCTTTTGAGTCCATATTGAATCTCTCCTTATCATTATTTCTTGAAAAGCTAAGATGTCATCCTTGTTTAAAAGTGTTGGGAGAGCGGGGTGAAAGTGATTTCTTATATTGCTTCAAAAATAATGATCCTGGGACACCGATATGTTCCTAGAAAGTACCTTACAATGCATGCTCAGCAGGCGCAACCGTTCACAATACCTCCCACGCCGGCTTTCAGAGCAGCCCGCTGCTCCTGCACGGCGCCAGAATTTTAATTTAATTATAAGAAGTTAAGTATTAAATTAAAACCCATGAAATCCCGGCATATTTTTTAAAGTTACTCCTTTTTTCCACAGCATTTCTTATATTTTTTGCCGCTGCCGCATGGACATTGATCATTTCTTCCAATCTTCTCTTTCTTGAGATTAGAGGCAGGCAAAGAAATAATTGTATCAGCTTTTTTTGTATTTGCAAGTTGTTGCTGGTTAAAAAGATACATGAATTTTTTTAGTTCATCTTCATTTTCTATATCGACACCGGCTTTCTTTGCATTCATGAACATCGTTTTTGCCATTCCCCAACTGCTGGAGTCAGATGAATTCTTTACGATCTGTTTGTCGATTTTTTTAACTTTATTCGAAAGCTTCGATGCATTTTTCAATATTTCCTTTTCTCCTAAAAAACGAAAGAAAGAAGAAAGGACAGGAGCAATTGACTCGTAATACGAATCATCTGCGGTGATCTTTCTTGGCAGCGTATCAAGACAGCATTCTTCAAGTCCGCTTTCATCCCATTCTTCAGGGATCAATAGATTATTAGAATACATATATTCGGTAAAAGTCTGGACTATGAATTCAGACTCATACTGTTGTTCTTCTGTTAAATCTTGAAAATACTTACTTTCACTGAAAGCTTTAAACCATTCGTAGGTTTCAGCAAGTATTTTTTTCAGTTCATCATCAGAATATTCGTCTACCATTCTTACTCCTTCAATAATTCATTTCTGTTTTTTGTTTTTCAAACGACATATCAAGTTCATGCTCTTGTCATGCTTGTTTACTTTTCTTTCTCATCTGTTCCAATTTATCTTCCATAAAATCATTAACATCATAAATCATAAATCCATCCACGAGAACATCCTTAATCAGAGAAGGATTCTTTTCAATTTCAGATTGCGTAAGACACAATGGATTTATATTGGTAGCAAGGTTATTTTCTACAAGATCAAAATATTCTTCTGACATCTTTAGATTATCCTCAATAGAATCAATAACTTCATCCCGACCAATCTTTTCAAATTTCTCAACAACTACGAGCACATCAATATTTTCGTTAACTCCAGCTTCTCCTCTTGCTGCGCTGCCAAAAACAACTACCGAGACAAGATCATCCGGAAAGATTTTTTCTAATTCGTGAGCGATAGCGCTTGTATAATTGAAATAGAATATTTCTTTATCATCTTCTCTTATCATTCATTTTCCTCCTTTTTAGCTTCAAATAATATTTTCTCAGCCCTAACATGATAATACTCAATTTTAAATAAAGTTTCTCATCCTTTCCTGGGCTAATTCTGGATTCTCGATCTCTTGTATGCGCTCATAGCCGACTTTTGCAAGCCACTGTTTGAACGGTCAGCCTTTTTTGAAGGAATGTATCTTTTCGAAAAAAAAATCTTGCCTTTTGCGTTAATTATAAGTCCATTAATAAACTCTTTGTGCTTAACTATGGATCTCAATAAATACAAGAACCTGACACGCGGGATTTCTGATACTTATGTAAACGTCCACCCTATCCAGCGAGGCGGTGTGCTGACAGCAGAAGCGCGAAAAGCCCTTCTTGAATTCGGGGATGGATATTCGGTTTGCGACTATTGTTTCGAATCAAGGGTTGACCTTGTGGATAAGCCGCCAGTTCACGATTTTACTGCGGATGTTGCAGAATTCCTTAATATGGATGACGTCAGGTTCACAGCAGGCTGTCGCCATGCGAAATGGGCAGTAATGCACATGGTTTGCGAGCAAGGCGATACTGTTGTGGTGGATGCTCTTGCGCATTATACTTCATATCTTGCCGCAGAGGCGAACAAACTGAATATCGTTGAAGTTCCGCATAATGGGTATCCAAGGTTTGAGATCGATCCGCAAGGGTATGCCACGAAATTCGAAGAGGTGGAACAAAAGACCGGGAAACTCCCCTCAATAGCAGTGCTCACGCATGTGGATTACAGGTATGGCAATATTGCTGATGCTCAAAAAGTTGGGGAAATATGCAAAGAATACGGAGTCCCCTTCCTGCTTAACACCGCTTATTCATCAGGGATAATGCCGGTTGACGGCAAAAAACTCCATGTGGATTTCCTGTGCGGTTCAGGACACAAAAGCTGGGCAGCATCGGCGCCGATAGGGATCCTGGCAACGACATATGAATGGAGCACAAAAGTATTCAACAAATCAACATGTCGCGGCGATTGGAGCGGGCGCGGATTTTCGAAAAAGGAAGTTGCATTGTTCGGATGCTCACCGGTCTTTGGCGCACCCGTTGCAACGCTTATGGCATCATTTCCTGCAGTCGTAGAACGTGTGAAACACTGGGATGAAGAGGTCAAGAATGCGCAGTATTTTGTAAACGAGCTTGAAAAGATAGAAGGCTTCCACCAGATGGGAGTTAAGCCAAAGCAGCATCCACTTATGAACTTTGAAAGCCTGGCACTTCATGAGATCGCGGAAAAGGATAAGCGCAGGGGATATTTCCTTTACCATGAGTTAAAAAAGAGGAAAATCGTTGGTCTTCATCCCGGCATGAGCAAGAATTTCAAGATCAATACGTATGGCCTTAAGCGCGAGCAGATCGAATATGTGGCCGCAGCCTTCAAAGATATAGCAAGAGAAAACGGAATTAAAGTTGAGGAATAAACGATGAAATACGCAGAATTATCAATGAAATTCAGGAAATTTTTTGAACTTCCTTCTTCACCTGTTGCGATCAGGATCATAAATGACACTTCTGAACAAAAAACAAGCATCAAGCCAATGCGATACTGTGAAATGGTAAGAAGAAGCGCCTATTATGGCGAGAGTTTTGTTTTTAGCGTTGAAGAACTCACCTGTACAAGCGCAGAGCTTGCCCTTGGTTTTACTGAGCCAAGCTATGGAGAGGTCTATCCACGTATCAAGCCTGCAAATACAAAATTGGTTAGCATAAGTTCGCTTGAAAAGACAGAAAAAAAACCTGATGTTGTAATAATAGTAGGAAATCCCCGTAAGATAATGCGTATTTCCACGATTCTTGCGCAACTGCATGAAAAACAACCTGTTGAGGTAAAATTCAAAGGAGAATTCGCAGTTTGCGGCGAGTGTACAGCAATTCCATACCTTGAGAAAAAAGTGAACCTGTCACTTCTTTGTAACGGCGCAAGGATGTTCTCTGGATATCGTGATGATGAAGTAGTAATGGGTTTCCCGCTTGATGATTTTGTGCGAGTTGCAGAAAGTACAGAAGAAAAAGAGATAACAAGCGCTCTTTGCGGATGCATGATGGATGACATTCCAGCAGGTGCAGTAACAGCTATAGAGAAGATCGGATTCGGGAAGGGAACCGACCAGTTCTTCGGGCGCTTCGGTACTGAAATAGTGAGATTGTATACCCCGAAGGAGAAGGATGGAAAGATCACATCCCTGACGCTTCATATACCTATTAAATTCAAAGATGGCGAAACAGCTTCCAAAGCCAATGAAAAAGCTGGCGAAATACTTGAGAAGCCAATGCTTCACAGGGCAAGGGATAATTGGGTCGATATCGCGCTTCCTCTTGATCTGGGAGAGACGCTTAACAGGGCAAGCATGCGTGGTGAAAAATTCGAGGCGCTTGTCAGGAGTGGAATTGATACGATATTGAGTGAGGCTGAGAAGTTAAAGAGGAAAACGGCGGTTGAAAATGCATAGTATCAAAAAAACAACGAACTAATGCGAACTGAAACGAACTCCCGTTGCGTGAGTTCGTATTGAGTTTGTCCGAGTTCGTTGTTAATATTTTATATGAGGCTGCTAATGGATGTTAAGTTTGAGGACAACGAAATAATACTCAACAAAGAACCATCGGCAATTGATGCTTTAGTGCTTGATTTTTCGGATATCCTCAAAAGAAATAATATCAGGCATGTGCTAATTTCAGGATATATCCCCATCCTTTTCGGAAAGAATGCAGAAATTGAAAACATCGATATTTTGATCCAGAATATCTCATTTGAGAAATTCCTGAAATTATGGCTTGAGATCGAAAATACATACGAATGCAAAAATACGAGCGATCCTGTCGATGCCTACAATGCGTATCTTAAAAATTACCATTCTGTGAGCATCTCAACAAAAGATGATCCCTTTCCAAATCTTAAAATGAAGATCATTAAAAACGAGATCGACAGGTATGTCCTGAAATACCGAAAGATTGTAAGACTTGGAGAAAGGCACCTTTACATTTCCCCTGTCGAGATGGAAATCTCATACAACTTATCCAGGGGTTTGGAAAAAGAGATCGAAGATGCAAGATTTTTATACAATTTATTTAATGAAAAACTTGATAAAGTATTGATGGACAGGTATTTAAAAGAATTAAAAATCCCTGATGTAAGTGTAGAGACTTATCTCAAGGGAAGAGCTTCAATCAAATAGACACAATGATCTTTTTAATCTCCGACAATCGCTCTCTCCCCCGTCACATTTATGTTGAGTGAACTAAACTTCGCTCCCACTCTCCTGAAAGTCCCGGATATTCCTCTCATCTCTATCCTCTGGACAGGGTCAAAATATTCCAGCGACCATGTACCATTGCCATAAGAAGCGTTAACAGCCACAGCATGAGCTCTCCATCTGAACATCTTTGCCTGCGGAAGTTCTTCCGCCTTGCCAAGCGCTTTATCAAGTCCATCCCCTGCTGAAAGGATATTGAGGCGTGGAACTGTCAAATTATAGTTTGATTTTCCTTCCAGCCCATCATATTCAAATATTGTTATTTTGTCCACATCCTCTTTCTGGGCATACCAGGTAAATGGGTTCATTGAGGGAAAGGATTGTACTGCCCCATCATTAAAAAATTCTTGTGAATTGTGTTTTTCAGTGAACCGCACAGCTGCGAGTCCTGCAAATACGATCAAGAATATAATAAGGAATTTTGTGATCGTTCTGGCCTGCAAAGGCCTCTTGTATAAATATATTACCATAACCAGGCTGACTAATGTAAGAAAAATATCGGTTAAAAAAAACAATTCAGCCGAATATCTTGTTGTTTCAAACGGGTAAAACAGCGGTATGCCTCTTGTTGTTGAATAATCAAGTAACAGGTGGATCAGAACGCCAGCGTATGCATATTCGATGTTGCGGCAGGAGAAAACCGGCTCGAAATTAAAATACTTCTGCACTCTTTTCTTTATTCCCTTGCGTGATGCAATATACAGGACAAAAACCCCTGTGAAAAACCCGAAAAAAAGCGAGTGCGTTATGCCGCGATGAGTGATGAGGAAGAAAGTAGGATAAAGATATTGTATTAGCAAAAGAAAAATATCAACATCAAGCGCAATGCCTCCAATAACGAAAGCTGTAATTTCCTCTTTTCTTTTTTTGAAGTAATTTCCGAGTAAATAAGGCAGAAGCGCGTGCGAAAAAAGATCCATCAAGTTCTCCTTGATGCCTTTCTATTATCGGCTATTAATAAAACAGCGCCTGCAAGCACTATCATGGCGCTGATCGAGTACATCACCTGGAAATTGAAATATTGCAACACAAAACCAAGGATGATAGAACCCATTCCGATCCCAAGGTCAAACGCGGCGGTAAAAGTTCCCATGGCAGCACCGCGGCCCTTTTCGCTTACGCTGTCAACAAGCAAAGCCATAAGTGATGGATGGACAAAACCAAAGCCAAGACCGTAAAGAAGAGCCGCTATAAGAAAAACAGGCAGTGAGCTTGCAGTCGATAACACCAAAAGACCGCAAGCTATGAGGATCATTCCGGGCAATATTACGTATTTCCTTCCCTTTTTATCTGAAAGCTTACCTGCGAAAGCCCTTACAAGAATAAGGGTCACTGCAAATACAGTAAAAAATATTCCGGGATTTGTTATTCCCTGTTTCTGGGCGAATAGAGAGAGAAATGATACTATTGAACCATAAGTCAAAGCGATCGTGAACATCAGGGTTGATGCAAATAATGCTTCCCTGCTAAAAAGTGGTGTTTTGGGGTGCAGCGAGATTGTTTCACAGATCGGAAGAGCAAGAAGCAAAGAGACAAGTGCGATCCCGGCGCCGATCATGAAAAGAATGGAAAAATCATATAACTGAAGCAATATCATGCTCAAGACCGGGCCTATTGCCATGGCAACATTGGATGACATCCCGAATATTCCCATGGCTTCGCCTCTCCTTTTTGGGGGTGCGATATCAGCAATCAAAGTAGTGGCGGCTGTGGTCGCGGCGCCCCAGCCGATGCCGTGAAATACCCGCAGGATCAGCAGCGAAGTAACACTATTCGTATAATCATAAAGAAGCATAGACACCAGGAAAATAAGCAAGCCATATATCAGGATATTTTTCCTTCCGCGCATGTCAACCATTTGTCCGATAAAGGGCCGAAGGACAACCGCCGAAATAGTGAAAACGCCTATGATTAACCCGATCTCGGATTCTGTGCCGCCTATTTTTTGGATGTAAATTGGAAGCGTAATAAGAAGGAAATAAAAACTTGAAAATAACGTAAATGTGGAAAGGCTTGTGAGAATGAAATTCCTTGTGAATAGTGTTTCGTTTTTGGGGATATTTTCCATGCGAGATACTTTAATGAAGTCAAAGGATAAAAAATTGATAGTATCTTGAAATTCAGGAACTGATATATTTAGATAAATTACTTAAAATTCATGATTCAAAGGAAATACAAGATCACTGGAAGCATTATAACCCCCATGGCATTTATTTTCCGGATCTTTGCATAAGATGCAATCATTCCAACAGGCGTTGAGATCAAGAAAATGATCAAACCGAACCAGCCTGTGAACAAGATAACAAGAACAACAAGTCCTGCCAAAACGCCTGCACACAATTTTGAATAATTTATTCGCGACAAGGGCCCTGATATCCTGCTTCCAAGATAAATAGTGGTAAAATACGAAATTGCAGATACAAAGATAATCACTATCAGCAAGATAATAATTATTGAATAATCCCAATCTGCGACATTTACAAGCTGGTCAATCGCTACCATCGCACCACTTCTTGCTTTTCCAATAATAAAAAGGGCGACAAGGCTAAAAATCGCATTTGCCGTATTTGCACTGCTTATTGATACCATGAATTCCTTCGACGATTCAGCCCCCTTTTCCACGCGGACAAAGAGCATTGCAAGAATAGTCCCGACGGCAGAAGAGACACCGGGAAGCCATGCCACAAAAGAACCTGCTGCGGTTCCTGTAACCAGACCCCGGATGATCCTCTTTTTTGAAAGCACGAACATGCAGTTTTTTTGCTGTGGCGGTAGTTCGGATTTTGTCATGAGGCTTATAACAAGCATGGAAGCTCCGAACAATCCAGAAAGAAGCGGCATGAGAATGGAAGGCTCGCCGAAGTTGATAAGGGGCTGCATCAATACGGTGTTGTCAAACGCAAATATGCCAAGAAAACCGGAAATAAAAAAGAGGAGAAGCGCATAGAACTTGTATTTAAGATGCACAAGGGAACCCTGTCCTTCCTCTTGTTCACCATTTTCAGTGGCTATCATGACGATAACGATTAAAACAAGTATCCATCCGACATAATCGTTGACCAGGACATATATGTTCTTGAAGAAAAACGCCATTGGTAAGACCATCAATAACGATACGATTACCGCCCCGGCGCTTCCTATCGCAGAAAGGCGCACAGCCTCTTCGCCCCTTCCTTCCATGAGGAGCGCGTGACCGGGAAGCACGGCAAGTGCTGTATCCGCCTCAGGCGCGCCCAGGAAAATCGAGGGGATAATATCAAGGAAGGTATGCGCTATTGAATTTGAGAGTATGATCACTGCTATGTAAAATGGCGCAAAACCTATGCTTGAAAGAAGGGGTGAGGCTGCAACAAGAATAAGTGCAAAATTGTTCACATGTATGCCTGGTGTAAGACCTGAGATGATGCCAAGCACGAAGCCGAACATTATTGAGACGATGAGCAGGACAAGAGAGATTTCCATGGATTTCTCCAGAAAGCATTTCATGAACAAAAGGATTATGTTTGCAGATGTGATTTTAGAATGGTGAGAATCGCAGTAACCAAACTTGAAGAGAAATCGCAAGGTATTCACGAATTATTTCAGCGCTTTGGTCATGAAGCCGTTATAATATCAACGATGCGTGCAGCCGCTCCTTCTGACATTGAGCCCCTATTGAGATTATGTGATATGATCTCAAGAGGCAAGATAGACATCCTGATTTTTACAAGTTCACTTGGTGTTGAGAAGCTCTTTGAAAGGATAATTCCGGGACGAGATGTCAGGATTGTGAGCGTGGGACCTAAAACTGCAAAAAAAGTTAAAGATTATGGATTAAAGAGCGAAGTAATAGAAAAATTCTCATCAGAGAATTTTTCAGATCATCTTGGGGATATTGCCGGAAAGACGATTGGGATCGCGCGCGCTGAGATTCCAAACCCTGAATTGATAGTATCACTGGAATCAAAAGGCGCAGTAGTCGTTGAAGCTCCAGCATACCGGTTAGAGCCGGCAGGGAATAATATTCTCAAAGTCCTGGACAATGTGGATGCAGTCATCTTTACGAGCGCTAAATCTTTTGAGCTTTCAGGTTTTGGGCAAGAAAATGCTAAGATGATCAAAGTAATTGCGATAGGTGAAAAAACTGCTGCTGCTATGCGAAAACTTGGGGTAGAGCCTGATTTTGTCGGGAATGGGACGATCGAGGATTGTTTATTGGCTTTGGCCTGACAAGGATAGTTATAAACCAACAAATTCTACCTATTCAAGGAAATAGTAACCGCATGGCTCATGCTCTTTTTCATGCTTTGACCTTGGGTATTTCCTGCATTGGGGAGGGCGCAGGTTGTGTATTGTGCATATTGACATATTGGAATCCTGATCATCAAATTTCAAGAACGGACACTTATATAAAAACATACAGCATGAACCGCAACGTTTGCATTCACCTGCCCTTTTTTCATCCACAGGCATAATAAGACTTGTAGCTGCCCTTTTGATTTTGCCTGACAACCTTTTCATTTCATGCTTTTATTTTCTTCAAACCCTATAAATATTGTCATTGTCCTCTCTTTTTTTGTTGGTTTTTCACTTCCTAAAAAGGGTACGGAATAAGGGCTTTAATATAATAGAAAACGATTTACTTATATGGTAAATAAAGGCGCAAATAAAGTGATGGAGTGCTATGGCGTAAAAACCGGGGAGAAAGTTCTGATAATAGTAGATACCCAGACTCCTCCTTCAATAGGCAGCGGATTATTCGATGCGGCCAGGAACATGGGCTCTGAAGTTATGATGTTGACAATGCTTCCAAGGTCTCGCCACGGGGAAGAGATCCCTGAACCAATAGCTCAGGCTATGAAAAACTCTGATGTCGTAATTGCCCCTACAACTTTTTCCCTTACACATACGCAGGCAAGAATAAATGCCTGCAAAGCAGGGGCAAGAGTCGCTTCCATGCCCGGAATAACGGAGAAAATGATGGAGAGAGGAGGGATGACCGCAAATTATGACAGGATCAATGAGATCGCCATCGACTTGAATAAAAGACTTGAGAACGCCAAAAAAATACGGGTTGTGACCGATTCAGGCACAGATATCACATTTGACCTTAAAGGATGCAAATGGCATATGGATACGGGAATATGCCATGAACCAGGATGCAGCAGCAATCTTCCAGCCGGGGAATTGTATATAGCCCCAAAAGATGCAAACGGTGTTTTCGTTGTGGATGGTTCCATGAGCAGCTTTGGCATCCTCGATTCGCCTCTTGAATTTACAGTTAAGAAAAGGTATGTGACAAATATAAAAGGCAAATATGCTGAGAAATTGAACTCAATGCTTGATATAGTGGGGAAAAAAGCGCGAAATATCGCAGAATTCGGTATCGGTATCAATCCGGAGGCGCGACTGATAGGAAATGTACTTGAAGATGAAAAAGTGGGAGGGACAGTTCATATCGCACTCGGCGATAACAGCACATTTGGCGGGGATGTGATCGCCGGCATTCATCTTGATGGCATTATCAAGGAACCTCATCTATATGTTGATGGGGAAAGATTTATATTAAGTTTTGACAAATAATATATTATGGAAGAAGTAAACCAGGATGCAGTATTTTTCAGGTGCATGATTTGCAGCTTTGAATTCGAGGCTGACCCCAACTTCATCCCAATACCATGCCCGCAGTGCGGAAGCGAGGATACGGCAAGAGTTTGACAATAATAGACTTTTTTTGATCAAAGATCAAACTAATATTCCACTATTTTATCTTTTTAAAGGCTTATTATTGATTGGCGTAGCAATAGACTTACCATCTCCTAGCCGTATGAGGGTAGATGATAAAAGAAGTAAATGTAGGAGATAATCAAGTAGGTCATGTGGTTTATGATTTTTGGGATACACACCCAAAAATTCTTTTCATCCATCAATTCAAAATATATCCTGAATATCGTGGGCTTGGCTACTTCAAACTCTTGATGAGTGAAATAAAGAAAGTCGCAGACGAAATCGGTTTGCCGGTCATGGCCTTGAGCGTTGGCAGTAATGAGGTCGATGAGAGCTGGTTGCGTTCGCTCTATTCCAGATACGGTTTTATTGAACTGGATGGCCACATGAAACTGATATCCTAATTGAAGATTTTCAAAATCCTTTCCCTGCATCTTCCAATGATTTACCGCAGTAAATCATATCATAAATATTGTCTGCAATATCGCTTACTTTTGCCCGCACCTGCTTCATAGTATCCCTGTCCCTGATAGTTACTGTGCCGTCATCAAGCGTCTGGTAATCGATGGTTATGGAATAAGGAGTGCCTATTTCATCATTTCGTCGGTAGCGCCTGCCGATAGTTCCCGAATCATCAAATGAGACGAGTATTCCCGCTTTTCTAAGTTTATCTGCAATCTCATTTCCGGGTTTTATCAATTCATCTCGTGAAAGAAGAGGAAGCACGGCAGCCTGGACTGGAGCTATTTCCGGGGGAAGACGCAATACAATGCGTTTCTCTCCCAGGTCTTCTTCTGCATCCTCAATTTTTTCTTTGCTTTCTTCTTCGAAATATGAGTGTTCAAGCAGTGAATACGTGATCCTGTCAATACCGAAAGATGGTTCTATGACATGCGGTATTATGTTCTCGCCATGGACTTCTTCGGTCACGGTCTCAAATTTCACGCAATCTTTATTAATTTCGATCTTCTCGCCATCGATGGTCAATTGAATGACATCTCCTGAAAGTTCTTCAGATTTTAAAGCCTTCAGGGCATTTGCGACCTTTCCTGCTTTTCCTTTGAACTTCGGGCCAAGAACTCCCATATCGGGTTTGACAACGAATTTTTCAACCTTTTTGGGAGTATCGTATGAAACATATATGCTCAATTCCTTCTGGCTCTGTTTTGCATGGGCTTTCAGGTCAAAATCAGTCCTGTCTGCAATGCCGACGACCTCGACCCAACCGAACCTGTCACTCAATATCTCGGCATCCCAGCAATCTGCGGCATAGTGAGCCATCTCATCTTTCATGTGCTGCCTGAATCTCATTTTTTCAGAGCAAACCCCGACGCGAACGAGGAACTGGTATGTCCTGGCAAGGCAATATGCAAGGAATTCATGGGCGATAATGCCATTCTTTACGGCTTCGCCCAATGTCATTTGTTTCATTTCACCCGAAGTCTGTCCTTCCTGTGAATACAGGTTCAGTACGATATCAGCGACATCCTTGAATTTTGGATGCGTCTTATCCCGCGGATCGATGAAAATCTCTGCCTCTGCCTGCGTGAACTCACGAAGCCTTATAACGCCCTGGCGCGGAGAGATCTCATTGCGGTAGGCTTTGCCTATCTGGGTCGCGCCAAAGGGTAGATGGTCACGGTAGAATTTGACCAGGCGCGGGAAATCCACGAACATTCCCTGCGCGGTCTCAGGGCGTAAGTATCCTGCCCGCTTTCCGCCCGGTCCTATTGCTGTTTTAAACATGAGATTGAACTCATATGCATTACCAAGTTTTCCTCCGCATTCAGGGCATTTGATATTGTTCTTGTCGATCACTTCTGTCAGTTGTTCTGCACTCATGGTATCGGGATTTCCCACAATATCCTTGACAAGATGATCTGCCCTGAAAGGCTCATGGCACTTCTGGCATTCAGTGAGAGGGTCTGAGAATCCACCCACATGCCCGGATGCGATAAATATGTCTTCGATGCCTATTGTTGGGACTTCTATCTCGTAATAACCCTCGTTTATCACAAATATATCGCGCCAGACATTCTCAACGCGGCGTTTTAGCATAGCTCCAAGGGGTCCGTAATCGAAAAAACCTGCCGTACCGCCGTACAGCTCAAATGAGTTCCATAAAAATCCGCGGCGCTTTGCCAGTTCAAGCACCTGTTCGTATTTGTCAGCCATATTGATCTGGTGCTAAATACATGTTTTAGATTATTAAGTTTTCATCTGTCAAAGATATCGTCAAAGGCAAGGTAAATAATATATATACTTAGAACCAACTTGGCGAATAAATATTAGGAGGAATTATGGCAATTACGGATTCGTTATTGTATTCGGCCCCACTTGCGGGCATTATAGGTTTAATATTTGCCCTGTATCTTGTTTTGTATATTTTGAAACTTGATCCGGGAACAGAAAAAATGAAAGCTATCGCATCAGCCATCCAGGAAGGCGCAATGGCTTACCTGAACAGGCAGTATAAGACCGTAGCGATCATCGCGGTCGTACTTACAGTTGTTATTGCCCTGGCAATAAATACAGGAACAGCCATGGCATTTGTCCTGGGTGCTATTATGTCGGCAGCGGCAGGATACCTGGGCATGAACATTTCAGTTAGAGCTAATGTGCGCTGTGCCAATGCAGCAAAAGAAGGAATGGCAAAAGCGCTTGATGTTGCTTTTAAGGGCGGAGCAGTAACGGGAATATCCGTGGCAAGCTTTGCGCTTCTTGGTGTGAGCGGGCTTTTCATAGTTTTCGGAGGAGATGCAGGCGCTGTTGATAAGATCGTGGGATTCGGTTTTGGCGCTTCACTTATCAGCCTTTTTGCCAGGATCGGAGGCGGGATTTTTACTAAAGCGGCAGATGTAGGCACAGACCTTGTAGGAAAAGTAGAAGCCGGGATACCTGAAGATGACCCGCGAAATCCGGGTGTCATTGCGGACAATGTAGGCGATAACGTGGGTGACTGCGCAGGAATGGCGGCAGACCTTTTTGAGACTTACGCAGTTACAGCTCTTGGCGCAATGCTTATCGGTGTTACTGTTTTAGAAACCTATCCGAATGCACTTATTTATCCGTTAGTTCTTGGTGCAGCAGCGATCATCGCTTCCATAATCGGTGTATTTTTCGTGAAACTTGGTAAATCAGGCAACATTATGGGCGCCATGTACAAAGGTGCGATCATTGCAGGAATTATATCATTGATATTATTCTACTTAATTACTCAGACCATGATGAATGGTGACATCCGCTTATTCATAAGCGCACTTGTTGGTCTTGGCGTTACAGCAGCTATGATCCTTATTACAGAGTATTACACAGCAACAGAGCACGGTCCAGTCAAAGAAATCGCCAATGCCTCAGTCACAGGCCCTGGAACAAATGTCATCACGGGGCTTGCTGTGGGTCTTCAGAGCACAGCTTTACCGGTATTGGTGATATGTGCAGGCATACTTATTTCATACAATGTTATGGGCGGAGGAGCACTTGGATTATATGGGATCGCAATAGCAGCAGCAGCAATGTTGTCTGTCACAGGCATAATCATCGCAATAGATTCATACGGCCCGATTACGGATAATGCAGGCGGCATCGCTGAAATGGCCGAGCTTTCAAAAGAAGTCAGGGATATCACAGATCCTCTCGATGCAGTTGGTAATACAACAAAAGCAGTTACAAAAGGTTATGCCATTGGCTCAGCTGCTCTTGGCGCTCTTGCGCTTTATGCAGCATACAGCAGCGAGATAACCAAATTGCGTGGAAGCCCATTAGAACTCAATCTTTCAGACCCGATGGTACTTGTTGGATTGCTCATCGGCGGTATGATACCATTCCTTTTCGCAAGCTTCCTTATGGGAGCTGTAGGAAGAGCTGCAACAACAATAGTTACAGAGATCAGGCGCCAGTTCAGGGAAATTAAAGGCATCATGGAAGGAAAGGCAAAACCGGATTACGGGCGCTGTGTGGATATAGTTACTATTGCAGCCCAGAAAGAAATGATAGTACCGGGACTTCTTGCAGTGCTTTCTCCCCTCATAATAGGTTTCGTTCTTGGTCCGGTTGCATTGGGCGGCCTTCTTATTGGAGTTATAATATCAGGTCTGCTTCTTGCCCTTATGATGACAACAGGAGGCGCGGCCTGGGATAATGCCAAGAAGTATATCGAGGCAGGAAATCTAGGCGGAAAGAGACTCCCGGATGGAAGCAAGAACCCGACACATGCAGCGGCAGTTGTTGGCGATACAGTCGGCGACCCGACAAAAGACACAGCAGGCCCGGCTATAAACCCGTTGATAAAAGTAATGAATATCGTGGCAATATTGTTTGCAGCGCTTATTCTGAAATACAACCTTCTTGGATGAAGGTTGTTGTTTTTTTTGTATCACATTCATCCGCACATTTTCAAAACCGTTTTAAGGTTAATAGGCTTGATGATATTTTGGATTGCATCAAAATGTCCATCATCCGTTAAAACATGCTTGATATTTTCATTCATGCCAGTCGCAGCTATGAGAGAATCACCAAGAGGGAGTTTATATATCATGTGTATTTCCCCTGCTCGAATTGCTATTGTCTGATTGGCATCAATGATTTCAAGATTTAATGAGAGCAATTCGTTCAATTTATTTTTATAAACATCCTTTCCAAGAAAAATGAGCATTTCAGCCAGAGTAGTAACAGAAATTACCCCGGTAATTTTTTCATCATCTAATGCCTGTGAAAGTTTAATATATGAATCATCTTTGCTTGTAAGAAGTCCGTAAATATGCATCGTATCTATAAGAATTTTGATCATATATTTTTTATCTCCAATTCTCCCGCATCTCCTTTAGTTTCTTTCTCATTTCTTCCGGGGTAAATAATGGTTCCACTGATCCGCAGATATCTACCCATTTTGTTCTAGGTTTAATTATTACGAATTTATCCTCTTCGATGAATGTGATTTTCTCGCCAGTTTTAAATCCATATTTTTTCCTGAGCCTTGACGGTATTACTATCTGTCCTTTTGTGCTTATTCTTGATGTTTCCATATTTTTACACCGTTTTACTATGTTTTACTATGTTTTACTATGTTTTACTTATATATAAAACAGCCATGCACCCACCCGGCATCTATCGCTTCGTGTCTACATCAGCTCAAGACAGCTATAGTGATCCTGAAGATTATCTTAACTGCGATCATTTTCAGTTTATCAAGATCTTTCAGTCCTTACCTTCAGAAACCATTATTATACCATCCGCTTTTTAAGGGGAGAGGAATTTCATTGAACGTAACTGCATTCCCTGTTGAAAATATTCCGCTTATTAAACCCGGTGATGATATTGCGCAGCTTCTTTGCGAAAGGACGCAACTCAAAGAGCATGATATCGTGGTTATTTCATCCACCATCGTATCAAAATCCGAAGGAAGGATCGTTTCGCTTAATAATATAAAACAAACCGAAAGGGCAAAGACCATAGCCAGACGAAACAAAACTGAACCGGGATTTGTCCAGGCTGTGCTTGACCAGAGCACAGAAGTGCTGCTTGAATCCCCCTTTCTTCTTGTAAGGATAAACAATGGCAGCATCTGCGTAAATGCAGGCATCGATCACTCCAATGTTGAAGGCTCAAATAATATAGTCCTTCTTCCTGAAAACCCTGATAAAAGCGCACTGGAATTAAAGAAAAAAATATTTGAATATTCGGGAAAAACAGTCAGCGTTATCATCACAGATACGAATGGCAGGGCTTTCCGTATCGGACAAACAGGTGCTGCTCTTGGATGCGCGGGAATAAAACCACTGAGGGATTGGCGGGGTACAAAAGACCTCTTCGGGCGAGTCCTTGAAGTCAAGAACGAAGCTGTCATTGATGAAATTGCAGGATTTGCAAATATACTCATGGGAGAAGGGGATGGCGGCACCCCGATCGTAATTTTGAGCGGCATGGGTTTGTATGATGAATCTTATGGGATACAGGATTTATTCAGACCCGAAAAAGAAGACGTAATACGCAGTGCGATCCTTAAATCTCAGTCAATTTGAATTGCCTGATATCCTTTTTCACTTCAAAAAATTCCCTTGCGATAATCCCGACTTTTTCCCTGGATTCTTCAGGTGTGAAAACTCCCAATCTCCAGTTGTCAAGCTGCGCTTTTTCAAGCGATGCAACAAGATTTGATGCTTTATCGAGGGATATCATTTTTCCATTTACCATGACCTGGGCTTTCATCTCTGCAATATCGGGTTTCTCAGGAATGTCCACAAGCACATTTCCAGGGTCGATCCCTGCCCTTTCTGCGATCTCATTTTCAACTCTTTTCTTGCTTTTTCGAAGTTTTATGACATCTATGTTTATTGAGTCAAAACCAGTATATAGCGCACGCTTGAAAAGCCGCCTGTTGTCAAGTCTTTCTGCTATTTCGGAAGCATAGCCGCCTGCTTTTTTCATTTCCATCATAAAAGTGTTATCATCCATGCGCCGCAATATTTTCGGCTCAAGCCCGCCCTCGATCATATATTGTGCTGCATTTTCACACATAGATTCCGCGATCCTGCTGACATGATGGAAATATACCGTGGGGTGCATAAGGAATCTTGAAACAAGCAGGGACTCAGCTGCTTGCAGTCCCCCGATATTAAGCACGAGTCTATTTTCATTAAACTTCAGTTCATGGATCAACCTTACATGGTCAATCAAACCAAAAGCTACACCAGTATAATGGGCATCCCTAACAAGGTAATCCATCCTGTCCACATCTATCTCACTGTGGATGATCTGTCCAGGATCGGTCTCACCCCTGATGTGCGCTGCGATGGCTGAAGGGGATAAAGAATAATCATTGAGAATATCGGATATTTCACCCTTTCTTAAGAATTCTTCAATATCTTCATGGCTTTTCCTTGTGTAATGCGATATCAGATCTTCAGTAGCATGTGAAAAAGGGCCATGGCCGATATCATGAAGTAGCGCCGCAGCAAGCAGTTCATTTCGCTGCTGTTCATCCACCTGCTTTACAAGATGTTTTGCAAGGTGATAAACGCCAAGTGAATGTTCAAAACGCGTATGGTTCGCGCCCGGATAAACAAGATTAGAGAATCCAAGCTGCCTTATCCTTCGAAGCCTCTGCACCTGCGGGGTTTCTATAAGTGCAAGTGCCAGTTCGTCAAGTTCAATATAATCATGTATCGGGTCGCGGATAACTTTCATGAGTTCTTTTTCTGTTTTAAGTATATACTCGTAAACAAATATATACTATAAGGAACTATCTTCAAGTCTATGGAATTGGATGTTGGCTGGTTAATGGTAATTATCGGTTTGGGTCTTTTTATCGTAGAAGCCGCTCAACCCGGGTTTTTTGTCGCAGTACCCGGAACGATCTTAATAGTCCTTGGCGCTGTCACACTCTTTATTCCGGAGATAGCGCAGGATTATGCCCCGGTGATAATTGTCGTGACAGCAGTTGTTTCAAGTATTTTGACAATAACCTTTTACCGCAAGATGGCGCCCGGACAGAAGCCCCTTTCAACAAGTATGGATAACCTGGCAGGAAAGGTTGGGGTAGTTGTCAGGAAAGTCACGCCAGATTCGATCAAAGGTAAAGTGGAAATCGATAACCAGATGTGGAGCGCGACTGCTGATAGCATTATTGAAGAGGATAAAAAAGTGATAATCTTAAGTTCCGAAGGGGTTCATATAAAAGTTAAGGAGATTTAAAATGGCATATGAAATGTTTATCGCGATATTTATCGTAGTAGCGATTTTGATATTGTTCATATCGGGGGTTACGATCATCCAGCCTTATGAACAGGCATTATGGATAGTTCTTGGTCAATACAGGAAACGATTAAATCCGGGTTTTAACTGGGTTTATCCGCTCATAAGCGACGTGATACGGCTTGATCTCAGGACGCAGGTCCTTGACGTCCCGCGCCAGGAAGTAATTACAAAAGACAACTCTCCCACAAACGTTGATGCTATCGTTTATATCAGGGTAGTAGATCCCGGAAAAGCATATTTTGAAGTCGTCAATTATCATGTTGCTGTATTATCCCTTGCCCAGACTACGCTTAGAAGCGTAGTTGGTGATATGGAACTTGATGAGATCCTGTATAATCGTGATTTTATTAACACAAAACTGCGTGATATTCTTGACCATTCAACCGATGCATGGGGTGTCAAGGTCGAAGCAGTCGAGATACGTGAAGTTGACCCTGTTGGCACAGTAAAAGGTGCAATGGAAGAACAGACTTCAGCAGAAAGAAAGCGAAGAGCTGCAATATTGATCGCTGACGGCCAGAAGAAAGCCGCTATCCTTGAGGCGGAAGGCGCCAAGCAGTCAAAGATATTGAATGCAGAAGGAGCGAGGCAGTCAAAGATCCTGGAGGCAGAAGGTGACAGGGTTTCACAGATTTTGAGGGCGCAGGGTGAAGCCCAAGGATTAAGGATACTTTCTGTTGGCTCAGTACCTCTTGATAAAAAAGCCCTGACCGTTCTGACTATGAATATGATGAAAAGTGTAGCGAATGGCCAGGCGACCAAGATCATCTTCCCGATGGAGTTCTCAAAGATGATCGAAGGTGCTGCAAAGTATCTTGGAGTATCCGAGAAGATACCGGAAATAGGTTCTCCTATGGACACAGAAAAGATCGTTGGCACAGCTGATGAAGTGCTTGGAAGGATCCCAAGGCCAGAGGAGTTAAGGCAGGAGCTTGAAAGCATTGAAAAGGAAATGGCCCGTGAAACAGAAGAGAGCTTAAAACAGGCAGAGAAGATCAAAAGTTCTGAGGTGCCTGATATTCCAAAGAAGAAAAAGTAAGACTCTGAATGAATATTAAGATAAGAAAAGCAACAGAAGCGGATATCAAGGATATAAAAACTATCCTCTCTTTTTTTTTCCTTGATACCGATAATGTTGTGAAGAACCTTCCGGAATTCATCGTTGCCGAAAAGGATACTAAAACACTGGGCTGCGCCTGCCTCGATATTGGGGCTATTGTGGAATTGCGTTCAATAGCAGTGCTCCCAGCCCATCGCAATAAAGGAGTGGGTTCAAAGCTTGTGGAGGCTATCCTGGAACGTGCAAAAGAATTGACTGATGTTATTTATCTTCGCACCACTTCACCCGTTTTCTTTGAAAAAAAAGGATTTGAGAGACTTCCGGATAAAGAGAAAAAAGTCATCTGGAAAGATTGTGAGGAATGCGATAAGTTTGATATTTGCAGGCAAACGATGATGAAACTTGAAAGGCAAAAAGGAAAGATATAAGTAATGATTAAACATGGTTAATAATCCTGATAATATGACTAATTACTCCAAAAATAATTTCATGAAATTCATTCATCATAAACCTAAAGATATCGAGATATGCGATGTCACTCTGAGGGATGGTGAACAGACGCCAGGTGTAGCTTTCTCTACCCAGGAAAAGATCGCTATGGCGGAAAAACTTGATAGCATTGGCGTTGAGGTGATTGAAGCCGGATTTCCTGTTGTTTCGGATGCAGAAGCAGCAACTGTGCGGGAAATAGCTCATCTGGGGCTTAATGCAAAAATATGCTGTCTTGCGCGTTCAGTGGCAAAAGATGTAGATACGGCATTAAAATGTGATGTGGATTTCGTGAGTATCTTTATAGCAACATCCGACCTGCATCTTAAATACAAATACCATAAGACATTTGAAGAAGCTACATCCTGCGCGCTTGATGTGCTTGATTATGCCAAAGACCATGGTCTTATTGTGCGGTTCGCGGTTGAGGATGCCACGCGAACAGACATCAATGTCCTTAAATCTTTATATAAATCTGCAGAAGAGCATGGCGCGGATTACGTCAGTATTGCAGATACGGTAGGGATCTTGAATCCCAGTACAACGTTCTACCTTGTCAGTGAAATCAAGAAAATCACAAAAGCCAAGTTGTGCATCCACTGCCACAACGACCTTGGCATGGCTGTTGCAAACACGTTAAGCGCAGCTGAGGCCGGGGCTTTCCAGCTTCACACAACTGTTAACGGCATCGGTGAACGCTGCGGCAATGCCTCGCTTGAGGAACTGCTTGTGAGCCTGCGTGTTCAATACGGTATTGAGAGATATGATGTAAGCAAATTGATGGAGCTTTCAAAGCTCGTGGAACAGTATGCCGAAATACCGATCCCCAGGACAAAAGCCATCGTGGGCTCAAATGCATTTGCCCATGAATCGGGGATACATGTGGCTGCCGTTCTTGAGGAACCCATGACTTACGAACTATTCTCACCTGAAATGGTTGGCGCGAAAAGAGAATATATCATTGGAAAACACACAGGTACGAAGGCTCTGAAGGGCGTTGTGCAGAAGATGGGATATGATCTGTCTCATGAGCAGATGTGCACGCTTCTTGACAGGGTCAAGAAATGCAGCGAGGCAAAGAAAAAGGTAACGTGTGGAAGGCTGACTGAGTTTATTAAGGAACTTGAGTGAATCCTATTTCCCTTTCTTCCTGATAATCGCCACATCGCCCAGCGTCGTTCCTCTAATAAACCCGCCGCCTCTCTGGTCTTTGGAAGCTACTTTCTCGGTCAATTTAATATTTAAAGTACTTTCAAGCTTCTTGCGTATAGTATCCTCAGGTATGAGCTCTTCGCGCTCAATCTTCCTGATAAGTGTGGCTTTCTCCATCATTTTTGCTCCCAGTTCTTCTATGGTCAATCCCTGGGCTTCCCTTGCTTTCCTTATGATCTGCGCATAATCCGAATTGATCTCATCATCAAGTTTATCAAAAGCATCCCTTTTCGGTTTATAACTAACTATGATCTTTTCGGTCGGGGTCATCTTCCTTGACACGGGCGTCCATTTATCTTGTGTCGTCCCATAATGGGCGCATTTGCTGCAGACATCCAGAACAGTTCCTTCAACAGTCACACGTGTCGGATTTCCCTTAATTTCACTGCCACATATTTCGCAATCCATTACATCATCTCGGCGAAAACTCTATATACCGTCTACGCTTAAATATCATTCGATGTCGGAAGTTCATGAAAACCAGGAAAGTCCTGTATCAATGGGGAACAATGATTTTTCTCGTTACCTGATGGATCGGGTGAAAATGCTTGAGGAAAGAAACAATTTCCTCAAGGAACATGCAAACAAGGTAGAAATGGAAAAGCGTTTTACGCAAAGCCAGGTCCTGAACTACGAAAGAGAGATACGCCAGTTAAAAAGCGAGCTTGAACGAGTTAAAATGCCTCCTCTGGTCGTTGGCACTGTTGTGGATGTTCTTGATGGCGGAAGAGTAATAATAAGGAGCAGCACAGGCCCCCAGTTCGTGGTCGGGTCAACCCAGTTCATCAACAATTCAGAACTGTTACCCGGAGTCTCAGTTTCTCTAAATTACCAGAGCCTTGCTGTCGTTGGCATCCTGCCTTCTTCGCGCGACCCGTTAGTGCATGGAATGGAGGTCATCGAATCCCCGACCGTTTCATATTCGGATATAGGCGGTCTTGATGAACAGATCAGAGAACTGCGCGAGACCGTCGAACTGCCGCTTACAAAACCCGAAGTATTCGAACGCATCGGGATCGAGCCCCCGAAAGGCATATTATTATTCGGCGCTCCCGGAACAGGAAAATCACTCCTTGCAAAAGCCGTGGCAAACCAGACAAAAGCTACTTTTATCAGGATCGTGGGCTCAGAGCTCGTACAAAAATATATTGGCGAGGGAGCGCGGCTTGTCAGGGACCTTTTCAAAATGGCAAAAGAAAACTCTCCCAGCATCATATTCATAGACGAGCTTGATTCAATAGGAACAAAACGAATTGATTCTGCCACTTCCGGAGACCGTGAAGTACAGAGGACCCTGATGCAGCTCCTTTCTGAAATGGATGGATTTAATCCCAGGGGAAACGTCAGGATCATTGCTGCCACGAACAGGCCTGATATTCTTGACCTTGCGCTTCTTCGCCCGGGCAGGTTTGACCGGTTCATCGCTATCCCTATGCCTAATAAAGAAGCGCGGAAATTAATTCTCCAGATCCATTCCAGGAAAATGAAGCTTTTCGATGATCTTGATTTTGATGAGCTTTCCTCAATCACCGATGGAGCGAACGGTTCTGACCTGAAGGCAATCGTCATGGAAGCGGGCATGTTCGCGGTGAGGGAGGAGCGCTATGGTGTGGGAATGGAAGATTTCCGAAAAGCAATAAGAAAGTTATTGTTCACCCCTTCAAAACCAAATTATTATTCGCAAGGCATGTTTGCCTGATCATGGGGCAATCTATTTCTTTGTGATTAACATAGGACACGGGACCGAAGGAACGATGGAAACGATAACAAGCATGCTGGTAAAAATCCTTGACGATCTCCAGGCAGTTGGAGGAGTGGAACTTTGTGCCATCGTTTCAAAACAAGGGTTACTGATGGTCTCAAGAGAAGCAAGCCAGGAACTTGATAGTGAAGCATTTGCGGCTTTGACCGCAACTTTATTTATGTCGGCTGAATCCACGACCATGCGTTTGAGCGGCCAGAAGCCAAAATCAATCATAGTTGAAACGAAAGATAAGCAGCTCATAATATACGAAGCAGGTCCCAATGCATTGATTGTGGTCTTTGTCGGGAACGAAGGCTATATAGGATTGATCCTGAATGAGTTGAAAAAAGCTTCCGAAAAAGTCAGGAATATCCTTTAAAGGCTGGAAAACTATAATATTCAGGTTGCATTACAAAACAGAAGGATAACATGGAAAATATCTCTATTTCGGCAGAAAGATTTAAAGATGGGGAGACCATCCCTGATATTTATACCTGCAAAGGCAAGGATATTTCACCAACACTATCCTGGAAAGGGATCCCTGTAGGAACAAAGAGCATTGCATTGATAATGGATGACCCCGATGCTCCAGGGGGAACTTTCGTTCACTGGGTGTTATATAATGTGCAGCCGCAGACACAAAAATTGCCAGAAAGCATGCCATTTGATAAGGTCCTTGCTGATGGAAGTATTCAAGGCATGACAGATTTTGGACGAACAGGATATGGTGGCCCATGTCCTCCGCCGGGAAAAACTCATAGGTATTATTTCAAGATATATGCTCTGGATTCAAAAATCACTCTAGTGCCGGGCGCTTCAAAGAAACAGCTTGAAAACGAAATGTCAGGACACATTCTAGCAAAAGGCGAAATCGTGGGGATATACAAGAGATAATGAATATCAGGTCGTATCCCCTTCGTTTTGCTGGAAACTACTGAATATCATCCAATATTATTGATCTCCTGGCGCAATTCCCCCAGCGTGGATTTGCGTTCCGCGAACGCATTATGCCTGTGGATACTCTCCTCGTTTATCTGCTTGATAACGATAACGGAGTCATCAGGAAGATCAGGGAACTCCTTTACAACCTTCTGTGCCATTGTCCGAACGCAATCTTCCACAAATTTAGGATTCTTATGCGCCCTTTCCACGATAGCAGCTTCATCTGCCCGCTTTAGCAATTCAAACATCTGTGAACTCATGGAATTCTCAATAATATCGATGATCTTTTCAAGCGAGACGAAATGGCTGTCATGAACTTCAATAGAAATAATACCGCGTCCTCTCTGATTATGGGTTGGCATAGGCACATTGCCCAGGAATTTTGTTATGACTTCTGATCCCACGCCAAGGTTTTTCAATTCTTTCCTGGCTTTATCTACCATAATTTCCTGGGCGCATGGACATGCTGTGATTCCCAGGACTTCAGCGCCAACAAGTTTTCTTATGGTGACGTTTTTTCCGCGTATCGCTTTTGCCTCAGCGAAGATATTCACTACTTCCTGGCATTTTATCTTTGTCGCGGGGGTTTCTCTTTTAAGCACATATTCGCTCTTCATCCTTACTTCGGCATTGAATGCATATTCATGCCTGTGGATAAGCCGTTTTGCAACTTCGCCGCACAAGTCTTCGATTTCATATACAGGCGAAGCTATCATTTCTTCAAGGACTTCATCTATTGCCTCAAAATTCCTTGAGAGGTTAGCTCCCTTCCTGTCTGATGGGAGGTCAACAAAAATATCAAATGTGGACACAAGCACGATCGGTCTTTTGTCTTTTCGCGCCACTTCAACAAGTTTCTTGACATCCGTTACTCCCACGCGCGTCAAGGTCAGGGCGATCTCAGGCTGGTTTGCCTGTATATCAGGTAGATGAACTACTGGAAGTTTCATGAAGGTGAACATAAGGACTTAGTAATATTAAATTATTGCTATTTGTTCTGGGACAACTCCACAGTATCGGGAGTTCATCAAATTGTTTAAATACTGATAATCATATTTTGTTTTCGAGGGATACTATCAAGTTCAAATCAAACGACTTTGCCAGGATACTGGCTATAGTGGCTGTTTTAGCATACATCATGATCTCGGTCGCATACGGGATGACATACATATTCCAGAATGGAAAGATGGTTTTTCCAATCCAGCCGTATTATTTATTATTTATTTTCTCTATCGGGTTTGTGATCTTCACAGTGTATTTTGAAAGAGAGATAAAGGCAGTTTATCCGATCGAAATGATGGGCGGGGCAATGGCATCGTTTTGTTTGACATTTATTATAATGGCAGATCTTGCAGGAATGAAATATATCTGGGAAAAGGGTTTATCGGGTATTGGAATTGAAACCATGGCTTATGCTTTTTCAATTTCTATGATACTTAGCATGATCTTATATTTTGCCATAAGGAAAATTGAAGTCAAATTCGAACCACGGGATTTTATGAGAGTGCTTTCCATAGTAATAGGGATAGCTGTTCTTATGATGATAGCTGTTGTCTATGGAATAAATTATGTACTAAAGATCAATCCATATCCAGTCCCGCCTTATGTTATATTCTTAATGTTCGCCGTCGGTTTTGTTCTTGCGTCAGTATTTTATGAAAAAAGAGGCGCCTTATATCCATGGCTGCTCGTTGGCGGCGTTGTAACATCCATGGGTGTTGTTTTTATTATCACGGCAATAATCGGCGGAATAAAATACGTGCTGAAAGAAGGATTTACTGGCCTTGGCACTGATACGGTTTTCTATTCTTTGTCGATATGCATCATTTTGAGTATGATATTATATAACCAATACAATATCGTGAAAGATAAGCTTTAGATTACTGATGAACTACAAAAAAAAATAAAAATTTGCAATATGTTGGTATAATATATGGGAAAAATCCACCTTCTTGATGATGCATCCATTAACAAGATAGCAGCCGGGGAAGTTATCGAAAGACCCGCGTCTGTTGTAAAGGAACTTGTCGAAAACTCGATAGATGCAGGCACAGATACCATCAGGATCGAGGTCATGATGGGCCAAAAGGGTTCCATTCGCATCACAGATAATGGCTGCGGGATGAGTAAGGATGATGCTGCGCTATCTTATGTGAAACATGCCACAAGCAAGATCAAAAATATTGAAGACATAGAAACCGTAAGAACGATGGGATTCAGGGGCGAAGCTCTCTCATCTATTTGCGCCATTGCAAATGTAGAGATCATCACAAAGACAAAAGAGGAACTTGCTGGGACAAAGGTAATTATCAAGGGCGGAAAACTGATAAGCATCGACCAGATCGGCGTTCCTGATGGAACATCTGTTGTTGTGGATGACCTCTTTTATAATACACCGGTCAGGAAAAAATATCTTAAATCCGATGGCATTGAACTGGCCCAGATCATCGATGTGGTAACAAGGATGGCGCTTGGCCATAATGGCATATCTTTTTCGCTTTTCAACAATGGCAAAGAGTTAATGCGCTCCCCTGCGGCAGAACTCCTGGATACGATTATACACATTTACGGCCAGGACATTGCAAGAGCCATGCTTCCTGTAAATCTTGTAGCAGGAACGATCAGGATAACAGGTTACATATCAAAACCGGAATTATTGCGAAGCAATCTTCTTTTCCAGTCATTCTTCATCAATGACAGGAGCATTAATTCAAGAGCGATCGGCTTTGCACTGAGGGATGGGTATGGCACGCTTATTCCAAAAGGGCGTTTCCCGATTTCGGTATTAAAGATATATGTCGATACAAAGGAAGTGGACGTCAATGTGCATCCCACAAAGAACCAGGTGCGTCTGAGCCATGAAAGGGATATATGTGATATGGTTACGCGTTCTGTCAGGGATGCGCTCACCGGGAAAAACCTGATCCCGGAAATAAAAATACCTTCGAAGCAATCACAACAGACGCAACAGTTTCAACTGACGCAACAATCACAGAAGTCATTTTTGTACGATGATCCTGCCTCCTGTCCTCCCATGGTAAAGGAGACGGCCACCGATTTTAGACCTTCAACAAAAGATACGCAACGTAGATTGAGGCGATCGGAAAGATTTGGCGAGGAAATGGAAAAACCGACCGGGATCGAAATACCGCAAGTCAGGGTTATTGGCCAGGTAGATAGCGTTTACATACTTGCAGAAACAGGGGATGGTCTTATGATAATAGACCAGCACGCAGCCCATGAACGTGTTTTTTTTGAACTTGTCAGGGCATCAAAGAGGGATGATTCCCAGGAACTTATTATCCCAATTAATATAGAACTTGATCAAAGAGAGAAAGCCCTTATGAAAGAAACCATTCCATACCTTGAAGAGTTCGGCTTTCGGATATCTGAATTCGGACAAGATACATTTGCAATAACGGCTGTCCCGGTTGTCCTGGGAAAACTTGAAGATCCGTTAATGGTGCATGATATTATTTCAGATATACTTTCGCAAGGGAAGATAAAAGACGAAACAGGGATCTTTGAGAGAGTGACAAAAAGTATCGCATGCAGAAGCGCGCTCAAAGCGGGAGCGGTTTGTTCAACATCCCAGATGGAAAGCCTTGTTAAGCAGCTTTTGCGGACAGAAAATCCTTATACCTGCCCTCATGGAAGGCCGACGATGATTTCTTTTAACAGGCAGGAACTGGATAAGCTTTTCAAGAGAAATTGACCATAAGAAGAACTCAAAACGATGGCTTTAATAATAAAGATGAATATAATAAAAATATGAATGCAGAAGAAGATTATTTAAAAACACTTTCAAAAGATGGAGCCAATATAAAAAACATACTGGCTTACAAAAAATCAATTGATAAACTCGTAGAGAACGATCCGATTAATAACTTTCACAAGATAAAAAAGGACCTGATTGGAATTGAAAAAACATTACAACAGAGCAGACTGGATGGGTTTATAAAAGAAGGTATCGAGCAGCATTTGCAGCCAATAAAATTAAAAATTCCTGAATGGGAAGAATCTGTCCACAAAAGTTTTGGACTAAAATTAGAAGAGACGCTGCAGCAATCCGGATTTGAATTAGAAGGGCACTATCCGAACCTCAAGGTTTTATTATACACGTTAGAAGTGAACTTAGAAAATAATACTGTTGCAATCTGGTTTGGCCCTCTCCAGGAAAAATTGAAAACATGCAAACTCGTACCTGAGGATATCGTTGAAAAACTAAAGGATATTCACAATAAGAACACTCAACAAAGGTATGACGATAAAACTTTCAGTTCATATTTATATGAAGCTTATAAAATAGCATCTTACCGTAATAAACTAAAAATCGGAGACCAGGTAAAAATCAGGGATATTCTTTCAGAGTTTGCTTTTTTAATCCAAGATATTACGTTCAAAACAAATCCTGTTAAGAATAGATACAAAGATTATGGGAGTGTTTTCTTTGCTTATGATTTATACAGGTTGAAAGAGAGGAACATAGAAAATCATGAAATAAATATGATAACTGCTACCAGGGCGTTTACTGCCAGAAGAGCTGATTTTTTGTGGATCCCATCAAATGAAAAAGGAGATGGTAATTATATTTCACACATTAAGTTCAGGGGGCTATAACGATGGTAAATGAAGCTGATAAAAATGTGGAAATTGATCATCATGTTGCAAAAAAAATTATAGAAAGTGTTGGAGGTTCAGGAAACCCTCCTGAGTTTGGATTCCAATATTTCACAGTTGGACTGGATGATTACCTTAAAACGATCGATGAAGAATATCTCAAAAGTTTCATAAAGGAAGGCGGCTCAACTTTTAAAATGGTAGTTGGAATATATGGGGGCGGAAAAACCCACTTCCTGTATTGTATCCGGGAAAATGCCTGGAAATATAATTACATAACATCATATATAGAATTAAGCCCTGAACAGACGCCGTTCCATAAACTGGATATGGTATACAGGGCAATAGCTGCAAATCTTATCTATACACAAACACCGGATGAACTTTTATCGGGATATGAACGAGGAATAGAGGCGGTTATAAAAGCATTGTACAATCGAAAGTATATGGAAATTTCGGATAAACTATCCCCGGATGCCGTACTGCAAGAACTTGATCGCTATGCTTCTTCCATTGGACCGTATGAAAGTACCAGTTTCAGAAATGCTATCAAGGAGAGCTTTCTGAGCCTGGCCGAAAAGCGTGATGATGATTTCACATTGATCATGCAATGGTTAAAAGGTGAAAATCCCCCTAAAAGTATGCTTAAAGAGTTTAAAATTTTTGAAAAAATAGAGAAGAGCACGGCATTTAAAATGATACGTTCACTTGTTCAGTGGACACAGGATATAGGATATTCCGGACTTATCGTACTTATGGATGAAGCAGAACAAAATTCAAGCATGAGTTCCAAGCAAAAAAGTATTCTTCTTACCAATTTAAGAGAATTGATAGATGAATGCGGGCGGGGCAATTTAATGCATACGATGTGGTTCTATTCAGTTCCTGATGAGAATTTTCTTGAAGGCAAGACGAATATTTATGAAGCTTTACGCCAGAGACTATCTGAAGTTTTTGATTCAGAAATAAATCCAACAGGAGTAAAAATAGATCTTGAAAAAATTCCGATGGATGCAGTAGAACTGTTGATCGAAACCGGAAGAAAACTGGCACATATTTATGAAATAGCCTACACTGTGCAATTTGATAAAATTGCACTTGAAGAAACCCTAAAAAATATCGCAAAGGCCGCTTATGAGAGGAAGAGGGAAATCGGTCACAAGAGGCTATTTGTCCAAAAAATTGTTAAAGCATTTCATAAACTGCATAAAGATGGAAAACCTGTTTCTCCTGAAGATGTTGAGCTATAGGGGCAAAGATGCAGACGCTGGAGCATAAAATATACGGGAGAGGAGAAAAACAAAAAGAAAGATTCAAAGGATTTGAAATTTACATAAGATTTGAAGATGGTATCTCAAGATGGATCAGAAGAGATGATATTAGATTTATCTCCGGGCCAACTATTCCAACAAAGCCGACAGAATCACAACCATCTCTATTATCGGCAGAGCAGTTCAAAGCAAGGCAAATAATTGAAGCATTGAAATTAGGTATTGTTCCTCATAGCGATATTGGAAAGTTTACGTTTGGACGTCACAATGAAATAAACCAGATTAAAAGCTGGTTAAGTAATCCGGATGATGGGACAATGGCAATAACTGGCGAATATGGAAGTGGAAAGACGCATTTTCTGGAATATATATATTCAACAGCTCTCAAAGATAACTGGGCTGTTTCAATAGTCAATCTTGATCCCGGCGAATTATCATTTCATCAACCAAAGAAAATGTATGAATATATAATCAATTCGTTCAAATTTAAAAGCAAAGATGGGAATTTCAGGGAATTTTTAAGAGAAATCGCAAACAGCCATGATTATTATAAACTTAGTGAACATCAATATCTAAATAGAGCCATTGAAATAATTAGAAATGAGGCTGATGAAGAAGACTTCTGGGAATGGATAGAAGGAAAACCCGGCTGGTATAATTATCCCCAGATGCCCAACTCTTCTACAAGTGCAAATGTCTATTGCTATTTATTGAGTGGAATTGGCTGGGCTTTAAAAAATATTCTTGGATTGAATGGTTTGTTAATTTTATTTGATGAAGGGGAAAGTGTTGAATCTTCCTGGTACACCTCATATCAAAACAAAAATTCACTAAATTATTTAACCGGACTTATTCTAATGGCAAATAATGACAAACGGCTGGTGAAAGAAGTTGAAAAAAATAAATTTTATCAGCATCAAACTTATAAAGGATATTGGGGTTCTGAAACAGGATTACAGTATTGCGGTCGAAGCCAGCTACCTTTTTTATGGAACAATCCCTGTTGTGTTAAAAATATTCTTGCGTTCACTCCGGATTTTCCGATCCTGGACAAAGAGCCGTTTAACATGGCTAATGAATTAAAACTTGAGCAGATCGGTAACGATGCGATCTTAAGGGATATCTCAGATAAAATCATCGAAATATACAAACAAGCGTATGATTACAAAGGTAATGTTCACATATCTGAAATAGTTGAATTTGTACCAAAAGATAATATTAGAAAATTCATTAAAGGGATAGTGGAAGCGTTAGAACTTATGCGATTTTACCCTGACAAAGATATAGAAGAGCTCGTAAGATGAGTTGCGCCTGGCAAATTATCGATATAAAGAAAAAACTTGGCAGAACATGGAATACTTTTTTTAGCAAATTCGGAAAATTATTAGAAATCCAGTTGAAAGCCATACCTGTGGTATTAGAACGAAAAAACGCCATAGTCGTTTCATCAACCGCAAGCGGAAAAACGGAAGCTGTGGTGGCGCCATTAATTGAAAGATTTTTAAGGGAAGAATGGAAAAACCTGGCGATCCTGTATATTTCCCCGACAAAGGCTTTAGTCAATGATATCTATTATCGCTTGAACGGGCAATTGGAGGAACTTGAAGTTTCAGTATCAATAAAAACCGGTGATAATCCACAATTTAACCCCAATAAACCTCCCAATTTTTTAATAACTACACCGGAATCTTTTGATTCATTGCTTTGCAGGCATCCCGGATCATTTAAGGATATAAAAGCTGTTATACTTGATGAACTGCATCTTCTGGATAACACTTACAGGGGCGATCAACTTCGTTTGCTTTTGAAGAGGTTAAAATGTATTGCAGCGGCGGATTTTAATATATATGTACTATCTGCTACCATAAGCGATCCTGAAGAAGTGGCATACAGGTATTTTAAAGATTTTGAGATCGTTAAAGCTTCGGGCAGGCGGGAGATCGATTATACACTTGTTGAATCGATTGGAGAAGTTTTTGAACTTACGAAAATAGAGAGACTTAAAAAGTTGCTGATCTTCTGCAATAAAAGAGCAAGTACTGAGACAATGGCATCAGAATGCAAGGATCTGTGGGAGTCTAACCGCGTAGCTGTTCATCATGGAAGTTTAAGCAAAACGATCAGGGAAGAAGCCGAGAGCTTTATGAAAGAATCGCAATATGGAGTTTGCATAGCCACTATGACGCTTGAAATAGGGATTGATATCGGAGATATTGATTCTATAGTGCTTGCAGAAGTTCCATGGAGCATTTCGTCTCTGCTTCAAAGGATCGGAAGAGGAAGCAGACGCACACTTAAGAACAGGGTTTTTGCTATTTACAATTCGGATTGTGAAAAGATGGTGCTTGAACAAATGTTTAAAAATGCAATTGAAGGATGTGTTGAATCAGTTGATTACTCGCCGGATCTGTCTGTGGCAGTGCAGCAAATATTTTCATCTCTTTATGCCAGCCCGACCGGACTGGATAATATATATTTTTCGGACCTTTTTAATGAATTCTGTTCAGAAAAGGATCTTGGGGATATCTCAAATTATCTTAGGAGAAAAAGCTGGATAGAAAAAAGAAATGGAAAATGGTATGCTGCAACCAAATTGATGGACATGGGAGATAAAGGGAAAATTCATTCAAATATTCCTAATAGTAAAAGATTAGTAGTTATCGACGTAAATTCCAAACGAATTGTGGGAGAGGTACAATATCCTGTTGATGAAATTTTTCTTTTTGGGGGGAGTATCTGGAGAATTGTCAATATCCTGGGAGATAAAATATACGTGAAACCTGAGAAAGGAGAAGCATCGGCGATAAAATTTAAGAGCTGTGATTCAAATGGGGCATTTTATTATTTTTTGCCGGGACATTTGAGGGAGTGAATGAAGAAAGGAGCAAACAGAGGCAAATGACCTGGGAACACAGATTGCACGGATACGATTGATCGTTTTTCATGTCCAATCTGAACCTCACAATGTCTGCGTACATGGATTTGGTGATTGAGAGGAATGGAGACATTTTTCTGGTTGGTCATTATTGAGAGGAAAATTGAGACCTCATAAGCGACTTCGTACTTGCATGGAAGGGAAGGAAATCTGGTCTCCTGTATGAATTGAACTGTGATGCAGAGATACAATAAGTGTTTTCTGTAAAGGCGGCAAGAGCATGATATATCCTGGGAGGATGAAAGAGTTCAGGGCGTTTCAAAGAAGGTTTGCGAGGAATATCAGGGAATAAAGATGGCTTGAGAATGGAGGGAAGGTTTACCCCAAATACCTATAAGGTTAAAGTCCCATCAAGTTGCTGTAACTCTTGAAGTTTTAAAGCCACGTCTAAAACAAAGTTAAAGATAAAGATTGCCTCTTCCTTAGAGTACGATTGTTTTGGATTGTCTAATGTATATAATTTAATTTGTCCACCAATATAAATTGTTACTCTAGTCTTAGGTATAAGAATCTTAAATTTTGAGAACTTAACATAATCATGAATGATTGATTGAGATTTAAACTCCTCTATCGCATCAAAAGCAAAATTTTCCAGAGAGTTTACTACATTCTCAATTTCTTTGATAACTTCTATGCATTTATCAATTTTTTCGTTCTGTTTTCTTAATGCATCTCGAAATTCTCTATATTCATGTGAGTTAGAAGGGAAACTTAAGGGACTAAATCCAACGTTATCAAAATGAAATCCAGATGAACTAAAAGTGTTTTTCATCCTTCTATACGGTAAAGAAAAATCTTTGAAAACTTCGCTTTTTAAAAGCATAAGACTAAATAATTCTGAGGCGTGTTTCGGCACATCATTAAAAGAACCTTGTTCTATCAGGGTTTCAATTTCTTTCATTTTATTTTTATATTCTTCAACCTCAATTAAATCAGAGGTATATATTTCATCAAAATTTTTATTATAAACTTGTGAAATAGCCTGTTCTAAAAACCTTCTCCCATAACTAAAATGTCTATCCATATTTTGTTTACTCGGAACAGAACCTTGATGTTGAACCAGATTTCTTTCTTCATGGAGATTAAACATTTCAGTTTTAAGTGGTAATGGTAAAGGCAACTGATTTTTTATATCATTCCATAAATTTTTAAAATCAGGGTCTTTTCTATGATCAAGTATTACATCTTTATCGGTTGCAATAGTCTTAAGTAACATTTCAATCGCATTATCAACTAATAATAAGGAGAAAACTCTACCAATTTCAGTATTGTCTTTATTTGATTCCTCTGCCGAAAGAAAAATTTTCTTAATATAGAGCAGTCTCTTTATAGATTGAGTGTTCACAGAGGCTTATAAGTAATACTATAGTTAAATGACTTTTCATCATATCCGTCTCCAGATTGGTTTTTTAAATGATATTGCCGGTGGATTGCTATCGCAAAATCCTATGGGGAAATGGGAGCTATAATGTAACTGACTTAATCCGTGCCTCCAAAACATATCACAAGAGCATTTTTTAAAATCACCAGAGTTTTTTACAAATCCTTGACAAGACGAAAACCGAGGCTATTATGGTGGGAAGTTGGTGACATATGATTACGAACAGCTGAACGGCAATAAAAATTATAGCTATTAGCTGAGCAATCACGGAAAACACGGTCAGAACTAAAATCCTCGTTTTCCCATGGGTTTCCATCAGTTGGAGCATTTTTATAGTTTTCATGCCATCTATCCTGCACCCATTCATGTACATTGCCGTGCATATCGTACAGACCCCAAGGATTGGGCTTTTTCTGTCCTACATTGCGACTTCCATTATTTGTGCTAAACCACGCATAGTCTCCAAGAGAACCAGAATTACCAAAGGAATATAACGTTGAAGTCCCAGCACGCAATGAATATTCCCATTCTGCTTCTGAAGGTAGACGGTATTTTTTTGTAAATTCCTTCTCATTTAATTTCCGTATAAACTCCTGAACGTCATTCCACGATACAGTATCTACAGGGCGTTCCTCACCTCTGAAACCTGAGGGATTATTTCCCATAATATCGCTCCATTGCCTCTGAGTTACTTCATATTTTCCAATAAAGAAAATCCTTTCAAGTTTAACTCGATGCATAGGTATTTCATAAGATTTTTCTATTGATTGATAAACATCGAATTCATCCCATGGCGAACCCATGTCAAACTCGCCTGATGGCATCAAAACAAATTCCATGCCAATGGAGTTGGTGTAATTCTTCTGGTCTGAAGAGGGTGTGACAACAGCAGCATATGGAGTCACTTTCGCGGTCATTATAGGTGAGGCGGTTGCATAGGGGGTAGTTTTCTGAGGGGTGGATATTGCGGAATTGCTTGAATCCTGTGCTCCATACCAGCCCAGAGCCAGAACCGCAAAAAATATGACGGCTCCAAAAAACCATTTTCCACCGGAGGATTTTTCCTCATGCCCACGCTCATTTTGCTCCCTCTTCAAGCGTGCAGCTTCTTCCCTCTGCCTTCTAAGGCGCTCTTCCTCGTCTTTTTTCTTCGCTCCCTCTTTTTCTTCTCTTTGCCGCCTTTCCAGCTCTTCTCTTTCTCTATTTCCCTGGATATTTTCTCTATTTAATGCATCGGAATAAATGGCCTCATATGCTTCTTGCATTCTTTTGAAGTATTCTTCAGCCGATTTTATTTCTTCAGGAGAGGCTCCTTGTTCCAATGAATCTGGATGAAATCTCTTTACTAATTTTCTATAAATTATTTTAATGTCTTTGGATGATGCATTTCTCTCTAATCCAAAAAGTCTGTAATATTCATCGCTGAGCATATTTGTTTATGTCCCTAATTTCGTTATCTGTCTATCAGAATACCCATTTTGAAGTCCTCTTATTGAATGATTTCAATACCAATCATTTTTAGTTCTATTCTTGATTCTATATTAATAATTTTTATTAATATTAAAATCTTTCCACATAAAGATTTCTTAATAAACGTTAATGTCCACAGACATGCTGGGGTGAATTTGTAATCGCATCATTCATAATATCATACGGAGGATCCTATTTTACTTTCCTTAATCCTTATTCAGAACGCTAAGAAAGCCATTCCTCAAAAAAAGACCTGATTTATGGAGATTGTCCGTTTTTTATATTTTTCATATATATCAAAGTTTAACCTGAAGCACACAATTAACCACCTACTATAGATGCAGCCTGGTGACAGATTGAGGTACGGGGAAGGAGAGAGACATGCGGGGGATCTCCTAGATACTAAAAATTTACGATAGAATTGTAGTATTCATTTTTCAAAATACTGCTATCTTGTTTTTAGGTAAATCTTTAGCGACTATTTTTTCTCAAAAGTCCATTTTTTTTAAAACTTCCTTTCTTTACACCTTTGTCTGACCTTGTTTTTCTGAACTGTCCATTTTTATTAATACTTCTTTCTTTTATTTCTTCTATAGTTTTATCCACTGTAAAAGTCACATAGTTTCCAAAGTTACTGACAGCGCCTCGTATCTCTTGTCCTCTTTCCATCATACTGCTCTGCTTCTCTCCAAGCGCAGGCGTGGCTATGAATGCAACTATAAGCAATACTATCGATATATTGATTAATCTCTTCATAACTTTTCTATTAAATTTTTACCAATATAACAGTATCTACGAAAATAAGTTATTGAGGGTAGCAGGTCTAGTGATAGGTAGGGTCAGGAAAAGATGAAGAACCATCCACCTCGCAATTACTAAATATAAACTTAGCAATATTCATTTTTCATCCTCATTTCAATCCCCCAACTCAAATTGAAACGCCCTCTTTTCATTACACAAACCCTAACCACCCGCAACTTTTATTAATGTTGTGATTTTTTCAACAACCGGATCATGAACCCGGGTTACATTCTCACAATAATACTGGCATCTGTGTAAATCTTCTCCTTTGCCATGGTCGCGCTTAATAATGATGTTCTTCAGAAAGAACCGCCACAATGGCTGCCGCCGTCTTCCCTAACCATTCGCGAAGTACCTCCATAGCAATTAATCTGCGCAAATCTGCGGATTAAACTTGCCGGAACTCTATTTTTTGTGGAGACCCCGGCGCGCCCTGCCGCACACATCCACATGCTCCGCCAGTGCGCAAAAGTACCGGCGGCGCATGACAACAATAATTATTTTTTATTAGAGGTCTAAAAAATTATATCTTGTCCTGAATTTCTGAAAAGTGCCCATAGATAACAATATAAACAAGAGCCGACTAATTCAATCATTGAGCCATATGGAATCATACATAAACATTGAAACACGACTTTTGGCGCTTGATAGAGAACTACATGCTATATTGAACTTGATTAGAGAGCGGCATACCATTGAGGAAAAACCTGGAACAGTCAGTGAAGCTCTTGGTGCATGGGGTTATGATATCGATAGTACGAAATTTGTTGACAATTTACGCAAATCAAAACGATTGGATTGGATAAAATGAAAGTATTGATAGATACATCAATATTTGTTGATTGTTTGAGATCAAATCCAATCGAGTCATCAAAACTTTTTCTTGAAACAATAGAAGGAACAAGCAACGGCTTCACATCCTCAATTGTGGTTGCAGAATTAAGTGTAGGGGCATATCTTTCTCCAAGAAAGAATGCTCTTGAAAATACACTCAAACTGATTTCTACAACTTCTATAATAAATCTTGATAAAGAAATCGCATTATTAGGCGGGAAAATTTACTCTGATCTGGTTAAACAAGGAAAAGAAATAGAGTTAAATGACTGCCTAATTGCTGCTACAGCATTATTTTTCGGAATTAAAGAGGTAGTGACGAAAAATGTAGATCATTTCGAGAGAATAAAACAATTAAAAGTTGTCACCCCGGAAGATTTAGGTTTTTAGCCTACTGCATGAAAAGAATAGATAAAAACGTAATTAACGCAAACTAGCGCTCTCACCGCACACATCCCTATGCCCCCCGGCGCGCATCAAGCGGTTTGCTTTCCTGTGCGCCTCCTCTCGCTGGATTCCCCGGCGCGGCACGGTGGGCGGAACACAGGGGCGGAGATGGGGACAGGGGGACGCGCCGCCTCTGGGATTCATGAAAGCTGCATCGGAAATGTAGCTGCGCGCCGAAAAAATATATTAATATGTTTATAAATATTTTGCGATTTTCAATGCAAAGGCGATACTATCTGAAAAATTCAGAAAAAAGAAATAGCTGCATAGTTTTTTAACCACAGAGTACTCAGAGAGCACAGAGCGATGCCGTTTTTCTCTGTGTCCTCTGTGCTCTCTGTGGTTTTTCAGAAGACATAGCAATTAATCTGCGCAAATCTGTGAAATCTGCGGATTAAACTTGCCGGAACTCTATTTTTGTGGAGACCCCGGCGCGCATGGCCTTGCTTGCTCCCCGGCGCGTCACGATGCTGCGGACGTGACCCAAGGGCGGATATGGGGACAGGAGGACGCGCCGCCTCTGGAATTCATGAAAGCTGCATCGGAAACGTAGCCGCGCGCCAAAAAATATATTAATATGTTGATAATTAAATTGGCGCTTTTCACCGCAAAGGACGCAAAGAACGCAAAGCATGAACACTTTTTTTTGAAATATTTGCGCCGCACTGTTGATTTAAATCTGCGTTCATTTGCGTTCATCTGCGGTTTCGTATTGCCTTGACACTTTTTTCTGCGGACACCTCGGCGCGCACCAAACGGTTTGCTTTCCTGTGCGCCTCCCTCGCTGGATTCCCGGCGCGTCACGATGCTGCGGACGTGACCCAGGGGCGGATATGGGGACAGGGGGACGCGCCGCCTCTGGGATTCATGAAGCTGCATTGGAAACGTAGCCGCGCGCCGAAAAAATATATTAATATGTTAATACCATATGAAAAATTCAGAAAAAGGAAATAGCTGCATAGTTTTTTAACCACAGAGTACTCAGAGGGCACAGAGCGATGCCGTTTTTCTCTGTGTCCTCTGTGCTCTCTGTGGTTTTTCAAATCATAAGATAATGAAAAGTCTCCAGGGGCGGGACTTTTTAATATCTTATGATTTGAATCCATTCCTTACCGCAATTGTAATTGATTCGGGGGACTCCCTGTGTATAACGTTTTATTGACACCATAGGAAGTCAATTTAAATAAGCATGCTTTCTCAAATCAATCTTGATGATAACTATAATATATTTTTTATAATCCACTCTGTAAAGGACACGATACTTCCCAGTTCTGATCCTGAATGCTTTTTCGTTCATTCCGACTACTCTTTTTGAATCATGGGGTATTGGGTCCTCGGCAAGTTTTTCAATAGATTCCATTATTCTTTCTGCAGTAATCTTGTCTGTTTTTTTCAGAAATTTTTGTGCAGGGATATCCAGATAAATTTCAAACATATCAGGTTACAAACTTTTTTTAAAGTCAGAAAGGGAAAGCAGTTTTCCTTCCTTTTCATGCTCAAAGCTTTCTTTTAAAAGCATTCTTTCTTCTTCGCTGAGAATGGTATCTGCATCTACCATATGCTCTTTTATATTTGTCAATTCAGCTTTAATATATTCAAGCTCACGAAAAATTCTTCCTTCAAAACTAACTTCTGTCATAATAGTAATTTACCTTCGTCATTATTTAAATATATTGTCACTCCAATCTCATGATTAAGGATAACTGCATTGCGCAGATGTTCCTCGACCAGGACATGAAAAAAGCAACGAACTGGTACGAAATGAAACGAACTCCGGTGACGTGAGTTCGTTCGAGTTCGTTGGGTTCGTTGGGTTCGTTGCTAATTTTTTTTTTCATACCAGAACGCAAAGTAGGAACGCTTTTTTTCAAATATTTGCGCCGGCTTGTGATTTCACATCTGCGCAAATCTGCGAAATCTGCGGATTAAACCTGCCGGAACTCTTTTTTTTGTGGAGACCCCGGCGCGCGCATGGCCTTGCTTGCTCCCCGGCGCGTTACGAAGCTGTGGACGTGACCCGATAGAGGCAATGGGGGCACGCTGGCTGTGTATTTCAACTGATCTTTTTTGCCATGTCTTTAGTTGTATAAACAACAACCTTATCTTGTTGTTTAAAATGCCCATCATTGCTCCATATTGAGCAACTCAAGGTCAAAGCAAGAGCTAAGAAAGGCGAGTCCGTTATATCTATATTTCCTAAAAATCGCTGATGATGATGATGTCTCTTGTTATTGATTTTTTTATTAAGGCTGAAAAGATGATATTTGAATCCAAAACTAATTTCATCATTCAGCCCGTATTGTGTTGTAAAGAGAGCGTTTAACTACATGATCAATTTCATCTATATCTTCATCCTGCAACTCGCTTTTTTCAGCAAGTAGATTTCCAATTTTGATATCTGTAAGCCTATTTATTAACAGCTGCCTCTACCCATTTTAATCCTTCTTTATTCTTCATTATCCAGCTTAGGTCATCAGGGAATTTTAAAATAACATTTACCATTTTTCACTGCATGTAGTTTTATATTTAATACTATATTTGTTTAGAAGTCTTTAAATCTTTTCATTTTTCGCTGACTCCACGGTGCGTATAGTTACACAAAGCCTAACCATCCACAACTTTTATTAATGATGATAATTATTGTACAGTAAGGATTATGAAACCGGGTTACATTCTCACAATAATACTGGCATCTGTGTTGATTTTATCTTTTGCCATTGTCGCGCTTAATAAAGATGTTCTTCAAAAAGAACAGCCACAATGGCTTCCACCATCATCCCTTTCCATCCGGGAAGTGGATGTCAAACCTGTGCAAGTTACATCAGCAAGGATAGAAGTGAATGTCACTGCATACATAAACCATGCCGGGAGCAAGACCCAGAATGCCACGATGCTGATCCGGGCTATAAATAGCGATACAAAGCTTCTTGAGACCCAGGTTTTTACCAGGATACCTGAAACAGAATCCAATATTGATAAAACGCTTTCTATTTCCACGACCCTGAATGTGGAGAGAAACGGCGGGTATGAACTGAATATACTTCTTTTTGATAATGGAAGCATTCGAGACAGCGGCACTGTTAATATCCAGGGATTAAATGCAATGATACCGGAGTCAAAGCGCAGTGGTGTGACTTTGAACAATATTGATTTTACGGTAGGCGGCGTTACAGCTGGTAAAGTTTCGATAAAATCTGATATATATCTTGAAAATAAAGGTCCGGATGTTTCCGATAACCTGAAATTGATAGTGAAAGCAAGAGAAGCGAATTCCAACCTGATCGCAGATAAAACAAATGCCGAAACAGGAACGATCATAAATGAAACCACAGCTGTAAAAACTGTGCAGCTTGTTGTCCCTGATGAATATAATTATATGGTTGTTGTGGAACTTTGGCGCGGTGAGACTTTGATAAACACATGGGAGAAACCCGTGCTCCTTGCACCTACAAAGACTGTTCCAAAAGAAAGTGTAGAGAAGAATATGAATCTGGAAGTTTCAAAGTTCGTGAGAGAAGGAGGGTCACCAGCACAGATCATGGGAACACCTAACCCATATGCTGATTATTATGGAAACACAGGAGCAAAACCAATGCCACAAGAGCCTGGATTTGAAATAATTGCAGGAATATCAGCTCTCATGGTAGTGTTTATGTTAAGAAGGAGGTTATAAAATGGTCAACCGGGAAAAAATCGAGGATTATTTTTATCTGGGAATATTCCTGATCGCAATGCTATTTGCTGTACTTGCGATATTTAAATTGTATAATTCAATAGATATGCTGATAGGAAATTTCATTGATTACAAATATAAACCCATATATGATGCGCTATTTGCCCTGTCCGTACTTGCTATAAGCATCTATTTCATAAAAGCGAGATTGATAAAGAAGGAATAAGCCCTTATATAACGGGCTATTTGCTCTTTTTTGAGTTTATTCACTCACCAGATCATTGCGTTATGCCTGTAACGACATCTTTGCTAAAATCAAATACAGTAGCGCACTTATTTTCATAGCAAATATTAAGTTTTAAGCTGTTATCCACAACACCAATATTTGCCGCTGTATATCCAGCGTTCTTAAAAAGACGAATGACTTCAGGTTCATTCTCAGGCAAAGCCGTTACTATAAAACCAATAGAAGGATGAACTTTCAACCATTGCGTAAAATCAATACCCAGAGGTGCAGGCACTTTCCCAAGATCAACGCGCGCTCCTTTTTTACTGGTTTCAAGAAGCATTCCCAGCGTCCCGATAAGTCCGGGATTGCTGATATCCTTTCCAGCCGTGACTAGTTTCTGTTCTCCTATTTCCTGCATAACAGTATATTTGGCGCGCACATCGGCAGGCTCTTTTAAGGTTGTTGACTCAAAACTGTACGGTGAATTCGGTCCCATTTTCCCGTCCATATCGTATGCAGCTATTACGACATCCTCTACCTGTGCAGTGCCGCTTTTTATCTCGCATCCCCGTTTGACGGTTCCTATTATGGCTACTGATAGCGAAGTGTAAGGGGTATCGGGGTGCATGTGCCCGCCCACCATGGGAACTCCGAATTTTGCGATGCCGTCCCTGATGCCCCTGAGAAGCTCCTTGCAGGCGTTCCTGTTATTTGAGGAGAGGACATTGACCATAGCAACTGGTTTTCCGCCCATTGCAGCGATATCATTGACATTGACCAGAACTGATGTGTAGCCAGCCCACCAGGGGCTTGCATTCACAAGGCGCCCCCAGATGCCGTCGGCTGCGAAAAGAACATAATCATCCCCACCGATATCGATGACAGCAGCATCATCGCCGAAATCCACGATCGAACTGGAATATTCCGATCGGACGGTTTCAAAAATATTTATTAGCTCTGCGAGTGGCTTTTTACGCGTAACGCCCTCAAATTCCCTGATTTCCTTTGCGATTTTTTCAAGATCCATAATATCCCTAATACGTCTTTGCCATTATCGCGATATTCTCTGTCGCCTTACCACATACCGGACAGGTTCCATTTCCTGTTCCCAGTTTACCTTCTGGTATCCCAAGTATTCCCGCACCTACGGCTTCTTCCATAGCAAGTCCGCATTCGCGCACCCCGCACCATGGAATCTTTGCGATTCCATTCGGGATTTTTTCCTTGACCTCATCGAGTGTTGTGCAGTCGATCAAACGCCCTTCCAATGATTTAACAGCTTTCTCATACAGGCTGTCATGTACCATTTCAAACCGCTTCTTAATCTCGATCTCAATATCATTTAAAGGCGCAGTTTCCTTGGTGCCTGTATCCCTTCTGACAATGGTTGCAACATTGTTCTTAAGGTCGCGGGGGCCAATCTCAACCCTGAGAGGAACGCCTTTCATTTCCCATTTGTAATATTTGGCCCCGGGGCGTTCATCACTCTCATCAAGTTCAACCCTGATCCCGCTTTCTTTTAACCGCCGTGCGACATCGCGGCAGGCTGTGATCACATCATCGCTCTTGCCGAAAATAATTGGAATAACAACAACCTGTGTGGGCGCCACTTCGGGCGGGAACACAAGCCCTTTGTCATCTCCGTGAATAGAAATAAGCGCTGCGATGCTTCTCTCCGATATCCCGTAGCATGTCTGGTGTGCAAGCACCTGCTCACCATTTATGTCCTCGTATTTTATATCAAATGTTTTTGCGAAATTACTTCCCAGGTGATGCGCTGTACCTATCTGCAATGTCTTATTATCGGGCATGAGCGTATCAACCGCCATAGTATAATCAGCGCCAGGGAATTTATCCCATTCAGGACGTTTTGAAACGATGGTGGGGATGGCAAGTCTCCTGTAAAATTCCTGGTAGATCCTTGTTGCTTCTGCCACCTGTTTTGCAGCTTCATCCCATGTGGCATGAACCGTGTGGGCTTCCTTGAATGAAGTGATCTCACGCAGTCGAATGAGCGGGCGGGTGTGTTTTGTTTCGTACCTGAAGGTATTCACTATCTGGTAGATTTTTATGGGCAGGTCTGCATGGGAGCGAACCCAGACCTTATACATTGGATAGATCGCGGTTTCACTCGTGGGGCGAAGGGCAAGTTTTACCTCCAGTTCATTTTTTCCGCCATGGGTGACCCAATAAACCTCATTTTCAAAGCCTTTTATATGCTCTGCTTCCTTCATGAACTCGTTTTCAGGGATCAGCAGGGGAAAAAGCGCTTCCTTATGGTCAATATCCAGGAGCTCACGGATTATCGCATAAGTTCTTTTCCTCACATCAAAACCGAACGGGAACCAGACATAAAGCCCCTTGACAGGATAGCGAACATCCATTATTTCTGCCATAAGAAGAAGTTCATTATACCATTCACTGAAATTTGATTTTACGGGGAGTACTGCTTTTTTTTCTTGTATCGCTTTTTCTTTTGGTTCTGCCATGGATGTCACGTCGTGTGTAGTATAGTTTTATTGGGTATAAACTTTTTTTAATGAAAAGTGATTTGCTTATGTGCAATTTGACGGGATAAAAAGCTATTTTGTTGCTTTTATGATCCCCATAATTGTGTCATTTATTGTTAATAGGTTAATGGGTTTTTCTAAATAACCATTGCACCCCGCCTTCTGTATCGTATTAGTATCAAATGCCATCGATGCTGTGATCGCTATTATGGGCACGTGAAGTATGCTTTCAATTTTTCTCATCCTGCGTGTTGTTTCAAAGCCGTCAATACCGGGAAGATTAATATCCATAAGTATGAGGTCGGGTCGTGAAGCAGCAGCTTTTTCTATACCGCTTTCTCCTGTGAAAGCCCCTATAGTTTCATGACCGTAATGTTTCAGGACAATTGTCATGAGCTCCATGTTGTTTGGGTCATCCTCTACTATAAGAACTTTCATGGTTCACTCCATTTTTTTAAAAGGTACTTGCAATGTAAATGTATTTCCATTTCCAATACGGTATTTAATTATATCATATTAAGAAATTACCCAAACTTATCCCAAACAAAAAGTAGCTTGTTTCCAGAGATTTTTGGAGTTAGCTGTTTAAATTAAAATCCATATTATTCAATGTGAAATATATATCGTACGACCCATCATTGCTTTTTCCTAATATTCTATTTTTTATCAGGATATTAAGATGATGCCTGACAGTTTTATAATCCATATTCAAAGCTGTTGCCAATTGATTGGCATTATAAGATTTGTCAGAAATATGTTTCAAGATCAATGCACGGGTCTTTCCTCCGCGTGTACCCTGGACCAGATGACATAGAAGCTTCTGTTGTTTATTGGATTTATTGAGTTCTTGTTTCAAAAATCGATTTTCAGTAATATCCCTGGCTATTCCATGATATTCTATTTTTCCATCATCTGAAATGATGACCCTGTTTCTTATTTCAACCCACCTGTGCTCGCCGTTCTTGCACACGATCTCAAGGATATCTGTGGGAGTTACCTTTTCCCCGTAAAGACGTTTTTTTTGGCGTTCCTGAATGATTCTCAAGCTCTCAGGTGTGACCCATCTGGAAATATTGGTACCAATGACTTCCTCTTTTGTAGATCCGAGTGTTTGAATTCCAACTGTGTTCATTTTCAAAAAATTAACTTCATTATCCAGTACATACATGGCATCCTGGGCGTTTTCAAAGAGATCACGATATTTTTCCTCGGATTCTTTGAGTTCCCTTTCAAGCTTGATCTTATCAGTAATATCCCGGGATATTCCGTGAACTCCTACAATTTTATTTCCGTCTTTAATGAGCCTGGTCGTCACTTCACCCCATCTATGCTCTCCATTCTTCGTTATTACTTCTATGACAACAGGCTGCTCTAAAGGCCGGTTTAAGAAGATATTCTTGACCCTTTCTTCAAACATCCTATAACTTTGCGGTGCAAGCCACCCTTTTATATTGGATCCGATTATTTCTGCCTCTTCTGCGCCGAGCATCTGTGATCCGATCTTATTAACGCTCAGGAAGTTTCCCCTCAGATCGTGCGTATACATGGCTTCATTAGCATTTTCAAAGAGGTCACGGTATTTTTCCTCTGATTCTCGCAGCTTCTCCTCAGTCTGTTTGCGCTGGGTGATATCAGTGTGAACACTGACGATAACGCGGCCATATTGATGATGGTCGAATAAAGAAACATTAGCATAAGACCAAAACGGAGTTCCATCCTTCCTGATATTATTAATCTCGCCATGCCATTCTCCAGCTTTTCTCAAGAGATTCATAATATCCATTTTTGTTTCCTGTGGCGCCTTCTCGGTTGGGGCATTTAATACGCTGACATCTTTTCCGATCATTTCACCTGGTCTGTAACCAAACAGTTGTTCAAATTTGGAATTAGTATGTTTGATCAAACAATCTTCCATTCCCAGTAGAGAGATCCCCTCGGAAACATTCTTGAAAATTTCACTGTTCAGGCGCGCTTCTTCTTCGCTGCGATTGTGCTCTGTGATGTCTTTTGCTATAACACAATATTTTGTTTCTCCACCAATATCCATATCTGTATGGCTGACAGAAAGGCTCCTTACTGTACCATCTTTTTGTACAATGTCAACTTCGTATGGTTTTCCCTCTCCCCCCTGTACCTCTTCCCACCGTTGCAGTATGAAATCATGATAGTCAGGATGAATTACTTTCATGAACGTTTGCCCTATAATTTCATTTTCCGGATGACCGAGTATCCTGAAAAAAGCATCATTTCCAAACTCGAATCTTCCCTCGTTATCAATCACAAATATTCCATCAAATGATGATTCTATTATAGTTCTCAGGTATTTTTCTGATAAAAAAAGTTTTTTGTGTGACTCCTTTATTTTCTCTTCGAGATGAACTTTATAATCGTTAAGTTCTACCACATTATTTTTCAATTTGCTGCACATTCTTGCATTATGTACTACGGAAGATGCCTGGTGGGCGGCTATCGTAATGAAATTGATCTCTTCTTCCGTGAAACGATGTTTATCAGCCATATAAACATTTAATAGACCAATAACTTTCACTCCACGTATCATGGGAGTGAACATCTGCGAATTGAAACCCAGTTCTCTTGAGAGGTCCCACCATGGTTTATCCTTCGGTTCTTTAGACACATCAGAAACAATATAATAATGACCTGTTTTCAAAACAGTTCCCGACGGGCTTGAGGTTAAGGGCACACCAGCTTCGTTTGCTGCTTTATAAACCTGTTCGATATAATCGTCAGGCAGCCCATATTTTGCTACCATCCTGAGTTCATCTGTTTTTTCATCGTGCAGCATTATTGTGCCAGAATGTGAATTCATGGATTTGCACGTGATTTTTAATATATTATTAAGAATTTCATCAAAATCAGAGGTGATATTTATTGAAGCGATATCTGTTAGTGCCTTCAATTTCGGGTTTACATTTTTAGGCATATATAAAGCTCCTACGAGGAATTACTAATAATCGTACCTTGATTTAAACTTGACTATATTTGTATTTCATTTTTTTTTTCTGCCAAAAAGCTGCTATGCTCATGTAAATTATAGAATCCAGTAAATGAAATACTTATACTATTTTCAACCATGATCTGAAAAATATGATGAACAGTGGGAACGAGATTTGAGCTAAAAACACATCTTTTCTTGACCAGAGCAAAAACCTTTAAATACCCCCAAACAGATTATATAATGCTAATTTTCTCATTTTTTGTGATGAGGTTTAAGAGGTATTTAAAATGGATAATAATGAATACAAAGGAACTACCACGATCGGGTTAGTATGTGATACGGGTGTAGTATTGGCAACAGAGAGAAGAGCTACAATGGGACATTTTATTGCCAGTAAAGATGCAAAAAAGGTTTACCAGATAGACGATCTCGTTGCAATGACAACAGCAGGGTCAGTAGGAGACGCCCAAAGACTTGTTAAATGGATGCAGGTAGAGTCAAAACTCTATAAAATGCGCAGGGAAGAATCCATGACGGTTAAGGGAGTTGTCAGTCTTCTTGCAAATATACTTAGCGGAAACAGGTACTATCCATATTATGTACAGCTGCTTGTCGGCGGTGTTGATAAGAACGGGCCAGGTATATATTCACTCGATGCGGTGGGCGGAGTAATCGAGGAAAAGAAAGCGGTTTCAACAGGTTCCGGTTCACCCATGGCATATGGTGTGCTTGAGGACAGGTATGTAGATAATATGCCTATTGATGACGGAGTTGAACTTGCAGTTCGCGCATTGCATAATGCCATGAAACGTGATTCGGCATCTGGCGATGGAATTAATGTTGTGAAGATCACCTCGGAAGGATATTTCCAGGTGGAAGACAGTGAAGTTAAGAAAATACGTGATACATTCACGTAAATTCATATTTTATTTTTAAGTGTTTTAGAAGGAAAACAAACGATGACAGTTGAAGAAGTATTAAATGATTTGAAAAAGAAAATACGTGCGCAGCTCCCCAAGGATATCACTATATCAAATGTAGATTTCGAGGGCCCTGAGCTTGTTATTTATACAGAAGAGCCAAGAAAATTCGCTGATGATGGCGACCTGATCAAAGGTCTTGCAAAGGAGTTGAGAAAGCGCCTGGTAGTAAGACCAGACCCCAAGGTCCTTGCGCAGCCAGAGGAGGCAATTGAGGCGATCGCTAAGATCGTATCTGTAGAATCGGGAATTTCAAATCATTTTTTTGATGTTGATACAGGTGAGGTCGTAATTGAAGCGGAAAAACCCGGTCTTGTCATTGGAAGACACGGCGAAACCCTTCGCGAGATCACAAAAGAGATCGGATGGACGCCAAAAGTTGTCCGTACGCCTCCGATGAAATCAACAACAGTAAACAATATCCGCCAATTCATGCGAACCAATAAGGAAGAGCGGAAAACTCTTCTTAAGGCGATCGGCAGAAAGATTCACCGTGGCGTTTCTTCCAAAGATAAATGGGTAAGATTGACCACTCTGGGCGCCTGCCGGGAAGTAGGACGCAGTTGCTTCCTGCTGTCAACACCTGAAACCAGGATATTGATCGATTGCGGCGTTAACGTAAGCGGAGAAGATAACGGCTCTCCATACCTTTATGTGCCTGAAGTTCAGCCCATAAGCCAGATCGATGCCGTGGTTCTTACACATGCACATCTTGACCATATCGGGCTTGTTCCATTGCTGTATAAATATGGATTCGAGGGACCAGTTTATTGCACCCCCCCAACACGAGATCTGATGGCTTTGCTTCAACTTGACTACATTGATGTCGCAGCTCGTGAGGGAAAGAAAAGCCCATATGAATCCTCCATGATCCGGGAAGTCCTGAAACACACCATCACTTTAAATTATGGCGATGTCACGGATATCGGTCCGGATATGAAATTGACATTCCATAATGCAGGTCATATCCTTGGTTCATCTATTGCGCATTTCCATGTTGGCGATGGTTTGTATAATATCGCATTCACCGGTGATATAAAATATGAGAAGACCCGGTTATTTGACCCGGCGATAAATGATTTTCCACGCGTTGAGACCATCGTAATGGAAGCAACCTACGGCGGCTCAAGAGACATGCAGCCTCCAAGAAAAGAAGCAGAGCGGCATTTGCAGGATATCGCAAAAGAAACTCTTGCAGGCGGAGGAAATGTGCTCATACCCACTTTCGCTGTGGGAAGAAGCCAGGAAGTAATGATAGTTCTTGAAGAAGCCATCCGCAAAGGAGTTATTCCGGATGTGCCGGTATATCTTGACGGTATGATCTATGAAGCAACAGCGATCCATACTACACATCCTGAATACTTGAATAATGAACTCAGGAACCAGATATTCCATAAAGGCATGAATCCCTTCCTTGCGAAATGTTTCGTCCAGGTCGATTCAAGGGAGAAGCGCCAGAAGATCCTTGATGACCGCGATCCATGCATCGTTCTTGCAACCTCAGGAATGATGAACGGCGGGCCAGTCATGGAATACCTGAAACACTTCGGGCCAGAAGAAAAGAATACGCTTATTTTCGTTGGCTACCAGGCCGAAGGCACACTTGGCAGGCGCATCCAGAAAGGCTGGCAAGAAGTACCGATGCACGCTGCCGGAGGAAAGACCGAAACTATCAAGATAAATATGCATATTGAAACTGTGGACGGTTTCTCAGGCCATGCCGACAGGATGGAGTTAATGGAATATATTCGAAGGATGAGACCGCGCCCAGAGCATGTATTTACCCAGCATGGTGATGAAAAGAACTGCATGGATCTTGCCAGTTCGATCTACCGCAAATTTAAGATTGAAACACGCGCTCCGATGAACCTTGAAACGATAAGGCTGGCTTAGTTTTACACGGATTTCGGAGAAATCCGTGTTCCGAAGTGTTCGTATCCTTTGCCTTTCAGTTCTTCTATTCCGCCTGCTCTTTGAATGAAAACTCCTTCTTTTATGACTTCACCGATAACTGTCAATGGACAGGCTGATCTTGCAATTCCAAGCTTATCCGGGGGAACTGTGAACAGAAGTTCAAAATCCCCGCCAGTATAAACCACCGCCTGCAATAATTCATCGCCCTCTAATAGATCTGTGACTTCGGGAAGGACAGGGAGCCGGTCTTCATATATTTTAAAGCCCACACCACTTGCTTTGCCTATATCATGAAGTGAAAGAGCCAGCCCATCGCTTATATCCATCATGGATGAAACTGCACATGTCCCCACAAGGGCTATTCCTTCATTTATCCTTGGTGTGGGTTCAAAAAGCGCTTTCAATAATTTTGGTTCAATAGAAATACCCATATCCAGAAACATTATCGCTGCTCCTGCAGAACCAAGATTTCCTGTTACGCATACTAAATCTTTGGTTTTTGCCCCGTTTCTCTGGACAAGAAGGTTCTTTTTTATTAATCCCAGAGCAGTTCCGGTCATCGTGAGTTCATCATGAGAATCCGTATCCCCACCTAAAATATGCGTTTTGAATTTTCGTGCGCAATCATCCATGCCTTTAATGAGATCATCAAGGAAATCAAGTTCGGTATCAGGTGGAAGACCCATAGCCATCAAAATCCCAAGCGGTCTTGCGCCTTTTGAAGCAATATCGCTCAGGTTTACCGCAACTGACATCCATCCTATCTGCCATCCCGACATCTGTTGTGGGAAATCGGTTTTCCTGTGGAGCATATCAGTAGTGAGGAGAAGAAGATCATCGCCGCCAATATCAAGAACTGCGCAATCATCTTCTCCCGCGCCCACTACGATGTTTTTGTCCTGCCTGGGGAGCAATTGCGCTATACGCTGTATTAAAGCTCTCTCGTTAATTTCACTGATTTTCATTCAATGATAATTTAATTTTATCAGTATAGAACTTTTGCTTATTTTTACAATTTTACTAGTTTCACTCCTAAAAAGGGTATAACTTGATAACATCTTTTGTGGACAATACCCTTATGCGTTCACCAAAAACCTCCTGTTTAAAGTGCTTTGTATTATATGTCCAAATTCCTTCATTGTCCACTGATATAGCAAGCGCGATAATAGGTGCGTCCTCTTTATCATCTGTAAGTTTTTCCCCCTCTGAAATATACGGATTATAGGCATCAAGTGCTACAGCCGTCACAAATAATCTCTTTACATCGTTAATAACTTCTTGTAATTCACTATCCGGGAGGTTTTTCTTATTCCATCGGTCTCTATGCTCCCATAGTTCTTCAAAACAAAATTCAGGAGTTATAAATACTTCAGGATTCTCCACAATTATTCTGCGGGTTATGCCGTTTGTGAGAAGAAATGACAGCAGGACATTCGTATCAATAATAATCATTTATTTCGTCTCAGACCGCCATTTATTGACCATATTTTCAATATCGGTTTCCTCTAATCCTTTTACTTCTAATTTCCTTAATTTCCTTAGAACTTTTTTACGTTCAACATCTTCAAGGAATGTCCTTATTGATGCCCGAAACCATTCATTTCGTGTCTTAAATCCAGATATTTTCAGAGTTTCGTCAAACTCTTTAAGCACTCCTTTTTCAAGCCTGAAAATTACTTGAGTTTCTGTCATTATGTTAGTATATCATTTTGATATCATATCAATTTTTCGGAGGCTCACCATACCGTTATTTTGTTTTAATACTATTTCATCAAACCCCGCGAAGCTTGTGAGAAACCAGCTTTCCAAGTTCGTTCAGCGCAAACTTTCCGCCGTTGTTAGCGACAAGTTCTCTTCCCATAAGTTCTTCAAGTGTTTTATCCACACCTACAATCCGCAAGGTCTTTGCTATTGTGCGGCTATCCATTTCACCTTTTGAATCCAAAACTGCAAGGATCTTGCTTGCTTTATGATCACTTGCTATAAAACCTATTAATTCGTCCATTATTTCTCATCTCCTTTTATCTATATTGAGCTTGCGTTGAGATAACTTTATTGCATTCAAGGGACATTACAAAGCCGGCGGGCTAGCCCGGGAAACTCGGCGTTTCCTGTTACCCGAAACCGTCGACAGCGGGGGGCGAAGCCTGGAGAAGAAGTCCTGACTATTGTATGACCCAACGGTTCTACTGTGAAACCCCGTCCTATGGGGCTGGTGTTGGTACAATGGCTTTCCTGAAGGAAGGTTTTTGTGCCTTAGTCGCGGAAAAAGGTCTAGGCCCGGAAGGGAGCAAACCAGCCGTGAACAACCGTCGCTCATGGGGGCGCGGGGCGGAGGCGAGCCTGTGAACAATCATGCAGTGGAAGGGGCTACGACCGAAGGTGCGCCCGCTACTTTATTCCATGCAGCGATGATGTATGGTTTTTTCCGGAGCCACCTCAAAATAAGTGACCTATTTAAATCCCCAGTACAATTAAGCATCTCATGCTTTCCGTAATTTTTCTTGGTACTGGAGGAACGCTTCCCACGCCAGACCGCAACCCGTCTTCGATTTTCATAAACCGGGAAGGTGACATGATGCTCTTTGATTGCGGCGAAGGGACACAAAAGCAGATGATGTGCGCAAAGACAGGCATGAAGCTAAGTTCCATTTTCATTACTCATTTCCATGCAGACCATTTCCTGGGAATTCCAGGGCTTATCCAGACCATGTCCTTTAACGGCCGGGAAGAGCCGCTTGACATTTACGGTCCTATATGGACAAAACAATTTGTAGATCTTCTTGTACAACTTGGTTACTACAGGCTTGGATTTGTCATAAATGCGCATGAAATGAGTGACGGAGATATTATTGACAAAGGTGATTATTTCATAAAGGCTGTCGGTACAGACCACGGCATTCCAAGTCTGGGCTATGTACTTGAGGAGAAAAGGCGCATAGGGAGGTTTAATCGTGATAAAGCTATTGAACTTGGCGTTCCCATAGGAAGGCTTTTCTCAAAGTTGCAAAACGGCGAACCTGTCACGATAGATGGCAAGACGATCTTACCATCACAGGTGATCGGTGAGAGTCGTCCAGGAAGGAAGATCGTCTATTCAGGAGATACAAGACCTTGCAAGAACATAGAAAGAGAAAGCGCAGGGGCAGACATGTTGATCCATGACAGCACACTGGCAGAGGATCTGAAGGATTGGGCGCTTGAAACAAAACATTCTACAGCGAAAGAAGCGGCAGAGGTTGCAAGAAATGCGAATGTGAAACAATTGATACTTACTCACATCAGTTCAAGATATTGCGACAAAAAGGAAATGCTCTTGAATGATGCCAAAAAAGTGTTTGAAAATTCCAGGCTTGCCGAGGAATTGATGGAAATCGAGATAATGCTTACAGATAAATAACCATTAAATACACGCATGGACATATTAATAAGTGATGGGTTTGAACACAATAACATCATTCAGGTTGGAAATAGAAAGGATAGGGCACGTTCTTGACATGGATGAGTTTAAAATAAATGAAGCAAAAGAACGTGGAAAAAGCACGATGATCTCTGCGAAACTATTTAATAAGGGAGTTTACAGGGTGCGAAACGCAAATAGCGGGGTCCTTGAGAGTATTGCTGTTAACATAGATAAGATAGCAGCTGTCACTTATGATGGTCTTGTAAAGGAACTTGGCAAGAATTGCGTGGATAAAAACCTGTGGAAAGATGTACCTGAAGGCGATGCGATATTCTTTTATTCTCTCAAGCTTGAGAGCGAGTTCGTGAAATAAGGAAATGACTTAAATATTAAGAAATTAGTCTGTGAAGCACACTTTATGACAGCAAAAAGATTGCTAAACATTACCGAGTCTGCAACACTTAGAATTTCAAATCTTGCAAGTGAATTAAAGAGCCAGGGAAAAGACATAATAAGCTTTAGTCTTGGTGAACCTGATTTTACCACGCCAAAGCATATCATTGATGCGGCAAAAGCATCACTTGACCGTGGCGATACTCATTATACGCCATCGCCGGGTATTCCCGAATTGCGAAAAGCCATTGCAGAGAAATTAAAGGTCGAGAATAAGATCGAGACAAAACCCGGAAATGTCATAGTCACACCCGGTGCCAAACAGGCAATTTTTGAAGTCATGTTGTCAGTTCTCCAGGAAGGAGATGAAGCCATTCTTTTTGACCCCGCATGGGTTTCCTATGATCCATGCATACAACTTTCAGGCGCAAAAACCGTGTGGGCTCCCACATCACGCGACAATGGATTTTCACCTGAGAATATCGGGGAATGCGTAACAAAAAACACAAAACTCATTGTCATAAACAGCCCATGCAATCCCACAGGCGGAGTCTATAGCAAGGAAACGCTAAAAGAGATAGCAGATATCGCTATTGATAATAATATCCTTGTCTTATCTGATGAGATTTATGAGAAGATCATCTACGACATGAAACATATCAGCATCGGTGCAATGGACGGAATGCAAGACCTTACAATAACTGTCAACGGATTCTCAAAAGCATATGCTATGACCGGATGGCGCCTGGGATATGTGTGCGCGCCAAAAGAAGTCTATGAACAGATGCTGAAGCTGCATTCGCATTCCGTGAGCCAGGCGACTTCATTCGTTCAATATGCAGGCTTAGCCGCTCTTCAGGGCGACCAGGCGCCTGTTACGGCAATGGTCAGTGAGTTCAAGAAGCGAAGGGATCTTCTGATCAAAGGTTTAGAAAAGTTGGGCATAAAAAGTGGAAGACCTGACGGCGCTTTTTATGCTTTTGCGGATGTAAGCAAGTATGGAAGCGGCGAAAAAGTCGCGGAGCTTTTGCTTAATAAGGCATTCGTGGCGACGACACCGGGTTCTGCGTTCGGGGAAGCAGGGAATGATTATATAAGGATATCTTATGCGACATCCCAGGAACGCATAAAGGAAGCGCTAAAGAGGATGGAAGCGGTTCTTTAGATTGTGTAAACAATTTTGTCACACAGTCCTGCCTTTGATAAAGCTTTTTATACCCTTTAATGCATCTTAGGGATACTTGCACCGATGGTCTAGTGGCTATGACTTTAGCCTTCCAAGCTAATAACTCGGGTTCAAATCCCGATCGGTGCATATCCTTTTTCTAATAATCAGAAAAAACAAGAGTACCATACCCAGGATTTTCGAAAGTTTTTACAGATTCAACAGACTCTATCGGAAGGAACTATTCGACTTCATTTAAATTCCACTATCAATTAACAGCCCTAAATGAATACATCATAATAATAAGACTTAAGATGATGAAAGCCATAAGCGAGCTTAAAAGGCGAAACAATGAGAATTGATAAAATCGATGTGATGCCAGTACTGGACTCGATAAATCCTGAGATTTTGTTTGAAATATATCTTTTTATTGAGAGGAACTTTGAAATTCCAATTGAGATAACAGGCAGTATATTTTCAGATGAAAACAAAAAAATAGCAAATATACATAACCTTATGTATGCATCAAACCAGGGCTTTGAATTAGCCGCCGAATATCGAGAAAATAAACAAGAAGAGAATAGGACTGTGAAATTAATCGCCCCTTTAAGTCATAAAGTATTGGATTACATAGAAACTTTAAGGGAAAAGAATAAAAAAGGCGATGTAGTTCTAACTCTTGATATAGTTATAAGAACACTAACATCAAAAACTATTATATCTCCTATTATAATAATTAGACCCGGTGGAGAAATAGGTACTAATATAGAGCGTGGAGGAAATTACCTTATAGCTCATAATAGTTCAGGCAATTTTTCTCCATCGAATCCAAACATGTGGATTTTATCGGGAAACGGAAGCCCAACATTTATTAAAACAATAGATTATAATTCTAAAAACAAAGTCATTATCCGTTCAAGTGATTGGATTCATGATTATTGTCCAGTGTTTCAAATAGGTCGATTTTCGGTGTTTGAATATTTGCTTCCTGACTATGCAGAAGGTTCAGGAAGTATAGAAGAGAAATTGAATGCATCAATTGATGCAATAAAAAAGATGGAAGAGAACTTAATTAGAGGAGACTGGAATGGTGTAATTGAGGATTCAAGAGCTGTTTGGGAATTGTTTAAGAAAGATGATGAAATTAAAGATTTATTAAAAAGAGATGGCTATACGGAAGAGGCAATCAATGAATTATGCGGATATACTGATAAAAGTGGTTGCAAGCATAGTGGTTGTATTGGTAACTTATTTAACTTAACTTCTAAGTTTCATCATAAACTTGATATGAATAAGAAACTTCAGCCGGATATTAAAGCCTCAAAAGAAGATGCTTATTTAATATACGCCACATCCATGACTTTTGTAAATTTAATTTCAAAGAAGATGCAGCGATTGAACCCCATTAATCCATGATCTTTAAAGTTTTAAAATTTTGCTCGGACATCCAACCCTGAAAAACGACAATGCAAATATACACAGCCGAAAATAAAATACCTTGAACTGAAGTTCACTTTTAATGCTTTTCTAATAACTTAATGATATCACCCAATACAAGGTATGTATAAATCAAGCATCTATTTGCATCTTCTTTGGATATTTCATGATGGGTGCCGATGCTTGCCAAATCATTTATGCTTTTTAGAAAATTTCCAAGATATATAAGGGAATTTTTGATGAACTCTCTATCAGATTTTGAATTTGTATTCTCTTGGACACAAGCTATTATTCGGTTTATGTAGTCATCATCTTTTATTGGATGCGGCTTTCCATCAAAATCATTAAATGTCTTCTTATCGCCAACAGGAAAAGTCGCATCTGCAAAATCCTTTAGTATCACCCTACATGCATGTGCTGTCTGCTGAAAGGCTAAATGACTATCGCTTTTCATTAAATCTTCATATGCTTCTGTTAATTTCTCAAAGGCTTTTGGACACTTCTTACTGAGTTCCGTATCAACAACCTTGCGGGTCTCTTCGAATATATCCAATTCGAACTTTCCAAATTTTATTTCTAGCAAGATTTGTTGGGTTTTTGTATAAATTAAATTAGTTAGGGTATTTAGGATATTGAAAAAATCTCTGGCTCCAACACTAACTGTATTGGCAATATGATTAGAATATACATGTTTCTTAGTTAAAGGTGTCTGCGGAGGCTCAATGCAATTATAGGTATAATTTTTTCCAGTCCGCAACATACCCTCAATCATGCCACAATTATTAGAAATTAACACATGCCTATTTTGATTATTAGTTCTTTTTCTGTAATTAGGAACCTTTGAAATAAGTCTATATCCATTTAATTCATTTAATGCCCACTCAACTTCATCATCTTTATCAAGTAGTGTGACTAAACTATAATATTGTCGAAGTAAAGTTTGAGTAGATGCTTCTTTTTCATGGAGTATATCTTCTTGAATTTGCTCTGCTATCTTTATTGCTTCCTCGGTCTTTCGGGTCATTCAACCTTTAGAATTGATATGATATGGTATAAAAGTAATTATCTATTAAAGATATTCAATATCTTTCCCCGATCTTAGAAGTGCCTGGTAATATGCCCATACTATATGTGATTTCAGGAAGAAATAGATATCTGAAGACACACCCTTGCTTCTTAGCTTTGTGATCATCCCGGGAACATCAAGTTCAAGCGGGCAGTTCTCCTTGCATTTTCCGCAGCCAAGGCAAAGCTCCAGTTTCTCATCAGGGTCACCTGAATATATCGAATAATAGGCCAGTCCTTTCCCGCCGAGGTAGCTATCTATTGCATATTCATTCCCGATGGTATTATACATGGGACAATGCAGCAGGCAGTTCCCGCATCCTATGCAATAGAGAAGTTCTTTGAACCCCTTCTCCACAAATTCGCGTCTTTTATTGTCAATAAGAACAAGAATGATGCTGAGGAGGAGATTCAGGATGCAAGAAAACTGATTCGAACATTTCCACAGTGTCCACTGATAAGGTCTGATGAAAGAAGACCTGTGATTCATCGGGAATTTATTGCTATGATTCGCGATGAGATTGATGATATATCTGATATGGACATTAAGAAATGGCTTAAAAATTTTAAGACAGAAGACTTATTGACGCCATAGGTTCAGGACCTGGGCTTCAGGTCTGTAGTAGAACATATTGGAAGGTCATTTGGAACATTATCCATTAATATTGATCTGCCAGATGAGTTCTCAAAGGTATCCTCGGTCGATGAAATCGATCTTGGAAGAAAGCTTGATAAATGAAATTTTATATTAAAGAGTGGATTATATAACTTAAACAAGGACTTAAAGACGGGATTTAATGATATCAAGATCGGGATAAATAATATGACTACAATTATGTTGGTAATCAATAAATAATTCTTTTGTTATTATCTCACTCCCACCTACCACAATACACTTTCGCAGTATCCCATATCGTAAAGAATTTCGTCCTTAACTCCCCTGCAAGTTTTGCATCCCTGATGTTTACCACGGCAAAAAGTTCATCCGGGTTAAGGGGATTTTGCATCTGGAGCAAAACGTTTTCCCCGTCGATTATATCAAAAGGCGTGGCAGGAATGGTGGCAAGCCTGCAATTTAATTCCTTTCCAAGATGATTTAGCAATTTTTTAATAACAGGTGATCCTTCAAGTTTGCTAAAATCAACATCATTATTAAGAATTACTTTGACCTCAACACCTTTTTTCATCGTTTCGTATAAAGCGCGAACTATCCCGATATTCTCTTCCTTGAGGAGGTCAGTCTTTATTCGTTCAGACCTGATCTTTGAAGCCATGAAAAACAGTAATTCTTTTTGTGATCCTGATATTGTTTCACGCATTAATTCGGTTGATTCATCCCCCATCGCAACTGTCCAGAAACTTTTTCCGGGATTATTTACTACAATTCCTGATAATTCGCAAGTCAGTTCATTTTCCAGTGATTTAATTTCTTCAGATGCATGTTTTAATTCTTCCTGCTTGATCTTTGAAAGCCTCGAAAGAGCCATTGCAGGTTCAACGCATGCATATCGTTTCGGTCTTGTTTCCTGTGCACGCACAAGATGCATTTCCTCAAGACCCGACAATACATTATAAATCCGCCCCATCGGTATTTTCGCTGTTAGTGCTATTTCATCAGCATCAGCATATCCAAGCTTTAGAAGAGCAAGATATACCTGTGATTCATAACCTGTCAGTCCGAGTTTTTTTAACTTCTCGATCACAAATGGTAATTTATCATAATGATATTTAAAAGTTTTCAATTAAACAACTTCAAAGTTGTTTAAAACATAATATTTTAATACTTTAACAAGTAATATAAGCATCTAAATTGGAGAATAAATGGCTGATTTCCTGGAAACGAATCTTAAAAAACTTGCCGAGATACAAAAAAAGCATACAAAAGTCCTGGCAATCGCAGTTATATTAATAACAATAATCCTGGGCATAGGTCTTAAAAACCTGACCATTAATTCTGATTTCAGGAAAGAAATGCCAACAGATCTTCCTATTTTTGCACTCAACGACCGTATTTCAGCTAAATTCGGCGGCCAGGATATGGTGCTTATAGCTGTGCAGATAGATGAATCGGTAGATTCAAAAAATGCCATAAGGGATATCAGGGACCCCAGGGTCATCCAATTCCTGATACTGCTGGATGAAGACTTAAGAGGCGAAACAAGTGTAACCAGTGTAATGTCCCCCGCAAGTTTTTTCAGGGGAGAAACCACCCCATCTCCTGAAAAAATAACACAAACCATTCGCAACAATCCCGGTATGAACGGATTTTTCAGCAAGAATTATAAGATGGTCTTAATGTTTGTGAACACAGATATAGGCTCAGGGGAAGAGCAGATACAGAATTTTAATAAGATACTTCAGGAACATATCGATAACACGCCAAGACCAACAGGCGTGAAATTCGGAATAACCGGACAGCCGATCATAAGAATGACGATATTTGATCTCCTGAAAAGTGATGCAGTAATTACTCTTATTGTTTCAGCAGTTGTCATCTTACTTCTGCTGTTCGTAATGGAACGCACATTTACCCATGCACTCCTTGTTTTTGCACCCCTCTCTCTTGGTTTGATCTGGACAATGGGAACACTCGGATGGCTTGGGATACCACTTTCCGTGGCAACAGTGGGCCTTTCTTCCATGATACTCGGACTGGGAGTGGAGTACGGCGTATTCGTGCTTACCAGGTATAACGAAGAAAGAGATAAGAACATAAACCAGCTCGATTCAATGAAGACAACTGTTCATGCTATCGGTACTGCCGTCATCGGTTCTGGGCTTACTACGATCGTGGGATTTGGTGTTCTTTCATTTGCTACTGTACCCATGATGCAGCACCTGGGACAGACACTTGCTCTTGGAATAGCCTATTGTCTCCTTGCTGCGCTTTTTGTAAATCCTGTTTTCATACTCCTGGAAGAAGACTTCGAATACTGGAATACCCACAGGAAGCTTGAGAAACTTGCTGCAAAGAAAGAAATGCATGTGCAAAGGGTGAGGTAAAATGGCAAAACCAATAAAAATATATTCCGGCTTTGTCACAAGGCATCCGATCACGGTTCTTCTGATCATGCTTATGGTATCCGTATATGCCATCCAGATGATAGGCACGATCGAAACAAAAAAATCTGATACAAAATCAATGCTGCCAAATGATGTTGAATCCATATCCACTCTTAACAGCATTGAAAATGAGTTCGGAAGCACGAACGCTGTCTTCCTTGCAGTTGAAGTTGATCCAACATATCAGGGCTCTGATGAGGTGCGGGATGTGCGTGATCCAAGGGCGCTTGTCTATCTGGACCAATTATCAGAATTATCTTTGCATACAGAAAAAGTTATAGATGTTACAAGCCCGTCGACTGTCCTGAAAAGTATCAATAATGGTCGTCTGCCCCAGTCCAAAAGGGAAGTTGAACAATTAGCAGGAAAAAACGGTCTTCTTAATAATTATATCAGCAGTGATTATTCCGTGTCTCTCGTAAAGATCCAGACAACGGATGATGTTGACCTGATCGAGATCGAAAAAGAGCTGGATAAATTGATACAGGGGCTTCCAAGACCGCCTGGAATAACCACAACTCTTGGCGGAATGTCCATGGAAGGTGCTGTTATGCAGAAAAGTATCGGGCCGGATATGGCAAAGACATCAATGTATTCTCTTATCGGAATATTGATAATTATTCTCGTTCTATTTCGTTCCATCAAATACGGTTTTACTCCTATGAGTACAATAATATTCGGAACGTTGTGGGCAATGGGTTTTGTTGGATTTATCGGGATGGGTATGAGTTCCCAGACTTCAGGTGTATTATCAATGATCATGGGAATTGGCATTGATTTCGGTATCCAGGTAGTCACAAGATACAGATTTGAGCTTCTAAATATACCGGCCTGGAAGGAACGTAACCCGGATCTTGATATTGGCCCAAAGGATGCTATGGCTGTTTCACTAAATAACGTGATAATTCCAATGTTTACGACTACATTGGCAGCGCTTATAGGATTCCAGGCGATGTCGCTTGGGAAATTAACATTCCTTGGCGATATGGGAACCATAATGAGTTATGGCGTAGCTGCGAGCATGGTAGCCGCAATAACGATCGTCCCTGCACTCATAATTATAATCGATACTATGGATATAAATAAATATATAAAAGTTATTAACAGGTTTGAGGTAAGAAAATGAAAGGAATATTGAAACATATAGCCATTACCTGCATGGTTTTTGGCTTGTTACTGGTAATAGTAAACACTGCCGCAAGCGCTCCTATGGCCGGGGCTCAGGGGAGCAGGGTACAGGCAAATTTCATGAGCCAGGATCCTGACCCTGCGGATGCAGGAAAAGATGTAGAGCTAAGATGGCAGGTCATAAATACGATACCCGGAACAGTGGACCTAAAATTCCGCCTGGATGCGCAATATCCGTTCTTATTTGAGGCGGGAGATTTCCCAGAGAAGAATCTTGGGCCATCTACCGGAACAAGTGATACTAATTTGTTCTATGTGCTGCATTATAGGCTCAGAATAGCGGATAATGCCATGAAAGGCATATACAACATAACGCTTAACTGGAATACAGGTGACGGCTGGGCAAAGAAAGAGTATCCGATATATATTGATCCCAAGAGCGCTGATTTCGTTGTGGGAGCACTCCTCACCTCTCCTGAAAAACTTATAGCAGATACTAAGGAAGCAAAGCTGTCTGTAAATATTGATAATATCGGAAAGGGAAATGCAGAGAATGTTAAAGTTAAACTCATTTTACCTTCAGGATTTAAGCCCACATATAGTTATTCGGATGAGGATAATCCGGGCACAATTGCGAAAAGCAGTAGCAAGACCACGAATTTCTATGTTGATGTTGATGAGAATATCAAAGAAGGGGAATATAACGCAAAGCTTGAGATTAGCTACAGGGATGAAAATGATGAGAAGAACGCACAAAATACAAAAACTCTTGACCTCATTATCCCAATCAAACCTGCCCCTTACCTGATAGTAGAATCGATAACGACAAATCCTGAAAAACTTGTTCCAGGCGCAAAAGCAGAATTCAAGATAAAAGTCAGGAATACAGGCAATGAAAAAGCTGACTCCGTTTCCCTGCGCGTGTTCAAAGATGCATCGCAGCCGTTTGAATTCAATGAGAAATCGGATTTCGTAGGAAAACTTGAGAAGAACGATAGCGGAGATGCTGTGCTCAGGGTAACTGTGGCTGCGAACGCGGTTTCAAAGAAATACCTTCTTGATGTTGAATTAAGAGGCATCGATGAAAAGAACAATGTGGTGATCTTCAGGCGCACTGTTCCGATAATTGTTGACCCGGCACCCAAAGGCTTGCCTGCGACTGGAAGTATTGCAGCTTTGATCGCGATCCTTGGGGCGGCGGGATATTATCAGAGAAAGAAAAAGAAAAGTTAAAAACTATTTTTTTTCTGGATCATAAATGAAAATGAAAAAAGCAACGAACTGGTACGAACTAAAATGAACTCGTGCGACGTAAGTTCGTTCGAGTTCGTTTTGTTCGTTGCCAATAGATTATGTTCTTGACTACCCTACCAAATTTTCTTTCATATACTCGACAGCATTTCGAAATATCGCAACACCTGCCCCCTCTTCCGGCAGCTTCTCCCTTGTCCACCTTGGATGGTTCGTCCTGTGCTGGAAAGCCTCAGGATGCGGCATCATGCCAAATACCCTTCCTGTCTCATCGCATATAGCTGCTATATTTTCAACCGAGCCATTGGGATTATCCGGATATCCGGCAGTTTTTCCATCGCTGTCAGTGTACTGGAAAACTATATGATTATCTTTTTTCAATCTCGCAAGCACCTGCGGGTTTTTTGCAATGAACTTCCCCTCACCATGGCGTACAGGAAGGTAGATGTTCTTTATGCCTTTCGTGAACACGCATTTTGAATTCTGACTCGCGTTCAGATGAACCCACCTATCTTCGAATCGTCCTGAATCATTGAATGTAAGTGTAACATCCTGTGTCCCATAATCTCCATCAAACGCAGGTAATAACCCCATTTTAACCATAGCCTGGAAACCGTTACAGATACCTATAATCAATTTGCCTGCATCGATGAATTCCTTTATCTGTTCGCCAAGGTTATATTTTATCATGTTAGCCAGTACTTTTCCTGAGGCGATGTCATCACCGAATGAGAAGCCTCCAGGGAATGCAAGGATATGATAATCAGATAATCTTTTTGCACCGTTTATCAAATCGTTGATATGTACTCTTTGCGCGTCTGCTCCTGCAATTTTGAAAGCATGCGCTGTTTCTATGTCGCAGTTTATCCCGAAGCCTGTGAGGATCAGTGCTTTTGGTATTTTGATCATATCAATCTCAAAAAACTTCGTCCAATTAGTCCTTTTCTTGTTCAACTATAATACCCTGAACGATCTCTTCCAGTTCTTTCTTCCTCTTCTTATTGGAAGATTCCACTTTGCCATCCGGCCCTATTACAGAAACCATAATATCAAATCTATCCGCTGCTGTAATATCGGCGGTTGATATTATTGGAATTTCAGTAGCTGATGGCGGAATCCAGGGGTTTGCGTTATACTCCAGTTCCTGGAGCAATGGTGTATATGAATGTATGATCTCAATTTGTCCATCTTTTGCATGCTTATATGCCCGATATAAAGACCTGTTCTGGCGAAAACCCACATATACTTCAAGAAGTGTGACCCCGATTAGGGAATTTGCACCTTTTCCCACTACAATGTCGCTAATTATATGCTCGCCATCATTTGAATGAAGGACAAGAAAACCACTCTCATTATTTTCATTGTTTGAAATTTCGATCATTTCTATAAGGCATTCTATAAGGTTCATGCCTTTTGTTGGTATGATCCTGTCAAAATCCTTAACTGTTCTAGATATCTGGTCTTCATCATAATCCGCAATACCTTCACGGTTAATGATATCCGTGATCCTTGCGCCCTGGATCCCCCAGAGGTTTGATTCGATGCCGTACTTTTTCTCTTTTTCGACCAGTGTGGTAAGACGTTCCTTAGCGTCAAGATGCCTTGAAAGTCTTCGTTTGACAAGTTCCTCGTCACTTGCGATAAGTTCGATCGCTTTTGGGACAACGCCCATTTTATTTGTAAGTACAGAGATCTGCCTTATGAGTTCAGGTTCCCCAAGTTCCATCACATCAAAGATATTCTCAACAAGAAATTTTATCTGGTCGTAAACAGAAACATCAACATATTCCGGTTCATCGCTATCAGAAACAGGAAGCCTTCTTTTCTCATAAAGTTCGACCTTCATTTTTTCAACGAAATCTTTCCTGATAAGAACCGCCGGCTGCGCAGAACGCGCCCTGCCTTCAAAATAAGCTCCGACATTCTCAGACAGGAGTTTTATTGCAAGAGTTGTTTTTCCCCCTCCCTGCGGACCTGTAAGAATTATAATAGGATTTTTCTCAAGTTCTTTTGAGAGGAACCTGACCAATTCCTCTTTGGAATGTGAAGATGTATCGAGAATTTCCATTGTAATCAAAAAAAAAAGAAAAGCGGGGGATGACCCGCTTAGTCCATACCTTCCATTCCGCCCATGCCCCCGGGTCCGCCTGGTGGCATGCCGCCGCCGGATTTGCTGGAGAGCACATCATCGATGCGCAGGATCATGGTTGCTGCTTCTGTGCCTGAGCTTATTGCCTGGGTTTTGACACGGAGTGGCTCTACTACGCCTTCTTTCCACATGTCAACGACCTTTCCTGTAAATACGTTAAGACCTGCTGTCTTGTTTCCTTTCTCATGCTGGCTTCTCATTTCTACAAGCATGTCGATTGGGTCAAGACCTGCATTTTCTGCAAGAGTTCTTGGGATAACTTCAAGCGCGTCTGCAAATTTTGCAACCGCAAGCTGTTCCCTGCCTTTTAATGTGCTTGCATATTCGCGAAGGCGAAGTGCCAGTTCAACTTCAGGTGAGCCGCCGCCTGCTACGAGTGTCTCATCTTCGATCGCTACACCAACAACGCGAAGTGCGTCATGTAATGCGCGCTCTGCTTCAGCAGCTACGTGTTCTGTTCCGCCGCGAAGGATTATTGAGACCGCTTTTGGATTATGGCATTCTGTTATGTATGTCATTGACTCATCGCCGATCTTCTTTTCTTCTACAAGACCTGCTTTTCCAAGGTCGGAATCGCTTATCTCTTTGAGACTTGTAAGTACCTTTGCGCCAGTTGCGCGTGCAAGTTTGTCCATGTCGCTCTTCTTAACGCGCCTTGCTGCATAAATTCCGGCTTTAGCGAGATAATGCTGGGCTATATCATCAATGCCTTTCTGGACAAATAATACGTTAGCGCCAGATTTAATCACTTTAGTTACCATGTCATGTATCATCTGTTCTTCCTGGTCAAGGAATAACTGGAGCTGGTCAGGTGATTTTATTGAGATTTCAGCGTCAACTTCCGTCTTTTTGATTTCAAGTGCTTCATTGATAAGAAGTATCTTTGCCTTAGTGATCCTCTTTGGCATGTTTGTATGGACTCTTTCCTTGTCTATTACCATACCTTCGATCAATACTGATTCTTCAACACTTCCGCCTACTTTCTTCTCGACTTTTATATCGTCGATATCTACTTTCTGTTTACCATTTTCGGTATCAACAACAGCTAATACTGCATCAACAGTCAATTTGGCGAAAACATCTTTTGATGCTTCTGCTCCCTTTCCTGTTATTGCGGTTGCCGCTATTTTTAATAATAATTCCCTGTCTTTTGATGTGACGGGCTTTGCGAGGGTCTTTAGAATTTCCCTTGCTTTTATTGATGCAAGCCTGTAGCCGCTTGCGATAACTGTTGGGTGCACGCCCTGCTCTAAGAGTTCTTCTGCATTCTTTAAGAATTCGCCTGCAAGAACTGCTGCTGTTGTTGTGCCATCTCCCACTTCATCGTCCTGGGTCTTTGCGACCTCGACGATCATTTTAGCTGCCGGGTGCTCGATGTCCATTTCCTTAAGAATGGTTGCGCCGTCGTTTGTGATTACGATATCCCCAAGTGAGTCAACGAGCATTTTATCCATGCCCTTTGGTCCAAGGGTTGTTCTTACTGCTGCTGCCACTGCTTTGGCTGCCATTATATTATTGTTCTGTGCTTCTCGTCCTTTTGTTCTCTGACTGCCTTCTCTTAAAATAAAGATTGGCTGTCCTGCTAATTGTCCTGACATAAATAGCCTCCATTAAAATTTTATCTGATGAAATCTGTACAAATTTACGATTGTACGAGGGTTTCTCGTTGTTTGTAATTCTATATAAGCGTTTCGATTGATTATATTATATTATTTTTAAAATATAATCTATTCTGTATCTATTATCTATCATTAAAAGCAAAATATGTCACTACAACAAACCTTATTATCTATAATGTGTATGTAGCCTTGCTTCCCGTGCCAAGGTGGCGGAACGGCCACGCAATCGCCTGCAGAGCGATTCCAATCCAGTTCGACTCTGGACCTTGGCTTTTTTTTAGTTAAAATATCACTATCCTAACTTTAGCATTGAACAATCAGAAAAAAACATAATTGAACCTGTAATTTTATGCGGGGGAAGGGATTTGAACCCTTGAATTCCTGCGAAACAGGATCTTAAGTCCTGCACCTTTGGCCGCTTGGTTACCCCCGCACAGGGAGTGACGTTAAATATCTTTTAGAGGTAAGTTTATGACGCTTTCGTGCCATATTTTTAACTTACAACTTTTAAAGATTTATGCCTCTAATGTTCCAAGGGATATAAAAAAGTAGGTATGAGTATTACAGTTAGACTGGTTAAATCCCATCTCTCACAACCTGCACATGACTTGAATCATAGCTCTTCACGCACCTATCTTCTTTGGACGAGCGCCGCTCTTCATGAGCGGTATGGTTACTCTGTGACCTTACGTTCCAAGAATCGCTTCCCTTTTGCGCTCAACTCCTGCTTCGCGCATTCAGAGTCACTGCGCTGGGTTTCACCCAGACCCACCGGATAGCGCCGCTTATCAGCGGTGAGAACATATCGAGCTTACGGTAATCTTGAAAGTAACCCCATCGGAGCACTTAAATTCTTTTGATACCCCTATAACCTTATGTAGGTCGGTACACTGCAGGCCAGCAGCTTAGTTCTCCCTTTCCTCTGTTATCTGTCATCCTTTGACACTACCATCGTAATATTGTAAATACTGCAATATGCAAACCATATAAAGCCGGTCAGAAAAAAGCATTTATATACTTACATGCACTTGTAATACTCAGGTAGTTTAATATGAAGAAACAAACAGCAGAAGACGGCTCAGTTGCAGCCGAGGGGAAGCAGCTACGCAACAAAGCCACCATCTGTGCCACCGTGAGTCCGTGGCTGAAGAGAAAGCTTGAGGCAGCAGTTGAGAAAGGGGACAACTTTGCATCCGTAAGTGACCTTGTTAGTCTGGCCTGCCAAGAGTTTTTGCTCAGACACTTTCCCGACTCCAAAGATTCGGGAACTGTAGACCAGAAGGCAAAACCAAAGTAAACCCTGGGAGGGATATCCCTCGGTATGCCTTGCGTATAAGCAACCTTCTGTCCTCATCCAATCCAGGCGCTACAACAGGACGGCGCCGGGTTTCACCCAGACCCACGAGGATAACGCCGCTTACCAGCGGGTTGCTGCTGTTCATATGTACGCTCCAATAACCGCATCCCTCATGCGCTCAACGCCTGCTTCGCGCATTCGGGCACGGCTCTCGCCTTGCGGTAATTGTCGCTGCTGATGTGGTGACACTCTTCCGCTCTCGCTTCAGAGAGTCACCGGCCTGGTTGATCCTATCATTTCCCGGTTAGAGTTGTTCACTACATGTGGGCGCGCATGAACACGGTTCTGTCAAGTTGTCGGTTGTTAATATTATATTATTTAATAAATCAGTATTGGTTGATGGATGAAAGATAAAGTTGCACTTTAACTGACGAAGACTTGACAGTACCTGAATCAAAAAAAGACTTATTTACTAGCTAATTTTTCAAGGATCGCTTCAAGTCGGGCATTGTGTTCTTTTTGATCCTGGCTATTCTCCATCATCCTCTTGTTCTGTTCCAGCATTATTGTAGTCATATTATTTATCCCGATCTTGATATCATTTAATCCTGTGTTTAAGTTATTGAATCCTGCTTTTAATAAAAGATTTGCTTTATCCAGCTTTCTTCCAATATCGATATCATCATCAGCAGATGCTTTTGTAAAATACTCTGGCAGATTAATATTAATAGATAATGTTTGTTCTTTGATACCTGCGATTTCCGCGCCGTTCGCTGCGCCTCGTGACTTGATTTCTTGCTTAAAATTATCTATTACAGTATCCTCGCCGGAACAAAGAATATTAACACTACCATCCTTTGAATTAAAGACAAAGCCGGGCAGACCGAATGACCGCCCGATATGCTCTACAATAGACCTGAATCCTATGTCCTGTACTTTGCCAGTGATAATGATACTATGACATTTATGCATTAGTCTATCCTTATAGTCCATAGTAGATAAATATTATCTCATTTATCTTATTTTTTCAGCTTCTCCCTGGCACAGTTACAACATTGACCAGTGCCACGTCAACCAGATTACCCCTCCTATCGCTTCCTACCCACCCCATAAATGAGATATAGGCGCAGGTTGGAGAAGTTCAACGGAATTGTTGCAGGTTACGTCATGTCTTGAGGGAAAAGGGGGGAATACCTATGAATAATGGGGGAGTATTTGCTATCTATGAATCGAAAACTTTGGATAGTTGTCAGTTTAATTTCAGGTATAATTGGTTTTATCAGTGGATATTTACTGCTTGGGTATGCTGTGTTTGGAAGTGTTGGGAGTTTATTCATAAGCAACTCGCTAACTTTCATTGCGGGTCTTTTGTTAGGGGGGTCTGATTTAGTGGGTTTCATAAGTAGTTATTTTAAAGCCAAAAAAGACAAGAAAATTCAACATTCAAAAGAGTATATGGCAGTATATCTTAAAAATAAAAACGATACAACAATTAATTTTTGTTGTGGCACTTATGAATGTAATCTACAAGTTGAAAGTAGAAGACCAAGTGTTAGTCAAAAAGAAAAAGCAGTGTGTACTTGTATAGAAGAACATCTAAGAAGTGATTATAAAGATGTATGGGGAAATCTTGAGGAAATAGATGAAAACATCAATCCCAAAAATCTTATTAGTCAATACAATAACAAAGCTCAAGATTTTTTATTAAGGTTAAATAATTCATTGTTATCATATATTCAAAAAGAAATTCCTGATATAACTGCATGGGATGAAAACGGAGAGCCACCTAAAAAATATTTTACAAAGCATTTCTCTAAGCAGATAGGATTTGCTTTTTTGTGGTTTTATAAGCATCCGATTGATGACATCGAAAGCCGACTTCTTGGAAATATTCTTATTAAACCAGAGAAAGGTCTATCAGACAAAGGTCTAAAAACAATATATGGAAATAATGATTGGGTTGCATTTGATAATGAAACAAAAATGAAGGAAGTGCATCACGGAATTATACAGATTATAAGCAATGCTCTCAAAACTGATGAATTTAAGGACCTGAAAAAAATGCAAACACATATTCAGGATAGACGTGATGATTTTATTATGGAGCTAACTAAAATTGAACTGACTATAGATACTGATATTCCATTAAAAGCTGAATGCAGTATATGTAAAAGTTTTTAAGAGAATAGTATGACATACAAAGAAACAATCACAATTGAAGTTTCAACTAAGCCGTTATTCATAGATATTCCCCCTTTTCCACCGACGATACGAAACCGTCAAATTAAGGACAAGCGAGCATATCTGGGAGTTCTGGAAGCATTGAGGGGATAGTCACACATCCTGGCGTGCGAGATCTTGCTCATATTAAATCCTGAGCATTATTTTAAGAACCATCTTAAACGGTGCTACTTCCAGTGTGTTGCTGCATTGTTGTCTGTACGCTCCAATAATCGCATCCTTCATGCGCTCAACGCCTGCTTCGCGCATTCAGGCACGGCTCTGGCCTTGCGATAATTGGTGCTGCTGTCTTGGCGACACTCTTACGCTCCCGCTTCAGAGAGTCGCCTGCATCGGGATATGCTTTTCAGACTTGTTCTTATTCATTATTACATCCGGCTTTTGTTGTGTCAGTTCCTTATATAACTCAAACAAATACTGTATTCGCTCTAAATCTGAATTAAACGATGTTTTGCGATAACAGTGGTCTACTGCTGCATCCAACTTTCTGTGAGCATCTACGAGTTCCTTGGGCATAGAACTGGGGTCGTACAGGTCCGCCAAGGATGAGTTTTTGTTCTTCTCTGATTTACGCACTTCTAAAACGACTTTAGCACATTCCTCTACGTTCTGTATATCCTTGGGGGGGAGGTTCTCAGCCCATGGGAATGTGTTATATACAATTTTATTGGAATACCGATAATCGCTTTTAATTCTTCCGCATACTTGTTTCATCCATGCCATGTGCATTGCTGATGTGATTACTCCGAAATGGTATAAATTAGCGTTTGGAATAAAACTGCATGTATTACCGATAATGTGGTATGAAGAGAGAATATCAATCGGAATATATTTCCTGTTCTCTGATGTGTTAAGAGGCATTACTATCAAATCTCCGCTGTCTGGTTGTCTGATTTCACCAAAGAGATAAGATGTTTCTGCCAGCCTCTTGGTTGCTTCTCTTGTACTTTTCGAACGATAGTCTTGAACATTTCTTATTCGGGTTTCAACCGCTGACATCCTTTTGATTTCTGGCGGTTGTATGTCTTTAAGCCATAGACACCATTTTGTTTGCCCATGCAAAAACTCTACTGCTCCGATGAATGGACGCATGAACTTCGTTGCGTCTGGTTCCGCTCTTAAAAACTCGTCTTTTTCTTCGTCTGTGAATAAGAAGTTTCCCCCATCATTAGGCATGTTTCCAAATAACATCTCTGGAACTTTGCACAAAGGTTTGCTTCTACTGTTTATTATAACATCAGCCTGATTCAAAAGATATGCATTAATATTATCCGCCTTCATTTCTACTGGATGTGAGGTCGGTTTCTCATAATCGTACAGAAGTTTTGTTTTGGTATCGTAAGCGGCAAACCCTATAATAACCACATGAACATTTGCATTACCTTTAGCATCATTTTGCCACTTGAATGTCCTGTGCGCAAAGTGTATCTTTATCCCATTTTCTTGAAGATAGCCCCATAATATCGCAACCTGCTCTCCTTGAGTAATTGAGTTCGTTGAGACAAAACAGGTTTTTATTTTCGTGCCTTTGATATACTCTGCGGCTTTTATGAACCAGCCAGACACATAATCCAAACTATTGTACATCTTTATCTTACTACATACCAGTGCCATGTCTTCTTTTTGCTCTTTGCTTTGTAGACGGGCACCTGCATACGGCGGATTTCCCACAATATAAGTCAATTTCTCTTTTTCTTTAACAAGGTCGTTCCAATCCATCTGGAGTGCATTGCCCTGTATAATATGCGGTGCAATCAGTAATGGGATTCTTTTTAATGTATATCCGAATAACTGGGACGTTATCATATTCATCTGATGGTCTACTATCCACAATGCAATCCATCCTATACGTACAGGGAATTCTTTTAATTCAATTCCATACATTGAATCGACATCAATACCTGATTTTAATGCTGCAATCGTTTCTACATCAGGATATTTCGTGGAAATGCGCCTTAGTGCACAAATTTGTAGGTGTATCTTTATTTCCATCTTACGCAATTCTCTATATGAAATCACTAAAAACGTTCCACAACCACAGGCCGGGTCGAATAATCTCATTTGCTTAATACGTTTTAACATATCTGTAAGATGATTCACATCCTTTTGATGCAATTCATATTCAGCGTTTAATTCATCGAGAAACAGTGGTTTTATTGATTTAATAATATCATGTTCGGATGTGTAATGCATTCCAAAATCACGGCGTTCACTAGCGCCACTTTTTTTATCAGATTCATCTACTACAGATTGGAACATCGACCCAAATACTGCTGCTGAAACATGGCGCCAGTTAAAACCAAAACATGCCAATAGAAGTTCTCTGGTTTCTTTACTGAAGTCTACAATATCAAAACGTTCTTCAAACAATTTTCCATTTACATAAGGAAACTCGTTTAATTCAGAAGGTATATTTCTCTTTTTCTGGCGTTCTTCATAAGACAGGTTTAATACTCTAAATATTGCGTCTATATGCATTCCTAAATCTGTGCCATCTTCTTTTGTGTGTGTGCGGAGGTAATAAATAAAATGATACGGTGGAAAAAGACCAGTATTGTCTGCAAACATACAAAATACCAACCGAATCATTAATAGTTCAAGCTGGTGTCCGGCATAACCGTCTTCTTTTAATCGCTCGTGTAAGTCCCCCATCAATAGTGCAGCTTTAATATTTACTTCAGGCTCTTCTTTCGTAACTTTATTATCGTATCCAAGCATGAATTCAAGATAATTCAGGTTGTATGGTAAATCGACGAGCTTAAATTCAATGAATGTGGATTGTTTTAAATCATATATTTTCATTCGTTGAAAATCAGATACAATTATGAATTTAGGTACTTCGTATTCTTTTAGACCGGGAAAATAATCCAATGCTTGTGTAAATGCTCGGTCTAAACTCTTACCCGCTGATTTATGTTCGGCTATTAGCACACTCTTCCACAGTAAATCAATAGAACCACGTTTATCTCCTAAGAGTTTAACAGGATGTTCAAAAGAAGCTACCAAGGAACGGTTACGTCCAAACACTTCAAAAAAAGCATTCCAGAACGTCTGTGCTTCTGCACGTTCTCGTGTTTCATCACCATATATTTTTGCAAAACGAGTCGCATTTGCTTCAACTTCACTCCATGATAGTGTCATTTTTTCACGTCTTCAATCACTGTACACAGACTTTCCATAATGCCCATCAAATACATATAAAACAAGAGGTTTTGTTTTTTCATTATTACCACTAACCTCAAACTATAATTTGTAACTATTTAAAAACAATGTGTTTGTGAAAAGGAAGATGAAAAAGATTAAGATTAGTGTCCACATACATATTGGGCGCGCGTGGATCTCTTGATATGACCGGACAGGGGGGAGTCATATCATGGAGCTGGGGATGTTGATATGTGCCTGCCATCCTGATTAAAAAGCAATGCGATATTATACTGTTTTTTGTAATGCGCCCATTTAACGAAACTGTTTCAATTCTTGTTGGTAATTATCCTAATGTGTCTGCGACAAGAAGTTACATCATGCATTGCCGTGTGCTACCCCTTCCGTTTGGGGTAATCCTACTGAGATATGCGCTGGTGGCAACACCGGGGTGTAAAGCTCTCAGGACAATATGGAGAAA
>Ga0265296_1000077_pt1 | contig 196309 bp, 155 predicted proteins | sample MunlanPumphouse1_FD_189073 | JGI IMG/M metagenome (GOLD analysis project Ga0265296, IMG submission 189073) | Groundwater microbial communities from a municipal landfill in Southern Ontario, Canada - Pumphouse #1 | ecosystem: Environmental > Aquatic > Deep subsurface > Groundwater | place...
CACGATGCTGATTATTTCGTTCCCCCACAACCCCACCACCCGGTGTGTGGACCAGGACTTCTTCAAGCGCATCGTGGAGTATGCCCATAAGTACCACGTGTATATTATCCATGACTTCGCTTACGCCGACCTGGTCTTTGATGACTATAAGGCCCCCAGCTTCCTCCAGGTGCCCGGCGCCAAAGAGGTGGGGGTGGAGCTGTTCTCGCTGTCCAAGAGCTACAACATGCCCGGCTGGCGCATGGGGTTTGTGGTGGGCAACCAGCGCCTGGTCCACGCTTTAACCCGCATCAAGAGCTACCTGGATTACGGCGTCTTCCAGCCCATCCAGATCGCCTCCATCATCGCCTTAAACGGCCCCTACGACTGCGTGGAGCAGACCGTGGCGGTCTATAAAGAGCGGCGGGACGCCCTGTGCCGGGGCCTGCACAACATCGGCTGGCGGGTGGAACCCCCCAAGGGCACCATGTTCGTCTGGGCCCGCATCCCCAAAAAGTTTCGGCACCTGGGCTCTGTGGAATTCTCCATGATGACCATCCGGGAGGCCAAGGTCGCGGTAGCCCCAGGCCTGGGCTTCGGCGAGTTCGGGGATGAATACGTGCGCTTCGCCCTGGTGGAAAACGTCCACCGCACCAATCAAGCCGTCCGGGGCCTGCGCAAAGTCCTGCGCATGAGCCTGGAAGAACTGGGCCTGCCCGCGCCGGAGAAGCCGGAGAAGTGAGATTATTTTGAGGGAGGAGGCCAGGGCCGAAAGCCCCTGCACTTATGAAAAACTCCCTCAAACTTCCTCCCCCAACCCCGAAAAGGGGCAATGGGAGAGAGGCTTTTATGCTCTGAAAATGCCCTTGGTGGCACAGGCGTCTCGCCTGTGCAAACGCAGGCTGAAATCCGCGGGTTCTGACACTGCCAAGGGGCTGCGATGCTGCACTTCAGTTTTCTGAAAATGACTCTCGTAGGGCGCGTCTTACGCGCCAAAAATGGTGCGTGAGACGCACCCTTCTTTAATTTTCATGGTTTTGAGTGTTCCCTTGGAACATGAATGGCTCGTTCCCAAGTTGCACTTGGGAACGCAATTATGGCCCAAGCTGGGCTTGGGCACATTAATCACTAATTCCGCTCTTATAGGAATATCCTCTTGTCCCCAAGCTCCTGCTTGGGGACGCATCTGGATGCCAAGCTCTGCTTGGCAAAACCTGTCAACGTCACAATGAGCAGATTTTGCTTCTAGCTCCTAAACCGCAGCTTGCAATCCGCTGGATCAATCAAGAAAATCTAACTAGGTTGAGATTCTTGATATTGGAACCATATCTGGAATTTTTAACGGACCGACGTTAAGTAGGGAAATGGCAAGATATATCGCTTGCTTAGATGCTTAGAATTTCTCTATAGACATATTTAGCTAAAGCATCCCAACTTACTTTTTGATGTAACCTCTCTTCACTTTGCCAGTCTTCAGGAGAGATAGAGCAACCCTCAATTGTCACACATTTTGATGGAAAATCAGGTAAATAAGCGTGCAATTGGGCAGTCCATTGAGCTAAATTAGATTTTTCCATATCTACCACCATGGCCTCCCAAGAATACCAAAAAGGCCAAGCCTTAGCTTGTCTGACCTGATATCCCGCCGTTACTAAAACAGGGTTAAAAATAACACCATATTTTAGCCTGCTTCCCTTAATATCAAGCCCTCTTTCCCATTGGATCTTTTCATCAAGTCCCACTACTACAATACTTTTTCCACCTATGTCTTCGATTAGGCGCAAAACCGCAGCAATCGTCAATGCCGGGCGGAGAAAATCTAAAGCAGCAGATGTTTTGATATCTTCCTGGATTTTTGTATCGTAAGTTTTAGTGTTTATAGCCACAAGTTCCGCAAGAGTAAAGTCCGAGATTACCTTTTGGAAATAACTATGCATTTTGTGACATGAATCCGTTTTAGGTTTATATAAGTCACTCATGAATGAAAAATCAATATCTATTAAATTGCGTTGCAGCATATACTTTTTTAGATTTCGCATGAATTCTTCAGATTCATTTCGAGGAGTGTCTTTTGCACCACAGTCAGCTATTAGCACATGCACTTTCCACCCGAGAAGAGTTAGCAACCTGATAATTTCAACTTGTCCTCGATGGATAGCATTTACTAAATCTCTGGGAACTACAGGCCAGATTATTGAGGCCGGATTGGCGACATCGTTAACTGAGAAATTGGATATTACCACTGATGCATTTTTAAGATGCTCTATTATCAAAGGGGCCAACCCATATTCCGGGTCATCACCTCCAAGGGTGCACCAATCTAAAGAATATAACGTTTGCTTTGGAGGCTTCTCAATACCTTTTAACTCAAAATCCCCGCAATATTTAAAATATTTCCCAGCCTTGTAAGACTCCCAAATAGTCTCAAAGGCATTTACCAACCCTTCATTCACCCAAACCTCACCAGGAATAGCGAGACCTTCAACTCTGGATGCTTGGTTTGGACCTGATCCAAAAACGTCATCTCCATCAGGTTCTGCTACCCCTAGATACAATGCGATTCTAATTTGAAACGGGCTTCTGCTCTGACATGGTCGAGGAAAATAATATTGCTGGAGTTGCACGGCAAATTTTAAGGCAGATTTAAGTTCATTAAAGGTAATCATGTGCGCATCGCCGATGCTTTTAATATATTTACCTCCAACAGATTCGGCTAATAACTTACCTACTCGCAAATAATCTTCGCGAAAAGGCTTAATTTTATCATGGCCAAGTTGTGCCGTAAGATTGGTAAAGTCTTTTAGATCAGCAAAACATGTTACTTCCACCCTGCTACCCATCTCCATCTCCTCATCTGGCGGTAGAGAAATTTAAGTATCGTGCACCATGTGCCTGCATATCAATCTTATGCAATAACATTTCTAATCTTGGCCGCTTAGGATATTCTTCATCCAATATAACTTTTCCACATTCAACATTTGACTCAGTTCTGAACGTGCCATCCGGGGAAACCAATATAACTTCATTTGCGGTTTTATTGTGGGCTACCTGAACAGCCATTCTGCGATTCCAATCCTTTTTGTATTTAGAAAGAAGCTCCTTTTGTGTATATTCGATGAATCTCATTCTTGTCTGCTTCGACATTTTAAGCTTATCATATGCTTGTTGCTGTTCGATGGAAGGAGCTACCATAAGGATTCGCCATCCACTTACTTTCAATTTAAATAATTTGTCTCCAAAAGATAATAAATCGCTAGAATTAATTTTCGTCGCTACAGTTTGTACAGCGATTCTAACATTTTCATTAATACATTGACACAATGCACTTATGGCAGCATCTACAGTACTTGGATGAATATTCCGCAATTTAGGATACATTTTATTTACTGGCCGAAGCTCATCGTTAATTTGTGGCCGTTCAGAATCAATTGAAATCCGGACAAATACATTGTATTGCTTAAATATTTTTAAGTGATTAGAATTAAATGTATATGCGCTTGTATCAATTATAATTCCTGTCTTTTTATGAAGTAATGCGATCGCCTTTTCTAAATGATGGCTAAACAAAGGGTCACCCCCAGTCAAAACAACCACTAGGGGTTTAAACGATAAGATTGCCTCGGCAATTTCATCGATCTCATTTTCATCAGGTTCCTGGCACTTGCCTCTCATCAGATCTTCGGCATAGCAGTATTGACACGCCAAGGGACAATTACCTGTTAATAGCCAGTTTATCAGAATAGGGCGATTGGGATTGGGTAGTATTTTCCAAGCATCAGCATTTGGTAATAGATGAGGAATAGGATATTCGACATCCTTCAAGGGGATAGACCAGCCCGGGCCTAATGCTTTTTCATATTCAACTGAAGGGGCTTTGTCAGATTTCTGCTCAAGCCACATGAGTACTTTCTTACTGTCTTCCTCTCTACAGGCAAAAACTAAACCCAAATAAGGAGAATATACGAAAAGACCAAAACCTTCGTCTTCACGTACAAACAATCCAGATTTCGTATGCAAAACATTCTTAAGGGTCATTTTCTCCACACCTTTATGGTGTATTCCATGTGTCGTGCTCTAAGTCCCTTTGCTCTCGGGTTTATTGAACCTAAGTGGGACATTTCACGGGTGAGGTCCCTATCTATTTCGGCATCGAACCCGAGATTGCGCCAGATTTCGACTACGGCATCAGAAATAGGGACAACTATATTCCTGGTTGTATTGTTCACAACGATAATATAACCCTCAAAATTATTACTTAACGCCTTGGATATATTCAAGAATGCTTTTTCAAGTTCGGAAAAATAACTCGCAAAATAAGGTATATAGTAGACTTTGTTATCATAACAAGCATCTTTAGTTTTACCTTTGAAATTATCGATGCTTGAAAGAAATTTCTTAGCGGATGTACTACTGATTGTATATCCTTTACCCTCGTTATGAGCTTTTATTGAAGAGACATATACAGTCCCAATTAGTGTGCGAGTAAAAGGGTAGCCACCAATTAGCTGCATATTAGTTAATTCGACTAAGAAAGCATTTTCTGGAGCAAACATCGAGGAATAATCTTGGCTGTTTGGAAATGGAGGGGATGTTATCATGGCTGCAAACTTGCTCTCAGGCAACTCTATGGTTCTACAATCACCATAGATAACTTGATGGCGAAATACTTTACAAACAGAAGGGTCTGAGATTGACAACAGTCTTTCCACAACTGCATTAATATAATCATAAAAATCTGTTTGCCACCCGGTATAAACACATATGCCTCCGCGCTTGATATGTATCACAATATTACCTGTAACAGATGATGAAAACCTTCCAACAAATGGCAATAAAAATGCTAAGCATAGCTCCTCAGTGTTACAAATTGATAAATCCATTTCATTTAGTATTTTCTTACATAAATAAAATAGACGTAGTAATATTCTTTTAGATTCATCTGGAAACCAATCTTTTGAAACACTAGCTTTTACTTTAGCCTGTGGCCAATTCTTGCGATACTCTTTCAACCTCTGAGCAAGTGTAATGAACTTCATTGCATTGCCGGGATGTATTAAAACCTGCCATAAATATGCTGGTGGATTATATTCAATTGAATATGCTGAAACACCCCGCTTAGAACAATATGACATTAATGTACCATATCCTGCCATGGGGTCTAAAATCTCTCGCCGCTCTGCCAACTTCTGCACTAACGGAAATACTTTATCTTCTTCAAAGGCCGCATACGTGCGCCCACTTTTTAGCAAAGCACGATATAATCCACGTATACAAGACAAGTTTCCGAGTTTATCCACTCAGTTTGCTCTCCTACCAGACTAATCAATGGTTTGGACTTTTGATCTATGCTTTACACCATATGGAAATTATAGCCTATCTGCCATGGGGGTGAGGAAAAATTTAGCTCACTTTTAATTGGTTTTCAAGTTTCGTCAGATCGTGCGACTTAAAATATTCATGGGTTGGTGTGTGTCGCTCACTGCTATATATGTGTACCTTAGGTCATAAAAAATAGATATTCGATATAGTTATCATAAGTGCGCGTCCGATGATACGCCAAGAGAGAAAAATCTATCAGCCCGTAGGGCGGGAAAGCGCAGCGCATCCCGCCTAACCTGCCCCTGATGAAAATTGTCATTCTGAACACCGTGCAGCATCTCGCTTTTTCGGCAAGTTGAAACCTTTCCCTGCGTTCAGACAGCCCCGAAAACCGGTTTTGCCATGGCTTCCAGGCTCGCTGAGAACCTTCTTCGTCGAATTCGGGTCAATGATACTTTCTTTTCTGGCAATTCCCCTAACCTGCCTCTATAGTGAGCCAAAACCCTCGTCTCAACTGCCAGGGCTTTGGTCTCCGGCCAGTAGCACAGGCTTTCCAGCCTGTGCAGACCGTGATTTAGGCCCAATGCTGTTCACTTAAGCAATTGTAGGGGCGGGGTTTCCCCGCCCTGGCTTAAACGTGCCATGGGTTGGGCGGGCAAACCCCGCCCCTACAGCCAATTTTTGCGGCGGAAAGATTTTCCTATGATCCTTTTAACCAGATTCATGCGCCCAATATTCGCACCCTTGTTCCGGTCCGGCCGGTTTTCTGCGAAACCTTCCGTAACCCTGCGATACAGCACCGGAACCTGGACCGCTGCCAGCGGCACAACGGCGGATGCGCTGTGGCACTACCGCGGGACAACCGCGCTTGAGAGCGGGAGGCCTGCGTTTGAAAGAGCAACAATATCGCAATGTTGCGGTTCAGCGTCCCGGTGTTTTTTCTTATTTGTTCTAAAAGGCGGTCAAAGCAGGATTTCACAAGGGTGCTAGTTGCCCTTAAAAAATCTGCAAATATCTAACATGCTGTTTATTCAGTCATTTTTGGGGACAGCCCGAATCGCGAGCAACCCATTGAAAATACAAGATTATTCACTGCGATCCCAATGACCTTGCAAGAAATGTGGTTTTCCAATGGGTTATTTTTGATAGAAACATCTGGGATATGACCCCAGGCATTTGTTAAAATGAGACTCTGCGCGGCGCACAAATTGATAGCCGGGAGAATTGAGGTTTTGAAATGGCCTGTAAAAGAGATTCACTGGGATGCAGATGAAAGCCATTAACATCGGCCTGATCGGTTTTGGCACGGTAGGGGAGGGGGTGGTGCGTCTGCTCACCGAGCAGCAGGAGTTGTTGGCCCGGCGCCTGGGAGTCCCCCTGATCCTGAAGAAGGTGGCGGACCTGGACCTTGAGCGGCCCCGGGCCGTGACGCTCCCCGCGGACCACCTTACCACCCGGGCGGCCGACATCCTTATTGACCCGGAAATCGACATCGTGGTGGAACTCATCGGCGGTACCGGCGCCGCTCGGGAGTATGTCCTTTCGGCAATTGCGGGGAAAAAGCACGTGGTCACCGCCAACAAGGCCCTTCTGGCCCACCACGGCAATGATTTATTGGCGGCCGCGGCGGCCGCTGGGGTGGAGATCGCCTTCGAGGCCTCGGTGTGCGGTGGTATTCCCATCATTCTGGCCCTGCGCCAGGGGTTGACTGCCAACCGGGTCCAGGAGTTGTTCGGCATCCTTAATGGCACTGCTAATTACATCCTCACCCAGATGACTGGCAGCGGCGCCTCCTATGCCCAGGCCCTGGCCGAGGCCCAGGCCCAAGGGTTCGCCGAAGCCGATCCCACCCTGGACGTGGAAGGCATCGATACCGCCCATAAGTTGGCCATCCTCATGAGTTTAGCCTATGGGGCCCAGTTGGACCTGGAGTCCATCGCGGTAGAAGGCATCAGCCGGCTTAACCCTGTGGACCTACAATTCGCCGGGGAATTCGGCTACTGTCTCAAACTTCTGGCCATTACCCGGGATGACGGGCACCGGGTGGAGGCTCGGGTCCATCCCACCCTGGTCCCTCGGGACCACATGCTGGCTAACGTCAGTGGCGCCATGAACGCCGTGTACCTCACCGGCGACGCAGTGGGTCCCATCCTCCTCTACGGCCAGGGAGCCGGTATGATGCCCACGGCCAGCGCCGTGGTGAGTGATATCATAGAATTGGCCCGCAATCTCATCTGCGGGGTGCCCGGGCGGGTGCCGGCCCTGGGATGGGAATCGGCTCTCACCACCCGGCGGCTCATCAAGCCCATTAATGACCTGGTGACCAATTACTACCTGCGCTTTTCGGCCCTGGACCAGCCCGGGGTGCTGTCCCAGGTCTCGGGTATCCTGGGGAAACACAATATCAGCATCGCCGCGGTGATCCAAAAGGGCCGGGAAGTGGCAGGCACGGTACCCATAGTTATGATCACCCACGAGGCCCGGGAGGCTGACGCCCGTCAAGCCATGGCCGAGATTGACGAGCTGCCCAGCGTCTCCCCCCCCACCGTGTTTTACCGCATCGAAGACCCGCACCTCCACTCTGCCCAGATTTAACGGCGAGGCGGACCTGCGTGTCACCCATCAGGGGGCCGAAAGTGTGGGGAGGGAAGGCCGAAGTCAGATTAACCTGGCTTCTGATTGTTCTGGCCCCTCGGCGCTCCCCCGGGTTTCACTAAACCCGGTTCTGGTTGGAATCCACGCACTCATGCCTTTTTTCCTGAGAAAAATTAAAGTAAATCGTAAGATTGGTCGACAGTATAGGGCAACATCACTATTGCATGTACAAGCAGGTCATATATTGTGGTGAAAGGAGATTTTGATGAGCGATTTTTGGGCCTTCCGGACCATGGTCACTCCGGTCATCATCCAGATTATTTTCTGGGTTGGCGCCCTCATGTGTCTTATAGTCGGGGCAGGCATGATAATCATGGGAGTCAGTGCCCATCAATCGGGTCTGGGACATTATATCTGGAAAGGGATCTTGCTGTTCATTCTCGGCCCCCTGGGAGTCCGGCTCTATTGTGAGATTTTGATCGTCTTTTTCCGCATCAACGAGACTCTAACAGAGATCAAGCACGATCTCGAACGGCGGTCCCAGGCATAAGCGGTGGGCCCCCCCGAAAATTGGGCCGGGAGACCAAGTTGGAAGATAATGGAGCGGGACCAGGCACAAGCGTGCATAATCTATATCTGTAAGGAGGTATATGGACCATGAAGAAGAGAGCGGTTTTAGTCTATGCGGTACTGGTGGCGGTAATTGGCATCTTTTTGGTGGGCTGCGTCACGGCGCCTTCCGGCTCCTCGACTCCAACCCAGGCGGACCTATTGGCGCAGGCCGGGTTTAAAGCACACACGCCGAAGAGCCCCCAAAGAGTGGCCCTGGTTGACACCCTGCCAGCCAAGAAAGTGGTTTTAAATCAGTATAATAAACCCCTCTATATGGTGTGCACCGATCAGGACACCAATCAGTGCTATTTGGGTGACAAGGCGGCCTATGACCGTTATCAGCAAATGGCCATCCAGAATGCCTTTTCTGAAGACCAGCACAAGGTGTCGGAGCAGCGCTCGGACCCCGAGTGGTGGAACATGTGGGTGGATTCCCAGGGCGGCGGTTGATTCTTTGCCGCAGGATCACCGAGGGGTCTAAAATTGGCCCAGGGGAGATAAAGGGGGGCAAGCCCCAGAGGTAGAATTATATCTTCAAAGAGGATATACGGAGCATGAGAACCAGAGCGGCTCTACTCTATGCGATGCTGGCGGTGGTAATTGGTTTATTTATTGTGGGCTGCGTCACGGCCCCATCCAGCAGTCCGGCCACATCGCAGGCGGACTTGCTGGCGCAGGCCGGATTTACCCTGCGAACGGCGGACACCCCAAAAAGATTGGCCTACATCAATTCCCTGCCGGCTCAAAAAGTGGTGCAGCAAAATTATAAAGGCAAGACCCATTATGTAGTCTGCCCCGACCCCAGCACCAAGCAGTGCTATGTGGGGGATGAGGGGGCGTATCAACGTTATCAGCAATTGAGCCTCCAGCAAAACATCTCCGCAGAGCGGCACGCGGTGTCAGAGCAGCATTGGGACCCCGAGTACTGGACCCTATACGCGGATTCCCAGGGCGCAGGCCGATAGACTCAATGGGCAGGACCGCCTGAGGGGATTGTGGCAATCCCTTCAGGCTTTCCTTTCCCATGGCAGAACAATTCCAACCTTGCCGATAAACCTGTCCTGTTTCCTGCCTTGCCCACCTGCGCCTCACCGGTTATTATTAAAAAAGGCTCGCGTTGGATTTTCCCGGATGCGGGGCCGGCGTGAGTAATTTTCTCAGGCTCACTCTTCCTGAGTAAGGAACAGGTCTGTCATGAAATATGTCATTTTGGTGGGCGACGGCATGGGGGATTACCCCGTGGCCGAGTTGGGGGGCAAGACTCCTTTGGAGGCTGCGGCTACCCCACATTTGGACGAACTGGCCCGGCGGGGCGATCTGGGGTTGGCCCGTACTATTCCGCCGGGGAAAGAACCGGGCAGCGACATCGCCAATCTGGCCATCATGGGGTACGATCCGGTGCGTTACCATACCGGGCGGGCCCCCCTGGAGGCTGCGGCCCTGGGGGTGGAATTGGGGCCTGAAGAGGTGGCTTTTCGCTGCAACCTGGTCACCCTGCGCCATGAGGGCCCTCAGCTTTTTATGGAGGATTACTCTGCCGGACACATCACCAGCGCCGAGGCCAAAGACCTCATTGCCGCTCTGGAAGCCGCTCTGGGCCGGGACGGACGCCGCTTTTTCCCGGGAGTGAGCTACCGCCATCTCCTGGTGTGGCGTGAAGGGGACGCCGCCTGGCGTACTTACCCACCCCATGACTGGACCGGCCAGGCAGTGGGCCACCTCATGAGCGGAGATGCTCAGCCCCTATGGGACTTGGTTCGGGCCTCGTGGCCGGTGCTTGCCGATTTGGATGTTAACCGGCGCCGGCTGGCGGCCGGAAAAAGACCTGCCACCTCCATCTGGCTCTGGGGCCAGGGTCGGTCCCCCCAAATGCCCACGTTGCAGGAGCGTTTTGGCCTGAGTGGCGCGGTGATCTCGGCGGTGGACTTGATCCGGGGCATCGGCAAGTACGCCGGGTTGAGTTCCATCCTAGTTCCCGGCGCTACGGGTTTTTTGGACACCAATTACGCCGGCAAGGTGGCCGCGGCTATAGAGGCTTTGAAAGAGATGGACCTGGTCTTTGTGCACGTGGAGGCCCCGGATGAAGCGGGCCATAGCGGCGAACTGTCTTTGAAGCTCCAAGCCATCGAAGACTTCGACGCCAAGGTGGTGGGGCCGATGATGGCCGGGTTGGAGAAGTTGGGGGACTTTCGGGTCCTGGTGCTTTGCGATCACCTCACCCCCCTGGCGCTCCGCACCCACACCGATGAGCCGGTGCCCTATGTCCTCTATGATTCCCGGACCCCGGGAGACCAGCCCCGGCCATACACCGAGGCCGCGGCCCAGGCCACCGGAGTCATCCTGGAACAGGGCGCTGACCTGCTGACCCGGTTACTGCAGCGGTAACGAAGAGATAAGAATCCTTACGCAAAAGGGGGGACCCCGTAGGTCACCCCTTTTTTTTGCCGTTATTGGGTAGTGGTTAAAATTCAGGCTATTGCCCTAATTCTCAAAAAATTAAGCCACTCTCTTAATTATTTTCCTCTTGGATGATTCTGCCTAGTGAGGAAAAAGAAAATCCCTGGTTTCCCAGGGTGCCCAGCATCAAGCAATCGATGATGGGTTCGTTCACCGGTTTTTCGGCGTGCCATTGCACAATAAAATTTGCGCCCACACCTTCATCACCTCTTTTGGGTTCCTTGACGATGACCCGTGTGGCCGCCAGAGGCTTGAGGGTGACCGGTTTTTCCAAATATTTATAAGCCAGTTTGCCGTCGGTATCATAATGATCGATTCGGTCTAGCGTAATGGGCTGCGACGGGTCGGTATTATGGATAATGAGATTGGCCCTTAAGGGAACCACCATTAACATGGGCGGGCCGCTTATTACATTGGCATAACTGGGGATATAGACGGTTTGACCCTTTACCATTTTGGCTGCACCCAAGGCCGAGGCGCTGAAGTTAAAAAGTAGCATAGTTGCCACTATGGCCGTCACAGCCATCTGTTTTACATTTTTACTCAACATGGATTCTCCTCCAGGCAGGCAAGGATAGGAGTGGGTGTTTATTGCCTTATCGACCAGATAATTAAGGGACTAAAAACGCGGGCACGGATTTTTTTCGGAGCCCTGGAATCATATTGGTGAAAAATATCCTTGGTTTTTCTTTATACCAGATTCTTGAGGCAGCGTACGGCGTTCTGGAAAAGGGCCAAGCCGGCGCCGACTCGATCCGGATAGGGTTCGCCCTGACGTCGGAAGGGTTCTTTATCCCGGGTCCAGGCGGGATGCTGGAAAGAAGAGATATGGGCTTCGGGGTGGGGCATGAGGCCCAGGACCCGGCCGGTGGTGTCACAGATACCGGCGATGTCCAGGAGGGAACCGTTGGGGTTATAGGGAAACCGGCCCAGGGCCGCTTTTCCTGAAGGCGTGGCATATTTCAGGGCGATCTGGCCCCGGTCGGCCAGCTCCGCCAGGACCGGGCCATCGGCGTAAAATTTCCCCTCGCCATGGCGGATGGGTAGCTCCAGAAGGTCGATCCCCTGGGTAAACACGCACTTTGACGGCATGGCCTTGAGGTGGACCCAGGCATCCCGGAAGTTGCCGCAATCGTTGGGGATCAATGCAGTCAGCCGGGCGGTGGCGTGCCCGGGCAGGCCCGGCAGCAGCCCCAGGTTAACCAGAACCTGGAAGCCGTTACAGATACCGATGACCAGGCGGCCCGCGGCGATAAATTCTTGTAGGGCGGAGCCCAAGGCCAGCTTTAATCTCAAAGCCAGAATGACTCCGGCGCCGTGGTCATCCCCCCAGGAAAACCCTCCGGGCACGGCCAGAAGGTGGTAGTCCCAGAGTAGGCCCGGATTTTCCAAGAGATCGGTGGTGTGGACCCGCACCGCGTCGGCCCCGGCCTGGGAAAGCGCGAAGGCGGTTTCATAGTCACAGTTCAGACCGTAGCCATACAGAACTAAGGCTTTGGGCCTTAGCTCCGGGTTTTCGGTTTGCGGTTTTCGGTTCCGGGTATTCATAAATCAGATGGCAAAGATAACAGTTAATAGGTTGGTGGGCAATGCCCGCCCTGCTTAATTTTATTGAGCCGACACACGAAAAAAAAAGTGTCCCATTGGATCTTTAAAAAGTATTATAGTATTATCAATATGTTATCTATTAAATCAGTTTTCGCTGGTGCGATTTTAGCGATTTTGTCCCGCGTGTGTAGCACCCTTGTCCCGCCGCGGTGTGCTTCTGTCCCGCCAGCATGCGTTCTATTCCCGTCTGTCACGCGTTCAATTTCCGCCCAGAGGCGGCAGTGTATCGGCCACAGGGCCTGCGGAGGCGGGACGTTTCGACTGCAACCCGCCTGAGGCGCAGTTAAACATGGAGAAGCAAGGGTTTCCAGAAAAGAATGAACAGTTGACCCGCAATTATGTCATCCTAAACGAAAAATCAGGAGTGATGGCTTTGGAAAAAATCCTTCTTTTTCCATTCACCCTAACTCCCTCCCCCAGGGGTGAGATGAGATTAAATTAAATAAAACAATGACATATAGATGTTCAGCCATAAGGCGAGAGGAAATAGTTAAACTTTCTTTGAAACCATTATGGGTGTTCTCACAACGAAGTATGAAAATGTAAGGATGGCGGGCACGGAGGCCCGCCCCACCGGCACAGAGGCCCGCCCCAACAGCGGGTTTAATGGCGGGCAGTGTCCGCCCTACACCTGTGAAAGGCGGGGTGCGCTGCGCTTTCCCGCCCCACGGCTACGGGTCCCTGACCCCTGGTTTCCTACTTCTTCCCGGTCTTCTTCTTGGGAGCCGCCTTGGTCGTCTTCTTTTCTTCCCGCTTCTGTTTCTGGGCTTCCAGTTCGATGACCTTTTCCCGCTTCACTTCCACCCGTTTGGCCTGTTTGCGCCAGGCATAGACGATGGGGCTGGCCACGAAGACGGAGGAGTAGGTGCCCACCAGCACGCCCAAGATCATGGCCAGGGCGAAGTCCCGCAAGACCACGCCGCCGAAGAAGAACAGCGCCACCACCACCAGGAACACGGTAGTGCTGGTGATGATGGTCCGGGAGAGCACCTCGTTAACGCTGAGATTGATGATGTCTCCCAGTCTGCCCCTTTTCCGGGCCAGATTTTCCCGGATGCGGTCGAAGACCACCACGGTATCTGTAAGGGAGTAGCCCGCCAGGGTCAAGAGGGCGGTGACCACCAGCAGGGTGATCTCGACGTTGAACAGCCAGAAGATGCCCAGGACGGCCAAGACGTCGTGAAAGGTGGCAATAGTGGCGCCGATGCCGAAGATGAATTCGAAGCGCCAGGCGATGTAGATAATGATGCCGAGCATGGAGATGATGATGGCCACGATGGCCTTGTTGCGCAGGTCACCGCTGATCGAGGCCCCGATCTCCTGTTTGCCGATAACCTTGAACTGATTGTCGGGCATGGCTTTATTGAGCATATCGGCCAGGTGCTCGGACATCTGCCCCACGGAAGACTCGGACTTTTTGAGTTTGACCATGAGCTCCTTGCCGCCTTCAATCTGCTGAATCTCGGCGTGTCCCCAGCCTTCTTTGTTGAGGGCGTCCCGGACCGCGTTGACGGTGAAGGGCTTGGCTGCGGTCATCTCGACCAAAGCGCCGCCGCTGAACTCCACTCCCAGGTTGCCCTGGCCACGGGAGAGCTGCACGAAGGCCACCAGGCCCAAAATCGCCAAGGCCCCGGAAATGGCGAAGGCGTAATGGCGCCAGCCGATGAAGTCGATGTTGCGCTGCTTGAAGAATTCGAAAAAGCTGAGCTTTTTCAGCCAGCGCTTGACCAGCAGCCAGTCGTAAACCACCCGGGTGCCGAACAGGGCGGTGAACAGGTTCAGGATGACACCCAGGCTCAGGGTGACGGCAAAGCCCTTGATTGGCCCGGTGCCGAAGAGGAAGAGGGCAAAGGCGGTGATCAGGGTGGTGACGTGGGAGTCGATGATGGTCCAGAAGGCCTTGTCATAGCCGCCGTCGATGCTGGCCTTTAAGGGCTTGCCGGCATGGAACTCCTCTCGCATCCGTTCGTAGATAAGGACGTTGGAGTCCACTGCCATGCCGATGGATAAGATGATGCCGGCTATACCCGGCAGGGTAAGGGTGGCGCCCAAAAGCGACAGACATCCCAGGAGCAGGATGACGTTGAGGATCATGGCGTAGTCGGCCACCAGCCCGGAGAAGCGATAGTAGAAGATCATGAAGCCGATGACCAGGATGGTTGCCAGCAAACCGGCGGTGAGACCTTTTTTGATGGAGTCGGCTCCGAGGGTGGGACCCACGGTGATATTCTGGACGATCTTGACGGTGGCCGGCAGGGCCCCGGCCCGAAGCACGATGGCCAAGTCGTGGGCCTCGGCCGGGGTGTAGGAGCCAGTGATCTGGGCCTTACCGCCGCCGATGCGCTCCTGGATAGCCGGAGCCGATCGGACTACCCCGTCGAGGATGATGGCCAGACGGCGCTTGACGTTTTCCCCGGTGATCTTGCCGAACTCCGTGGCTCCCCGATTATTAAAGTCCACGGATACGTAAGGCTCATTATAGTCGCCGATGCTTACCCTGGCGTTTTTTATCGCGGCGCCGGTGAGGAGGACCTTCTTTTTGAGCAGCAGGGGCTTGCTTTCCAGCCGGCCGGTGTCCCGATTAATGCTTTTTTCGATATAAACTTCATTATCCGCAGGAATCTTATCCGCCAGGGCCTGGTTGAGCTGCTCCCGGGCATAACCGGGTTTCAGGGCGCCGGTTTTGAGGGCCTGCTCGATCAATTCGGGCAGATTGACCTGGGCCTGATCATCCACCAGCTTGAATTCCAACTGGGCCGTCTGGCCGATAAGGTCCAGGGCCCGCTGGGGGTCCTGGATGCCGGGAAGCTGGACCACGATCTGGTCGGAGCCCTGGCGCACCAGGACCGGTTCGGTCACCCCGAACTGATCGATGCGGTTACGGAGAACCTCGAGGCTCTGGGACAGGGTGCGTTCCCGGATCTGGTTGATTTCATCGGGCTTGAGGCTCAGGACAAAGGCCAGACTGCCATCCTGGCGTTGAGGCTCCCCGGCTGCGAGATGGGGGAATTCCTCCTTCAAGAATTTTTGGAAAGCCACCTGTTCGTCTTTGTTCACCAGGGTGACGGGCAGAATATCTTTGGCTACATCTCCCACTTTGAGCGCCAGACCGCGTTTTTTCGCCAATTCGTTCATGTCGGTGGCATCGCGGTTCAAGGCATTACCGATGGCGCTCTCCATATCCACCTGGAGGATCAGATGCATGCCTCCCTTCAGGTCCAATCCTAACTTCAAGCCGCGGCTCACATGCTTTTCCCACCAGCCGGGCAGTTCACCGGTGACGGACGGGAGCACGAAGACAATGGCGATGATGGTGAGGATAAATAAGAAGAGAAACTTTAAGCGAATTGCTCGCAACATGCACCGATCTCCTTAGCTTCGAGGGCGAGTCTGGCGTTGTTTATGTAATTTAACCTTTTAATTTAAAGGGTTATATTATAAAGGCGCACCTGGAAAGCGACTCGTCCTCGTTTAACTTAATCGATAGAAATTACCTGAGAGCTCCCGGATTGTCAAGGTTCTTGGCCCTGTAGACCGTGGCGAATCGGTCAGGTTTTCCGCGGGGCCTCGTCCCAAGCTGTGCCCATATAGCGTTTGGCAAAAGATCCTTAAGGCGGGATGCGCTTCGCTTCCCGCCCTACGGCACTACAGGCTGGCCCACAATTGGGATGTGCAGCAGGGTATTATACCGACTGGCTTGGGTGCGGGTTTGGCCGGAGGCGTCAACTTCGTTTCGAATGAACAAGGTGTCAATTGAAGATATTTTGGGTTTTGCTTGAAATTATCGGTCAAAAAAGAATTCTTCTTCGGGCAATTTCAAAGCGGTGAGGAAATTGCCATAGACCGCGCCGGTGTCGATCCCAATCTTATTGGGCATAAGTAACGGCTCCTTGAAAGGTGTGTGTCCAAAAATGACCCGCCGGCCAAAATCCTCCTGGGAGGTGATAAATTCTCCCCTGATCCACAGCAAATCTTCTTCTTTCTGGTCTGTCAGCGCCACGCCGGGCTTGAGGCCGCCATGCACGAAGATATAATCGGCAGTTTCATAATAAAGCTGTAAATCCTGGTAAAACTGCCGGTGATCCGGCGGCAATCCCAGGTTTTCCTGGTCTACCCAATCGTCCCCCCAGTAATCTTCCAGGGTTGCCAGGCCGCCGTTGAAGAGAAAGAACTCCTTTTCCCGGCCCTGGAGGAAGTCCAGGAACATGGCTTCATGGTTACCCTTGAGGCAGATGACTTGTCCCGGCGGGGCCAGACTTTTCAGGCGGATGATATAATCCACCACCCCCCTGGCCCGGGGGCCGCGGTCAAGATAATCCCCCACGAACAACAGCCGGTCTTGTTTAAGATCGGGGTTGATCTTTTCCATGAGGCGTTCCAGGGATTCCAGGCTCCCGTGGATGTCGCCGATGGCGTAGAGGTCGCCGCCCATGTGAGTCCTTTTGTTGCAGGGGGACACCTGTGCGTGTCCCCACAGGACGGACACGCAGGTCCGCCCCTACGATGTTGCCAACCTTACAGCCAACGGAACAGTTTCTCCCGCTGATCCAACCGGGTCAGGCCCGCTTTCCGGGCAGTTTGCAGGGCTTCCTCGTGCTCCGGGCCGGTCAAGAATTTGCGCAGCGTCGGATGTTCGCTAGCCCGGCCGCAGGGGCGATACTGCCCCATGACGTTCACGTAGGTGTTGGGCGACACCTCCCGGGCCAAAAATTCCATAATTTTTCGTGTGCCGGCCAGACCGTCGGGTAGCACCAGGTGCCGCACCAACAGGCCCCGTTGGGCTACGCCGTTCTCGTCTATCACCAAATCGCCCACCTGCCGGTGCATTTCTTTGAGGGCCTGGCGGGCGATCTCCGGATAGTCTTCCGCCTGGCACAAATCCTTGGCTACCTGGGGATCCCAAAACTTGAAGTCCGGCATGTAAATATCTACCACCCCATCCAGGAGACGGAGGGTCTCCACCGCGTCATAGCCCCCGGTATTGTAAACCAGTGGGACGTGGAGCCCGCCCTCAATGGCCGGGACCAGGGCCGCCAAAATCTGATAGACTTGGTGGCTGGGGGTGACGAAATTGATGTTGTGGCAGCCCCGCTTCTGCAAAAGAAGCATCATCGCAGCCAGGTCCGGGATAGAAACTTCTTCGCCTTCCCCGCCGTGGCTGATCTCGTAATTCTGACAAAAAATACAATACAGATTGCAGTGGGTAAAGAAGATGGTGCCGGAGCCATGGTGCCCCACCAGGGGGTCTTCTTCTCCGAAATGGGGCGAATACGACGATACCATCGGTTGATCCCCGGTACGGCACAGACCCCGCTCGCCGTGATGCCGGTCCACCAGGCAGTTGCGGGGGCAAAGATTGCATTGGCTCAAGATGTCATAAGCCGCGGCAATTTTGGCCGTGAGCAAGCCCCGGCGGTGCGTCTTTAAATAGACCGGTTCCCATGGTTCCATGGCGTCCTGCGTTCTCTTGTTTCAACTTACGGGGCTGCACCTGCCGGCGGGCGAGGACGCCCGCCCTACCTTAACCGTTCACCACTCTTCCACCTCGGCCCGCCAGGGTTCCAGGAGGGTGCGGGGGATATCATTGATGAACCGAGAGGGCGAATTGACGGTCATGCCGAATTGTCTGCTATAGCCGATACTGGGGAAGGTTAGCGCCAGATAATTTCGGGCTCGGGTGGCGGCCACGTACATGAGGCGGCGTTCTTCTTCCATTTCCTCGTCCCGCTCCTGGGAGTAAAAGGCCGGGAAGCGGCCTTCCGCGGCCCAGATGATGAACACCGCGTCCCACTCCAGGCCCTTGGCCGAGTGGATCGTGGACAGGGTCAGGTAGTCATCGGTGGGGGTGACCACGTCCGCCAGGCTGCTGGGGGGCTCCAGCGTCAGGTCGTTCAGGAAGGTTTGGATCTCCCGGTAGCGGGCAGTGATGGTCAGGAGGTGTTCCAGGTCCTTCATTCTTTTTGGGTAATCATCATAGCGGGCCTTGGCCAGGGGTTCGTAATAGGCCAGGGCCTGGTTCATCCGGGTCATCAGGGTCTGGCCCGGGGTATTCAGGCCGGCCATGAGATCGGCTAAGTCTTTCAATTCCTTGGACTTGCTTTGGCTGCGCAGCCATTTGATGGCGTCTTCCAGTTCAAAGCCGTTGCCCACCTGGGCATTGAACTTGTTGCAGCGCTGGCGGCCCACGCCGGGGACCAGGAGCAGCACCCGGGTCCAACTCATGGTGTCTTTGGGGTTGGCCACCACCTTCAGGTGGGCCAGGAGGTCCTTGATGTGGGCGCTCTCCATGAATTTGAAGCCCCCGAACTTCATGAAGGGGATGCCGGAGCGCACCAGTTCTATCTCCAGGTCGAAGGAATGGTAGCCGGCCCGGATGAGCACCGCGATCTGGCTCAAGGGGGTGCCTTCTTCCTGGAGTGCCTGCACCTGGGCCACCACCAACCGGGATTGCTCGTTTTCCGAGGCCGCGCGGAACAGGCGCGGGCGTACGCCGTCGGCCCGCCGGGTGAACAGGCACTTGGTGTACTTGTCCCGGGCGCTGGCAATGATCTCGTTGGCCAGGTCTAAAATGGGCTGGGTGCTGCGGTAGTTCTCTTCCAGCTTGATGATCCGGGTGCCGGGGAAGAGGTCGGGGAAATCCATGATGTTGCGGAAATTGGCTCCCCGGAAGGAGTAGATGCTTTGTGAGTCGTCCCCCACGGCCATGACGTTTTGGTGGGTGGAGGCTAAAAGACGCACCAGTTCGGCCTGGAGCCGGTTGGTGTCCTGATATTCGTCCACCATCAGGTATTGGAAACGCCGGGACAGGTGCTGACGCAGATCGTCGTGCTCGGTTAAGAGGCGGCGGCCTTCCAGGAGCAGGTCGTCATAGTCCAGAAGAGCGTGGCGCCGTTTTTCATCCTGGTAGGCTGCGGCCATTTTGGCCAGGCGGTCCCTTTGGTCCAGGAACTGGGGATAGTCCCGATTCAGGAGGCTATCCAGGGACAGGTCTTTGTTTACCACCGCACCAAAAAGCTCCGCAATGGTCTCCTTCCGGGGGAAGGGGCCGGAGAGCTGCTTATAGCCCAGGCGCTCTTTGAGCATTTTCAGGAGGTCGCCCTGGTCGGCCCGGTCCATGACCGTAAACCCCTTGGGGTACCCCAGGCGCTCGCCGTACTGCCTGAGCCACAGGTAACAGACCCCGTGAAAGGTGCCGCCCACTACCTGGCCCAGGGCCTGATTGAGGAGATGCACCGCCCGGGTAAGCATCTCCCGGGAGGCCTTGCGGGTAAAAGTGAGCAGCAGGATTGAGCTGGGGTCCACCCCGTGCTCCACCAGATAGGCCAGGCGATAGACCAGGGTGCGGGTCTTGCCGCTGCCGGCCCCGGCTATGACCAGGATAGGCCCTTCTTTAGTGGTCACCGCCTCGTACTGGGCCGGATTGAGCTCCTTTTGGTAATCAATGCGGGGCGCCGGAGCATCAGGGGGTATGGGTTTGAAGGTGTAGGTCATATTTAGCGATCAGCTAGCAGCTTTCAGCTTTCAGCAAATGATTTAAGAAATAGCCCAATATTAGTTTAGGCGGACACACAGAGCCGTAGGGCGGGAAAGCGAAGCGCATCCCGCCTTCGGTAATTCGGGTTCCTTACTTATGCCGCAATGTATATGCTTTGGCAGATGTGCTCGTTCAAAGTCCAGAGATGGCATAATGCTAAAGGCGGGATGCGCTTCGCTTTCCCGCCCTACGGGGTACGGGCTACGGCTCACTGCTTACTCTTAAAATAATCAATAATCGCCGCGGCCAGGGCCGGGATGGTGAACGCGGCCGGTTCGATCTTAGGCGTGATGCCGTATTCCTCTAAGGTGGCCGTGGTGATGGGGCCGATGGAGGCTACGGTTGCGCCCGCGGCCAGGCTTTGAAAGTGGTCCTTACCCACCAGTCCGGCGAAGTTGTGGACCGTGGCGGAACTGGTGAAGGTGAGGATATCCACTTGGCCCTCGTTAAGCACCCCGGCGGCCTCGCCGGGAACGGACGCAGGCGGCAGCGCCCGGTAGACCGGGACTACGTCCACCGCCATCCCGAGCCCGGCCAGACCTTCGGGGAGCACGTCCCGGGCTTGCTCGGCCCGGGCCAGGAGGATGCGCGTCCCGCCCAATAAGCGCGGCGTTAAAACTTCAAGCAAGCCCTCGGCCTGGAAGGTCTTTGGCACCACATCCGCCATCAGGCCGTATGGCTTGAGGGCATCGCTAGTGGCCGGACCGATGACGGCAATTTTGGCGCGTCCCAAGGCCCGAACATCATTACCCATATGGAAAAGACGGTCCATGAACGCGCTCACCCCGTTGGCGCTGGTGAAAATCACCCAGTCATAACGGGCCAGATGCTGCAAGGCCGCGTCCAGGGGCGCAAAATCCGCGGGGGGCATGATCTCGATGGTGGGGACTTCCAGGCATTTGGCCCCGGCGTCATTCAGCATCTCCACGAGGCGGGACGCTTGGTTCCGGGAACGGGTCACTACCACGGTTTTGCCCCACAGTGGCCGATTTTCCCACCATTTAAGGGTCTCAGCCAAGTCAACCACGCCGCCAACCACCAGCACTGCAGGCGGCTTGATTTCGGCCTTTTGGGCGCGAGCGGCGATGTCGGCCAGGGTTCCCACCACGGTGCGCTGGGCCAACGTGGTGCCTTTTTCAATCAGCGCGGCTGGAGTCTCCGAGGCGCGGCCTGCCTGGATCAATCGGCGGCAGTTGTCCGCCAGGTTTTTCACCCCCATGAGAAAGACCAGGGTGCCGGGGTTCTGGCCCAGAGCGGACCAGGGAATGGTGCTGGCGTCTTTGGTGGGGTCTTCGTGGCCGGTGATGAAGGTCACCAGAGTGGTGTGGCGCCGGTGGGTCACCGGGATGCCGGCGTAGGCGGGCACCGCTACTGCGGAGGTTACTCCGGGGACGATCTCAAATGAGATGCCGGCCGCGGCCAGTTCTTCGGCTTCTTCGCCGCCCCGGCCAAAGACGAAGGGGTCGCCGCCCTTGAGGCGCACCACCGTGAGCCCGGCTTTGGCCTTTTTCACCAAGAGCTCGTTGATGTCCTCCTGGGGCAGGGCATGGGCGCCGGCCTTTTTGCCCACATAGAAGAGTTCGGCTGTGGCCGGCGCTTCCTGGAGCAACGCCGGGCTGGCCAACTGATCATAGACCACGACGTCGGCCCGGCGTAGTAAATCCAGACCCTTCACCGTGATCAAACCCGGGTCTCCAGGCCCGGCGCCTACTAGATAAACCATCCCTTTATTATATCATTTGCATTCTGGATTTGAAATCTTTATACGTAGTGCTTTTTCCACTTCAAACACAAGATTAAGATTTGTCTCAAATACGCCTACCAATTTATCTAATGAATTAATCGTTTTCTTTTTCGCAAGATTTTGCCTAGTAACCATCCCAGGGAGATTCTGTATACTAGATCGAAACCCTTTTATAGATTCTATCGTGGAAGGTGTGGAAGAAATAAATATCGAAACAGCATTTAAAAGTTCGTTTAATTCATTTTTATTATCCATGCCAAATTCGGTTGATAAAGTAATAATATTACCTATCGCCATAATAGCATCCTGAAATGCTTTAGAATAAATAGGTATTTCGACCTCTATTCTTACAACAAATTCCTCCATATTTTCAGCTGAATTCTGTAATATATGTTTAAACATCTTCATCATAACTTCTTTAGGGGCCTTATCAATCTTGTTGAGTTCCTCAGTGCGTTGATTTATTTTATTATTAAGTTCAAGCTGATATTGAGTAATTCGCATTAGAAGCTCATGAACCTTTAAAAGGGAATCATTAGCCATTTCAATATAATCAAGATATCCAAGTTCTTCGCCTTCCTCATTCGAAATTTGAAGACCCTCGTTAACTATTAATTCATTTGGTTGGTTTTTGAACTTTTTCTGTTTGCATTTTTTCCATTCTTGGACCACTCGACTAAGATGAACCCGAATGAGAGATTGAAATTCCTCTAATGTTGAGAACTCCCAATATAGACCACCCTTATTCCCCAATTGAGCTTTGAATTCTGAAACTAAACGAAGTTGATCATGATCTAATTTACTCGGAGATATTGGGGTATCTTTAAAATAAAACATTATTTTGATATTACTACCTTCTTTATAGCGATCAAAAGCCCTATGAAATTCTTCTTCAGTCCCCGATCCTGATCGTTTTGTCGGTGTTCCATAACGAGCCCACATTATTCCTACAATAATATCATAATCGTCACCTATCTGTCGATTGACTACATTTTGCGCATCTTCGCCAAAATCTGGATATGCATTCGTTTCCCAACGAACAAGTTCTAATCTTAATCCGAGTGTTTTACTCCAAGTGATATTTAATTCTCGAATCACGTCTTCTAATGCTGCACGTTCCTCCGCAACATCTGCAGGAGACGCAACAAAGACAGTTATTACATTTTCATCCCTGGGCATTTCTCCCCTCCTTAAAGGGAAAACTTCTACTTCACTCCCAATGCCTCTCAATGGCAGGTCTTGCAGCCCCGGTGCTGCTCGATGCGTTCCACCACGCCGCGATATTTTTCGTGGATTAACTGCCGGTCGAACTCCTGCATCTGGGCCAGCATATCGGCCTGCTCGGCCTCGCTGAAATAGGCCATGCAGGGGATAAAGAAGTGTGTGTCCTCTTTTTCGATGTGCCGGGGATAGAACCCCAATAACTCCCCCATATGGAGCATGAGGTCGTTGAGGGCGCCGGGGGACTCCAGGAGGTAGCCTTCCTTGGCCTTGACCAGGTTGGCGGTGGTCTCCCGGCCCCAGGCGTGATCTTTGATCAACTCATCCATCACCTGTTTAAGTTCCGGGGAGAGGTCTTTGGCCGCCAGGGCCTTGAACAGGATATCTTCTTCCTTACCGTGGTGGCAGCGGTCGGCGTAGGTGCGGATGAAATCCACCGCGGTGTCGATGAAGACCGGGTCCACAAAGGCGAACTCCGGGTCCACGTCGATATTGGCCTTGATGCGCTCGAACTCCTGCTGCATCAGGTGGAGCAGGCGCTCGATCAGACGGTGTTCGATCATGAGAGGGGCAATAGGTTGCATAAAATATTCCTTAATTTAGCCGCCGATGGACGCCGATGCACATGGATAAAAAAATCTGCGTCTATCTGCGTCCATCTGCGGTTTAGATTTTAACGAGTTCGTACTCCCGAGCCCCCAGACCTAACTGGGCGGCATAGTCCAACTGAATATGCCAGTCAATCTGGGGATAGAGATCTTTGAATTTATCGCTGCCGACAGCCAGGTCTTTCAGGGCGGACCCGGCAATGCCCGGGCTTGCGATGACCAGATCGGCTGAGGCCTGGTCCAGGGCCACGGGGTCATGGGAGGCCAGGATACCGATATCCCCCACGATGGGCAGATCGTTGTGGCCGTAGCAGTCGCAGGCGGGCGAGACCTGGGTGACGAAGTTGATGAACACGCTGCGGTCCTGCTTGGTTTTGAGGGCGCCGTAAGCATACTCCATCATCTTCTTGAGGAAAACCGGGATGGATTCGTTCCACTGAATCTGGATGTTGCCATAGGGGCACACCAGGATGCACTCCCCGCAACCCACGCACTTGGTGGGGTCGATGACCGCCTTTTCTGTTTCCGGATTGATGCCAATGGCCTCCTGGGCACATTGGGCCACACAGTCGCCGCAGCCGGTGCACTTTTTCTCGGTCACCTTGGGGGAGATGTTGGAGTGCTGGGCCAGCTTGCCCCGGCGGGAGGCGCAACCCATCCCCAAGTTTTTCAGGGCGCCGCCGAACCCCGCGAATTCGTGGCCTTTAAAGTGACTCAGGGTCACCATGACTTCTGCTTCCACAATGGCTTCGGCCAGAAAGACGCTCTTGAACTGCTCCTTATTAATCTCCACTTCCACTTCGGCCTTGCCGGTGAGGCCGTCGGCGATGACCAGGGGCGCTTTCACCACTGCGTAAGCAAAGCCGTTTTCGATGGCGGTGGTGAGGTGGCTCACGGATTCGCTCCGGGTCCCCACATACAACGTATTGGCGTCGGTGAGGAAGGGCCGGCCTCCCAGGTCCCAAACTTTGTCCACCACCTGACGCACATAGATAGGACGGATGAAGGAGGTATTACCCTTCTCCCCGAAGTGGAGCTTAAGCGCCACCAGGGGCCGCTTCTTTTTGCGCTGGATGATGGTCTTGATATCCAGGGCGTCCAGCAGACGGCCGAACTTCTTGAAATTGGGCTCCTTGACGGAGGCCCGGAGATCCATGAGAAAGACTTGGCTGGGCATGATTTACCTTCAGTAATTTATCTTTAGGTTGTCAGTGGTTATAAAAATTACAATGGTGTCACCGTAACTTGATACCGTTGGGGATCAAATTCTTTTTGTGCTTTCAATAAATATGTAAAAGGATTTTCTCTCAATTTCTGTACTTTATCAATATTGTACAATACTGTATTTGCCGTAAAAGATACGCCTGCCCCTGCTAATAAAGCACAAGGGATTGACAAACCTAGTAACGCGAGTGGAATTGAAGTTGCTGTGGTAGAAACAACAGAAACTTTTAAAAACGTATCGGATGCGAATCGAATCATATTTTCCTTCAATCCAATCTTCATAGAATCTATGGCAGGCCTTACTTCATTTATATATTTATCATGAACACTTTGACGAATGGCCTCCAATGGTTGTTCAATAGAAATTTCGTTCGCAAGTTCAGAAACCTTTGTTCTGAAACGACCTAATTCGCTTTTGAATCTCTCTCTGAAGATGATTATTTTATTTACAGGGGTTTCTGGATCGATCTGTATGCCTTCTAATATTAAGTCTGCGAGCATTGCTTGAGCTAAACTTCGATTACGTCTTAAATCGCGACCAAATCGGCTTCTTCTTCGCCTAGACCCTTCATGGTAATTAATATTATATCCCATCGAATAGGATGATAAATTACCATCCAATCTAGCAACATTTGCAAGCCGACTATTTGATACTGAATCAGTTAATAAAGCGATGCCATGTCTTTCAGAAAGATTTGTGGCTAATAATGTCATATAGAAATTCGCGAATCTTTTATCTACAGAAATCCATCGATTTTTGTTACCTAATGATTCGTTAAGTATGTGTTGAATTTCATAAGGAAGTTTTTCAGGATGCATTGATAAACATCAAATATTCTTTCAGAAAATTTATCAGGGTGAATAATTCGATGGTCTGTAATGTCTCCAGAAAATAGAACTTGAGTCCCTTCAGGCGAGTTTATGTATTCTAATACATCTTCTGTTAACTCTTCGATCTCTTCTAAATCAGGATGTACATAGAAAGGTATTAATGATCCTTCATCAAAGAATTCCTCGGCAGTTCTTTTTTCATATGGTCGTTGGATTGATTTTGGGACAATTGTTTGAATTTTGTCCCAATATAACATTGCATTCTTTAACCAAGACTCATCTTGAATCTCTATCCATGGATAATAAAGAGCCCTTGAAAATGCCATTTCAATACCTCCTCTTATAATAATTTTACAAATAAGGAAAAATCAAAATTTGGCGGGCAGTGCCCGCCCTACACGCAGACTAAACCTCCGATTACCGGGTTCAGGGCAGCTAAATCTGACCCCTGATCCCGGCCTCTGACCTCTATTCCTCCCACACCACCTTTTCACCCACAATAGTCATTACCGCCTTGCCCCGCAACTTCCAGCCGTGGAAGGGGCAGTTGCGGCTTTTGCTGGCGAAGGTGTTCACGTCCACGGTCCATTCCCGGTTGAGGTCGATCAAGGTGATATCGGCGACGGAGTTGAGGGTGAGGGTGCCGCCGGGGACGTTCAGGATGCGGGCCGGGTTCGTGCTCATGGCGGCTACCAGTTGGATTAAGGTGAGGACCCCGTCGTGCACCAGTTTGAGGCTTAAGCCCAGGGAGGTCTCCAGGCCGATGAGGCCGAAGGCCGCGGCCTCGAACTCCAGGTCTTTTTGCAGGGAGGTGTGGGGTGCATGGTCGCAGGCAATGGCGTCGAGCGTCCCATCCGCCAAGCCATCCTTGATGGCGGCCACGTCCGCGGCGGTGCGGAGTGGCGGGTTAACCTTGGCATTGGTGTCATAGCCGTACACCGCTTCATCGGTCAGGGAAAAATAATGAGGCGCGGTCTCGGCGGTGACGGTGAGGCCCGCGGCCTTGGCGGTGCGGATCAGGGCCACGCTGCCGAAGGCGCTGACGTGGGCGATATGGAGGCGGCCGCCGGTGAGTTGGAGGAGGGCCAGGTCTCGAAAAATCATGGCTTCTTCGGCCGCAGACGGGATGCCCCGTAAGCCCAGTTCCAGGGAGACGCGGCCTTCGTGCATTACGCCGTTCCCCTTAAGGTCCAGGTCTTCTTCGTGGGCGATCAAGGGGACGTCGAAGGTGCGGGCATACTCCAGGGCGCGGCGCATAAGCATGGGGCTCATCACCGGATGGCCGTCGTCGGAGAAGGCCACCGCACCGGCCTCCTTCTGGTCGCCGTATTCGCTTAAGCCCTGGCCCGCGGAACCCATGGAGATGGCCCCCACCGGGTAGACCCGGGCGAGCCCTGCCACCTTGGCGGTCTCGAGGATGAAGCGGGTGAGCGCGGCGTTATCGTTCACCGGCCGGGTGTTGGGCATGGCGGCCACCGCGGTGAAGCCGCCAACCACCGCGGCCCGGGCGCCCGTCAGGATGGTCTCTTTGTACTCCTCTCCCGGCTCTCTTAAGTGCACGTGCATGTCGATGAGGCCGGGCGACACTACCAGGTTAGACGCGTCAATCACCCGGCGCCCGTCTGCGGCAATGGTGCCGGGGGGCTCTATGGCGGCCACTTTGCCGTCTTCAAGGAGCAGGTCTTGCCGGGCTTCCAGATTCTGGGCGGGGTCAACCACCAGGCCATTTTTTATAAGCAAGCTCATGCCTTTTCTCCGCCGATCAAGAGATAGAGCATGGCCATGCGCACTGCCACGCCGTTGGTCACCTGTTCTAAAATCACGGATTGGGAGCAGTCGGCCACTTCAGGAGAGATCTCCACCCCCCGGTTGAGGGGGCCGGGATGCATGATGATCACGCCGGGTTTGGCCAGGTCCAGATGCCGTAGCCCTAAGCCGAAGTAGCGGCTGTATTCCCGTAGGGTGGAGAGAAACATCTGCCCCATGCGTTCCAGTTGGAGCCTGAGCATCATGATGACGTCGGCGCCGGCCACCGCCTCCTCCAGGGAGTAGGTGACCTTCGCCCCCAGGGAATCCAAGTACGGCGGCAGCATGGTGGCCGGGCCGGCCACGGTGACTTTTGATCCCATTTTGGTAAAGGCGTGAATGTCGGAGCGGGCCACCCGGGAGTGGGCGATGTCGCCGATGATGGCTATCTTTAAGCCGGAAAGAGTGCCCTTGGCTTCCTGGACGGTGAGGAGGTCCAAGAGGGCCTGAGTGGGGTGTTCATGGAGGCCGTCGCCGGCGTTGATCACCCCGCATCTGAGGCGTTTAGCCAGGTAATGGGGGGCGCCGCTGGCGGGGTGGCGGATCACCAACAGATCCGGCTGCATGGCCTCGAGATTGTGGGCGGTGTCCATCAGGGTTTCGCCCTTGACGGCGCTGGAAGCCGCCACCGTCAGGTTGAGGGTGTCGGCGCTGAGGCGCTTGGCTGCGATCTCAAAGGACATCCGGGTCCGGGTGCTGGGCTCGTAAAAGACCGTCACCACGGTCTTGCCCCGAAGGGTGGGGACCTTCTTGATGGGACGGGCCGAGATTTCCTTCAAGGACGCGGCGGTAGTCAGGATATGACGGATCTCGTCGGGGGCGAGGTCCGCGATACCCAAGAGGTCCTTCCGCCGGAATTCCATAATGAGACCTTTCTCGCGTGCGAGGCTGGGGGTTTTTGGGGTTTTGCCGTTTTTTATCATAAAGGATGGGAGCCGTTAACCTCACCCATCCGATGCTGTACGTATTGTGCCTGGCTGTCAGCCTTGAGGATCAGGTTGTCGCGCTTACTGGTGGTCGTCTAAAATTACTGCTGATCTGACGACAACTCCAGTCCTCCGGAGCCCTCAGGTTACCACAAAAAAAAACCTCCTGGTTTGGTAAGGAGGCCTGGCGGAAAGTTTTCTTGAAATTCTTCTCATAGCGACAGCCTTCTTGGCATCTGTATTTTACTATCACTTGGGGCGGGTAAATTCAAGAAGTTTTTCGGCGAGTTGACAGGAGGCAGGGCAGGACTTATTTATCTAAATAAAGAGGCAGGGTTTTCTTACCTGTTTAGTAAGTATTAACAAGACCTTGTCTTTTTTAAGTCGGATGATGGTCCGACCTGAAGACTAAAAGGACTGCTGCACCTGTTAAGGAGGAACGAGGGTATGGCTAATGAACTCATGGAATGGCGGCCGTTCCGGGAAATCTCTCGCCTGCGCGGGGAAATGGACCGTCTCTGGGATGATTATTTCGGGGCCGGCCGGCGGGGGCTGCGGCCTCTGCAACCCGAATTTGCCCCCGCAGTGGACGTCAAGGAGACGGACACCGAGATCGTCGTGAAAGCTGAGGTCCCCGGAATCGACGCCAAGGACATCAACATCTCGGTCACCGGTGAGGTGCTGACCATCAAGGGCGAAAAGAAGTCGGAACGGGAAGAAAAGGAGGAGAATTATCATCTGGTGGAGCGCAGTTACGGCTCCTTCTCCCGCTCCCTGGTACTGCCCGCCGCAGTGGACCTGGATAAAATCGAGGCGAAATACGATAAAGGGGTGTTGACCGTTACCTGTCCCAAAAAAGAGGAGGTCAAACCCAAGCCCATTGAGATCAAGACCGCTTAAGGAAGGTTACGCTACAGGTCTTCCGGGGCGCCCCCATGCTTGCCGCCCGCAGGGATGGGGGACTTGTATTTCAGCGGTTTTGCCTTTAAGATACGCTCTGCCTGGATCAGGCCATCGTCTCAGTTAGCTCCGTGAGCAAAGGAACCCGTTATGAGTGCCGAAATGGAAGCCATTATCAAGAGCGCCATCACCCAAGAAGAAATGTCGCACGATTTTTACCAGCGCCTGGCCGGTCTGGTGAGCCATCAGGAAACCAAAGATATTCTGGAATTCCTGGCCAAAGATGAATTGGAGCACAAGGCCTTTCTCTTGGGCTGCTTTACTCCCCAGGGGTGCAAGCTGGCCGGGGCGGCTCAGAATGTCCATCTGGCGGAAATGCTGGTGGCCCCGACTATCAGCGACGACATGACCCCCAAAGAAGCTCTGGTCATTGCCATGAAGCGGGAGGAGGGGTCCTACCGTTTTTATCAAACCTTAGCCGGCCTGCAGCCCCCGGGAGAAATTCAGGCCTTCCTGGAAAAGATGGCCAGCGTCGAGCTGAAACACAAAGAAAAGGTGGAATACCTTTACGATAACGCCGCTTTTCCCGAAGTGTGGTAGTGTCTTAAGGTGAGGGCGACTGGCGTGCTTCTGGCCCTGGAAGGGGTGGACGGCTCCGGGAAGACTACCCAGGCGCACCTCCTGACCGAGGCCCTGAGACAGCGCGGGGTGGAAGTAGTCCTGACCCGGGAGCCCACCGCCTTCCCCGCCGGGGAGAAATTGCGCCGTTATCTGGCGGGGCCTAGCCGGCACTTGAGCCCCACCGAAGAATTGGCGCTGTTTCTTGATGACCGCCGGGAGCACGTAGCATTGGTGATCAGTCCCGCCCTGGCCGCCGGACGAGTAGTCATAACCGACCGCTACTATTACTCGTCGGTGGCCTATCAGGGGGCTTTAGGGCTGGACCCGGCCAGCATTCTGGCCGCCAATGAGGCCTTCGCCCCGCGTCCGGACGTGGTGTTCATCCTGACCCTGCCCCCTAAGTCGGCCGTGGCCCGCCTGTCCCAGCACCGCGGCCGCACGCGCCAGGTGAGCGAAGGGCAGGACTATCTGGAGCAGGTGGCAGTCATCTATGCGTCCCTGACGGGCCCCCAGATTCACCGGGTGGACGCGGCGAGGCCTCCCGAGGTCGTGCATGCCGACCTCCTGGCCATCGCGCTCAAGGTTTTGGAATTGAGCTAAGCGGCGGCGAGGAAACTGGCGGCAAATGGTTTCGCCAGAGAAATGCCCGAGACCACGGCGGATAAGTCGATAAGATTGATTACGGCCACGGATGAGCCTTGACAAGTCTTTTCTCATTGGTTAATAATAATCCGTTCGGGCCGTTAACTCAGTTGGTAGAGTATCTGCCTTTTAAGCAGAGAGTCGTTGGTTCGAGTCCAACACGGCCCATAAAAAACGTCCCCATCGTCTAGTCTGGTCCAGGACACCGGCCTTTCACGCCGGCGACCGGGGTTCAAATCCCCGTGGGGACGCCATCAATTGTTAGTAATGTCGGTTAGTTATTGGCTAACCGTAATTCAGTATGCCGTTTGGCGGAGGTTGACGGCTCCCCCAAACGGCTTTTTCTTTTGGACAAGGCCTGAAGGGCCGTCTTCAGTTCCGACAGCCGATGCAAATAGCGCTGGGTTACATTAGAGTTCTTGTGTCTCAGGATCGCCTGGATCACAATCAAGGGCACTCCTTCGTCAGCAAGGATGCTGGCCGTCAAGTGCCTGATGGCATGAAGGCCAAAAGGAGGAACCCCTGCCCTGGCACATGGCCGCTTCATCCAATGCTGCCGGTAAAGATAGGGCCCCCCTGTTTCCGGATCAGGGAACACCAAGTCGCCCTTGCTGATCTGCTTATGGTTTAAGAGAGCCACATTCAACTCATCTAACATGGGAAGCCAGTCTTCTTCCAGGCTGCCTCCCATGCGCTTTCGAGTAGTGAGCCGAACCTCGCCTTTGGCAAAACCGACATCTTCCCACCGGAGCCGGAAGAGCTCCGAGCGCCTGGCCGCCAACTGCAGGTAAGCCAGGAGCATGACATTGTCTTGACCTTCGGCAATATCATATACTTTCCAAAAATCGTCCTCGGACGGTACATATCGGTAGTGCCGCTGCTCCGGGAACTTATCGACCAGGAAGGGATTGGGGGCTGGCAAAGCCAAATATTTGATCCCCCAATTCCAGGCCGCTAATAAATTCTTCCGCTCCTTGTTACCTTCCAACTCCACGATCACCACTTGGCCCAAGGTTGGCTTGCCCTCCCGGTTACACCGGCCCGCGGCTTGAACGATGCGATCCAGCGGCCCCATCACCCGATATACAACGGGGAAGTCCAGATCCACCCCGGCTTCCACCACCTGAGTACTGATCAGGCTCTGGGGAAGGTCAGCGATGTTGAAGCGGTAAGATGGATCGAGAATCTGTATGGCTAAGGACTATAAAGGGCGGGATCAATTGAAGATCCCGCCCAATTAAAAAAAGTATTTATCCTGGCCTTAGGTCCGGGCTCAGGTAAGCCGCCATCAGGGCGTCGGCCAAGCCCTGGGGATCGGGCTCAGACACCTTACTGATCTCGCCGACCTCTTTCAATTGGTCATTGATCAGGCGGTTAATATCCTCGTCCTCCTTTCGGTTCCTCCAGTCAAATTCTTCGGGGCGCTCTGTCAGATAAGGGATACGACCCCAGTTCTTATGGATATCCCATAACACCTTTACCGCCTGTTTTTCTTTGCCTAAACCAGCCCTTTGGGCTAAGGAAGCGGTTCTCTGGAGCGTTACTTTCGCCTCCAACTGCTGCCCACTATCCCCGCGGTTAACGGTGGGAGCCCGTTGCACCTGACCGCCCTTTTGCAAGCCGGCAATTTCAACCTCTTTGTCAAAATTCCCCTGGAACATAGCTATAAGTTTATACTGGTGGCCCTCGGTCAAATCTGGCGATTGTCGCACTTTCTGATTAAAATCCATGAGCTTAATGGTGGCGCCGGTAATATCACCGTGATATATCCGGTCAACTGCCTGTAACCATAAGTCATACCAGGGAAAGGTGGTGTAGTCATTTCTTGCTGGCAGGCTTTCCAAGCGAATCAGGCAATAATCATAGCTTCTCAGCGGTTCCAGAGTCGTGGCCGTCTGCACCTGCAAGCGATCCTCCTTGACCCTGAGGCTATCCCGATCCAAGGCGTCTTCCGGGCAGTTTATGTAAGCCAGGTAGCCTTCCCGAAATTTTTTGGCGTCTTCGGGTTTCAGTGTGGGATCCACGAAGGTGTCCCGGTTGCCCAGGCGGTACTGTACTTTTTCACCCGGCAACCGCAAGAGATGACCGAGACCGGTGCGCACCTGCCCGGCGATTTTCAGGTAAGGTTTGATCTGACCAAGGTCAAAGGCGCCTATCAAGGTTTCCAGGAAACTGAACAGGCCTTCGGACAGGTCCTCCACCTTGGACCGGAAAAGTCCCACAAACAAACCCACATCATCGCCGATATAAGGAACCGGCCCGGCAATCCTGGTGTTGTAATACTCCACATATTCCCCGCCCACGGATTGCTCCAACCCTTTCAAAAGCTGGTTGCCCACCAGGAAGGGGACCGATTGTCTTTGGCGGTTATAAAGAAAATCGCTCAGGATAATTCCAAGAGGGATAAAGCCCTGCCAGTATTGCCGCCGACTGGCGAGGAACATCTCGGCCAACCGTATCTCGAAGTAGGATTCGTTCGGTCGAAATACCTGGGAGGTGAACCCATCCGGGAGGATTTGCTGGTCCGGAATGCGGTGGTAAAATTTCAGGACAGTTTGTTCTCCTTGGATTCCCTTCCAGAAACTCTCAAAAAATTCACTTACTCCCATATATGGGTCCTCCTTTCAGGGACTCTGAAGGACTAAGAGAGGCGCAGCCCAGATCCGGTTGTCTTTATACTTATGGGCATATTGGCGAGCTTTCAGGAAAGCCTGGTCCAGGGAGCGGTACTCGAAGAGGTATTCATAAAACTTCAAGGCGTACTCCTTGGCCTTCTCGTCGTCAATGCTCCAGCGAAATCCCAGGATGGCAGGGACTCGGTTATTGGCCAGCTGAAACACGAAATCATCTTCGGAACTCTGGCAACTGCTCAGATACATAAATCTGACCTGGGAGTTACGCAGATGGGTGCTGAATACCCCGATTTTCACCGGTTCCGGAGTATTTTCCCCCGGGAAAAATACATAGCCGGTCCGGTCATCGCCATAAAGAGAATGCCCGGCGTAGTGGACCAGTTGCCAGGGACCGTCTTGTTCCAGGACCTCAAAAACCCAATCCGTAAAGTTGGTATTCTTCGGGAGCAGGTCTTTGGCCAGCCTGAGAATTTTGCCGATCCTTCCCTGCCCGCGTTTTTGTTGGAAATAAGCCTCCAATAACCGGGATTCACCTTGCTCTCCAAGGATATGGCTGAGTTCTGGCAGGTTCTTTCTCAGTTCCTCCACCCAGCCGCTGGTGTCCGCTTCAATAATCAAGCAGTTAATGGGAGCTTCCTTGTCCTTATCTTTAAGGTCAAACAAGGGGTAGGAGTCGTATTCATATTCAGTAAGATCTAAACGGCGGTAAATCGGGGCCTGAAGCATCAGAAATTCCTTTTGATCTTCCTTCAGAGCTTCCAGCACCACTGCTTGCATTTCCTCGCTGACCCGGGCCAGATCTTCATCTTCTTCCTTGTCCACCATGTCCATCTTGAAGCGGATCCGGGTATTTTCTATGCCGTTGACTTGTTTGACATGGGTATTAAAGTGCTCTTTAAATTTTGTATATCTGTCACAGAATCCTCTACAAAATTCTCTCCACAAGGACTCTCCGACATTCTTGAGTTCTTCCAGCCACTCCGAGCAAACTTCGGGGTCTTCCAGCGCCTTGGATTTTTTTGCCAACTCTTTTAAAGTCCTCCAGTCCAACCAAAGTTGCCCATGCTGACCAGCTATCTTTTTGTATTCGGTAAACATGGTGTATTCGCCATAGACAAAGGGCTGAAAACCAGGCCCCAGGTGTAGCTTGATTTCAATATCTCCCTGGAGTTTGGCGGGTTCCTTCAGATAGTATGTTGGCTGGGAGGCAGGCTCTTGGTAAGTCACTTTCTGCAGATACTTCTGGGCATGGTCCAGCACATCGTTGGATAAACTTTCTCCGATAAAGGCAAGTTTGCATTCAGGCAAAGTCTCCAGAGCCTTGTCTATATTGTCATCTCTGGCGGGCGCCACCAGAATGCTTGGGATGTGCTGGCTCTCCTTCTTCAGGGATTGCAAAAAATCTAGTCCCAACTGGGCCGAAAGATCAAGGGGGCTCGCACGATCAGGGGGAAGATGCAGAAAGGCCACGATGAAATCATAGCGGGATTGGCGTAAGCATTCCCAGGCAGTTTTGACATTCCTAACAATCTTTACTTCGCCGTCAGCCTCTTTGACCAGGGGATTGTCTTCCAAGAGATCTCGCATATCCCTGGCTAGCTCTATCTGGGCTTCCGGAAATACCAGGAGGATGTGAAGACTCATGGCTATTCTCCTTCAGCAGCGGGCAGGTTGAAGGTAAAGATCGTCCTGCTGCCGTGCCTTTTTTCCTGGTATTCGCCCTCATGGTTCTTCATGAAGCGGTGAAGGATATTTTCCCCCAAGGCTATGGCCGCCAAAGCCCGGGAAAGCCGGGAATCCTGGATTTCAGGGCAAACTCCGCTGAATTCCATGACAACTCGGCCGTTTTGTGACGAGACCTTCACCTGAACCTTTTCATCCTCCGGAATTACGCCCAGCAAGTAAGAGAGGATGGTTTCCATGCAGAACGTGAGCTGGAAAAGATCTCCGTCCAGGGTAGGTAAAGGACGGGGAGAGGAATCGACAATTCTCTCCCATTCGCTTTCCGGCAGATCGTTTCTCACGTGGTTCAGCACTTCATCGAGGCTCAGCCGCAGCTTGTGGGTGGGAAACCAGCCTTCTTTTTCATTATAATCATATAAAGAGAGACGGTCGAAGGTGAGGTCCACTTTGCGCAATTGTTTAATGACCTTTTCCAACGTTTTCGCCTCCTCGGATTGCGGCTCTTTCTGCACCAGACGATTCAGCCAGGCAAAAGCCAGGGATAGGGGAGTCTTCATCTGGATGGCGATCTCCTGGTACAACTTCCCCAGGTGCTCCAGGCGTTCCACCCAATCTTTTTGGGCCAGGCTTTTTGCGGTAAAAATCTTGCCACCGAACTCCTCCTCTGGTAAAGCCGAGGCAGAGAGCAGCAAGTATTCCGGATTGTTGGCTCTGTTTAGCCAGACTACCTTCTGGCTGGGAAAGTAACTGTCATTAATAGCTTTTTCGGCCAGCTTGGCATCTTGAAAAAATTCCTTTAAAAAGAGAGCATCCTGTTTTCCTTCGATTTTTGCTTGAATTTCTTCTTCTGTATAGCCTAGAAGATAGGCCGCAGCCCGGTTGGCGCTGGTAATTCTGCCTTTCCGGTCGGTGCCGATGATGGCATCCGAGGTATATTGGCGCGCGGCATTGAGAGAATGAAAAAGCCAGGAGCGCTCCAGGATGCCTTCAGCTTCGTCACGGAAAACTTTTAAGGTATTCAGCTCGTTATCGGAAAAGGCATTCTCCTTGGGCTCCTCTATATTCAAAAAGAAACAGACGTTCCGCGTAGCCAAACGCAAACATAGTTCTGATCTGGCGCCTTCTTCCGAGCCGTCCGGTTCCGTCCAGGGAGCTATGTAAACACCTTTGAACCTGGGATCTTCTCTTACATTGCCAATGTTAACGTCTTCACCCGTGCGGTAAACATAGCCGAGAACCCCCTGGTCCAGGGCCTGTACATATCCCTCCGAAATCGGAGGTGTGCCCGGCCTGTTTTTCTGATAGAGAAGAAGAAAACCGGGCAGGTCCTCGTCGGCCCGAAACATAGCCACGTTTTCCCACCCATAGTGATCCGATAAGCCATCGACCAGGGTCTTTGCGACTTTGCGAAAATCGTTTCCTTCAGCCGATATTGCTTTGATCAGATCGAAAAAGATCTTGAATTCTTCTTCCTTTTCCCTATGAAGAGCCAGGCGGACCGCTTCATCTAAGGGCAGGGCCTTCAGGATTTCCTCGTGCGTTTCCTTATAGCAACTTTTTATTTTACTTATAAAAGACACCGAGGCTATTGGCTTTTCCTGGACGATGGGAAGACGAATTGTGGAGCGGAAGCCAAATTGCAAAAACTCTTTTATTACCGGATTTTCTTTGACTCCCTCAAATTCGGGTTTAGATAAGAAAGTATCTATATCATCAATAATAAGAATTTCTCTCTGCTCTTTTAGCCACTTGGTCAATTTGTCCGGCATCTCCCAGCGCCCTATGTGCGACATGGCATTATTTATGGGCGGCTCCGTGAGCAGGCGGCGGATATGTTTTTGGTCAGGACTGATTTCCGAAACGATGCACAGATCGTGGGGAATGAGGGGCTTGACCTCCCGGATAACCTGAAGGAGCATATTTTCCCATTTTTCCTCCGAAGCCATGTGGGCATTCATCCTGGCAATAGTCTTTTCCCGAGCCAGGCTCCTAATAATGGCGAAGGATCCGATGATTTCTCCTTCCAGATTTCTTTCCGGTACCGCATAGATTTTTACCGGCACCGGGTCGCCACTTTTTCGGGTAAGAGTTGTTTCGTATTCGCCCTGGCTGCCTTGCCGGCGTTCTTCAATTCCTTTTTTGACTTTCTGCCGATCAGCCTCATCTGGCAGGAATTCCCAGACGGTCTTGCCTTGCCAACCTTCGTTTTCAAGGTGCAAAATTTCTAAGAATTTGCGGTTGGCGTAACGGAAGTTACCTTTCAGATCGACTTGTAACAGTCCCACCGGCAAGTTTTCATAAACCTCCAGGTCCCTCTCCTTGAGAGGAGTGAGGTCCACCAGGCAGGCGTACCAGCCTCGCTGCTGCCCGTCCATGACCAGAGGGCATAATTCTGTTCCCACAGGAACTGGTGCCTCGAGGTGGGAGTCCAGGTGCAATGGTTGCGAGCCCGGGGGAGTTTTCGATTGGGCAGAAAAGACATCGGCGAAAAAGGCTCTGTCACCCTTCACAAAAAGTTCTTCTAGCCGCTCGCCCGGCGCTGGTTTCCGGTTCAGCAAACGCTGAAATTCCCGGTCTGTACAGACAATTCTGCCCTGTTCATCTACCTGGCAGTAGCCCCGAATGCCGCCGTCAACCAGGCAGGAGAGAAGATCTGCGGTGCTGCAAAGCAGCCCCTTCATCAGAGCAAGTATTTGTTCACTCACCCCGAGCTTTAAGTGCTCGCGCTCATCGTTTGAAATTTGCAGTTCTTGGAAAAGATCAAAGATAGAGTCCTCGAGTGATGCGGCTTCGTCAAATACATCAACGACCGAATATTCTTGGGAAATTATGGAGTCTAAGTTGATAAGGGAACAGATATGGTGATAATAGGCTTCGGTCTTTGCCGAACAATCTAACAGAATAGAAAAGAGATCTTTGTGGTCGGCAATTTTTTGCTCTAGGAGCGAGAGTTTTCTCTGTGCCTGGTCGGCCCACTTCTGCCGCAAACCAGAAAAACAGTTTTGGTAAATCTTCTCACGGTGCTTCTCGAGGAGGCCAACCAGTCTTTCCGGATTGACCCAATGTCTTGTGGGGGTCATGACTACCTCCTTCAGAAGGAAAAGCCAGAGCTCTTGCTTTCCAGGAGGATTAGGCAGGTTTTAATGGGTAATGTACAATGATAGGCTCCGCAGCGTACAAACAATAATATTTTCGGTGTGGATAACCTTTTTCCTGTGATTCTTTTTTTAGTTACCTCAACTATACAATAATAAATCTTTAAATCAATAATTATTTGAAAGAATACATGTTCTTATGGTGCCGTGGCTTGGCGCATGATTTTTGAAAAACTGGTCCTCCATCCCCAAAATATGAAAGAGTTCTGCAAGAATGGCGGTTATCTTGCCAAAACCTTCCTTTATCCCCGACAAGGCCAAAACTGAAGATATGATCTCCATATATTGCAATGGGTCTTTGTGGGGAGGAAGATTTCAGTGTTAAAGATTAAAGGAGGTCAGGAAGCCGAAGGAAACGACCGGAACCCTTCAGGTCGAAAAGGATTGATATGCTTTGGATATGGGAAGTTTTTGGCTTCGTGATAAGTGTCGGATCATAGCAGTTAGTTTGCAGCAAGCGATTTTTGTATATAGATATTGTTTAAACTTACTGGCCCCTATTTTTTGACGTAACCGTAGGCAATTGGGTTTGGCCAGACTTATGCCGCAATATATTCGCGCCTTTGTTCCTGGCGGCACCTTCTTCTTCACGGTCACGCTGCTGGAACGCCGCCGGACACTCTTGACCGAAAACATTGACAACCTTCGCGAGGTGTTCAAGGTGGCCCGCCACCGGCGACCATTTACCATCGAGGCCATCGTCATTTTGCCCGATCACCTGCATTGTATCTGGACGTTGCCTTCCGGGGACGCGGATTTCTCAACGCGCTGGCATGATATCAAAGCACGATTTGCAGCACAAGTTCCCAAAGGGGAAAGACTTTCGGCACGGCGCCTGAAGAAGGGAGAACGAGGCATTTGGCAGCGACGTTTTTGGGAACACGTCATCCGCGACGAGCGTGATTATGAGCGTCACGTTGATTACATCCACTACAATCCGGTTAAGCACGGTCATGTGACCGAGGGTTGCGGATTGGCCTTATTCGAGCTTTCATCATTACGTACGATGCGGTATTTAATACCTTGAGTGGGCGGCAGCTGATGACGTTCGGCGTCTGGAAATGGAATAATACAAAAGGCGGGATGCGCTTCGCTTTCCCGCCCTACGGGCTACGGTCCTAACAGGGGCCATCCATCCCTAATGAGGCTTGAGACACCCTATATTGCCCGGGGCGTCTCAAGCCTTATTATTGCCAGCCATAGAGAAGACTTGTCAACGTCGGGCTCAGGCTGCCTTAGGAACTTGGAGATTTCTTTAGTTTATCGAGAGCCTTTTCGACCGTTAAGGCCTCTTTGGACAGGCCGTGCTTTAGGTACAACCCTAAAAGACCCCGCAACGCCTCCGCCTTCTTATCCTGCTGTCCGGCTTTGGCATATCTGTCGGCACTCTGCTGGTAGAACTTCGCCGCTTCACTCAACAGCCCGGCAGCCTGGGCGATCTGGGCCAGACTGAAGCATTCGGAGGCCAAGATAACGTTTGACGGTTCCCCCGAAGCCTCCTGCAAGTCTTTCAAGATTTTGGGCTGAGACATGAAGGCCAAATGTTTCTTGAGAAAATCTTTCATGTCCTGGATTACGATTGGTGCACCGCGACGCCAATAGGCTTCTTGTCCAAGCTGTTCATGAGGCGGGTTAACGAGCCAGACCTTGTCGTAGTATTTCCGCAATTTAATATACTCGATCTTCGTTACAGAGCCGCCCTGTATTAGAGGGATGTCGGGTATTTGATTTTCTTGCTGAGAAGGTTCTTGGAACAGAAAGAGCTCGCAGCTTGCCAGAAAGCCAAGGCTCATGGGACCATGACTGTCTTGGGCGTAGCCCCCCGTCACCAGGACCCAGCCGTTGGACATAACAGTGGCAGTGTGATTACCTCGGGGACTATTAAGTTCTGCACCGGAGCTCCAGCTCCCTTGGACGGGGTTATAAAGCTCGACGGAGGACAGCTGCCCTTGATTGTTGTATTGGGAAAAACCCCCCGCCACCATGACTGAGCCGCCGGCGGTGATCAGAAGAGTGGCAGTGTGTGCATAACGGGGGGTTTTGAGGTTATCTGCGAGAGTCCATTTGCCCGTGGCCGGAATGTAGATCTCGGCCGTGTTGATACTGTCAGATTTGTCCCACCCCCCCACCACCAGCACCTGGCCGCTGGGTAGCCGGGTGGCAGTGTGACCTCCACGAGCGACATGTAGGTTTTCAACCACGGTCCAGGTTCTGGTCTTCGGGTCGTAAAGCTCAGTGGTCATATGCGCAGGGTCACCAATATTGGTCCAGCCACCAACCGCCAGGACCTGGCCGCTGGGTAGTCGGGTGGCAGTGTGACCAAAGCGGGGGGCGCTCAGGTTTCCAACTGAGTTCCATTTTCCTGTTGTCAGGTCGTAGATCGCAGTGGTTTTTTGGGCGATACCCCAAACTTGCCCCCCCACCACCAGGACCTGGCCATTAGTCAGAGAGGTGGCGGTATGAGAGGTGAGGCCGTCGTTATAAATGGATGTGATGGGAGACCAGGTCCCTGTGGCTGGATTGTAAAGTTCGGCGCCGGTAAAATCGGGGAAGACTATTCCCCCTACCACCAGGACTTGCCCGTTGGGCAGCCGGGTGACCGTGTGATTTGCCCGTACGCTATTCATGGAGCCGGTGTTGATCCAGAAATTAGCCATGGCGGTTACCTCGGGTAGCAGGTGCAAAGCAGGCTGACGATGCAAAGATGGGAAAAGAATGTAGGTGCTCTTCGTTTACCTGCACATGGGTCATCCTCCCTGGGGGCCTAGCCTCATGCCGGCAGGCAAAGCTCCCTGATCCCCCCAGGGTGCCCAAGTCTTCATAATTGTAAAGCGCACTGGCTTCGAGATGCACAACAGACCAGAGAATTAACCCAGCCAACAGGTGAAGGATTACCCAACAATGTTGGAGTTTCATTGTCGCCTCCGTATAGTATATTTGGCTAGTTAATCCAGCTGGTTAAAATCTGGCCATAGCACTAAGAAAAAGCCGAACTGCACCTTCTCCAGGCAACCCGGCTATCTCAAAAGAGACCCGTGGCTTTCCGCTCCCACGTCCCTTCAGGATTGGCTTTTTCTAAATAAATTCATCCGTTAGCACAAAGGGGGGAGTATTGTCAATAAATGTTTTTGTAATTTTTATGAAAAGGGCGCGTGGGCAGAAGGAGACAAAAGTGCTTATTTTGTTTATTTTTGATTTTGGCTAATTTCTTATCTATCCATTCTTCCTGATCAAATGAAAGTTATCTTGCCACCAAAGAAACTTATCAAAAATATCAAAGAGTTGCAGATATGATCTGTATAACAAAATGTATGGTTTTGATAGCGAGGCTCCTGCTCCGGTAGCTGCAATTCTCATCAAGGTTGAAAAGCTTCCTGGGATAAAAAGTTGATCATTTCGCTTAAGTTCGAGCAACTGGAATGTGTTGGACGCTGTTTCAGTGATTTAAACGCTGCATGGGCTCTGCTTATGTGGAATCAGAAGGCTATGGATATCTGGAAATAGGGTTGGGTGATGTGAAAAAGATAGTGTGTTTGTGAAAAAGATGTCGACATTGACCAGGTAACCATACCGAACACAGTTTCTCCTTCAACACCGAAGTGTTATTCATCTCGATGTCTACAACCTGAATTTGGACCCACACATAAGGTCACTCAAACTGGGCTAAATTGAATACTGATTCATGAATGAGGGTAAGTGTCCGGGCAGAGGTTTAGCGTTCGAAATTGGGCCGCTTGTGCCCCAGTCCTGGCCACCCATCAGGATTCAACGACGCCTTGCCACCACTGGCTACCATCCACCAGACCCGGCCCGCTGAGGATTCAGGCCAGAGGAGGGCGATGCCGGGGATGAAGGGTGGTCTCCCCCTGTATAGATATATCTCTCGCAGAAATTTTTCTCTTTTTTTCGTCTGAACAATTTCGTCAACACCCCCCTGTATTTCTGACTACCAACAATTTTAGATGAGCAAATCTCCCCCTGAATGAGCACAGGCCCGTCGTCAGAGTGGCCTCTCAATTGCATGACGCATTTTTTTTAGGGGAGTATTCGACCGAGGGAGGGGTAAGGGGGCCGGGGGAAGGTGATCCAGACAGGCGAGGTCAAGCGGTTTTTGATACAACTCTCCTTCCCGCCTTGACGGCCTCTCCTGCAAATCAGTAAAGGGTTAGACGCCCTTACAACGGCCGCAATTTGCTTGCCTACCTGACAAGAGAGAATTATAGTAGTGGCTATTTCACTTTTGTTCTTGCCTTTCGAGAAGCCTTCGATCCAAGGCCAATGTTCGCCAACTGGAGTCTTGCAGGGATATTAATGACTATGAACGATCCTTCCTTCGGGGGTTTGATCGGCGCCTTACTGGACGGTGATCATGCTGCGGCAGTGGCCGCGGTGCGGGAATTGCGCACCGCCGGCTTCGTTCCGGAATTGGTCGTTACTGCCGGGATCGAGCAGGCCATGTCCAGATTGGATGCAAAGTGCACGGTGGAGCATTTTAATTTGCTGGAGATTATGCTGGCCGGCCGCGCCGTCGGGGCCGTGATCAAGGAACTTTACCCGGACGGCATGCCTCCCGGGGCTGGAAAACATAGCTTGGCTATCGCCACCTTGGAGGGGGATGTCCACGAACTGGGCAAGAATATTGTCAAGAGCGTTCTGTCAGCTAAAGGCTATCGTATCGTTGATTGCGGCAAAAATTGCTCCCTGGAAAGACTGGTGCACACCGCAGAACGGGAAGGGGTCCAGGCCGTTCTGATGAGCGGTTTGATTACTTCGGTAATTCCCCAGGTCCGCCAAGTGCGTAGCGCCCTAACGGCCCGGGGGTTGGCCGGCCTCAAGGTTTTGGCGGGCGGGGCAGTTTTGAAGCAGGCCAGCGCCGAGGAATTGCAAGTGGATTATGTGGCGCAAACCGCCTTTGACGGCGCCCGTTATCTCGATGAGACCATCGGGGCTCGACCATGAATAGCCTTGAGAGGATCGCCGCGGCTGTGAATCTGGAGCCGGTGGACCGGGTGCCGGTGATTGCCCAAGTCTTTGGCCATGCGGCCCGGATCTCTGGGATTCCCCTGAAACGCTATCTGACAAGCGGCGCCGAGCTGGCCGCGGCCCAAATGGCGGCACTTAAGCGCTACGACTACGACGCCGTATTCGCCTTGATGGACGTCTGCGTGGAAACCGAGGCCGCGGGTTCGGTATTGACGTATTATGCTGACCAGTATCCGGATGTGTCTGCTTACGCCCTCTCTGCGCCAGAGGGGTTGTCCCGTCTCTCGGTGCCCGACCCCCGGTCAGCCGGCAGGATGCCGGAGTTATTGCAAGCCGTCGCCCTGTTGCGCCATGAGGTGGGTCACCGGGTGGCGGTGGTGGGCTGCGTGTTGGGACCGATGACCCTGACCACCCAGTTATTGGGCATTGAGAAGGCCCTGTATCTGGCAGTAGACGACCTGGAAGGGTTCGAACGAGTTCTGGACTTCGCCACCGATATCTCTATCCGGTTCGGTGCGGCACAGGTGGAGACGGGGGCTCACCTCCCCATAGTTTTTGAACCTTCCGCCTCCCCTGCTGTGGTCCCGCCGCAGTTCTTTCGCGAAATCCTGGCCTCCCGCCTCACCCGCCTTTTCTCCGCCCTGAAAAATGCCGGGGCGCTCTTCAACTGGCTGCATATCGCTGGGCCGACGGCTCCGATTCTCCCCTTTTATCCCGGACTGGGAGTCGATATTGCCAATTTCGACTACGAAGTCTATCCTCTGGTGGCCCAGAAGGCGCTGCCCCACACCTGTCTCGACGGTAACCTGAAACCCCTGTCATTTATCAGCAACTCACCGGAGGAGATTAGGCAGTGGTCGAGGGAGTTGCTGAGGATGTTCAGCACCCGCCGCGGCTTTATCCTGTCGTCCGGTTGCGAGATTCCGCCGGAAGCCAGGCCGGAAAACGTGGCTGCCATGGTAGCCGCGGTGCGCTGAATGGGATAATGGCGTGCCGCAGCTCACTTTTCTTATAGGCGCCAAGGAGTGCCGGGTCCTTTTTGAACCAGGACCGTCGGTCAGGGATACTCTGGAGGAAGCAGGCTATCAGGTACGCACCGCCTGCCGGGGGCACGGCGCCTGCGGCCTCTGTGAGATCCGCCTGTTAGCCGGCCTGCCGCCGGAGCCGACCCTTAGCGAACGTCTCCATATAGAGCCGGAGCGTCTGGCCCAGGGGGTGCGCCTGGCCTGTCAGGTGCGGCCTTTGGGCGATCTGCATCTTGAGATTCTCAATCCGGCGCCACCCACCAAATGGCAGAGCGTCTCCTGCGAGAGTTTTCCACCTTCCGCCTGGCCGTTTGACGCACCGCCGCCGGAGATGCTTCAGGAGGTCAAGGGTCCCCTGGGGTTGGCGGTGGACCTGGGTACGACCAATATTCGCCTGGCGCTTCTGGATCTGGGCAATGGCCGGTGCCTGGCCCAGCGCCGGGGACGCAATCCCCAGGCGAGCTACGGCGCTGATGTCCTGACCCGCCTGGTCGCGGCGCAAGAATCGCCCGAGTCGGCGCAGGCCCTGTGTGAATCGGCGGCCTCGGCCATTGGCGAGGGGTTGAGTGACCTGGCCCGGCGTGAAGGCGTCGATCTGCGCCGGGTGGTATCCCTGGCAGTGGTTGGCAACACCCCCATGCTGGCGCTGTTGGCGGAGAAAAACTACCATCTCTTGTTGCAGCCGCAACATTGGCAGGCCCCCATCGATTGCCAACCTGAAGGCGCGGCCCGTTTGGCCGAAGCCTGGTCCATTCACCCCAGGGCCGACGTGCGATTCATTCAGCCCCTGGCCGGGTTCGTGGGCTCCGACCTGCTGGCTGGCTTGGTGGCCACGCGCTTTATGGCCGGACCGGCGCCGGCTCTATTCATCGATTTCGGGACCAATTCCGAGATCGCCCTGTGGGACGGGTTGGACCTTTGGGTTACCTCCGCCGCGGGGGGGCCCGCCTTCGAACTCTGGGGGCTGTCCAATGGTATGCCCGCTGAACCCGGAGCGGTCTATCGGGTAGAACGTGGGCTGGACGACGTCCTGCACTACCAGGTGATCGGTGGGGAGGAGCCCCGGGGGTTTTGCGGCTCCGGCTTGGTGGATCTCATTGCCCGCCTCTTGGAAACCGGCCGGTTGTCCCGAACCGGGCGGTTTCCGGCGGACCAGGGTCAGGGGCGGTTGGATATCACTCCAGGACCTGCACCTCTGGGCTTGAGCCTGGAAGATGTGGATAACCTGCAGCGGGCCAAGGCGGCCATCGGCACAGGGGTTATGGTCCTGGCCAGGCACTCGGGGGTCAAGCTGGACCAACTGCAACGGGTCTGCGTCGCCGGTGAGTTCGGCCGCTTTCTCGATGTGGGGAGCGCTCAGGCCATCGGACTCCTCCCGGCGGGGCCTAAAGATCGTGTGGAACTGATCTGCGAAGCCGCCTTGCGGGGTTGTGGCGACGTCATTCTTGCCGCCGCGGCACAAGAGCAGCTATCCCGGATGAGAACCATTGCCAGACTGGTTAATCTGGCCCTCACCCCGGACTTTGAAGAATTATTTCTCGCCAATCTCTATCTCGAACCTCTTAAAGAGGACTAAAGAATGGGCCAATTGTTCTTCTCCCAGGCGGATCAACTGGAGGCGCTGGTTAAAGCGTACCAGTATCTCGCCGGGTTAATTTCGGACCGGGAGGTTTGGGTAGAGCTGGAGAAGGTGCTGACTCACTACTTCAAGGCGGATCTGGTAGCCTTCCTGGGTCGGCGGCCTGACGGCGAAATTGTCTTGCACCATCTTTCCCGCCTCGACCAGATCTCCAATGAACAGGCTCTGCGGGAGACCGCCGCTACTGCTGCCGAGGTGCTGGATAGCGGTTTCCTGGCCACGGAGATCGTGAACTTGCCACAGCCCTACGCCGTGGCTTTTCTCCCCATTTCCGAAAGCAAGCAGGCAACCCGGGTAATGCTGGTGGGGCACCGTATGGCCGAGCCGCTGCCCCGGTCTTTGCTGGACATCTATCTGGCCCTGGCCGGACTGTGCGGCACCACTCTGGAAAGGCTGGCCTCGGAACGCCGGGTGCAGCGCATGACGGAGAAGGTGCCGGAGATGCTCTTCGAGCTGCTGGTCTACCCGGATGGCACCCTGCAGTTTACTTATATCAGCCGGCAATCCAGTGTCATCTTTTTTCAGCCGCCGGAGGCCTTGCTGGATAATCCCAACCTTATCGTCAACGTCATACACCCGGAGGATCAGGCCGGGTTCCTGGCAGCCCTGACCGGTGCTTCCCCCGAGGGGACGCATCTCTCCATGGAATTCCGCTCCCTCGACCCCTCCGGCCAGGCAAGGCACGTCCTGTTTCACGCCCTTTCCAGTTTTCAAGAAGGCGGCGTCGTGGTCTGGGACGGTTCCTTCCTGGACATCACCGCACGCAAGCGGGGGGAGGCCGAGGTTGAACGTCTGCGGCGGCAAAATGAACTGATTTTGAACTTCGCTGGAGAGGGTATTCTCGGCATCGATCTGGAAGGGAAAATTACTTTCGTTAACCCGGCGGCGGCGAGAATGGCAGGTTGGGAAGTTAAGGAGTTGATCGGCCGGCGGCATCATGAAATGGTTCACCATAGCAGGCTTGACGGCACCCCTTACCCCCAGGCTGAGTGCCCCATCCATGCGGTAACCAGAGACGGGCAGGTTCGCCGGGCCGATAACGAGATTTTTTGGCGGCAGGACGGGACAAATTTCCCGGTGGAATACACCAGCACCCCGATTCGGAATGAACAAGGCGAGTTATTGGGGGCTGCGGTGGTGTTCAGAGATATCACGGAACGCAAACGGGCGGAGGCGGAAATTCGCCAACTGAACGAAGAGTTGGAGCACAGGGTGCAAGAGCGCACTGCGCAGCTGGAATCCGCCAATAAGGAACTGGAAAGCTTTGCCTATTCCGTTTCCCATGACTTAAGGGCCCCACTCAGGGCTATAGGTGGTTTCAGCCGCATTTTGCTCGAAGAAAGCGAACATAGGTTGGATGACGCGGCCAAAGGTTATTTGGATCGAATCATGGCCGGATCGCGGCGCATGGGGCAGCTCATTGATGATATTCTTAAACTTTCCAGGCTGTCGCGCACTGAAATGGTCTTTGGCCGTGTCAATATAAGCATTATGGTTCATGAAATCGTTACCGAACTGCAAGCCGCTGAGCCGGAACGCCGGGTGGAATTCTCCATCGAGGACAATCTGGTGGTTTCGGGCAGCCGACGACTGCTGCGAATCGCCCTGGAGAACTTGTTGGGTAATGCCTGGAAATTCACTTCCAGGAAACCTCAGGCCAAAATTGCCTTTGGAAGTATCGAGAAAGACGGCAAAAGAAGTTATTTTGTGCGGGATAACGGCTCTGGGTTCAACATGGCGTATGCAGACAAAATTTTCAAGCCTTTTGAGCGCTTACACAAGGAAAGCGAGTTTCCGGGTACGGGGATCGGCTTAACCATTGTTCACCGTATCATCCAGCGGCACGGCGGGCAAATCTCAGTCGAAAGTGGCGAAAGTCAAGGATCGACCTTTTATTTCTCTCTTAAGGAGAACGGCTCATGACCCAAAAAGTCATTTTGTTGGTGGAAGATAACCCGGATGACGAAGCGTTGACTTTGAGGGCGCTCAAAAAAAGCAAGATCGCCAATCGAGTCGTAGTTGCCCGGGATGGTGAAGAAGCTTTAGATTATCTTTTTGGTACCGGAAAATATGTCGGCCGGAACCTCAAAGATGCCCCCACCATTGTGTTACTAGACTTAAAGTTGCCCAAGATCGACGGACTGGAAGTTCTCCGTCGGATCCGCGCCAATGAACACACCCAGTTTACTCCGGTGATTATTCTCACCTCTTCCCAGGAGGAAAGAGACCGGCTGCAAGGTTATAAATTGGGGGTCAACTCCTACGTAGTCAAGCCGGTCGATTTTTCCCAGTTCAGCGAGGCCATCAATTATTTGGGGTTATACTGGCTCGTGCTGAATGAACCTCCTCCAGTAGTTTAACAGCTATTCTTGGCGACTCCGGACAGGGTGGCTTCAATCGCTTCGACGCTTCCAGGCTGATAAGCCGGGAGGCGATGCCGGGATGGCGGAGCACCCGCCAAGCATTTTTTTCCATGGCCAGGGGACTCCTCAGCAGATTATGGGAGAATGTCTTCGGCCATACTTCAAGGGGATTTGCCCTCCATGGCCGCTTTGAGAATCTCTCTCGCTCAGAAATGAAAGCCACCCTTGGCAAAGAGGCGGACACAGGCCTCCACCACTTGGGGATCATAAAGGGTCTCTTGATTGCGGGTTATTTCTTCCAGGGCTTTATCCACCCCCAGGGCTGGCCGGTACGGCCGGTGCGCGGCCATGGCCTCCATGACATCCGCGACCGCGAGAATTTTGGCTTCCAGGAGGATATCCGAGCCGGTCAGCCCCCTGGGGTACCCGGAGCCATTCAGACGTTCATGGTGCTGCAACACGATCTCGGCCACCGGCCAGGGAAAGTCTATTTTCTGTAAGATGTCGTGCCCTGCCTGAGAATGGGTTTTAATGAGATTAAATTCATACTGGTTGAGTTTCCCAGGTTTATTGAGGATCTCGACCGGGACGACGATCTTGCCGATATCATGCAGGAAACCTGCCACGCGGATGCCTTCGATGCGGTCGTCGGCCAGGCCAATTTTGAGGGCCAGGTCGCAGGCCAGGCGGGTTACGTTCCGCTGATGTCCTGCGGTGTAGGGGTCCCGCATTTCTGCCAGGGAGGCGATGGCTTCCACGGTTTGTATCATCATGATCTGAAACTTGATGAGGCCTTGGATTAGTTCCTGCTCCAGGCGGAGAGACCTAATCCCCACAGCGATGTCGCCGGCCACTTGCTTTAGAAACTCAACCTCTTCCGCCTGGAAGGCATTTTTCTTTTCGGCGTAAACATTCAGGGATCCCAGGGTCGTGTGATCATAGGCGAGGGGCAAAGCGATACACGACGCATAGCCCCTGAGTAGGGCAGGTTGACGCCACGGGCTGAAGATGGGATCGTTTTCTATATCTTCCACTATGCCAGGTTTCCCGGTTTTGATGGCCATGCCGAGGGGGCCCTGCCCATAAGGCGAATCATCCCACGTCGTCTTAATGATTGAGAGATATCCATCCTCATGACCGGCCCAGGCCGCGGGTTTCACCTCAAAGCTGTCCGGCTGCACCAGGCCAATCCAGGCAAACCTGACATAAGGCACACTCTTCAGCAAATCACAGATTTTTTGAAAGAGCTCTTTCTCGTTCTTTACCCGGAGCAGGACCTCGTTGATATCTTTAATGGCGCCAAGCAGGATATTCAGGTCCCGGACTCTCGCTTCGGTGCGTTTGTAGTGGCTGATATCCGCGATGATAAGCACCGCGCCGGCAACTTCGCCAGCCTCGTTCGGGATAGGATCGGCCATGACGTGTAACCAGCGGTCGCCAAAGGGCAGGGTCTGGGTTTCCCGCTTGCGACTTTTCAACATGCGCCCCACCGGACACTCCGCATCGGGTCCGGTAGTCAGGGGCACCGCCCTACAGCAATGGTGACCCATGATCTCGGATAAAGGTTTGCCTGCCAGATCAACCATGGCCTGGTTACATTGGAGAATCTGGGATTCCCGATCTACCAGGCACACCGCGTCACCGATGGCGTCGAAGGTGCTTTGCCAGGCGTGAGCTGCGGCGCGGAGGTCCTCCTCCATCTGCTTGCGCTCGGTAATGACGTCAAATACCGCCACGAAGTATTCTTTTGCGGGGCTGTAAACTGAGACGGAAAACCACATTCTTAAGGCTGACACATAGGTCTCAAACTTCTCGGGTTTGCCGGTCAAGGCCACTCTGCCATAGATTTCGAACAGTTCCGAATCAGTCTCCCGGATGCCCGGAATGACTTCGGACACTTTTTTCCCCTCAACATCTTTTAAGCCGGTCAACAGTTCAAAGGAATTGTTGACCTTTAGATAGATGAAGTCCTGGGGCTGATTTTGATGGAAGAGCATCTTGCAGTAAGCAAAGCCGTTCAGCATGTTCTCGAACAAGGACCGATAGAGGTCTTCGTTCTGCTGCAGCGCTGCCTCAATCTCTTTGCGTTGGGTGATGTCTTCGGCAACCTCGATGAACCCGGTTATTTGGCCATCCGTAGCGCGGTATGGAAAAGCCTGGATACGAACGTCAAGCCGGCTACCGTCAGGAGGGGTAATGGTAAGTTCAAGCACTTCCTTTTGTCCGGTGGCCATGGCCTTGGTTCCGGGACAATGAGCGCAGACCGCATCCCGGTGTTCAAATTCCCGAAAACATTCGTGGCCCACCAGTTCGCCGAGGGGCCTTTGTAATAATCTGCCCTGAGCCGCATTGGTCATGATTATCCGATGATCCCGGTCTATTACCGAAATACCCAGATCAATGTTTTCCACCAAGGTGCGGTAGCGCGCCTCACTTTCCCGCAACGACTGTTCGGCTTGTAACTTTTGAAAGGCCGCGCCCAGTTGCATCCCAACTTTTTCCAGCATCTCGACGACATGGAAGGGCACCATATTATCCCGGTGATCCGCCACATGGATCAAGCCCAGGATCACCTCGCCGCGGCGAAAAGGCACCAGAGCTACGGATTCATAGCCCACTTGGTTGCACAGGTTGCGGGTGCTGCCTTTGTCTCCCTCGGAAACCGTGGCCAGAAACCGGGAGGTGCCGTTCATGTAAAACGACCCGCCCATAGTATAAAATGGCAACGTAGGATCGCACGTGCCTTTGATGACGTTGATACACATGCATTGATCTGAATAAATGGATAGGGGGCTTTCCATTTCATAGAATTGACGGCTGAAACCCTGATAAGCCAGATAGGGAATCCCGCCCGCAGTGTCGAGAACCCGGATGCCCACCGCCTCACAGCCAGTAAAGTTTTTGATCTCAGACACGAAAGCTTCTAAAAGCGGATTGATCTCTGTTTGTTCGTGCACAATCTCTTGAAAGCGGAGAGAAGCCTGCAGCGTATCCTGCAACCGCTTGACCGCGGTGATGTCCCGGGCGATGGTGGAAGCGCCGATAATCGTACCGGCCGCATCCCGGATGGGTGACACGGTAAGTGAGACCTGGAGGGGGGTGCCGTCTTTCCGCACCCGTAGCGCTGACAAATGTTCGGTCCCTGCTCCGCGCTTCATCTTTTGCAAGATATGGTTGATCTCCGCCTGATGCTCTGGAGGGGCCAGGATCAGAACAGATTTCCCCTTGATTTCAGTGGCGGTATAGCCGTAGAGTCTCTCGGCCGCCGGGTTCCAGTCGGTGATGATGCCCTCTAACGTCTTGCCGATGATGGCGTCGTCACTGCTCATGACGATGGCAGCCAGACGGGCATGCTCTCGCGAGAAGGCGGTCTGATCTCCTTGGTATCCCGGCAATGATTGGGCCTCGGTTTGCCCCTGGCCAAGGGCGCGCAAACTCCCCTCGGCCTCGGCCAAGCGGGTGCGCAGGTCTCGGATTTCTCTTAACAGATCTTCTGAGGTCCTGTCAGTTGTCATACATGATCTCGACTTACAACGGCCCTCGACTTATAGTATTTGCCAAAAGTTTTTTCCTCTAATTCTCCTCTCCCCTTGTGGGAGAGGGTAGGGTGAGGGGTTAATAAGAAAAAACTTTTGGCAATGAGTATAGGTCAGACTCTTGCGTGGCTTGGCTATCGTGGTCTACCCTTGACAAAACTCAACCTTGCCGGGACCAATCAAGGGCTTTGGTCTCAATACTCCCCGGATAGCAACCTCGTGACTATGGGCAAGAGTTCCGTTTGGACTTTGCGCTTGGGTACATAGGCGCTGGCCCCGGCCGCAGCCGCGTCGGCTCGATGGGCCTCGTCGTCATAAATAGTAAGCATCACCACGTGGGTGTCCGGCAACACCGCTTTTATGCCCTGGGCGGCCTCGATGCCACTCATCCCGGGCAAGCCGATGTCCATGATGATCAGACGTGGAGTCATCGTCTGGGCCATGGAGATCGCTTCCTCTCCGCTGGTGGCTTCCAGCAACTGGTAGTGAGGAAAAGAGAGCTCCAGCCATTCCCGCAGTGACTGGCGAACGACTACGTGATCTTCTACTATCAAGATATTATGGTTCATAACTCTCCTCTTCTGTGCAAAATTCTTCAACTATTATGATAGACAACTTTCTTATATCTATGCCGCGATTGCTCTTCTGTCAGCCGGGAAAGTCTGACAATTTGAGGGGAAGACCTTGACAGTTCAGGTCAAAGTCTTGACATCTCAAGGAAGATTCTTCTTGTCGCGTGGGTAGACGCCTGACGCCCATCGGCGGCTTCGCCTCCCACCAGGAGATCGGCCTGGGTCTCCAACAAGAGTTTGAGTCCGTCCCGGACCACCGCGTGATCGTCGGCCAGAAACACGGTGATCTTCATCGGGTCACTTCAACTATCACTCGGGTGCCGTGGTCGGGCTGAGACTCGATGTTGCAGCTACCGCCTGCCGCTGCCGCCCGCTCGCTCATGTTCATAAGGCCCCACCGGCAAGGCCCTTCGGGCTGGCCCACCTGGGACTGGTCGAAGCCGACGCCGTTGTCGGCGATGATCAGGCGGATGGTTCCGTTAATTACCTCTTCGGTCAATTCGACCCTAGAAGCCCTGGCGTGCTTGGCCACGTTGGTCAGGGCCTCCTGGGCAATACGGAACAAGGCCAATTCCACCCACCTGGTCAGGCGGGGAGCTGCCTCCTCCCCCAAGACCTCCACATTGATACCTGTCCGCCGGGCAAACTCCCCCCCATACCAGCGTAGCGCCGATAGCAGCCCGTAGTCATCCAACACCGGGGGCCGCAGTTCGGCCATGACGTTCCGGATGGTTTCCCCGATTTTTTCCACCAGGGTCACGGCGTCGGCCAGTCGCATCAGGAGCGGCTCTGCCGCATTTTTGGGCATCTGGGTCGTGAGCAAGGTCAGGTTGAGGCCCAGGGCGGTGAGGCCCTGGCCCACCTCGTCGTGGAGCTCACGGGCCAGGATATGCCGCTCCTTCTCTTCCGCTTCCGCCAGTTGGGCCGCTAAAGCCCGGAGTTGTTTTTGGGCCTGCTTGAGCTCCGTGATGTCAGTGATAACCCCGACCAGTCCCCCCACCGCGCCATCGCCTTTCAGGAAGGTGGCTTTGTTAAAGACGACCTCCCGTTTCCTGCCATCAGGCAGCGGCATAATATGCTCATATACCTGGACGCCGGGATTTTTAAACAGTTCCAGGTCCTTCTGACGATATTTTGTTGCCGATTCCTGGTGGGGTAGACAGTCGACCGTGTTCCCCACCATCTCCTCTTTCGTAACCCCAAAATAGTCTAAAAAGCTCTGGTTGCAGCCCAGATAGCGGCCCTCGGCATTTTTGTAAAAAACGGGGGTGGGAATCGTTTCAATCAAAGATTGCAGAAACTGGGATTGTTGGGCCAGGGCTTCCTCTGTCTGCTTGCGGGCGGTAATGTCCACCGACAAGACCGCAAAGCCTACCAGATTTCCGGCGCCTGAGTATATTGGATGGACATAATTATCACAAATGAGGCCCCCGCGCCTATCTTCAAAAACCAGGGGCCTGCCGGTACTCCTGACCTCTTCTATACGGGCCTGTCTCCCTTTGGCCAAATCAGCCGGTAAGTAATCGAACATGCAAGTGCCCACCATCTCTTTGATGGGTTTGCCCAACCTTTCGGCCACTATTTTATTGGCCGCCAGGATAATGCCGTGGGGGTTCAGAAGCACCACCGCGGCAGGGGTGGCGTCCAGGAGCACCCGTAAGGTTTCCCGGCTTCGCCGCAGGGCTTCTTCAGCCTGCTTGCGTTGAGTGATATCGTCTAATATTGCCACAAAATATTCTTTTGCGGGGGAGTACACCGAGATCGAAAGCCACTTCTGAAAGGCTTTCACATAGATTTCGAACCTCTCGGGTTCTCCAGTCAGAGCCACCCTGCCATAGATTTCAAAAAGCTCCGGATTCCCTTTGTGCAGGCCCGGAATGACTTCAGATACCTTTTTCCCAACAACATTTTTCAACCCGGTCAAGACCTGGAAGGATTTGTTGACCTCAAGATAGATGAAGTCGTGGGGCTGATCGTGCTCAAAGAGCATCTTACAGTAGGCAAATCCGTTCAGCATATTCTCGAACAGGGACCGATAGAGTTTTTCGCTCTCCCGGATGGCCTGCTCCGCCGCCCTTTGGGCGGTAATGTCCCGGACTGCGGCGAGCCGCAAATTGTGGCCCTGGGCCGGAAAATTACTGCTCTTGACCTCCACCGGGAAGGTAGAGCCATCCTTGCGGCGATGGATGCCGGAAAAGGTATTCGCTGGGGAGTCATGCTTACACAGATTTTGGAGGTCTTGCCGGCTTATCCCCACTTCGATATCCTTTACGTGCAAACCAAGGAGCTCTTCCCTGGTGTACCCCAGACTCCGGCAGGCCTGCAGGTTGACCTCGACAATCCTGCCCTGGGCGTGCAGGAAGACGGCATCCGCGACGCTGTCGAACAATTGCCGGAAGTGGGCCTCGCTCTCTCTCAAGGCCTCCTCGGACTTTTTGAGCCGGGTAATATCTGCGATACGATGCACTGCGCCCAGGAGTTCGCCGGCGTCGTCCAGGATGGGGTCCACGGTCACTTTAAACCAGCGCTCTTTATGGGGCAGGACCACTTCTTCCCGTTGCCGGGTCTGGCACATGATCCCCAGGGGACATTCAGAAATCGGTTGGGAGGTCCCATGGACGACCTCGTAACAGAGGCAGCCCAGGATTTCATCAATGGGCTGGCCTACCAGAGTGGCCATGGCTTGATTGCATCCCAGAATCCGGCAGTTCAAGTCCATGAGGCAAATGCCGTCGCTCATGGCATCGAAAGTGGCCTGCCATTGGTGAGCCGCCAGTCGCAGGGCCTCTTCCGCCTGCTTGTGTCGGGTGATGTCGGCGAACATGGCGAAGGCGCCCTGAAATTGGCCCTGGCCATCTTGGAGGCTCCTGGCCGAGATAATGCACCAGCGATCACTCCCATCTTCGCGCTTCAAGCGGCGTTCGAAGGTTACATCCAGCCCCTGGCGGAGCTGGGCAATTTTGTTCTCGTGATCAGGCAGATCTTCGGGAAACAAGAAGTCAGTCAACGGCCGGTACAGCATCTCCTCCATCTGGTAACCCAGCATTCCAGCCATGACGGGATTGATGTAAGTTGTTTGGTAATCGGCATCTATCCCCCAAATACCCTCGTTGGCGGTCTCCACGATGAGACGGTACAAGGCTTCGCTCTTGCGCAAGTTGTCTTCCGCTTGCTTGAGTTTGGTGATATTCCTAACAACCGTATGATATTGGACCAACTTGCCCCCTGCATCCACCACCGGCAGACTCTCCAGGGAAGCGGAAAAAGGGGGGCCTTGGTGAGGCCTCAGCAACAGATCACCTGACTGCGAGACGCCATCGGCTAGCCCCGATTGCAGGTGAGTTCGAAAGGCCTCATGATTTCCCGGGGCCACGAACCGGATGAAAGGCGTTTGCAGTAATGAATCCCTGGGTTCCCCCAATAACCTAATCCCCGCGTCGTTAACCTCGCTGATGAGCCCGTGCGGGTCCAGGGTAAAGTAAGCTACCGGGGCAAAGTCATAGAGTGTGGCATACCGGTCCTGGGACTTGGCGAGAACCTCCTGGGACCGGCGAAGATCCTGGTTTTGCTTCTCCAACTCGGACTGGTGCTCCTGCAGTTCATGCACCAGTTCCTGGACATCATCCCAGGGCATCCGTTCCAGGTCCGGCACATTGGCCGCCAGAAACTCCTTTACCCTGGCCTTGAGGTGGTCTATTGAGTCCACGCTTGATCGTCTCTTTTTCATGGTAAGTTTTTCATGCTGAGGTGAGGCCGATTCACTCCTCTAAGCCCTTTGAGTATCCCCAAGACTGGGTCCCCCTCAAGCTAAGACAGCAGTGGTGCCCGGCGTAAAAAACCTTTACAAGTTATATCGGTAAGTTATTGGGAACCTTTAATATAATTCGGCCTGACAATCTAATCTGCCATTAAAACAAGAAGTTATCTAGGCTTTTCCCTTGACCGGAAGAAGCAAGCTCAAGGGTCGACAGGGAAGTAGTGCCTTGACACCATCTGCAGGTTGAGATATAAAAATTAAATGCGGTCCCATCGTCTAGGGGCCTAGGACACCGCCCTCTCACGGCGGAGACACGGGTTCGATTCCCGTTGGGACTACCAATAAAAACCGCATTTCATGGGCCTTTCCGGACTTCGGAAGGGCCTTTTTTTTGTCTATATTTTAGCCTCCGACAAAAATTAACAAATTCATCTTCAGCCAGTGGCGTTGGTCCCTCTGGCGTGTTCCAACGCGTAAACGCAATGACCATTATCTTGGTCACGATCCGACCATAGACTCGCCTCACCTCGGCTCTCAGACTTATCTCCCCTCAAGGTTCGAATGATTAAGTTGGCCCCCGCCGTAAGTGAGCTCCAGCCAAGGCTGGCCGGAACTTCCGGGTAGTCCAGGCCATCCGCAGAAAATTAATGAAATTAGAATTTGTTGGAGAGAAGGTGTGTAGCCAGGCATATACCTTGCAAATATATTTAATAAGCCTTTCTATTCACGGAATTTTGATTGGCGGCCAGATGCATTCCAGCGAGGCCACCAGCAAGCTATAAAGTTTGATTCTCATTACAAGTGGGTTCAGGATGTTGTTGAAGAAGCTTCTTATCGTGCTGTCAAGTAGCCTCATGATAAACTGCTGCGCCTCATTTGACAGCCGGCCTGGGCCTGATTATGTAGCCCTGTATGGCAGCGTGGCCAAGTTAATGAACCAAAAAGTGGAATACAAGACGCCGCCGATTGTGTTTGTTCAGGACTCAAGGGTATTAGGCCAGATGTTCCCGGAATTATCAAAACCCGGGGAAAATCTCTTAGGGGTTTATTGGTGTGGCATGGTCTATTTGTCTCAAGAAGATCTGTCCAATCAGGTGGTAGCACATGAATTTTCCCACTATTTAGGGGCAAATGAACAAAATGCGGAGATTGTCTCCGAAGTTTGTACTCGTCAAGGGGGAATAATTTCTCCCGGAAGCAAAAAATCAGGGGCAGGTGCCGGTCTCGTCGGCGTTGCGGTAGGAATGCGCGGCACACGTGCGGCCGGAGTCCGGTCCCCGACCCCCAATTGACCAAGAGGGCGCAATCCTCTAAGACTAATCTTTGCCGCCGACGTTTCGCCCAGTTCCCCTGAAAAATCCGGCTTTCTATACTGGCCTCGGCGATAGCATTCACCGGCCAGACTTGACCTATCCAAAGAGTAACTCAATCACCATAAAGAGAAGGAGCACCAGGATTATTAAAGAAAGGAGGCTGAAATCCTTTGGATGGAAAGCCCTATCGTTCTAGAAAAAAGAATGTTGTTGGGAAGGTTTGATCAAAAGAAAAAGTGCTATCGAAAGTCATTATACTTATATTAAATAAGCTTGCGGTTTATTGTGTATGTATACTAATGTTGGTTTTTCTTGGTCATTAATTATCAAAATTATTAGTTGTATTCCAGAATACCACCCCCAGCCGCCTGAGTAATCCCAAAACCGTTCACATCTTTTCGCAGTCTGTTTGTTACAATAATCTTGAGATCGGTGACTCTACCCTGCCAAGGCAGAGCCTCATGGTTCCGCCATGGGTGAAGGGATGTTCCCTTCAGGCACCTCCCCAAGCCCAGGGCGCCTTCTGGCGAAAAAAAAATCCAAGTGAAAACATTTTTTTTTTGCGCGTCCCTCGGGCTTGTGCTCCTACTTACGCTCTCAATACAATCCTATAATAGGACCGACAAACTGCTTTAATAGGTCCCACCGGTATATCAGTATATCTAACCGAAATATTTATAAATAAATACTATATAGATAAATAAGGTATTATAGTATTAATTATATTAACCGATAATGTTATGCTGAGATAATAATATAAATTTGGAAGAGTTATGTTAATTATAATTAAGCCGATTGTATTTGACAAGAGAGTTAGCTGAGTGCTAAATAGTATTATCATGGTTGAACTGAGAGAATGGATCCAACGGGAAGGTTCCGAGGGGCGTAAAAAGCTGTTTGCAGCTATTAAGGATAAGTATCCAGGGTTTACTCAGGTGAGCTTGACAAATTATATCCAGGGACAGCGCATTCCCGATTATAATATTGCCAAGATCATTTCTCGAGTGACCAATATTCCAGTTTTTCTCCTTCCCTTTCGATTTATTCACAGACCGGAAACTATGGGCGAATAGTCAAACTGGTTTTGTCTTTTGCAGCAGGCTAAAGAAAGTATATCCGCCTTAACCTTATGATTTATTTATTAAAAGATACCATTCGGGCCGGTGCCTCGAGTGGCGGGAGCGTGTCTTGGCGACCCTGGAAGGTAGATTTGCACAAGAGTTTGAGGGGATTAACCGGGATGAGGCAGCACCCTGGTACGTAATCCAAACCCACGGCCGCACCGAAACCAAGGTGCACCTGGCGTTGCAGCGCAAAGGATTGGAAGTCTTTTTTCCCCAAGTGCAACTCCATAGAATGATAAGAGGCCGTAAAGTCCTCATGCATTTGCCATTATTCCCAAACTACCTCTTTGTCCATGCACATATCGATTCGACGGTTTTTCACCAAATCATCAAGGTTAATGGGGTAGTGAAGCTCCTGGGGAATAACGGCCCCGATCCGGCGCCGGCGGATCAGATAGAATCTATCCGGACCATTGTGACTGGCGACAGGTATTATTGTCCCTGGCGGTATATAGAGAAGGGCAAAAAGGTGCGGGTGCTCGATGGGCCTTTATCAGGGGTGGTGGGGATTTTGGTCGCCAGGAAAGAAAAGCAACGCCGCCTGGTAGTCGCCGTGGAGATGTTCCAGCGGTCGGTGACAGTGGACCTGGACAGCGAGTCGGTGGAACGTTGGGATTAGAAGATCCACCGGCCTTGGCCTGCTGTTCAGATCATCGACTCATCACAATTCTTGCCTAACTTATTCCTTCAGTAATATCAGCATCAATAACCCTGGTCTGGTTTGGGGTTCTGGTCCTCAAGGGTATCGAGATTTGTTTCCCTTTCAGTTGATCGGCAGATGAGAATTCAAGTCAAAACCATAATTATCCTGGTTGGGTTGAGCATCAGTCTGGCAGCCTGCGCGCCTGCCTCTCAACTCCCACATTTGCCGGGGTTTGCGGAAAAGGAAGGCGAGCGCGCCTTGGTGCCCCGGGGCTTCCTGGTTGCCGGGGCTCAACCGCAGGAAAAGGTCGATCCCAAAGTCTCACAGGAGATTAAGGCCTTCTTGGAAGAAAATGGCATGCTGGCCGGATTTAAGGGAGGCCTGGGGACCGAACTTCCCATAATGCTCAACCCATCTGTACAAGGTTTCCTGCGTTCCTTTACAACTTCCCGCCGTGCGACAATCCAGGCCCAGCTCTCCCGTTCCGAAAGATACCTCCCCATGATTCGGCAAATTTTTCAAGAGCAGGGGCTCCCCCAAGATTTAGTCTACCTGCCCATGATTGAAAGTGGTTTTAATCCCTTGGCGCGCTCCCCCAAGGAAGCGGTGGGGCTCTGGCAATTCATCGCAGGCACCGCCAGGCGGTATGGCTTAAAGGTTGACGAGTGGGTGGACGAGCGCCGGGACCCCGAGAAATCCACTAAAGCTGCAGCACGCTATCTCAAAGATCTGCACGGTCAATTTGGTTGCTGGTATCTGGCCGCCGCAGGGTACAACGCCGGCGAAAACCGGGTAGAAGGGGTGGTAAACCGATATGACACTCGGGACTTCTGGGTCATGGCCCAAAATCATCTGCTCCCCCAAGAGACCTGTAATTATGTCCCTCAGTTGATTGCTGCGGTTTTGATTGCCAAAAATCCGGAAAAATATGGCTTTAACTGCAATACCCCTGCCCGGCCTCTGGCCTATGTTCGGAAAAAGGTGCCTGAAGGAACAAACTTGCGCCAGTTCGCCGGGTCTTTAGGCCTGCCCTATGAAGCCATTCAGGAGTTGAACCCGGAAGTGAAGGGAGATTGTGTCCCCCTGGATCAAAAAGAATACTCGGTGAAAGTCCCGTCTGCCAAACTTCGCCACATCCCCGGGCTGGCAAAAGGGGAGCCAAAAAGAAAAACTTCCCCAGATGCTGATCAACCTGAAAAGCAATAACGCTGAAAATTCTATGCGACCGCATGGCGCCAGAAAAATTTTACCACTGCTTCAAGCCGGCTTGATCGGGCTCTGCCTGGTGAGTCTGGCGGGCGCGGCGGTTGAGAGTCCGGCGCTGGAGACCGTGGTGACTGTGGTCGCTCTGAATGAACAGGGGGAACCGCTGGACACTGCCTTGGGGGTTATCATAAGGCAGGATGGCTTAATTCTTACCAGCGCCGCGATTTTTCAACCTGGACAACCTCTATTAGTTAAGACCGACCATGGCGCGATCTATTGGTGTCAAAGTCTGCTTTATGCCGATTTATTGCAGGATTTGGCCGTATTAAAGATCGAAGCCACCGGGCTCAAGGCCGTCCCCCTCCAAGCATCGAAACGATCCCATGTTGTTGAGGAAAAAATTTATTATCCAATAAAAGAAGGCAATAAATATACTCTCCGGGAGGGTAACCTGGTCGGCTCTTTACCCTTGTCACCGCGGCTTGAACTCTTGAAACTTTCCCCCTGCAACCAGAGAGGCATACAGGGGACGCCGGTTTTTAATCGGACAGGCGAAGTAGTAGGAATGATGCACCTGGGGGGAGACCAAAACGAGGGTCCCCAGGGAAAGCCAACGGCACTGAATTATTTCCTTTCCTGTGACCGCACGTTAGTTCCGATCTCTCTGGACGCTGCGTCCTTGAAAGGAACAAAACCCGCGGCCGAACCTCGGGGTGACTTATCTGGGGAGAATCCAGCTAATGCATTGGTCAGGGCCTTCTGGGACGGGGTCGCAGCCACGATAGGCAACAACTGGGAATTGGCCCAGAAGAAATTCAGTCTAGCCATGGCTCCTCCCGCCCAATTGCCGGAGGCTTATTATGGCCGAGGTGTGTCACGCTTCCATTTGCGCAATTACCAAGGCGCAACTGAGGATTTGCTGGAGGCGACCCGGCGCTTACCAGGTTACGCCCTGGCCTTTTTCTGGCTCGGAAAGACCTGGCAGCAAAGCGGAGACCAGGAAGCAGCAGATGCAGCTTATAGACAGGCAGTGGGGCTGGCGCCAGACTTGCACGAGGCCTGGTTTTATTTGGGGGAAATAGCTTATCAGAGGGGCGACCAGGATAAGGCGCAAAAATGTTTGGAAAAGGCTGAGGGCGACTTGCCGCAGGCAGCAATGCGGGCCTGGTATCTGGGGAACATTGCCCGGAGCCAGCAACGGTTGCCGGAGGCCTTGGCGGCATTTAAACAAGCTGTCCAGATGGATCCGAAGTATTTCCCAGGCTATCTGGAAGGGGGCAAACTGCTGTTGCTGGACTTAGGAGAGTCCCGGGAGGCGGTCGGCTGGTTGGGCCAGGCAGTCAGCCTCAAGCCTCAGCATGCGGAAGCCAGGTATTTCTTATCTCTGGCATATCACTTGTCATGGAACGCCGCCGCGGCCTGGGAGCAATGTTACGCGCTGGAGAAAATCCAGCCGGACCTGGCGGGGCAACTCGCCACAGTGCTGGCAAGAGGCCAGTAATCAACCCTATATTAAGTTCATCCGCAGGCGACTTTATTTCTTTAAGTTTTTTGCCGAAGGGAAGAAAATTATCTTGCTTTTTTAATGCTAAGGTGCAAAAAAAGGAGTGCAGAAGGCTAATTTTAATTCCTATATACAAGTAAATTTTCCTATATCCTTTTAGAAAATAGTTTCATTTAAATACAAAGCGCAACAAAAGCCTATCTACCCAGTCCTGATAGGCACTGGAGGTAATGATGCCAAGGCAATTCGGATATGGCGCTGGTAATAAGAAACTGGCGATCTTTCTTTTAAGCTACTTTCTATTGATAGGTTTAGAGATTACGCCGGTTAACGCCACTGTATCTGGCGATGTGGCCGCAGATCTTCCTGCGAGCCAGGTAGTCGCCAACGGCATTGCCGCCGGCCTCGGTGTCGATGCCGTGGTGTCACAAGCTTTAGCCGCAGGAGCGGATGCCATGGCGGTGGCTCAGGCTGCATTGGCGCAGCCGGGGGTTAATGCCCAGGCGGTCTTCAGTGCCATGCTGGCCAATAATGTTCCTCTGGCCACGGTCATGAATGCCGCGGTAGCTGCCAATCAATTGAATGCGGCGACCCAGGCGGCAGTCAATGCGGGCATCAGTAATACTACCATAGCAAATGCCGCGGTGGCCGCAGGTGCTACGCAAGCTGCCGTGACTACTGCCTTAGCCAACGCCGGAGCTGCATTGCCGCCTTCTTTTGCGTTTGCTGCTACGGCTGCCCCTCCCGGCCCCCCTTCGGGATCCACTGGTACCGGGGGCATCGGCGGTGGTGGTGGCGGCGGTAGTGGTGGCAGTGGTGGTGGTGCCGGTGGTGGCGGGACCGCCAGCCCATCTCGATAAAGGCTGTTAAGGTTTACCATCAAGGCATTTAGTCAATGCCACAGTCGATTTGTCCAGATATCTTGGGCGCTGCGACAGTCGGGGAGATTTCCGGTTAAGGCATCAGTAATTCGTTCTTGTTGTCGTAGCCGGTATCTGCCGAAAGAATTTTATCGATTTCACCAAGCCAACAAACTTAAGCAGCCTGCCAGGGGGAAGCACGTGAACATCACAGGGAAAGTGGCAGCAACGAAATGGGGGATAATCGGCCTTGGTTTGATAATGGTCACCTTAATGTTCACCGGGACGTCTTGGGCGCAACAAGCCACCCCACCTCCGGAGCAACCAAAGGTGAAGGTTAAGGCAGAGCCAGCGGCGGAGCTGCCCAAGGAGGAGTTGAAGCCGTCCCAGGAGCCGGGATATTTCCCCAGTATCGTGCCCTATGATCGAAAGTTAACGTTAGAGATCGGGCCGGTTTCCGGGATTTTGGCGCCCTACGGCAATCCAGCCGCCCTTGACACCTTAAGACTGGGAAAGGCAGTCAAGGCCGGCCCTCTTCGGGTCGCCCCCTTCTTGGAAACTGATATTGGCTACCGGTCCAACCTCTTTCAGACTTCCAATGATAAGCGGGCTACGAGTGTCTTTGCGGTTAATCCAGGGATGTACGTGGAATTGCCCATGGCCCACACCCACAAGATTTCGGTGGGCTATTTGGGAAATGCGATTGTCTACCCTGCAGCCGATCTCGATGACTACAGCCATTATGATAGCAATGTCAACGTGGATGCTTCCTTCAATTTCCCCGGCGGCCTGAGTTTGCGAGCCGGTAATTATTTGCGGATCGCGACCGAGGAACCAACTGCTCAAAATACCAACCAGAGATTTTACCACCAGTGGACCCCTTATTTTTTGGCAAATTATGCCTTTGCGGACAGATGGAAACTCCAGGCAATTTATGAGTTCAATAAATTATATTTTGCTGCGTCGGCACGATCTCCCCAAAACGATTATAACGAGAATGTCGGCGGGGTGGCGCTCTACTATAAAATCTTGCCCAAAACCGCGGTGCTGGGGCAATTCATTGTTTCCCAACGCACCTATCCTTCCCAAACCATATCGAATAACTATACGTACACCCCAATGGTCGGTTTGACCTGGGACGCCACCGCTAAACTGAGCGGGATAGTAAAAGCCGGTTATACTATAAAGGATTTTGAAAATGACCAGTCGGGCTTATTGGAAAAGACTCCCTCAACCCCTGCTTTTAGCGCCCAGGTGACTTATAAGTTCGACAGGCGCACCAATCTAGCGTTAACCGCCCAGCGAGGTATCAACCAAGACGCTGATCTGGCCGGTAATACCGCCTATGACAATACGGCCTTTTACGTAACTCTCAATCATCTCTGGGCCTACTGGAACCTGAGCAGTTATGTCAACGTCTCTTACACCATTAACGATTATATAAACCGGTCACAAGACCCGGGCGATGGTTTTAAATTCCGGCAAGACTCTCTCATCTCCACTGGAGTGGGATTCAGTCGTCCCTTAACCCGCTACCTGCGGCTAAGATTAGATTACAGTTACACCAACAAGGCGTCTAATTTCACCAGCTATAGCTATAACGAACACAGAATGATATTTGGCATACAGGCCACCATGTAAAAATATTTGTCCTTCCGTATTTTTCTTGGGGAGGCCGGTGTTACAACTGAGTCCCAGGGATGGGGATTCAGAGACGGAACGCCGGCCTTACCACAAATCCTGGCGAGACAGGCAGCCAAACTTTTCCCCTGAAATCTGACCGTACTTTGCTGTCCGCATAAAAATGCCCCGAGCCCAGAGCACAATTGCCCGGAGCCATCTCTGGTTTGTGGTCCTCATGGTCCTGGTGGGGGCTTATCCGGGCGGTACCGGAGCAGCCCAAGAGGGGCCTAACCTTCTGCCCCCCTTGGTTATGGGTGACTCCGGACAAAAATTAGTCCTGCCGCCGGGTTGGCATCGTCAAGACCGTCAGATCCCGGGAGTGGAGGCGAGCAAAATCTATATTAGCCGGGATACCGGACACCCCGGTGAACTCTTGGCCTTGGTGGGCGGGCCGGACCGCGGCGGGCGAGTCTGGTGCCAGGTATCAGGCATACGCCCCCATACGGATTATGCTTTGGAATTTTTGGCTTTTCGTCCCAAGTTTGCCAACGGCGTCTACTTTGAAGTGGAAATCTTTGGGCAGCGGCGCCTGATCAACCAGCACTGGAGCTATGGCCGGGTCCAATCCATAATTCTCCGGGTCAATTCCCGGGAGGTTCGGGGAAAAACCCGCTTGGTCTTTGATAATCCGCACCAGGAAGTTCTGGCCTTTGGAGCGCCATCACTGAGAATCAACCCGGTAAAGCAAACCAAAAGGCAACCAGAGTCGGTTCGGCTTCCTGCCTTTTTCCCGGTGGGGATTTATGGTGCGGGCCCGGATGACTTACCTGCCATTCGGGCCGCAGGGTTCAACGCCATCCAAAGTTATGATTCCCGGCCGGGAATAATTACCAGGCTGGCTGCACTTTCAGCAAATCAGGGTCTCAAATACCTTGCCAATATGCGATATTACCAGGAAAGCCTCAGCAAACACCTGGGTGGACAGCCTGACCTTTTGGGTTTTTATGTTGAAGATGAGCCTGAAGGCCGCTCGGTCCCACCGGTTAAGCTAGGCGAACTCAGTGAAGCCTTGAAAAAGGACCACCCCGGAGTGCTCACCGCGGTGGCCATGCTCCGCCCCCAAATGGTTAAGGATTACCGGGATGCAGCCGATATCTTCATGATCGACCCTTATCCCGTGCCTCATATGCCCATGACCTGGCTCTCCGATTGTATAGAGGAGGCGGCCCGCTCGGTCTCCAAAGAGCGCCTCTGGGCGGTGATTCAGGCTTTTGGCGGTGAAAAATGGGCTAAAGACGGGTGGCCACGGCGGCCTCTGAAGGTGGAGACGCGGTGCCTAACTTACCTGGCAGTGGTACACGGGGTCCACGGCATCTTTTACTTCAGTTACCCGGAGGTGAGCTCAGATCCGACTGCTTGGCACGACCTCCAAGGGATCGCCGGCGAACTGCAGGATCTGCAACCCTGGCTGGTGCTCCCGAACCTGACGGGCCGTCTTCGGCTTGAGATGACTTCTCCCTTCAAGGTTGATGCCGCAGGGCGGCCGGCGGTGCACTTCTGTGAAAAGCAGCAAGGCCGTGAACACCTGTTGGTCCTGGTCAATGTTATCAACCATCCGGTGAGCTTTTATTTGCAAGGGTTTTCCAAGCAGATTGGCTGGGTGGAGGACAAGTTCCTTAACCAAAAATCCGTAGTCCGGGACGGAAATATTCGGGAAGAATTAGGTCCATATGAAGTTCGCATCTACAAGTTTGCTCTCCCCGACTGAATTCTCGATCCAAGAGGCCTCGAAGTCACGCCACCTGATCCTGGGCGGCGTCGGCACTGTCTTGGTTTTCGCCCCCCTGGCCTTTGCTGCGGTGCATCCGTGGGCCTATTTTACCGTCGGTCTCATTGTCGCGGTCTTATTCCTGGTGATCATGGCCAACTGGCTATACCGACTTTGGATTCGTCCCCAGGGGGAAGTGGTAGTGCCTTATCCCCCAATGTGGTGGCTGGCTTTGGGACTGGGGTTAATCGTTCTGATTCAAGTAATTCCTTGGCCCCAAGGGGTGGTGCGCTGGCTCTCTCCATCTGCACTGGCGATTCGAGCGTTGGGGAACGGTTATGGCTTGGAAGGTTTTGTTCCCATATCTCTCAACCCTCATGCCACCATTCTTGAAAGTTTAAAAGAGTGGCCGGCTGTAACAATGTTTTTTGTGCTCATTTTTACGGTAAAAACCCAAAAACAGATTAATGTGCTGGTTTACCTTATTCTGGCGATAGCCCTGTTTGAGGTGATCTTCGGGTTTTGGACCTTCCACGAGCATGTTATCTGGGGCTGGAAAAGTCCCTATAATTCCCAACGCCTCTGTGGCACCTTCATCAATCCCGATCACCTGGCGACCTATTTAACCATGGCTATTTTGCTGGGTTTCGGGCTCTTCCTGGGGCAAAAGGAGGAAGTTGCTTCCTCCCCCAAAAGAGTGACCGGCCTGCGCCTCCTCAAACGGTGGTCCTGGTCGGAGCATGCCGAACCGCAATTCCGTCGGTTCTTGCTCCTGTTTTTGCTGGTAGTGTTGACTACGGGTCTGATTTTTACCGGCTCCAGAGGAGGCATGATTTCCTTAGCCCTGGGGCTTGGTTTGATGGCTTTAGTAATCTGGAGCCAGCACTGGCGCAAGGCCCACGTATATTGGATCGTTATCTTCGTGGTAGTGGCATTGAGCTATAGCCTGCTCCTGGGGAGCAATATAGCTTTAGCTCGATTCCTGAACCTGGACCTAGACCGCTATTATATTTCTCTGAGCGCCTGGGACCTATTCAGAGAATTTCCCTGGATCGGCTCCGGAGGGGCATCTTTTGCCGACTTGGCTTACCGGTACCAGGCACCCGAACTCAAGGGGATAATGTTGGGCTATGCCCATAACGACTGGGTCCAATTATTGGCTGAGACCGGGATGGTGGGATTTTCCCTCGTGGCTGGCGCTGGTTTGTATTTCTTCTTTACACTGTTGCGGCAATGGCGCTCTCGGCAGGATGCTTGGGCCCGGGGTTTGGGGTTGGGAGGATTAGCGGCCGTGGGATTGGCGGGGCTTCATGGTTTGGTGGAATTCTCCTTCCATATCCCTGCGGTCACTCTGCTCTTCAGCAGCATTGCGGCCGTCACCTATCTCTCCCTATATAGCCACAAGCGGATGTGGGAAAGTTCTTCTTATCGGACCATCAATCTTTCTCAGAAACGGCTGAGGGCCACCGGGATAATCATAGGCTTAATCCTGGTGCAACTATTTTTTGTCTGGCAAGTAGGGGTTCATTGGCTGGCTGAATCGATGGCGCCCTCTGAACCAAATTCCACCACGGCGGCTCCCCAGTTAAAACTTAAGGACTATCAAGAGGCTTTGGCCTACAACCAAAGAAATAGCCGCGATTATTCAGGACTGGCAGAAGCCTTGGCAGCCGAGGCTGCTACCCTTAGCCTGGCTGGAAGAACAAAAGATGACCTCCCAACCAGCGAGGTTGATAAGCTCCTGCAAACGGCAATTTTTTATAACCCCGGGAACTGGGCCTTTCGGTTAAAGCTGGCGGAGTTTTATCTGAAGCACTATAACGAGAATCCATCCCGTTATCTTCCCCAGGCTCTGGAAGAGTTTAACGCGGCAGTAAAATTATTTCCCAGCTCTGGATATCTGCACCTCCGCTTGGGAACCACCCTCTGGTGGGCAGAAAATCATTGCTTGGGGTTGGTCCCTCTCAAGTTTAGAGGCCAGTCTGCCGAATATCTTAAAAGAGCCATAGAACTTGATAAAAATTTGAAAAAAATGGCTCTTCAGTATCTGCCCCAGGAAAGGTCCGGGCCGGTAATGTAAACTCCGGCCGGGAGCTGACAGACTATCCTGAACCTACTAGGCATAGCGCAATGTCTCAACAATTTGAGCTTTATTGAGGGTTGCAAATGGTTAAAAGTATAAGCATATGTGCGGTGTTACTGGTTTTGGTTTTTTGCCCCCTGGTCCAAGCGCAAGAAAATTATCGTCTGGGCCCGGAGGATGAAATCGAAATTAAGGTCTGGGATCATGAAGATCTTAAGAGGACAGTGCGCGTCGGGCTGGATGGGCACATCTCCTTTCCTTTCTGCGGTGAAATGAATGCCAAAGGGCTCACTATCCTGGAACTGAAAAAAGAGTTGGAGCACCGGTTGGCGGCTGGCTACATCATTGACCCCCATGTCTCTATCAACGTCACTGACGTGAAAAGCCAGAAGTTTTTCGTGGTAGGCAAGGTGCAAAAGCCCGGGACCTACCCGTTGACCAAGTCCATCACGGTGACCGAGGCAATCTCTATGGCCGGCGGACTTCCCCAGGAAGGCGATAAGCAACTCAAAGGTGGGATAGCGTATCTGGTGCGGCCGCGTCCGGGAGAAAAGCCGATTGGCCCCCGAGCTCCTATGCAGGGTGGGGGTGGAGAAACTTTCACCATTTCTCTGGAGTCGGCCTTTGCCGGTGATCCAAAGAATAACCTGGAGATCAAAAATGGGGATACCCTCAATGTCCCCAGCTTGAATTTTTATATCACCGGCGAGGTGAAAAAGCCCGGGCGTTACTCGTATGAGGACCGTATGACCGTGTTGATGGCGGTGACCACTGCCGAGGGGTTTAGCGATAAGGCTTCTTCGCGCAGCACCTATATCATGCGGGATCAAGCAGGGAAAAAAGAAAAAATTCCGGTGAAATTGCAGGATCCCATCCAGCCAGGGGACACCATTGTGGTTCCGGAATCGTTCTTTTAAGGGGGTAGAGGATGGAAGGGAACACGATATTTCACCATGGATTGGATTCTCATCATAACCAGGAGAACCTCCATGACTATCTAAGAATTCTGGTCAAAAGGCGCTGGGCGGCTCTGGCAGTCTTTATGGTTATCGTAGCTACCACCGCACTCTACTCCTTTCTTGCTACTCCGGTCTATAAAGCCACCACCCAGATATTGGTGGAACGCCAGATGCCGCGCCTCCTGGAGTCTCGGGAAGGTTCATATTCATCTGATGCACTCAATCAAGAATTCTACCAGACCCAATATAAACTCCTGGCAAGCAAGGCCCTGGCCGAAAAAGTGGCCACCAAGCTGGACCTGTATAGCAACCCCAACTTTAGCGCTCAAAAGATCCCTGCCGATGCCACAGCAATACAGCGCCAGCATTATAAAAATCGGATTATCACCGGTCTTATGAGGCAGATTGAAGTCACCCCGATTCGTAACAGTAGCCTGGTGGACGTCAGTTTTAACAGTCCAGACCCCCAATTAGCGGCGTCGGTCGTCAATACCGTAGCCCAAGCGTACATTGAGCAATCCCTGGACCTCCGTTTTGCCGCCTCCCAAGAGGGAGTCACCTGGCTAAACCAAAGAATTGGCGAAGCCAGGAAAAAACTGGAAGAGTCTGAACTCAAGCTCAATCACTATGCCAGGGAGCATAATATCGTTGCCTGGGAAAACAAAGAGACGATTACTTCGCAAAAACTGGAACAGTTGAACAAAGAGTTGATTACTGCCCAAACCAAGCGCAGTGAAGCCGAGACCAGGTTTCGTGAAGTATCTCAGGGCCATCCGATTCCGGAGGTCGTCAACAATAAACTAATTGAAACCTTGAAGGGTGAAGAAGCCAAGATTATTGCCCAAGTTTCGGAGCTGGGTCGCAAGTTCGGTGAGAAACATCCCCGCATGATCCAGTTGCATCAGGAACTGGCAGGCGCTCGGGCTAAGATTGGCTCCGAACATGCCTATATCGTCCAGGCGGTGAAGAATGAATATCGCATGGCTCAGAACCAGGAGGAGAGTCTCAAAAAGGCGCTGGAAGCACAAAAAGCCGACACCCAAGATTTGGGTGATCGGTCCGTGGAGTATAAGGTGCTGCTCAGGGATGTGGAGACTAACCGGGTGCTCTACGAGAGTATGCTCAAAAGCCTAAAAACTACGACGGCCACGGAGAACTTGCCTTCCACCAATATTCGGATAATTTATCCTGCCTCCGTTCCGGAAAAACCGGCTAAGCCCAAAAAAGCCCGCAATCTTTTCTTGTCGCTCGTAGTGGGGTCGTTTATGGCTTTGGGGCTGGTCTTTGGCTTGGAATATGTGGACACCACAATAAAAACCCCGGATGATGTGGAGAAGTGGCTCGAGATCCCTAACCTCGCCATGATCCCCCACCTGGAAGCTCAAGAGGCCCAAAATAAAGATCAAATTCCTGGATTGGTGGTCCACTACGAGGGCAACCCGTTAGCCGCAGAAGCCTATCGCGCCTTAAGGACGAGTATCGTCTTTTCTGCCGCGGGCAAGGCCCCCCGGGTAATCTTGATTACCAGTTCACTTCCGGGCGAGGGGAAGTCTTTGACCTCTATTAATTTATCTGCTGCTATGGCCAAGGCCGGAAAAGATATCGTGCTGATAGATGCCGACATGCGGCGGCCTTCCCTCCATAAGATATTCCAGGTTGAGCAGGAGCCGGGCCTGTCCAATTACCTGGTGGGAGAGATCAATGATCTGCCCTGTGTGGCGACCGTTGTGCCCCATTTATACTTGCTCCCCTGTGGTAAAATTCCACCCAACCCGTCTGAGCTTTTAGGCTCGGCCAGGATGGAGGAGCTTCTCGTCAAGGCCCAGGAACGGTTTGCCCAAATTATTATCGACTCCCCACCCTTAATTTCGGTCACCGATGCCACGATTCTCTCTACGAAGTCGGAAGGGGTGCTCCTGGTGATCAGGGCTGAGGAAGTGCCCCGTAAAGCTGCCAAGAAGACCAAAGACCAATTGTTGGGGGTAAACGCACGCTTGTTAGGTTCGGTACTGAATGACATTCCTTTCCAAAAACATGGATATTACTATTATAATTATTACCATAAATACCAGTCCTATTATTACAGTCACGGCGACCAGGAAAAATCAAAAGGAACGCGGCGTTCTTCATAACTGTCTTCTTGATCATGATTGCATTCTGCCCTTGTTATTCGGAAGTAGTACATTCTGTCCATTCACAACTTCTATGAATAACCAAAGCTCATCTCATGTTGTTCTCGCCCTTTAAACTGACAGGCGGATAATGCTGGCTCAATTTCACAACCGCCGATTTTACTTCGTTCTGATAGCGGATATGGCGCTCTTTGTTGCGGCCTTTGTTGGCGCCTTTCTGCTGCGCTTTGACTTCACTCCGGCCGCTGAGTATTACAGCCTGATAATAGAGCTGTTGCCCATTCTCTTACCCGGCAAGATCTTGATCTTTTTCCTCTTGGGGATGTACCGGGGCATGTGGCGTTACACCAGCCTGAATGATCTGAGGCGTCTGGTGCAGGCCAGCCTTGTGGCCATGCTGTTTTGCATTTTTGCCACCCTCTATATTCGCGGCTTCAAAGGCGTCCCCCGCTCGGTTTTCCTTATCGACGCCATGCTTACCTTTCTCCTGTGTGGCGGGTTCCGCCTGGGGATTCGTATCATTTATGCGACTATGCATTCCGAAAAAGTACTATCTTCTATCCTCTTTAGGGGTAACACCGGCCATTCTTCGGGAAAAACTGTAATCATCATAGGCGCCGGTGGAGCAGGGGAAAAGATGCTCCGGGAAATTTTCGACAATCCCCACGTAGATTATCACGTAGTGGGGTTTCTTGATGATGACCGCAATAAATGGGGACGAAGCTTGCACGGGCTGAAGGTCTTCGGCGGTGCGGAAATGCTTCCTAAAATTATCAAGCGTAAGAAAATCGATGAAGTGCTCATTGCCACTCCTTGTGCTACCGGCGCCCAGATGCGGCGGATTGTCGAGATTTGCAAGAACAGTGAGGCGCACTACCGGACCCTCCCGGAAATCGGCGCCATTATTGATGGCAAAGTAAGCGTCAAGAATCTGCGCGATGTCAAATATGAAGATCTTCTACGGCGATCACCGGTATGCTTGGATATCACGGAGATCAGCCATTATCTGCAGGACAAAAGGGTACTCATCACTGGCGCTGGCGGTTCCATCGGCTCGGAGCTCTGTCGCCAGATAATCCGTTTTGATCCCAAAGAACTTATCTTGGTGGATGCCAGCGAAGCAAACCTTTATGGCATCCAGATGGAACTGCATCACGAACTGGATTTCCCCAACTACCGGTGCATCCTCAGCCGGGTGCAGAACCAAACGCTGATGGAAGATGTCTTTAGAGAATATCGACCCCAGCTTATATTTCATGCGGCGGCTTACAAGCACGTGCCCTTGCTGGAACAAAACCCCTGGGAGGCGATCTACAATAATGTTTTGGGCAGCCAGGTGGTTATGGACCTTGCAGTAAAATACGGAGCGGACCGTTTCGTGCTGGTATCTACGGATAAGGCGGTGCGGCCTACCAATGTCATGGGTGCGAGCAAACGCCTGGCAGAACTTATCGTGCAAGCGCGGCAAGGCAACGGCACCCGCTCTATGGCGGTGCGCTTCGGGAATGTTATCGGCTCATCCGGCTCGGTGCTTCCCCTGTTCCTGCGTCAACTGGAACGGGGTGGCCCCATAACCGTTACCCATCCCGATGTGACTCGCTATTTCATGACCATCCCTGAGGCCGCCCAACTCATCCTCCAAGCCGGGGGGCTGGGCGAAGGTGGGGAAATCTTTATCCTGGAAATGGGCACGCCCGTCAAAATCGCCGAAATGGCCGAGGAATTGGTGCGGCTTTCCGGCAAGTCACCGGGGATAGACGTGGAGATCATCTTTACCGGTTTGCGTGAGGGAGAAAAACTTTGCGAAGAACTCATCACCCAAGACGAAGGGGTTGTGAACACCAAGTATGAAAAAATCATGGTGCTCCGGTCCAACGGCTGGAACGGCAAAAAAAATCAAGATGGGTTTTCCCAATGGCTTGATGGAGCCTTGGAAGACCTCTACCGGATCGCCGGCACTCACGATGCTCAGGCCATAAGGACCAAGCTCAAGGAAGTTCTCCCTGAATACGTTACGCAGGCAAGCGTCAGGAGAGTTCTGAAGTCAGAATGCTCCACAGGTAATGTCGCGGCGCCTGCGAATACAATTACGAGGCGGTCTGGTATTCCGGCTTCCGATGAGCCCTCACTTTAGAAAAGCGCCAAGTCACTGCTTCGCCGACACAAATTTTGAACAGACACAGGTCTATTGCAAGGAAACCTAATGGCCATAACACCTGATAATATGGTTAAAACGCTTTTAAAGCATTTTTTCCAGAAATTGCCTGATCCATTGATCGACCCAATAAAAGCTTTAAGAGCCGATATTAGAGACGCACGAGACCATCTTGCCTATCAGCGTCGACCGCGTATTCCTCCTCCACACATCATCAAATTCAAGACTTTAATAAATTACAGCAGACGTCATAATTTACAAATATTAATAGAAACAGGCACTTATGAAGGTGAGATGGTTCGAAAGTGTCGCCGGCATTTTAGACAAATTTGGACCATTGAACTTGATAAACATTTGGCAGAAGAGGCGGCGCGGCGGTTTTCCAAGCTAATAAACATCCATGTTGTTCATGGAGAAAGTTCCCTTGAGCTTTCAAGGTTGCTCCAATCAATTAATGAGCCTGCGCTTTTCTGGCTTGACGCTCATTATTCAGGGGGTAAGACTGCCAAAGGCATTACCGAAACCCCTCTGCTTGACGAACTTCAAAGTATTGGAACCCATGAAATCAAATGCCATGTTATTCTAATCGATGATGTACGCTATTTTGGACAAGGCGATTACCCCACAATTGCTGAGATTGAGCAGAAGCTCCTTTTGATAAATTCAGATTACAAGATCACTATTTCAGAAGACATACTATGCTGCGAGCCACCGTTAGGCAATGAATATTAAAAAATCTCTTAAGAAGAATCTGCTCATATATAAGCTTGTGTATCGATACCGTAGCTTTTTGCAAAACCACCAAATAAGGGCGGAACAAAAATTATACAAACAACTTGCCAAGGCTCAGGGTATCCCTATTGAGGAAGAGTCTCCTGAGATGGTTTTCTCAAGGCTTAAGCGACGACTGGCCCAACGGAATATCTCTTGGCCTCCTGAGCCCAAAGGGAGGCCATTGCATATATTGTATGTCAGCGTGCCAGGCAACTGGGAGCGGCACAATATTCCGCCGGAATTGAGCGAACTCGGAGAGGTGACTTGTTTCTTTTTGGATGAGCAAGACATTCGGCTGGATCAAGGCTGGGCTGCGGTGCGGACTGAAGTCGACTCGAAGCTACCTTCTTTTGTCAAGACATTACACCATGAAAAACCCATTGATATGATGCTGAGCTATCTTTCAGGCTCGCAAATTTCCTCCTCAACAATTCATCAGTTAAATATGTTGGGAATTCCAACTTTTTCCTTTCACTGGGACGATATAAAATCATTTAAAGGAATCAAGCATGGTGATCAATGGTCGGGACCATTTGCGGTATGTAAGGCCTATGATCTTAATCTGACAAATTCGCCCGAGTCCCTCGTCAAATACCGTGTCGAAGGCGCCAACGCCTTGTTTTGGCCGGAGGGGGGCAACCCGGATTTTTTTCGACCCTTAAATATCCCGTTTGAATATGACGTCACCTTTTGCGGTCAGCGTTATGGTCAGCGACCTTTGCTGGTCGATTATCTTCGGAGACGGGGCATTCGGGTTGACTGCTTTGGCGACGAATGGGAGCATGGTTACCAGACCGATGATGCTTTGGTCCGCATTTTCAATCAAAGTCGAATCAACCTGGGATTCGGCTATGTCAATGAGAGCACGGAGCAATGCCTGAAAGGCCGGGATTTCGAGATTCCGAGCTGTGGAGCTGTGTATCTCACCAGCTACAATGATAATTTAGAACGAGTTTATGCCTTAGACAAAGAAATTGAGACTTACTTGGACTATGGCGATTGTGCACATAAGATCAGGGCCTTGTTAGAGCAACCGGAACGATGCCACCGCATTCGCCAAGCTGCGCGTCTATCCGTCATCGAGCGCCATTCATGGTCCAAGCGGGTTCAACAGTTATTGTTGAGTACAGGATACCTATTCCATAAGCCCAAGTAGAGAGAGTATCCAAACCCGGGCGTTGAAACCATCTTGACCATTATTAAGAGATATTCGGATGGCAGGGAGGCCGAGACTGCCAGGATGGCGTCCCGTCGCTCTGCTCAATGAAACCTCGCCATGTCAAGCAGCAACACCTGAACGGAAATGACGAATGAAGGCATGTAGGTTCATCACCCGCATCAACCGGCTGTTGCGGCCTTATATCGATCTCAAAGGCTTGGTAAAAGCTTTATGCGCGACTCCCCGGTATCTGTATCAGCTTATTCGATACCGCTCGTTAACTTATGAGGCGGTGCCTTTGTCTGATCTTTACCCAGCACTCAAAGACCGGTTTGCCTCGGCCGGCCATCTCGATGCCCATTACTTCCGCCAGGACTTGTGGGTGGCAAGCAGAATCATGGCCACCCGACCTTCTTTTCATGTCGACATCGGTTCACGATTCGATGGTTTTGTGGCGCAACTCAGCCTGGTAGTGCCGGTGGAAATGGTGGATTTGCGTCCTTTGGATCACGGCTTGGCCCAGTTGCGTTTTCAACAAGGCAATATTTGTTCCTTGCCATATCCGGATAGGAGTGTGGCCTCAATTTCCTCCTTGCATGTAGTGGAACATATCGGTTTAGGCAGATATGGCGACCTGCTGGACCCCGAAGGCCCCAGGAAGGCTCTGGTAGAATTACAGCGGGTTTTAGCGCCTGGGGGGTTGCTTTATCTCAGCGTCCCCATTGGCCGTCAGCGGGTCTGTTTTAATGCCCACCGGGTCTTCGACCCTGAGTTCATCCTTGAACACCTCAATGAGTTGATCCTCTCGGACTTTAGAGGCATTGATGATGAGGGCATCTTTATGGAGGGGATAAGCCCCATCACTTTCAGGGAATCTGAATTCGCCCTGGGGATCTATGTATTTACTCGGCCATCCGCATAAGTTTGCTCAGTTTTTTGGTACCCGGCATGAATCTCTCTTCCTCTTCTACCCCCACTAGACCACATTCCCGGCGTCGCGGCACCCTGGTGCTGGCAGCCTCCAGTTATCTCTTGATCGCCCTCAATTTGGTGCAAGGAGTGGTGCTAGTACCTCTCTATTTGCGCCATATCGGCGAAATATTGTATGGCGCCTGGCTGGCCAGCGGCAGCATAGTATCCTACTTCAGCTTATCCGATTTCGGCTTAAACAGCGTCATCATTCAAAAGGTCGCTGAGGCTTACGGGGCTAAAGACTCACCGCGGCTGGCACGATATCTGGGCAGTGGCTTGGTTACTGCGTTCTTTTTATCTTTACTTCCTGCGCTGGCGGGGATCACTTGCGCCTCTTACCTGCCGCGCCTGTTTGCCCTTCCTGCCGAGGGAGCCCGGACCCTGGCGACGGCATTTATCCTGGCCAGTTGTGCGGCCTCTCTCATGATCCTCGGCCATGCCCTGGGGGGTGTGGTGTGCGCTTTGCAGCGACAACTCCTCCACGGGCTGATCTGGATCGCCGCTACCGTCATTGGTTTGTTGATCACCGTGACCTTACTAATCACCGGATACGGCCTGCTGTCCTTACCTCTGGGAGGGGTGACCCAGGCCGGTATAATTGTAGTTTTAGAGGGTGCGGTTTTTTGGCGCCTACGAAAACAGCTGGTGCCCGGAGCCTCCTTAAGAGTAGAGCGAAACACGGTGTTGGAACTAATGAAGCCGTCGGGCTTGTTGTTTCTGGCCAATGGGAGCAATTTATTGGCGAGTAGATCGGATAATCTCATCATCGGCATATTCTTGGGTCCCCGGGCGGTGTTGGTGTTTGATCTCACCAAGCGGGCTTTTGGCGTTTTGTTTCTCCTGGCAACGCATTTCCATGGAGCCCTTAAACCGGCATTGGCCCATTTTTTTGGAGAATTGCATGAGGAGGACGCCAGTGTTACAGGTCTGACGGATAGTCTCATCCATATCTCCGGGGTTGTGGCCTTGGTCCTCATGGGAGGCTACGTCATTCTGGATCGAACCTTCGTGGGATTATGGGTGGGATCCTCCTTCTATGCCGGGGATCTGGTGGTTATTTTTATTGGAATATACGGCCTCTTATACTCCCAGACCCTAGTACTCTCCAACATTTTCTTTTCCCGGGGTCGGTTCTTCACGGTGAGCCTAGCCAATATCAGCCAGGCTCTGCTTTACATCGTTTTAGCGACTGTTATGGTCCGATGGCTTGGTCTAACCGGTATAGCCTTGGCTGGATTGGTGAGCCTGGCGACTACCGGTTGGTTGATCCTGTGGCATCGTTACTGCCGAGATTTCAACAAACCCTGGCTGGAGGCCGTGAGCCAAATGTTGCCCCTGGCCGTTGTGGGGGCCGGTATCCTGGCCATCGGTCTTTTGGTTCGCCAGTTGTCAGTCCCCACCACTGTCCTGGCCTTTTTGTTCCATTGCGGCTGCTACCTGGGAGCGGTTTCTCTTTGGGTAATCTTAGTGGACCGGCGGGTTCGGGGACTTTTCGTGGACATCTATCGTCGTCGGCCTTTGGCCTGTCCCCGTTCCATGTGATTGCGCTGCCACACCAGATCCCTGGGTCATTTGTCCAAGAATCGTTAAAGTAATGGATTGATCGCGGAAGGATAGCAATATGTCTTTAGAAAGTAAAATGGCCACCTTAAAACATCTTTTGTATACCTGGATGACGGCGTTGCCTCGTATTGCCTACCGGTCAACCCTTTCCCTCACTCTTGACCCAAGGGGGGCCCAGAAGTTCTTGCATCAGGTCCTATCGGCCCAAGACCTCGAGGCGGACGATCCTTTTCTGGGGAGTGCTTGGATTACCGACCTGCTGCCCGGGGCAGCTGAACCAAAAATTATGGGGCCTTATCATTTGCATCGGAGCAGTGATACCCGAATTTTTTTGGAGTTAGTCGCCCTGGCTTATTTGATGCAGGTTCTTCGCCCCCGCGTGGTATTTGAGATCGGCACTTTCGTGGGCCGGACCACTCGGCTGTTAGCATTGAATTGTCCTCACGATTCCCAGATTTTCACGCTGGACCTGCCAAGGGACCAGGCAACTCATGATATAGGCGTCGACTTCCGGAATACACCGGAAGCTGCGAAAATCACACAACTCCATGGCGATAGTCGAACGTTCGATTACTCCTCTTGGCGCTCCAGATGCGACTTTATCTGGGTGGACGCCTGCCATGATTATCCTTTTGTGGTACACGACACCATGGCGGCGCTAAAATTACACAGTGAGGGAGGCTGGATCGCTTGGCATGATTATCGCCACACCGCCTGGTGGTCTGGCGTGACCCGGGCTGTGCGGGAACTGGCCCAGGGCCATCCGGGAATCCGGCATATCCGAGGGACCACCATAGCCGTCTTGCCGCCTAAGACCTTGGCTTTAACAAATTAGTTTGCGGTCCCATGGAGGAAGGGTAATGGGAAAGATCGGTAGATTGGCCAGGATACTGCGACATCAAGGAGGCCGGGAGGTGCTGCGGGTCGTGATGAGCCGTTGCCTGGACCGCCTCAATGCGGATAACAACAGCGATCCGGCCACCAACGGAGAGTTTGCCCTCTTACGGGCATATCTCCAACCGGGCATGATGGCCCTCGATGTAGGCGCCAATCTCGGGGTCTGGACGGCGCAGGCCCTGGCCATTCAGCCGTCCCTTCGGGTATACGCCTTTGAGCCGGTATCCCATCTTTTTCAGGCCCTTGAAAAGCGCTTCGCAGGAGATGGGCGGGTAGTCTTAACCAATGCGGCATTGTCGGATCAGAAAGGCGAGACGGAAATTTTCATGGATGGATACTGGGCCGGGAGTAACTCACTATTCTGCCGCCACATCTTCGCTGAGGTCATAAAGGAAACGGTTATGTTGGCCACGGGCGACGCCTTTGTAGCCGAACATAACCCGGGGTTTATCGATTTCTTGAAGTTGGACGTGGAAGGGGCGGAGCTAAAAGTTCTTCAGGGCTTCCGGGAAACCTTCGCCCGGCGGCAAATCGGCCTCTGCCAATTGGAATACGGTGGCTGCTATATCGATGCCGGGGTCTCGCTCCGGGATGTGTTTACCTTTGCCGGTCAAATGGGCTACGGGGTGTCCAAGTTGTTGCCCCGGGGGCTGCGTTTATTGGAACATTACGACCATACCCAAGAAAGCTTTAAGTACGCCAACTATCTGCTCTATCGGGATGCCAATTTGTTGCCTCGCAGGCTTTAAAGAAGGGCAAGCCATCATTTCTGAGAAATCATACCGTATCGTGTACGTGGGGCCCCTGGGCTACGGACAGACCTGTCGGCAAAGAATGGAGGCTCTACAATCTTTGGGCCACCACGTCGTGGGAGTGGACACCAGGTCCCCGGAAATAGAAAGGCGGCGCCACACCCTGATTGAACGGCTGCGACGCAAAGTATGTGGGCCTCGGGATCTGGGGCAAATCAACGATCAGGTGTTCACGCTGGTGGCCAAGTATCACCCCGAAATACTCTGGATCGATAAGGGGCTCATCATCGAACCCCGCACCTTATTGCGAGTCAAGGACGTGTCTCCGAAAACGGTGACGGTGTCATACAGCCCTGACGACATGCTGAATCCCGACAACCAGTCGCCTCAGTATCTGCAGGGGATTCCCCTCTACGATCTTCATGTCAGCACCAAAAGTTACAATGTGCCCGAATTGGGTGAGATGGGGGCCCGGGCGGCTTTGTTTGTCAATAATGCCTATTGCCCGCAGGTGCACCGACCCATGGTCCTGACCCCGGAGGAACGGCGCCGGGTGGGTGGACCGGTGGGTTTCATCGGCACATATGAAGCGGAGCGGGCCGCCCTGTTGGTCTGGCTGGCCCATCAGGGTGTTCCTGTGAAGATATGGGGCCAGTGGCCTAAAAGTGGAATGAGAGGCGTGAAGAACCTCACGGTCATGAACGCATCGCTATGGGGGGAGGAGTATGCCAAAGGCCTTTGTGCCTTTGACATTAACCTTGCCTTCCTGAAAAAGAAAAACCGGGACCTCCAGACTACCCGCACCATGGAGATCCCAGCCTGCGGCACATTTATGCTGGCCGAGCGCACCAATGAGCATCTGGACCTCTTTCTGGAAGGGCAGGAGGCTGAGTTTTTCGGCTCCCCCGACGAACTGTTGACTAAAATCCGCTATTACCTGGACCATGAGGAAGAGCGCCGGCGGATCGCGGCCGCCGGTCTGGCCCGCTGCCGGCGGAGCGGCTACGGCAACCCCGAAACCCTGGCAAAGATATTGAAGCATCTTGCCGATCACCACTTAATCGGGTCTACTCGATGTCAAGAGAATTCTACAATAATTACTTAGAAAATTTTGGAAAAAGAGCGTCGGTAGGCGACTGGTCTAAACCCTATAGCTGGTATCTGCGGGGCTGGCTGCCCCTGGACCTGGAGGCGAACATCCTGGAGTTGGGTTGCGGCGAGGGCCATCTGCTGGCCGCGTTCAAACGGTGGGGCTATCGACAGGTTAGGGGCATTGACCTTAGGCCCGTAGCCGTCGCCTTTTGCCGCACCCGCGGACTGGAGGCGGAGACTGTGGATGCTCGGGACTATCTCAAAGGCCGCACCGGGGAATTCCAGACTATTCTTGCCATCGATGTGTTGGAGCACCTGACCCGGGAAGAAGGGCTGGATCTCTTAGAAGGCGTGCATCTTGCCCTACGTCCCGGAGGAACGGTGATCCTTCAGGTGCCCAACCTGGCGTCTCCCTTTGGCGGAGCAATTTTCTTTGGGGATATAACCCACCGCACCGGCTTCACCGAGACCAGCATTCGCCAGGTTCTGGGCCTGGCGGGGTTCTCCCAGGTGGAGGTGCGGCCTACTGGACCTGGCCTTTGGAGCACCAAATCGACTATAAGGTATCTGCTCTGGCAAATGGTGCAGCTTTTGGTGCGGCTGTGGAACGTCATTGAATTTGGGGGCACCGGTCCATCGGTGCTAACCCGGGTGTTGCTGGCTCGGGGCCGGGCATTGCCGGAAAAGGACATGACGCCGATGAATAAAGATACCATCGCAACAGGCTTAATGGTGGATGGCGCCCCACATTCCGTTCTTTAAACAAATCACTCAAGAAAGCTGACATTACCAATCATGTATGTTGTTATCCTTGCAATCGCCTCTCTGACATCGTGGGGCTATATATTTCGATTTTCACAACTCAGAAGCCCATTAGGATGGGCTTCCCCCACAGCCTTGTTTGCCTTTGGAACAATTGCCTTTTACATTGTCCCTTCATTTTACTGGCAATTAAGACCTTGGCAGTACTCTGTACCTCCTTATTACGAAGGCATTCCCCTTGTGTTTATGTCCGTACTAATCTCTGCATCCCCTTTCATCATTAAGAATTTAGTCTTCCCTACTCAGACGATCAGTTCTCGGTTAAGATTGCTCGTTCTACCTATACGACTTAACAGCAGATGGTTGTTATTGTTTATCCCTCTGGGTGCGGGAATTCTCTTGCGTATATACTTGATTGTAACTTTAGGTTGGCAGGGAAGACTGGCGCACGAGGCCCCTTCTTTTCTAGGTTCTCAAGAATTAGGCTTGATCATGTTGAATTTTACCGCTTACTATCCTGCTATCTACTTCCTGCTGTTCGCTCTAGGCAACAGATTTCAACGCCGCATCGGCGCGTCGATATGGATATTCGATGGCTTTTTTGTGGTTTTTCAGCTATCCAGAACGGTGATCTTTCGTTTTATAGTTATCTCACTGATTTACTTAGCCTTGCTCGGACGCAGAATATCTCTTAAGCGCTGGACAGTTGTCGGAGTGGCGGCTATTTTAATTATGTCATTTGTTTCCGCAACTCAATACGTTATGGGCGATGTAATGAGCCATCGCATGTACTTGACCCCATTTGAGGCTTCTAGAGCTCTTGAGAAGGGCATTACCTCATATTTATTGGGTGAGGTTCAGGAATCACATGTTACCTCTGAAAGTAATGTATTTCTGATGCCTTTAGATGATTCGATGTACAGGCTGTATGAAGCAAGGTCTGCTTCTGCTGTCATGTCAAGCTTTCCACAGCCAAATCCTTATATTTCTGGGGAGAGTTTTATTAACATTGCCTATGCTATTATACCTCGTTATCTTTGGAATGATAAGCCATCACTTGGCAGTATACATGAAATTACGAATATGATTATGTATCCTGAAATAGGTAATCCCCTTGGCACTCTTTCAGAGTTGTATATCAATTTCGGTTTTTTAGGCGTTCTGTTTGGTTCTTTTGTCTGTCTATTAATATGTTGTAAATTGGAGGGGATTTTCAGCTCAACATCTCCCATAAGAATCTCGTGGGTTGCTGTTTACCCTTTTATTGCTGAACAGCTTATAATGGCAAGTTATAACTTTAGTCAGCGGATTTCAGAAGGTATTAGGGCTCTGATTGTTCTTCTTTTGATTGGCTTGCTTCTCCGGCTGACGTCGACTACAACAGTTCGGGGGGCCAGTGGTTTTTCAAATCCCAACGTTCCTTCGTAACGCAGACTTTTTAGCTCATCAATAAAATCGCCTATGTCTATCCACAGACCATGGAGACAGATAGTCATCTTTCGTCAAGGGCGCATTGGTGACACACTGGTCGCATTTCCTCTTATTGAATCGCTCCACGATCTCTATCCGGGAACCCCGCTGGTGTACTGTACGCAACACAAGCCACCGGTTGAACAACTGCAAGGCTACCATGTCATCGGGATGAGCCCGTTCGTCAGCGAGGTAATAACCTATGATTTCACTGACAATCCCCTAAATATCTTCTTCAAACTTAAGGCTCGGCTTAACGTCGATAGCCAGGACTTGCTGCTCTATCTGCCCTACAATAGAGTGGAACGATATCAGATTATTCGTGATTGGCTGTTTTTCAGAGCGCTGGGTTTCAGGAATGCAGCCTGTTTCCGAGAAGCATGGAGGTGGACCAACCTGCGCCGGATACGAGGCTTTCAGCCACCAAGGGAGGCCGAAAGGCTTTTGAGCTTCGTCCGGTCAGCGGGGATCCCAATAGCGTACGGGGGGGCATGTTCCGTCAAACTTGATGAGTCATATGCTGAGGCCAAGTGGAAAGAATGGGGCCTCGATGGCAAGCAGACTCTCGCGATCTGTCCCGGCACCAGGATGCAAGCCAAGCAATGGCCGGTGGAGCGGTACATCCAACTTGGAATTGAATGGCATAGACGCACCGATATGGCACTTATCGTGGTGGGGGGGGCAAACGAGGCGGATCTTGCCAACCACATCGTGAGCCGCTGGGGCGGATATGGCTTCTCTGCCTGTGGCGCCACATTGAGTCAAACCGCGGCGATTCTGTCACGGGTGAGGGCATATTGTGGAAATGACACCGGCTGCATGCACCTGGCAGCCCTCCTCGGCATTCGGTGCGTGGCTATCTTTTCGGCCCGCGATGTCAAAGGACTCTGGTATCCGATGGGCAACGGGCATGTGGTGATCCAGGAAGACGTTGACTGCCGGTTATGTCAACTCGAAACCTGTTTACACTCTCCCCCGCCATGCCTTGATGCGGTTCAGGTTACGCGGGTCCTGAAAGGGCTTGAGGAGATTATTGCAGATGAACGCAATCGTCCAAACTAATTCCGACCGATGAAAAAGCCCAGAGTACTGCTTCTTCACAGCGATGTATCACCATATAGGCTGCCTCTCTTTGATTCGCTTGGTAAAGAAATCGAATTGACCGTATACTTTTGCGATTACAAACCATCACGACGAAAGTGGATAGTACCCGAAGGAGATTACAGCTTTCGCAGTGAGATATTGAGATGCCTCAATGTTGGCCCTTTTATGATAAACCCAACGCTAATCAAGGCGCTTATCTCAAACACCTTTGACATCTACATATTGGGTGCAGACTCAAGAATAATTGTATCTCTCATTACTGCCTTTGCTTTCGCAAAGTTCCTGAAAAAGCCTTTGATAATCTGGTCAGGCTCCACAGAGAACAATTACTTCGAAGCATATAAGAGGTTGGCTGACAGGTATGTGCTGAGTCCCATCTATAGCTTTATCCACCGTTATTCCGATGCGTTTATTGCTTATGGTGAGGCCACAAGAGAATATCTGCTTAACCGACAAGCAGCGCCTGAAAAAATCGTTTCGGGTACTCAAGCTCTGCAATCTGAACAGGTCTTTGCCAGGGATTCTTCTGTAAAGCCACCAAATCGGCAATTTGAGGGGAAAAAGGTCATCCTCTGCATCAGCTATTTCGATAGGCGAAAAGGGATCGATTATCTGATCGAAGCCTATAAGATGCTCAAACGGGATGATACCGTGCTCATAATAGGAGGGAGCGGCGTTCATGAAGGATTTCTAAAAACCCTAGCATCAGGTAGAGAAGATATCCTTTTCACGGGTTATCTGCATCAGGATGAGAGGGCATATTATTACTCTACTGCCGATATCTTCGCATTCCCGACTCTATCGGATGGATGGGGATTAGTTGTCAATGAGGCAATGATGTTTGGGCTGCCAGTAGTGGTTACCAGCGAAGCCGGTTGTGCCAGGGAATTGATAAAGGGTAACGGTTTTGTCGTGAGGCCCGGCAGTGCGGTTGAAATTAAACAGGCGCTTGAATCGCTCCTGGATGATGAAGAGCTCAGAAAAAGGATGGGAATCAAATCAAAAGAAATCATCGGACATTTTACTATCGAGAACGCCAAAGATGTGTTCCTCCGCGCCATAAGAACCGTCTTAGCCCCATTAAAACCAGATGATGCAATTCCGTCTTTCCCTATCACCACTGACGAAGAGCCGCTGGAAGGTGTCAGCCTCAAGGCACGGCAATCAACTTGAACAAACAAGGATCTGAGGGTAACCATGATTTTGCCTTTCAACAATCTTAATATTTCATCATCGGACCTTGTCCTGGAAGTGGGCAGCGGCCACAGACCGACGTATAGGGCTGATGTTTTGTGTGACAAGTATCTGACCAACGAGGAGAGGGGGGGAGACTTGGTTAAGGACCGCCCAATATTCGCAGCGGATTGCCATAGCCTCCCCTTTGTGGATAAAGCCTTCGACTACATCATATGCAATCAGGTACTCGAGCATGTGCACGACCCCTTAAAGTGCTGCAGCGAGCTGAGTAGAATTGGCAGAAGGGGATACATTGAGACTCCCTCGATGATTTGGGAGATGCTGCACCCCTCAAGGAAGTACCATAGATGGTTTGTACTGCTGGTTAAAGGCACACTTGTGTTTTATAGCAAAGAGAAGGCTGGAGATAGTTCCCTGTTAGGGAATTTGTTTGATATCATGTACTCGAATTCATTGGAATATCATTTGTTTTTTCGGGCCTTTGATGAACTATTTACAGTAAGACACGAGTGGCACGACCATATAGATTGTGTCGTTGACCCCACAGATGACGAACTTGGGACTTTATGTTCCAAGCCATGGGGCCCTAAAGAATACTCGATCTTTTGCAAGACACGAACACTGCCGGAACAGGTCTGCGCTTTAACAACGAACGTGTGCTGGACCACCCTCCTGTTTTTGCTTTATAAACCCAGGGAACTGCTGGGCAGGGTCCTCAGGTATTACAGGAATCGGAGGCTCCGGCTTGACTTGGCGAACCTACTTGCGTGTCCGCAGTGCCTGGGAAGTATGATAATATCCTCTTCGCACATGAAATGTGTCAAATGTGGAGCCGCATATGAATACCGTGACGGTATTCCCTGCTTGATCCCTGAGGCTTTCTGCGCGGAGGACAAGGCTCTTCATCTTACGGCGTCCCCTCCCTTAGGACTTCTTTAGAACCTTTAACATTCGGATGGAACATCTGTGAAGCTCCTGTTTAGCTCTCTATTCCTCCCTTCTGAGCAAGATGGCCTATCTTATTCAACAAGACATCTTGTAAAGGAGTTTATCGCTAAGGGGACAGACGTAACCGTATATACGACAAATTGGAGATGGAATAGTTCAGATATTAGCCGATTCAAGTCTGATAAATTACAAATACACGCAGCCCATTTTAACAACAGTTTTGATTTATCTTTTGGAGCTATTCTAACTTTCTGGCGAACGGTCCGGAATTTCGACCTTGTACATTTTAACAGTATTTATTCGGTTTCCACGGCAGTCGGAGCTTTGCTCTGCAGGGCCTTTCGGGTACCTTATACCATCTCGCCTTCCGGGAACTTCCTGCCCTCGATAGACCCTGAAGATAACCGCGGCATAAGCGGGGCAGCCAAGAAGAGGCTTTTTTTCAAACTCTTAGCAAAAGAGGCTTTGAAGAAGGCATCAATGATCATATGCCAAAGTCAGTCTGAGATGGAGGTGTTTCGAAAACGCACTTCGCTGCATAACGTGACAATCATACCCAACGGTTTAGATCCATCAACGTATTTGGAGGTCGTAGATCCCTCGATAATAGATCAAAAGCTGGGGTTTGGACGTCGCAAGAACATGTGCTTATTCCTCGGACGGTTCTCTGAGGAGAAAGCCTTACCCTTTCTCTTGGAGGCCTGGGCACTTGTTATCAAAAGACAGCCGGACGCAACTCTGGTGTTGGCAGGACCGTGCGACGGAGGTTTTCACGCCCGCCTTAAGGGTTATGTGGAAAAATTGCCCGACCAGGCTTCAGTGGTCTTCCCGGGAGCTGTCAGTGGAGACCTTAAGATAGCTCTGCTTCAGAACTGCAAATGCCTCTTGTTGCCATCTTACTTCGAGAGCTTTGGAAACGTTGTCCTTGAAGCCCTGGCATCGGGGAGGCCGGTGATAGCGAGCGCCGGCACTCCCTGGCAAAGCCTTGAGTCATACCGGCTCGGGAAATGGATCAAGTGGGAGAAAGAGATCTGGGCAAATGCGATATTAGAGTTAATGTCGGACGATTACTACAATACGCAAACTTTCAGGAATTATTCCAGGCAGTGGGTCGCTGATAACTTTGAATGGGACCACATAGCTGACCAATATCTCCGTCTCTATTCGAACACCCTCATGGGAGACCGCCGTGCGCTTCACAAAAGTATTGCTGATCACACCTCCGGTTAAAACGGAGTTAGGCCCTGTTCGGCCTATCATAGGGTTAGGCTATCTCGCCCAAATACTCTTGGAGAACAACATAAACTACGCTGTTTTTGATATGTTATTGGGATATTCTTATGAAAATCTGAGAGATAAAGTTGACGAGTTTAAACCTGATCTCTTAGGAGTCAGCCTTTTCAGTAATAGATACAAGGTAGCATATAAAACTATAAGGGATATCAAGTCATATTTCCCATCGATGAAGGTGGTTGTTGGCGGTCCTCACGTTTCATGTCTTGGGAGTAAAGTTCTGGATGATTGTGCTGCGGTGGATTACGCAGTAGTTCGTGAGGGAGAGTTTGCTCTTTTGGAGTTATGCAAAGGGACTGAGTTAAGCCAAATCAAGAATCTTATCTACAGAAAAGATGGGGGAATCGCCGAGAACGCGGGAGAGCTTATCCGTGACCTTGATTCCTTGCCTTTGCCAACGTATGCCGGGTTCGAGATAGACAGATATATACGTGAGAAATCACTCATATCATCGAGAGGGTGTCCTCACAATTGCACGTATTGCGCAGTGAAGCTAGTAAGCGGCAAGCTGGTAAGATTGAGGAGTCCCAAGAATGTGGTCGATGAGATGGAGTTCTGGTACAGGAAGGGATACAGGCAATTCAGTTTTCAGGATGACAATTTCAATTCGACTCGCGCCAGGGTATTTCAGATATGCGAAGAGATAAAAGCCCGGGGCCTTCATGGACTTTTTCTGCGCTGCGCTGGAGCCAGGGCAGATAAGCTTGACCATGACGTGCTGAAAATGATGAAAGAAGTAGGTTTTAGGACTATTGCCATCGGAGTGGAAGTTGGAAATAACAGAATGCTTGAAATCATTAAGAAAGGTGAGAAGTTCGAGGATATTGACAACGCGGTCAAAGAGGCCTGTAGACTAGGATACGATGTTTATCTTAATTTTCTTGCTGGTGTTCCTTATGAGACTCTTTCCGATGTTGAAGATTCTGTAAATTTCGCCCTTAAGTATCCTATCTTCTACGCTGAATGGTCAAATATCATTCCCTATCCAGGCACCGAACTTTTCGACTGGCTCTCCCAAAAAGGGTACCTCTTGAAGCAACCGGATGAGTATCTGAACGATGAGTCCACCGTTTCTGATATTCCCGTCTTTGAGACTCCTGAATTATCTCTCCAAATGAGAAAAAAGATTCTCCGCCGATTAAAACAGCTACGAAAAAGTATTTTACAGAAAGGGATACTTCGTCGCCTTGAGCGTCAGGGGATGATATGGGGTGTGAGACACATTATCGCCTATGTAGCATCGCGCAATTTGTTTACCAAACTTTTATTCCAAAATAGACTACGTCACTTGGCGGATTTAGCCCGGTTTAGGATTTATATGAACTATGAAGAGGGTTGAGAAATCACTACAGGCAGCATAAGTGTGGATTCACCTCTACTAAGCCAATGGAAACGAATGAAAAAGGGCAGAGGAGATGCCGCGCACTCTAAGGCGAGAATGAATATCTGGATACTTGAAATAGGTGAACTGCTGCCATTGAACCCTGACGTTCGAAGGATGAGGGTGGGGTTGCTCGCTCAAAAACTGGTGGAGCGAGGCCATAGGGTGCGGTGGTGGGCTAGCGCTTTTGAGCATCAAAGAAAGATCATGTTGTTCGAGAAAGACACCATCGTGCAGGTTTCTCCAGGCATTACGCTGCAAATACTGCGAGGCTGGGGATATCGCCGCAATATCTCACTGGCGCGATACATTGACCACCGGATCATAGCGCGTAAGTTCCGTTTGCTCTGTCGCAAGATGCCTTTACCTGATGCCGTCATAGCTCTTCTACCCTGTCACCGATTGGCGTATGAAGCAGTGACCTTCTGTAAAGAGAATAATATACCTATCATTGTTGACATAGAAGACAAATGGCCCTCGATTTTCGTAGATCGACTTTCCAACACTCCTTTGTACCAGATTGGGCGATTTGCCTTAAGCGGAGAGATGAGATGTGCTCGCACTGCGTTGCGGAGAGCGGACGCTCTTTGCGCCGTCTCTTCGTCTTACATGGACTGGGCTCTTGAGAACGCGGGAAGACCACGCACCGCATGGGATAGGGTCTTTTATTTAGGCTATGAAAGGATGCCAAGCTCATCTGGATACGCCTATGAAAGTGGAGAAGAGCCTTCTTGGTTAAGCGAAATGGAAGGACAGACAATCTTTGCTTTTATCGGAACCTTCGGTATGACATACGACTTAAGGCTTGTCGTCCAGGTAGCACGTAGAATGTGGAATAACGGTCGCAGAAACGCATCTTTCATTCTCGCAGGTGCAGGAGAGCGCTTACCAGCAATTAAGAAATACGCAGAAGATTTGCCGAACGTATCTTTTCCTGGCTGGATCAATGCAAAGGATATCCAGTCGCTTCTTCGGCGGGCGAGTATCGGGCTACTTCCCTATGCAGTAAATGCTCCCCAGAGCCTTTCTTATAAGCCTTTTGAATATCTCTCGGCAGGACTTCCACTGGTGTCCTCATTGAGTGGTGAGATGGCAGAAATGATAAAAAGTTTTGGCTTAGGGCAGAACTACCACGCAGGAGATCCAGAGAAGTTGCAACAGTGTATCGAGACTTTCTTGGACGATGAGGCATTGCGGGAAGAGATGTCCCACAATGCATCAATCTTTTACTCGAAGCATGGAGATGCTGACAAGATTTATTCGGATTACTCTGAGCATATAGAAAGGTTTGTTGAGGCGCAACACAGATAACGGCATGAATAATAGAATAAAAAAGGTTGTGAATTGTGTTCAATGAACCGAATTTGCGCGACGGCCTGAAAGCGGGCGGCGCTCCGGTAATGTGGGAAAGGGTGGTGCGGGAGGCCCTGACCACCATGGGTGGACTGGTGCCGCCAGGGAGCCAGGTTTTGGAGGTCGGGTATGGGGATGGCCTCTTGACCTGCTTTTTGTGCCAGGAGCTGGGCTGGCAGGTAGTTGGTTTGGAGGTTGACCGGCAGGCCCAGCTTTTGGCCGAGCAGCATGCTGTGCATTACGGCCTTGCTAATCGCGTGGAGTTTCGCTTTTGTGCCTCCGACAAGACTCGAAGTCATAGTGGGCAATACGATGCGGTGTTTATCAAGACAGTTCTCTTATATTCCTCAACCCTGGCAGAATATGACCGATGGTTAGATTGGATTTTATCTGTGCTGCGGCCTGGGGGAGTCTTCATTAGTTTTGAGACCGGGAGAGCCAATGCCCTGACCCAGGGCTATCGTCGCTTGCGACGGCGTAGCTATACCGACGTATGCTTGTATACGAGTCAGGTGGAGGCCCTCTATGATGCTCATTTTGATATCATCGACCGCCGCTGCTACGGCGGCTTAAGTCAGTTTCTGGCGCCGGTGCCGTTACTCTACCACCTTGCTTATCGAATCGAAGAGACCCTGCGGCCTCGCCACGCAGATAACTCCTTTATCATCTCGATCATCGCCCGGCGTCCCGGCTGACTTCAAGATTCCCAGAAATTAGCAGAAAGGACTTTTCCAAATGCGGTGTGACGATTTCGTAAAGCAAGTATTTGACCTCATCAGTTCAGCCGTAGGCCTGGTTCTCATAAGTCCGCTGCTGTTAGTCATTGCCTGGTGCATTCACCACGAAGACGGCGGGCCAGTCTTTTACCGGGGCGAGCGTGTGGGACGTCATGGCAAATTTTTCCGCATCTTCAAATTCCGCACCATGGTGGTGAATGCCGACAAGATCGGCGGTCCCTCCACTCCAGATGACGATCCCCGCATAACCCGCTTCGGCCGCAAGTTACGGAAGCACAAGCTGGATGAGTTGCCCCAGCTAATCAACGTGTTCCTGGGGGACATGAGCCTGGTGGGTCCCCGGCCCGAAGTGAAGTTTTATACCGATCTGTTTTCTGCCGAGGAAAGGGCCATCCTAAGTGTGCGTCCGGGGATTACAGACTGGGCTTCCATCTGGAACCCTGATGAGGGAAGCATTCTGGCGGGCGCCGAGGACCCTGACCAAGCTTATATGGAGCTTATTCGTCCTACCAAATTGAAGCTCCAGCTAAAATATTCCCAAAGACAGTCCCTAACAAATGATCTAAAAATTATCTTCTTAACGCTCTTGGCCATCGTTAAACCACAAAGCCGGATCGTTATGGCTACCCAGCGGCAACTGGGATTATAAAACTCCTCTACTATTATCCTTCATTCTGCCAAGACCTATTTCCAATTAAAGGAATTGCAGATTGAGACCGGGAAATCTAAAAACCTCAAGTAATGGGAGGGGGTAATGTCCTACTCCAAAAACCTTCTAGAATCTTTATACCGTACCATGATTCGCATAAGACTTTGCGAAGAGAGTCTGGTGGAACCAATCTCAAGAGGGAAAATCCGTTGCCCCTGTCATCTTTATTCCGGGCAGGAAGCAGTAGCCGCAGGTATCTGTGCCTCCTTGAATGAAAGTGACTATGTTTTTGGCAACCATCGTTCTCATGGTCATTACCTGGCCAAGGGCGGCAGCATGCGGGAAATGGTCGCCGAGTTTTTTGGTTGCGAGACTGGATGTTCCCGGGGTCGCGGAGGATCAATGCATCTCATCGCACCTGAAGTGGGAATGTTGGGCGCGGCCCCAATTGTTGCAGGTACTATTTCATTGGCGATGGGAGCAGCGATGGCGTCCTTTATACGACAAGATCAAAAGATATCTGTCAGTTTTTTTGGTGATGGAGCAACTGGTGAAGGAGTTTTGTATGAATGTTTGAACTTTGCTGCCCTCAAGAAGTTGCCTATGGTCTTTGTCTGTGAGAATAATTTTTATGCCACGCATATGCCCGTTCAGGATTGCCGGGTAGAAAATAACCTTTTCCGAATTGGGGAGCCCTTCTGCATCCCGAGCTTTGAAGTAGATGGTAATGATGTGCTGAAAGTTTATGAGGTTGGGAAGCAAGCCATAGCCCAGTGCCGAGAGGGCAAGGGGCCGGTATTCATCGAATGTTTGACCTATCGTTTCAGGGGACATGTGGGGCCCGATGATAACATTCAGGGCTCGCACACCGATATCCGCCCCAGGGAAGAGGTTGAGAGCTGGTTAGAGCGAGACCCCATAGCTTTGTTTGAAGATTATCTAATTAGTAATATCTTGTTGGAACAAGATAAACTTGCCGATATACGCCGCGACGCCGAACTTGAAGTCTTTGAGGCCCACGCTTTTGCCATGGCCAGTCCCCTTCCGGATGAAAAGGATTTGACCAATTATGTCTTTAAGTAATCGAAAGCTCCAATACAGTTTGGCCATCAACGAAGCGCTGCACCAGATGATGGCTGCCGATGAGTCGGTTTTTTTAATCGGTCAGGGTGTCAAGAGCCCCTGGTATGTGGGAAATACGGCCCAAGGATTGCTAGAGGCATTCGGCGACCGGCGAGTCATCGACACACCCGTTTCAGAGAACGCTATAACCGGTGCAGCGGTCGGAGCAGCCATTGCCGGTATGCGCCCCGTTGTTGTCCACCCTCGTATGGATTTCATGTTTTATGCACTTGATCCCATTATCAATGAAGCCGCCAATTGGTATTATATGAATGGCGGCAGGGCCTCAGTGCCCATTGTCATCTGGGCAATTATCAATCGGGGTGGTGAACAGGCGGCCCAGCATTCACAAGCGCTCCATGCCATGTTCGCTCATATTCCGGGGCTGAAAGTGGTAATGCCCTCTACAGCCTTTGATGCCAAGGGCCTGATGATCGCAGCGATCAAAGATCCTAATCCTGTCATATTCATTGATGATCGGTGGCTTCATGAGACTGAAGATACAGTACCTGAGAGAATCTACGAAGTGGAAATCGGCAAAGGGATTATTCGTAGAAAAGGTTCCGACGTCACTTTAGTAGCTACATCATTTATGGTCCAAGAAGCGCTGAAAGCAGCCCGAGAACTTGCCCGTGAAAAGATCGACGTGGAACTGATCGATCTGCGCACAGTCAAGCCTATTGATCAAGATCTTATCTTTAGGTCAATTAAGAAGACCGGCCGATTGCTGATAACCGATGGGGGATGGAAGACCTGTGGCCTAGCCGCGGAAATCGCGGCTATGGCTTGTGACACTATGTTCGAATACCTGAAGGTCCCCATCAAAAGAATAACCTTACCGGATTGTCCTGCTCCTGCCAGTAAAGCCCTTGAAGCAGCTTATTACCCTAAAGCTGAAAGCATTGTACATGCAGTTCGAGAGTTAATGAACACAAAGGCAAAATTCACTTATATCAGGAAAAGGTCTCGTGCGCGCATATCCTCGACCAGTTCCTCGCCTAAGACTTATAATCCTTAAAATAATCAACATGTTAAGCTATGATCCCGGGGGTACCAGAGAGTATGGCATATCGGGTTAAGTTTGTTGATCCGGCAAAAGTTTACCGGATGATCAAGGCTGAACTGGATGCGGCCTACTTTGAGGTTATGTCCAAAGGTGATTTAATCGACCGCGGGCAGCTCAAAGGTTTCGAAGAGAATCTGGCTGCCTTTGTGGGCACTAAATACGCGGTGGGTTTGAACAGTGGCTACGACGCTCTCCATATGTCTTTGCGAGCCGCTGGCCTAGGGCCGGGAGATGAAGTGATCGTGCCGGCTCACACCTTTGTCGCCTCCGCCTCCGCCATTGTGAACGTCGGGGCTAAGCCGGTGCTGGTTGATGTGGGGAAGGACTTCAATATCGACTGCGGCAAGATCGAAGCAGCTATCACTTCCAAAACTCGGGGACTCATGCCCGTGCATCTCAACGGCTACATGGCCGATATGGTCTGGGTCATGGAGATTGCCGAAAAGTATAACCTGATAGTGGTGGAGGATGCCTGCCAGAGCCTTGGCTCTGCTATGCTGGGGAAAAAAGCGGGATCATGGGGCCTAACGGGTTGCTGGAGTTTTTACCCTTTCAAGATTTTGGGGGGTTACGGAGACGGCGGGGCCATTACCACCAATGACCCGGAGGTGGCTCTGTTTGCCACCCGGATGCGCTATAATGGCGAAGATCGCCTGACCGGAGAATACCACGGCCATGGTTTTACCTGCCTCCTGGACAACCTGCAGGCGGCCTTTCTGGACGTCAAACTCAGGCATCTGCCAGGTTGGATTGTGAGACGCAGAGAGATCGCTGAACATTACCGCGCCAGGTTATCGGATATCCCTGATGTGCTCCTGCCCCATTACGATGACCCCAGAAGAGATCACGTTTATCAAAACTACGTGGTCAGGGCCACACAAGGAAATGACTTTTCCGAATATTTAAAAGACAATGGAGTGGAGGTCCTGACCCAATTCCGTAAGCCTTATTATCGGCACGAAGCGTTAAACTTGGAAGACCGGGGCTTTCCGGAAACGGAAGCCTTAAGCCGGGAGGTTTGCTCCCTGCCCATGAACGTAGAGATTACCGATGAAGAAGTCGATTATGTGATTGCGGTGGTGCGGCGATTCTACGGTAAATAAACTGGTCCTTGGCCCACAGAAAGCCCCCAACAGCTCATTCAGGTTGGCCGCGGCTCAATGTGGGTCTTTTTTTGTCAATAAAGGAGATGATGGTGGGCCTGAAGCTAAGCACGCGTCATGAATGGGTGATGCAGTCTGAAATTAGAAATATGTCCATTGAATGTGACCGGGTTAAGGGAATCAACTTGTCCCAGGGGGTATGCGATCTGGCAGTACCCGCCTTAGTTCGCCAGGGTGCACAAAAGGCTATCGACGCGGGGATCAACACCTATACCCGCTATGACGGCCTGATCGAACTGAGACAGGCCATCGCCCACAAGCAAAAACTGTTTACCGGGATGGACCCGGATCCAGAAACGGAAATCATTGTCAGCGCGGGCACCACCGGCGCCTTTTATTGCGCCTGTTTAGCGCTGCTCAATCCAGGGGATGAAGTCATCCTGTTTGAACCTTATTATGGCTACCATATCAGCACCCTGGTGGCCACCCAGGCGGTTCCTGTATATGTGAGGATGGAACCGCCAGATTGGACCTTTAGCGACCAGGATCTGGAGAAAGTGCTCAGCCCAAAAACTCGAGGGATTATGATTAATACTCCCGCCAATCCTTCGGGCAAGGTTTTTACTGACCAAGAACTGGAGCGCCTTGCAACCTTTGCCGCCCGACACGACTTGTTCGTATTCACCGATGAAATTTACGAACACTTTGTCTACGACGGCAACAACCATATACCGCCTGCCACCTTGCCTGGGATGAAAGAGCGCACCATAACCATTTCCGGACTTTCAAAAACCTTTAGCATCACGGGCTGGAGGGTTGGCTACAGTATCTGCGATGCGAAGTGGGCTCAGACAATCGGCTATTTCAATGACTTGGTTTATGTGTGTGCCCCTGCGCCGTTGCAGATGGGAGTGGCGAGGGGACTGATGGAATTGCCAGCCGATTACTATGAAAGCCTGGCCAGAGAATATGTGGACAAACGGGACAAGATCTGTGGGACGTTAACCCAAACAGGACTGGAACCCTATGTGCCCCAAGGGGCTTACTATGTCCTGGCCGATATTTCCCAAATTCCAGGGAATAACAGCAAAGAAAAAGCCATGAACTTGCTGAATCGGACGGGTGTGGCCTGCGTCCCCGGCGAAGCCTTCTATCACGATGACGCAGGCCAAAATCTGGCGAGATTTTGTTTCGCCAAAGAAGATGCGGTGTTGGATCAGGCCTGCCGAAGGATCGAAAAGTCGGGAAATCTTCTCTTCAGTCGCTCATGAGCTTGCCGCTCTCTCAAAACCATGAAAAACCCGGTAGGGCGGGCGTCCCCGCCCGCCACTCAACCTTGAACTTTGAACCTTGAACCTTGAACTTTTCAAGACAGAGAGTGAGTTAATATCTTGCCTGGTCCTCCTCCCGGACCCTGTCTGGCAGTTTCTGGCTGCCCTGATGCTGACCACCCCTCCTGGAAGATTTGCACTTGTAATGATTTATTTGTGGCCTCTTCCCACATGGCTTATATAATATATTAAGGGGTCCCAGGGGCCATCTTGGAGTACGGACATTTGGCGCTGCCCAAAAGGGAAGCGCTTTTCGATTCTTGGCGGAAGAGGTTGAACATGCCGGGCCCCCGGGTCGCTTACATCCTGCTCTGGTTTCCAGAACCCAGCCAGACCTTCGTCCTGAATGAAGTCAACACCTTAGCCAAATTGGGCCTTGACCTCAAGGTCTATACGCTTTACGGCCCCCGTCCGTCAGACCGGGTTTCGGGTATGGCGTCCGCGGCCGCGCCCGTGCGGCGACTGGGGCTCGCCGCTTCAGGGGTGTTGCTCAAAGAACTGGCTGGGCTGCGACAGCGTTGGGGAGCCGGCGCCACACGGTTCGTTGCCGGCGTGATCGCCAGGCGGTGGCGCTCCCTGGAGACTGCCGGGGAGGCCCTCTGGGCTGTCCTGGCGGGGGTGTACCTGGCCCGCCTATTCGTCTCCGATGGCATTACCCATATCCACGCGCCTTGGGCGGATGGGCCGGCCACCGCTGCCTGGGTGGCTTCCCGGCTCACGGGCATCCCCTTCAGCTTCAGTGCCCGGGCCGGCGACATTTATCCCGCCGATGGGGCACTGACGGAGAAGATTCAGGCGGCTGCCTTTGTCAGGATCAACAACCGGGCCAATTTGAGCTACCTGGCCGGCATGGCCGGTGGCGAAGCCAACAAGATTCACCTGATCTATAACGGGGTCGCCATCAAAGACTACACCCTGGCGCCCGCGTCCATGGCGCCTCCTATCAAGATCGTGGCCCTGGGGCGTTTCGTCAGGACCAAGGGCTTCGACGTGTTGCTGCGCGCCGCCCAGATCCTTACGTCAAAAGGCCTGGATTTTCACCTGACCCTGGCGGGCTGGGGTCCCCGTGGGCTGGCATGGAAGTCGTTGGCCTTCAGGTTGGGCCTTAAGTCCAGGGTCTCGTTCCCCGGATTTATTCCCTACAACCAGGTATCCCGCCTGTTGGCCGGGGCCGACGTCTTCGTGATGCCCTGCGTGGTGCATTCGTCCAGCGACCGGGATGGCATCCCCAACGTGATCATGGAAGCGTTGCTGCATCGTCTGCCCGTGGTGGCCTCGGATGTGGCCGGCATCAGCGAAGTGATTCAGGACAAAGAAACCGGGTTGCTGGTGCCTCAGCAGGACCCTGTCGCGTTGGCCCAGGCCATCAGCAGCATGGTCGAAGACCGGCAGGCCGCGCTGGCCATGGCTCAACGGGGACGGGACCTGGTGCTCAGGCAATTCGATTCAGAGGGGAACCACCGCAAACTTTTCAAGCTGTTCGCAGACCCTGAGGTGAATCGGCTTGGCAGACTTGCAGCAATGGATTTGTAAAGGTATTCATCAGGACATCCGCCCCGGGCGGGCAGAAGCCTTAAGGCCTTCGGAAAAGATATATGTGCGGTATTGCGGGATTCATTAACGCCCCGGCTGCGCCGGAGCAACAACGGCAATGGATTGACTCCATGGCCGCGACCCTGGCCCACCGCGGCCCGGATAGCCATGGCATTTGGGTGGAAGGGCAGGTGGCCCTGGGACATCGGCGCCTGAGCATTATCGACCTGCAAGGCGGCCAGCAGCCCATGCTGGATTGGGACGAGCGCGCCGTCATCGTGTTCAACGGTGAGATCTATAATTTCCAGGAGATTCGGACCCGCCTGGAACGCCGGGGCTATCGCTTCCGAACGAACTCCGACACCGAAGTCTTGCTCAATGCCTACCTGGAGGATGGGCCGGAGTGCCTTAACTCTTTAGAAGGGATGTTCGCCTTTGCCATCTGGGACAAAGAGAAACAGGCCCTCTTTGCGGCCCGGGACCGCATGGGCAAGAAGCCCTTTTACTATACACACCAAAACGGCGTTTTTGCCTTTGCCTCGGAGTTGACGGCTTTTTCCCGCCTGCCCCTGCTGACGCTCAACGTGGAGCGGGAAAGCATCGCCCGTTTCCTGGCCTATGAATATGTGCCCACGCCTGCAAGCATCTACCAACAGGTCTTTAAGCTGCGCCCGGGATATTACCTGACTTTTGCCTCCGGACAAGTGGCCACCAGGCGTTACTGGGACATCCCCTTGCCCGAGACCCGGACGCGCCTATCGGAAGAAGATTGCAGCCGCCAACTGCGGAGCCTCATGAGCCGTGCGGTGGCGCGTCGCCTCATCAGCGACGTTCCCCTGGGAGTCTTGCTGAGCGGCGGTATCGATTCCTCGGCTGTGGTGGGGCTCATGGCTGAACTGGTGCCGGCTAAAGAGATCAAGACCTTCACCATCGGCTTCCATGAAAAGAGTTATGACGAGTCTCCTTATGCCCGCCAGGTGGCCCAAGCCTTGGGGACCGACCATTACGAAGAAATCCTGAGCGCCACCCAAGCCGCCAAGCTTCTGCCGGATATCATCACTCGGTTGGACGAGCCCCTGGCCGACCCGTCCGTGCTGCCCACGTATCTTTTGTCCCAGGTGACCCGGCGCCGGGTGACCGTGGCCCTGGGCGGCGACGGTGGCGACGAGCTCTTTGGGGGGTATGAGCACTTCCCAGGTTTTCTCCTTTCGGAGAACTACTTAAAAATTCCGGCCTGGCTCAGACGACATGTCCTTGAGCCCCTGGGAAGCCTTCTGCCCATCTCTTCCGGTTACATCAGCCCCAGACACGTGGTGGAACGCTTCATCGCGGGAACCCGGGTAGCCCCCTGGCTGCGGACCCAGATCTGGCTGGGGGCCTTGACTGCGGACATGCAACAGGCACTCTGGCGGGCGCCCATGCCTGAACTGTTGCAGGTGGATAACCTGTATGCCGAAACCAAGGCCCTATACGACGGCTATCCTGCCCGCGAGCCGTTCAGCCGGGTCTTCTATCTGTTCGCCCGCCAGTTTCTCCTGGATTACATCCTGGTCAAGGTGGACCGCTGTTCCATGATGCATGCCCTGGAGATCAGGGCGCCCTTCCTGGATACCGATGTGGTGGAATTCGTATCCCGCTTGCCCTACTGGATGAAAGTGAGATACGGTAAGCGCAAATATCTGTTAAAACGGGCACTTAAAGATCTGTTCCCCAAAGACATCATTAACCGGAAGAAAAGAGGTTTTCTGATTCCCACGTCCCTATGGCTCAAGGAGATACTTCGCCCCCTGGTGGAGGAATTTCTGGGGGAGCGCCACCTGAGACAACAGGGACTGTTCAAGCCCGAATTTGTCCGGCAGCTTCTTAAGGAGCATAACACCGGGGTCGCAGATCACCGGCGCCAGCTCTGGACCCTTTTGGTGCTGCAATTATGGTTGCATCATCATGGCGCCACCATCGCCTGAGGTTAACCCCTAATCCAAACGTCCCTCCATTTATGGTCATTATCGGCCAACCCTTTCAGCGTCACCCCCATCACGAGCCCTTAAACTCCTCACGTAGTTGTGCCCCATCTTTATCCAGGGCCGGCGGAGCCATGGCAGTCGGAGCGGAATCATAAGCTCCGAATTTCATGGGGGTGCCCGGAACTTTCCTGCCTCCCAGAGAACAAATCATCTGGCGCACCCGGATCTGTTCCATCTCTTCGGCCTCTTCAACCGTTTGCACGATACCCACAGGGATTCCCGCGCTTTCGAGCTTCTGCCGCCAGGCCTCGGCGCTATCCTGGCTAAGCACCTGCTCCAACGCTTCTTTTAAAGCGGCTTGATTCTCGTTGCGCTTTTCATTGGTGGCGAACCGCCCGTCGCCTTTCACACCGCTTAAGCCCAGCGTATCGCAGAGGTGGCCGAACAGGCTATCCGTGCCGCAACAGATGACCAGCATCCGGTCTTTACAGGTGTAGGCATCGAAGGGCGAAATCGAGGGGTGGCGATTGCCGATGCGGCTCGGATCGATGTGCTTGGCCAGGGCGTCCATGAGGCCGTGTTCCAGCAAGGCAAATAATCCATCCAGCATGGCCACGTCGATGGTGGTGCCTTTGCCGGTGCGTTCCCGGGCCATCAGGGCCGTGACTATGGCCATATAGGCAAACAAGCCGGCGGTCAGATCGCCGATGGAGGTGCCCACCCGGGTGGGCAACCCGTCGGGAAACCCGGTGACGCTCATCAGGCCGGAAAGCGCCTGGACCACGGTGTCGTAAGCCGGTTCCCGGCTCATGGGACCGGTCTGTCCAAACCCGGAAATGGAACAGAAAATCAGCCGGGGATACTCCTTGACCAGGTCTTCCGGGGCCAGCCCCAACTTGGCCATGGTCCCCGGGCGGAAATTCTCGATGACCACATCGGCTTTAGCGATCATCCTCTTTACCAAAGCAAGGTCTGCCGGGTTCTTCAGATTTACTGCGAGGCTTTCTTTGCCCCGGTTCACAAAGTAGAAATAGACGGAGGTGCCGTCGTCATAGAATGGACCGAATTGCCGGGAATCATCCCCTGCCCCCACTCGTTCCAGCTTGATCACCCGGGCCCCCTGATCAGCCAGCATCATCGTACAGTAGGGTCCGCTCAACACGTGGGTGAAGTCGACAATGGTAATGCCTTCCAACGGTTTGTTTCCGGTTGCCTGCATCGTCGGTTCCTTTTCTCTATGTGGTCGTGTCCGGAGGTGGCTCATTCTCCGGTGAAGGCAGGCGGCCGCCTCTCGAAAAAGGCCTGCACGCCCTCTTTAAAATCCTTGCTGCGGTAGGTTTGACGCCGCAGGCTCTGTAATTCTTCGAATTCATCCGACGTGAGTCCCTTACCCGCAGTCAGTTTGCGCATTTCCTTTTTCAGTAAGCGCACGACTAAGGGGGCGCGCGCCGCAATAGTCCGGGAAATTTCCAGGGCGGTTGCTTCGAGTTTATCCGCCTCCACCAGTCGATTCAGTAACCCCAACCGATAGGCATCCTGGGCGGAGATGGGATTGCCGGTAAACAGCATTTCTTTAACAATATGAGCGGGCATTACCCCGATAAAATGATTCAATCCGGCGGTGTTGTAGGCTATGCCGATCTTGGCCGGGGTAATGGCAAAGCTGGCCGTGGGGGTGCCCACCAGGATGTCACAGGTCATGGCCAGGTCGCAGGCGCCACCCCACACGCTCCCCTCAATCATGCCGATCACGGGTGACGGGAAGGCTATCACACGGTGCAGCACTTGCTCGAAAGGTTCATCATAGGGCAGGGGATCAGAGCCGTCAGGGTGGATCTCCCGAAGATCATGGCCCGCGGACCAAATTTTCGCGCCGGGATAGGCCCGGATGATCACCACCCGCACATTTTGTTGTTCAAAGGCGTCGAAGGCCCGCAGCAAACCGCTCAAAACGACTGAGCTCAGGCAGTTCGCCTTGTGGGGATCATTGATGACTACTGTGCCGATATTTTCCTTGATTTCCGTATTGATCAGCTCATTAGACTCGGGCTTTTCGTTAGCCTGGTTCATATTTCCAACCCCTTGGAGATACTTTATAAGGACATAATAGGACCAAATATTTATTCGGCAAGTTTGCGGAGTACCTTTAATGCGGCTGGAGATAGGTCTAAATTTAATTGGCGCAATGGCTGGGACTGCCAGGCCAGGACTGGGGCAGCCCTAAAAATTGAAAACGGCTCCCACCAGCGGGCCGTGAAGCGAGAACTCTCACTATTGAGGCCGCTCCCTTGGTTGAGAGAAAACCATTAATGTTTATCCGGGAACATTCCGAAAAAGAGCTAAAATAGCATCTCTTTTATGAAACCGGGAATATGGGAACAGAGGTCCAAACCATGAGGCCCAGCCTGCCTCACCACAGGCGATGATATTGGCGCTGTATGACGACCCGAAGCGCGAGTAGTGGCATAATGGCCTCATCTCAAGAAACAGACTTACTTTTTAGAGGGGCATGAACCAGCTCTGTAATCGTGGCTATAAGTCGATCTTGCCGTCCCCTGCTCAGAGGCGGCTTATAAAAAATAGGAAAGGCGAAGAGGTGACCATGAAAAAATTTCACCAAAATCATCCTGCCATAAGGGGCAGATTTGCGGGCATCAGCCTGCCGCTTCTCCTGGTGACCGCCCTGTTGGGTCTCCTGCTCCTGAATTCCCCGGGGAGTTCCCAAGACACCAAGGCCCCGGCGCCCCAGGTGGCCAAACCGGCAGCCGCGACTGTGCAGCCGGAAAAGATCCTCCAGGAAGCGTGCGATCTTCTCAAATCTGCCAAACAGTTTTCCTTTAAGGCCGAGATCACCGACGATCGGGTCTACACCGGTGGCAAGAAGTTGCAGTTTGCTTTTGACCTGCAGGCTTATGTGCAGCGTCCGGACAAGCTGCGGATCAACGCCGCCGGCGATATGGAAAACAAGGAATTTTTCCTCGACGGCAAGACCCTCACCCTCTATGACAAGCCCCATAACGTCTACGCTACCATGGAGGCGCCGGCCACCATCGACGCGGCCATGGACAAGGCCTCCAAGGAATACGGGCTCCGGGTAGCCCTGGCCGACCTGACCAGCGAGAACGCCTACACCTTGGCGACCAAAGGCACTAAACACACCCTTTACGTGGGCGAGGGTTTGGTGCGTGGGGTCAAATGCCATCATCTGGCCTTCGACCGGGACAAAATTCAATGGCAGATCTGGATCGATGCCGGCGAGAAACCCTTGATCCGCAAGCTCCTCATCACTCAGAAAAAGTTGCCGGCTGAACCCCAATGGACCGCGTATTTCGCGGATTGGAATTTCTCGCCGCAGCTCACAGATAACCTGTTTGTCTTTACACCGCCTGAGGGAGCCAAGCAGATAAAGTTTATGGCTTTGAAGGAAATCGTCGCGCAGCAAAAGAAAAAGGCCCCGGCGCCCAAAAAGACGAAAAAGTCAAAAGGAGATCAGTCATGAACCTTAACCGAGCTAAAATATATTTTGCTATGCTCTTGGGCATAACCCTAATTCTCAGCTCTCCCCTGCTTCCCCAGGAAGCCCAGGCCCGGGGTGGGGGTGGCGGCGGCTTTCATGGCGGCGGCGGGGGCTTTGGTGGCTATCATGGCGGCGGGGGCCATGATGGCGGCTTCGGCGGCGGCAGCTTTCGGGACGACCATGGCGGTGGTGACCACGGCGGCGGTTCCTGGGGCGGTGACCATGGTGACCATGGTCACCATGGCGGGGACAATGACTGGGGGCAGCACCACGGAGATGGTGGAGGAAACTCCTATAACAAAAACGTGAATGTGTCTAATACCCGTAATGTCGGCGTCGCCGGTGGTGGTGGCGGTTGGGGCTATTACGGCGGTGGCGGCGGCTGGGGCGGGGCCGTGGCTGGGGCCGCGGTGGGCGCGGCGGCGGGTCTGGCCGTCGGCGCTATGATAAATTCCTTGCCATACAATGCCCAAACTCTCTATGTAAACAACCAGAACTATTACTATGACGGGACGAACTATTATCAATCCTGCTACGGCGGTTCTGATGTAAACTACTGCGTGGTTCCGAGCCCCAACCAATAAGATCAGAAGGGTGAATCACCCAAAAGGCCCAGGGTCGATCCCATTTGATCGGAGCAATGGTAATTGCGGGAAGGCGGCGTCCAGACGTCGCCTTCTGCAACCTCGTTTATGGAGAACATTTTTGTTGTCCCAGACCAGCACTGCCCGCAGGGGTGCGCCGCTGGCGATCAATTGTCCATCGCCGGGTATGCTTGGTTTGCTAAAAAATTGAGCCACAGAGGTCTGTTCCAATCGGGGGACCGGAAAAAAAGCCTTTGTGGCTTCTGGTTTTTCTTGCCAGCTTTTTCTAACGAACGAGCTTAATCCCGGTTTAGCCGCTCAGGCGAAGCAGCGGCTGCTGTGGATGCAAAGGCTGCAAGCGGTTTTGATCCCGTTGCGCCACTAAAAGTTTGATGTTCCCATAACCCTTGGTATAGAGGTAGTGCCAGGCATCCCCGACATCATAAAATCCTTGCCGAGAACCTACCAGTTCCACCCGATCCGCGGGAAAGCCCATTTCTTTGCAATGGCCGGCGAGGTCCAAACCTTCCGGCAATTCCCCTTCACCCACCAGATAGACGATCAGTCCGCTCTTCATAAAACCTCCTTATAAGCTTTTCATAGCCTGGGACAGATGTGCCAAGTAGATGGCCACTACCCCATCCTGATACCCCAGCCCCTGGGTAATCCCTTCAATGCGATAGGCTCTTTGTTTCAGAAGCTCGGATTTCCAGCTCTCCGGTTCATCTCCCAATATATCGTTGGCCGCGTGCTCACCGGCCACAAACATGAAGGGCCTCAGGACCACGGTGACAGCAGATGTCTTCTTGACGGCCTCCAGGGTCTCTTCCTTGGTGGGTTTCCCCTCCACGGTTCCCAGAAAAACATTCTGATTGGGATAATTGGCACGCAACAGCCGTTCAAAGGCCAGATAAGCCGCGGTCCCTTCGGGAGAGGGGCTGCCGTGGGCTACCAGGACCACGGCGTTATGCGTTAAGTCCTTTGGAAAAGTCTGGGCCAAAGCTTGGAGGACCTGCTCCTGATCTTGCTTGCTGCTAAGGAGAGGTTTTCCCAAGGCAACTTTTAGATCAGGGATTTTTCGGCATTCCTCCACGACTTTCTTTTCCCACTCTTCTCCCGGGACGATATGGAGAGACTGGATCGCCGCCTTGGAGTATCCCGCAGCTTTTAAACTTCTTAACGTGGTGGGTAGGTCATTGAGCTTCTGGCCCTTTTCTTGGGCCAGTTTGTGCCGGATTTTCTGTGAAGTGAAAGCCCACCGAATTTCGTGATCCGGAAAACGCTTTTTCACTTCCGTCTCAAAATGATTATACGTTTCGAAGGCTGCGGTGCTGGTGCCAAAGGCCACTAAAACGATGGCGGGGTCTTTAGTCGATGCCGCATGCAGGTTCCATGGGGTACTTATTATGGCTACCATAAGCAGAACAAAGAACCACCCGAACCTCTTCTGCCTTGCCATGTCGTCCTCCTCGATTAGTTTTTGTAAAAAAAAATCCCTAAGTCATAATGACTTAAGGATTGCACCCAGCTTCTTTATCCTTAATAGCGGCTCACGCCCTCTAGACCTCGTAGAGGCTCAAGCCTTTATTCGGGCAGGTCTTCTGACTTCCGGTTCTTCCTACTGCCTGCGCCTTCCCATCTCCCTTGAAAGAGACAGTGGCTTTCTGCAGGTTTCGTCCCCGGTTACAGCGGCGGGACCGTGCCGGTTTCCCACCGGCTTCCCTATTATGCCCTATATGGGCACCCGAATTACTTAGGCTACAATATATGGGACTGTGAGTTTCCTGTCAAGGAGAAAAATACCTGGCAGGAGTCGCAAACTTGCAAATCGGATTTCACACCTAACAGAGCTTTTTTGACCCCTAAGGATGCGCTTCAAAAGGCAGGGGTATAGGTATTAATCATCCCTCAGACGGTACCCTACACCCGGCTCTGTCAAGAGATATTGGGGACGGGTGGGGTCGTCTTCCAGCTTGCGCCGGAGGTTGAGAATGAATATGCGCAAATAGGGATTTTGTTCAACATAGGACGGTCCCCACACTTCCTTTAATAATTGCCTATGCGTTACTACCTTGCCCCGATGCTTAAGCAGGGCCGCCAGAAGTTTATATTCAATGGGGGTCAAGTGGACCTCCTCTTGCCCTCGCAAGACCTGGCGCCGCTCAAAATCAACTTCGATATTGCCCAAGAAATACCGAACTTCCTGCTTGCCTTCTTCGGTCGACATCGATTTTCGTAAGGCGACGCGCATCCTGGCCAGCAATTCGCCGACCCCGAAGGGCTTGGTGAGGTAATCATCCGCCCCGGCATCCAGGTTGGCGACCTTGTCCCGTTCCTGGCCCCGGGCCGACAAAATGATGATAGGGACGGTCGACCAGGTGCGCAGCTGCTTGATTACCTCAAGCCCCTCCATATCGGGCAGTCCTAAATCCAGCAAGACCACCTCCGGCACCCGAGAGGCGGCTAAAGCCAAGCCCTCCTTACCGGTCCCGGCTTCGATGAGCTCATACCCCTGGGTAAGCAGGCTCGCTCTCAGGAACCGGCGGATTTGGGGATCGTCTTCAATCAGCAGGATGGTCGGACTCATCTTGATGGTCTTTCTGCATCTCCGGCAGATTCTTATCAAAAAGGAGTGTTCCTTCGGCCAGCGGGATGGTGAAGCTGAAAGCCGCACCGCCATCCGTACGGTTTGCGGCCCAGATGCGGCCACCATGGCCCTCGATAATACTGCGGCATATCGTCAGGCCCAGTCCCGCTCCCCGGGCGCTGCCCGGAAACACCTGGTAGAATTTTTCAAAGATGCGTTCCTCCTGCCCCACCGGTAGGCCGGGGCCTCGATCCGCTACGACCACCAAAATTTCTTTTTCCTGCATGAGAGCCGAGATTTCCAGGGGCGTCCCCGGGGGCGTATATTTCAGAGCATTTTCCACGAGATTAATAATCACACGTTCCATGAGCAAGGCATCAATTTGGACCAAAGGCAGATCGATGGGCAGGTTAATGCTTAATGGATGATCATGCAATTGCGGGTCCAATTGGGCCAGGGCGCAGCCGATCACTTCCTCCAGGACATGCCACTCCTTCGTCAGCATGGCCTGACCGGACTGCAGACGGCTCATTTCCAGGAGATTGTGCACCAGGCGGTCAAGTCGCCTGGCTTCTTCATAGATACCTTGGGCCAGTTCCTGCTTGGTCTCAGAGTCCAGGTGCTTTTCCCCTTCCACGAGGCTGCTGGCCGAACCGGCAATCACGGTCAGAGGCGTCCGCAGATCGTGAGAAACCGAACTAAGCAAGGCGTTACGCATCTGTTCGGCCTCGATTTGCAAGTTGGCGGCCTGGGCTTGCCGGGAAAGATTTTCTCTTTCGATGGCCAGGCCCACCTGGCTGCTCAGGGCCTCCAAAAGGCGTAAGGAGTCTGCTCCTACTATCCGGTCGGGTTGATCTGTTTCCAGCCTCAGGACGCCGATGATGTTTTGTGAGGCGATGAGCGGCAGATAGATGCCTTTGACGGCATGGAGCGTATCCGTGCCAGCCCCTGCCAGGTGCCCATGCCGGAAGACCCATTTGGCCACCATCCCTTCTTTGCCGTACTCATCGGCGTAGGGATGTCCTGCCCGGATCTCGAGCTCGTCCGTGCTTCCCGGCATCAAGAGGCTCACCCTGCAGTCATATAACCGGGCGATTTGCTCCGCCGCCACCTCCAATAGTTCTTTCAGGCTGTTTATGGCCCCGAGGTTCTGGCTCATTTCATAAAGAGCCGCGGTCTGACGTTCCTGCTGTCGGGAAACCCTGGCCTGGTGGCGCACCCGGGCCGTCAAGCCGCTCACAAGTAAGCTTACCAGGAGCATGACCACCAGGGTAATGGCATACTCAGTGTTAGCCACGGCAAATGAGAAGTACTCAGGCACAAAGAAAAAGGCAAAAGCGGCCACACTGAAAAATGAGGAGAAGATTGCAGGACCCCGGGCGAGGAAGGAGGAAATGATCACTACGGTAAGCAGAAAGATCATCGCCAGGTTGGTGAGGGCGAGATAAGGAAACAAAATGAAGCCCAGGCCGGTGCACAGTCCCACCCCGCCGGCGGCCAGCAAGTATTCCCGCCAGAGACGCAGTGGCTTCGAACTTTTAGTAGCAGGTGGAGCAGCTTCTTCGCCTTCGCCGGAGATTACAAAGATATCGATGGGGCCGCAATGCCAGATCAGGTGGTCCACTAAGGATAACCCCAGAAAGCGGCGCCAGCGGCGCTCATAGGGTTTCCCCACAAAAATCTTACTGACCTGGTTGTCCCTGGCAAATGCCAGGATCTCATCACCGATACGGAAACCGGAAACCTTCATGGCCTGGCCGCCCAGCTTAGAAGCCAGATACAAGGCCTGCCCCACTTGTTCCTGTGCTTCCGGGGAAAGACGAGTGTGGAAGGGGGTCTCTACATACAGGGCAAACCATTTGGCCCCTTGGGCTTCGGCTAGACGTTTCGTGGCGTGAATCAAAGGGATGGAGAAGGGGCTGGGGTCGAGGCAGACGAGCAAACGTTCCCGGCTGGCAGGTCGCGGCTTCCCCTCTGGCAGCGACGATACCTCTATAGCCCGATCAGGTTGCATATGTTTTTAATATCCTTCAATAATAATTCATTGAAGGATATCCGGTTCTCATCCTGCGGTCAAGTAGTGCTTATGCCTTGGCGATCTTTGCGTCTCTGCGGTAAATTTTTTTCACCGCAGAGGCGCAGAGTAACGCAGAGAAAGAAATCAATAAGCAAGCAACAGGTAAATCATGGAAATGGTAACGGTGATCATCATGGGCCACCAACAGGCTTTCAGATAGTACATAAACGAGATATGGTAGCCGGCCTTTTCCGCCAGGCCCACGGTGACCACGTTGGCGCTGGCCCCGATCATGGTGCCGTTACCGCCCAGACAGGCCCCCAAGGCCAGAGCCCACCAGAGCACTCCGCTCTCTGCCCCGGGAATGGTCACGTTCAGGAATGCGACGATGGGCAGCATGGTGGCGGTGAAGGGGATGTTGTCAATGAAGGCCGAGGCGATGGCTGAGACCCAGAGCACCAGAATTATCGCCACCGTCAGATTGCCCCGGGAGAGGTCTTTCACCCATTCGGCGATGACCTGGATGAGGCCGGTTTCTTCCGCGCCGGCGATGACCATGAACAGGGCCATGAAGAAGACCAGGGTGGGCCACTCCACTTCATGCTCCAGTATCTCCACAATATCAACCCGGGAGATGACTAAGAGCACCATGGCGCCGATCAGGGCGGCCACGGAAGGCTCCATGTGCAAAACCCCATGGACTACAAACAGAAAGATGACGAAGGCCAAAATTCCCAGCCCCATAACCGTCAGCTTTTTATCGGTGATCCGGTACTCTTCCTTCAAGTAGGCGATGGTGCGGCCCACATCCTTCACTTCGGCTTTAAGGTAGCCCTTCTTATACCACCACAGGTACCATAAGGAGCTGATGACCAGGCAAACCGCGCACACCAGCGAGAGGTTGGCGGCGAACTGGGCGAAGGTCAACTTGGCAAATGAGCCGATGAGGATGTTGGGAGGATCACCGATCAAGGTGGCGGTGCCGCCGACGTTACTGGCGAAGACTTCGGGGATCAGCAGGGTCAGCGGGTTGATCTTCAAGGTCACCGCGATTTCGATGGTTACCGGGATCAAAAGCAGCATGGTGGTGACGTTGTCCAAAAAGGCGGAGGTAACGGCGGTGACCACCTGGAGGATTAAGGCCAGGATGAAGATGTTGCCCCGGGCCAGGGCGTAGGATTTGTAGGCCAGCCACTGGAAGAGGCCGGTTTTTTTCAAGACCCCCACAATGATCATCATGCCCATGAGGAGAAAGATGACGTTCAGGTCTATGGCCCGCATGGCGTCATGGAAAGAGAGAATAAAGTAACTTTTGTCAAAGGTGCCGGCGGTGTAAGAGATGAACAGAATAAACGCCCCTCCCAAAAAGGCCGCCAGGGTGCGGTGCATCAGTTCGGCTGCGATGAGGATATATACTAACAGCAGCACGACTGCGGCGATCCAGAAGGCCGGAGTGATTTGACGTTTCAGGGACAAAGTGGTCTGGGCCTGGAAGAGCCGGTTGCCGGCCTTATCTGCGCCCGCTTCCAAAACCTGGACCGGGCCGGATTCCTGGAACTGCCAGCTCGGTTTCACTGCCCGGACCTGGACCGGGGCGAACGGCAGGGTGCCTTGGGGCAGCCGGTAACGTCCGATAAAGCCGCCTTTGCTGCCGGTTTCCAGGGGCTCGTCTTCGATGGTCTTGACGGGCTTGGCGTTCACCAGCACTTCGATCTCCACTTCTTTGACCCCTTTACCCTGGGCGTCTTCGATGACCCCGGAAATCGTCAGCCGGTCACCTGCTTCCGCTTGGGAAGCGAGAACCTCCCATGGCCAGGCAAAAGCCATCAGAAAGAATCCTATCAAAACCGGGACTGCCAGGTTTTTCTGCCAAGTCATTTTTATTCCTCCGTATTCTCCGCAATTTTCGGGCTGGCTGCAAAAAGACAAAGGCCTGCCGGGCTGACAGACTCCACCCGGCAGGCCTTATATTCTTGACCTGATTATGTTGGGTTCCATGGGGTACCCAGCTAGCGCTGGTGAGTGCTATGGAACCTTAGGCCCTCCCGGACCTGTTAGCCTTTCTCCTTTAGGTTCTTATGTGAGACCTAGTTTATAATGCCCTTTGGCCAAAAGCCACCTTAGAACGCTTAAGCTTCCAGGATCAATAAGCGATCAACAGGTACACCATGGCGATAGTGACGGTGATCATCATGGGCCACCAGCAGGCCTTCATATACTCCACAAAGGAGATGTGGTAGCCCGCCTTTTCCGCCAGGCCCACGGTGACCACGTTGGCGGAAGCCCCGATCATGGTGCCGTTCCCCCCCAGACACGCCCCCAGGGCCAGGGACCACCAGAGCACGCCGGACTCCGCGCCGGGGATGGTCACGTTCAGGAAGGCGACGATAGGCAGCATGGTGGCGGTGAAGGGAATGTTGTCAATGAAGGCCGAGGCGATGGCCGAGACCCAGAGGACCAGAATTATCGCTACCGTCAGATTGCCCCCGGAGAGGTCCTTCACGAAGTTGGCGATTATCTGAATCAGGCCGGTTTCTTCGGCCCCGGCGATGACCATGAACAGGCCGATGAAGAAGACCAGGGTGGGCCATTCCACCTCTTTTTCCAGCAGCTCCACGATATCCTCCCCGGAGATGGCCACCAGCACCAGGGAGCCTATCAAGGCCGCCACCGCCACCTGCATGTGCAGGAAGCCGTGAACGGCAAAGAGCAGGATGGTGAAGCCCAACAGGAGCAAGCCCTGGATCATCAGCTTCTTATTGGTGATCTGATATTCCTCTCTTAAGAAGGCGATGGTCCGCGGTATATCTTTCACTTCGGCCTTGAGGTATTCCTTCTTGTTCCACCAAACCAGGAACAGGGAGGAGGCCACCAGGGAGATGGAGCAGACCAGAGTCAGGTTCTGGACAAACTGGCCGAAGGTCAAGCCGGCATAGGAACCGATCATAATATTGGGCGGGTCGCCGATCAAGGTGGCGGTGCCGCCGACGTTACTGGCAAAGGCCTCGGGGACCAGCAGGGTCAGGGGGTTGATCTTCAAGGTGACCGCGATTTCGATGGTCACCGGCAGCACCAGGAGCATGGTGGTGACGTTGTCCAGAAAGGCGGAAATGACCGCGGTTACTATCTGGAGGGCAAAGGACAGCACAAAGACATTACCTTTGGCCAGGGCATAGGCCTTGAAGGCCAGGAACTGGAACATGCCCGTCTTTTTCATCACCCCCACGAAGATCATCATGCCCATGAGCAGGAAGATGACGTTCAGGTCGATGGCCCCCATGGCATCGTCAAAAGAGATGATATAAAAAGACTTGTCCCAGGCCCCCAGGGTGTAAGTGACGAAGAGGATAATGGCCGCGCCCAGGAAAGACACCAGGGTGCGGTGCATCAACTCCAGGGAAATGACCACATAGACCAGCAGCAGGATGATGGCGGCGATCCAGAAGCCTGCGGTCGTGGTGCGGTTCAGGGTGAGGTTCTGGACCGCCTGGAAGAGTTTGTTGCCTTGGGCGTCCGCCCCGGCCTCCACCACCTTCACGGGGGTGGGTGGGATGGGTTTCCAGGAGGGCTTGGAGGCCTTGACCTCAACCTTGGCCGCGGGCAAGCTCCCGGCAGGCAGCATGAAATCCGCCACAAAGCCGCCGGGCTTGCCGGTGGTTATTTCCGCGCCTTTGCCCGTGGGTTTGACGTGCTGGCCGTTAACCAGGACTTCCAATTCCACTTCCTTGAGGCCCTTGCCCATGGGATTGGTGACCAGCCCGGAAACGGCCAGGTGGTCGCCGGCCGGGGCCGGGGCCGCCAGGACCGCGGAGTTGGCCAGGAATCCGGTAGCTGCCAGGAATATTAGTATATAGAAGAAGGAACACCATTTTTTACGCATTGTTAATCCCCTTTAAGCAACTCGCGTAGTCTTCGGATGGAGGGGAGGAAGGGGCCATCTGGGTCGTGACCCGCATCCTCCCATCAGAGCCAGCCTATTTAGCCAGCACCGGCATCCCCATGAGGGGCCAGATGAAGTAGCAGAATACCGCCAGAAAGGCCATGAGGACAATGCTGGGGATCCAGCCGTAGGTAAAAAACTCCCCGGCCGTGAACTGCTTGCTCTCATACGCAATGGCATTGGGGGCCGCTCCGATAAGCAGGTTGAAGGGCATGCCCGCAGTGGCCAGCGACGCAAAGAAGATGACTTCCGGGGCCACGCCCAGGTACCTGGCGATGACCAGGGAGACCGGCAGGGTGATGGCGATGGCGGCCACGTTCATGATGAAGTTGGTCATGCACAAGACAAAGAAGGCGATGGCCAGGACGAACACCAGCCAGGGGGCCTTCTGGAACCAGCTTACCCAACTCACCGCCATCCATTCCGCGGCCTTGGTGTCATAGAGACAGTAACCGATGGACATGGCGCCCCCGAACAGGAGGATGATATTCCAGGGGATGGTCTCCATATCCTCCACCACCAGGGTGCGGGTGATGAAGAAAAGCACCGTAGCCACGATCATGATGGCCGCCCGATCCATGTCCTTGAAGAAGGGGATGGGGGAGAAGGATTTCATCATGAACAGGAACAGGACCACAAGCACCATGATGATGACGAATTTTTCCTTGCTATTCATGGGCCCCAGTTCTTTCCCCAGGGTGGCCACCCGCTCCCGCAAGCCGTCGATACGTGGCCTCTCGGGTTTGAAAAAGGTGATCACGATGAGCCAGATGCACACGACCATGAGCGCCCCCAGGGGGAGCATGTACCAGATGAGCGAAAAAAAGCCGATTTCAGTGCCGCCGGTGAATTTTTGGAACATCCCGGCGCCGGCCACCGCCCGGGCTGACCCCAGGAAGGTGATGACCGAACCCGCGCCTGCGGTCCAGGCCATACCGATGAACAGGCCTTTGCCGAATCGGGTGGGCTGGTCGGACTCGCTATACAGGGAATGGATGGCCACCAGCAATGGGAAGATAGCCGCGGCCACCGCGGTGTGGGCCATGAGCAGGGTCATACCCGCGATGATGAGAAAGGTGCCCAGGAGGATGAAATTGGTGTTTTCGCCCACGACGTTCAGCATCTTGTAGGCCATGCGCTTGGTGAGCCCGGAGACCGAGAAGGCCGTGCCCATGACCACGGAGCCGAAGATGAACCAGACGGAGGGATCAAAGAAGTCTTTCAGGGCCGCATCGGCCGTGCGGATCATAAAGATGGTCTGAAACAGGCCGATGGCGATGGCGGTGGCCCCGATGGGCATCACCTCGAAGATCCACCACACCGCAGCCATGAGAAAGAGGCCAATAGCCATACGGCCTTGGGGCGGCAGGGGAAAGTGTTTGCCGGATGGATCAACCGCGTCACCTAAATCCGACATGAAATAAAAGAGAAAAAACAGAGCCAGCCCTAAGAGGATAAATAATATGCGTTTCCAGTCGATGGCCACCTTTTTGGGGGCAATGACGATCTCTTCGGGCATCTCCGGCAGGCCCGCGCCTACGGGCATTTTTTTGATATCTTCAGCCATGACAGCTAACTCCTCTTAATAATTAGAAGTCCCAGGAACAGGATTATTCGCCCAATACCATCTTGGAGATTTCTCCGAAGAGATCGCTCAACCTGATCATGCCGGCCACCTTGCTGTCCTGGATCACCGGCATCATGCCGACGTTTTCCTTGATCATCAGGAAGATGGCCTTGGCGAGAACATCGTTACCCTGGCTGGTGACCTTGATGGGGCTCATGACCTCGCTCACCGGTTTTTGGGACGCCTCTTTCAGGCCGGGGCCGAAGAGATCGCCCATGAGCACTGCCAGGTTGGGGTCCGCTTTGATCAGCCCGGATTCTTGCATGAACCGGGGTTCCAATCCTTTGATGATGTCCCGCAGGGTCAGGATGCCCATGAGCTGGTACTTTTCGTCAAATACCAGGAGCGCCCTGGGCTCGAACTGCCCTTCATACTTGATGGCCGTTTCCCGGACAATGGCCATGGCCTGCCGCAGGGTGAACCAATAAGGGATGTGAGGGTAATCCTCCAGCGGGATCATTAAATCTTTCACCTTCTTGTCGTTGGGCATAAGAACCTCCATCTCGGTTAATTTTTCCTGGACCAGAGGAACCAAGATCGCTCCTTCCGGTTTAACGGAGCATGTTTATTTCTTGGTTAGGTTTTTAACAAGCGCCAGATTAAAACGGGGTTAAAAAGCGGGGGAGCGCCGTTAAATTTCTGTTAAGATCGTGGATTATTTCACAAGGATCAAAGGCCTTCTCCTTGACTTTTCCAGGTCCCTCCTTTAGAACAGAATCACCGACTTATCACCAGAGATCGGGCAATTTGGGAGGATGACATGCCTTACCATAAGACTGCCAAGGATTTGATGATTCCCCTGGAGGATTACCCCCATATTCCGTACTGGTTCACGCTGCGCCAGGCCATGGCCATTATCCGGGAAGCGGCCATCAAGTTTGAAGGACAATTCGAACCCCGGGCCGTCCTGGTGTTTGATGAGAAATACCAACTTATGGGAATCCTGACTTTACGGAATATCATCACGGGCCTGGAACCCAAATTTCTTCAGGAAACCAGTCTGATCAAGATGGACCCCAGCCTGACCGTCTTTATGGGAAAATTCTACGGACCCAAAATGCAGGAGCAATCCCAAAGGCCGGTGAGTGAAGTCATGAGCGCCATCAATTTCACTGTGAACGCCGAGGATCCCATCACCAAACCCCTCTATGTAATGATCAAGGAAAACGTCGGCCTGATCCCGGTGCTGCAGGGGGACAAAGTGGCGGGCATGCTGCGGTTGAGCGATCTGTTCGGGGAAATCTCCAAGATCGTGTTGGGCGAATAACGAGGGCAGCTCTTTTGGATTAACCTACTCCCCGTGGTGGCGGAGGGAATCCCGTGAAACGCGTGTGGCAACGGCTTGTCAAAAAAGACCAGGCAGCGCCGGTTCAGACGCGGTTAGCAGAGAAGTATGCCAACTTTCAGCGGTTATTGTCTGCCAACAACGCAGTCTTGGCCCTCATGACCGACATGGAGGAGAAGCTGTCCGGCGATTTCCTCTTCGACCTCCAGTATATCCGGGCCAGCGTCAGTCAACTTGCCGAGGTTACCGCCACCCTGGTCGATGCCCTCAACAACCTGGGGGATCACCGCTACGATGGTTTGGTTGATGCCTTCAGGCGGATCATCACTGAGGTGGAAGACGTTCTGAACCAGCGCCGGGAAATCCCAAAAGCCCCCTTGACCATATCTTTTGATCACCTGGACGTAGAAATGGCGGAAATGGTGGGAGGCAAGAACGCCAACCTGGGAGAGGTGAAGAACCGGGTCCATCTCCCGGTGCCGCCCGGTTTCGCCATCTCCACGTATGCCTATAAGCTGTTCTTGGATTTTAATCACCTGACGACGCTAATTCCAGACCTCCTGGGCTTTTGGCGGGTCGATGACATGGACAGTCTGTCCAGCGTCAGCGACGACCTGAAGAGCATGGTCAACCAGGCCGAGGTGCCGCCGGAACTTGAGGAGGCCATCCATGCAGCCTATGAAGAGCTATGCCTCCGGCAGGAGCAACGCCCTTTAGTCGCCCTGCGCTCCAGCGCCGTGGGAGAAGACCTCTCCCTCACCTTTGCCGGACAATACGCCACTTATCTCAATGTGGCCCAAAGCGACCTGGTAAACCGCTATAAAGACATTGTGGCCAGCCTGTTTACCCCCCGGGCCCTGTTTTATTATAAAAACAAGGGCTTCAGGGAGGAGGAGATGGCTATGAGCGTGGCCGTGCTGCCCATGATTAACGCCAAAGCCAGCGGGGTCCTCTTCACCCGGCAACCGGAAGCGGCGGACCAGGATGCAGTGCTGATTAACGCGGTGTGGGGCCTGGGAAAATATGCCGTGGGCGGGGTAATCGAGCCTGATCATTACCTGGTGGCGTATCATCCTCCCGGCAAAATTCTGGAACAGCGCCTCCCACCCAAAAAGGTGATGCTGGTCAACTTGCCCGGGGGTGGAGTGCAAGAGGCGCCGGTGCCCCCGGAGATGATCAACGCTCCATGCCTGAATCAGAACCATTTAAAACAGTTGGTGCAGTGGGCGGCCACCCTGGAGGCCCATTATCAGCGGCCCCAGGATGTGGAATGGGCCCTGGACATGGAGGACCGGCTCTGGCTTTTGCAAAGCCGTCAACTGCAAATACCCGTCAAGAGAGCTTCTGAGGGCAAGGCCAGGACTCTGAGACAATATCCCGTGCTGCTGGATCAAGGGAGCGTCGCCTGCCGCGGGGTAGGCGCCGGGCCCGTGGTGCTGGTGCGGCGGGACGATGACCTCAGAAACTTTCCACCGGGGGGAGTCCTGGTGGCCCGGCATACTTCCCCCAAGTATGTGACGGTTATGCCCCAGGCCGCGGCCATCATTACCGACGTGGGCAGCCCCACCGGGCATATGGCGCTCCTGGCCCGGGAATTTCAGGTTCCCGCCATCCTCAACACAGGCATCGCCACTCAGGTTTTGCAGCCCGGCCAGGAAGTGACCGTGGACGCCAATTATAATAACGTCTATGCCGGCGTCATTAGCGAACTGCTGGAACCCCGCCAGCCCAAGCTGGATGACCTGGCCGACAGCCCGGTTTTCCGCACCTTAAAGGAGGTGTTGCAGAAGGTTATTCCTCTTAACCTGATTAATCCCCAGAGCAAAACTTTTGCGCCGGAAAGCTGCCGCACCATTCATGACATCGTGCGCTTCGCCCATGAATTTTCTATGCGGGAAATGTTCAAACTGACAGAAAATGAAGTTGAGGGCGGCAAGGAAGTCGTGGACCTGGATTCGAGCCTGCCTTTTAAGCTGTGCATCCTGGACCTCGGCGGCGGTTTAAAGAAAGGCTGGAAGCGCAAAGTCCGCCCGGAGCAGATTACTTCCATTCCGTTCAAGGCCTTCTGGCAGGGACTCACCGCCATGCGCTGGCCCCAAGGCAAACCCGCCGGAACCCAAAGCTTGAGTTCGGTATTTGTGAAAAGCGAAGAAGAGGTGGCCCAGGGCGCCGACCCTTACCGGGACCAAAGTTATGTGGTGCTCTCGGAGAATTATATGAATTTCAGCATTCGCCAGGGCTACCATTTTTCCCTGGTGGAGGCCTACGTCAGCGATCAGATAAACGATAATTACATCACCTTCACTTTTCGCGGCGGCGGTTCCACCCCGGAACGGCGAGAGCGGCGGGCCAGGTTGATCGAAGCCATTATCGACCGGATGGACCTCAGCTACCAGCGCAGAGGCGATACCATCGAAGCCAGATTGGCAAAATATCCCTTGAAACAAATGACCCAGAAGTTGGTTTTATTCGGGAAGCTTACCCTCTACACGAAGCAATTGGATATGGTATTGTTTTCTGAGGGGATTGTGGATTGGTATATAAAAGATTTCATCCGTGAGCATATCGAGGTAAAAGGATAGAGACACCATCAGGAGAGTATCATGGCGGAACGGTTATTAGTCATCGATGATGAGCCCAACATGCTGAGATTGCTCAAAACCATTCTCATGGATAAGACTGGTTATACGGTGATCACTACCAACAATCCGTTAGAGGTGCAAAGTCTGCTTCTGCAGGAACCTTTCGACCTGGTGATCACCGACCTGAAGATGCCTCTGGTAGATGGAATAGATTTGATTGACATCATCAAAAATATTGATGTCCATATGCCCATCATCATCATCACCGCTTACGGTACCAGTGAAATAGCCGAAGAAGCAGTCAAAAAAGGAGCTTACGATTTTATCGTCAAACCTTTCCGCAAAGAGGCCATCTTTATTGCCATCAAGAGGGCTTTGGAGTGGAAACGGATGCAAGGAGAACTGGAGGCGCTCAAAAACCATTAGCCTGAGTAAGCTTAGCAGGGATGTCCGTTTTCTGCGGGTATTCGTGTATTTAACGTTGTCTTTTCCAGGCGTTCCACCTCCAGAGCCAGGGCGACTTGTTTGGCCAGGGATTCCAGGAGGCCCAGGCGCAATTGCTCCGGCAATAACCAAAGTTCGGATTTGGGATCTTTAAGCCGCAGGGCCAAAACCCCTATGACGGTATGAGTGGCGCGCAATGGGACATAGAGAAAAGGGGAGTCCGAGTTTTGGGTTCCCCACCCTGCCCGCTGACCGGTGCGGTAGGTCCGTTGGGCCACGGGAAGTTCTCCTGGCGTATCCTTTTGGAAGAGCGCAGAAAGATCACCGGCGATTGGCTGCAGCTTGCCATTTTCCCCTGGCAGCAACGCCACCACCTGGCACTCAAAAATCTCCCGGAGTTGTTTAACTGCCACCTCTAAAATCTTCTCAATGCCCCTGGCACCGGCAAGTTTCTGGCTGAGTGAGTGCATCGCTGCAGTCTGGCGTTCTTGTAAACGGGCGGCATCGGCCTGCTGCCGAATCCGAATAGCCAGATGACTGATCACTAACGCCACCAGTAACATCATTGCGAAGGTAAAGATGAAATGAGTCTCTTCCAATTTGAAGGAATATCGGACAGGAACAAAAAAGAAATAAAAGGCCAAAACGCTGAGGAGGGAATTTAAGACAGCCGGACCCCGACCCCAATGCATGGCGGTCAGCATCACCCCCACCAAGTAAACCATAATTAGATTACTCAGTTCCAAGTGAGGGTAGATCAAGAAGGAAAGACCGGTAGCCAGAACAGAATACAAGAGGCCCATCCCGTAGTCGAGGAAACTTATGCCTCTGAATCTCACCTGAATAGGCGATTTTTTTGGTTTTTCCGGCTCTACACTGAAGAAAGAAATTTCGACCTCCTCACTCAGCCGCACCAGTTCATCCACTGCACTACCCCAAAGGATATCTTTCCAGTATGAGTGATGGGGCTTGCCGGCGATGATTTTGGTGACGTCATGGCGGCGAGCGAAGTCGCCGATCTTTGCGCCTAAACTCCGGCTGAACAAGGTGTGGGTCTGAGCTCCCAAGTTTTCGGCAAGCTGAAGATTCTGCACAGCCTGGTTTTGCTCTGCTTCAGATAACCGCACCATCCTCGGGGTCTTGACGTAGACGGCAAACCACTCGGCATTCAGGCTATTGGCCAATTTTTGGGTGGCCCGGATCAGGTCGGCTGAAGAAGGGCTCGTGCCAACGCATACCAGGAGCTTTTCTACCGTGCTTTTTGAATTTACTCCCACTTCTTCCCTCTCGGTCTTATCTGGTAGGTCATACTATAAAGATAAAATATGGAATATAAGATGGGCATTAAACTTGTCCGCAGTGCCGTTAAAATATTGTAAAGATCACCATGGGCGGTATTTAAATCCTTAGAAGGTGGCGTTCAGCGTCTCCACTTTGCCGGAATGTAGCAGGTATTTGGCCACAACCAGATCAAGGCTGCCGCGCTCCAAGGCATCTCCGATGATCCGGCTCTCCCGCCGTAAGGTCTCGTCCAAAAATTTTAGGTGATGATTCGTAGCCTCTTCCACCAGATCGTGACCGTTCTTGCCGGTTAACCGGGCCTGGGCCGCGGCCGGGGCAATCTGCTTAACGATGGCGCTGATATGGCCTTCGTCGTGTTCCGGATGGGTTACCGCGGCAGTGACGGCCCCGCAACATTCGTGCCCCTTGATAACCAGCAGGGGTACATGGAGATGGGCGACGGCATACTCCAGGCTGCCGATGCTGGTGGGTTCCAGTACCAAACCGGCGGTGCGGACGACGAATAGATCACCTAAGCTTTGATCGAAGATGATTTCCGCCGGCACCCGGGAATCGGAACAACACAGCACCGCGGCTTCGGGTTGCTGACCTTGGGTGAGAGTGCGTCTTAAGTCCAGCATATTACGGCCCTGGAACAGTCCCTGGACAAAACGCATATTGCCGGCGATGAGTCGCTGCCATACCTGTTTACCGCTGAGCCCCTGATCGGGATTCGCCATGAAGTGTCTCCTAACCCAGATCTAGTCTTTTTCCAGTTTGCCTTTAAGTTCCTTGATCTGTTGCGCCATCTGCCGCCAACGCATGGCCTTGTCAATAGCTATGAGGAGCGTTTCCTTTCGAAAGGGTTTGCTGATGTAGTCAAAGGCGCCTTTGGCCACAGCTTCCTCGGCGGATTCCAGGGAACCAAAAGCAGTGACCATTAAGGTCAATACATCTTGATCATATTTTTTGGCAAGCTCCAGCAACTCCATCCCGTCCATGCCCGGCATCTTCAAGTCAGTAATGATAAGATCAAAACGCTGCTTAGAGAGTAACTCGGCCACTTCCATCGGGTTGTTGGTGGTCGTAACTTGATGATCGCTATACCCTTCAATGATCATTTTGATCAAAGTGAGCATGTCGGGTTCGTCATCCACAGCTAGAATAAGTCCCATGGTTGGTAAGTCTCCTTACTACCTGGTTTCTTTAAGGTTCGCCGCAATTTCGGGTTGTAATGTGACAAAAAAAGTCGTGCCTTGATTAACTCCAGCGGCTTCCTGCACTCGGGTCTCAAAGCGGAGATTTCCGCCATACTTGTTGACGATGGCGTAGCTTACCGACAATCCCAAACCCGTGCCTTCCCCCACTTTCTTGGTGGTGAAGAATGGATCGAAGATGCGGTCGGCGATCTCCTTGGGGATGCCGGTGCCGGTGTCGGCGAAAATCGCCTCCACCATTTGGTTATATGGGTTGATCCTGGTAATTACCGAAAGCTTGCCCCCCGTTGGCATGGCCGCCACCGCATTATTCACCAGGTTGATAAACACCTGTTGCAGTTCCCCGGAATCACCGTGAACCCGGGGCAACTCCCGGGCCAGGCGCAATTCCAATTCAATCTTATTGGTAAAAAGATTATTTTGCAGCAAGGAGGTCACCATTTCAATGTCTTTGTTGAGATCGGTAAATTCTTCCTGCTTCGCAGGCTGTCGGGCATAGGTCATCAACTTTTCCACAATCCTTTTGGCATTGAGGCCCTGCCGTTCAATGGTTTTGAGAAGCTCATGCTCCTTGCTGTCCAAAGGTATGCGGTCCAACAAGATTTCAGTGAACCCCAGGATGACGCCTAAGGGGTTATTGATCTCGTGGGCCACCCCGGCTGAGAGGGTGCCCAGGGAAGCCAGTTTTTCAGTTTGATAAAGTTGCTCTTCTATACGCTGACGCTCGGTAATATCCCGCGCCATAACCAGGATCCGTTCTACCGTGCGGCCGTCTTCTCCAAAGACGGGCACAAAATGGGTGGAGAGCCAGTAGATCCGGTCCTTAATGCGTACCGCGGACTTGACTTCGGAGCTTTTCCGGCTATCCACTGTGTCGCGCACCTGCGTCAATAAGGCGGCGGCGTCGTCGGGTGCAAAAAGACCTGAGAGAGATTTCCCGGCTATACCCGCGGCCGGAGTGCCGAACACCCGGGCTGCGGCCGTATTGGCGCTAATGAAGGTCCCCTTCTCATCCAGTAAGAAAATAAAGTCCCGGGCATTTTCCACCACTGATTTATACTGTTCCCGGCTGCGACGCAAATTCGTCGTGGCATGGTCCACCTCCCGCTGCAGTTCCACGGACCAGCGCATTTCATAGTAGATAACTGCACAGGCGGCCAAGATCAGGGCGAATATGAGAATCCCCTGGATTAAGAATTGCCGGATGTAGAGGGAATGGATGGTGCCGTAGACTTCATCGGTGGGCGCCACCACGGCCACGGGCCAGATGCGGGAACCGTCCGGATTCACCTTGGCATGGCTGTAAGCCACAAATTTTTCCATTTGCCGGATAACCCCCCGGTGCCAACCTGAATTGTATTGGGAAGTCCCTTCTTCTCCGGCCAGCATTTTCGATTTCTGAATCTCGTTGATCGTGGTGAAGCTAATCACCGGGTTGCGCCGGCCCCGGGCCGTAAAGGCGTCTTCGCCGATGAACTCCCGCTCCGGATGATAGAGAAAAATCCCTTCTGTGTTGATCACCCAGCAGTAGCCCGTGCGCCCGGAGCGAATGCCGGCGCAGTAGTGGCCGGCAAACTGGCTGGCATCGACTTTAAACAGCAGCACCCCGTCTAGCTTGCCCGTCGCCTTGGGATGCGATTCATCCACGCTCTCTTCATATACCGGCGTGGCCAGGGTGAAGAAGGGGACCTGGTGATCACCTCGGGGTTCAAGTGCAATCGGCCCCTGGTAAATGTGGCCCCGGTTGGCCGGGTCTTTAGCCCAGGCCACTTCGGGGGAGTCAAACGACTGTCGCTCCAGGACACGGGAGCCTTTGGCGTCCAGGATATAGGTGCGGCCGGCATTAGGGCCCCGGAAGTCCAGCCTCTCAATCTCGGTCACCCCTAGTTTGGAGAGGTCGTTGAAACTGACCTGCATGCGGTTGGCCCAGGCCACCTCCTCCAGGTATTGGATGGCCGGTGAGTAATTGAGGATTTTGAGCTCGCGCCGCAAAAACTCCAATCCGTCTTCGATTTGCCGGGCGGTGGTCTTGGCCAGGATTAGTTGCTGCTGTTGGAAATCTTCAGAAACTATCTCCCGCGTCCTTTGCAGGGAAAGAAGTCCCAGCACAAAGGCCACCGCCAGCAGCACAATTACCATCAGGCCTAAGCCCGTGAGTAGCCTCCGGATATTGACCTTATCCATCGCAATGCGCATGATCGGCTTACTCCTTAAAACTGCAGGTATGGCCTAAAAAGTTTCGTAAATTTTGGTCCATGCTACTGATGATTTGGCCCACTGCTTCAGCAAGTCCTGGAAACCTTAATTTATTTCACTTTAAAATAAATTCGGCAAATGCTCAACAACGGATATCCCGGGTTCGGAATAGATTGGGAAGAAGCCTGGTTTGCCCCTTGCCATGGCGGATGCATGGGTCCCGTAAACCGGGAGTGCTATCTATCGAGACCCCTCTAGACAAAACGGCATAGAGCTCTCAGAGCTGACCAGAGGTTGGCAGGTCCAATGAGGTGCCAGCCAAACATGGGCAAAGAAGAATGCATCTTGATAGATAAAAAGGGTGGGTAGCTGCCTAAAGGCTGGCTGATCAAGGGAGGGGCACAGGGGGAAGTAGTTGCTGTGGGGTGGCAGGTTGTCCAAGGGGAGGATAAGAACCGGGTGGTCGCCAAGGTTGTAAAGGGGTGGGGAGGAGGGATAAATAAGTTTTTGAGCATAACAGATATTGAAAGGCAGTTTTATTAACTTTCGAGCAAAGTTAATAACAAATTCCCCTTAAACAAATTCAAGCTAGCTTGCCACCCGAGAGACTTATCGGTTGATGGGCGAAAATTGAAGGTATCTTCTTGCGAGCGAAAGTTTTGAAAAACGTGATAAGTTCCGAAGGATAGATGCAGTTATTGGAGATTACTCAGTCAAGAGGGATGCGGATTCAGTAGCGGTGGAGCGAATGAAAGGGGGAGGGTGAATGCGAAAGCTCACCCCACAGCCGCTGAGCCTGACTCCCCATATGCAAGCTTGGCAACCTGGTTTCATATCACCGACTAAAACTCCGGGGCCCGCAGCCGTTTGTTGCAGCGCATGGTTAGATCATGCGGTCGTCTTGCAGGCTCCCCTCTAAGAACGGAAACCCCCATGCCTATTTGTTAGGAACCTCGACCTTCTTACGAACCACGTCGTAACCCATCCTGTAATAGGGGGATCCATTCTTGTCGAACCCAGCCTTAATCAAGCACTTTTCTACCCCACAGCGGTCCTCCCAATGCGTACCTTTTGATTGTTGCATTGGTTGCTCATCTGAGGAAGCCCTCGGAGGATTCTCAGGATAATAACGCGTGATGACCGCAGAATCACTATTTTGGACGCTATATCCCCCGCTAGGGAAAACGGTCAGATTCTTCAAACGCTCATTATAGCGACGTTCTGCTTCCGCTTGCTCTCCTGTCAGTTCCTCAATTTGTTTTAATAGGTCGAGATACTTAATGAAATGGGCACGCGCTTCTCTGAATTCGTCCTCTGTGGACGACGACTGCTCGCGAGTCAGGATCGATGTAAGCCCTTGAAAGAAAACTTGCCACTGATGAAAACGCAGTTCTTCGAGCTCACCGAGTGCCTCACTTTTCAAAAGCGCAATCTGGACCTCTTTACTCGGCTGTGCCGCCAGCCATACCTGAACCGGCGCGCTTATTGGTTCGGCAATAACTGGCGGGCTCTTGACCTCAGGGGATTTGGGCAATTCCTGTAATTTGTACAGTTCACCCTTGAGTTCGATCTTTGGGAGATCGATCTTTGGCCCTTGCCCAAATGTCACTTCCTGTATCGCAAAAAAACTACCTATAAAAAGAACTGGAAACATTAATCTTTGACTTAATAAGTTCATGAGACACCTCTTGATGTTTTCGTCTGTTTGTTTCGACTCATGATTCGTGGTCTAACGGCACGCTTGAGCAGAGCGGTTCAGCTCGCACGATCCAAGCTTGCAGGAATGTGAAGATCAGAAAAATTCAAGTGCTATCCAGGTTGAAGGTAAGCTCGTCTTACTAACCTTACCCCGCCACGTCGCTTATGCTTTAACTTTCTTCCTAACAGTTACCCCTTTAGCTGCCATTATTTTTATTTTTTTTGGCGGCCCATTAAGCTCATCCGTAAACCCCGTTCACCCCCCAAATAGCCACGCCCCTTTTTCTCATTTTGCGTGCGAGCCAGACTCTTTTTTTGCCAAATTTCTCATTTTACGTTTTGACCGCTTCACGGTCCTCGTCGCGTCGCAAGTCCATGAAAATGCCGCAAAAGTCGCACAAAAGTTTCGCCGCGTGCGCGTCTACTCTATTTCTCATTCTACTATCCCCCTCACAATGTGCAAATGGTAGCCCAGATGGTAGCCCAAAATAAAAATGGGGTTAGCCATAATAGCTAACCCCTTGATTTCTTTGGTGGGCCGTCGGAGACTCGAACTCCGAACCTAGTGATTAAGAGTCAACATCCCTGAGCTTCCAAACCTCCTCAAATTACTGGAAGCTACTGAAATCACTACATATCCAATTAGCAAGTCTTTTCCTATTCTTGCAAGTTTTAGCATATTCTGGAACCATTTCCACACACAGATTCACACACAGTAAAGCTGGTTTCCATGGGCTAGAGGTGTAGCGGAAACTTTTATCGCCACTAAGCGACCCCCTGTAGTTTAAAAACCGGTCCATTCGGTCCAATTGGACCACAACCGCAGCATTCCTGGCTTTCACGACAACTTTCCTGGACCGGTCAGCTTGGGCTAATGGGCCAGCACGTACTTTTCTGGGCCATGCTTGGCTGGTCAGTGAGCGTCGCCAGGATTGGGCCGCCCCACCTCACTTTGCCAAGAAGTCCAGCAAGACCTGATGAAACTGCTCCGGCGCCTCCAGATGTGGGATATGCCCGACCTCCGAAATCTCCACCAGCCGGCAATTAGGGATATCCTTGGCTGCCGCCTTGCTCAACAGATCGTAGCGACCTTTGTCTTGCAGGATCTCCTCGGGCACCCGCCCCCGCCCCACCGTAGTGCGGTCCTTCAGGCCAACAACCAGCAAAGTGGGCGCCTTGATTAAAGGAAATTCGTGCCGGACCGGCTGTTGGTAAATCATCTGGAAAGTAAGGGCCGCAGCCTTGGCGTAGCGGGGATATTCGCCGCTGAGCATCATCCGGCAACGGGTCTCCACAAAGGATTCGTACTCCGGTTTCCAGTGCACAAAATAGCGCTTGATAAAGGCCCGGTATTTATCGGGCGTCATCTTCATTTCAATGTCATAAAGCTGGTAGGTGGGCTGGGGTGGCACAAAGAAGCGATAGTCCTCCAGGCCAATGGGGTCCTCCAAGACCAGGCGGCTGGTGCGCTCCGGGTAGTTGCGGGCAAATCGCACTGCTAACATGCCGCCCATGGAGTGGCCCACGATTACGGCCTGCTTCACCTGCAGCTGATCGAGCAATTGGGCCGTGTTGGCCGCCAGCAGGTCAAAGCTGTAATCGATTTCCGGCTTGGTGGATTTACCGAAACCCAACTGGTCAGGGACAATTACCCGGTAGCCCGCAGCCGTCAGAGCTTTGATGGTGTTGTCCCAATAGCTGCCGTAAAAATTCTTCCCATGCAGCAAGACTGCGCCCCGATGGCCGTCCCAGCCTGGGGGGATCACGTCCATATAGGCCATTCGCAGTTGTTGTCCATCGATATTGAGGGTAAGAAATTGGACCGGGTAAGGATACGCATATTCATCCAGGGCAATGCCCAAGGGGGTTGAATAAGCCGGCGCCTGTTCCTGCCCGTCCCCGGGATTTGGAACTGTCAGTAGGATCAGACCTACCAATATTCCAAACAGACCATATAGGCGTCTCATTGCCGTCCTCCTTGTTTCAGGGTTTCCCGAGATCAGTTATGAAACCACCCTCTGAGCAAACCCTTCTCTCAGCAGCAAAAGAGCTTATGCCTATGGTAGTGTTTAAAAGATTTGGTGCAAGCGGTTAGAAGATTAATCTGAAGAAATGGATTGGAGTGCAGGCAGATATCCCTCCCGCACTCCAAGTTCTTCTATGGCAGAGCCACTCAGCTATCCCGCCTGCCGCCGGGGTCATGCCGTTGGCGCCAATAGCATCTAAACCGCCCCGGTCATGATCTTCCCGGCACGTTTTAATGAAGCCTGGAATAAGATCACTGCAGCTGAACCTCAAACCGCTTTGTTCCAGGACGTTCAGAAATCTGTCCAGGACTTCTTCAGTTGCATTGAAGTTTAGACTCACTTCTTCATCCGGCAGCCTATCATCCACCGAGACATACATCAGGATACAGTCGGTACTGCCCCGGTCTTCCAAGGTCCAGAGGTCATCCCAGGCTCGATATAGGAACCTGATGTCCTCCATGCTACCGACGCCGAACTCTAGCCGACAGATTGGAAATTTACTCACTTCAATCACCTCTCTTTGGGATTTTAGAATCCTAGCAAAGCCCAGGATGACGTAACTTTCCAGTCATTCAGGGCGCCCTGAACTCATTGGGGCGTACCTGACAAAAAAGGGGCGGCGAAAATTGCGCCGGCCCGCAACAACTGCATTGGTTTAACGAAAAGCATCCATCGCAACTGGTGGGCGAGATAGGCCTGTCCGGTTAAATTCTGCAGCTCTTAAATATGCAGGCCTTGCCCAGGTTCAGCTTGTGGATCGCCTCTTCCGCGACTTTAGGCCTCCCGACCAGGATTGCTGATAGCCGGGATGGGATTGTCGGTTGTGCAGGTTCAACCGCCAGCTTGGCCATTGGCGCCATATCCTTCGGGATGGATTCCATCTCATTTTGCGTTGTGCCATAGATTTACTCCTTGAAGTTTAACATGGATGCTTTTAGTTATGGGCCAAGCCCGCCATTGTTCCTTGACGGACCGGGCAATTCCATAACGCTGTTTAAGATTCCGGATTTTTTTCCATAGCCAGTAGTTCTTGGCCTGGGCTGTCTTTCCTGATCAGCTCTAAGTCTGTGGCCACAAACACCAGTTCGAGCGGCCTCTTTTTCTCCCAGGGTTCGTATTCGTAATGACCAATCGCACCTACCACGGCCACTCGATCCCCCCGATGGATGGAGCTTGTAGCGACTGCTGCCAAGTCTTTGGGGCAGCAGACTTAAACCAGTAGACGACATAATTGCAGACCTGTTCATCAGTCATGGCCTTGACCACGGCCTTGGCTTCAGCAAAGGCCTGGCGGAAGGGCATCGCCTGCCGTCTTTCGGCGGTCTCGATTGCGGTCACCACGCCCCGGTTGAAGCAAACCACGCCCTGACGGACATGGTTGAGAACAACTCCATAAGCCCACCGGCCTATCTTCTCGGCCTGGGCCTGAATCGTCGGCCAGTTATCCTTGAGCCAGTTGATCCCGGCCTTGACCTGAGAGCCCAGCCATGAGAAAGCATTTTTAATTCTGTTCAGCATTTTTATCACCACCTTTCATTGTGGAATTACGCCTGAGAAGGGCCGGGCCAGCTCCTCTCCCGTCATCAGAACGGGTACTGGTTGATCACGATTTATGGTATCGCAGCACATCCACCCCCCATGTTTAACGTCCGGTGATCCCGAACCAGGGGTTTATGGTTCCCAAACAAGGGTTCCCTGGCCATTGACACGGTCCGGACGGCAGGCGTTTTATTCGGTCAAGTTGCTGACCTCAGGAGTTGCCTGCAGCTCCACCCGATTTTTAGTTCTCCATGGCCTTCTTGACAGAAGACAACGGAAACTGGCCTCACGGACTTGGCCATATTCTTAACCCTGGACCAGCTGCAGTATGTAACGACCATACAGATACAGGGCACTGCTGCCCCCTCTTCCCCGGTCAGTACTAAGCGTCATGAAAGGGACCCGGGGGGCTCGCAGCAGAAAGTTGGGGCCCCTATTTGGGTCCCATCACCACCAGGAGCCCAAGCAGGATGTTTAAATTTCAGAGGCAAGGGGCGTTACGGAGGGGTACCTGGAAAACGGCTGTGTTATTTTCGACTCTGGAAATTTATTTTGGTTTCTGGATGACTAAGGGAAATGGTGTGCAGGTAAGAACGGTGGAGGTGAAAATAACCAACATCAAATAAGTTTATCGGCCCAAATTTCGACGGTAGCAGCTGGCCAATGGTCATGGCATGGGTTAGGTAACTTTGAAGCGTTTTGGGGGCCTGCTACTGCTTTTTATAGTTGTAGAACTTCCCAAGCTGAGAAAAAGTTTTTTGACGATATGGTAATCATATCAATATAGCTTCATGGATTTCATGAGGTGTTGAAAAAAGGGTAGTTAGCGGCACCCTCTTTGGAGGGATAGGCCACCGGAGATACCGACATTTTTACTTTTCCAAGTTAGGGTTAGGTGTCCATTTGCTTTTGTCAACGTAATCAACTTTGATAGAGCCATCCTTAAGGGCTACACTCGCCAATATCACCCAGGGGCTATCGTCTTTTGCGGGTTTCTCCTTACAGCAGGCTATCTCGAAGCTTTCACGAATCCTGGAGTATTCGCAGACTGCTTCCTCACAACCGCAATGGGCCGGCATGACTCGCACCGGCCGAATCATGCACTCGTGGTACCTGATGGCGATATACCGCGTCTCTTCAGAATTAATAGGGCTTGGATTGCGGATTATGCCGTCGCAATCTGAAGATGTCTCCTGAAAGGATTGCGATAGGTCCAGAGTCTGGGGCTCCCGGACATAGATCTCGTCCCCTTGCTGGGAAAGGGCAAATCCGCGATCGATTGTTACTATTTTGCCGTTAGAGTACGTAACAACCAATCCCGAGACCACCCCCCAGCCGTGCATTAACCGGTTGTGCGCCCGCAGTTTCTCACGGAAGTACTCCTGCTCCTGGATCATATCGTTGGCCGTTATGAGCTGCCGCGGGAAATAATTGACCCGCTCCATATCGGCCTTGTCAGGAAAATCAACAGCTCTTTCAACAGTAACGAATGAAGGTCCCATAAGTCACCTCTTACCCTTCTTTACGTGGAGATAAGTAAAACCAGCTCTCGAAATCCCCACCCTCGATGCCATCCCCTGAGGGAAATTCCCCTCTGAGAAAGTCCCCATCTACACAGGGTGGTTTCTTGCCTTCCTCACTTAGTTTCTTACCTAGTTCACCTCCCACTTCCAGAAAATTGCATTTTAGAATGACGCGGATAAGCGGAATTACTTCCAAAGCAAATTTATTAAAATAAGCTATGATAGCATTATATGTTATACGGAATTCTTCTTCTGGGATAAATGTTGCTGTGCTATCGGCCCCATAAGGGGTTATTGAGCCATAAACACGATATACCGCAATAGTTCCTAAAGGGTGTACGGGATAACCTTGACCTCCCAGGATTGGACATTCCATAGTTACAAGGAACCAAGTATTTTCATGAGCGGGATTAACTGAAGTTTGAATCACCTTGTCAAATTGAATCACCTTGTCAAATTGAATCACCTTGTCAAATTTCACTACCAGCCCCTCCATGAACTTATCGATATTGAGAGGTTTATTATAAATGTCAAGATTCGTATTATGTAGCCAATTTGTTTCTATTATGTGGGCGAGATTTGGATCAACTTCGACACCAGGGCCTGGGGGGCCCTGCAGGCCATCCTCTCCGTCTTGCCCATCATGGCCATCTATTCCTGGAGGCCCCTGCAACTTGCTGGGCTCGGTTAGACAAAGCAGCAGGTCAAGCAGTTCGCTGTTGCTGCACAGGTCGGTCCGGAAAGAGCACATGTCAATTGATCTGATGTTTGCACCTTGCAAAGTCACTTCCGCCAAGATTACATACGGACTCTCTTCCAGGACTGGGCATGAGGCAGATGAAAACACCTCTTTACATAAAGAAGATCGTCTGTTGTCCGCTGGCTTTGTTTCAAAAGGCGGTCGCACGCCGAACGGGTCAATTTCAACAGACGGTGGCCTCCCGATCAAATGTTTAATTCCAGGAGACTTGAGCAGTCCCTCACATTCTGTTTCAATTATGGATTTTTTTCGGAGGTAACCTCGCCCGTCTTTCTTTACCAGCAAATAGAAGCTTTCCACCACGGTCCCAGGTTTACAATGCTCCTGGGTATTGCAGTCCTCCACCAGGGTCGGCATGAAGTCCGCAGCGCATTCGCGATAGGCCAGGCAGATGTACACGGCATGGTCGGTCTCATCTTTGGGATCTTTGGTAAGCGGCTCCCCCTGCGGCTGGCCGCAATCATCCGTTAATTGCCAGGGATCGATGCAGACCGCCTCGGGCACAATGATCTCCCGGCCCAGGGCATCGATGGCCACCCCGGGTTCCACGCAAACTTCCTTCCCCTTGGCAGTAACGTTCAGACCGCACAGGATACCCTCTCCGAGGCTAAGCCGGTTCAGCAGCCAGCGCTTGCGGTTGAAATAGGACTGCTCCATCTGAAAATGGAACTCGTCCATCAGTTTGCCATAAAAATATTTGTTCCGCCGCGGCGGGATTAATTTAGCCAGCCGGCGCCAGTAATCGTCTTTGCTCATCATGGTCTCCTCTCAGTCCAAAATGGTGTACTGACCGATATGCGATCGTTGGCCCACCCGGCCGAATTTCCCTTCATCCTTGTCATCGCCAAGATAGGATTCCAACCCCAGCAGGGCGCCGCCCAGGTCCATCGCTTCCGGCGGCCCGGCGATGATGCTGTCGATGCCGATCCGTGCCTGGAAGCCCACCCGCAGCCGCGGCTTTAGAAGGCACAGGTGAAAATCGGTGTGCGCCGGTTTCTCGGCTTCGATAACGCTCTTGAGCTTCTCGCGCCGGGAAGCTTCGGGCGCCTCTGCTGCCGGTATTAAGACGGTAAACAGGTGCGCGGTGTCGCTGAACAGGGGCTGGCCGTATTGGGAGGCCCCCAGGGGACCGCTCTCCCCGACCACGGTCTGCCCGACGATAACTGTCTCAGTACCGGCGGGATCTTGAGACTCGGGCTCAAGATTCGCCCATTCGTCCCAGACCGCATAGAGCCGATTTGTGGGAATAACTTCCTTAGCCTGGCTGCGGCTCGACCAGGATAGCATGACATCCCAATGGCTTCCGGAGCAGTCCAGCCGGATGGAATACCAGCGGCCGGCCGTCAGGGCAATTGTGCCACTCTGTTCATTCTGATTTTGGTAAACCCGGGTATCGACCAGTTTGCGGCCATCCACCCACAGGCAGACACGGTTAGCGGATGAAGTGTAAAAGGTATACAACTCTGAAAAGCGCGGTTGTACCTGGCCAGTCCAGCGGACGGAAAAAACCGGAACATCGGCTGACGTAAACGGCAGGTTATAGGCCGAGGCATCCACCATCTTATCCGTGCGCGTCTTCCTCAATTGATCAAAATTAGGGCCTTGATAGTATTCACCCCACAGCCCTTCATACTCCTGATCAGTGGGGGTAAAGCCGGGAACGATCATCCCGTCCGGCAGGGCCGCAGCCAGTCCGGTGTTACACCCCAGCCACGAATTATGCTCCAGTTGCCAGATATGCCGCTCCCGGAAGGCTTCAAAGAGGTGGGGCCGAACGCCGGTATACAGGTGGATGAAATCTTTCAGTCCGTGCAGCGTGCCCCGGCGGGAGTAAAGCTCCATCACCTTTTTAAGCACCGACCGCTTTCCATCGATGTCCATGTCACGCGGCAGATCGAAGGCCAGCCACCGGGCGAGCCAGGGAAGGAGGCTTTCGGGGGTGTGGGCTGGGTCGAAGAGCTGGTGTATATCATCCAGAGTCAGTTCCCAGTCCTGCAGTTGGGAACGGAACAGGGCCAGCCAGGCTTCCAGGAAACCGTCGGGGGCATCGTCCCGGCGATAGATGGCGGGCAGGTAATCGAGATAGCTCTTGCCGGTGGTTTCGGCCTGCACCTGGTGAAGACGCGGGCTCAGGCGTTGATCATCGCTGTGCAGGACTACCCGCAGCCAGAGATAACGCGCCGGCATCTGGTTGCCGCCGGTACGGGGATAGGGGCGCAGCAGCATGTCTAGAGAGGGTGCCGGATGCCAATCTCTTTCGGCCGGGGGCATATCCTGCTTATCTGAAAAATAGGTCTGAAAACCCACCTCCGTGCCTGGGAGTGCTTCAGCCTGGATGACTACCCGTTCCCATTCAGATTGCTCGCCGGCGTCCAGGGGTCCTACCTCCAGGGTTCCGGAGTCGACGCAGGCGGCATCAGCGTCAAAACGATAGTATTTAGCTCCGGCTCCAGGCTTGATAAACAAGGTCCCATCTTCACCAACGGCCATGGCGGCCACCGGGCCCCGATAGCCGGGGAGGGTGCCGATATATGCTTCCGATAGGCAATCGTAGACCCAGATATGGCCGCTGTCGGCATCGGCGACGTACAGCCGGTCACGGTAAGCTGCCAGGGCCCGGGGGTGAGCCGGCCCATCCGGGCCTGGCTGCAACATTTTGGAGAACGAGCCGGTTTGGTTGAAGCGCAGGACCTGAGGCAATTGCTCATCCGTGAGGAAAAGGGCGTCTCCAGAGCCGATAGCGATACAGATCGGAGAAACAAAATGAGGTTGATCAGCCAGAGCGGCGTTATAGGCATCATCCGCCTGTCCCGAAGCACTAAAACGCCTTACTCTGCCGCCGTCGAGCCCATAAACCCGGCCCCGACTGTCGACGGTGAGGCAGGTGGGAGCCTGGAAACCATCTTCCCAGATATCCACCAACTCCAGGGTGGGCAGCCGGAATACCTGGATCCGCTTGTTGCCGCCATCGGCGACATGCAATTTGCCTGACCCGACTGCCAGGCCCCGGGGAGAGCGGAATAGGCCAGGGGCGTCATTGATGCAGCTCCTCCCGGCCAATTCCGCTTCAGCATGATCACACTTGAGGTCAAGGCGGATGACCCGGTCACTGCCGGTATCGGCGAGGTAAAGGTAATTTTTCGGACCCACAGCCAGCCCTGACGACTCCACCGCAAACTGCCCCGGAGGGGGGCCTGTCGGAGCAAGCAGGATCGGCTGCCCGTCGGCCGTTCCGGGAAGACGGCTCAGAGCGAAGGCGCCGTCCGGTTCCGGCTGCAGCCCCACCGTGCTGACGCCCTCCCAGTCCCTGCCGTCCCGCAGGATGGCATAGCGCACCGGCTGGTCAGTCATGGTTACTCCACATAGAGGTTGTAGAGAATTTTGCCGCCACTGTCATTCGGATCTTCGACTGTATCTTCAACATAAAGGGCAATAACATACTCGCCGCCATCTGATTCATCAAAGGAAAGACCGGTAAGGAAATCGAGTCTGATGGGCCCGGTTCCATTGGTAACCAGGGGATGGCCGGCATTGCTGTCGCCAAGGGTTATTTTTATTGCCGGATCTGTGCTTTTCCAATTGACTGGATCTCTATCAGCCAATTGTTGCAAAATATCATCCGTACGATTTTTAGGGTCTTTCGTAGGATCATATTTATCAATGGCGATCTTCAAATTCTTAATATAGGTGAGTGCCATTGCTGCCCCGGTACGAGCATCTAAATCGCATCCAGCATTTCCCAAGGCGATATTCACTGATGGGTGGGTGTGTGCAAGATTTGAGTCATTTTCTACCGGCCCTGTATTATTTAGTGTCAAAGAGTGGGTATGCTGACCCCCATAAATTCGGCCTCCAGACCAATGTATCATGTCATTTTTCGCCCCACCATACGCTGACATATTGAACTTTAGGGGCGGGCTATCCGATGGTGCTTTTGAATAATCTGCAGTAAACATGTGTGTGTGTCCTTTCCCATTAGTTAACGTATCAAGAGGTCCAAGTTCGTTATCATCTTTATCTTTGGCATGTTCTTTTTCGTCTAGGGCTTTGAAGTCGTTGAGTTCATCAGCACGGTAATTTTCCTGGTCCATAATAACACTTTTAATAATGTCCGTGGGATTGCCAGGGGTTTCAGGATTTTGGTAAACTAACATATGAGAATGATTATAAAATTCAACATTGTTCCCGAGAATCGGAGCACTTATTTCTTTTATGTTTCTATTGTCACTCAGATTATGATCATGGTTTCCCAACTCCGTATAAAACAATGTCGAAAAACATTCTGCCCGCAAATACAGCGTCACCGCATGCGGCTGTCGCCCGCGAATATGAAAATAAATCCGGCCGGGATTGTTCTTATCAATATGCCGCTCCCCTTCCAGGGCATACTGGTTGACCTTGGAGGCTGAGGCCGCGCCGATATATCGGCGCACAGAAGTATCGAGCACTTTAATAACACTGCAATTTTTCGAGTCCACGGTAACCATGGCCAGCACGATCTTGCCGCTGCTGTCAGGGGGAATTTCCGGATAGAATCCCAGCACCGGCTCGGCCACAATCCGGGCGGGCCCGCCCCAGGCCGGGCGGTTGCCGGTTCCCCCCCCGGGCTGGGGGCGAACCAGGCAAGAACCTGATGCCTCTGCAGTCTTTTCTTCGTGGTATTGGATACACAGGTATCCGGTGAAATCTTCGTATAAACAAGCTGGTTGGATCTGAGGCCTGTGCTCGTCCAGGAGAATGATTTCCCGCCCCTCGTTATCTATTGCCAACCCAGGGCCGACTACAATAACATCTTTGTCTTCCTTGTCCTTTTCCACTCGCACCGTCAAACCCTGGGCAATTCCCCCGGTCGAATACAGGGACTTGTTGAGCCAGCGCCGGACCCGGATATGGTATTCCTGTTCGAGTTTCAGGTCGGCCGCCTCCAGACGCTGGCCGTTGTAATAGTTGAGACGCTCCAGGGGCTTTTCGCTCATGATCATCCACTCCTTTTCAGGACCGTTATCTGGTGCGGACCGGAGGCCACCAGGGCATGCCGGCAGATTCCAATATTCCCACAACGGCCCGCGGGCTTATCTTCCCGCTGCAGGGTGACCTGGTCCACGTACAGTACCCCGGGCAGGCTGTTCAACAGGGCCATGACCTCAGAACGGTACACATCCCTACCCACCGGCCAGCCCGTGCCGTCGGCGCCGCCTTGCAGGGGATGGAAAAAGGCATCCAGGGCCGCCCGGGCCTTGCCAGCCATCTGAGCCTCAGTCACCCCCGGCTCAACCGTCAAACGGGCCTGGACCCGAACCGCGGTGTACCGGGGGGCAATGACATGAACCTCCGTGGTGACCAGGCGCCGGCGCTCCAGGTAGCAGGCTATGGCCCGGAGCATCTCCGGGCTGGGGGTGGGTTGGGCACCCGGCCCGTCCGGTACGACCACCACCGTTACTGCTCCCAGGGTGGGCAGGTACGGCAGCTCAGGGTCATAATCCACCAGGGCAAAGGCCCGGGCCACCGGCACTCCCGGGGTGGCCAGGGCTAGAGTCTCAAAATCGCCCAGGGTGATGGCTCGCTTGATGGAAGCCAGGGATTGCACCGCCCGGGCCTTGGTATCTGCTAAGGATTCGGCCTCGGCGCCGCCGAGGGCCGGAAAGGGTTGGCTGATTGATACCGTCTCTTTTATGGCCTCCCAGTTTGCGATGAGGGCCGAATTATCCAGACAATGCCTCAAGGCGCCGGCTGCCACGTTGCCGGCCAGGCCGCCGCCCACCTGGTAGGTTATGGTTATCTGGGCGTCGGCTGGGGGTACGCGGCCATGCCGGCCGTCTCCGAAGGTTATTTCGCCGGTTTCCGGGGACAGGACATAGATGCGATCATGGGGCCCCGCCCGGTCCCAATACAGGGCCTCGCGCCAAGTTCCGTCGCTTTTGCCGTTCAGGGTAACTTCTACTTGCGTGCTCCCCGGCACCACGGGTTTATGGAGCAACGGCACAACCTGGCCGGCGTTCCCCGTGCTCCGAAAAGGTTTGGGTTCGGCTACATCCACCGCCTGCCTGGCTTTCACGACGTTGAGGGCAATATGAGAAATCTGAGGCGGCGATTCGTAGGCCCCGCTTTTTAACCGGCACCTGATGAAAAAATAACGGTGGTCAAGAGCTTTGATAGTAGTGCCGCCCTTTTGCTGATCTTTAGAAGCGATAAAGCGCACCGGGCCGCTCAGGGTAAGCCCCCGGGTTTCATCAACCACGCCGGTTAAGGGCTCCCAGGGGTCGGAACCAGCATAATATTCCCAGACCGTGGCTGTGCTATAGTGCTGTTTCCAGTTCGGGATACGCTGGGTTGGGCCGGATTCCGTATCTTCCGAGGCCTCCACAATTGCCGCTTCCTGTTCGGCAATCAAGCGCTTGCGAGCCAGCCGGTCGGCCTCAGCCTGACCCACCCAGACATACAGGCTAATCTGTGGCGGTGCGTCACCTAATGGCTGGTTAAGTCCCAGGAGTGGCTGGTCAAATCCCAGGTACAAAGCATTATCTACCGCCGGTGCAGGTCCAAAGGGGAAAAAACGTTTTCCAGGATGATCGTTGGCCTCGAAACAATCAATCAGAGAGCCAACCGGACCGGCCAGGATAGATCTCAAGGTGGCCGGAGAGATATTGATTGCCTGAGCCGTCTGAAAAGTAAGGCCGGAGGCGCCGTCGCCAGCCTGCAACCCTTTGGGGAGGCTGAGCATCGTTCCGGGAGACTTCAAACTGAAAGTAAGCCTGACTTCAGCCGCATGCAGAGGCCGGGGTTCGATGCCCAAGAGGCGCAGGAAGTTCCGGTAGGTCGCCCCGGAAATTCTATCCAGGCGATAGAGGTCCAACTCTACGAGCCAAGCAAACAGCTCCAGGAGGGTAATGCCGGGATCGTGGACATTATGATCGGTCCAATCCGGCGTATACCTGGGAATGAGGGCACGCGCCTCAGCGACCAACTGCTCGAAGGTCCGGTCATCAAGTCTGGGCAAAGAGATGGGCATAGTTAACCCTCTCCCAGAACCAGTTTGAGTTCATGGGTGCCGGAGGATACCAGTTTGCCGGCCGCTATCGGTACAGATTCCCCACATATCTGCTCATCCAGACTGAGGATGATTTCCCTGCCATAGTCCACCCCGGGAGTGGTCTCAATAACCCGGGCGATCTGGGAAAGGTAAACTGGTTCTCCAAAATCCCATCCCTGACCGGTCAGGCCGCCGATCAGAGGATGCAGAAAACTGTTGAGACTGCTGCGCACCCGGGCCTCCACCAAGGCAGCTTCGTACGGATCATGCGGAATGATCTCCGCCCTGACACTGAGGAGTTCATAGGTCGGACCGATGACCCGGACATGCTGCGCCACCGTGGCCGGTACTCGTTTGGCGACGTAATCGCAGACCCGGCGCTGTAATTCCACAGCAGGCTGGGGCCGAAGTTCCTGGCTAAATGGCACAACCAGCAGGGTAATCCAGCCGCGCTGGGCAAAGCCGTCCCTCCCGGTCAGCGGCAGACAACGGACCCGGGCCAGGTCCGGGGAGGCCTCCCGGGCAAGCCACTCAACATCCCGGGCCGAGACCGCCCGACCGGCGTGTCTGATCAGCTCCGGTCCCCGGATTTTCACGGTCAGGTCAGCTTCACTATCAGCTCCTCCCGATGCCGGCACCGGATTGGCCGCGGCCATGAGGTAGGGTAGTGCTGTCCGCAGTTCAGAGATCGCTGCGGCCGGCACGTTGCCTCTCACGCCTCCGCCGCTGCTATAAGACGCATACACCCGGCAGCCGGCCGGTGGGATCAATCCCTGCCGCCCATCACCGAAGCGGATCAGTCCTGTGGCCCGATCCACCACATAATGTCGGTCGTTTGGCTTGGAGCTGTAAAGGTGGGGTTGAGGGTGCCAACGGACCCGTACCGTGGTCATTCCTGTGGCGGGGTCCCTGACCAAACGTAAGTTTTCCGGCGCAACTTCTTGCATGGAGATCTGCCAACTGTCGCCACGACCGGACCACTCCGGAATTTCCACCACTTCTCCCTCAAGTACCGGGGCATGTCGGCAGCTCAAGGTCTGATGGGGATTGCCAGCGCTCGTGCCCAGCAATTCCCGATCATAGAAATCACGCTGCGCGGCCCAGACCGCATTGAGCCAGACCCCTTGAAGGGCGGCCGGGGATGGTTCTTCGCCCTGTTTCAGGCGGGCGCGCAGGCGAAACAGTTCTCCGCCCAGTCCCGGCGCGGCCACGGCGTCTTGCGGTCCGATGAACTGGATCATGCCGCGACGCTGGAATCCCAGGGTTTCGTCCAGCACGCCAAGTTCCTGCCACCCGTCTGCTGCAAAATATTCCCAGATGAAGGGAGAACTTCCGGCAGCGCCGCTCTCGGAGACTTCCTGAGCTATATCCACATACAGGCTGACCAAGCCCACCGGCAAGGGAAGATCGAACCCGAAATGGACCGTGGGCCTGGTATCCGAGACGGGCAGAAAGGGTTTGAAGGTCTGATCGGGCCAGCGGCAGGCTTCGGTGAGGTCGGTGAAGACGAAATCATTATAAGACAGGCAATGATTCAGTGCCTCCGGGTCGGTCACATAGGAAAAGCCGAGGGTGAGTTTTGAAATTATAGGAGGATTGAGATTTTTCTCTTCAAATTTAGTAGTCATTTTTTCTGGATTGTCTACCACTACCCGCAGGGGATGCCCATAAGGGTCATCCCCTCCTAATATCCGCACCCGCAGCCAAAAATTCCTCACGCCGTTTACTTCGGTTTCACACCAATCCGGTGGTGATCTAAAAGAAACAACGTCAACAGCCTTGTTGAATTGGCAATTTATAGCAAAAGCTTGCCATGCCATTCCGTTGTAGTATTCCCAACTTATGTCTGGGGTGCCAACCACTGTAATTCCAGACGACAGCGTAATAGTAACGCCTATATTAGCTCCCTGCCGCTGAAAGACTTCCCGGCTGGCCAGATAAAAGGTGCTGTAACGCACAGGCTGCTGCCCGAATGGGTAAAAGTCTTTGCTGATATCCAAGGAGACCGCATCGGCAAAGGCAGCTTCCGGAAGAAGACCGCTCTGGTTGAAATTCAGCCGGGCGCTGATGTCGTTCATGATGGGGATGGTCCGCTTCCCCCCCGTCCCTTCCGGCAGAAGCGGGGTGGTGAGGTGCCCGCGTAACCAGTAGGTGGTGCGGCCATGGATCGTTTCCTGCTTGGCACTAGGGCCGCACTGGCGGCGCAAGGCGACCTGGCCATCCCTGGTAAAGCCCCTGGTGGTATCATCCTGTTCCAGGTAATTCAGAGCAAGCCAGCCCGACTGGCTGAGATACTCCCACTGCACCTGCATGGGCTCGGGAGCTGGCGTCTCTAAAGTGAAATACAGCAGGACCGTGATATATCCGGCCAAATTGAATAGTTGGTCATGGCCGAGGTAGATGATATGCCCGGTGAGATCCATGTCCTCGAAGAGGCTAAATCCCTGGATCAGGCGCGCGGTATGGTCGGCAAACTCATCCCGGCCGGGATCAATGCTATACAGGGCCGCAAGTTTGCCTCGGTACAGGGCCACGGTTTTTTCGGTAACAAATAGAATGGGCTGGGGTGTTGCAGACCCATCCCCACCTGGGGCCAGAGACGGGGCTGCCGGCGGCGGAGTGGCTGCTACCCGGCTGAAGGCCGGAAGCGACACATTCACCGGGGCATTGTCCATGAGCGTGAACACTAAAGGCGCCCGGGCTGACTGGGCGGGCGATTTATGCATCCCGAGCATGTCAAGGAAAGCCAAAAGACTCCGATCCGGGACCTGAGCCAAGGCTCCTGCGAGGGTTTCGGTGTAGTGGGATAATATCTTCATGAGCGCCAGGGCGCTCGACCCTTCGGCCGGTAACCATTCAGGTACATACCCGGGAAGGTTTTGCAGAATTTTTTCCAGAGCAGCTGCCTGAGGGCCAGGGCCCATTATCTTTTGCTTCCCGGTCACTATCTGGCCTCCTGCAGATAGAAGGGGTAAACCAGGTTGTAGAAGACGTTAGTGCGGCGCACCTGGTATACAATCTCGATGTTGACCCGGTTTCGGGCGGTGCCGTCAACCGTCACCTTGACCTCCTGAACCTGAATGCGGGGCTCCCAAGTGATCAGGGCTTCCTGCACCCGGTGCTTGATGAGCGCCATGGTAGTGGTGTTGAGAGGCTCAAAGACCAAGGCCCGCAGGCCGGCGCCAAAGTCGGGGCGCATCACCCGCTCTCCCCGGTCCGTCTCGAGGATAATCCGGATTGCTTGGCGGATGTCTTCTTCATAGGCAGCCAGGGAGATGTCACTCTTGTCCTGGCTCGGTTGCACCGGGAAAAACCATCCCTGCCCCAGAAATGTCTTTTCCTGCGGGTCCGGCATCTTCAGCCTCCGATGATGACATTAAAGGCCCCGGCCACAATGGGGGAGCCGCAGCCAGCGGTGTCCCCCACCCGGGCTGCCGGCAGCCCCCCGATGAATACGGTAGCGCTTCCTTTGATAATGGGGGTCGGCGGGTGCGGGGGCGGGGGCACGAATGAGCAGGTATGTAGATCACCTACCACTGCTGCCGGTTTACCGCCTATGAGCACGGTCGCGATGCCGGGCCCGGTGATAATGCCGGGATGTCCTGTCGGGTCACCTACACGCGCTGCCGGTGGCATTTTCTTTTCCTTCTGCCCTACCTAATTGATCTTAACCGTGGCTCCCTCTATCTGGCAGAGGTTGCCGCCATTGATACTCGTTGCTGCGCTTCCCTTGAATTCCAGGTTGGTGCCGTTAATGCTAATTTTCGGAGCTTTAATATCAATGCTGACGTCTGCCTGGAGAGTAATTTTCCCCGAGGTCTCAAGCTTTACCGAAGCTGTCTTTTGTGTCGTGGTAATCTCTACTGTCTCCTGGCCCATCACTATCTTCTGCCCGGTCGAGCTGGTGATCGAGATGGTCTGTTCAGACTCGTCAAAGATCAATTCGTGCCCCAGACGCGTCCGAATGATGCGTTTGTTGACCGCGTCCTGGGAAGATTTTGATGGCGGACTGTCCTGCCCGTTCCAAAGACAGCCGATAACACAAGGGGCAGCAATATTGCCATTGACAAAAGCCACCAGCACTTCATCTCCTGTTTGAGGGATGAAGTAACTACCGCAGTCATTCCCTGCCATGAGCACAGCGACCCTGGCCCACGGCTCGACCCCGGGTAGCCAGGGAAAGTGCAACTGCACCCTGCCTTGATTCGAGCTATCAAGGTTATCGATCACCTGAGCTACCGCAACTCCGTAGATGCGGCGATCGGTGTCGGGTACCTCTTTCGCGGCGGTATCGATCAACCCTTGATTCATCGTTCCACCTCAGGATGATACGCGGATAGGAACCGCTCCCTGTTCATGGAGCGGGATGGATCCGAACCATATTTCTTTGCAGACTTCAAAACTTGACCGGTAACCACCGCTGTCAATAGTGTGCGTTGCTGACGTTACCCGATACAGCCCGCTGAATTTCTCTCCCAAGCCCTCCAGGCGCAAGACTTTTCCAGGAATCATGCGGGGGTTGCCCACGGTACTCCCTGAACCGGTTAGGCGTTTGTTAAGTAATGGAATGAGCTTGCCGAGAATCACCCGGGGGGCAGTGGCCAGAGTCAACTGTTCGTCCACCAGGGTCCAGCTGGACTCAGGCGATGATTCCTCCAGGGATTTCTCTTTCTTTGGGGGAGATGTTCCACTTCCTTGATCTTTCTCCCTGGATGCTGCAAGCGCCTCGGGCGTCTGGGACATACTGCCCGGAAGGCCGAAGCCGGAGGTAATTCCCAGTTCAAGTTCCTGTCTGTCCCAGTTATAGGATACATTGATGGTGAATTCAGTCTTAATGGAGGACAGCCAAATGGTAGCTGAAATACCGGCGATCTGGCCCACATTGCTCAGACGCGGCGAGAAATCGATGAGTGATTGTCCATACCTCAGCGTCACGTCAGGGCTTAGGTGATCTAGTGGCGACATGAAACGGAGTTTGTAGCCGCTGAACTCACCTGAGTGATCAATCATCATCTCCCAGCCATTCTCAGCCGCAATCCGCCTCAGGAAATCAAAATCACTTTCGCTTGCCTGTTTTCGAATAATTTTTTGGGTCTCTTCGGCATCATCCCAGGCGGCGTAGGTGGCCGCACCACCGAGCAGGACTGCCAGGGCAGCCCCAATGGGGTCGGTTACGGGGAGTAGTCCGTGTTCCAAGGAGACCATCCCCAGCACGCCCACATCGGGTATCGGGCGATTCCCATATGAACCAACCGGGATGGCAAACCAGCGGGCCTTTCTGCCCCTCTGGAGGCGGAGCCGGCGGTCCTGTGCCGCCACCGTGAGTGTTGGCGTGCCGCTTGCCGGAAAACTGGCGTTTTGACTGACGATCTCTCCCGCAAAGAGCTGCGTCAGCGGATCAGGCGCATAACCCATCGACAGAACCAAGCTCTTGTCCATGACCAACAGCGGGTGATCTAGCCAGCGGAGATTTTCATTCACCAATGTCAATTCGACCCGATCAGCCGCATCAAGGCTGGACTGAAAAGTGACGCTGCTGATAGAGGCGCGCAACTCCGATGGGATCGGCAGATTATTTATTACTACCTTGAATTCGGGGGCATAAAGTAAGTTCGCCATTATTGGTAGGTTTCTCCGGTCTCAGGGTCCCGGAAGGGCAACTGGGGAATAATCAGCTGAGTTCCGGGGGCCAGGCAGCGCGGGTCATCCAGGCCGTTACGCAAAGCTATGGGCCGCCACAGCTTGGGGTTACCGAAGGTGCGCCAGGCAATGGAACTGATGGTTTCTCCCTCTTCGACCATATGAAGCTTTGAGTAATCGGAAGTCTCTCGCTTAATTTCTTTGGCCTCAAGATCGATATTGCAAAATTCATTGAAGGTAACCTGGACGCGGGCTCTGACTGGTGTGCCGTCTGGGAGGAACATCGTGAAGCGTTGGCTGGCGCGGGCCAGGACGCAGGTAAACGACAGAGACGCCCAGGTAAAGAGAAGCGTAGGAGGGGCATGAGTGGTGGGGTCGATATCCATGAGCCTGGTGATTTTTGACAACTGCTGGCGCACATCCTCCCCGGCCCGGTTGATCACCCGGCTGGCTTCCCGGTGCTCTTCGTATGTATCTATGAACAATTCCATTTCCAGTGTCTGCATATTGCCATGCACGAATTGAATGATGGGCGCCCTGAGCCCGGGCACGGCAATTTGGGCAAAGTTGTTGTCCCGATTAACCGTATATTCTTCGGGATTGAACATCACATGGATTTCTTCTTCTGTGACATTATTCTTAATGACTGAAATGACTGCCCTTTCCAGTGCCATGTTACGGCCTCCCCAACCGTTCGCGCTGGGCGGCGATCCGGCGGTCGATGGCTTGAATTACCTGTTCAGTCAGATGATTCAGATCCAGGGAAGCCTCGGATGAGCTTCGTGCCCTCTGAGGTTCCTGCGGCTTTTTCCGCCGATACAAGGGCCCCTGGTCTTCTTCAGTCCTGGACAGGCGCCAGTCAGGCCCTGCCGGCAATAATCGCCGGAAGATTCTTGGCATTGTCTGGTATTCTGTTTCGTCCAGCACCCTTGGCCGATTTGCCGGTGCCTCGGGATGGGTGGTTCTTCTTCCCCTGAAATACTGCATTCCGGGAGGCAGTTCGACCCTCTCAAAACGAGGCTCCGGGAGGCGAACTATGTCCCCGGGTGCCCTCGCAGCCAGATGACGGACTGATATCTGCTTAATAAACCTTTCCAGGATTTCCTTCTCTACCAGAGACCTTAGGTGCGGCAAGGGACGATCAGAGGAAGATGTCGAACCAAGATGCCACTGGAGCAGGGCAAAACGTAACCGGGGCGCAATGTGGAAATTAAGGAAATGGTAGCTGGCTTCACCTCGGTCAGGCAGCCTGAACACCAGAGCGGTCATGGGCCAGGGTTGGTGGAAGTGCACATAACGGCCGATGATGCCACGGACAAAATCTGCTGCCCGGTTGCATGCAGCGATCCTGCGGACTATAGGCCTCCATGGTGCGGTTATGCTCATCTCTGGAGAAGTTATCGTGCCCATTCTCTCTGGCCTATTCTGTGGTGTTCACCCTTTGATTTATCCTCGATATCTCTTCCACCCATCGGCGTCTATCGCTATGCTCGAGGTTAAGGATGACCTCGGGCGACCAGTGGAAATGATAGGCGATAAAGGCTACCTCCTCGTACAGCTCTTTGAGGGGGTAGCCTATGACCCCCCCGGGCTGTTCAAACTCACTTCGAACTGATGCGCACACTTCGGGCAGACGGCCTCAAGTGTGGGTTTTCCCCTGCTGTTGATTTGATTGTAGAGTGCCTGCAAGTAAGCCAGGTCAGCCACATAAAGATTTTCGATGACCTGCGTGGTCATGGGGGTCACTGATCCTAATTTGGCTATCACCCGGGAAAGGAGAATTATAACCAGGTATGCCTGGTTTGCCTGTACTCGCGGGTCCTTCAGGGGGAGGATTTCATCTGCGGCGGTGGCTAGGCGCATAACCCCTTTCTGGTGCAGGTTCCCCTCCGAGTCCACATAGCCCAGGGGTAGGGTGAATTCAAATTCCGTTTGCAGCATGACTATTTCACCCTTTCGACCTTCTCATGGGCCAACTCCAGAGTTTCGATGGCCACATCATTGCCTTCAGCGGTTAAGTTGGGGCTGTCGTATTTACTGGGCCAGGCGTCGGTAAAATTCCACCGGGCCACTTCGACACCCTGTCGGTCCAGGCAAATAATGGAGCCGCTCTTCCGTTGGACGTTTCCCAAGATAGCCTGGCGGTGCCAATTATACAGCTCCATATCGTCCGTTATCCCCCATTTGAGGACAATATTGCTGTACTTGGTGAGACCGGGGAGCTTTCGCATCGTCGTGTTTTCTCCGCCCTCCCGGTGTTCCACCACGTCGATGGTGGAGTCGAACCCCGAGACCTCGTGAAAGGCGGCGCGTATAATGCCATCAATCTCCACCATGAAATTGAAATTCATGAATGGGTCTATTCGTCTTCCCGTTACCATGGTGTTATCCTCTCCGGGTTACGATTCGGTGACTTCCGAGCCACCCTCCCAGATGCCGATGTGCAAAATGATAAATTCCGCCGGATAGGTGGGGCGCACGCCCACCTCAATGTTCAGCCGTCCCAGAGCCTGTTCGGCAAAAGGATTTAGCGCTTCGTCAATCCGGACATAAAAAGCCTTGTCCGCGGTTTCCCCGAACAATGCCCCGCTCCGCCAGACGCGGGTGAGGAAGTCGGAAATGGAACGCTTTAATTTTTCCCAGAGCTGCAAATTATTAGGCTTGAAGAGGGCCCAGCGAATTCCTTCTTTTATGGACTCCTCGATGAAAAGCAGGAGACGGCGGATATTGACATACTGCCAGTTGCGGTCTTGAGTGGTGATGGTCCTGGCCCCCCAGACCACGGTGCCTTGACCACGGAAAACCCGCAGCGCGTTGACCCCGTAATTGATGTTGAGGGGACCTTGTTCTGCATCGGTGAGAAGGCGCTCCAGGCCCACGGCTCCGCGGATATTGGTATTGGCCGGGGCCTTATGCACCCCTTCCCGGGCATCAGTCCGGGCATAGACGCCGGCCAGGTGCCCCGAGGGAGGCCAGAGTTCTAACCCCCCGGTTACGGGATTAATAACCTGGATCCAGGGGTAATACAGGGCCGCGAAGCCAAACTCGGAAGCCAGGCCATCACTCTGTTTCCTGATGCCTTTGTCCAGCCCGGCCTTGGGCTCTGAATCTAAAATGCCAAAGCGGTCCCACATCGTTTCACAGTGGTCGATCACCGCTTTCTGCACATTCTGGCCCGTGAAGCCCGGGACGCAGACCAGGGCCACTTCATCATAAGGTTTAAGCAAATCCAGATATTGTTCCGGCTTCCCCTTGATTAAACCCTGCGCTGCATTCCGATCATCAGCAGCACCGTCAGCCAGATTGTAGAGCTTAGCCACCGGCCTGAGATCCGCCGGCAAAGGTGAAGGCGGATCTGCAGACTCTTCGAGGCTCACCAGTTGAGAGGCCACCACCTGCTGCCAAAAATAGGGGTGAGCCCGGTTCATGGAAAGTTGCGCAAAGGATTCGACAATTTTTTTTGGATTGCTCGTGTCCCGGATGATCAGATCGAATTCCAGGGAGCCGACCGTCGGCGGGACGGCGGCATTTTCCAAGGAATATGTATTCGCCAGGCCGTCTCTTATAGTAATGGTATCGCCGGCGACGGACTCGACGGTGACGATTTCCTCCGTTCCTGGATCCGCAAGGTTGAACTTCAAGGCGGTACCCTTCGGCAGGGCCTGCCTCAGGTTGAGGGCTGCGGGCGTTGCCACCCTGAAGGCGCGCTGGCCGGAAGCCAGATCATCGGAACGCACATCAGTGAAGGCCACCACTCCGGGCAATGGGGTTTCCAGGATAAGCTTATCGTTGCCCTCTATGGCCTTCAGCAATGCCTGCTGGGAGGCTTCCCCGGCTTTTTTCACCAATAGACGGTCGCCTGGTGCAAACCCTTTCAGGTTGTCCACCGTCAAGGTCTGGCGATCGGCGTCAAGAGTTGTAATTTTGGCTCCGGCCCGGACTACTGCCAGCAATCCGGCGGAGATCACCTCACCCCCGATGAAAACAACGTTTCCGGGCACGGCACCGGCCAGAACCAGTTGGTCATTCCCCTGGGGCTCTGCCACCAGCACCGTTGCTCTATCGGTTTCTTTGACCAGGGCAATGACTTCGCCGCCGCTGAACCCCTGAATATCCCTCACCGTGATGGTTCGCCGGTCTACGGAAAGGCCAGTGATTGCATTTTTGCTGGGAAAAATCTTTTCCAGCATGGTGGCCAGACGGCTGCTTTCCTGTACCTGCACCGTCAGGGCGTTGCCTTGCGGCCCTTCCGCCAGGGCCCGGGCCACCAGGATGGGTTTGTTGCCGGCCTGGTGGCTGTCCAGGTTAGCCGCCGAATTCTGGCCACTGCCGACTCTGACGACGTAACAGGCGGTGCCGCCGTTGAGGAAAAAACCGTAAACCGCCGGCGCCAGGTAACTGGGGGGCTGCTCCACCAGAATGTCGCCAAACTTCTTTTTGAAACCATCCCAGCTCTGGATCAGGGTGGGCTTCTCCAGGGGCCCGCAGGCGGCGGTGCCGATGAAGGCCGCGGTGCTGGTGCCCACCCCCTCGATGGGAGCGCCGGGAGCAAATTCGTCGACGTAAACTCCCGGATAAGAAACTTGGACCGGCATGATTTTTCCTCCTTCCGTCTGGTGCGCCGGGGTCCGTGTGCCCTGGCCGAAATTTTAGGTGAACTTCAGGTCGTAGTTGCCCGTGGACGACGGCACCTGAATGGGCCGGGCCGGAGGCTCCGGCCGGCCGGCGGCCCGCCAGCGCAGGCGGTAATTTCCAGGTGGCAGTAACCCGAAAATGAAGCAGCCGTCACTGGCCGTTTGGGTGGCTCCTAGAGCCTCGCCTCCGGGCGTTTCTAATTGCACCCAAGCTTCGGCCACCGGCGCCGGCGGATCGACAGTGGCATCGAGCACACAACCCCCCACCTGAATAAGTCTCTCTTCCGTTCCCGGCTGGTCCTGTTGGCCGTATCGGGAAATTAGGCTGGTGACCATGCGGGTGGGCTTCTGCTCGGGGATCCCCAGGTCCATGGCGATAGTCACCACCAGGGTGAAGGCGGGTCGGGGTGGGATGCCCAGGGCGCTCCAGAAGGCCCCGTCGGAGTGCTTGCCGTCCAGTTGGGCCGCCATGGCGGGCGGCGGATAAGGCTGCTTGGCCAGATCGCCCGCGAGGAATTTATCAGGGATGGTGCCGAAGCGGCTGAGCCACTGGAGCGCAGCCCCGAGCAGCTTGTGCTCTTTGTTGGTCTTGAGATCCCCGCTCACATTGGGGTCAGCCCAGGCCGTCACCAGATAGGTGCAGTCCACCCGGATGGGCGGCAGCCGACGCTGGAAAAGCTGCAAACCCACTTGCTCCAGGTAGGGCGCCGGTTCGCGCCGCTTGCGGTTTTCCTTCACTTCATAGAGAAAGAGGTTCAAGGTATCTTTTTTCCAATTAAAAGTCTTATCCGGGGTAACAAAACTGACCGCGACATCATCGAGATCCGGAAGCACCTCCGAGTCCCCCACTATGGCTATAAGAGTGTCGTCAAGGTTTTGGAACATGGGCAATAGGTCTTTTTTGATTTAGTCGCATCATTATTTTCTGTCGATGCTTAGCTCAACATGAGCAATATTATTGCTTTGAAATAAATTATTTTTAATTACACCTTTTATCTTTATTTGGGAAAATATTTAATATCATGTAAAAATTTCATTAATGCATCTTGGTCATATGTTATTACACCCCCAAAGGTCCATCGTTTGCCATCCGTCCTTGTATGGAATTTATTCATCCATTCAGCGTATTGTTGTCCTTGAACTTTACCTTTGTTGATCCAATAAGGATTATTAGGCTTTATTTCATATATTTTTGCCTCTTTCCAATCGAGCCGATCAACACGCGGTTTTCGTCCAGATGGAAAATCCGGGTGCTCTATTTGAAATTCGGGCTTGATATGGTCGCCTTTAGGGATATTGTCGACATATTTGTCTGCCGATTTATTAAAATCTTGCATTAATTCTTCTAGTTGCTCCAGGCGCTCATGCGCAAAAAGACCGGCCTCAGTTTCTTCACGCACCGCTTTGGTGCCTATGCTCTTCCTTTCGGACATCCCCACGCCTTCGTAAATATCCTCGTAGCCTTCAGGCGGCCGGGGCCCTTGTTTGGGCTGCGCGGTAATCTCAGGTTTCTCTCTCCTGGCTTTAGGCTTGCGAGCCGGTTTGGCCTTCGGCGTCTTAGCTGCCGCTGTCGCTTTCTTTTTGGGCGCAGCTGTTTTTCCCTTTTTTGGCACCGCTGCCTTAGCCTTTTTAGGTTTGGCAGCCGCTTTGGGAGCCTTTGGAGGGGCTTTGGTCTCGGATATTGCCGGCGCTTTAGGTTCGCTTGGAGCCACTGCCGGCTTCTTTGCCTCGGCAGCGGCCGCGGGCGTCTCAGCCGCTTTGGCTTCCGCCGCCGGGGCGGCTTCGGTTGGCGCTGCCGGTTTTTTGGCCGCGGCTCCCGCTTCAGCGCCTTTCACCCCTTCACCCGTCTGGGTGGCCAGGGAGGCGCCCTTGCTTTCCTCCGTTACTAGACCGCCTTTGGCCAATTCCGCGAACTCGCCGGTCTTTGAGGTTCCGGAGGCCAGGCCTTTGGCGATCTCGGCTTCCCTTGCTGCTCCGGCCGCTAATTCGACCCCTTTCGCCAGCTCGCTGGTCTTGGTGGCGACTTGCAACCCCTTTCCAACCTCTCTTATTGTACCTAGAGCCTTGGCCCCTTTACCAACTGCGCCGGCCTTTGTGGCTGCGCCACCGGGAATTAAGAAACTACCGACGTCCCCCAGGAGCAATCCGGGAATTTCGCACCAGCGCCCTTGCTGGCCCGCTTCGATATAGTTCTCGCCGACCCCTTTCATGAAGCCTTTGTATTTTTCCCACTCTTGTTTTGGATCATATTTGAACTTTTGGAGCATATGCTCTTTTATGACCTGTTTGGTGGGCTTCCCCGAGGTGATGATATTATCCAGGAGGGCCACAGCCTGTCCAGCATCCTTTAATGGGTTGGGGGCGCCGGGAATACTGGGCATTTCCCCCAAACCCCTGATGGTTTGAATGGGATGCACGCCAATCTTGGCGATTCCGGCTCCCATCGACCACAAGGATTTGGCGACGCCCCCGCTCACCTGGCGCTTTGCCTTAACCACAGTCTCACTGACAGCCTGAAGGCCCGCTTCTGCCTTCGCCAGGGTAGGGTGCGCCCTGGGGTCGAAGAAAGCCTGAGGGGGCACATCGAACTTGCCGTCTTCAAAGTCATTCACTGCATTTTTGAAATTCCTGGTCAGGCCCTCGAGTCCCTCATCCATGCTGTTTTGCCAGGCCTTGACGCCGGCAATCGGCCCCCCCCTCATCGTGGCCTCGGCGAATTTTTCAACCGGCTCGATATCGAGTTTCTTCAGAGCCTGAGCGAAATCATTAGCTGCCTTTGCCAGGTTATTTGCGGCTTTTGCGCGGCCAGCCCGGGAGGGGCCCCCTTCGGACCTGGCCGCCCATTCCTCGGTCTCTTTCCGGACCTCGGACGTGGCGTAGGCCAATAACGTGCTCGGACGCGTCTTCTCCCAGAATTGACGAACTTTCTCGCGATTTCCCCCAGTATTTAGCTGCCTGACCTTGGTGACCAAGGTCTCCTTGGTGGTCTGATATTTCTCTTTGGCCCGATCCACTACTTGACTGACATCCTGTTCAACGTCTTCGTATTTCTCTTTCAGGTTTTGGAAAAGCTTGCCAGGAGAGGATTTCACCACGCCGGCGGCTATACCGGCACTCTGTCGCAGGCCTTGCAGCTTGCGCTTCCACCACGGGCCATTATCATCCGGCTCGCAGGCCAGACCGGGAGCGCTGGCCCCTTGAACCACGACAGGCCCTGCGCCCTGGGCAAATGAGTCGGCAGCCCTCGACGCCGCCTGTTCGAGCGGCCCGGAGCCATCCTGGGTGGGTTGCATAGTGCCAGCGCGGCCTTGCTGCACCACATGGGTCAATTCGTGCGCCAGAAGGCGCCTGCCGGCGTCGGTTTCAGGGGAGAAGCGGCTTTGATTCAAGACAATGTGATTGCCGATGGTATAGGCTTTGGCCGTGAGCCCCTCGGCCGTCGCGGCAGCGCTGGCGTCATCATGCAGGCGGACCTGAGTGAAATCCTGATTGAAACGTTGTTCCATCTCGCTCCGTAGGTTATGGGGCACCGGTCGGCCGCCGCTTAGGCCTTCGCGCAATAATGCTTCCACAGCACGATTGCCCGCTGATTTCTGCAGGTCGAGGATATCGGCAACTGGACCGGACATACCCCTCATAGGAAGATATTCCGGCGCAGAGGGTCTGGCCTGTTTTCCCTCTTTTCCTTGTAAAACCCTGGCTGCCTTTGCATCGTTCATGTGCGATTACCTTGAACAGGGGCTGGGCTGATGTCGTCCCATAGCTCTTCACCCATCACCTTCCCCAGCTTCTGGTATTCCCCGCGGGTGCTTTGCAGGACGTGGTTCATGGTCACCAAGCCGCCGTCGGCCGCGGCCAGGAAAGCGGCGGCCAGGGCGATGTTCTTGATGTTGCCGCCGCTCACCTGAAGTCGCTGGGCCAGGTAATCAAGGTCCAGGGACTCGGCCACGGGCGTTTGGGCCGGCCAGACCCCGGCCCAGATGTGGCGTCGGGAAGCGACATCGGGGAAAGGAAAATTGATGATAAAGGCCAGCCGCCGCAGAAAGGATTCATCCAGGTGGTGCCGCAGGTTAGTGGCCAGGAGAGCCACACCTTCATATTCCTCCATCTTTTGCAGAAGATAGCTGACCTCGATGTTGGCATAGCGGTCGTGGGAGTCCCGCACTTCGCTGCGTTTGCCGAACAGGGCATCGGCTTCATCGAAAAACAATATGGCATTGGCATTTTCGGCAGCGGTGAAAATCCGGTCCAGATTCTTTTCCGTTTCCCCGATGTATTTAGAAACCACCCCGGATAGGTCAATCTTATAAAGATCCAGCCCCAATTGCCGGCTGATGACCTGGGCCGCCATGGTTTTCCCCGTCCCTGAGGGGCCGATGAACAGGGCGTTGATCCCTTTGCCGTGAGATAATTTGCGATCGAACCCCCAATCTTTCAACACTTGATGCCGATAGGTCAACCAGTGGCACAGTTCGCGCAACTGCCCCAGGGCCTCCGGGGGTAGAACGATATCTTCCCAGCCGTAACGAGCCTCGATTTTCCGGGTCAGGTTGGCCAGATCGTGGCCGCACTGAGCCCGGGCAGCCTCGAACAGGCACGGCAGGCTGGGCCAGGATTCATCATGGGCCAAGTCCCCATCACCCTCATCTTCCCACAGGTGGCGGACGACCTGGACCGCCTCGGCAATCTGCCCGGGAAGCAAGCGGAACCGCTCGGCCAGGGTCTCTATGTCGGCCGGATCGGGGTTAAGGCCGACCGCGGCAAGATGGTCGCTCCATAGAGAACGCCGCAGGGTAAAACCAGGGGTGGAAAAGGAAAGATTAAGAACACCCAGAGGAAAGCGTCGGGGAGGCACCCACGGTTGGGTCCCGGCCAGGATGGTGACGCCCCGATCGGCCGCCAGGGCGCCCATCAGGGCATTATACCTCTGCCCCGGATCATTTGTTCGCAGAGCATCCAGGTTGTCGAGGAAGAGCAAGGCATTATGGTACCAGGCTTCCCGCCCCAGCACCTTCACGGCTGCCTCGAAATCGGGTAGAAAGGCCGGCATCCCAGCCAAATCGGCGGTCAACAGGGGCACCCCTGCCTTCCAGGCCAGGGCCTCGGCGGCATGGCGTTTCCCGGCGCCTGGAGAACCATGGAAATAGAGGCGCAACGGCTGCCCCGTATTCCAGGCCCGGCACAGCCGGGCCGGCAAAATGTTCAGCCCTTGGGCAAAATCCTCCCAGCCTGCCATGGGGGCCTCAGGTGTTAGTAATTCACAGAAGAGGCGCAGTCGCGGATCCAGGCGTTCGCCGCCCAGCAGAAAGCGAACAATTTGCTCATCCAGCTTCAGGTAATGGGCCAGCAGTGGCGGCTCGCTCTGGTGAGGATCAGGCAGGAGCCGCAGCAATCCATGATGCAATAAAGGAGCCCCGGATTCAAAGAAGGAGCGCCGTGCTAGTTTTTCTTCCCTTTGAGTACACAGAAGGTTGAGGGCCAGGTCCACCGTGGGCCGTTTGCGGGTGACGTCATCTTGGAGATAAGCGTAGAGCCGCTCGTAACGCAGGTCCAGTTCCGGTGCCAGGGCAATAAGAATTAGGTCCAGGTCAAAGGGAGACAGGCCGAAAGCACGGGCCAGCCATCCCAGCCGGGAATTAGGGTCCGTGAAAGCTTCGCAGAGGAGAATACTATTTTCATTATCGTGGGTCTGCAGGACCGAAGCGCCCGGTTCGCGCTCCAATAACTGCGCCACTTCTTCCTGGGTTATGTAGAGGCCACGGTAAAAATCGGCAAATGCCCCGGGACCATAGGCGGCTTCGGCGGCAACGACCGCTCGCTGGATCAAGCAATCCAGTCGCCGCAACCCTGGCAGGAAACTTTCGATCTGGGAATCCGCATTTTCCAATTGCGTCCCTGCCCCAGGAAAACCTTTAGAATCCCAAGTTACCCCACTTTGGGGCTGCAATCCATTGCAGCAGGCCTTGTATGCGGCAGGGAATTAGCCGAACAGACCAACCATCACGGAAGGCACGTTAGCAAATATAACCTATCTTGTAAAGCAAAAAGGCAATATTATTGTATAGAAAAATTGTGACAGTTTTCACTGGCCCATATAGCAAAATGGAGGATTTTGAGGGCGAAGACCCCCCCCTTCTGTAGCTGCAACCCTCATCCAAGTTGGAAAGCTTCTCGGGATAAAAAGTTGATCTTTTCGCTTATGTTCGAGCCGCTGGACTCTCTTGGATGCACTTTCAGTGAACTAATCACTGCATGGAATCCGCTTCTGGGGGATCAGGAGGGTTTTGGATATGCGGAAATGAGGTTGGGTGAGGGAAAAAGATAGTGTGTTTGTGAAAAGGTGTCGACATAGACTAGGGACCCCCATTGGGTCGCTCATGCCATCGCCCGGGACCCAAGCCGGGTAGCTTGACAAAATTCCAGTTGATGATATGGACTGTTCTTCTATAAAGATGCCGTGGTTTTTCAGGGGGGTCTGATCCTGAGGCTACCGAAATCTGCTGGCAGTACTCCTCCATCATTTTCCCCAACCAAGGGCTGCGGACAGGTGGCTTGACAGAATTTTAGTCACGTTTATCATGGCAACATGAAAAAGGCGAGCCGAAGCGCCAGAGCAGCCAGGGTCCAAAAACCACTTCCTGGATACCCGTACCCTGGTCAAAGAAAATTGTGTCCGGGAAGATTTTTCCTTGACAAATCGATGTAAGGTGCTTAACTTTCGGCCTTTGCAAAAGGCGGGTTGGCTATATCCTCCATGATAAAAAAATCGGTATGATTGGAAAATAATCCTGCTTGATGGGGATGATTGAGCGACAAATCTTTATACTATGGGTTTATAGAGAGTAACGAAAAGCAATCAACCTGCCCGTGAGTGGCCCGGGCACAAATAATGGCATGATCCTGGGCGGTTGAGACACCGCTTAGCTTGGCTGATCTTAATGCCGGTCTCAAGTCTTGAAGGGAGAAGTTTGTCTTTAGGATATTGGCTCTTGGGAGAGAATAACCGCCGGCAGAGACTGCATTAGCAGGCAAAGAACTCCAGTCAAAGATAATGCTCAAATCGCACAACAGGCATAATGGCTCTATTCGGGCCATGCTAACAATTTATTTAGCAGATCAAGGAGGTGAGCATATGAAGAATAATACTATTACATAAAAAAGTTTCGTAGTTTCTTCTAAACCCTACCTGTTCACAGCTATCTGATTCAAACACAACTTAATCTGCATCCATTCTGTTGGGTAAAATTGTCCAGCTTTAGGGATTGCTGTCGGCTTTTGAGGCCAACTTTAAACAACATTCGCAAACATTGGCACTCTTTGAGTGCTTTTTTTGTGAAATGGAGACGTATGTTTTGAGATGGTAATAATACTATGAACGAACCGCAATTTAAAAACTGTCAGAAACAAGTTGGTCGTGAGAACCTGTTGGACATGATACGATGGCTGAACGTCTCAACATTTCACTCCACACAGTAAGAGGCTTAGTGTGGAAAAGAAAGCTCAGCTTTATAAAGATAGGAGCCCGGGTATTGTTTAGGCCCTTGGATCTGGAAGACTTCATACAAGCCAATCTGATCCAGTCGTTAACAGGCCATGAAGACAAATCATGAGTTAGATAGTGGAATATAAGCAACAGAATTACACTTCGAACCCTGTGATGATAGATGAGATTGTTGAGACTATCAAGAATTGCGATCCTAACTGTATATGCTTTCAGCGAATAGCTGACGGTACTTGCATTTCATACATTTTGCTCGTGAATGTAAGAAACTGCTTATCTATGAACGCATGAAATGGAAACTTCTATTTCGCAGTCGAAGCTATCGATGGAAAGTACTGAGAGAGATGATCAGTGCCTGTTTAGCACAATAGTCGCCCCTCTAAGGCAGCAAAATACTTTATCAGTAGCATAAGGAGTAGTGGTATGAATTTTGCGCGAGGCCCATAAGTTTATTACTTTCTAAGCCAATTCTTAAAACAATAAGACAAAGAGGATACATAATGCAAAATATTAATGTTAATAATCATAAACTACTTTTGGAACTTTATAAGGAAGCTTTTAAAGGTCGAGAAGATGTGGTGCCACGTTATTGGAAAAAAAACAATGTTAACAGTAGCGGCTACACTCCTATTTGCCGCAACGCATGGCAGAAACACCTTTGCCAAAAGCCTTGCAGACATTGCCCCAATAAAGACTATGTCACACTAAGTGACGACCTGTTAATCAAGCACATAGAAGGTGATCATATTCTTGGTGTTTATCTCTTATTGGAAGATAACACCTGTCATTGCTTGGCCTTTGATTTTGATAATCATGATGGAGCTCATGATCCCTTTCGAGATGTGAGGAGATTTTACGAGGTCTGTGAAGTTCAAGGGATTCGGTGTTACCTGCTGAGATCTAAAAGTGGCACGGCTATCACGTCCATATCTTCTTTGATGAGCCAGTACCGGCCTGGAAGGCGCGCTTGGTTGGCTTTGCCCTGCTGCAGGAAGCGCAGGCCGTTGATGACGACGCCACAATCTCCAGCTTTGATAGGATGTTCCCGAGTCAGGATGAACTTACGCCGATCAGGCCGCTGGGCAATCTGATCGCCTTGCCGTTCCAGGGGAAGGCGGCCCAAAACGGCTACACCTTGTTCCTGGACCCGGGCACGGATTTTCAGCAGCCTTTTTCGGATCAACTGGAAGTCCTTAAATCCATTGTGCGGGTCCCCGAAGCCAGGCTGGACGAAATTATCAACGACTGGGGACTGGTCAGGGACACTGCCCAACCAAAACAATCTCTGCCGGGCAAGCCCCGGACCAAAACGGTAACTCCAACCGCCACGGGAAAGATCCCCCAGGGCAGGAGGAACACCACGTTGACTTCCATCGCCGGTTCCTTAAGACGCAATGGCATGGAATTTTTCCAAATCAAGGAGGTATTACTGCAAGTGAACCAAAATCAATGTGAACCGCCATTAATGGAAGCTGAGGTGGAAAAAATCGCCGAGAGTATCTCTTCCAGGTATGCGGCGGGTCCAGGAGCTGCAGACCAGCAGAACGAGCTGGACGCGGCCAAAAAGACTCTCGTCGGACTGGCGGACAAGGTTAAAGCAGACGCAGGTGTGGCTTTTGAGCCATCGATCTTGTTGGCCCTGAGAGTGGTCAAGAGCAATGACCCCGGTGAATGGGCCCGGATCAGGAAGAGCTTACAGGCAGCAAATATCTCGATGAAAGAGCTGGGCGAGGCCATTCGGCATGCCCATGATCGCAGCGATGGCACCCAGACAGTGAGTATGAGCTGCCCTTATCTGCCCATCGATGGAGTTTTGGCCCGCCGTCGTCAAACTGACCATGGTGAGGTTGTCGAACCGCTTTGCAATTTTACCGCTTCACTTGTACGGGAGAAGGTCTGTGATGATGGTTTAGACAAAACCACCATATTTGAAATTGAAGGTGCGCGCCAAAATGGGCAACCTCTGCCCCCTATCGAAGTGCCGGCCAGCCAGTTCGCCGGAATGTCATGGGTGACCGCCAACTGTGGGGACACAGGCCATTGTCAATGCCGGTCAGACCATTAAGGATCACCTCCGGGCAGCCATCCAGTTGTTGAGCGGCGAGGTAGCCCGGGAAATGATTTACGGTCATGTCGGCTGGAAGCAAATTGACGGGGAAATGATCTACCTCCATGGGGGTGGGGGGATCGGGAAAAACGGTTCGATCCCCAACCTTGCAGTCAGTTTGGGCCAGGGCCGGATGACCGAATATATTTTGCCGGACCCGCCGACCGGAGATCAACTGCGTGACGCCATCCGGGCATCGTTGCAATTCTTGGATCTGGCGCCTCCGAGAATAACATTTCCTTTGCTCGCCGGCATTTACCGCGCACCCGTGGGAGAAATCATGCCAGTTGATTTCTCTATCTTTATAGCCGGTTTTACCGGGACGCAGAAGTCTGATCTGTCGGCCCAGGCCCAAGCACACTATGGGTCTGGCTTTCATGGAAAGAATCTTCCGGGGAACTGGACTGGTACTGCCAATGCCCTGGAGAAGCAGGCCTTCATAGCTAAAGATGCAATCATCACCATTGATGATTTTATCCCCATGGGTACGGAGATCCAGGCCATGCATGCCAAAGCAGAGCGCCTTCTACGCGGCCAGGGCAACCTAACGGGACGGTCCAGGATGAAGGCCGACGGAAGCCTTCGCCAAGAGTATTTTCCCCGGGGGTTGATCTTGACCAGTGGTGAAGATATCCCTCAGGGGCATAGTCTGCGGGGCAGGATGATGATCTTGGAGATTTCTCCCGGCATGGTTAATCTCGATAAGCTCACCCAGGTCCAGCGTGCTGCAGCTGACGGCCTTTTGGCCAGTGCCATGTCAGCCTATCTGAAGTGGCTGATCCGGGACTTCGACCAAATCAAAAAAGATATTCCGAACATTTGGCAGTTCTAACGGACGGAGGCACGGGGAGAACTCCAGCAGGTTCACGATAGGACTCCAGACATTGTGGATAGTCTCATGATAGGGTTGAATCTCTTCGCGCAATTTACGGAGGAAGCTGGTGCTCTTTCTCCAGATGAGGCTGATACCCTCCTGGAGCAGGGCTGGTCGGCCCTTATCCAGGCGGCAAAAAGCCAAGTCCAGCATCAGATTTCAGAGGATGTGGTGCGGATGTTTATACTGCTTCTCATGGCTACAATCACCAGCGGGCGGGCTCACTTTGCTGATTATAACTCGCACATGGAGCCCAAATTCTGCACCGACTGGGGCTGGCGCCAGAGAAGTGGTGGCCAACCTGGAGAATATCAGCCTATGGGAAATTGCATCGGCTGGGTGGATGATCCACATATTTACCTCAACCCCGATGCAGCGTTTGCTGAAGTTCAGAAGCTGGCCCAGAGTCAAGGTTCCCCATTCCCCATCAAACCCCACACCCTCTGGAAAAGGTTGGCGGAAAGAAAGTTGCTGGCATCGACGGAACCGGGCCGGAACACTGACCGAATAGTGATCCACGGAAACAGGCGTCGCATTATTCACCTGACCAAAACCACTCTTGGAGTGGATGAACAAATAAAGGAGGCGGAAGAAGCGCCGCAAGTATCTGAGGAAGATGGCCTTGAGGTTCGGATCGATTGCGCGGCCCAGGAGCCTGGACATCTTGAGGAAACGGTCCACTAATCAATCCTGAAGTCCCCATGTTCGTGCGGGTCTGGCTCGAATGGCCCGAATGGCCCGCAAATTATAAGGGGGGGGGTGAGTTCTATCGAGAAATAAATTTTTTGCTGCAAGTTGGGCATGCTCACATCGCAACGACCAATCTTGCAAGCTTCAATTTCATTTAAGGACAAGGGCGCTGACCTTCAAAATCCAGCGCCCTTTGCATTTTAAGGCATGGTGACGCCGATACTGGCGCCGCTTTGACACATATGTTGGAGCTTAAGGGCTACATAATACCAGGCTATATCGATGGCTCGGTTGCTCGTAAAAGTGCATTTAGCCGGTCCATAACTTTTAAACGTTAGCCAGTTAATACGGCAACGTCCCTATCCTGAGCTCTCATTCTTCCTGGCCGGCCGGCTGGGTATTGGGAGAAACAACATTGGCGTCATCTGGTATTGAATCTGATCACCGTTTTGAGATAATGACCCCTGAGGAGGTCGCTCAATTTCTCCGAAAAAGTGAAAGTTGGGTTTATAAAAACTGGAGATTATTGGGCGGCAGGAAGCTCGGGGGTTCTCTCATTTTTCCAAGCAAGGGAGACCTTTATGAGCACCTATTTCAAGAAAGGCAAGGGGTGGCGATACGACTTCACCCAACAGGGTACCAGGCACACGGAAGCCTGGTTCAAAACCAAAAAGGAGGCAAAGGAAGCCGAGGCCAAAAAAAGGGAGGAGCTAAAAAACCCGCCGGCGACGGTGGAAACCCCAACCGACATGGCCTTTTTGGATCTGCTTAATCTGCGGCTCGATTATGTCCAGGCCTATAAGTGTAAAAGCTACTACCTGGAACATATTTATCTGGCCAAGAAGCTGCTAAAAAACTGGCAAGATCTTAACTGCGGCGATATCACGACTCAGATGGTCCAAGCTTATCTAATCCATCGGGGAAAAGATTCAGCCTTCGCCGCAAACAGGGATCTTCGATACCTTAGAGCAATTTTTAATTTCGGTGTCAAGCAAGGCTTAATCATAGCCAATCCCACCAAAGGTTTAGAGTTTATGCCAGTGGAGCGCAAACTCAGGTACGTTCCTTCCAAAGAAGATGTAGCCAGGGTACTTCTGGCAGCAGACCCGGATAGTCAGGATTATCTGGTTGCCATCATGGACACCATGGGCCGGGTGAGCGAAATCAACCGTCTGACCTGGGAGGACGTAGACCTGGAAGCAAGGTACGTGGTGCTCTACACCCGAAAGAAAAAGGGCGGGCACTTGACCCCAAGGAAGGTATCGATGACCACCAGGCTCCATAGCATGCTTGCCAAAAGGTATAAGAACCGTGATAAGACCAAGCCTTGGGTCTTCTGGGGCCGTCACTGGAGCCGCAAAGCCGGAGGGTTCGTGGAAGGTCCTTACCAGGACCGAAAGGGCTTGATGCGGATTTTATGCCGTAAAGCCGGAGTGAAGTATTTCCGCTATCACGCATTGAGGCATTTCGGGGCCTCGGTCTTGGAGCGGGCCAACGTTCCCATCGGCTCCATCCAACGGATCCTGGGCCATGAAAACCGGACCACCACCGAGATCTACCTGCACTCCATCAGTGAGGCTGAGCGGGAAGCCATGGCAGTCTTTGAGCGGGCCTGCCAGGATACTCCCCTGGAGGAAATTCACACACAAATCCACACACGGTAAAAAAAGAGGGGTTAGCCAAATCGGCTAACCCCTTGAATTCTTTGGTGGGCCGTCGGAGACTCGAACTCCGAACCTAGTGATTAAGAGTCACTTGCTCTACCAATTGAGCTAACGGCCCGAAGGCACAAATCATATATATACTGGCCTCCAGCGTTTTTGTCAAGGGCAAGCCATCCCATAAAATTGGATGAATAGAGCCGGAAAGTCACGCAAAGGCTATCACGAAATCGACTTAAGGATCAACAGGCCATCACACCATAAACCCATTGCCCAACCCGGTTTGCCTAAGGGACATGCGGCAATCTCCTAACTGTGATTTATTTCCACAAAATGGGACCATTCTATGGTAAAGATTCCCGGTGAAATGAACTAATCCGGCCAGGAGGGTTTCCCGATCTGGCGGTGTCGGTCCAGATTCCTGACTGCGAAAAATCATGTTTAATTAATGCCATTCCGATAAATACGCTAATACTGTCTTTTCTGAAACCCTGCAAAATATGGCCTGCGCAGGGAGGATGAAGAGGGCTAACCGGCAAGGTGGAAAGGGGTTACCGAAAAATCTCCCAAGAGATTGGTAGCTTGAAAAAAGTTCATGAAACCAGCTTCTACTGCAATAATATTGGCCGGTGGGATGGCGAGTTTTATGGGGGTGTCCCTGGCACCCACCCCCAAATGCTTCTTACCCATCGCCAATCGCCCGCTCTATTATTATACGGCCGAGGCCTTAGGCGCTTCCGGGGCCAATCTCCTGATATTCTGCGTGCCGCAAGGCCTTCAGTCCGACGTTGCCAATTTTTTGTCCACAGCACCCCCGCCCATGGATTATCTGATCCAAGAAACCGGATATGGCAGCGGTGGATCGTTGTTAGAAGTGGCTGACAGGATTAAAGACGAATCGTTTTGGGTCGTTAACGGGGATTTGTTGGTGGATACTGATCTGACGCGCATGCTCACTTATCATCGCGAGCACCGCGCCCTGGCCACCGCAGCATCCATTCAAATCCAGGAGGCTCCTTGGTGGATGGAGCGCATTGAGACCGACACCGCCAAAGGGATCAGAGCTATCCACCGGATTCACCCCTTCCAGTGTAAGCGAAGCAAGCTGCGGCCAGTGGGTCTGTATCTGTTTGAAAAGTCGGTCCTGGATTTTATTCCCCAGGCGCGTTATTTTGATCTCAAAGAACAACTCTTCCCTCCACTCTATGAGACGGGGGCTGCCACCGGAGTTTGGGAGGTTCCGGACTATTGCCGCACGATCTCCAGCTTTGAAGATTATTTTTTTGCCAACCAAGATGCGTTGCTCGGGCTGGTTAAGCCTCCCCGGAACCCCATGCCTTCGACAGGTTCTCCAAACGATACTCCTGGTCCTCAGATTGATCCCACTGCTAAATTGCTTCCTCCCGCAATGATTGCGGCCTCCACCCGCATCGAAGCGAATGGTTTAATTCTCGGACTTACAACCATCGGCCCAGAATGCCAAATAGGAGCAGGCTCCATTATTAATGATTGCGTCTTAATGGGAAAAGCCGCGCTAGGCCGCGGGGTTTATCTCGACAGTTGCATTATTGGTGAGGATGTCACGATTAGCGATGGGGTGATCCTCCGTGAGGTGGCCATCGTCAAGGGTCAGTCCGGGGAACGCGGCGAAGTTCCCTTGTCCCTTAGGGAGCGAAATAATCGCAACTATGCGGGTGCGCCGTGCGAAACCGAGTGGCTTACCCCTGCCGGCCCGCTCTATCTAATGGTTAAGCGCCTGATAGATATCATCTTTTCCTCAGTGGGCTTGGTCATAACCGCTCCATTTCTGCTGCTTATCGCTTTAGCCATCAAGCTCGATTCCCCTGGCCCTGTGTTGCTGCGCCAGGAACGGCATGGTCTGCATGGGCGCAAGTTCATCATCTACAAGCTTCGGACCATGATAGAAAATAGCCCTGACCTAAAGCGGCGGTTGCAGCCTTTCAATGAAGTGGATGGGCCAATGTTCAAGATGGTCTCTGATCCTCGGGTTACTCGGGTGGGCAAATGGCTGCGGGAAACCAACCTGGACGAGTTCCCCCAGTTTTGGAATGTCCTCATCGGGGATATGAGCCTGGTGGGACCGCGGCCGCTGTCGATGGAGGAAATGCTTTATAATCCCAGATGGCGGGATGCCCGGTTGTCCGTGCCCCCCGGGGTAACTGGCCTTTGGCAGGTTAAGAGACACGCCGGCCTCAATTTCAGTGACTGGATACGCTACGATATCGAGTACGTTCAGCACCGGTCTCTCTGGTTAGATCTGACCATCCTCACCAAAACTTTTTGTAAAATGTTCTCTGATTTTTGGCAGGCTATCAGCAATGGCTGCAAATCAAGGACCCAATGCGGTTGATGTGGTGGTTACCTGAGGGGCGCTGCTTGGCCACTCGTAACCAGTTCACCGCAGCTTGTATTTCTCAATCTTGTTCCCCAGGGTCTTGCGGTTGATCCCCAGAATCCGGGCGGCTTCTTGTCGCCGCCCTTTGGTCCGGCTCAGAATAAACTGAATGTAGCGTTTTTCCAACTCCTCCAAAGAATAGTTATCGTCGGAGAAGACCTGCAACTCCCCCTGACGCTGTGAGATGAAACTGGGCAAATGTTCCGGTTGGATGATGGCCCCGTCTTCCAGAATCAGAATACGCTCAATGGTATGCTCTAACTCCCGGACGTTGCCCGGCCAGGAATAGTCATTTAACAGCTTCAGTGCCCGGCTGGAAATCCCGGTCATCTCCCGGTGGCCTTTCTGACTATGCTTCCGGAGAAAATGGTCTATAAGCAGGGGGATGTCGCCGGTCCGTTCCCGCAAGGGGGGGAGGTGGATGGGGATGACGCTGAGCCGGTAAAAGAGGTCTTCCCGGAAGGTGCCCGCTTTAATGGCCTCGCTCAGATCGCGGTTGGACGAGGCAATAATGCGGATATCCAGTTTAATGCGTCTCTGGCTCCCCACCTTCATGAACTCCCGCTCTTGAATTACCCGGAGGAGCTTGGCTTGGATGTTGTGGCTCAGGTTACTGATTTCATCGAAAAAGAAGGTCCCATGGTTGGCCAATTCGAAGAGCCCGTGCTTGGTCTGGAGGGCCCCGGTGAAGGAACCCTTGACATGCCCGAAAAGTTCGCTTTCAAGCAAAGTCTCCACCAGGGCTGAACAGTCCACCGGAACGAATTCCCTGTCGGCCCGGGGACTGAGGAGGTGGATGGCCCGGGCTATGAGCTCCTTGCCGGTGCCGGACTCGCCGGTTAAGAGGACGGTGCTGTCGCTGGGAGCGGCCCGCCGGACCTTGGCAAATACCTTCCTCATGGCGGGACTGTCGCCGATGATAAAATCCAGGCCCAGGCCACCGGCTCCCTCCGGCTCCGGGGCAAGTCGTTTGCCTTTCTGGGCCAGGTGGTCCCGGGCCTTCTGCACCACGCTTTCCAGCTCATTGATCCGGAAAGGCTTAACCAGGTAGTCCAGTGCCCCTAACCTGATGCACTCGACCGCCCCCTGGATGGTGGGATACCCGGTGATCATAATGACTTCCGTGTCCGGATAGTCCCGGCGGAGATACTTCAGCACCTCTACCCCGCTCAGGTCCGGCAGCTTGATGTCCAACAAGACGATGGCAAAGGGTTGACGGGCCAGCTGTTCCAGAGCCTGGGCGGCATCGGCGGCCACAGTCACCGCCAGATTTTGCCGGGACAATACCTGGGCGATGCCGGTGCGCACCGCGGCCTCATCATCTACCACCAGGATCTGCCGGTTGAGGTCACTCTCCTTCATGCACTCCCTTCCCGCCGGCCACGGTGGGCAGTTTAACCCGGAAAGTGGTACCCGCCCCGATCTGGCTCTCCACGTCCACAACCCCCCGGTGGGCCTCAATGAGCCCCTTGACCAGAGCCAGGCCCAAGCCGGTTCCGATCACCTGCCGGGTTTTGGGACTCTTGACCCGATAGAACTTGTCAAAGATTTTGGGAAGTTCCTCCGCCTCGATGCCGATCCCCTGATCCTGCACCAGGACTTCCAGGTAGTCGCCGTGGGAGATAGCGGCAACCGTGACCTCGCCGCCATCCGGAGAGTAATTGATGGCATTGCTCACCAGATTGGTGAACACTTCTTCCATGCTGCGGCGGTCGGCCTGGATGAGGGGGAGGTTTTCCGCCATCTGCAAGTGCAAGGTGATCCGCTGGTTGGCGGCTCGTTCCTGGAGCAGTTCCAGGAGTTCGGCCAGGATGGGGCGCAAATCCAGAGGCACCTGTTCCATCTGCCCGTAGCCGGCTTCCATCTTGGCCACGTCCAAAAGATCGTTGATCAGGTCCAGCAAACCCTGGATCTTGGCGTGGGCCCGGCTGAGCAACTCCCGCTGCTTCTCGGTCAAATCGCCGGCCAAGCCGTCCAGGATCACGGCATGTTGCTGCTTGATGGCCGCCAGGGGGGACCGGAGTTCGTGGGACACCATGCGCACGAAGTCGTTCTTCATCTCATCCAGTTCCTTGAAGTGGGTGACATCGTGAAATACGGTGACCGTGCCCAGGACCAGGCTGTCAGGTCCGGAGAAAGGCGCCGACAGGGCCCGCAGGTGGATGCCGTTCTGACAGAGCTCTTGGGCAATAAGCTTTTCCGGGTTATTTCCGGCTCCCACCAACAAAGAGTCGATGGCGTCTTGGAACGCCCCGTCGTTCAGGTAGCCCGCCAGCGGCCCGGGTTGGAGCGGGGGCGTGTTCACCCCCAGGAGTTGCAGGAGGGTGGAGTTGCAGAGGACCACCTCGCCCTCCCGATTGGTCACCAACACCCCGTCGGCCATGCAATTGACGATGGTGTGCATCCGGCTCTGCTCCAGGGCCAGATTGTAAAGGTTGCGGGCCTGTTCTTCCTGGAGTTGGCGGGTTTGCTGCTCCAGGAGCTGTTTTTCCAGGGCGCGCTTGACCACCAGGCAGAGGTGGTCGATGCTGAAGGGCTTGGTAACGAAATCGTAGGCCCCTTTTTTCATGCACTCCACGGCATCGGCCACGGTGCCCAGGCCGGTCATGATGATCACCGGGGTGGCGGGGTAAAGGACGGTGGCCTGTTCCAGCACCCCCAGGGCTCCCATCACCGGCATCTTCAGGTCGCACAGGACCACGTTGACCGCCTCGGAGGCCAGTTTATCCAGGGCCTCCTGACCGTTGGCCGCCGTGGTCACCCGGTAGCCCTCACTGTTCAGCACCCGGGTGCACCCCATCCGCAGCACCTCTTCATCGTCCACCACTAATACGCTATATTGATCGTTCATCATTAATTTTCCTGAGCAGCAAGCGCAGAATTGTAATCAGTAATCAGTGATCAGTTATCAGAAAGCAGCTACCAGTTTCCAGTTAGCGGTTAATGGCGAATAATAATGGCGAAAACCATTTTCCTTCCGAACTGATTACTGATTACTGATTACTGATTACTGCTCACTGCTCCCCGATCTTCATGGCTGGCACCTGCTCCTGAGACTCCAGGGGCAGCCTGACGGTGAAGGTCGTTCCCCCTTCCGGAGGGCTGTCGGCGCTGATCGTTCCCCCATGCCGCTGTATCACCCCGTATACGATGGACAATCCCAAACCCGTACCCTTGCCCGGGGGTTTGGTGGTAAAAAAGGGTTCAAAGATCTTATCCCGGATCGCCATGGGAATACCGCAGCCGGTATCGGTAAACGTCAGGACGATCCCGTCTCCGGAGGGTGAGGGCCGACTGGCGATGGTGATCTGCCCCTGGCCGTTCATGGCGTCCGCGGCGTTGAGGAGCAGGTTGGTGAAGACCTGCTGCAACTGGCCCGGGTCGCCCACAATCTGGGGCAAAAATGGATCCAGGTGTTGGATCACCTTGATATTATGGAAGAAAGCCTGGTGGCTGAGAAGTTCCACACAGCGGTGAAGGATGTCATTGACGTCAAAGAGCTTCTGGTCCCCCAGGGATTGGCGGCTAAAGTCCAGCAGCCGGTGCACGATTTGCTGGCACCGCATAGTCTGGTTAATAATGATCTCGATATTTTCCCGGTGGACGTCATCCGCGGCCAGGTCCCGTTGCAGCAGTTCGGCGTAAATCAGGATGCCGGCCAGGGGATTATTGATTTCATGGGCCACCCCTGCGGACATTCTGCCCAAGGAGGCGATTTTTTCCGTGTGCACCAGCTGCGATTGGGCAGCTTCCAATTCCTGATGCACCATGAGGATTTCCCGCAGATCGGAAAAAATTCCCACGCTGCCGGCTACCTGGCCCCGTTCCCGAATAATGGCGGCGGAAAAGTTGACCGGCACTGCCTCACCATTTTTATTGATAAAGGTCATCCGGGTGGTATTCAATTTATCCGGCGGACCGTACTCAGCGCTACGCATCCGCCGCATCATCTCGGAGGCCGACTCCACGGGATAGAAACGGCGGAAATTCTCAGGGTTGCCGATCATCTCTTCGGCCGTGTATCCCAAGATGCGCTCCGCCCCTTCATTGAAAATCAAAGGCACTCCCTTGCCGTCCACCACCACGATGCCATCCACGGAATTCTGGATGATGTTGGCAAGAAAGGCATTGGTCTTTTGCAGTTCACGTTCCATAAGAACGCGGCTGGTGAGGTCCCGCAGATACAAACAGGTCAGGACTTTCTTACCCAGGTGCGAGACAGCCATGCAGGTTTCGAAGACCCGGGGGATGTGGTCCTCATCCTGGGGCCGGTCCAGGATACTGCAGAAGCGGGTCTCCTGTTGCAGATTCCGGTCAACCAGACTAGCCAGTTCCTGGGCCATATGGAGATGCTGAGGGGTCAGTACTTCCCCCAGGTGCATGCCGATGATCCGGCTCCTGGGGACGTTCAAAATTTCTAACATCCGGGTGTTGGCAAAGATGATGCGATAGTTCTCATCCGCCATCAAAAGCCCTTCCTGGGTCAATTGGGTGAGGAGGTCCAGCTTCTGTTCCGCTTCCACCACCCGGCTAATATCGCGTATGGCCTCGAACCCCCCAATAACCCGGCCCTCGGAATCAGTTATGACCGAAGCGGAGACCGTCACCTGGACCTCCCGGCCATCGCGCGGCCGGACCACCCGGCGAACCCCGGAGACGGGTTTTTTCTGCTCCATGACCTGCTTGAGGATGCAATCGCAGGTAGTACACTCAGCGGTGTTGAGCAGTTCCCCGCAAGTCATCCGGCCCACCACCTCGCCGCGGGAGTAGCCGGTGAGTCTTTCCATGTGGTCATTAATATGGGTGACCATCAAAAAGGGGTCCACCAGGAAAAAAGGCATGGGGAAATTTTCCAGGATGCTGGACAAGGTGGCCATTTGCTGTTCCATCACCGGGTGGACCAGCAAGTCCGTATGTTCCCGGATGAGGATAAAGCAGCCGGTTTTCTCGTTATCGGCGCCTCGGATGGGCGTTGCACTGAGGGAGAGAGGGGAGCCGAGGGGCCAGCGCGCCTTCAGCAACACAGGAACCTGCTTAGGGTTTTCCCCCCTCTGGGGACACCGCTTCAACCGGGACGCATTTTCTCCGATTTCGGTAATGAGGTGAGTCTCTGAACAAAGAGGGCAGGGGTCCCCCGGACGCAGGCTGCCGCCAAAGAGTTTCTGGGCGGCGCAGTTGAGAAAGGCCACTTCCCGCTGCTGGTTGGTGATTACCACGGGGTCAGAAAAATCAGTCAGGAGCGGGCCCAGGAATTCCAGCGGCACGGGTGCTGTCCCCATCGACGCCAATGGATTGGGTTTGCCGCGACGGGCCTGGTCTTCCGGTTTCATATCCCGTTCCTTATTTCTTCGGACGCAGGGGCGGGGTCTTCCCGCCTTGTTTTTCTCATCTCAATGCCCGGACGCGGCGGGAGCGTTTTCCACCGGAGCCGCAAAGGTTTTCCCGAGAATCACCTGGGCTGCGGCCAGTTGGTGCTGTCGAATGATCAACGAGATGGACGAGATCGTGCAACTCAAAGCCAAAAGGGAAATATGGGCCTGCTCCAGGGCCGAAACCAGGGTATGGGCAATACCGTAGCGGTCGCCGAAATGAGGGCCATGGAGATAAATGCCTGCTACCGGCGTGAGACGCATGGGCCTGAGATCCGGCAGGTGATTTTTCAAAATACGCCGGACATCGCTGCCGTGGTCGACCCCACCGGGCTGACGCCGGGCCGTGCTGAACGACAGGATGAATTCCCGGCCCCCGAGCCCCGGCAAGGCCACCAGAAACGGCACGGCCAGACCCAGGTCTCCCATCTCCATGAGCGCCGCGGCAAAGCCCGCCAGGATGTCCGCGGTGGCGATGCTCATGCCCCAGAGGTCCAGGTCCGGCTGGGGAATGATCCAATACACCTTATTAATCTTCTCCTGGTAAGTGGCCACCACCTTTTCCAGATATTCCCTGGGAGGGGGCTGGGCCGAAAAAAATTCCTGGGTAGAGGCAAAGCCCGGAAAACGAAAGTGCTCGAATAATTGTTCCACCGCGGGCTTGATTCTTTTGGACGACAGCACCGCTGAGATGGCGGAGGGAGAGCTGGCCAGGCCGTGGATCACCACCCGGGCTCTCGCGAGGCTCTTGATGAAGGTGCCGATGACTTCCGGGCGCTTGTCGTGGGGATAAATAGCCAGAATGGCAGTCCCCGGCTGCAAGGCAAGCCGCGCCTGGGGGTCGGCTTGGGCCTGAAGCAGGGTTAAGGCGGCTTCCCCGACGTTGCCGGCGGTGCACACTACGGCGCGGTCGCCGGCCACATGGGTCAAAAAGGTGAGGTTGATGCGGTGCTGGGCCAGAGGGGCGCACACCGTCGGACCCAAGCGATTGTCTTCCATCGGGGAGGAGGACGTAACACAGGCGCCCCCCTCCAGGACTTTAAGGCCACCTATCCTGAGACGGTGAAATTTTTCCAAAGTTCGTCGGATACATGCTCTTAGTTAGAGTAATCTTTGCACTGCTTCCACCAGGGTGGCAGCATCCACGGGTTTGGGAATAAAGTCCTCGGCTTCCACGGCCATCCCCTCCGCATGGCTGTAGCTGGTGGTAGGCACGGCCTCGCCCACTGCAGTAAGCAGGATAATGGGAATTTCCTGGGTCCACTTATTGGATTTCAACTCCTTACAGAGCTCGTAGCCATTTTTACGGGGCATCATGACGTCCAAGATTAACACATCCGGACGGCGCTTTTTTATGGCTTCTTCCCCTTCAATTCCGTCGTAAGCCTTCCCCACTTCGAAGCCCTTGGACTCCAACATCATAGCTACGGTTTCCACCAGATCCGGATCGTCGTCAACGATCAGTATGTACTTTGCAGACATGAGACCTCCCCTTTCAAGATGAACGTAGTGCCATTATGAACTCAAAATTAGTAAATTACAAGCATGAGGCCCCTTGGACGTTTGAAAAAATATTCAAATGCACCCACTGGTTCAAGCCACTTGTGGCCTGGGAAAGAGGCCGACCCGCTCCACGATTCCCGGGACTTTTTCCTCCCACTCGATGGCCATGATGTGGAAACCCTTGACGCCTTCCACTCCTTTCAGTTCCTCGATCTGTTCCACTGCTAGGTTGAGGCCTTCTTCGGCCTGCTTTTCCTTGGGCACCCCGCCGATGCGCCGCACTATCTCATCGGGAACATCGATGCCGGGCACCCGTTTCTGCATGTATTTGGCCATGCCCACGTTCTTCATAGGAGTAATGCCCGCCAGGACGGCGACTTTCTCGTGCAAGCCCCGGTCCACCACCAGTTTCATGAACTCTTTGAATGTGCTCATATTATAAATGCACTGGGTCTGGACGAACTGCACCCCGGCTGCCACCTTTTTGGCCAGCCGGGCCACTCGCATGGGAACGTTAGGCCCCGCGAAGGGGTTGGCCGCGGCCCCGATGAACATCTGGGGGCGCACCTGGAATTCGAAGCCCCCTAACAGCCTCCCCTCATCCCGCATCATCTTTACCGTCTGGATGAGCTGGATGGAATCCAGATCAAAGACGTTGGCGCAATTGGCATGGTCGCCAAAGTGCTGGTGGTCGCCGGTGAGGCAAAGCATATTGTTGATGCCGAAAGACGCGGCCCCCAGGATATCACTCTGGAGGGCAATGCGGTTCCGGTCCCGGGTCACCATCTGCAGCACCGGCTCCAACCCCATGAGCTTGAGGCGGATGCAGGCGGCCAGGCTGCAAACCCGGCAGACCGAGGTCTGGTTGTCCGTGACGTTGATGGCGTCCACGTAATCTTTGATGAGGTTGCCCTTATGCTCAATCACGGCGCCATCGGCGCTCCGGGGAGGACCGACTTCGGAGGTGATGGCAAAATTGCCCGACGCAATCATCTTTTGCAGTTTACTGGGAGTAGTCACGCTCATATCCGTAAATCCTCTCTGACGATCTTGCGCGGTCCGCCATCCCGGGAGGTCGTCCAGTCTTTGGGATCCACAGGTTTTTCAAAGCGGTCCAACTGGCCCAGGGTTTTCAAGCGCTCGTAGATGAGCTCCCAACCGCAAGGGACATCCTTGCTGATTTCGCACTTACCCTTATCGGAGCCGCCACAAGGGCCGTTGAGCATGCGCTTGGAGCACCGGGCGATGGGGCAGACGCCGCCGGTTTCCGCCAGGATGCAGCGGCCGCAGGCCTGGCAGCGTTCGGAGTAGACCCCCCGCTCCTCGTTGACCCCCATGAAACAGGTATCCACGCCGGGATAAACGATCTTGTTGTTGTACATCTCGGCCAGGTACTGGACGCCGACCCCGCAGGCCAGGGAGACCACCCCGTCATAGGTATCCATCTTGTCGGAAAGTTGCGCCAGGTACTCCTTTTCGCACTGGCGGGTCACACTGGTTTCATCAACCTGGGCCTGCCGGCCTGCCTGGGTGTAATAGAGCCTTAAGGCCGAGGCCAGCACCTTGACTTCCTTCAGACCGCCGGCCTCGCATACGGTGACGCAGCCGTCGCAACCGGCAATGAGCACTTTGTTGAAGTCTTTGACCAGGTCGAGGACTTCTTCCAGGGGTTTGGGCACTGCTTTGATCATGTGGTTACCTCCGCAATGGGCCTGGGGGCCTTGCCTGTCGCAACTCGAATGGGACTCGGACCCAGTTCCAACACTTTTTCGGTAATCTCCCGGACGATTTCGGCGAACCGACCGCCCATGCCGGAAGACAGGTTGTACATCGCCAACCGCTCACCGCCAATACCGACTTTATCGAGGATATCTTTCACCCGGTTGACCCGCTTTTTGGCGTAAAGGTTGCCGACGCTGTAATGACAATCCCCCTCCATGCAACCCACCACCATGACCCCGTCGGCCCCGTATTCAAAGGCCTTGAGCAGGTGCATGACGTCCACCTTACCGGTGCACGGGACCTCGATAATCCGCACATTGGGCGGGTACTGCAATCGCATCGAACCTGCCAGGTCCGCAGCGGAATACGCTCAGTAGTGGCAGCAAAACCCGACGATTTTCGGCTCAAACGGTTCCATCGGCGGACTCCTCAATATAGAGTTCTCTCGTTCCCAAGTTGCACTTGGGAACGCTTATATGTCGTCCAAGCTGCGCTTGGACTCCTCAGTACAAAGTCTTAATCTTGGCGCTGATCTGGTCGTCTTCAAAATGGGCCACCTGGATGACGTTGGCCGGGCACTCCGACGCACAGGTGCCGCAGCCTTGGCACAGGGCCTCGTTGATCTCCGAAACATTATCCCGGTTGATCTGCGGCACCCCGTAAGGACAGGTCCGGACGCACACCAGGCAGGCGGCGCAGCGGTCCGGTTCCACATGCGCGGTGACGCCGCTGATAGTCTGGTTGACGTCTGCCAAAAACGCCCCGGCCCGGGAAGACGCAGCCATGGCCTGGGCGATGCTCTCGCTGATGAGCTTGGGAGAATGGGCCAGGCCGCAGAGGAAGATGCCCTCCGAGGCAAAGTCCACCGGCCGCAGCTTGGCGTGGGCCTCGATAAAAAACCCGCCGGCGTTCCGGGGGAGTTTCAAGAGCGACGCCAGTTCCTCAGTATCAGCGGCCCGGGCCCCGGCGCTCAAGATCACCGCATCCACGGCCATGCTGATGGGGCGGCCCAGCACATGGTCCACAAAGGTGACGCTCAACTGGCCGTTGTCATTGGTGACCTGGGGCCCATGGTCCGGCTCGAACCGGGCAAACAGCACCCCTTTGTCCCGCGCCTCCCGGTAGTAGTCCTCCAGGAAGCCGTAGGTGCGCATATCCCGGTAGAGGATTACCACGTCCATGTCGGGATTGAGACCCTTCAACTGCAAGGCATACTTGACCGCGCCCTGGCAGCAGATGCGGCTGCAGTTGGGATTCTCTTCGTTCCGTGAGCCCACGCACTGCACCATGACCACCCGGTTCCAATCGGCGGCCTCCGTCGGCGCTCGGTGGAGAAAATCGCCCAGTTCCAACTGGGTCATCACCCGGTCATGTTCGCCGTAGAGAAACTCCTTGGGCTGGTATTCATGGGCGCCGGTGGCCACCACGGTAATCCCGTGATCGATTTTCCGTTCGTACATGCCAGGCCCCACCAACACTTCCGTAGTGAAGTTCCCTTTATAGCCGCTGAACCCCACCACCAGAGCCCCGGTGAGCACCTGGATCTTGTCGTGGGCCTTCACCCGCTCCACGAGCCCATCCAGGTAGGTCTGGACGTCCAGGCCCTCGATGGTTTTGTGAATCCGTCGGGCGATGCCGCCCAACTCAGGCTCTTTCTCCAGGAGAATGGTCTCAAAACCCTGGTCCCCCAGGTTGAGGGCGGCATTGAGACCCGCGACCCCGCCGCCGATGACCAGAGCCCGCTGGTTGATGGTCAGGGGCTTCTCGGCCAACGGCTTGAGCAGGGAGGCCCGGGCCACCGCCATGCGCACCAGGTCCTTGGCCTTCTCCGTGGCCTTGTCGTGCTCCTTCATATGCACCCAGGAATCCTGGTTGCGGATATTGGCCATTTCGAAAAGATACTTGTTCAGGCCAGCGTCAATCAAGGTTTCCCGGAACAGAGCCTCATGGGTGATGGGTGTGCAGGCCGCTACCACCACTCGGTTGAGGTTTTGTTCCTCGATGACCTTGGTCATCTGGACCTGAGTATCCTGGGAACAGGTGAACAGGTTGTCTTCCACGTAGGCCACATGGGGCAGCCTCTTGGCGTAGGCTGAGAGCTCTGGGACGTTGACGATGCCGCCGATGTTGATGCCACAGTTGCAAACGAACACCCCGATGCGGGGTTCGTCTTCCGGTTTAATGTCTTTGGGCGTAGGGATTTGCCGGGTCTTGGTCTGGGTCCAGCGCACGTTCCCCAGGGTGGCGCTCACTGCGCCGGCTGCCGCGGATGCCTGCATGACCGATTCGGGGATGTCCTTGGGTCCCTGCATGGCCCCGCAGACATAGATGCCCTCCTTAGAGGCGGACACGGGAGCGATAGGGGAGGTGGCCATAAAATCATGGGAATTGGTATCAACCCCCAGGGTTTGGGCCAACTTTTTGGCCAGAGGATTCACTTCCATGCCCACCGACAGCACGACCATATCGAAGGCTTCGGTCTTCTCTTCCCCGCTTTCGTCGGCATACCGGATGGCTAAGTTGTCACCCTCCAGCGCATCGATGCTGTGAATGCGGGAGCGGATAAACCGCACCCCGTGTTCGTCTTTGGCACGGTTGTAGTAGAGTTCGAAATCCTTGCCGAAGGTCCGCATATCCATGAAAAAGATCGCGGTATCCAGCGGATAGGGCGCATGCTCCTTGGAGATCACCGCTTCCTTGATGGCATACATGCAGCAGACCGAGGAGCAGTAGGTATGGTACTTCACGTCCCGGGAACCCACGCATTGCAGCCAGGCGATCTTCTTCGGTTCGGCGTGGTCTGAGGGCCGGACCAGGTGCCCGCCGAAGGGCCCGGAGGCCGAGAGAATCCGCTCGAACTCCAGGGAGGTCACCACATTAGGAAGTTTGTCGTATTGGTAGGAGCCGCACTTGTTGGGGTTGAAGGTTTGAAATCCCGGTGACAGGATCACGGCCCCGACTTCCAGGGTGACTCGCTCATCCTGCATCTTATAGTCTATGGCATCGGCCGGGCAGGCCTTCTCACAGGCCCCGCAATCCCCGGTGAGGAAGTGGACGCAACTGTCTCGTTCAATGACCGGGGCGGCCGGGACCGCCTGGGGATAGAGGCGGTAGATGTTCCCCCGGCGGGCCAGACCGGCGTTAAATTCGTCGAGCTTAGGAATCGGGACCTTGCCGCTAATCTTGGCGATGTCCTTGATGTGGCCGGTAGGGCACACGAACGCGCAGGCGCCGCAGGTTCGGCAGACCTGGGAAAATTCCCCGAAGGGGGTGGTCACCATGCGGCGGGCGCCCCGGCCGACAATGCCGATGCCCCCCACGCCCTGCAATTCCGAACAAACCCGGGTGCACAGGCCGCAAAGCACACAATCATCTTTGCCCTTCGCGAAGCTGGGCTCGTTGACCCCCAGTTGCTTGGCAATTTCCGCCAGGACGGGCACGTCTGGGCAGCGCGACCACAGCAGATCGATGACCATCCGCCGCCTTTTCTGCACCAGTTCCGAATCGGTGACCACCGTGATGCCCTCGGCCACCGGATAGGTGCAGGACGCGGTGCGGATGGTGCGGTTGCCGGCGGTCACCTCCACCAGGCACAGGCGGCAACCACCGTAAGGTTTGATGGCCTCATAGTAGCACAGGGTGGGAATGCTCACCCCCACCTTGCGAGCCGCTTCCAGGACGGTGGTTCCTTCGGGAACTTCTACTGGACGATCGTTAATGGTTAACCTGACCATAATGTACCTCTTTTACTCCACGGTGATGGCATCGAACTTACACGAATCAAAGCAAACGCCGCATTTGATGCACTTTTCCTGGAGAATGCGATGGGCCTCTTTCTTTACCCCTTCGACGGCCTCGGCCGGACACTTGATCCGGCAGAGCCCGCAGCCGTTGCACACGTCTTCGGTCACGCTATAGGTTATCAGGGCCTTGCAGACCTTGGCCGGGCAACGTTTGGCCCAGATGTGGGCCTCATATTCTTCCCGGAAGTATTTGATGGTGGTCAGCACCGGGTTAGGAGCGGTGCTGCCCAGGCCACAGAGGGAGGAATCGATGATCATCTCGGAAAGCTCTTGCAATCTCTCGATGTCCCCTTCCTGACCTTTTCCGTCGGTGATGGCCTCAAGCATCTCCATCAGTCTCAGGGTGCCTTCCCGGCAAGGGGTGCACTTGCCACAAGACTCGTCCTTGGTGAAATCAATGAAGTATTTGGCCACATTAACCATGCAGTCCCGTTCGTCCATGACGATCATGCCGCCGGAGCCCATGATGGAACCCAAGGCCGCCAGTGACTGGTAATCTACCGGGGTGTCCAGGTGTTGCTCGGGGATGCAGCCCCCCGAGGGGCCACCGGTCTGAACCGCCTTGAAGCGTTGGTCATTGGCGATGCCGCCGCCGATGTCGAAAATCATCTCTCGCAAGGTGGTGCCCAAGGGAATCTCCACCAAGCCGGTATTCTTGACTTTGCCCACCAGAGAGAAAACGGTGGTGCCTTTGGCTTCCTTGGTCCCGTAGGAAGCATACCACTGGGCCCCCCGCATAATAATAGGTGCGATGTGGGACCAGGTCTTGACATTGTTGATGGTGGTGGGCTTGCCCCACAGGCCGCTCTGGGCCGGGAACGGGGGCTTGGGCCGGGGCTCACCGACCTTGCCTTCAATGGAGGCGATGAGGGCCGTTTCTTCCCCGCAGACAAAGGCGCCGGCGCCTTCCCGGATCTCCAGCTTAAAGGAGAAGTCCTTGCCAAAGATATTATCTCCCAAGAGACCCCGCTCTTGGGCCTGGGAAATGGCGATCTCCAGACGCTGGATGGCCAGGGGATATTCGGCCCGGCAGTAGATATAGCCGTAGTTGACACCCATGGCGTAGGCGCCGATGGCCATGCCTTCCAATACTGCGTGGGGGTCGCCTTCCAGGATCCCGCGGTCCATAAAGGCTCCCGGGTCCCCTTCATCGGCATTGCAGATAACGTACTTGACGTCCCCCGGGGCTTTCCGGCAGAACTCCCATTTGAGACCGGTGGGGAAGCCAGCGCCGCCCCGCCCCCGCAGGCCCGAGGCCTTGATCTCATCAATGACCTGCTCCGGGGTCATCTCCGTCAGCACTCGGTGCAGGGCTTTGTAACCCCCCCGGGCGATGTACTCCTCAAGGTGCTCCGGATTGATGAAGCCGCAATTCCTGAGGGCAATCTTCACCTGATTTTTAAAGAAGGGTACTTCCTCGTATCTGGCGACCTCAACACCCAGCGACGGGGGATGGGGATTGGCATAAGACCATTTGGTTGCATCGATAAGAAACTCTTCCTGGTCGATGCGGCAGAGCAGATTTTCAAGATAAACTTCCCCTGCCTGCACCGCTTCCACCAGCTTTTCCGCCTTTTCCGGGGTCATGTCATCGTAAGTGAGGCGTACCTGTTTGGGATAAACCACGTCCACCAGGGGTTCCCGCTGACAAAAACCGATGCAGCCGGTCTTCTCCAGAGCCACATCCAGCCCAAGTTCGCCGATTTTCTTCTCCAGGGCCGCATAGACCTTGTCGGCGCCGGAGGAAATACCGCAGGTGGCCATGCCCACCATGATCTTGATCTTTTTAGGATAGGTCAGGGCCAAGCCCTGCTGTTTGATTTGCTCGAGTTGCTCCAGACTGGTGATTTTCATGTGAGCTGTTCCTCCTCCCGCCCATAGGATTCGGCGTATGATTTCAGGATCTTGGGCACAGCAGAGGGGCTCAAGCGGCCGAAGGTGTCATCGCCTACCCGCATGGCCGGGGCCAGGGCGCAACAGCCGATGCAGCGCACCACCTCCAGGGAGAACATGAAGTCCTCGGTAGTCTGGCCATGCTTGATGCCCAGCTCCCGTTCCAGCCGGTCCAGAAGCCTGGGAGAACCCTTGACAAAACAGCCCGTGCCCAGGCAGACGCTGATGATATGCTTGCCCCGGGGAACCAGGCTGAAGGCGTTGTAGAAAGTGGCCACCCGTAGAATTTCGGAGACGGGTATCCTGAGCTCATCGGATACATGCTCTATGGCGCAGCGGGGGAGCCAGTTAAATTTCTTATTGACGCCGAGCAAGATGGGCAGGAGATTACCCGGGGTTTCCCGGTACCGGTCAATGATGGCGGCCACTAAGTCTTCGTCGGTGGCCTGGGCGTACGCGGTGCGGGCCGCCCGCTCATCTTCCGGTAACTGCACCTGGTAGCGGATGGGGCAGGCTTCCAGGCACACGCCGCAGCCGGTACATTTGCTCAAATCCACGGTGCGGGCCTTTTTGAGCACCTCCACCTGAAAGCGGCCTGGCTCGCCAGTAATGCCCGTCACGTCGGCGAGGGTATGAATCTCGATGTTCAGGTGGCGGCCGCATTCCACCAGTTTCGGAGAAATAATGCACATGGCGCAGTCATTGGTGGGGAAGGTCTTGTCCAATTGAGCCATAACCCCGCCGATGGCCGGCTTGTTTTCAACCAGGTGAACATAGAAGCCGGAGTTGGCCAGGTCCAGGGCCGCCTGAATCCCGGCTACGCCTCCGCCTACCACCATCACGGAGCCCACATTGTCGGTACTCCGGGACGATTCTTGAGCCGTGGTAACATTCTCTTGGGGCATAGGTTTATCCCTTGTAAGATTCTCTTAAGACGCCTACAAACCGGCGGCGCCCAGGATCGACGGCAATTTATCTTCCCACCCAATGGTGGCGATGAGCACTCCCGGGAATCCCTTCTGTTTAATGGCCGCTGCAAATTCCGCCGCGATCTGCACACACTCCCGCACCCGGTCGGCGGCTTTGTGAATCCGCGTGATGTACTCTTCCGGGATTTTCATCTCCAGATGGCGGTTGATATAGCGTGCCATGCCCACACTCTTGAGGAGCAGCACTGTGGGGATGATGGCCGCCGGGCGGCTTCCCGCCTGCTTTTTGAAATTCTCCAAGACCGCTACGTCGAAAACTGGCTGAGTAGTAAAAAATCGGGCCCCCGCAGCAATTTTTTTATCCAGGTCCGCCAACTCCGTCTTCAGGCCTTCGGACCCGGCCGGCACCTTGACCGTAGACCCCACCAGGAATTGGGGCGCCCCTTTAAGGTCCACCCCGGCCATATCCCGGCCGCCCCGCAAGGTGCCGATGGCGGAGATCAACTCCAGGAGATTGATGTCATAAACGGCCTTGGCCTCATGATGGTCGCCGTGGGTGATCTCCTCTCCGGCCACCGCCATAACATTGGGGATTCCCAGAGCCTGGGCCGCCAGCAGGTCGCCTTGCAGCGCCAGGCGATTGCGGTCCCGGCAGCAAACCTGCAACACCGTTTCCACTCCCTTGGTCTGTAAGAGGAGCGCGCCGCCCAGAGAGCTCAACCGCATGACCGCGTTGTTCATCTCCGGAACCACAAAGGCGTCCACCATGCGTTTGACACTGTTGGCGTTGGCCACCATGTCGGAAATATCCGTACCTTTGGGCGGCTCCATTTCCGCCAGAATGACGAATTCACCGGAAATCAATTTCTCTTGTAATGGCATCGCGGTCCCTCTCAGAGATTATTGGGATGATCGCACCATGGCGTTGGAGATGGCTAATATGAGATCATCCTCGCCAAAGGAATTGACATGATAATAAAATATTCCTTGCTGGCGGATGCGGCTTTCCTGTTCGGCATTATTCTCGTCGGCAGTAATGATGATGGGCAGTTTGCGATCCAGGCCTTTAATAATGGAGATGGCCTCGTAGCCCATTTCTTCCGGGAGACGCACATCCATGACCAGCACTTGAATCTTTTCATTCTGCAGGGTCATGAGCAGATCTTTAATATTGTCCACCGCCTTGAGCCGGTGCCCCTGTTCGGTGACCCAAAAATTCAGGCTCTGGGCCAATTCGCACCCACGTTCGGCCACCAGCAGCGTGTTGCATTTTTCCTTCATGTAAGACCCCGGCTGAATCCACCAGAATTCCTGCCGCGTTAAGCCAATCTGCATTTTGTTATGCAAAGGCTATGCCCTCAAAGCAAAGATTGTGAAAACTCGCACACCATGCGACTTTCAGGGCAGGAACGTTTTGGCGCGAAGCTTGGGGAAAGAGGTCATTTTGGGACAAAAAAATCGGCCGAACAAGGTAATATATTGAAATTACAGGAAAACAGTAAGTATGGGTAAAAATGTCACATTTGTTACCATTTTGCTAGAAAGTTTTACAGGGAAGATGGCGGCGGAGGGTTTTAACGGGAAACCTAAACCCAATGCTGTTCACTTAAGCACTTGTAGGGGCGGGGTCTCCCCGCCCTGGTTCAAAATTGACACGGGCTGGGCGGGGAAACCCCGCCCCAACATCCGAATAGATATCGCAAATGCTTAAGTGAACAGCATTGAACCTAAACCCACATCTCGCTACTACCGTCTGAGATCGGGTCCACCAGGATGATGACCAGGAGGAACAGCAGAATGGCCACGGCCACAATAACGAAGTGATTCGTCATGGCTGCATGCAGAATGTCGACAGGTTTTCTATACATCGGGTTCGGGATCGGGATCGGAAAGATGTTATTGAAAGTTATGCAAATTAAATGCCAAATTAAATAACCTATTGATAACAATTAATAAATTTAAAAAAATTATAAAGCTTCATGTTTCAATCTATCAATAATGTTCACGTTATGAAAAGACTGTGGTTATAGCATGAAGCATTGAACCTGCCGCGAGGACTCGCTGGCCCCATTTGCTTCCTCATCGTCCTGTGATAAATTTACCCGCATAGTCTGAGCCGCTGCGGCTTCCAGATGGCAAGCCGTAGATAGAAATAATTATCGTATTTTTTCAATTAGTTAACTGTGGTCATTTGAGGTTGAGAGCTCTTAACTTAACGTTTGCTCCGGCCGTTGGTCCAATCCAGTGAAAGCCAAACCACCCCTGGGGTGGGAACATCTTAAGGACATTCAGCGCTGGATTTCCTGACGTACCCGGAGGATGAAGCAATGAAAACCTGGACCAAAAGCATCGTAACCGGCCTGCTGATGGGCGTGGTTATCCTGGGAAGTCTTCCTGCTTTGGCTAACCCCCGCGGGCCTTGCATCGACAGACGGGAAATGAACCAGCAACATCGCATCCACCAGGGGCTCCGGGCAGGGCGGCTGACCCCCGGAGAATACCGCCGTCTCGAACACCAGCAAGGGCGCATCCGCATGGCTGAGGCCCGGATGCGGGCCGACGGCCGCCTGGATCGCCATGAGCGGGCCCGGCTAAACCGGATGGAAAACCACGCCAGCCGCAACATTTATCAGTACAATCACAACAACTGGAGACCGGGCTGGCATTAATCCAAGAGGACAGACGCCGGGGGCGGTAACTCGCCCCCCGGATAGCACCACGGTGTTGTCATAATCCAATCGGTCTTTCCGTCATTGCCTTACCCGGAGACTGACCCCAAAGGGTCTGACATGACCAAAACAATTTTGCAAGTCTTATTGGTGATCACCATCGTAGCCTCAAGCCTGGCCTGCGCAGCCAAACGTCCTGTCCTTAGCCCCAATGCGCAACTCGACGCGGTGGGGATGGACGCAGCCCAGCAGGATATCGATGATTGTCTGCGGCGGGTAAACGAAGGGGGGCTGGAATCCGGGCAAGCCGGCAAGGTTGCCAGCTCCACTGCCATTGGAGCCGCGACCGGGGCCGCGGTGGGTGCGGTGGCTGGGGCGGTGGTCGGAGCTGCTGGCCGAGGCGCGGCCGCAGGAGCAGCCGGGGGCGGTACCGGCGGCCTTATCCGGGGACTCTTTCATGCCGGGGACCGGGGCCTTAATCCGGAGCAGCGGCAGCTGGTGGAACAATGCCTCCGCGACAAGGGCTATGAGGTCAGCGGGTGGAAATAGAGACGGTCCCCTAATAACTCACTCATATATGCCAATCAAATTGATAACTATCTGGCATTCTTGTGACTTATTGATAAAGGCAAGTAATCCGCCAGCTTTTGTCTGTATCAATATAGGGATCAGAAGTGATAGCTGGTCCGGAACAGGAAACTGAATTGATAGGCTTCCAAATTAATATCCACACTGCTAAAGCTATAAGTGGGTGAAGCATAACGGAACCGGAAACCCGCGTCCAGAGAGATGTTTTTCAAGGCAAAGAAGCGAAGCCCCGTTTCGGTGACCAAGGCGATAGTCGTCGAACTACGGTTCCCCAAGCCAAAGTCGCCAGAATCCATACCGCTGAAGAGGACAGCAGGACCCACACCCAGGTAGGGATGCAACCTCCCCGCAGGCACCTCAGCGTCCGGCAGGAAGCCGTAATGGGTCATAACCAAAAAAGTCCAGGCGGCCATGAAACCTTCTTGCCGGGGGAGAGTTTCCCGCACGTTACTTGGAGTGAAAGTAAGAGTTTGTGAAGGCAAGTCGAAACGGTTGTAGGTGAAGTCAGTGGCCAAACTGAAATATTTCATCCAGTCCGGCCAATTATAACCCCCGAAACCTGTATTGATGAAGTCATAGCCAATAGTGACGCCGCCAATTACCGCGGGATTGACCCGTGCTTGCTTAACCGTATCAAATCCGTTATTAGCTTTAAGGTCGGTGTTCGCCGCAAAATTTCCCCCCAGCTCAACCCCCGCCCACATGGCGGTATTGGCCACGTTGGGCATGGACACTAAGGTCAGCGCCAAGAAAACCAACCCTATAAGCCGATAAGCTTTAATTTTCATTGAATTATCGCCACTTAATCTCTCGAATATTTTTGGTTTCGGTCATGCATTAAAACTTATAGCGTTTGCCAAGAGTTTTTTCCGTAATAGGAGATACTTTAACACCCTAAATCCCCCCTAACCCCCCTTTGGTAAAGGGGGGAACTATAAGGAATTACTCATAAAGTCACCCTTTGAAAAAGGGGGATTTAGGGGGATTTAAGAATCAGCCAGCGGCATAAATTTATGGCAAACGCTATATCTAAAGTTTTCCTCTTTTATGGCCCGATCATCTTCTTGAACGCAAAATAGCACAAGTCTTCCTTGGACTGAACCTTTTTTTAAATAATGAAGATATCAATTTATATTTGTATTCATATGGGATCCCGGGGCGCCGCCAAGCATTTTGCAATGGCCGGGGGACTGATTTTATTATGAGGGCGATGAGCTCTTTCCAGGTCGTTTGGCTAAACAGAGACGACGGCATTGCACCAGCGCTTGTCCGTGATGGCTTAATGGGGCTCGTCTGCAGGCGGGTCGAACAGCGTGGGTTGTGGTACGCCCCGGAGTTGGCGCCGCCGGGAGCGGGCTAGGCGCGGCAGACCCATGGGGTCCAGGCTGCCGGCCTCAAGATTCTCCAGGACCTCTTGGGCCCGGGCGATGACTTCCGGGGGCACGCCGGCCAGCTTTGCCACTTGGATGCCGTAGCTCTGGGGAGCCGCGCCGGGAGCCAGCCTGTGGAGGAAGACGATGTCCCCTGCGGATTCCGTCACCAGTACCTGGAAGTTTTCCACCCGGGGCTTGAGACGGCTCAGTTCCGTAAGTTCCTGATAGTGGGTGGCAAACAGGGTTTTGACGCCCACGCCTTTAAGGTCGTGGAGATGTTCCGCCACGGCCCAGGCCAGGGACAGGCCGTCAAAGGTCGAGGTTCCCCGGCCGATCTCATCCAAAATTACCAGGCTCCGGGGGGTAGCCTGGTGCAGAATGCGCGCGGTTTCGTGCATCTCCACCAGGAAGGTGCTCTGGCCCCGGCCGATGTCATCCACTGCCCCCACCCGGGTAAAGATGCGGTCAGTGAGCCCGATCACCGCCGCCGCGGCCGGGACAAAGCTGCCCATGTGGGCCAGAAGCACAGTCAGGGCCACCTGGCGCAAAATGGTGGATTTGCCGCTCATATTGGGACCGGTCACGATGAGCACCTGGGAGTCCCCGGCCAGAACAACGTCGTTAGGCACGAAGCTGCCGGCCGGCAGGAGCCGTTCGATCACCGGATGGCGACCTTGTATGATCTTGAGCACTGGCTCGGCCACAATCTGAGGACGGCTGTATTGATGCAGGGCGGCCAGTTCCGCTAAGGCGGCGCACACGTCCAGAATACCCAGCGCCCGGGCCACTTGCTTGAGGCGAAGAGCCTCCTCCCCCAACTGCCGGCGTAACTCCTGAAACAGCTCCGTTTCCTTTTTGAGGCGCGCTTCTTCCGCGCCCAGGACCCGGGACTCATACTCCTTCAAGCCCTCGGTGATGTAGCGTTCGGCATTCACCAGGGTCTGTTTGCGGATGTAATCCGGCGGCACCAGATGCAGGTTGGCCTTAGATACCTCCAGGTAGTAGCCGAAAACCTTGTTATAGTGCACCTTCAGGGAGTTGATGCCGGTCCTGGCCCGCTCCGTGGCCACCAGGCGGGCGATCCAGTCTTTGCCTTCCCGGGACAGCACGATGAGTTCGTCCAACCCGGGGTCGAACCCCTCCCGGATGATGCCGCCGGCCTGGAGATTGGCCGGAGGGTCATCCACCAGGGCCCGGCCTATCAGGTTCTGGAGTTCGGGCAGGCCGTCCAGGTCAGCCGCCACCTGAGCCACCAATGAGGGAAGCTCATCGGGCAACAAGGCCTGCAAAAGCGGGACTCGAGCCAGGGCCTCTTTAACGGCCCCGACTTCCCGGGGCGTGGCCTGTTCCAGGGCCACCCGGGCGGTGAGGCGTTCCAAATCCCCCAACCCTTTCAAGGTCTGACGCCAGCGCTGACGCAACAGGCCGCTATCTTTGAAAAACGCAACAGCGTCCAGGCGGGCGTTGATCTCGGTCTGGTCTTGCAAAGGATAACGCAGCCACTGGCTCAGGCGCCGGGCCCCCATAGGGGTGATGGTGTCGTCCAGGGTTTCCAGCAGCGACCCCTGCCGGGACCGGCTGCGCCAGGTTTCGAAAATTTCCAGGTGGCGCAGCGTAGCCTCATCCAGCCCCAGAAAGTCGTCTCGGCGGTAAGCCAGCAGGCGGTCCAGGTGGGGGAGGTTAGGAGTATAAGAATCTTTGAGATACCGGAGGATGGCTCCGGCCGCGGCCACCCCCAACTGGTAGGCCTCAAGTCCGAAGCCGTCCAGGAAGAGGGTTCCCAAAGCCTGTCCCACTTCCCGGCGGGCCGCTTCCGGATCAAACCCATAGGCAGATACCACCCGCTGCGTCGGAGGAGTGTCGAAGGGGACCAGGGCGGGAGCCAGGAGGGCCGGGTCCAGATTATCCGGGACCACCAATTCCGCGGGTTTCAGCCGCCATAACTCATCACCCAAGGCATCGGCGCCCACGCCCTCGGTGAGGCGGAATTCCCCGGTGGACAGCTCCAGGAAAGCCAGGCCCCAACGGGCGCCCTTAAAAGTCACCGCGGCCAGGTAATTGTCGGCCCGGGCATCCAGGGCGGCGAGGTCAACCACCGTGCCCCGGGTAAGGATGCGGGTGACTTCCCGGCGCACCAGGCCCTTAGCTTGGCCTGGGTCTTCCGTTTGGTCGCACACCACCACCTTGAAGCCCTGCTCTAAAAGGCGCGGGATGTAGCTCGCGGCCGCATGGATGGGGAAGCCGGCCAGAGGAACACGGTCGTCTCCCTGGCGCGAACGGGAGGTGAGGGTAATGTTGAGAGCCCGGGCCGCGACCTCAGCGTCATTGAAAAAGGTCTCGTAAAAATCACCTATCTGAAAGAGCACCAAAGCATCGGCGTACCGGTCCTTGAGGGACAAGTACTGCTTCAACATGGGGGTGATTTTGTCCGGGGGTGGAGCGGTCATGGCGACAACTGACGACCTGGGTGGAGGGCCGAAGAGGCGTCGGGCTTCTTCCGCCCTCTTAAGAACCGGGGCGTCCCCGCATTATTCGGATGGAGGGACAACCCGGGGTTCGGGGGCCGTCACCGAACTTTCTGCGGTGGCGCTGGCCTGCTTCAGTTCCCTGGCCAGGATTTCCAGGTTATGCCGAAGCTGGCGGATGGTCTGGCGGCCCTTCACCAGCTCATAAATGCCGTAAAGCGAGGTGGTGAACACCCCCAGGAAAAAACAGAATAGAATAATGACCCAAAGATGAATATCCGGACTCTGGAGGGTGAAGAAATAGAGGTCCATCTTAACGCGCACGGCATGCTTGAGCATGTCCAGGTTTTCGACGATAAAGACGATACCCAGGAGGACGATAACCGTGGAGATGATTATTTTAACGAAACGCATGTCTTATCCTCATCTGGCATGGCCTGGAAATGGGGCGCCAGGCGTTCATAAGTCTGACGGAAGTGCTCCGGAATCACCCGGACATCGGCAAACACCGGGATAAAATTGGTGTCGCCGTTCCAGCGGGGCACAATATGAAAATGGAGATGGCTTTCCACCCCGGCCCCGGCGACGATCCCCAGGTTGAGGCCCACATTGAAGCCATCGGGGCGCATGAGGCGCTTCAAGAGGGTCAGCGACTCCCGGACTTTGGTCATAAGATCCAGCATCTCAGCCGGGGTCAGATCATCCAAGCCGGGAGTGTGGCGGATCGGGGAGACCAACAGATGGCCGTTAATATAAGGATACTTGTTCATCATGATGCGGGTGAGGCTGCCGCTGAACAGCACCAGCCGTTCCGCCAGGTCTTCTCCGGGTTCGGGGCAGAAAATGCAGCCCGGGGTTTTATCTTCCCCCAGGATGTACTCCATGCGCCACGGGGCCCACAACACTTTCATGTTGGCCCCACCCTGCTCACCGATGATCCACGGATTCTCATATCGTTGAAATATAGCACGATTGGGGAGAGATTCAAGGGCTTTTCTTCCGGTCGGGGCCGCGGGTAAAGCGAGCCGGTCTTCTAAAGTTGATCAAGCCAGAGTGGCGCCGCCGCCCTCGGCGGCGTTTGGACATATTTAGGCAAGGAGGCTAAAAGCCGGTCTGACCCGGCCCACCTCTTCTTTTCGGTGGTTGAGGATCGGTGGCTGCCGGAAGGCGGCCAGGGCTGCCGTTGCCGCGGGGGTGAGCACTCCCATTTGCTCCAGGATGGCCACTACGGTGGGGTTAAGGGCCCGCACCGCGCCATCCTCGATCTTAAAGGCCACCCCGAGGCCGTCCTCCATCAGGCTTAAACCATAGCCCCCTTCGGACCCGGACTTGGCAAAGAGCTTGCCCGGCAGGGCTTCCATGGCGGTGGTCTCCAGCCGGCCATCCCCGGCGATGAACTTGGGATTGGCCAGGATCGCGGCCATGAGTATCCCTCCGGGCGAATCCGGTTTGGCCCCCGCCAGGCGGGCATAACCCAAGGCGATGTTTTTCAAAGGCATATAGAAAACCGGTGCGCCGCAGCCGTCAATAGCCACGGTGATCTGTGGCGGCGGCACCCCCACCATCCGGGCCACCGCGCCCAGGATGAGTTTTTGCACCGGGTGCTCCTGGTCCAGGTAGTTATCGACCGGCCAGCCGTGATGGACGCAGAGGGTCAACATGGCCGCGTGCTTGCCGGCACAGGTATGATGCAGGGGGCCGGGTTTTTCCCCGGCCTTCGCCAACGCCTGGGCCGAGGGGCGATGCAGGGGCGGATGCGCGCCGCATTGCAGGACCTCCGGGGTGAGCTTCAAGCGTTCCAGGACCCGCTTGACCAGGTCCACCTGAAAATCCTGGCCGCTCAACGACCCGGAAAACAGGGCCACCTCTTCCGGCCCGAACCCAAAGGCGTCCGCGGCCCCGGTGGTCAGAACCGGCAAAGCCTGAAAAGGCTTGGCCAGGGAACGCATGCACACCTGCACCTCAGGGTCGCCCAGGCTATGGCGCAGGTTGCCCTGGGCGTCTATCACCACGATGTGGCCCCGGTGACAACTTTCCACCCGGGCGCCCCGGGTTACTTCGATTAAGACAGGAGGGGTTATTTTACTTGGCATATTTTTCCCTTAATTTAGAGATGGCTTTCAGCGGTCAGCTTAGAGATGCGAGAGGATAACACAACTGGGCATGAGCATTCTATTAGAGAAACCGATAAGGTCTTCACCTAAAATTGGTCATCCTTCCTTAAAAATCCTTAGGCACTTATTGATTCCAAAAAATGTATCATTTCTGATTATGGCTTGCCATTGGCTCAGGGTCTCGCCGATCCCTGCTACTGATTTATCGATCTTTTTTGCTGGTACACCAAAAAAACCACCAACGTAGCCGAATTGTCTGCTCAATTCCAAAAGGGCAATGTCAGGCCAGAATACCAGAATTCGCGAAAGTCCATCAGCAATTTCCTCTTTTGTATCGAGCTTAACAATTCTTGCTAATCTACTGCTCTGTTTAGGGAGTGATAATTGGAGCGAGTTCTGAATTAAAGAGCGAACCTGCGCTAATCTTTTTGATCTCTCTTTATGCGGCGTCTTAGCTAAAAGATGACAAGCGCAACCAAATGGTATACTAAATATAATAAATAATGTCTTATTGAAATCTGAATCTGAATTTAATTCTTTATTATCTATCAAACTTATGTAGTCTGATATCGGATTAAAGTTTCTGAAAGCCCTATAACCGGGAAGATATCTCAAAGCAATAAGGCAGTCATTAAAATTATATCCCGTCATTTCTAGAAGGGGTAAAATATCAATGTCACCTAAATCGAAATATTGTTTCAGCAAGTCTAAAAACTTTTTAGTTTGGCCGTTTGCATTATATATCTTTATAAGTTCTAAGAGACTATTATAGTCTTCATTCGATAATTCGGTTCGAAATTTAAAAAATAGAATCGCTTGTTCAATATAACTAGAATCTTCTGGCCACAGTTTTGACAATATCATAGCTTTCAGATCGAGAAGGCCAGTGTGATGAGGAACTATTTCTAATCCCGCGTTAACTTGACTTAACGCCTCTGAAAGATTACCCATTTCAAAATATGCTTGACTTAACCAGTACCAAGCTAAAGGCCAGCGAATCGCAATTGAGCTATCGATTTCAATTGCTTTTAGAATTAGGTCAGCGGCTTCTTGTGCTTTTCCAAAGATTCTGAATAAGGTAACCCCCTTGCTTGCCAATGCCTCTGGGAGATCACTATTAATAGCAAGAGCTTTGTCGTAACAATTAATCTCCTCATTATAATTATGAAGATGGAAATATACTGCTCCTAAGTTTTTCCAAACTGATGCTTGCCGTGGATCATACTCAATTGCTAAAAGAAATTCTTTTTTTGCTGCCTTATGTTCACCTAATGAATGAAGAACATTGCCATAATTATAGTGATCAACCCAACGTTTACTATTTTTTGCAATTCTTTCAAAGATATTTTTGGCTAATAGAAGGTTGGCTTTAAGTCCCGTTTGAATTCCAGCTTCTGTTAAAATACATGCTTTTAATAACCAATTATTGTTATCATTCTCATAAAGAGAAATAGCACGATTTATGCTTAAGAGAGCCTCATTATAGTGAAATAGCGAGTATTGGCACCAAGCAAGGGCTTGCCATAGTCGGACATTTTTGTCATTCATTTTGAGTAAGGTCTTGAATTCCACAGAAGCAGCTTCATATTCGGCTTGCCGGAAGAGAACCCAAGCCTTTTCGTTACCTTGATCCGGGGCTGGTGGTATTGGTTCTGATCTCGTAGGTTTTCTAATTGAAATCGATTCTGGCACGGCGAGATACTTTGCGGCTAAATCTGGGTGAACTTCCTCAAGACGATGTCGTAACCATTCGCGGTCATAAATGATGAGACCCCACTGGTACTTATTGGCAACTATTGATGCAAGTTGATCCCGTTTCCGCCCTGTTACTTTTCTGCTTGTTACGAAAACGTAGCTATCGATCTTATGATCGTGCTTGCATACTTTTTCCAGCTCTCGCTTCAGTTTGCCTTCCCATCGTTCTTCAAGGGAATACTGAAAGAATGTTATTCCCCCGGTGTATTTAATTCCTTTTAGTGAGTGGATTTCAGCATCACGTCCCCGATCATGTGTGCCCCCAATTGGTACGATATCTTTGTAACCCTCGCGAGAAAGCAAATCCGTGCATAATCGCTCAAAGCGACTCCCATCCATCTCATTGTCGAGTGTCCATAAGATACGATTAAACATAGTGCTTAATGCAAATGAAACTTGTGCGGGGTTTCCCTATGGTTCTCAAGCAAATTTTTTGTCGTCATCTATCACACAGGCCTTCGCCGACCGCAGACAGTTCCCCTCACCGCCACCACGCCGCATACAGCAATGCCAGAGTGAGGCTCAGGCCCATGAAAAAGTGGGTCTGGATGGTGAGGGCCTGGGCTGCGACAAATTCGGGGTCGGTATTGGCGGTGCGGAAGACCAGGCGTACGGCCCGCCAGGCCAGGGGCAGCGTCACCAGACCCGCGACAATGAGATCGGGCAAATGGAACAATTCTATGAGGACAAAGAGGCTGAGAAAAGGCCCCAGCATCAGTCCGGCATAGACCCAGCGGGAAAGCCTTAAACCCAGCCGGGCCACCAGGTGGTGCTTGGCTGCGGCGATATCCGCCTCCAGGTCGGGAAACTCGTTGATCCAGATGATGGCGGTGATGAGAAAGGCCAGGGGCAGGCTGATCACCGCAGCCAGAAGGCTGAGGTTTCCGGTCTGGACATAATAAGCGCCCCAAGAGAGCAGGGGGCCGAAGGCCAGAAAAATGAGGCCCTCTCCCAGGCCGCCGCTCATGAGCTGCATGGGCGAGGCGGAATAGCACACGGCCGCGGCCAAACCCAGCAGGCCGATAAAGGCCACCCAAGGCCGGCCCAGGTAAATCAAGGTGAGGCCGCATCCGACCCCCACGGCGAACAAGGCGTGGGCCATGGTCTTGACCGCCGCCGGGCTCATCTGCCGGTTCTGAATCACCCGGCTGCCGCCGCTAAAGGGCGTTACGTTAAGGTTCAGGGGGTCACTGCCGAAAGAGTCATAGTAGTCGTTGATCAGATTGGCCCCGCACTGCAAGGCTGCCACCCCCAGAGCAGTAAGGCCAAACCGCAGGAGGTTCCAGGTGTGGTCATGGAAATAGGCCAGGGCCGCGGCCACCGCCACCGGAAAGAGCGACCCGGTAAGGAAGGGAAGCCGTACAGCCCGCACATAGACCGATAATCTCATAAACATTACCTCGGTAAGCGATTATAGGGCTTTCGGCCGGAAACTGTCAACGCCGGACCAAGAGATTTTCGTTGCAGGATAAACGTAAACGGGTTAATAAAAACAGGTTGACAATTGGATTGCCAGGGAGGCTCGGACTGCCCATGTCTGTCTTCCCAAAAATTATCTTGTGAGGAGGTTAATTATGGGTCGCCCGAAGATTACGGTGGTAGGGGCGGGAAACGTCGGCGCTACGTGTGCCCATTGGGCTGCCGCCCGGGAGTTGGGCGATGTGGTGCTCGTGGATGTGGTGGAAGGCATGCCCCAGGGCAAAGCCCTGGATCTGATGCAGGCGCGCCCGGTCTTCGGCTTTAATGCCGAGATCGTGGGGACCAATGACTACGCGGCCACGAAAGATTCCCAGGTCGTCATCATCACCGCCGGCATCGCCCGGAAACCGGGGATGAGCCGGGAAGATTTGATCAATACCAATAAAAACATCGTGGCCACGGTGACCAAGGAAGTAATGGCGAAATCACCCGACGCCTTTCTCATTATCGTCAGCAATCCCCTGGACGCCATGTGCTATGTGGCCAAAAAGGTGAGCGGCCTGCCCCGGGAGCGGGTTATGGGTATGGCGGGCATTCTGGATACCGGGCGCTATCGCTGTTTTATCGCCATGGAATTGGGCGTGGCGGTGGAGGAAATTCAGGCCATGGTCCTGGGAGGCCACGGCGATGATATGGTGCCCGTGGTCAGCGCCACCAATATTTCGGGCGTTCCCCTTACCGACCTGTTGGCGCCGGCGCAAATCTCCGCTTTGGTAGAGCGCACCCGCAAAGGCGGCGGGGAAATTGTGGCTCTGCTCAAAACCGGCTCGGCTTATTATGCCCCCTCGGCGGCTGCGGTGCAGATGGCTGAAGCCATCTTAAAGGACCAAAAGCGCTTGGTGCCGGTATCCGCTTACCTCACCGGGGAATATGGCTTGAATGATCTTTACTTCGGCGTCCCGGTGATTTTGGGAGCCGGTGGCATCGAAAAGATTCTGACTATGAAACTGAGCAAAACCGAAGAGGAAATGCTGCAGAAATCCGCCGCCGCCGTGGCCAAGACCCGGGACGAGCTGAAGATGTAAGAAGAACTGGGGGAGGGATCTTGGCCAGGCAAACCCCTCCCCCCTCCAGTCTGGCATCCCACGGCTTAGTCAGTCCCGGGTTAGGCCGGGGGATGGTTCACCTTGCGGAATTGGCGAAGAACTCAGAGATTCGAATGAACGCCGGCCCCAGGACAACTACCATGATAGCCGGAAAGATAAACAGCAAGAGCGGGAAGACCAGTTTGACCGGCGTTTTGGCGGCCAGTTCCTCCAATTTTTTGCGCCGGGTGGTCCGCATATAATCTGATTGGGTTTTTAGGGCTTGACCAATGCTGGTTCCGAAGCGATCGCTTTGAATGAGGATACTACAGAGAGAAATCAACTCATCTACCCCAGTCCGTTCCCCCAGATTTTTCAGAGCCTGTTCCCGTTCCAAACCGGCCATGATCTCAAGATTAACCATAAGCAATTCCCGGGCCATGATGGGACTGCTTTCCATCAAATCATCTGAAACTCGTTTGATGGCGGCGTTTAGCCCTTGACCGGCTTCGACGCAAACCACCATCAGATCCAGGGTATCCGGAAGCGCTTCCCTAATTTTTTTCTGGCGGGCCTTAATCAGGTTATCCAGGATGATGTCTGGGAGTATATAGCCCAAAATGAACAGGACGATGGAGCCCGCGATCAACAAACCTCGCTGAGAGGTTTGCCCCCACCAGAAAAACAGGACCACCACCGGGATGACCAGGAGCAGTCCCATTTTGATCCCAAAAAAGATGGAAATGGCCCGCTCACTATAAATCCCACCCCGGATAAGCCGCTTATGGAGTTCTTTGATCCTGGCACTGTCTTTCCCCAAGTCTAGCTGCTTTTCAAGTTTCTTGATCAGGTCAGCGCTCAAGAAGGCGGGTTTCTCTCCCGCTTGGGTCCGCAGTAAATCGGTTTTGAGACGTAGAGGAGCCTGGAGGCGCCGGCGCGCCAAAGAGTTGCGCTGTTGCAGAAAAAAACCCAGGCAGAAAATAAACCCGCCAATAAAAAGTCCAAAGAGAACGGCCTGTAAGATCAACATTGCCTATACCTTGATATTGACGATCTTGCGAATGAGGAGCATCCCCAGAAGCTGAAAGGCCACGGCGACGCCAGTCATGGCCTGGCCAACCGGATGCCTGAAGAGCACGGACTCATAACCCGGGTTCACTAACATCAGGAGGACAACCAGCACCGGAGGGAGCAGGACGAGGATTAGACCCGATAGCCGGCCTTCCGCAGTTAAGGCGTTCACCTGATTACGTAATTGAAAGCGTTCCCGGATGAGGACTGAAATCTTTTCCAAAATATCCGTCAGGTTGCCTCCGGTCTCCCGTTGGATCAAAACCGCTGTCGTGAAGAAATTTAAATCCCGCAGTTCGATGCGTTTACAGAGGCCGAGCAAGGCGCTACTCATGTCCATGCCATGGGAGAATTCCGAGTAGACAATGGTAAACTCCGTCCCTAAAGGGTCAGGCATCTCTTTGGCAACTTGCTGCAAACCCGATGGAAAGGCATGCCCGGCTTTCAGGCCGCGGGCTAACAGGTCCAGGGCCTCCGGGAGTTGATGTTCGAATTTTTTCAGCCGCTTCTTGCCCTTGCGAACCAGGAAATTATAGGGGATGAACAACCCCACCCCGCAGCCGACTAGGCCCCCTATAATGCCAAATTTCCCCACCCCCACCACCAACCCCACCAGCCCAAACAAAGCGGTAATCACCAGAAAGGTCGACATTTTCCAAGTTAAATTCGCGCGGACCATCAAGGTATGTAAGTGGATGGTGAGTTTGAATTTGTCCAGGTTTTCATCCATAACGGACTTTTTCAGGGTGCTTTTTTTCAGGAGTGTCGCAACGTTCGGGGTCGTTTCGAGACCATCTATTTCTTTGAGGCGCTGTTTTAGGCGTCGCTGCTGATGGCGTTGCGGGTCAGTCAGGAACATGAGGATAGCCCTGATGAGGAAGAAAAAGCACAGAAAAATCAGGAAGGCAAAAACCAGCAGAGAATAATCTTTGGACTGGATCAATTCATGGAGCATGAGAGCCTCCCTGACGGAATCTTGCCCTGGGGCGACATAAGCAGATGGAGGGAAGGGCCCGGATCAAGTGCTTATGGAAAGTCGTCTCCCGCCATCAAGGCTTGCTAGTGATCCTGAAAGAGACTGCTGGGCAACGTGATACCCATGCCCTCCAGGCGTTTCATAAATTTGGGACGAATACCACTGGCCACAAAGCGTCCTTTCACCTTGCGATCCTCGGTAAGCCCCATCATATTGAAAGAGTAGATCTCCTGCATGGTGATCATATCTCCTTCCATGCCGACGATCTCATACAGATTCATCATTTTGCGGGTGCCATCACTCAGACGGGCCAGTTGAATCACCACATGGATGGCGGAGGCAACCTGGTTTCTGATGGCCTTATCGGGCAGGCTGAGGCCAGCCATGGAGACCATGGTTTCCAAGCGGGTCAGGGCATCCCGGGGAGAGTTAGCGTGAATGGTGGCAAGAGACCCGTCGTGACCGGTATTCATGGCTTGTAACATATCCAAAGCTTCACCGCCGCGTACCTCACCCAGGATAATGCGCTCGGGCCGCATACGCAGGGCATTGCGCACCAAGTCCCGCTGGGTGACTTCTCCCTGACCCTCCAAATTTGGGGGACGGGTTTCCAGGCGCACCACATGGTCCTGCTGCAACTGCAGTTCAGCGGAATCTTCAATCGTGATAATGCGCTCATCGAAAGGAATAAAACTGGACAACACGTTGAGGAACGTGGTTTTACCGCTACCGGTGCCGCCGGAGATTAGGATGTTGAGACGGGCCCGAACCATTCCCTTCAGGGCCTCGGCCATGTCAGCGGTGACGGCGCCGAATCCGATTAAGTCTTCTACGGTTATGGGGATACGGGAGAATTTCCGGATCGAGAGGGCCGGTCCATCAAGTGCCAAGGGAGGAATGATGGCATTTACCCGGGAGCCGTCAGGGAGACGGGCATCCACCATGGGACTGGATTCATCGATGCGGCGTCCTACCCCGGCAGCTATTTTTTCAATAATTTTAAGTAAATGTGCGTTATCAGTAAACCGGATGGCAGAGGGTTCCAACTTGCCGTGTCGTTCTATGTACACCTTATCGTAGCTATTCACCAGAATATCATTGATACTGGGATCGGCCAGGAGGGGTTCCAAAGGCCCGTAGCCCAACAGCTCATTCCTGATTTCCCGACAGAGTCGCTCCTTTTCGGGCGAAGGGAGCGGTATCTTATCTTCCGCCAGGATCATCTCGACTCCTCGGCGTAAGTCCTCCTGGAGGGCACTTTCTGAGGCTTCGGTCAGGCGGGAAAGATCCAACAAGTTAAGGAGCTTTAGGTGAACCTTGCCTTTCAACTCATTGAAAGTATCATCTTTCTTTTGCCGTTCCCGTTCTTGCTTCAAGTCCAGCCCAAAGGCCGGGGTTTGGGCAACCTGCTCCTCTCCTTGACGCTGGCGGATTTTGTCCAAGAGGCTCATAATTATTTCTTCCCCCAAAGACGCGGCAGCCATTTCCATCCAGAGCCATTGGTGGTCTTGAGCGTTTTGTCCTTGCTGATATTTCCGGCCATCAGTTTCAGTTCCTCGAATATCGGATGACGGCGACTCCCTTGTACCAAAGGCCTGCCTTCATTGATGCTGAACCCTACCTGCTTGTAATCGCAGGTTATGGTGCCTGCGAGCTTCTTGCCTAAAAATCCTTCCAAGTCAGCCAGAGTCAATTCATTTTGCCGGTCCCAGAAGTTTACCCAGACCTCGATATCGAGATCCTTTAGTTCCAAAAGGTTAAGGATTTCCAGCATCTTCTTGGCATTAGACAAGGCCGGAACGGATTGCGCAGTCACCAGCATCAAAATATCGGAGAGTTCCAAAGCCTTAAGAGTAATCTCATCGAATTGATGACAACAATCTATCAGGATAGTGCGGAATCCCAGGTTTTCCCTGATGAATCGGATAATCTTCTCCAGGTGGCCGGCGTTGATGGCCTCAGCTTCTTCCAGACGGGCCGGTGCAGGCAGAAGATAACAATTATTTTCGACTCGATAGAGGATATTTTGTAAATAAGCATTGTCCAAGCGTTCCAGATTTTCTACCAACTCGGTCATGGTGTGTTCAGGGTGGACATCGAAAAGATAGTTTAGTTGACTGAATCCCAAATCCAGGTCCACAACCAGCACCTTGCCCCGACCTTCCTGGGCCAGGAGGCTTGCAACATTGGCAACCAGAAAAGTGGTGCCTACTCCACCTTTACACCCCAGAAAAGATATGACTTGAGTGGGCTTGGCCTGAGCCTGTCTGATCTCGGTCCTGCTGACGATACGCTGGACAGCATTCTGGAAATCTTCCTCCTTAATGGGGAAGGTGAAGCATTCCTTGGCTCCGAGGCGGAGCGCTTTCCACAAGTTAGTGGTGGAGATTTCTTTAAAATAAAGAAAAATGGCGGGGCTATGGGGATCGGCCGCAGTAGTTTCGATCCACTGGTCTAATTGGGGATTGTTCTCCTGATATTCCAAAAAGACCACATCGGTGCCGTTCACTGCCTGAATAGGCAGATGATTCAGGTCTTGACTATCCACCAATTGCCCGTTACCGGAAGCATCAATAATTTGACGAAGGTATTCCTGGTTTGCTGGATCATGAAAAAAAATACTAAAAATGAAT